>Ga0209952_1000041_pt1 | contig 740469 bp, 667 predicted proteins | sample ThiBiot_750_biof_2_FD_183951 | JGI IMG/M metagenome (GOLD analysis project Ga0209952, IMG submission 183951) | Wastewater bioreactor microbial communities from Cape Town, South Africa - Thiocy_cont_750_biof (SPAdes) | ecosystem: Engineered > Bioreactor > Thiocyanate-remediating >...
CTGCCAGGGCCGACCAGCTTGACCGCATCACGAAAGGAATGCCGATGAGGACATGCCCGGCAACGAGGTTCGGGATGCCGAGATTCTCCATCCCGATGAATACGAGCGCATTGAAAAGCGCGAAGCCGAGCACGACGCCGGGCAGGATCAGCGGACTGAGCAGGACGTATTCGACAACCGTCCGGCCGGGGAACCGGTGTCGCGAAAGGGCGCGCGCGGCGACCACGCCGACCGCTGTGGCAATGACGGTCGAGGCGACGGCGACGATGAGGCTCGTCGCAAGCGAATTCCAGAACCACGAAAGGCCGGCGATCTTGCCGAACCATTCCAGTGAGAAGCCCGGCGGCGGGAAGGTCATGTAGTTCGCGCTGGTGAACGATACGACGACGATCACCACGATCGGAGCGAGGAGGAAGATCTGCCAGAAGATGCAAAAGGCAACGAAGATGCCCCGTCCGATCCTCCAGAGGGCCATTCCGCCTCTCGATCCGATATTAGCCATGACGGACCGTCCAGGAACTGGCGATGATGCGTTGTGCCGTCACGAAGATGAAGGACAGCACGATCAGCACGACGGCCACCGCCGCGGCGCTCCCCCAATCATAGCTGGAGAAGGCGTAGGTATAGAGCAGTGTCGTCAGCAGCGGCACGCGAGGTCCCCCGATCAGGAGGGGCGTCGCGAACGCTGTCAGAGCGAGGTTGAAGACAAGCAGGATGCCGCTCATCAGGCCGGGCAGGCTGAGCGGCAGGATCACCTTGGCGAAGGTGACGATCGGGTTCGCGCCGAGGCTGAGTGCCGCCTCCTCCAAATGCGGATCGACCTTCTGCAGCACGGCGACGAGAGACAGCACCATATAGGGCAGCAGCAGCTGCGTCTCGCCGACGACGATGCCGATCTCGTTGTGCACCATCGAAAGCGGCTGGTCGATGAGCCCGATCGCGCTGAGCGCCCGGTTGACGATCCCGCTCGGCCCGAGGATCACCAGCCAGCCGAAGGCCCGGACCACGACGGAGACCATCAGCGGGAAGATGATGATGACCAGGATCACCGAGGCGGCTCTGCGGCCAGCGCGAAGGAGCAGCAGCGCGAGCGGATAGCCGGCGATGACCGAACAGAGGGTGACGAGACATGCGATACGCAGCGTCCGCCACAAGGCCTGGACCGCAAGCCGGCTGTCCGCCAGACCGGTGAAGTGTTGGAGTGAGGGAAAGCCTGTTTCCGGCGAACTGAATGCCTGCGCGAGAAGCGCTATCGATGGCGCAAGCGCGAGAAGCACCACCAGAAAAACCGCGGGTGCCGAGAGCGACCATCCGGCGCCAGGCGACGATCGCGTGGCAGCCTCAACCATGGTCCAGCACCATCAGGCTCTGCTTGGGAAGCGCGATCCTGAGGCTTCCGGACCATTTCATCGTCGCCGGCACCTGGACGGTCAGAGGCGCGTCCGCAAGCCGGGTGCGCAAGCTCAGCGCAAAGCTGTCGCCGCGGTAGTCGGCGTCGAGCACTTCCGCTTCGATGCCGTTTTCGTCGTCCGGCTCGAGCAGTTCGACATCCCGGGCGCGGATCGCGAGGAAGACGGGACCCGGTTTGCACCGACGGGGGTCCGCCGGGACGACATGCCCGTTCTTCAGCCTGACGACAGCCTCGCTACCGCTGCCCTCTAGCGTTCCCGTGAGCAGGTTCTCTATGCCGATGAAGTCAGCGACGAAGCGCGAGCAGGGATGGTTCCAGATCTCCTGGGGCGTGCCGATCTGCTCGACCCGCCCCTCCTTCATCAGCACGATCTTGTCGGAGAGCGAGAAGGCTTCCTGCTGGTCGTGCGTCACGAAAACGGTGGTTATACCGCTCTCTCGCTGCAGGCGCTTCACCTCGAGCCGCATTTCGCCGCGCAGCTTGGCGTCGAGATTGGACAGCGGCTCGTCGAGCAGCAGAAGCCGCGGCTCGATGACCATGGCGCGCGCAAGAGCTACCCGTTGCCGCTGGCCGCCGCTCATCTGGCGCGGATAGCGCTCTCCAAGCTCGGCTAGCCCGACCATCTTGAGGGCTTCGCCGACCCGACGGCGAATTTCCTCCTTCGGCCGCTTTCGCATCTTTAGGCCGAAGGCGACATTTTCGGCGGCCGTAAGATAGGGAAAAAGCGCATAGGTCTGGAAGACGATCCCGATGTTGCGCTTCCACGGTGGCGTAGCGGCGACCGACACGCCTCCTAGCCTTATTTCTCCCCCGGTCGGGGTTTCGAAGCCAGCGATCACCCTGAGCGTTGTCGTCTTTCCGCAGCCGGAGGGGCCGAGGAGCGAAACGAATTCGCCCTCGTTTGCGGTGAACGCGACGTCCCTCATCCCCCACGCGGACGAAGAAAACCGCTTCGAGACCTGGTCGAGTTCGATCGCGTGCATGGATCGGGCTTGCAGCGGCAAAGCGGGAGCGACCTCAGATTATTGTGCGAGCACCTGCTCCTGCCAGCGCTTCATCCACTCGTCGCGATGCGCCAGGATCTTGTTCACGTCGAAGAATTGCAGATTGCCGATATCGGACTGCGGAATGACGTTGAAATTCGACGTCGCCGGACGTTCCGCCTTCTTGTTGACCGGGGTCTCGCCTTGCGCCTTCAGCATCCCCTCCTGCGCCGCCTTCGAGAGATGGAAGTCGATGAATTTCTCGGCAAGCTCGGGAACATCGGTTCCCTTGACCATGCAGACGAGATTGAGCACGCCGAGACCGCCATCCTTCGGCCAGGTGAAGCGCAGCGGCACGGAATCGTCCTTCTTGACGAAGATGTTGAGCTGCGGAGTGAGGGAGACATCTCCCTGATTGACCGACTGGAGGATTTCCTGTCGCGTGAAGAACTGCAGGTGCGGCTTGGCCTCTTCGATCTGCTTGAAGGCCGGATCGACATTGTCGATGCCGCCGCCATAGAGCTTTGCGACCTCCGCCAGAAGCAACGGGGCGTATGATACGCTCATGTCGACATAGCCCGCCTTGCCCGGCAGGCTCTTGCTGAAGAGCTCCTTCCAGGACTGTGGCGGCTCGTGAAACTGGTCCTTGTTGTAGGCGAGGCCGACGCCCGCCACCGTGAAGGCCGGACAGGTATTGCCGCCGAGCGGATCGCGGGCGAAATCGTAAAGATCGGACAGATTGCCGAGCTTGCTCGGATCGACAGCCTCGAGCAGGCCCCTCTTCTTGGCCTCCGCCATCTGGTAGTCGGTCAGGTAGATGAGATCGACGCCGCGTCCGTGCGTCGCCATGAGCTTCGCCAGCCGTTCCGTCGAAAGTCCGCCCTCCACGCGAACCGTCGCGCCGGTTTGTTTCTCGAAAGGCTCGACCACCTGCTTCTTGAATTCCTCGGCATAGCCTCCGCCCCAGATCGAAATCGTAAGATCCTTGGCGACGGCCCCGGTGACCATGACGGTCGAAAGCGCGACTGCCCCGAGAAGGCCTTGCAAGGTCAGCTTCATCTCAAATCCTCCCTTGGTCCCTTGTTTCCGGCCACACAGTAGACACGGCGATTACTTTAGACAAATACTCAATTACAATGAATTCATAGTAGGAACCTATGAGTGCCATGGACCGATAATCGCCGGCTCCGCCATCTCGCCTTCTTCAAGGCGGTAGCCGACACATCGAGTTTCACGCTTGCGGCGGAGCAGTGCAACGTCGCCCAGCCGACCCTGTCGAGCGCAATTCGGATGTTCGAACAGGAACTCGGCGCGGATCTGTTCGAGCGTACGACACGTCGTGTCCGCCTGACACGGCTCGGCCACTCGCTCCTCCCGCTGGCCAATGCCGTGCTGACGAACATCGACCTGGCCTCTCGCGACATCAGGGCGCTGGCCGAATCGGAGCGCCAGAGCGTTCGGTTCGCGGCGGTCTCTTCCCTGACGAGCAGGCGGCTTCCGGCGATCGTTCGACGCTTTGGCGAGGAGCACCCCGCCGCGAAGATCATGATCCAGGACGTGCCCAGCCCGGACGTCGCGCGTCTCGTGCGCGACGGCGAGGTCGACATCGGGATCGGTCTTGCGCCTTTCGACCCCGATCTCTTCGAGCAGCATCTGCTTTCGGAGGACGCGCTCGTCGTCGTCTGCTCCGAGGGCCATCGGTTCTTCGACCGCGGAGAGGTATCGTGGCGAGACCTCGCCGGCGAAACAGTCACGACTTTCAAGCCGAACAGTAGCGTGCACCAGATGGCGGCCAGCGCCTTCGCCCAGGCCGGCCTGCCGTTCCAGCCGGAAACCTACAACTACCGCATGACGGTTCTTGGCATGGCGGCCCAGGGCCTTGCGGTCGCCATTCTTCCGTCGCTCGAGGAGCTTGTTTACGCCAGCCTGAGACAGATACCGCTGGTCGAGCCGGTCGTGCGCCGGCGCTACTGCCTCATTCACCGTAAGGATCGCCCGTTGTTGGGTCCGATCAGGCCGTTAATCGACCTGATAAAAAGCGAGCTGTCAGGTTGAAATCTTGAAGCAGATGCAAACCCGCGTCCGTCTCGATATCTCCGATGTCCGCTTTTCGTCGACGGACAGGACTGTTGGAATGACCGCGAGGGGGCGCAAAAATGCCGGCGGCCGTTGATCAGTGAAGGGCAGTTTTCCTGAGGTAGATACCCAAAACCTTCCTAACCGTTTCCCACCCCACAATCCTCGCAGCAGCATAAGACCATCGTGCGAAGCGGTCATCCGCTAAGCACGGATGACCTCTACAACGTCAGATTTCAGTTCGTTCTGCCAGGAGCAGTGCATCTTCGATGTCGACGCCCAGATACCGCACCGTATTCTCTATCTTGGTATGTCCGAGCAGAATCTGGATGGCACGCAGGTTACCCGTCGCCTTGTAGATCATTGCAGCCTTTGTTCTGCGAAGGGAGTGCGTGCCATAGTCCGATGCTCGAAGCCCAATCGCAGTGACCCATTCGTCGACCAGACGGGCATATTGCCGTGTGCTCATATGGTGTGCATGGTTGATCCGGCTTGGGAACGCGTGGTCATCCACGGTGCCGCCGCGCCTCTCCAGCCACGCCAGCAAGCTGGCACGTACGTCGCTGGTCAGTTCGAATTGGACAGGACGTCCTGTCTTCTGTTGAACGACTATCGCCCGCGTTCGTATCTCCGGCCCCGCTACCAGGTCTCCCGTTTTGATCTTGACCAGATCGCAGCCGCGAAGCTTGCTGTCGATGGCAAGATCAAAAAGAGCCCGGTCTCGAACCCGCCCTTCTCGATCCAAGAAGAAGCGGATTGCCCATATCTGTTTCTGCGTCAACGGGCGTTTCGTTCCAACTGTCTTTCCCGCATTCCAGGCCGCGCGGCCGCGAACTGCGGCGTCATAGTGAGAGTAACCCATTTCATTTCTCCTCGGCCTTCATTGGCCGAGAGGGAAAACGAAAGGGAGCTGGCTGCGGCGAGGCCGAGTGCCGACTGGTAGATTATCTGTTCACAACCGAGCAGACGTTCGACCTTTGGAGACCGAGGTCGTCAGCCAAGCTTCCTGGACTCCATGATCGAATTGCCGAAAGCGATTCCTCAACCTGAGCATTGCTAAAGGCCTATGACAGACGTCTAGACTAAGTGAAAGCGTAAGACCATTCGGAGATGACCGGCTGGTATTAACTGCATGCCGGGTGATGTATCCCTCTACTCGCTCAGGCGGCGGGTCTTTCCTCGGGTGGCGGCCGCCGCACCGCTGGCACGGCCTCCAGCACAAGCTCGTCAAAGTCCTTATTGCCGGCTTTGATCAACTCGAAGAATTGGCGGCGCATGCGCGGCTCCCAGAACTTGTTGATGTGCTCCGCCACACCGGCCACGCCTTCGGCATGCGGCTTGGAATGGAAGAACCTGGCGATTTGGTTTGCCTGGTAGACAAGCTTGTCAGGCGACATGGGCGGCTACTCCGGCTTTGATACGATCTGAGTAGGTGAATATCTCGAAGTCGTCTCCTCGCACCAGCGCAACGAGCGTCATCCCTGCGGCTTCCGCCGTACGGAGGGCGAGCGCGGTCGGCGCGGAAACGGCCAGCAATACGGCGGCACCGATCGCGGCGGTCTTCTGAACCATTTCGACAGAAACGCGGCTGGTTATGACGATGGCGCCGTTGCGGCCGTCGATCCCTTTCCGAGCCAGCGCACCGGCCAGCTTGTCGAGCGCGTTATGGCGGCCAACATCCTCGCATGCGGCAATGATGCCTTTGCCCGGCATGTAGAAGCCAGCAGCGTGAACCGCGTGTGTTTCGGCGTTGAGCGGCTGATACGAGGTCAAGAGCCGTACCGCACGCGCTATGTCCTCCGTGTCGAGCACGATGCCTGCGTCCTTCACTTCGGGAACAGGTCGCAGTGCCTCCTCGATCGATTCGATGCCACACAGACCGCAGCCGACCGGCCCCGCCATATGCCGTCTGCGCGCCTCGAAGGCATTGTTCGCCTTGGCCTTCAGCGTCATCTGGATGTCGACACCTTCGTCGTGATCCACGATCGCCATTTTCTCGATGTCGTCGGACGAGCCAACGATGCCCTCGGTGATGGCGAAGCCGACCGCAAAATCCTCCAGATCGGCGGGACTCGCCATCATCACCGCATGCGTCGTGCCGTCGAAGGAAAATGCAACCGGAACTTCTTCCGGCACCAGCCGTCGCCCCGGGGCTACGGCCCCGTTGCGACGAGCAATCTGCGAAACAGCATGGCGGACAAGGCGGGTCATTGGGGATTTTCCACCCTGCCCTTCGTGGGAAGGATGAAGCGCGATCCTCACTCCGCCGCCTCCACATTGACCCGGCGGCGCGTGCGGCGTGACAAGTCCTCGTATTCGATCTGCCACTCGCTCGGGCCGTTCGACGGCGAAACCTGCACCGCCGTCACCTTGTATTCCGGACAGCTTGTCGCCCAGTCGGTGAAATCGGTGGTGACGACATTCGCCTGCGTGGTGGGATGGTGGAATGTCGTATAGACGACGCCCGGCGCCACACGGTCGGTGACAAGCGCACGCAGCGTCGTCTCGCCGGAGCGGCTCGCCAGCCTCACCCAGTCGCCTTCGCGGATGCCGCGATCCTCTGCGTCATGGGGGTGGATTTCCAGCCGATCCTCCTCGTGCCAGGCGACGTTGCCGGTGCGGCGCGTCTGGGCGCCGACATTGTACTGCGAGAGGATACGGCCGGTCGTCAGCAGCAGCGGGAAGCGCGGCCCGACCTTTTCGTCGGTCGCGACATATTCGGTCCGCACGAAATTGCCCTTGCCGCGTATGATGCCATTGATATGCATCACCGGCGTGCCGAGCGGTGCCTTCTCGTTGCAGGGCCACTGCACAGAGCCCTCGCGTTCCAGCAAGTCGAAGGAAACGCCGGAGAAAGTCGGGGTCGTCGCCGCGATTTCGTCCATCACTTCAGACGGATGCGTATAGTTCCAGTCGAGGCCGATAGCGCGCGCCAGTTCCTGCGTTGCCTCCCAGTCGGCGTAGCGCGCCCTTGGCTCAATGACCTTGCGAACCAGATTGATGCGTCGCTCGGCGTTGATGAAGGTGCCGTCCTTTTCGAGGAAGGTGGAGCCCGGCAGGAAAACATGGGCATAGCGCGCGGTCTCGTTGAGGAAGAGGTCGTGCACAACCACACATTCCATCGCGGCGAGGCCGGCGGCGACATGCTTGGTATCGGGGTCGGACTGCAAAATGTCCTCGCCCTGAATATAGATGCCCTTGAACGTTCCATCCACGGCGGCATCAAGCATGTTGTTGATCCTGAGGCCCGGCTCTTTGTCGAGCGTCACTCCCCAAAGGTCTTCGTATATCTTGCGCACCGGATCGATGGCGATATGGCGATAGCCGGGGAACTCGTGCGGGAAGGAGCCCATATCGCATGAGCCCTGCACATTGTTCTGGCCGCGCAGCGGGTTCACGCCGACGCCGTTCTTGCCGAGGTTACCGGTCGCCATGGCAAGGTTGGCAAGGCCCATGACCGCCGTCGAACCCTGACTGTGCTCGGTCACGCCGAGGCCGTAATAGATGGCCGCATTGCCGCCGGTGGCGTAAAGGCGCGCGGCCTGGCGGATGACCTCAGGGTCGTCCAGCCCGCACACCTTCGCAGTCTCTTCCGGGCTGTAACGCGGATCGGAGACGAACTCGGCCCAATCCTCGAAGGCGTCCCAATCGCAATAGGTGCGGATATAGGCTTCATCATAGAGCTTTTCCGTCACCACGACATGGGCGAGGCCCGTCAGGATGGCGACGTTGGTGCCGGGCTTGATCGGCAGGTGATAGGCCGCCTCGACATGCGGCGAACGCACGAGGTCGGTTCGCCGGGGGTCGATGACAATAATCTTCGCGCCCTCGCGCAGCCTTTTCTTCATGCGCGAGGCGAAGACAGGATGCGCGTCGGCCGGATTGGCGCCGATGAGCAGCATCACGTCGCATGCCTCGATGGAATCGAAATCCTGCGTGCCCGCGGAAGTGCCGAGCGTGGTGTTGAGGCCGTAGCCGGTCGGCGAATGACAGACGCGCGCGCAGGTATCGACGTTGTTGTTGCCGAAACCCTGCCGGACCATCTTCTGCACAAGATAGGTTTCCTCGTCCGTGCAGCGCGAGGAGGTGATGCCGCCGATCGAGCCGCGGCCGTATTTCGCCTGGATGCGCTTGAACTCGGTAGCGGCGCGGGCGAGCGCTTCCTCCCATGTCGTCTCCCGCCACGGATCGGTTATCTTCTCACGGACCATGGGGGTGAGGATGCGATCCGGATGCGATGCATAACCGTAGGCGAAGCGGCCCTTTACGCAGGAATGGCCGTGATTGGCCTTGCCAGCTTTGTAAGGCATCATGCGCACGATCTCGTTGCCCTTCAGCTCCGCCTTGAAATTGCAGCCGACGCCGCAATAGGCACAGGTCGTAACGACCGAACGATCCGGCATGCCCTTTTCCAGGACCGCTTTCTCGCGCAGCGCATCTGTCGGGCAGGCCTGCACGCAGGCACCGCAGGAAACACATTCGGAATCGACGAAATTCTCGTTCATGCTGGCCACGATGCGGCTTTCGAAGCCGCGGCCCTCGACGGTCAGGGCGAAAGTACCCTGCACATCGGCGCAGGCACGCACGCAGCGCGAGCAGACAATGCATTGCGAGGGGTCGTAGGTGAAATACGGGTTGCTGTCGTCTTTCACCATGTGGTCGATGGTGAGATTGCCGTTGCCGGGCGCGACGCCGTCCCCATTACGGGTCTTGACGTGGTTGCGACCCTCGACGCCGTAGCGGTTCTCTGCAAGGCCGACGAGCGAAATCACATGGTCGAATTCGCTGGCGCTGGTGCCGGCCTTCTCGTTCCACCCGAGCGGATGATCGGAAACATAAAGCTCCATGACACCCTTGCGGATGGCGTCGAGGCGATCGCTCTTCGTATGCACCACCATGCCCTCGCCGGCCGGTGTCGTGCAGGAGGCCGGCGTGCCATTGCGGCCCTCGATCTCGACCAGGCAAACGCGGCAGGAGCCGAAGGAGTCCAGCATGTCTGTAGCGCAAAGTTTTGGGATCTCGATGCCGGCCTCCGTAGAAGCACGCATGATGGACGTACCTTCGGGCACCGTGACGGACTTGCCGTCTACCGTCAGCGTGACCCGTTTTTCAGCCTTGGATTTAGGCGTTCCGTAGTCGGCTTCCTGAATGAGGGACATGGTTGTGCCTCCTGTTCCTTAACGGTCGCCTCTCCTCATGGAGAGGAAGGCGCGCAGACGCTATTCCGCCGCTTCCTGCATCGGATGCGGGCGGAAATCCTCGGGAAAATGTCTCAACGCACTCATCACCGGATAAGGGGTGAAGCCACCGAGAGCGCAAAGCGATCCGAACTTCATCGTGTTGCAGAGGTCTTCGAGCAATTCGATCTGCTTCTCCGGCTCTACACCGCGCGCGATCCTGTCCGCGACCTCGACGCCGCGTACCGCGCCGACCCGGCAAGGCGTGCACTTACCGCAGCTTTCAATGCCGCAGAATTCCATCGCGAAGCGCGCCTGCTTCAGCATGTCGACCGTGTCGTCGAAGACGACGATCCCGGCATGTCCGATCAGGCCATCCTTCGCGGCGAACGCTTCGTAGTCGAACGGGGTATCGAAAAACTCACGCGGGAAATAAGCGCCGAGCGGCCCTCCGACCTGAACGGCGCGCACCGCCCGGCCAGATTTCGTCCCGCCGCCGATATCGTCGACGATTTCGCCCAGCGTCAGGCCGAAGGCTGCCTCAAACAGGCCCGGATATTTGGCGTTGCCGGCAATCTGGATCGGGATCGTGCCGCGCGAGCGCCCGAGGCCGAAATCCTTGTAATAGGCCGCCCCCTTATCGAGGACGATCGGGACGGAGGCTAGAGAAATCACGTTGTTGATGACGGTCGGACGGCCGAACAGGCCCTTATGCGCCGGCAGCGGCGGCTTTGCGCGCACCTGGCCCCGCTTGCCTTCGAGGCTGTCGAGAAGCGCCGTCTCCTCGCCGCAGACATAGGCGCCCGCGCCCATGCGCACCTCGATATCGAAGGCATGCTTCGAGCCAAGCACCGATTTACCGAGAACGCCGGCCTTCCGCGCGGTTGCAAGCGCTTCGTTCAAGGCCTTTTGGGAGTGCGGATATTCGGAACGCAGATAAACGTAACCCTTGGCGGCGCCGACCGCGATTGCCGCGATCGTCATGCCTTCGATCAGGACGAAGGGATCGCCTTCCATGATCATGCGGTCAGAGAAGGTGCCTGAATCGCCCTCATCCGCGTTACAGACGATATATTTGATCTCACTCGGCGTATCGAGCACAGTCTTCCATTTGACGCCGGTCGGGAAGCCGGCGCCGCCGCGTCCGCGCAGGCCGGAATCGGTCACTTGCTGGACGACATCGGCCGGCGTCATCTTCAGCGCCTTTTCCAGTCCCGCAAGACCGCCATGGGCTTTATAGTCATCGAGCGAAACCGGATCGGTTATGCCTACGCGCGCGAAAGTGAGGCGCGTCTGCCGCGCCAGATAAGGAATCTTTTCAGGGTCACCGAGCGACAGGGCATGCTTGCCGCCCGATAGAAAATCCGCATCGAAGAGGGAGGCGACATCCTTCGCCGCTACTGGCCCGTAGGCAATGCGACCCGAGGGCGTCTCGACCTCCACCATCGGCTCCAGCCAATAAAGGCCGCGCGAGCCGTTGCGCACGAGTTTCGCGTCGATGCCGCGCGCCTTGATTTCGCTTTTGATCGCGTTGGTCACTTTGTCGGCGCCGAGTGCCAGCGCACCGGAATCGCGCGGGACGTAGATCGTCACCGTCATTGACGTACCTCCGTGACGATCTCGCCGATCCGTTCCTCGTCAAGCCGTCCGATAACCTCGCCGTCGAGCATGGCGGTCGGCGAACAGGCGCAGAGCCCGAGGCAATAGACCGGCTCCAACGTCACGGCGCCGTCCTCGCTCGTCCCGTGCCAGTCGATACCGAGCGCCTCGCGTAACCGATCGGCCATTTCGTCCCCGCCCATCGCCTGGCAGGATTCGGAACGGCATACCTTCAGCACATGCCGACCCGCAGGCTGGTCGCGATAGTCGTGATAGAAACTGACTACCCCATAAACATCAGCGCGGCTGAGGTTGAGCGCCTTGGCGATCACCGGCAGCGCTTCCTGTGGCACGTAGCCAAACTCTTCCTGAATTTCATGAAGGATGGGCAGCAACGGGCCTTCCAATTTCTTCATCTCCTCGACAATCGAGGTAGCTCGGCCCGCGATGTCAATGTCTTCTAACTGCATTTTCATGCATTTTTTCCATAAGATCGAAATTGGATCACTGGATTACACAAAAGGCAGAGAAAACTACCGGGAATCAATACGCGTGTTTCGTTGATCGATAGGAATTATCTATCGACCGAGAGCAAGCTTCGCGGCAGTGGGAAGTCGCTGATACTAATTCTCAGCCTTGAGAACACGCGCAAGCGACATGGCTTCATCAACCAGTGCAGCCACCAGAGGCGTATTCGGCTCTCGGTGCGTTGTCACCAGTCCAACGCTGTGGCTAGCGTCGGGATCGATGATTGGGATGGCACGGATTGGCTCCGTAAAGCCCAAGGTTTCTGCCAGATTGAGCGGCATGATGGACGACCATTTGCCGGTACGGATGTGCGAGAACAGCACGATCATCGAGTTCGATTCCAGCGTTGGGCGAACCTGTTCTCCGATCTCGGACAGATGTTGGTCGATGATGCGGCGATTCTGCATGTCCGGGGTCAACAAACATAGCGGCATGCGGCTGACTTCGGCCCAACTCACGGCGCTACGGGTAGAGTAGGGATTTCCCGCTGCGGTAATTAACTGGTAGCGTTCGCTGTAGAGCGGCACGCTGGTCACCCTGCCCAGAGGTTCGTTGTCGAGATAGGTGATTCCTGCGTCGATCTCGAAGTTGCCGAGCAAAGACAGTATCTCGATGGATGTCCGCGACAGTATCGAGAAGGTCACGCCGGGATGCTTTTCCCGGAAGGGCGTGGTCAACCGCGGCATCATTGCCAGGGCAGTCGGGATGGTTGCGATGCGGATGCGTCCGGACAGGCCATGGCGCGCAGCACGCATCTCCTCATGCATCGAATGTGCGTCGCCAACGATCCGACGCGCCCAGGCCAACACCTGCGTGCCTTCCGGAGTTAAGCCCTGGAAGCGCGAACCACGTTTGACGAGCATGACGCCGAGTTGATCTTCAAGCTGCTTGATCGCTGCTGAAAGCGTTGGCTGCGTCACGCCTGACATCTCGGCAGCGCGGCCGAAATGCTCTTCTCGCGCCAGGGCAATGAAGAATTCCAGCTTGTCGATCATGGGACCTCGGAGCTTAATGGCCGATGAACTACGGCATCGGGTATAAAGTGAGCAAAAACTTGCGGCTCGCAATATGACCTAGAATGGCAATATCTGGGAACCGACCCGAAATGGACGCTACATAGACAGAAAAGGTATCAACCCTTCGAAGCCAGTGACCATTTAACAGGCGAGCATAGGTCTCACTTACGACGGCTATTGGCGTAATCGCGGCCTACCGTGCTGTCATTGCGATGTCCGCTTGTGGCAAGCGGCCAAATCAACCGGAATGTTCGCCCAGCTGCCGGCAATTATAGGGAAGCGGACGGAGAATTTGGAATGACCTCTGCAGAGAGGCTCAGACACCGCCTGTACTTCGACGACTAGTGCGCCGGCTTGTCAGCGGCGCTTCGCTCTTGTCCAAACCTCTGCTCAAAGCCGTTAAAGGGTCTGCTTTTGGTCAGCGTCAACACCGCCCCGAATGACCGACATGGGCCGGCACCGGAACGACGGCTTTCGGGAGCGACTTGGGACAAAGCCGTCAGTATAGAGGACCCTTCGTCGGGATGGATGTCCCCGAGGCCGCCACGCAACTGGTGCGCATCGTCGAGGGCTTTCTGAATTCCAGGCTTCTCGATATTCAGTTACTCTTCCACCCTGGCCCTCTACGTCGGCGTATCCTGATCGTGCTGAATACCAACCTCGTTGTCCAGCACGTCATGCATCATGTGGCCCTCACAGAGGGATGTGTTCAATTGGGATCGAGAAGAACCTGCTTCATCTTGATCTCTTGTTCGACCGCTTATTCCCGGTCAGAGACTTAGAGCGTTAGCTCGTTCGCGGACGCATAGCCAAGACCTTCAGCATACCCGCCACGAGCGCGAAAACGAGACACCCAGCGGACATTCAAGGATTCGTTGGCCCAAGCTCTCCCGGATTCGGGTCCGGGCCGAGGAGCTAAGCCGTATGCCTATCTCGCGCTGCTGCGCCGGACCGATGTGCCTGCTGCTTTGCCAAGAGATGGGCTCGACCGGCATTTCCTTTAGGCGGCAACCCGAGGCGCTCGAACTGCGAAAGCGGAGCATCATTCCGCCGCATGAGATGGAGCATGAGTTCGATCAAAGCCAATTCCACATCATCATCGATCAAAGGCTTTTGCTGATCCGGGTCGGTGGCGAGATCGAAGAGAATAGTGCCAAAGTCGAAGGCGCTAGCGCGACCGACGTCGTCGCCCGACAGACGCAGCAATGGAACGTTCTTGGTGAAGGAGAAGGGCGGATGGAGCTCCACGCCTTCAAGTTCTCTTGGCGGAAAGCGCCAGCGCATGTGCGTCGGCATCAGCGTGTGCTGGTAGAGCGGAGCATTGGAAGCCTCCTTCGGCGCACGCATGTAGACGTATCGCCCGTCGGTGACGCAGACGTGCCCGCCAAAGGCACCAAACAGAGCGCCCTTTCGGATTGGCGTATCGTTTGCCACGGTTCTTGCTAACGGCCTGCCCTCCATGTCCGGCGTCAGCGGAAGCCCGAAATAGTCGAGAACGGTCGGGCCGAAATCGATCGTCTGGACGAGCGCTTCGCGTCCGACGCCGCGAACTTTGCTGCGCGGATCCCAGATGAACAACGGCGTGTGGATGATCTCGTCATACCAGGGCTGCACCATCTTCGCCCACCAGCCGTGTTCGCCGAGCAGATAGCCGTGGTCGGTGCAGACGATCAGCAGCGTGTCTTTCCACAGGTCGAACTCGTCCATGGCATCGAGCACGCGCCCGAGCGAGTGGTCGCACATGGCGAGCAGTGCCGCATACTCGTCGCGGACATGTTCAACGACCTCCGGCGGTTCATCGACCCGCTTGTAGTCCGGCCAGTCGAAAGGCGGCCCGTTGTAGCCAGGTCGGCCGGGATGCTTGTATCTGTCCGGCGAGAAGAACGGTTCATGCGGATCGAAGCATTCGATCTGGACGAACCATTGGTCGCGGTCGACGTTGGTGCGGATGAACTCGATCCCGGCGTCGAAGACTTTCGTCTGCGAATGGTCCGCTTCGTCCTTCATATAGTCGCGGTTGATCTTGTCCTGACGGCGCATTCCCTCATGCTTGCGGGGATCGAGCATCCCCCCGGGTTCCGGCACGCGTCCCTTCCACGCATCCCCCTCTTGCCCGCGAAAGAATTCATAGGTGCTGAAGCGGTTGTGATAGGTGGCGCCACCATCTTCCCAGTAGTGCTGATGATCCGTCACCAGGTGCGTATAGACGCCGTTCGTCCTCAGCATCTCGGGCACGGAATCATCGAACGGCTCGAGCGGCCCCCAGGAGCGATGCAGGAAATTGTAGCGACCCGTGTGGAGTTCGCGCCGCGCCGGCATGCAGGGCATGCTGCCGGCATAGCAATTGTGGAACACCGCGCTGTGCCGGGCCAATCGCTCGAAATTCGGGGCCTCGATCCAGTCGCACCCGTAAGGCGGCAGGAACCGCCTGTTGAGGCTGTCGAACATCACCATGATCGCTTTCATGCTTTCCTCCAGCCAGCCGAATGGGCGCTTCTCGAGATTGCCTTCGGCGACATGCCTGTGGGCAGCACGAGCGCTCGCAAGCAGGCACGGGCCATGCCGAAAGCTGCCGTCACTTGAGTGCCCCCATCAGCGCGCCTTCCCTGAAGAGCTTCTGGATCAAAAGGAACAGGACGACGATCGGGATGCTGATCCCGAGCACGGCCGCCATCAGAAGGTTCCATTGCGTCGAGTTCTCCTGGAAGAACACGGTCAGCCCCAGTTGCAATGTGCGCATGTCGTTAGAGTGGATGATGACGAGAGGCCAGATGAAATCGTTCCATGCGGCCTGGAAGGCGAAGACAGCGACGATCGCGACGGCGGGTTTCACCAGTGGCGTATAGATCGTCGCAAAGATCCTGAATTCTCCGGCGCCGTCTACTCGGGCGGCGTCGCCAAGTTCGGCGGGCAAGGCGGCATAGAACTGCCGCATCAGGAAGATCGCCAGCGCGCTGACGATGTGAGGAACCATGATGCCTGGAAGCGTATCCAGGAGCCCTTGTCCGCCGGAGCCGAAAAGGTTGTTCCCGCCGACCAGCGGAACATGCGTAACCATCACGAACAGCGGCACGATGGCGACTTCGGGCGGCACGACCAGGAGCGCGATCAGCAGGAGGAGCATGAGGTTCTTGCCGCGAACGGGCAGCATGGCCAGCGAATAGCCGGCGGCACAGGAGAGGACGACTTGCAAGATTGTGCAAGAGATGGCCACGACCGCGGAATTGAAGAAAAAACGCACGAAGTCCGTGCTGGTGAACGCCTTGATGAAATTGTCCAGTTCGAAATGGGATGGCCACGCTCCGGTGACTTCTCCGTCGGGCGTGATCGCCACCAGCACGACGTAGGCGATCGGCACCAGATAGAGAGCCGTCAGCATGAGAGCGGCGGCATGCAACAGCGCGATAGAAACCTTGCTCTGCCCGGGCGCCATCAGCGATCCTCTCCCCGTCGAAAGACCAGCCGAAGCACAAACGACATCACGATCACCAGCAGGAACAGCATGACCGCCATCGCGCAGGCCTTGCCGATCGCCAGGTTCGTGAACGCGTCGTCGTACATGAGATAGACGATCGTCCGGGTAGCGTTGACTGGCCCGCCCGTCGTCATGACATAGGACTGGGTGAACATCTGCAATGCGCCCAGGAACCAGGTGATGACGACAAAACTGACGACCCCCTTTATCGTCGGCAGGCTGACGGAGAAGAAGCGGCGCACCGGACCGGCGCCGTCTATCTTCGCGGCTTCGAGGAGTTCAGCCGGAACCGATTTCAGCGCCGCCAGCACGATGATCATGAAGTAGCCGAGGTTCCTCCAGAGGCTAACGACGACAATGGACGGCATCGCCCAGTTTGGGTCCGACAAGAAGTAGATCGGGTTTCCGCCCACCCCCATGATCGCCCGATTTATCGGGCCGATGGCGGGGTCGAGCAGCATGGTCCAGATCAGGGCAACCACGACGTAAGACGCGGCTTGCGGCAGGTAGATGATCGTGCGCATCAACGGACCGCCGAACAGATAGCCGTTGAACAGCGCGGCCACCATCAGCACGACGACAATGCCAATGCCTACCTGACTGACGGCGAACTCCAACGTGTTCCCGATCGACTCCCAGAACACCGGGTCGTTGACAATGAAAGTGTAGTTGCGAAAGCCAACCCAGTGCGGCGACGACAGTAGGTTGAAATCCGTCAGGCTGAACCCGAAGGCCAGCAACAGCGGCAATACCGAAACCAGTATGATCGCCAGCACCGCAGGACTGGCCAGCGCTGCCCCGGCAAGGCGCTGCGTGCGAAGGATGTCGACCCCGCTGGACGGGCCTGTGCGGCCCGCCCCGTCAGGATAGAAAGAGCCGGCGCTCGCGGCCTCACTTCGCATTTATCTCGTCGATCTTCTTGTCGAGGTCCTCGAGAATCTGCTTGGACGTGCCGGACTGCCGGGTGGCGCTTTGCATGGCGATGTTCACCTGTTGCTGGATTTGCAGCAGGTTCGGACTGGTGGGCAGCGCGCCGGCATATTTCGTGGCTTCGACAAACCCCGGGCTGACCTTCTTGAGATAGGCTGCGTCGCTGAGGTCGGTCCGAGCGGGGAGCCCGCCCCATATTTCCGCGAACTTGGCGGAGATGTCCTTGGAGGTGAGATAGGAAATCAAGGCCCAGGCGCCGTCCGGATCCTTGGTGTTGGCCGAGACGGCAAACTTGTTGATCCACGCGATGGTCGACGGCTTGCCGCCCTTGTCGGCGGCCAAGGGCGGCCCCGCCAGAATGAACTTCTCGACGTCGGGCTTGTATTCCGCCGCATTCTGCTGGACCGTCACGCTGTTGTAGGTCATGGCGGACGTGCCGAGCACGAGCGGACGTGGCCCGGTCCCTTGATAGACCACGTTGGGGTTGGCCAAACCCTCCTTATAGAAGGAAACGAGATAATCCAGGGCCCGGACACCGGCGTCGCTCGACAAATGCGCCTTTCCGGACTCGTCGAAATAGCCGCCGCCTGCCTGGTAAAGCATCATCGAGAAAGTCTGCATCAGGCCGACGGATTTGTCTTGATTGGAAAAGAACGGCGTTTGCAGCGGGCCTCCATTCTTCGTCGAGAGCTTCTGCGCCAGTGCCTTGAACTCATCCCAGTTCTTCGGAAGCGCGTCCGGACCGACACCAACTTTCTGCAGGATGTCGGAGCGGTAGATGGACGTGCGTACGTCGGCGTAGATGGGAATTGCATAGGACTTGCCGCCATAGGTTCCGTCCTTCAGCATCGCCGGATAGAATTTCTCCGTGTCGCCCCATTTGGCGAGCCGATCATTGATCGGGAGAAATGCGCCGCGTGCCATAAGCGCAGGCGTCATCACCTGTCCAAGCATGGTGACGTCAGCCAGCGTGCCGCTTGCAACCGCGGTCAGAAGCTTTTGGAACCCCGACCCCCAGTCGGACGGGCGCACCTCGATCTCGTAGCCCGTCTGCTTGGTGAACTCGGCCAGCGCAGTGCTCTTCAGCCAGTCGAGCGCCTGCTGTGTCGGCCCGAATACGATCAGAGACAGTTTCTTTCCGGAACCCGCGGCACGTGCCTTGAAAGGCGCGGCTCCCAGGAACAAACCCGCAGCCCCTGACGCTCCCGCGCCCAGCACCATTCGACGGTTCATTTTCAACTTTTGTTCGACCATGTCGCTCCTCCACATTCCCGTTTTTTGGCTGGGTCCGAGGCAAGGTCGCGGCTTTCCTCCCAGTCATCGCGACCAAACTTCAGCCGCATCGACGCGCCCGCGAACCTCGTTCCTTCCTCGTCCAAGCTAGCTGAACGGCCCGATAAGCGATAATAGATAGTTGTTGGCGTCCGATTTCCCGAGGTTATTGGCTTGCGGTCATTTGTTTCCAGCCATCTGGGCAACTTCCTCGTCCTCTACGAAACGCGCAACATGCACGCCGCCGCCCAGAAGAAGGCGATCAGCCAACCCGCGTTGTCGAAGAGCCTGCGCGTGTTGGAGCAGGAACTGGGCACCGACCTGTTTGCACGAACTTCATACGGACTCGAACCGACCAGCGCGGGAGACGCGCTTTACTCCTATGCCCGGTCCATCGACCAGGAGACGCGTATCGCGTCGCTGGATATCAGCCGGTTGGCCCATACTTTCGATGGAGGCCTGAGGATCGGCATCGGCCCGGCGCTGGCAGCGAGCTGGTTCTCGACCGTCCTCGTGGACTTCAGCAGAACTTTTCCGTCGATCGAGGTGACGGTCGAGACCGGGATCTCCAGTCGTCTTGTCGACAGCCTGACACGAAATCTGTTGGACGTCGTCGTGACGGCCCGTCCGGGCAAGGCGTTGCCCGAGCGTTTCGCCAGCGTGCCGTTGTTCACGAGCGGAATGGTTGTCGTGTGCCGACGAGGTCACCCCCTGCAGACCGGCCATGAGATATCCATCATGAGCCTGAATCACTTCAGCCGCATCGGATTTCTTGAGGATCGTGAATTCGATGAACATGCTGAAGCGGCGCTGGGCCGGTATGCTGACGCGATGCGACCCATCGTACAGACCGCGTCGATGTCGATCATGCTCGGTCTTCTCGCAGAAACCGACTACTACGCTATTGTCAGCGAGTTGATCGTGCCGAAGGCGGAACGCGAGGGGCTGGTCGTACTGCCGCTGGACCGCACGCTTTGGCCCATAGACGTCGATCTCATGTGCAAGGCCTCGTTCATTGAATCCCGGCCCATCAAGAACATTCGCGAATCCGTGCTCTCCTGTAGCGCCACGAGCAAAGAACATTACGATACGTCGAGAAACGCGCGCATCAGAGAAACTTAACGTGCCCTCATCTGGCGGTTTGATCAGGCATCGAACACGATCCTGAATCCGATGTGGCTCGTCGTTGAATCGGGTGTGTTGCCAGTTCTCGCGGCAATGCGATAGCGGTGACAATACGAAGCGTGGCAGAGGTGGGAACCGCCCTTGGCCAGCTTGAAGCCGGCCCGCGCCGCTCGCTCGTTTATCGGCTTCGCGTAAGCCTTCAAGGAGCGAACCCTGAACGGTTCCGAGGTCCATTCCCAACAATTGCCGCACATATTGTAGAGGCCGTAGCCATTGGGTTCGAACGACCGGGCTGGTGCGAGCCCAGCGTATCCGTCGACCACCGTGTTGCGCATAGGGAAGTCGCCCTGCCAGATGTTGCACGGCGTAAAGTCGACATCATCGGGATGGCGATTTCCCCAGGGGTAGATCGATCCGGTCAATCCGCCGCGCGCCGCGTGCTCCCATTCGGCTTCCGTTGGAAGTCTTCCGCCCGCCCAGGCTGCGTAGGCCGCCGCGTCGTTCCAGGAAACGTGGACGACCGGGTAGTTTTCGCGACCGTCAATGCTCGAAGCGGGGCCAAGCGGTGTCCGCCAGAAGCAACCGTCCACTCGTCGCCACCATTCGGCGCCGACGACGCCCTGGGTTTCATCGATACCCTGGACATGCGGACCAAACACGTAAGACCAGCCGAACCGCCCGGCATCGGTGACGTAGCCGGTCTCCTCGATGAAGACAGCGAATTGCGCGTTGGTCACGGCGGTGGCGCCGATCCGAAACGGCCTGATCTTGACGAAACGACACGGGCCTTCCCCATCCGTCGGAATTTGTGGCTGATCCGTGCCGACTTCGGCACGCCCGCCGGGGATGGGAATGCTGTCCTCTCGCAGATACAGCGCCTCAAGTGTGGAGCCCTTTGGCGTCAGCTGCGCGGGACTAGAACTTGGGGCCAGCGTGGCAGACTGGACGCAGCACGGCGAGGTGCCAAGCGTAGCTAACTCGGTTCTGGCATACGTTACTTTGTTCATTGCGCTGTCGTTACTGGGCACGTCACATCGTTCTATACGTTACGGTGAGACCATTCGAACGGCACGTCAACAGGAAGTGCCGATCCTAAGGTTCGCCAGACAAGTGACGACAGAAGACGCGATCGACACGATACTCAGCGCTATGACACGAAATTTCGCCTCATATACGCCCTGGGCTCTTGCGCGGGAGCCTCCAGCCGATCGCCTGCAATTCAGTGCGCGTATGACTAGCATGCGCCTGATCGGAAACGGCATGGAATTGTCGGTTAGGCGGCAAGCATGTTCACTTCTGGTGGGAGTTTCCGAGGGGATGAATGACCGAGATGGGGCGCGAAGCTACCGCCTAAAAGCTGGAGATGACAATGATCCGAGGCGAAATTTCGCCCTTCGCGACTGTACGCGCCCAACCTCTCGTTTCGATGGCTTAGTAGCACTACCTCAGGCTGATCTGGGCCCGCCCACTTTGTGGTCGGCGACCCTCCGCCGCCTTGATGAGCGTCGCCAGGCCAAGCCTCGCTCCGATCAGTTCGGAGCCTTCGTGTGAAAGGTGACCAGAATCACGGAAGATGAACCTTCCGTCGACCATGGTTCGACAGACGCCAGCCCTACATAAGAGGCTGGGGAGGTCGACATAGCCGATGTCTTTCTTGATGCTTCCTAGAAAGCCGAGAATAGCGAGCGAGATTTGCGATTCATCGTTGACTTTGAAGCTGCAGTTCTCGTGTTCGCTGAACACAAGCAATTCAACGCCACATTTCGACAAGTCATATCCCGTCCGCGGCGGTGGCGCGATGAAGATAGGCGTTGCTCCCGCTGCCTCAATCATTCGCGCCGTCTTGAGCATCTTTTCCTTGAGAAGGGGGATATCGCCTTTCTCAATCGTGCCATCCCGGCGATACGTCGCATGGTCGTAGATGCCAAGCGCAGAGGCCATGATGACATAGTCGATATTGCCATCATCCCGGATCCGGCTCAGGACCTTGTCGTTGAAGTCGATGCAGCCCTGTGACCAGCCCGGCGGATGGTCCTTATCGGTGTATGCGATATCGGCAATTGGCGAGCAAGCCGGTTTGGTGAATTGGATGAAAGGCCGGTCGATTGCGCCCGCAGCAAGGGCGGGTGCCAGAGCCATGGCGTAACTGTCGCCCCAGAGCACGACTTTCGGGCTGTCGCCGTCGCGGCAGCGTGGCGAGTTGGTCACTTCCACGCATGCCGAGTCGAGGCCGTCATTGACTCTCAAGCGCTGATCGATGCCAAGTTCTGCGAAGCTGCGACCGGAAGGGGCAATGCGGCTTGGCAGGCCCTTCATGAAATAGCCCGCCAATCCGGCTGCCAGGAGCATGCAGCCGACCGTGGCCGACAGCCCGAAAACCGCAGTGCGAGAGCGGACCAGGTTGCCTCGCCCCCGGAAGGGCCGCTCGACGAACCGCCAACTGAACCACGCAAGGGCAAAGGTCCCGACCGCCAAGCCGGCCAGCATCGTCTGAGTAGGCTGCTCGACGCGAATTCTGGCGAAGGCGAAAAGCGGCTGATGCCAGAGGTATGCGCTGTAGGAGATCAAGCCAATGCCGACCAGCACACGCGTCGAAAGAAGACGCGCGCTCCATGTGGACGGTCCTGCATACAGGATGACGAGTGATGCGCCCACAACAGGCAAGAGGGTGTAGAGCGATGGAAACGGTATCGAGTCGTCATAGAAGGCGACGGAAATAACGATTAGCGCCAGACCGAGACCAGACAGGATGGTGTTGGATGGCTGCACCCGGCGGTGCAGAGCGAAGGCGCATAGAGAGCCTGCGCCGAGTTCCCACCCGCGAGTCGGGAGGAGATAGAAATTGCCGGTTGCGACATAGAAATTGACGGTCGTCGCGTGTGACGAGGCCCATTGGGACAGTCCAAGACTGAAGAGGGACAGCGCAAAAACGGCGAAGACAATGACGGATCGGCCGAACCGCCACAGGAACACCAGCAGGATCGGGTACAGTATGTAAAACTGCTCTTCGACAGCGAGACTCCAGGTGTGTAGCAATGGATTGAGATCGGAGTCAGGCGCGAAATAGTTGGTTTGCCTCCAGAACAGTATGTTCGAGACGAAGGTCGTCACAGCGGCAACCGACTGGCTGAAATCGGCAAATTGCGAAGGCAGCATCCACGCATAGGCGAAGGGAATGCAGCAAAGCACGACGAAAAAGAGCGCGGGGAGGATGCGGCGGGCGCGCCGCTCATAAAAGGCAACGATCGAGTAGCTGCCTTTTTCCAGATCGGCGACTATGAGGGTGGTTATCAGGTAGCCGCTTATAACGAAGAAGACATCTACGCCAATGAAGCCACCGGAGAAGAGACCAAAACCTGCATGGTAAAAGATCACGGGGAGGACAGCGACCGCACGAAGACCATCAATCTCGCGGCGATATCGCATGTTTCCTTCCCTAATTGACCATGGATCATACATGAACCCGTATATGGGCTCGAGCAGTCTCCTGGGTTCAGATACGATGTACTATTTGAATTTCATTTCGCATGTAGGTATTATAACTTAGTCCGATTTTAGAATAACCTTGAAGAACTTTTCGATATTTGGAAAGCTGCGCTGATGGTATAGCGGCATCAGTATGTGCGCACCTCGCCTCTTCGGCGGATACTATCAAGTCATCCAAAAGTTGCAGGTGGGACGACATATCTCGAAGCGTAGAGATGTTCTCGATCGGGTCCTATACCGTGTGGCGCGAAATCTTCTGTGCCCGTCAACCACGAGACTGCAGGTCCATAGAGGAGTTTACCTACCGCGGGCGGCAGCCAGTCTTACGCCTTCCTATATGCCAGCACGAAATCGTGCTCGACGTCGAAGAACGTCCCCTCGAAGCCAAGTTCCTTCGCGCGCGTCGGATCGTCGATCTTCTTGAATTCGGCGAGAAGGCTTTCTTTCACCCCGAACACCGCATCGGATTCGATATAGGGATCGTCGGGATCGAAGACATGCGTGGTCATCCGCCAGATCGTAGTGTTGCGTAGCGGTGTCTTTGCAATTATCCAGATCGCCAACGATGGGCGGGGTGCATGAGTGGCGCATATATTTTCAAAGCCAGCGAAGCGCTTCAGGGGCTATTGGGAGGATCGAACCGATAGCCTTTTCTCTATCGACGTAGATTACGCCGGCAAGGCGATCCTCGACATCGGCTGCAACATGGGCGTCGTCGCCTATGAAATCGCCAAGCGGAAGCCGGCTTTCATCCACGGCATCGATCCGTACGGACCGCACATCTTCATTGCGCGATCGATCTTCGACGCCGTTCCGGTCGAGAGCAAGTTCGAGCGCGGAAAGGTGGGCACCCGGAGGTTCGATCGCATCCTTCGACCTCGCTACGACATCGTCATGATGCTGGCCGTCTATCACTACATCGAGCGTCAACTTGGTCCCGAGAAGGCTCATGCCGCGATCGCCGGCATTGCCGCGCGAACGGATATGTTCATCGTCCGCGACCCTGGTCGCACCATTGACGATCTGACACGAACACTCGAAGGTCTCGGCTTCAACCCAGTAGCAACCGCGCCGCGAACCGAGCGCATCGGAGGCTTGACGGTGTTTCAGCGGAACTAGCTGGACGCCAGTTCGCGCATCCGTTCGAAGTAGCGATATTTGTCCAGCATACGGTGCGCGAATTCCTGCGTCGCTGGATCAAGCTCATCCCGCCAGCCGCCCACCTTGCCGCGCCGCACCTTGAAGCTGTTCGGGTTACCACGATCCCTCGCCTCCAACTCCGGCTTGCCGTAAGAGCCTGACGCCTCCCTGCGATGCATTTTGGCGAAGCTGTTGTTTTCGACCACCTCAGAGATTTGCTCCATCGGACGAATGACGCCGATATGGTTCAATATGGTCGAAAGCTGTTCCACAGTATCTTTTCGCAAGTCCTCATAGGCAACCGGGTGCGCTTTCAGGTGCTCTGCACAGAGAAGATTGAAAACGATGATCTTCTCAATACCGAAACGATGACTTCTGACCAGCGCCGGCATGGTTTGCGGCGCACTCCGACGCTGCAACCGATAAAGAATTGCGCGGCTGAGATCCGGTTTCTGACGGATGGTGGTTTCGTAGAAGTATGAAACGACCGTATCCCTCGGGTCGCGGTACAGGAAAATGATCCGATCAACGTTCGCTCTAGGAGTATTTATCTTCCTGGCTGGCTTGCCCCATGACCTGCTATTGTGACCTGTATCGAGATGAGTGAAAGCAATCGGGGCGTCAAGCTCCCGCAACATGACGCGTAGCCAAGTACGGCCGGACTTCGGATAAGATATGCAAAGGCTATCCATGCTGGCCCTCGCCTAACGCAATCTAGAATTATCTATCTGCCTGATCCCTACCGCGCAACCCTCTTCCCCATGGTCACGGAGACAATGCTTTCTCCCGCACCACTGATGCTTCCCAGCAGTTACCATGCGCTCCCGACCGGCACTTCGGCGCTGATGGCCGCCGATTCCTATCAGGATGGCTTTATACGATTTCCGGTTGCTCCCTATCGCCTAGAGATGCTTTTATCGCAGGGAGGGAAATCGATGATCGGCTGTATTATTCTTTCGACACCGCGTAGCGGAACGAATTGGCTCGCTGAGTTGATCAACAGCACTCGACGAATGGGCAATTGTACAGAATGGCTTCACCCAAAACGGCTCGGTCGCGATCTGAAAAACACGACCATTGAAAAACTGACAAGCGATCTTCTGGAATGTTCTGCGACCGACAACGGTCGTTTCTCGCTCAAGATTTTCCCGTTTCAACTCTACAAGGCCTACCGGATGGTAGGGGCCGATCTGATCCGGCATCTTCGGCAGGATCATTCGGTTTCGCTTGTCGTCTTGCGCCGTCGGGACCGCCTACGGCAGGCGGTATCCCTGACGCGAAGCAATATGACGGGTGCATGGTCCAGCGCGGCGGAGACCGAGCTTCAGCCGCGTTACGACTTCGACCGGATATGCTCGGCCTACTTCACGTTGGAACGCAACAACAGCTTTTGGCCGGGGTACCTCGATCTTCAAGGATTCGACTACAGAACCTATTTTTACGAGGACATGCTCGAAAGCCCGCAACCCTGTATCGACTGGATCGCAGCGCAACTTGGCGTGGAACCTCCAAGCGACATGGAAAAAGGCAAACTTTCTATCCAGCGGGACAACATTACCGAGGAGTGGGCCGAGCGCTTTCGCGAAGATCTGTCGAAGAATGACGTACTCGGACATGCGGAAGGCCGAAGCACAGCATCACGAAGCCCTTCCAACGTGCTCCGTCTTCTGACCAAGACTCCGCTGAAGCCCTACCAAATATGATGTCCCGAAATCCTCTGCCCTGACGAGTGAGAGATGCCCGCCACGGCATCTCGCAATGCCGGATTTGCCGGATGACCGCGCGGTCGCTCCTGGAGATGGACAGACGAGGAATTGACCATCGGCGATGTCACGATGAGGTGGCAGTCTCCTAGATGACGTCGATCGCCCTCGATCACGCCCCTTCCGGGATGGATGCAAGGGTGGCTCTCGCATCGAGCGCCATGGCCCCCTGCCCGACCACTCCAAGACCGAGCGGATTGATATCGAGTTCGATGATCCTGTCGCCATGATCGCTAGCGAGCCAACTCAGCATCGAAAGCGCACGGGCAGCCGCATCGACATCGAGCTTTTGGTGGCCGCGATAGCCGTCAAGCATGGGCCAGATCGCAAGCCGCTCAAGCATGTCACGTGCCTTGTCGATCCCGAAAGGGACCAGCGCGATCTGGATATCCCTCAACAACTCGACCAGCACCCCACCGGCCCCCGCAACGACGACCGGACCGAAGACGGGATCGCGTTTGATGCCGAGGAGAAGCTCTGCCTCCGGGCGGCGCATTTCCTGCACAAGACAGCCCTCGAAAACGAGCGTCGGATCATGCGCGGCCACCGCAGCGGCGATATCCGTGAAGGCACGCCGGACTGCGACTTCGTCCGCCAGCCCAAGACGAACGCCGCCGATATCGCTCTTGTGGATCAGGCCGCGTGCGACTGCTTTCAAAGCGACGGGATAGCCCAGCGCGACCGCGGCCTGCACCGCCGCGTCGGCGTCCTGCGCCAGGCGTTCCCTTGTCACGGAAATGCCGTAGGCATCAAGCAACTGCTTGACCTCGGGCTCGGTCATCAACGACCGGCCCTCGCCTGCCGGGATTATGGTGGATCTTTCCGGCAAGCCGGCCGGCCGGTCCGGAGCGGGCCTGCCGGCGGCCAGACCGGCACGGTAGTCGGCGAGGCCCCTGAGCAACCGGATCCCATCGTCGAAACGATCCACATAGGGGCAATCCAGACCTTTCAGCACTGCCCGCGGTGCATCGGCCGCATGCCCCGGCGTCACAATGAAGAGAAACGGCTTGCCGCACGCGATTGCGGCCTCCGCCATCTCGCGTGTCGTCTGTTCGTAGAAGGGCACGGTCGTAAGAACGATCAGCAATATTGACACAGACGGGTCCGAGGCCATCTCCGCAACCGAGCGGCGCACACATTCGAATGGATCGTCGATTGTTCTCCCGCCAAGGTCGATCGGGTTGTTTGCCTGGGGCGGCAGGAGGAAAGTCGCCATCCGGGCGCGCGTCGCCGCGCCAAGCTCTGCAAGTTCCAGCCCCGCCTCGGACAAGCGATCGACGCCGATGCCGGCTCCGCCTCCGGAACCGGAGATGACTCCGATGCCGGGACCGGTCGGCGCGGGCCAGCGGCTGAGAAAATCGGCCAACTGGATCATTCCGTCCGGATCGTCCAGCAGCACTATGCCGTGGTCGCGACAAGCCGCCGAGAATACGTCATAACCGCCGGCAAGGCTTGCGGTGTGGGACTTTGCCGCGCGGCTGCCGGCCTCGGTGCGCCCGGTCTTGACAAGCAGCAGCGGCTTGCCGGCGAGCCTGGCCTTGTCAGCCAGGGCCAAGAAGCGTGCAGGGTCCCGCAGCCCTTCCATGTAGATGCAGATGACCTCTGTCCTGGGATCCTCGATCAGGTGCTCCAGGAAGTCGCAGATCTCCATATCGGCCTGATTGCCGAGGGACACGCATGCGCTGAAGCCAATACCTGCGTCGTCGGCGCGATTGTACATCGACACCATCAGGGCGCCGCTTTGCGAAATCAACCCGACCTTGCCCGCGCGAAGGGAGCCATCCTCCAATACCAGCGATGACGTGAGCGCCAGCCTGTAATGGGGACTGATCAGCCCCATGCAATTCGGGCCGATCAGCCGCATGCCCGTGCGCCGCACGATATCCACGAGCGCAGCCTGCTTTCTTTCGCCTTCAGCCCCCGCTTCCGCGAAGCCGGTCGTCATGACGATGCAGGCGCCCATTCCAGCTTGCGCACAATCCTCGACAGCCTGGACGAGGTGCTCCGGTGGCAAGGCCAAAAGAGCCACATCCACCGGTTCGGCCTCCGATATGTGCCTGACACAAGGTAGGCCGAAGACGGTTTCGCGCCCCTTGTTGACCGGCACGATGCGGCCGGCAAAACCGTGTTTGGTCATGTAGTACATGACACGGCCACCAAACTTGCCGACATCCTCGCTCGCGCCGATGACGGCCACCGAGCGGGGATCAAGGATGCGCGCCGCGTCCAGCCGATATTCGATCGTTTCGTTCATCAAACTTCCTCATGTGAAGGCAGGCGCGCCCAATTCTTCTCGCCCGACGATGAGACGCAGGATGTCCGACGTGCCATCCATCACCGTCAGCATTTTTGCGTCACGCCACAGGCACTCGACACCGGCTTCCTCCGAGAGCCCGAAGGCGCCCATGGTGCTCATCGCGACCGCGCAGGCCGACACAGCCGTCTCGGTCGCGAACATCTTCGCCATCGACGCCTCGCGCGGGCAGCGCCGGCCGTCGTCGAGAATCTGAAGCGCCTTTATGGACAGCGCACGCGCCGCCTCCACGCGCGAAGCCGCTTCCGCCAATGCGAGTTGCACCGCCTGGAACTTTCCGATCGGTCTTCCGAATGCGATCCGTTCGCCGGCGTAAGCCTCGGCGCGATCGAGCGCCGCGCGTGCCATGCCCGCTGCCTGCAAGCCCAGCAGCGCACGGGAGGCCTCGACACCTCTGTAGAAGCCCTCAACCCCACCTGAAGCGGAGCCGAGCATGTTTTCAGCCGGCACCGGCGTGGAATCGAATGCGATCTCCGCGAAGGACAGGCTGCGAATGCCGACGCAAGGCAGTTCTTCCGCCGTCCAGGGGGACACGTCACGCTCGACGAAAAGCCGGCTCATGCCCTTGTGGCCCTTCTCGGGGTCGGTGATCGCAAGCACGGTTATGGCATCGGCAACGCCGCCGAGCTTGATCCACTTCTTTGTGCCGCGCAGAACGTAACCGCTGGGACCGGCTTCAGCGGTGGTACGCATCCCACGAAGGTCGGAACCAGCCTGCGGCTCGGTTATCGCCGCAGTCGAGATCATGTCGCCGCTCAGCAGAGCCGGCAGCCAGCGGGCACGCTGATTTTCATTGCCGAGAAAAAAGACGGTCCGTGGCGGCACGACTTCGCAGAGCATGATGGGCGCGTGAGCCAGCGCTTCGAGCAGCAGGCCGTATTCCAGGCCAGACATGCCTGCGCCGCCGCCTTCACGTGGAATGGTGCCTCCGAGATATCCGAGAGGCGCGAGGCCACGATAGAGCTCCCGCATCTGCGCATTCGAAAGCCTCTCGCCCGGCGAGAGCGAGGCGGCAAGCGGAACGACAACGCGCTCGACGGCTTCGCGGGCCTGTTCGCCCAGTTCGCCGCGGCGCTTCTCGAGTGCGATACCGTCCAACACCATCCTCGTGGTCCTCACCGGCCGGTGAAGTTTGCGGCGCGTTTTTCGAGAAAGGCCGACATGCCTTCCTTTGCATCGGAAGAGGCGAAGATGCGTTGTGCCCATTCTTCTTCCAGCAGCGCCGCGCGATCGAACCCTTCCCGGGCCTGTGCCCGGACGGCTTCCTTGATCGCCCTTATCGGCAGTGGCGCTCCGGTAGCCAGCCGACGGGCGACGCGGATGACTTCGGAGTCGAATTCGGCATCCGGGACGACGCGACTGACAATTCCGAGTTCCAAGGCACGTTCGGCATTGATGTCCTCACCGAGCAGAAGGAGATCCAGCGTGCGGTTACGGCCGAGATAATGCACCAGACGCACCATGCCGACGCTCCAGCTTGGGATGATGCCGAGATAGACGTCACCGGCGCGGAACTTCGCCGTGTCGGACGCGATGCGGATATCGCAGGGCCACGCAATGCCGGTGCCGCCGCCGATACACCAGCCCCTTATGGCGGCGATGACGGGCTTCGGAAAAAGCTCAATCCGATCGACGAGCGCACGCCCCGCGTCGCGCAGGCCGCGTCCCTCCCCCGCCGGTCCTTTTTCGTGCGACAGGTCGGCCCCAGCGCAGAATGCCCGCTCACCCGCGCCGCGTAGGACGACGGCGCGCGTCTCATCCCGCTTTTCGACAGTGTCAAACGCGGCCATGAGTTCTTCGATCAATTGGGGCGTAACGAGGTTGAAGGGCGGACGACTGAGCGTCAGTGTCGTCACGCCTTCGTTATGGTCGATGAGGACGGGCTGATCTGGCACGTGCGTCTCCTTGTCGTCTGTGCGGCCGATACCGTTCGCTTCCTTGGCCAGGAACGGGCAGTCGGCTGTGCTTAGTTGTGCGTCAATGATTTGAGGCCGCCCAGCCTGTCCAACAGCAGGACGAGCACGAGCGACATCAGGATGAGAAGGGCCGATACCGCGGCGACCGTCGGGTCGACCTGGTCGGAAAGGTAGTTGTAGATCCGGATCGGCAGGGTCTGATAAGCCGGTCCGGTCGCGAAGATCGTTACAGTCACCTCATCGAACGAGATGATGAATGCGAAGACGAAGCCGGCAAGAACGCCGCGAATGGCAAGCGGCAGGGTAACGCTCCACAATGCCCTCAGGCGGCTGGCGCCGAGGTTCATGGCCATCCATTCCAGTTCCTGCGGCACGTCACGCAATGCGGCGTCTATGGCCCTGATCGCAAATGGCATGATAACGATGACATGCGCTGCAACGAGGCTGAAGAATGTGTTGTAGAGGCCGACGCGGTTGAGGAACTGCAGCACCGCTATGCCGAAAACCACAGCCGGGATCACCAGCGGCGACATGAAGAGCGCATCGAGGAAGGCACGTCCGCGGAAATTGAAACGCACGAGCGCGTATCCGGCCAGGAAGCTCAGGACCGACGCAACGAGCGCCGAGATGATCGCTAAGCGCAGGCTGAGCAGGAAAGCTCCCGGAAAACCGGAACGTTCGAACACCGCGCGGTACCAGCGCAATGTGAAATCATGAAGGGGCAGTGCGAAATACTCATCCGGCGTGAACGACATCCAGACAATCAGGATCAGCGGCGAAAGCATGAAAATCGCGATGACGTAGGCATAGATGCGGAGGAGCAGCTTCATGTGAACATCACCTTGCGCCTGCCGGATGTCATGAGCTTCTGCGAGACATACACGATCGCCAGCGTCACGACGAGAAGCAGCATCGCCATGGCCGCTCCAAGTGGCCAGTTGAGATCGACAAGATTTATCTGGTAGGCGATGTAGGAAATGACGCGGGCCCGTGCTCCGCCGAGCAGTGCCGGCGTAGCGAAAGCCGCCATGTTCATTGTGAAATTGATGACGATCCCGGCCAGCAGCGCGGGTAGGCTGAGCGGCAGTATGATCTTCGTGAAGACCTGGCGGCGCGTCGCTCCAAGGTTTTCAGCCGCCCAGATCAGCGATCGATCCATGCCTGCGAACACCGCCCAAAGCGGCAGGAGCACGAACATGAAATGGGCGTGCACCAGGCCGATGACGATACCGGTCTGGTTGAACATGAGGTGAAGCGGCGCGTCGATAATGCCGAGATTGCGAAGGGTCGAGTTGATCACCCCGTTGCCGCTAAGGATAAGCGACCAGCCGAATGCCTTGACGGCCACGTTGACCAGCCAGGGTGCAACGAAGACCAGAAGCCAATAGGCCTGCGAGCGCGGCGGCAAGCCGGCAATGTACCAGGCGACAGGATAGGCGAGCACGACCGTGATGGCCGACGTAATGACGCTGATGCGGAAGGTGCGCCAAAGGATTTCCAGATAAAACGGCTCCAGCAGCTTGCGATAATTGGCCAGCGTCCACTTCGATCTGTCGATGCCCCCCAGGATATGGCCATGGAAGCTGTTGACGATGCTGTCGAACAGCGGCCACAGGAAAAAGACGAGAAGAACCAGTACGAGCGGCGCAAGGAAACAGATGGCGAGCAGGTAGTCGCTTTTAGGTGTCCCTGAACGGAGAGCGGCCGGACTTGATGGGGCCGCCGCATCTGTCTCAATTGGAAAGGACGACATCGAATTCGCTCCATTCCACGGTCACTGCGTCGCCCGCCGCAAAGGTCTTGTCGGCCGTATTGTTGACTTGAGCGATCAGGACACTGTCATCGACGCGGACGCTGTAGATGATCGTGCTGCCCAGGTAGGTCGATTTTTCGATAACTCCGCGGAATCGGTTCGCAAGCGTGCCCTCGCCTGTCGACAGTCGAATTCTTTCGGGACGCAGCATCAGGCGGACCGCCTGGCCTGGCCCCACCGACCCATTCATGCCACCTAGCCTGAGTTGCGTTCCCGATCCGATGCGCGCCGTCGCAACGCCATTCGCGGAGGCGACGATTTCTCCCTCGATATTGTTTGAAGTGCCGGAGAATTCCGCCGTGAACCGCGTAGTAGGGCGTGAATAAATGTCTTGAGGCGTACCGATCTGCTCGACACGTCCAGCGTTCATGACCGCAATGCGGTCCGACATCGCGAATGCCTCATGTATGTCATGAGTGACAAGGATCGTGGTGATGCCGACGCGGCGCTGGATTTCGCGGATTTCGACGCGCATGGTTTCACGCAGCTTGGCATCGAGATTGCTCAGCGGTTCGTCGAGCAGGAGCAGGTCGGGCTCGACGACGAGCGCGCGCGCCAAGGCAACGCGCTGCTGCTGTCCACCGGACAACTGGCGGGGATACCGGGCACCGAAGCCGGAAAGGTGGACAAGTTCGAGCCCCTTCTCCACCTTCTGATGGATCGCCTGCTTCTGCATGCCGCGCATCTTCAGCCCGAATGCGATGTTCTCGAAGACCGTCAGATGCGGGAAAAGCGCATAGTTCTGGAAGACAAGCGCGGTGTTGCGGGCATTCATCGGCATGCCGCCGATATCCCTGCCCTTGAGGCGGATATCGCCACCGTCCGGCGCATAGATGCCGGCGATGGTCCTGAGCAATGTCGTCTTCCCACACCCGGAAGGGCCCAACAGAGAAAAGAACTCGCCTTCGGCGACGGTAAATGTGACGCCATCCACCGCAACCATTGACCCGAATGTCTTGCGGAGATCCCGAAGCTCGAGTGTCATGCCTTAAATTCTCTACCTGACCGTCATGGAATGGGACTGCGTTGCTTCAGGCGCGGCTCTGCGGGAACGGCCAGCATCAGGGCTGGTCCGGTTCCCGCAGGTACGGAGCGATGGCGCCATTGTCTCATCGGATGGGCGCGATCTCCCGCTCGAACCGCTCGTTCCAGGCGGGGCGATCCTTGATGATGGTTTCAAAATCGAGCGGCTTGAGGCGAGCCATCTCTTCCTTGGTAAGCAAGCGGTGGGCAGCTTCGGCGCTTATCTCGATGGTCTTGTTCATCGCGTTGTTGCCGAAACGCTCCGCGCGGTATTGTTGATAGTCCTTGCCGATCATCCAGTTCAGCAAGGCTCGAGCCCCTTCCGGGTTGGGTGAATGGGCGACCACTCCGACGGCGGTCGGGCTGAGATAGTCCGGATCGGGAACAACCACTTTGGCCGGGATGCCCCTGCGCGCGATCTCGTGGCCGGAAGTCGTATCGAACACCGCCAGCGCGACCTGTTGGCTCTGCATTTCCTCGCCCAGCTTGGCGAAGGTGGTCGTCCAGTCCATGACGCTTGGAGCAAGCTTCTTCAGCGCTTCAAATCCGGGGTCGATGTTTTTCTCGCCGCCTCCGCCGGCCCGGGCGAAATGCACGAGCGTAAACATGCCGTATGTGTTGCTCACCGGTGGAATGGCGATCTTGCCGGCAAGTTCGGGGCGCATAAAATCATCCCAGCCTGTCGGTATCTTCCAGTTGTTCTCCTTGAACATCTCAGGCTGGTAGATGATGCCGATCGTATCAGCGTAGACGTACGATCCGATAATATTGTTCCCGTCATGTATGGACGCGTAGTCATAGACGTTCTTCAGATTGGGAACGCTCTTGTCGTCGATATCGGCGAACAGGCCCTGATGCTTGCCAAGAAGCCAGGACGAGTAGTCGCACATAACGACATCGACCTGAGGGTTGTCCTTCTGGGCAATCGCGGTGGCCATGATTTCAGACGACGTCGCCTTCGGGACCAGGACGACCTGATAACCGGTATCCTTCTGAAAGCGATCGGCCCAACCCTCTTTTTCGAAGGTTGTCTGGATGGTGCCGCCCCAGCTCAGAAGGTAGACTACTTTGGAATCAGCGTTGGCAGTAGAAAGCGCCATGGATGCCACAACACCGGCAAATAGTGTGGTGGACGTAAAGCGCAAAAAACCTTTCATAATTCCCGGATGCATCGATCAGTTCCCCTTTTTGTCTTGAGGGTGGCCGGTGGGCGCTGCACGCCATCTATCGCTGAGAAACGATACAGGACAAGCCTACCACGTCACCTCGATCATGCGGCGCCAGACTAGGGTGGGGGTCCGTGGCCCGTACAATACAATTTTACAACTTTCTGCTTCGGAATTTCCGAACCACGAATTCCGCTGGTCAGTCGTGTCAGGACAGTGCTGCCGGGGTAGTCTCATAGGGGCGGCGTGATCCTGCGCGTAGTTCGCTGAACCGGCGATCAATCCGATCCCCATGGGCCGCCCCTGTGTCGACGGTCAGCAGGCGACCTAGCTTCGATGAGAGGAACAATGCGAACAATGGAACAGACGGACAGCATTCACATTCTGGAAAAGCTGATCGCTTTTCCAACGGTGAGCCGCCAGTCGAATCTGGATCTGGTCAGCTATGTCGCCGGACTGCTCGATGCGCACGGTATCGCCAGCCGGATCATCCACAGCGAAGACGGCCAAAAGGCGAATCTTTTCGCTACCGTCGGCCCGGACGACGCGCCTGGCGTCATGCTTTCCGGCCATACCGATGTCGTTCCGGTCGACGGCCAGGACTGGGCGGTACCCCCTTTCGAGATGACGGAACGCGACGGTAGACTTTACGGCCGTGGGGCCACCGACATGAAGGGCTTCGTCGCCACTGCGCTCGCGGCAATGATCAAGGCTTCGGGGATGAAGCTCCTGACGCCCCTGCAACTGGCACTTTCCTATGACGAGGAGATCGGCTGTATCGGGGTGCGGAGCCTTATCGATATGCTGCGGGAAGCGCCCCGGAAGCCGCTTTTGTGCATCGTCGGCGAGCCGACCGAAATGCAGGTTGCGACCGGCCACAAAGGCAAGATCGGTGCGCGCGCCTTCTGCCGCGGGAGAGAGGGTCACTCGGCACTGGCCCCGTTGGCGCTGAACGCCATCCATCTCGGCTGCGATTTTGTTGCCGCTATCCGCCGCGAGCAGGAGCGGCTGGCGAATGAAGGTCTGCGCGATCTCGATTACGACATTCCCTATACGACGCTCCATGTCGGCAAGATCCATGCCGGCGTGGCGCTCAACATCGTACCGAATCTCTGTGAGATCGACTTCGAGATCCGCAATGTCGCAGCAGACGATCCCGGGCAAATCCTCGATGGCCTGCGGGACGAGGCCGCGCGCATCGCTTCCGCTTCGAGAGCCATCGCTCCGGAGGCTGGGATCGATATCGAGATCTTCAATACCTATCCGGGGCTCGATACGCCGCCGGATTCCCGGGCTGTCGCTTTCGTCAAGTCGCTCACCGGCGCCAATGGCACGATGAAGGTGGCCTTCGGCACCGAAGGCGGCCTGTTCAGCCGCGATCTCGGTACGCCGACGGTGGTCTGCGGACCCGGATCGATGGCGCAGGGCCATAAGCCGGACGAATTCGTAAGTCTGGAGCAGATGAAGCGCTGCGAGGAAATGCTGACGAATTTGCTTCAGCGCCTCGCGGAAAACCGCCTTTGAAGAACCCGGTCAGACCACCCGCTCTATGCCGAATACCCCCTGTTCGACCACGAAGCGCCGGCAATGGTCGATGAAGGCCTGCACCGTCTGTGCGCGGTGCTCGGCGTGAGGCAGGAGCACGCCCATGGCAAGTGGCCGGATATCGCCTCCCAGCGAAACGAAGACCAGTGACTTTCCGTCCGGCGAAATATTGTTCAGCGGGCGCATATTGGCGATGCCGTAGCCAAAGCCGTTGGCCACCATGGAGCGCATGACCGCAATGTCGGCGGTGCGCTCGGCAATGCGCGGCCTGAGGCCCTGGTTCTGGAAGGCGGAGAGGAAATATTCCCGGCTGAACGGCAGGTCGAGAAGGACCATCGGCTCATCGACCAATTCCTCCGGCAGGATCGACAGCCTACCGGCAAAGCGATGTGCTGCCGGCAGCATGACATAAGCAGGCAATTGCATCAGCGGCTCGAACGCCATGTCCTGCGACAATTCGATATCGTAGGTCAGCGCCAGATCGATTTCGGCACGCTGCAGCATTTCGAACAACTGGCCTTGATGGCGCTCGAACTGCCTGACCCTCACCTCGGGATAAGCGCGTTCGAAATCCATGCGAAGCGCCGGCAAAAGGATTTGCGCGAAGGTCAGGAGGCAACCGATCGCCAGCGGCCCACGCACTTTTTCGGCGATATCGCTGGCTATGTCGTGCAAGGCATCCGCCTCGCCAAGTAGCCGGGCCGCCTCTTTCAGGAAGATGCGGCCGCCGGCCGTCAGCGACAGGCCATGCGAATGCTTCCGCACGAACAACTGCACGCCGAATTCCGATTCGAGCTGGGCGATCGAAGCCGAGATCGAGGGCGGCGAGACATTGACCTGTTCGGCCGCTTTGGTGATCGACCCGGCCTCGCCGACGGCAACAAAATATTCCAGTTGTCTAAGCGTGAAACGGAGCGGCATGGATCGCTATGTCGCCCGTTTACAAAGGGCAATCAAGCTGAATAACCCATCGATATCCGATTTGGATCATCTTGAATGCGGCGCATCTCGGTTCAAGGCGCGACCCGAAGGACAGCACCAGTTTTCCCGGACGAGGCACCGGACATTGCCGCCTTATTCGTCGCCCGGCACGCCGTAGCTTGGAGCTTCCGACGGATTGATGGCGCGGGTCACGTAGGCGTCGAGCTGCGGCTTGTAGAGTTCCCAAAGCCGGGCCAGATCCTCTATCGGGCAACCTTCGGACCAATCGCAGCGCAAATCCGCCACCGGCCAGGAAACATCGCGTACCAATTTCATCCCGGCGGAGCGGACCGGCCCCGCCTCTCCGCCTGCCCTGAGCGCGGCGCGCATGGTGGCGATCATCCGATCGCCAAGATCGCCCTCGGCGGAGAGAAAGGCGTCGACCATCGCCTTCGGTACACTGTCATTGGCCAGGAGATTGCCGCCGCATGCTACGTTCTCCGCGCGCGCTTCGGCCCAGATGCCGAGCGCTTTCGGCCCCGAATGGATGGCGCTGACGCCAGCGGCGTCGACCGCCAGCACCTGGCGGTATTCGATGTGCGCGCCGGTGCGCTTCAAAACGGCAACCGCCTCGGCGGCGGAGGCCCCTAGTGCCATCAGTTCCAGCCCGCGCACGCCGAGCGTGGGGTCTGTGACATTCTGACTGGCGATCGCGCCGACACCGGCCCTGGCATAGGCGCAGCGCGCGGCGACAGCGGGCGACGACGATGAAACCGCGACGCCGAACATGCCGGTGCGAGCGCAACGTGCAACAATGGAAAAGGTCATGATCGCTAGTCCGGAATGACGGCCGTGCCGTCGATCTCGACCAGCCATTCCGGCCGCGCCAGCGCCGATACGACCAGCCCGGTCGAAACCGGATGCACGCCCCTTATGTATTCGCCTATCGTCCGGTAGACGGCCTCGCGATTGCGCACATCGGTTATGTACACCACCACTTTGACCAGATGCTCCATGCCGCCGCCGCATTCTTCGAGGAGCTGACGGATATTCTGCATGACCTTATGGGTCTGCTCGACGGGATCGCGGCTGTCGATGTTCCTGGCGGTGTCGAGGTCCTGTGGGCACTGACCCCGCAGATAGACGGTCCTGCCGCCGCGCGTGATGACGGCCTGGCACAGGTCGTTGTCCAGCTTCTGCTCGGGATAAGTGTCCTTGGTATTGAATTTGCGTATCCGAGTATGAACCATTTCGCTCTCCAATGAGCACGCGATTTTTCCGGCGCCTCACGCAACCCTGGTTACGCGCTTTACCGACGGCCGATACGCCAGGTAATTGTGCCGCGTAGCGATGTGGTTCGCGACATACATGGCGTCATGCCACACGCCCCAGATGAAACTGGACCCCCGTCGCGATTGCCATGGCAGGCCCAGGAAATAGATACCGGGCTCGCTCGATACGCCGCGCTGATGCTTCGGCCGGCCTGATTCATCGAACGCGTCCACCTTCAGCCAGCTATAGTCGACCGTATATCCCGTTGCCCATATGATCGAGCTTATTCCAGCTTCGGCCAGATCGAGGTCAAAAATGGGATCCGTCACGCATTTCGGATCGGGACCGATCCTGCGTGTTTCGGGATCCTCGGGGAGGTCCAGTCCATTGCGGACGACATAGGCATCGGCCTCGTCCAGCAGCGACATCAGGTTGGCATCCCCGCGGGCAATGTTCCTGGCCAGGTCAGGCGCGAATGTCATGACGCCGTCCGCGAAGGATTGCGACCGGCCGAGCAGCGTTATTCCGTTCTCGGCGAGACGGCGGAAATCGATAGTCCGGCCGCCATAGGCACCACTTACCGCGATCGTGACATGTTCCGTGCCAGGCCTTGGCGCCTCGAGGTCCCATTTGCCGAGTACTCCCAGCCACCAGCAATAATCGCGTCCGCGATAGGACCGTGGAGGGCGATCATGCGGTCCGACAGAGAGGTAGACACGCCGGCCCGCACGCGACAACTCATCCGCGATCTGCACGCCCGAAGATCCCGCGCCGATCACCAGCACCGCACCCTCGGGCAATTGACCGGGATTGCGGTAGGTACTCGAATGGAGCTGCACGAGTGCCGCATCCTCAGGAACTATCGCAGGGATGACGGGACGCTGGAACGGGCCGGTCGCGGCAACCACGTTATCGGCTTCGATCACGCCCTCGGAGGTTTCAACCCGGAATCCGGGTCGGCCGACGAGCCTTTGCACCGATTTGACATCGACCCCGCAGCGGATCGGGGCGGCAACCATCTTCGCATAGGCGACAAGGTAGTCCGCAACCTCCTCCTTCGCGACAAAGCCGTCCGGATCGACGTCCGGAAACGTCATGCCCGGGAAGCGATCATGCCAGGCGGGGCCGTTGGCAACCAGCGAGTCCCACCTTTCCGAACGCCAGCGTTCAGCAATGCGATGCCGCTCGAGAACCAGATGGGCGACACCGCATTTGCTCAGATGCTCGCTCATTGCCACACCCGCCTGGCCAGCGCCAACGACGAGCGTGTCAATTTTCTCAACCGGCATGCAGCGCCCCTTTCCTGTCGAAGGTTCCGCAGACGTGGCGGAATTCTGATCGCTGTTTACTGAACGGGCCGGGCCTCGAAAATTACGATTTCACGTGCCACTGGTTAGCTTGTCCCTAAACCGGGATCGGGGGATGGAGCGGTTATTTCGCGCACGATTGATATCGTTCATGTTGGCGCTCGCAGCGCATGCGCTTCAAAAGCAATCTCTGGGAGGAACGTGCAGCGTCAGAAGAGTTCGCCGGGTGGTTCAGCCTGCAACTGGCGCAGCCGTTCTTTGCCGGAAAGGCTCGGCTTCCCTTCGGACCAACATAAGAGCGTCCACCAGGCGGACCTCACCTGATCCCTTCCGAATGAGCACCGGATTGAGGTCACATGCGGCGATGATGTCGCCGAGGTCGTCGGCAAGCATCGATACATTCACAACCAGTTCCGCAAGCTGGCTCGTGTCGGTTTCGGGCATCAGATTGCGGTAACCGGCGAGCAGCTTGCCGAGGCGTGTCGAGGCGATCATCCTGGGCGCCTCGTCCCGCTCGACCGATGCCAGCCCGACAGCCTTGTCGGCGTAAAGCTCCACCATCGTGCCGCCGGTACCGACCATGACCAGGGAGCCGAAGGGAGGCGAAGCCACGAAGCCGATCATGGCCTCGGCATCCGCCTGGAACTGCTCCTGCAATTCGAATCCCACGATCCGCGCATGCGGTGCATGGGCAGCTACATTGGCCGCGATACGCACGATCGCCCTCTCCAGTTCCGGGCGGCCTTCTATGCCGAGCATCACCCCACCGATGTCGGAGCGATGCAATATATCCGGCGAAGCAATCTTCACCGCCATCGGAAAGCCAATTTCCTGCGCCCGTTCGACGGCTTCCCTGGCGTTTTTGACCACCGTGGAACGCACGAATGGCACGCCGTAGGCCGTGAGGATCCGGACGCAGAGTTCGGGGGGCAACGCCCCGGACAAACCGGAAAGTTCGCGCCGCAGATCCTCAGCCATCGGATTGTGCCGGGATCGATCGGAACGGTGTCGGCTGGCCCAGTTGCCGGCCATTCCTATCCGGCCAGTGGCCAGCTTGCCGATCGCCGCCAGCCCGGGCCGCAATCCGCGCAACAACGGAACACCCGCTGCCGCCAACTCGGTCGTGATCTGCTCATGAAGCGGATCCGACGTCGGGGATACTACAACGACAGGCTTCCCGGCTTCCCTACCGACTTCCGCGTAGGTTGGGATATGTCGCATATAATTCTGGAGTGTGATCGGGTTCAGGCTGGTCTGCGAGTCCTGAAGGATCGCAAGAGCACCGACCGAGGGATCGCCAAGTATTCCGTGCAACGCTTCGGGCGTTTTGCGTGCTTCCGGCTGAACGGTCGCTCCGATATCGACCGGGTTTCCTCCAGCATTACCGGGCAGCGCCGAACGGATGATATCGCTTGTCTTCGTCCCGAAGCGGGCGAGTTCAATGCCGAGTTCGTCGGCCACATCGCAGGCAAGGGCAGTCTGGCCCCCGGAAATGCCGGCAATGGCCACCCCACCCTTTCCTGCGGTTCGGCGCAACTGGGAGAAACATTCCATAGAGGCGACAAGTTCGTCATAGTCGCGAACCACCGCGACCCCGCATTCGGCGAAGAAGCTGTCATAAGCGTCGCGACTGGTTATGAGCGCCCCGGTATGCGCCTTCGTAGCCTCCGACCCGAGTTCGGAACTGCCGACCTTGAGCACCACGAGGCCTTTGCCTGCCAGCCGGATACGTTCGACCGCCTCTGCGAAGTCGACGGGGTCCTTGATGGACTCGGCAACGATGCCGACCACGTCGGTGGCATCGTCGGCTGCAAGCCACGCAAGATAATCGGAAGCGGCAAGCTGGAATTCGCTGCCGACGGTCACGACTTTCGACAGCCCGACCGAAATGGAATTCATGACTGAAATCGCTGCCGAACCGGACTGGGCGATCAGCGAGCAACGTCCGGCGCGTATGCGCAGCGATGGCCGTGAAGGATAGAGCGGAACCAGATCCGGAAAATTGACCAGTCCCATGCAGTTGGGTCCATGAATGGCGATATTGCTGGTGGCGCCGAAGTCACGGATTCTTGCTTCCTCCTCCGCCGAGAAGCCGTTCGCAAAGACGATCGCCGAACGCACGCCTGCATGGTCGAGTGCGACCAGGCTTTCGAATACGCTGGCTGCGGGGATCGCAACAACCGCGGTATCCGTATCGGGCGGCAGATCGTCGACGGAACGTAAGGCAAGCAGGCCGTCGATCATGTCGGCCGAGGGATGGACCGGTATGACCGTTCCGGGAAACTTCCATTCGCGCAGGTTGTCGATGACAACATTGCCCTGCGACGCCCGCTTCGCAGATGCGCCGATAACAGCGACCGTTTGCGGTCGAACCAGAGGAGTGACGTCCCGGATCAATTTGGCACCTTTTCATACAGGAAGAATGAAGCGGGCGCTCACGCGCCCGCTGGAAACATGGAGAGCGACGCGTTCGATGCTATTGCTGCTGGTCCTTGGGAACCCACACCTCCTGCCAGTTCGGATGCGTGTTGAACGACACGTTGAACTGGGCGTCGATGTTCTTCAGTCTCGTCGAGACCGCCTCGAAAGCACGCGCATTGGTGAGCGTGATCTCGTTGATGTCGCGCGCGACAATATCGGCATATTTGGAGTAAACCGCCTTCTGCTTGTCGAGCGGCGCCGCGGCCGCCTCTGCGATGATCTTGTCGAGTTCGGGGTTGCAATAGCCTGTCGGGTTGGCGAAGGGCACGTTGCCTTCGTTGCACAGATAGCTTCTGTCGATACCCAGAACGGGATTTGTCCTCCCCGTCAGCGATATGACCGAAGCGTCGTAATTGTGCTGCTTGTAGACCTTGTCGATCCAGATCTGCGGATCGAGCCCTACCAGCTTCACGTCGATACCGATCACGGACCATTGTGACTGAACGACCTTGGCGACGGAGTCGTATGGCGGCTTGGCGATGTAGGTCAGTTCGATACCGAAGCGCTTGCCGTCCTTGAGCGGATAGCCAGCCTCGTCCAGCAATGCGCCGGCCTTCTTCGGATCATAGGGATAGAGCTTGTTGTAGTCGATCGAGGGGTCATGGAGATTGCGGAACTGCACGGGGATGGCGTTGACGGCCTTGTTTGCCAGGCCCTGATAGGCATCCTTTGCGACACGGTCCCGATCGATCGCCTCGAACAGCGCCTGACGGACCTTGAGGTCCTTCATGGGCTCACGCCGCATGTTGAAATCGACCACGGCCCGCTCGGGCGCATTGGTCTTTATCTCGATAACCTCGAATTTCCCGCCCTTCGCCGCAGCCTGTGCGACGGGGACCTGAACCGGCTCGAGACGCGTCCAGTCGACTTCGCCGCGTGCGAGCGCATTGATCCTCTGCTGGGCGTCCGGGATCAGTGCGAAGACAACGGAATCGACATGCGGCTTCGACTTCTCCCAATAATTCGGATTGCGTTCGAAGGTGATCGACCGGCCCGTTTCCCAGGAGACGAACTTGAATGGCCCAAGCCCCACCGGCGCGCGATTGGCGGGGTTCGTCAAAAGGTCTGTGCCTTCATAGACATGCTTGGGCATGATCGGGAAGACCTCCTTGTCGAAGAGGTCCAGCGTCGCCGTCATCGGCTGCTTGAGCTTGACGACGAAGGTCGTCGCATCCGGCGCCTCCGCCCCGGCGATAAGCGGCATCAGCTTTGTGAGATAGGTGTTGTACTTGCCGAAATTCATCAGTGTGAAGACCACGTCCTCCGCACCGAACGGCTTGCCGTCGGACCATTCCACGCCGCTTCGGATCTTGAAGGTGTAGGTCAGCCCGTCCGGCGAAATCTCCCAGGATTCCGCCAGGCGGGGGACGCGGTTGCCGTCCTTGTCATAGGTCATCAGCCCGTCCGCCCAGACATCGGCGATGATCAGGGAGGACGTGAGGGAAGTCAGTTGCGTATTGAGCGTCGCGATCGCGGCCGGATCGATCGCCGCGACTATCGTTCCGCCTGCCACCGGTGCATCGTCCGACGCGGCGGCGTAGGACGACGTGCCGGCGGCGATCAGCGCCGAGATTCCGGCAGCCCGCGCGGCGCCGAGAAGCAGCCGACACAGCTTCGATAGGGTAGTTCCTCCAAACCTTCGATCTTCGCGAATTATGTTTCCGACAGACATTCTTTCCTCCTTGACGCTTCGGAATTCTCCAACACGGCTCACGCCTTTCCGGCAGCGTTCGCCTCTTCACCTTCGGTAGTGGCGGCCCGCATATCTGGCGGTACCGCCGCTTTTCCGTCTTCAATGGCAGGTTGCTGCTTGCCCAGCCGTGCGCGGACTTCCCTAGGGTCCGCCGAAAGGCGTGCTTTCAGCAGCAGCCGCGTATAGGGATGGTTTGGGGCCTCGAAGATGTCACTGCCGATCTCGACGATGCTTCCCTGCTGCATCACGGCAATCCGCCCGGCGATCGACTGCACGGCGTTGAGGTCGTGGCTGATGAGCACGAACCCCACATTCATCCGGCGGCTCAACTCTCGCATAAGCTCCAGGACCTGCGCCTGGATCGAGATATCGAGGCTGGAGAGCGGCTCGTCGGCAACGATCAGCCTCGGTTCAAGCATCATCGCGCGGGCGATTGCGATCCTCTGCTGCTGTCCGCCGGAAAGCTGATGAGGATAGCGCGACAGATATTGCTCGGGCGGGTCCAGCCCCACAGATGCCAGATGCCCAGCGAGGAAGGCGCGCAGCCTGGCGGGCTCGGCGAGTTCGTGCCGTCGCGCCACGTAACCGAGCGATTGTTCGACGCGCATGCGCGGATTGAGCGAGGAGGAAGGGTCCTGGAAGACCGCCTGGACGTCGCGCCGGTAGCTTCGCCACTGGCTGCGATCAAGCTTCTCCAGGGAAACCCCGCGGTAGAGCACCGCACCCTGGGAAGGCTGCTCCAGCCGCAGCATGAGCTTGGCAAGCGTGCTCTTCCCCGATCCCGACTCACCGACGATGGCAAGCGTCTCGCCCTCGATCACATCGAGATCGACGCCATCGACCGCGTTCAGGAACCGACGACGCCAGCCTGAAGGTGCCCGGCTTGCATAACGGCGCGTGACGCCACGGATCTGCAGGATCGGCTCGGCCATCACGGTGCCTCCGAGCAGCGTGCTTCGGCGCTTGGCACGGGACGCGCACGCCGGTGACGCGTGCTCAGTTCGATCAGCTCGGCGGCGTAGGGATGCTTGGGATTCTCGAAAACGTCGACCGTGTCGCCGCTCTCGATCACCTTGCCGGCTCGCATGACGTAGACGCGATCACATAATTCCGCGACGACGCCCAGATCGTGCGTGATGATCGCCATCGCCATGTCCCGATCGCGGTGCAGTCGCCGCAGCGTTTCAAGGACCTGGAGCTGCACCGTCGCATCGAGCGCGGTGGTCGGCTCGTCGGCAAACAGCAGCGCGGGCTCGCTTGCGAGCGCTATTGCAATCATGACGCGCTGGCGCTGTCCGCCGGAAAGCTCGTGCGGGAAACGTCGCACAAGCTGGTCCGGTGACGGGAGACCGGCTTCTCCCAGCAATTGCTCGACCCGTGAGGAAGATTTCCTCTTGCCAAGCGCCTCGGCGACCTGGGCACCCACCCGTCTCGTCGGGTTGAGGTAGCCGAGCGGATCCTGAAAGATCATGGAGAAGCCACCGTGACGGCGCAACTCGCGGAGGTCGGCATCGGATATGCGGGTGAGATCCTTCCCGCGAAAGCATATGTCGCCCCGGAACTCGGCAAGCTCGACATTGGGCAGCAATTGGAGAATGGCACGGGCAAGCGTGCTTTTGCCCGAGCCGGATTCGCCGACGATCCCGATGCTTTCGCCGCGTTTCACCGTGAGATCGACGCCGTCGACCGCGCGCACGATCGCGCCGCCCACGCGCAAATGCACCTTGAGATCGCGCGCGGTAAGCAGCGCTTCTCCGCCCTTGTCGCGCTCCGGAACGACCACATCGGCTGTCGCGGCGCTCACGACTGGAGCCCTCCCGCCCGGCCGCGCATGCGCGGATCGATGATCTCGTTCAGCCCGTCCGCGAACAGGTTGAGCCCGACAACGGCAAGGCAGATGGCGGCTCCCGGGAAGAAGCTCGTCCACCAGGCGAGGGTCATGTAGTCCTGCGCCACGTAGAGAAGCTGCCCCCAGCTTACCATGTTGGGGTCAGAAAGGCCGAGGAAGCCAAGTCCCGCCTCGATCAGGATGGCGACACTGGCATCGAGCGCCACCTGAACGACGACGGGCTGGATGGCATTGGGAAGGATTTCGCGCAGGATGATATGCGCGGTCGACAGGTCGGAGACCTTGGCGGCTGCGACGAAATCCATGCCGCGAAGCCGAATGTATTGGCCATAGACAAGCCGGGCCTCGACGGGCCAGATCGCCAGCACGACGGCGGCAAGAAGCAGCCAGAAGCTGCTGCCGAAAAGCGCCACCGTGAAGAGCACGACGACGATGACCGGCAAAGTCTGGAAGAGTTCCGCAATGCGCATAAGCACGAGTTCGACCGCGCCGCGGAAATAGCCGGCGAGCATACCGACGGTGCCGCCGACGACGAGCGCTCCGAAGGCCGCGCCCAGTCCGATCGCAAGCGAAGTCCGCGTACCGTAAACGACGAGCGAGAATATATCGCGGCCGGTATTGTCCGTGCCGAAAAGATTCTGCCAGGAGGGCGGGGCAAGGCTGGCCTGCGCCTGCTGGAGCGGATCGTAAGGTGCGATGAGCGGCGCGATCAGTGCCACGACAAGCAGCAGGAGCAGTATGACGCAGCCTGCGGCGCCATGGCGCGTACCGGCCATATTTCCTATTACGGCCCTGAAGTCACGCCATGGGCTACCGAGCGGTTGACGGCCTGTGGGTTGCGGTTCGATGACGTCCCCGCTCATCACCCGCCCCTGATTCGCGGATCGAGAACCGCATAGAGCAGATCCACGAGCAAGTTGATGAGGATGACCGCAATCGCGGCGAAGATAACGATTCCGACGACCGTCATGTTGTCGCGCATGCGCACGGCCTGGACGAGAAGCAGACCGAGGCCTGGCCAGGTGAACACCGTCTCAAGCAGCACGGCGCCCCCCAGGGAAGCGCCGAATGCATATCCTGCGACCGTGACCAGCGGCAGGGACGAATTCCTCAACACGTGCCCGCGGATGATGGCCGACCGCGTGAGCCCCTTCGCCCGCGCGGTGATGATGTAGCCCTGCCCGAGCGTATCGGCAACACCAGCGCGCATGATGCGCGTAAAGCGTGTACCCTCATGCACCGCGAATGCAAGCGCGGGAAGCGCAATATAGTGCGCCCGCTCCATAAACCAGGAAAACCCATGGGCTCGGGAGACCACCGGGCCCATGCCCTGAGTGGGAAACCAGCCGAAGTGCACCGCCAACACCAGCACCAGGAGTTGGCCAAGCCAAAAGGTGGGGATCGCATAGGCGATGAGCGCGGTCGAAGTCCAAAAGTGATCGACGCGCTTATTGCGGGTCGTCGCCGAGATGGTGCCGACCAGAATGCCGAACGGAATGGCTATCGCGAAACCAACAAGCGTCAGAAGGATCGTCCGGGGCGCGGTTTCGGCTACCAGATCCAGGACGGGTCTTTGGAACTGGTAGGAATAGCCGAAGTCTCCGTGCAGCAGATTGACAAAGTAGCTGTAAACCCGAACGGGAAAGGGATCGTCCAGATGGTATTGCTGCGTTATCGCGGCCCTGAATTCGGGCGAGACCGGGAAGTCCCCCACCATGGCCTGCACCGGATCGCCCGGGATCAGCTGCAGCATGAGCAGGATCACAAAGATCACCGCTATCAGCAGCGGTATTGCATGCAGCAGCCGGAAGAGGACGAACCGGAGCATCTGACGCCGTCAGGCGAGCCGGAAGAAGCGGGCGGCATTGCCGTAGAGCCACTTCTCTATGACCGAATCCTTCAGCGGCAGGTTCCTGTATTCCGCGATCAGTTCCTCGAATGAAGTGCCGAACAGATAACGCGATAACCCGGTCATGATCTTGTCCTGAAGCAGCGTATTGCCGAATTGCAGGAACTGCTCCCAGCCGGACCCTTGCTGGGCCAGGTAGCGCGGCCGGTGCGCGGCGGTATCGCAATAGAGGTTCGGATGACGGCGCAACAGGCCGACCATCTCGTTCACCCATGGCCAGCCGCCAAGGCCGGCAATGATCCGCAATTCCGGGAAGTCGACAGCCACGCTGTCGATGTGGCGAGGATGACCGAGATCGTAGGGCCGGTCGTTGGCGTAATTCATGGCGGTATAGATACGGACCGGCACGTCGAGTTCGACGCACTTGGCATAGAGCGGGTAGTAACGGCGGTCGCTGGCCGGCAAGCAGTTGTAAAGCGAGGAAACCCTCAGGCCGCCTACTCCGTCCTCTTTCACCAGCCGCTCGAGTTCGCGCACGGCACGCATCCCGTCCATCGGGCTGAGCGACGCGAAGCAGATGAAGCGGTCGGGATACTGACGCTTGATCGGCCCGATATCGGCATTGCGGGCCCCGACAAGATATCCGACGGCGACGCCTGCACGATCCATGTCGGCCACGAGGCGTTCCATGCCGCCGTCATCTTCGGCGACCTCCGCCGAGCGATTGGAAGCCTGACGGAACACATACTGGTAGTTATCAAAGCCATAGCCTTCGGGACGCGGCAAAGCCTCGGCAAAGGGGGTGCCCGGCCGGCCATGGCTGATCTCGTGGATGTGCGGCGATTGAAGGCTGCGCGGCAGGTTAACTTCCAGGTCGATTACGCGGGACATCCAAGGCTCCTCGATACAGTCGTTCCAAGGCCGCGCCTTGAAACTTCTCCAATCCCATTTTGTCAGCTAGGATGACATAGATGAGAATCTTGTCAACTTACCAAATTGATTTCCCTAGATATGTCGAATATGTTGACAATCTTAGCTTACATCAGGAGACCGACGTTTGAATAAATGGCAGGTTGAGGATCCGGGTTTTGCCACGACCCTGGCCAAGGGGCTTGCTGTCCTGCGCGCCTTTCGAGGCGGCAAGCCAAGGATGAGCAATGCCGAAATCGCGGCCGAGATCGGTGTGACCCGGCCAACCGCTGCCCGCCTCACTTACACCTTGGCGAAGCTCGGTTACCTGAAATACGAGAAGTCAAAATATCGCCTGGCCTGGCGGGTCGCCTCGCTTGCAAGCCCGCTGCTGCTCAATACGAACATATTGCACGCCGCCCGCTCCTCAATGGAGCGGCTGGCGCAGGACGTGGGTGGGACGGTATCTGTCGGCGTCATCGACAATCTTGGCTTCCTCTATATCGAGACGGCCCGCGCCAACGAAAACATATGGCATACGCCAGACCTCGGAACGATCGGTCCCCTTGTGACCGCAACGATCGGTCATGCGCTTTGTTCGCTGCTCGACGACAACGAACTGACAGACATCGAAGAGAGAATGGCCCACAAATCGCCCGAGCTTTGGGAGCAGTTCGGCGGCCTTTTCCAGCAAGGCGTGGAATCCTGCCGCGAGCGTGGATACTCGGTCCTCAAAGGCGACTGGATTCCCGAGACGCATTCGGTCGGCGTGCCGCTCTTTCGCGATGGAGACGGCGAATGCTTCGCAATCAACTGCCGCGTGCCGATATTCAGGCTGCGTGGCAATCAGATAGAGGAGGAAGTCGCGCCGAGGCTGAAATCGCTCGCCAACAACATTCGCGCGCAATATCTCGGCACTGCCGCTGCCGGTCGCATCCGCGATCGCTAAGCTTTTGACGTCTCCGACGACAAGTCGGCCGCACCGACGATGAGGTTCTTATGGTTCGCCGTCGCCTACCAATTCCTCTTTTCGACTCAAGACTTCAGGATGATCCTTATCCGACCGGTATTGAGCCGAAGCGCCACCCGGCGCACCCCATCCCGTGACGTTCGGGCCGAAAAACTCCGCGTTGACGGCCTGAAATCGTTGCTCGTGCGGCGGCAGGTCGTCCTCCGAGAAGATGGCATCGACCGGGCAGACGGAAAGACAAAGTCCGCAGGAAATACATTCCTCCGGCTGGATATACATCATCCGGCCGCCTTCGTAGATGCATTCGACGGGACAGACGTCCTGACAGGCGCCGTCCTTTACGTCGATGCAGGCCGAGGCGATCACATAAACCATGGCGCGGCCCTCAGCGTCCCTTCCAGTTCGGGGCGCGCTTTTCGCGGAAGGCGGCAACGCCCTCGTTCTGGTCTTCCGATTTCAACGCCTCGACCAGTTCGGGCAGCCTGAGCATCTGCGCTTCCCTGGCGCTCACGCCTTCGCCAGCGCGGACCATGGCCTTGACGGCGCGCACCGAAAGTGGGGCGCAGGCGAGAATATCGCCCACCCAACGGTTCACGGCCTCGTCGAGCGCGTCCGGAGCGGCGACCTCGTTGACCAGTCCGAGGCGGAAGGCCTCCGCGGCGCCGATACGCCGGCCGGTCAGAAGCAGACCCATGGCCTGGACATGTGGGATACGGCGGGCCAACAGCGCGATGCCGCCATCGAGCGCGAGCCGGCCGACGCGCGGCTCGGGCAGTCCGAAGGTGGCCTTCTCGGACGCGATAACGATGTCGCAGCCAAGCACCATCTCCATGCCGCCGCCAAGCGCATGGCCGTTGACCCGGGCGATGACCGGCACGTTGAGCGTATCGCGCAGCGCGATGCCGCCGAAGCCGCCGGGACGCGGAGCCGCCCAATATTCAAGACCGCTCATCCCGGAGCTTCCCTTCATGTCGGCCCCTGTACAGAAGGCCCTCTCGCCTGAGCCGGTCAGCACCACGACGCGCACGTCGCGATTCTGCTCGATCTTCTCCCAAATCCGGATGAGTTCGGTCTGGGTGGCAAGGTCGACGGCGTTGAGCACATCGGGGCGGTCGATGGTGACGCGCGCGACATGGTCCTCGACGGAAAAAAGCACGCTCATGCCGCTGCCTCACGGCGTTCGCCGGCGAGAGCGCCGCTTTCCACCAGCCGGTCGATCTGTTCGGCGGAATAGCCGGCTTCCTCGAGGACGGTGCGGCCGTCGCCACCGAGATCGGGCGGCGAATGCCGCACCTTGAAGGCGCTCTCGTCCATGGTAAGCGGCGAGCCGAGGACCGGGATGCCCCCGTCGAGTTCGATGATCGAGCCGTTGACCTCGGTCTGGCCGTGGCCGAGCGCCTGCGGAAGCGTCAGCACCGGGGCGCAGAGCAGATCCTGCTCCTCCAGCCGGCCAAGCCAGTATTCGGTCGTGTTCGTCGCGAAGCGTTCGCGGAAAAGCCGTTGCAGTTCCGGCTTGTGCGCGACCTTGTCGGCGAAGCTCGCGAAGCGCGGCTCCTGCGACAGGTCCGGCAGGTCGAGCGCCTTGCAGATGTCCTGCAGCGGGTTCGCCTTGAATGCGCCGACCAGCACCACCGCGCCATCGGTCGTCTCGAATACCCCTGTCAGCGGGAAGGCACCCCAGTTCAAATCCTTCTGGCGCTGGAGCCACATCGCCGCTTCCTGGATCTGCATGGCGAGCATCGATTCAAATAGCGAGACCGAGACCGACTGGCCGCGGCCGGTCTTCTCACGCTGCATCAGCGCCAGCAGGATCGCCTGCACCAGATGCATGCCGGCAGTGTAGTCGCAGAGCGCAGTGGAATAGAGCGAGGTCGGCAAGCTGGGATCGGCCTTGCGCATCATCACGCCAGAGAGCGCCTGGGCGAGGATGTCCTGCCCGCCCTTGTGCGAAAGCGGCCCCTTCGAGCCGAAGCCCGAACCGAAGGCGGAGATGATGCGCGGATTGATCTCGGACAGCTTCTCGTGGCCGAAGCCCATGCGTTCCATGACGCCGGCGCGGAAATTGTTGACTACCACATCGGCGGTCTTCACCAGTTCGTAGATCACCGCCTTGGCGTCGTCCTTGCGCATGTCCAGCGCGATGGAGCGCTTGTTGCGGTTCAGGCTGCGGAAGACGGGATTGTTCTGGCCGTCCGGATCGTCGGCGATGGAGTTGCGGGAAAGGTCCCCCGCGCCCGGCCGCTCGATCTTGATGACGTCAGCGCCGTAGTCGGCAAGCACCTGCGTGCAGCAGGGGCCGAGCATCACCTGCGTGAAGTCGATGACCTTGATGCCGGAGAGTGGCTGGGTGTCGGAGGATGACATCTTTTCTTCCTGTGTCTTGTGTCTCAATCGGCTGCTTCGCCGCTATCCCTTCTCCCCATTCACGGGGGAAGGTGGCCTGTAGGGCCGGATGAAGGCCAACTTCGCGAGTGCGTGCTGCCCCTCATCCGCCTGCCGGCATCTTCTCCCCGCAAGCGGGGAGAAGAGCACTGTCATCCTACTCCGCCGCGGCCATATGCAGCGTCGCGTTGGCCGAAGGCCGGTCGCCCGGGTCGGCGCCCTGTGCGCGCAAGGTATCCTGCACCTTGCGCACGTCGACCTTGTCGACGGTGACGCCGGCTTGCAGAGAAAGGGCCGCCGCGACACCTGTCGCCTCGCCCATTGCCATGCAGGGCGGAATCTCGCGCGAGATGCGCTGCGCGGCGGCAGTCGAGGAATAATGCCGACCGGCGACGAGGAGTTGCGAGACGCCCTTGGGCAGGAGCGTGCGGTAGGGATAATAATAGTCGCGGCCGCGCGCCACGCTGTCGGCGAAGTGCCGGCGCGCCGTCACGTCCTCCTTGGTCAGCACATACTCGCCTTCGAGCAGGCGCGACTGGCGCACGCCGATCTGCGGCGCCACGTCGACGACGAAGGCGTTCTTGAAGCCCGGCATCTTGGCGCGGATAAAGGAGACCAGTTCGGCGATGCGCTCACGGCCCTTGAAGTCGGCATTGGTCAGGTGCTCGACAGAGAGACCGTCGAAGCCGGCCATGTGCGGGCAGTTGCACCAGACGATGCCGGGCAGCGGCGTCTTGAGCCACCAGCGTTCCCACGAACCGCCCATGATGCGCTTCGCCTCGCGGTCGAGCACGGCGAAGGCTTCCGGCTCTTCATACTCGAAGCGCTCCGCTTCGTCGGTGTCGATGCCGCCAAGGCGGAAGACGGTGGTGACGATGAAGGAACCCAGCGTGTGCGGGGAGCCAGCGGCCGCGGCCACGTCGAGATCGCCCGTCGCGTCGATCACGACCTTGCCGAGCACGGCCTGCCTGCCGCTCTTGGTTTCGCAGATGACGCCCTTGATCGTGCCATCCTCGACGATCGGCTTCGAGAACCAGGAATGCGCCCTCAACATTACTCCTGCTTCGGCCACCATTTCGTTGGCCGCGCGCTTGAAACCGTCCGGGTCGAAGGCGGAGGCGTAGCAGACCGGCTGCGGCTTCTGGTGCGAATGGAAATTGTAGCAGCCCCAGCGCGCCCATTGGCGGAACTTGGCGTTATCCGAAATCCAGTCGCTTTCCGGCGGCGTGACGCACAGGCCGAGTCTCGTCATACGGTCGATGATCTCGCCGCACAAGCCGCGCACGGTGACTTCCGGCCCGTCGCACATGTCGTCGAGCACCAGCACCATGCCGCCGGAGGCGAGGCCACCGAGATACGGGTAGCGCTCGAGAAGTGTCACCGAAAGCCCGTTGCGGGCGCCGGCCACTGCCGCCGAGATGCCTGCCGGTCCGCCGCCGACGACGACGAGATCGGAACTGGCGACGACGGGAACCTGGCCTGCCGGCTCAGTCACGAAGTTGGGGGTTGTCATGGAAATGACCTCCGTAAGATCTTGATCGAGTTGGGCTCAGACTGACTCGGCGACGTTCCACTTGAGGCTCATGCGCTCCACCCAGGAGATGACACCGAAGAAGAAGGCGGAGAAGCACGAGCCGACCACGATGGTGGCGTAGAGAAGCGGCGAGTCGAAATTGTAGGTCGCCTGGATGATAAGCGCCCCGATGCCGGTGGTGGAGCCGATCCACTCGCCGACGATGGCGCCGATCACCGAGGTGGCGGCGGCGATCTTCAGGGCCGAGAACAGATAGGGCAGCGAGTTCTTGAAGCGCAGCTTGAAGAAAATCTCGGTCGGCGAGGCGGAGAGGATGCGCATCAGTTCCATGTGCTGCGGGTTCACGTTGCGCAAGCCGCGCGTCATGTTGACCAGCGTCGGGAAGAAACAGATCATCGCGGCGATGGCGATCTTCGCGGACATGCCGTTGCCGAGGAGCAGAACGAGGATCGGCGCATAGGCCATGACCGGAATGGTGTGGACCATCACCGCGACGGGGAAGAAGGCTTCCTCGACCGTGCGCTGATAGACGAAGCTCGTCGCGATCAGGACAGCCGCGATGTTGCCGATCAGGAAGCCGCTGATGGCTTCGATCGCAGTCGGGCCGAGATTCGACATCAACAGCCCGAATTTCTGCACCAGCATCACCACGACGGCGCTAGGCGCCGGTGCAATGAAGGGCCGGATACCGAAGATATGGACGGAAGCCTCCCAGACGACAAGGATACCGACCGTCGCGATCAGGGGCAACAGCCGGCGGCGCCAGGCGAGGTAGCGGCGGGTTGCTTCGAAGCGGGCCTGAGCGGCATCGTCGTCGCTGAAGGTTTCGGGGACGGGGGCGGCTTGAATGGCGGAGGCGGACATCAGCAGGTCTCCAGCACACGGCGCAGATGCGCAGCAAGTTCGATGAATTGGAGGCTTTCGCGTTGTTCGATGCGGCGCGGGTTCGGGAGCGGAACAGGAACCATTTCGCGGACACGGCCCGGACGGGCGGCGAGCAGCAGGACTTTTTGGCCGAGGAAGGCCGCCTCGTAGATGGAATGCGTCACGAAAAGGATCGTCGTGCCGGTTTCCGCCCAGATACTCAGGAGTTCCTCGTTGAGGCGGTCTCGCGTGATCTCGTCCAGCGCGCCGAACGGCTCGTCCATAAGCAGCAGTTTCGGATCGTTGACCAGCGCGCGGGCGATCGAAACGCGCTGGCGCATGCCGCCCGACAATTCATGGGGGAGAGCCTTTTCCCAGCCGGAAAGCCCGACCAGTTCCAGAAGCTCCTCCGGCGTACGGCGGCTTGGCCGCGTGTTCTTCCCTCCCACCTCGAGCGGCAGCGCGACGTTCTCGAGCGCCGTACGCCAAGGCAGGAGAGCCGCATCCTGAAAGACAAAGCCGATGTCGCGGCGGGCGCGGGCGGCTGAAGCGTCGCCGCCCAATATCCTGACACTGCCGGAAGTCGGCTGGATCAGGTCGGACACGACCCTCAGCAGCGTGGACTTGCCGCAGCCTGACGGCCCAAGGAGCGTCAGGAAGCCACCATTCGGCACCGTGAGATCAATGTTCTCGAGCGCGGTTATCGTACCGCGCTCGGTGGTGAAACGCATGGTGACGCGCGAGAGTTCGACGGCCGCCGCCGTGGCGGCCGATTTACGGTCGGTTTGCTCCAGGACGGCGGCTTCCATCGGAATCCTCCTCAGCCGATCTTCGGTCGCGAGTCTTTGGTCATGTCGAGGATGGCCGTCGACACCACGCTCTCCAGCTTCGGCGTGCCGGCCGAGAACTGGCCGAGCTCCGCATAGGTTTTGATCTGCTCCTCCCAGACAGCGGTGTCGAAGCTGCCCCAGCCATGTTCCTTGGTGCGCTCGGTGAACTCGTAGGACAGCATGACGGGCTCACCCGCCAATTCGTCCTTCTTGACCAGGTTCGGATATTCCTGGACGAGGAGATCGACGGCCTTTTCGGGATTGTCCTTGCAATAGGCCCAGCCCTTGCCGGCGGCGCGCAGGAAGGCGGCAAGCAGTTCCGCCTTGTTCTTCAGCGTATCCTGCGTGGCGTAGTAGGGCAGCCCGTAAAGCTGGATGCCCTCGTCCCATAGCCTCATCGTCACATAGTCCGGCCCGAGCATCTTAAGCTGGGTGATGCTCGTCGCCCATCCGGTGAAAGCGTCCACCTGGCCGGAGACGAGCGGCGTAAAGTCGGAGCCGACAATGACCTTCTCGACCTTGTCCTCGGGAATGTTGTGCTTCTTCAGAAGCGCGGTCAGCAGGATCTGGCCGGTCGCCTGGATGCCGATCTTCTTGCCGATCATGTCCTGCGGCGTCCTGATCGGATTCTTGGCAAGCGAGAAGAAGGCATAAGGGTGTTTCTGGGCACCGACCGCGAAGCAAGTCACGGGAATGTGCTGCGACGCCGCAAGCATGAGGGACGGGCTGGAGGAGACCTGCCCGACCTCGTAGCGACCGGATGCCACGATCGCGACGCCATCGATGCTCGGACCGCCGGGCTGGATGGCGAAGTCGATCTTCTCCTCTTCGAAATAGCCGAGACGCTTGGCCACCACCTCACCGATCTGGTTGCCACCGGTGATCCAACCAAGCTGCATGTTGACCGGCTGCGTACCGCCGGCAGCCATGCCGCGGCTCGTGACGATTGTCGGCAAGGCGAGCGCCCCAGCTAGTCCGGCGCCCGCTTTCAGGACGTTGCGCCGCGAAATCCGTATAATGTTCATCCTAGACCTCCCATGTCCGGTACTTGAAAGCCGGGGTTCCCTTCCCGGCTGCATCCGCCCGGCAAAGCCGGACCGGAATTCAGACCCAGCGTATAAGAACGTGATCTGCCGACATCACGCTCTCTCCACGCTGATTGACCACATTCATGGTTTCGACAATTCGCCTCACGCCCTTCCGCTTCGGGTCCATCTCGCAGCTGGTCACCTCCACGTCGACGCTGATCGTGTCGCCAATGAAAACCGGCTTGCGATAGCGGACGCGATCATAGCCGTAGGAAATCCTCAATCCCTTCGAGAGGTCGGTATCGAATTTCAGCCCCATCGCGATCGAGAGCGTCAGCGTCCCGTGCGCGATCCGCTGTCCATAGGGCGTCTTGCTTGCGGCTTCGGCGTCGAGATGCGCCGGGAACAGGTCACCCGTCTGGCCCGCGTGGAAGATGATGTCGGCCTCGGAGATGGTGCGGCCGCGCGTCTTGTAGGAATATCCCACCCGATCGCATTCCGGCCTGATGTCTTCCTGTGTCATCTTCTTCCCATCAGCCGATTTTAGCACGATCGTCCTTGGTCGCGGCCAGGATGCTCCCGTCGATGACGTTATCGAGCTTCGGGGCACCGGCCGAGAATTGTCCGAGTTCGTCATAGAGCGCGATCTGGTCTTCCCACAGGTCGCGGCGGAAATGCCCCCATCCGTATTCCTTCGTGTCGGCATTGAAGGTGACGGTGACGGCAACGGCGGCCGCGTCGGTTTCCCCGGCGAGGTCGAGGTTGGGCAATTCCTTCACCAGCAACCCCGCCGCCTTGGCGGAGTCTTCGCGGGCAAGGGCCCAGCCACGGGAAGAGGCCTTCATGAATTTGGCGTAGAGCTCGGGATCTTCCTTCAGCCGGTCGGCATGTGCGTAGTAGTTGTTGGCATAGAGCTTGATACCGACATCCCACAGACGCATCCTGACGGCGTCAGGGCCGAGAATCTTGAGGTTGGTCGTATTGGTCTGCCAGGCCGTAATCACGTCCACCTGGCCGGTGAGAAGCGGCGTTAGCTCCGATCCCGTGATCTGGACCTTTACCTGGTCTTCCGGGATTCCATGTTTCTTGAGGAGGGCCGTGACCAGTATCTTCGTCGTCTGCGGAATGCCAACGCGCTTGCCGATGAGGTCCCTGGGCTCATGGACCGGGGCCTTAGGCAGCGAATAGAAGGCGAAAGGGTGTTCCTGGAAGCCGACGCCGAAACAGCGGATCGGAATGTGTTGGGAGGCGGCGAGCATTATGGAGGGGCTCGACGGCATCACGCCCATCTCGTACTGGCCCGATGCAACCATGGCGAGACCATCGATGTTGGGCCCACCGGGCTGCAGCCTGAAATCGATGCCTTCTTCCTCGAAATAGCCCATCTGCTTGGCCACGATCTCGCCAAGCTGATTGCCGTTGGCAAGCCAGCCGAGCTGCATATTCAGGGTCTTGGTGCCTTTGGCGGCAAAGACGCGTCCGGAAAGTATCGTCGGCATGGCCAGCGCGCTGGCCACCGCGGCACCCACCTTGAGCACGCCGCGGCGCGAGAGCCCGTTTCGATCCATTCAACTCCTCCTGTTGCGGGTGGGAACCTGGCTCCGATCCCGCATCTCCTCCGATACTCCACCGACCGCTGCGTACCACGGCACGCAGCCGGGCGCGGGCGGCATCAATCATGAAGTCAAGGCACTTTAGAGGTAGCCAGGTGCTGTCAGGAAGCATAAAGATTCGATAGAGGTGCTGCCAAAATGGCATCACCATAAGCGGGGTGTCTCGCCATGCATGCCGCAGTCCTTCGCTACATCGACCAAGTCGCCCGCATGGGCTCGATCCGACGCGCCGCGAGCGCTCTCAACGTGGCGTCGTCGGCGGTCAACCGGCAAATCCTCAAGCTCGAAGCAGATCTCGGTACACCGCTTTTCGAACGGGTCGGCAACGGCGTGCGCCCGACGGTGGCCGGCGAGTTCGTCATCCGCCATGCGCGCGACACGCTGGCAAAATGGCAGAGCACCTGTCTGGAGGTCTCCGCGCTTTCCGGCGATATCCAGGGCGAGGTGCGGGTCGTCACCATTCCCTCGCCGATCGTGCGGCTTTTGCCTCTGGCCGTCGGGAAGACCACCCGGCAGCATCGACACATCTCCTACCGGATCATCGATGCCAGCCCCAACGAACACGCTGAGGAGATGCGCGCCGGACGACCGGACATCGCCGTACTCTTCATCGACCGTCGCTATCGCGGCTATTATGTTGCCGCCCGCATCCGCATGCGCCTCGGCGCCGTCATGCGGCCCGACCATCCGCTGGCAAAGCGCCAGGAACTGACGCTGACGGAGTGCGCGGCCTATCCGGTGGTCATGCTCAACGATCCGTGGATCCTGAACGCCACGGCAGAAGCCGAGTTCACCCATTCGGGCGCGCAGTTCAAAGCCCTGGTCACCACAAACTCGCTCGCCATGACGAAGGAGAGCATACATGCCGGGCTGGGAATCGGTTTCTTCACGCCGCTAGGTTTTGTCGACGAACTGAAGGCCGGCGATCTCGTCCATGTGCCGCTCGCCGAGCCCGACCTTTCCGCAAGCGAGATCGGGCTTCTGATCCATCGCGATCGCCAGTCCTATCCGGCGGTGCGGGCGCTCAGCGCCAATCTGGTCGCGGAATTCGCCAATCTCGAAAAGGACATCGCGACTCTCGTTTAAAAGAGACCCAGTAATGAACGTCCGCTGCGCACGGCGGATCGCGCATTCGATTACTAACATAGCCGGCTTATGGCGCAGTCACTTCAGGTCGACGGAGAAGTCGAGCCGCACGAGATCGCCGCGAAAGAACAGGTGGCCGAAATAGATGATGGTTCCGGTTCCATCGCGAATGACGCGGCGCAGTTCGGCGATGGGCGCCGCCTCATGGACGCCGAGATGGCGGGCAAGCTCGATATCCGCCTCGCCGATGGTCAGGGTTTGCTGGATGCGGCCAAGGTCGGCGTGGCGGGCCGCCAGACGCTCCAGGATCGGCCGGTCGCGCGCCACCTCCGTGTTCAACCGCGCATAGACCTGGCTCTCGATCAGGATCTCGGTCATCGCCACCGCATGGGGAAAATCCGAATGGCGATGAAGATGGACAACGCGATGATAGGCTTCGGCCGGGCGCCCTTCCTGAGGCGAGACCGGCAGCGGCCGCTCCCAAGGCCCTGATTCGAGTTCCGACACCATGATCGAGGCGGAGTGCGTTTCCAGTTCCGCCAGATTGAGCGCCAGCGTGAACCAGCGCCGGTCAAGCGGATGGGCGATGACCGAACTGCCGCGCCGGTCCCTGTGTCGCGCGATCAGCCCCTCGTCCGCGAGGAGGTCGAGCGCGTGGCGGACGGTGACGCGGCCGACACGGAACTCCTCCACCAGGGCATCGAGCGCGGGCAGCCGATCGCCGGGCTGCCACTCGCCACTCGTGATGCGGCGCCTCAGCACCGATGCAACCCGCCGATAGGCCGAGATTCCCAGCCGCCGGGGACGCGCGGCGGCCTGAACCGGATTGCTACCCTTCGCCCGTGGCTTGGAGATCTGCTTCAACTATGGCCTCCCGCTTGGCGATCTGACAACGCAACGGCCGGACGCTTGCTCGCCTCCTGCAACCTAAGGCTCCTGCCCGGTGCTGGCCACACCACTTTCGCCGGACAGTGCCGCGAAGAGTATGGGCGGGCGCCATCATCCATTTCGCACGCTAACAAACTTCGAATCTTTCGAAAATCTCCGCGCGCAGGAGCCCGTCCCCAAGCCCTGCTCCTGCCGGCAGGACGAGCTTGCCCTCCTTTACCTGCGGGGCGTTCTCCAGCAGCATCTCGAATAGCGGATTGGATTTCGAATCCATCTCCAGCCACGACATGCCGTCGAGGGCGGCGCTGAGATGGGCGCTGGCATAAAGCCCCACCGGCCCACCATACATGTGCAGGCAGGCGCGCGGACCCAACTCGACGATCGCGCGGCATATGTCCCGTCCTTCGCTTATACCGCCAGTCTTTGTGATGTCCGGCTGCGCTACGTCCGGACGGACGACACTCAGAATTTGCCGGAACCCACCAAGTCTGTAGCTGTTTTCGCCAAGCGCCACCGGCGGACGGACGGCCTCATCGCGCCATCGGGCATACGCGTCGAGATCGTCCGCCAGAAAAGGCTCCTCCAGCCAGTCGAGCGACAATTCGGCCAGCGGGCGCGCGAGCGGTATCAGCGTTTCGAGCCTGAAGGATTGCGTGGCGTCAGCCATCAGCGGCCGCACGCCGGCGACCGCGCGGGCTTCGCCGAGGCGGTCGACGATCGCAGGATCGTTGCCGGGAATACGAAACTTGAAGCGTGTATGACCCTTCGCCGCCATCTCCTCGATGGAGCCCGGCCGCGAGATCGGCAGATTGGTGGCGTAGACATCCACGCTTCGCGGCGACGGTCCGCCGCGAATGAAATCGGCGAGCGGCTGGCCGGCGCGCCGGGCCGCCGCGTCCCAGAGCGCGATATCCACACCGGCGAGCGCCTGCTGAAATGGCCCCACCGCACCAAGCTGGTTGGCAAGCGCCCTGAGCTTGTCCGCGAGCATCGCATAAAGTCGCGACGGATCGTCGAGCTTCTGTCCCACGAGCAGCGGACGGATCACGTTGACAAGGATATCAACCCGGTCCCTACAGCCCCAGGGCGGGAAGTTACCCCAGCTCTCGCCTATGCCCCAGGCGCCATCGCTCGTTTCGACGCGAACCAGTATGTTGTGCCGTGTCGTCACCGTTCCGAATGGTGCCACGATCGGGTTCGCAAGCGGCGCGGCGACGAGCGCGACCCGCAGCTTCGTGATGGTGGGAGCGTTCAAGAGGCCGGCTTCCTCCTTATTGGTTGCATATCTCCACTGCCTCGCCCGCCGGTATGCACCCGGTCGCTTGATGCGGTCACTTGACGGCCCCGGCGATCCGTCCGGGCGATATCCTGCCCTGTATCGGAAGGAAAAGCAGGAAGACCGGCAAGGTGGTGACGACCGACGCCGCCATGACCGCGCCCCAGTCGACATTGTCCTCGCCGAAGAATTGATAGAGGCCGAGCGGAAGCGTCTTGAGTTCCGTCTGGGTGAGAAAGGCGAGTGCGAAGAGATATTCGGTCCAGCAGAGCAGGAACGCATAGGTGGCGGTCGCAACGAAGCCGGGCAGCATGACCGGACAGATGATGTACCAGATGACCTGCCAGCGCGAGGCGCCGTCGACAATGGCCGCCTCGTCGAGACTTTTCGGCACAGTTACCAGATAGCCGACCAACATATAGACCGAAAACGGGATCGTGAACGCCGTATAGGTAAGGATCATCCCGATATAGCTATTGATGAGATGCATCGCGGCGAAGGCCACGAAAAGGGGATTGATCAGCACGATCCAGGGAAACACCTGGCCGAACAGGATGCCCGTGAAAAGCGCGCGCTTGAAGCGGAAGTCGAAGCGCGAGAAAGCGTAGGCGGTCATGATGGAAAGGACAGTCGACGCCGCCGTTGCCGCCACGCAGATCACGAGGCTGTTGACGATGAAACGGCCGAACCCGCTTTGGAATATCCGGACGTAATTGCGGAAAGTGAATGTTTCCGTCGCCGACAGAAGTCCGCCGCCGGGGCGAAACGAGCCGACAAGAACGTAAATGGCGGGATAAACGAGGATGAAGAGCGTCAGGATGGCAAGCAACGCCGCACCGAGCAGTGCCGTCGCGCCCGGATCGCGCCAGTGCCGGGAGGAAGCCGGAGCCTTCACAGCGTTTCCTCCAGTTGCTGCCGGGCGACCAGCCTGAGATAGAGAATGCCGAAGGCCCCCATGATGAGCGCCATCACCATGCCGATGGCGGAGCTGTAGCCGAGCCGGAAATCAATGAACGCCTTCAGGTAAATCTCGGTCGCGAGCACGTTGGTGTAGGTGCCCGGCCCGGCTCCGGTCGCCAGCCAGACATAGACGAAATTGTTGAACGACCAGAAGACCGACATCAGCCCGAGCACCAGGATGGCCGGCATCAGGAAAGGCAGGGTCACGAAACGAAACTTCTGCCAGTTGGTCGCTCCGTCGAGTTCGGCGGCCTCGTAATATTCGTCGGGAACAGTCTGCAGGCTGGAGAGCAGGGAAAGCGCGATCAGGGGCACCGTGTTCCAAAGCATGATCGCCACGATGGAAGGCCAGACGGTGCGCATATCCGCCAGGAATGCGATCGGATGGTCGACGATCCCAAGTTGGATCAACGCGTTGTTGACGGCACCGTTGCGTTCGAGAAGGAAGCGCCAGATGACAACCGCGACGATCGGCGGAGTGGCCCAGGGAATAAGGAGCGCGAAGCGCGACACCGCCGCCAACCGCAGGAGCTTCAACGCGCGGGTGTTGAGCAGGAGCGCGATGCCAAGCCCCATCAAGAGGCGCAGCAGCACCGAAGTCGCCGTAAGCCAGATGAAGGTGTTGAACAGGATGTGGCCGAGATCGCCGCTGCGGAACAACTCGCGGTAGTTCGCAAAGCCGACCCAGTCGCCCCCCTGCTTCATGCCGAGCAGCGAAAGGTCGGTGAAGCTCATGCGCAGATTGTCAAAGATCGGATAGCCGTAGAAGAGCAGGAGAAGCACTGTCGTCGGCAGAAGCATCGTCATGATGAAGAGTCTGTCGCGCATGCTTCTGGGTCGGCCCCTGGTCTTCAACAAAAGGGCGGCCGGCATGATGCCGGCCGGTCGATGGTCGCGCCTTCGGCGATGACTATCCTATCAGCCTTTTGCGGCCATCTGCTTCTTGATTCCCTCCAGCAGGCCCTTCGCTGCCTCTTCGGGTGCGGACTGCCCAGAAAGCGCCGTTCCGAAGGCTCGGTCGGTCAGGTTCCACATCGTCCCGATCGGCACCGGCCCATCGGCATAGGGTCCCCAGGTGCGAGCATACTGGAACTGTTCGGCGAAGCCCTTGAGCGGGGCACCGAAGTCGATCTTCTTCAGGAGCGAGTTCTGCGCCGGAAACTGTGTCCGGTAGTATTTGGCGAAGACCTGTTCGGACGCCATGAACTTGGCGAACTTCCAAGCTTGCTCCGGGTGCTTGGTATTGGCGTTGATGACGAGCATACGACCGCCGATCATTGAGCTCTTGGTGTCGCCCGGATGCGGGAAAGGCCCGGAAACGAAGGGAACCGGCTTGCCGGGATTGGCATCCTGATAGGCCTTGATGATCTCCTTATAAGTGTTCGGCGGCATGGCCCCCATAGCCTGATTGCCGGCCACCAGCGCCTGCATGATCGAGGGATCATGTGCGTCGCTGGCCGCCAGGTTGGACTGCGGATTGTCGCCGCCGTCCATGTACTGCTTGAAATATTTCATCGAATCCGCAACGTCATCGGGCGTCACGCCGATGCCGTAGGATCCGTCTGGTTTCTGCACGATCAGCGCCTTGCCGTGCGACCACCAGTAGAAATTGGCGAGGAACCAGATGGCGCCTGAAGCCGAACTCCCGGCGGGAAATCCGAAGCCTGCCTTGCCGGTCTTCTTGTAGACTGCGGCGCTGTCGGCGCGGAGTTCATCCCAGGTTTCGGGCAGCTTGTCGATGCCCGCCTGCTTCAGGAGGTCGCTGCGGTAGACCATCGCCCACGTGTCGGTCGTCCAAGGAAGACCGTAGATGTGCCCGTCATTGCCCGTGGCGAGATCCTGCGAGATGAAGTCGCCGAAGCCGTTCGGCGGGGCGTCCTTCTTGAGGAACTCGTCGAGCGGCAGTGCCGCTCCGGCCTTGCCCATCTCCTTGACCCAGACCTGCGCGCTATGGATGACGTCCGGACCCTGCCCGACCGCTGCCTCGCGCAGGAATTGGTTGCGCGCGTCCTTCCAGCCTATGCGCTGCAGGTCGACCTTGATATCCGGGTTTTCTTTCTGGAACTCGTCGATCGCGCCCCTCACCTCCTGCTCGGTGTCGTTGAAGCGGAAAGTGATCGTGACCGGGTCCGCCCCGGCGGCGTGCATCGTTCCGAGAATGGCCGCACCGGCAACGAGCGCGGCCGCGAGCGATTTGAGCATGGCATCCTCCCAGTTGCCCGCGGTCCGGACGATAGCGGCAAACCGACGGAAGTTTGCTTGCATGACAGGCCGCGTCATTAACAGAACCATATGTAATCCTGTTAATGCTGTCAAACGCGATTCTTCGCCATTTCCAACTGTGATTGACGCTCTCCGAAAACAGAACTAGCAATAGGTCTGTTTTGATGAATCGAAAGGCGCGATCTTGCGGCCGACGATCGACGCTCACCATCATCTGTGGCAACTTGGCCGTTTTCCATATGCCTGGTTGGCTCCGGATTCCCCTCGCCGTCCCTTTGGCGACCACAGCCGACTGAAGAGCGACTACCTCGTCGCCGATTACCGGCGGGACATGTCCGGTGCGGGCGTCGTCGCCTCCGTCTTCGTCGAGGCGAATGCAGGTGCTCCCGGCGCGGAGGAAGCGGAATGGGTGGATGCTGCGGCCGCCGACGGTTCTTGTCCTGCCGCGGCGGTCGGCAGCGCGGATCTGCGCCGTCCCGATATCGCCGGCATCCTCGACGAATTCGCGCGTTCGCCGCGTATGCGCGGCATCCGAATGTCGCTCTGCTGGGACGAACGGCCCCAATGGCGCTTCATCGACAAGCCGGATGTCATGCTGGCAACGGAATTCCGGCATGGGCTGAGGGAACTGACACGTCGGGACATGATTTTCGACGCGCTTGTCGTCCCCGGTCAATTATCGCAGCTGGCCGACCTTGCGGACGCCAATCCGGACCAGCGGATCGTCATCAATCATCTTGGCACCCCCTGGTTCGAGACCGCCGAAGACAAGGCGACATGGACGGCGGGAATGCGCGAATGCGCCCGCCACGCGAACATCAGCGTCAAGCTTTCCGCTCTCTGGCCGCTGGACCGACAATGGCGGCCCGACCGGATCGGCGGTCCGGTCAAACTCGTCGTCGACCTGTTCGGGCCGGAGCGCTGTCTCTGGGCAAGCAACTATCCGGTGGAAAAATTGATGTGTCCGGTGCTCGACCAGATCCACCACCTCGAGACAGTTCTGGAAGATCTGTCCGAGGGAGACAGGGACATGATCTTCCGGCGAACGGCGGCGCGTATCTACGATATTCCGCTTGCGATCGGCGACGAACTGCAGACGCGAAACCGTGAAACTTCCAGAGCCGCCGGCCGGACCTGAGCATGAACACGTCAAGACGGCCGGGGCTCGGCAGCCTGCGAAGGGACAAGGAGTGTGACGAAAATGGCAATGGACGATCAAGCGATCGATAATGAGCGGCGCTTGGCGGCCAGGTTCTCGATGGCCGGCCGCAAGGCGCTTGTGACCGGAGGCAGCGTCAGCATAGGCTCCGAGATCGCGCTTGCCTTTGCCGAAGCGGGAGCCGACGTGGCGATCCAGCATGCACGCACCGCGGACATCGCCTTCGGCCGCACCTCCGCGGCGGAGGAAATGGTGGCCGCGATATCCGGACGCGGACGCCTGGGCGTCGCCATCGAGGCGGATTTCTCCCGGCCACACGAGGCCGCCCGCAGCGTCGAGGAAGCAAGCCGTTTCCTCGGCGGCCTTGATGTCCTTGTCGTCTGCGCATCGATCCAGTTCCGCACGCCCTTTGAGAAGGTGACCGAAGACCAGATCGAAAAGCAGATCCAGGTGAATTTCCGAGCTACCGTCGAGCTTCTCCAGGCTGCGCTACCGGAGATGCGCCGGCGTCGCTTCGGACGTATCCTGACCATCGGAAGCGTGAATCAGACGGCGCCCGAAAGCGTGCTGTCTATCTATGCTGCGCTGAAGAGCGCGCAGCATAATCTCGTCATAAACCTAGCCCGCGAATACGCAGCCGACGGCATCACGATCAATAATCTTTCGCCGGGCCTTGTCGCCACGGAGCGCAACAAGTGGCGGCGCAAGGATGCCGCGGCGTGGAAAACCATCGAAACCGCCTGCAGCCCCATGCGGCGGGCGGGCAGGCCGGCCGAGATGGCAGGTGCCGCTCTGCTCCTATGCTCCGATGCCGGCAGCTACATCACGGGGGCCGATCTCCAGGCGACCGGCGGCCGCCACCTCGCCTGGCAACCACCGGAAATTCCAACCTCCTGACCTATCCGGCGAAGGCCGGCTCCGGCAAGCCACGCACACCGGGTTCGATGGCGAGAAGCGCGCCCGCCAGAGGCTCGGCCGCGAGCGCGGCCGCATCGAGCCCCTGCCGCGCGGTGGTGATATAGAGCCGATCAAGCCTGTCGCCGCCGAAGCTGCATGACGTAGGCCGCGAGACAGGCAGGGGATAGACGACATGGTCCGAGCCATCCGGCGCGGAGCGGACGATGCTCCCCCCGCCGAAACGCGCGTTCCAGATATAGCCCTCACAGTCGACAGTCGCCCCGTCCGGCCGGCCCGGGACCAGCGCAGGCGGAATGACGGCACCGAGGCGATGGAAGGAAGGGCCGGTGCCGGTCATCTCGAAAGCATCGAGACTGTCCTTCGGCGTGTCGGCGAAATAGAAACGCTGCCCGTCCGGCGAAAAGCAGATCGCGTTCGGAATGGTCACGCCGGAAATCAGTTCGACCGGGTCGCCCGACGCATCCAGGCGATACAATCCACCCGTACTCGCCTTGCCGAAATCGCGCATACGGGTGAACCAGAGGCGACCCTGGCGGTCGCAGCGCGCATCATTCGTCCGGTCGTCGGGATGCCTGCCCGGGAATTCGAGATACCGATCGAGCGATTGCGTGCCGGGATGGAACGAATAAAGGCCTGATTGCAGCCCGACTATGACACCGCCCGATCCGCGCAGCACCACCGAACCGGCGAGTTCCGGCATCGACCATCGCTCCACCTCTCCGCTTCGCGTGTCCAGCCGGAAGAGCGCGGGCGTCCTTATGTCCGTCCAGTAGAGCGCCCGCTCGCACTCCGACCAGACCGGCGATTCGCCGAGCACGTTTTCACACGGCGCGGCGACATGCACCCTGACCTCGCGACGGAAGACTTTGGGCGAGTGCATGAATTATCGGACCTTGCGCGTCGAGTTGCGCACGACGATTTCGAAGCCCATGTCCACGATCGACCCTTCGACCGGCTTGCCGGCGATACGGTCGAGCAGCAGTTCGGCCGCCCGCGCGCCGATCTGCGGATGGGGCAAACGGACCGTGGTTAATCCCGGCTGCACGTAGGCGGCCAGATCGATATCGTCGAAACCGGCTATGCCGAAATCCTCGGGGACACGCAACCCCCGCCGCTGGCACTCGAACAGCGCCCCTATGGCAACGAGGTCGCCGCCGCAGAACAGTGCCTCGACATCCGGCCTCCGCTCCAGCAACTCGTCAAGACTTCTGGCGGCGCTGGCAAGATCCATCGGCACCTCGGCCATGAGCGCCGGGTCAGGATCAAAGCCGTATGTTTCGACCCCGCGCCTGAAACCCGCTATGCGGCCCCTCTGCCGTTCATTGTCCTTTGTGGGAAGACTGAAGAACGCGACCTTTCGGTAACCGCATTCGGCGAGATGCCGCATCATCGCGAAAGATGCATCGACGTTCGAGAACCCCACGACCATATCAATCGGCTCTCCGTCGAGGCTGGCGATCTCCACCACCGGCACCCCGCTTTCCCTGAGCATATGCCGGGCGCGGTCTGTATGCGTGGTGCCCGTAAGATAGATGCCATCGGCGCGCCGGGAGAGAAATTCCAGGATAAGGCTTTCCTCTTCGTCCACCGAGAAATTGGAGCCGCCTAGAAGCAGCTGATAACCCCGGCTTCTCAGGACGGTCGCCATGCCTCCGGTGAACTCGGTCGCCACCGAACTTTGGAATGTCGGGATGATGGCGCCGATCAGCCGGGTCTGGTTGGAAGACAGGCTGCCCGCCACCCTGTTCGGTATGTAGCCGAGCGCAGCAACCGCTTCCATGATGCGCTCGCGCGTCGCCGGCGCCACCGTGTGCGGAAAACTCAACGCGCGCGAAACCGTGATCGGCGCGACCGCCGCAAGCCGCGCCACCTCCCGGACCCCGATCCGCTTCGTCTGGCGGGTGCTGTTTTGCTTTTCCCCTGACATTGAGAATGAGGTTCTAGCAGGTTGTCTTGACTCGACAATATGATACCGGTACCATGAATGCAACATTGACGGGTTTCGGGAGGATTTTCGTCGGTGAAGGCAGACGCGTTCAGCGGAAGGGGCATGCCCGTCGGGCCGGGCCGCGTCCCGCCGGCCTTCAAGGCCGGCCGTGCCTGGAGCATGGCGGCCGACATTGTCGTCTATCTGCGCACGATGGCGGTTTTCCTTATCGTCTGGCAGGGCGCTGCAATGTGGATCGCCAATCCGATCCTGCTGCCCACTCCGGTCGACGTCGCCTGGAGTTTCGTCGACCTCGCCGGCACCGGCGAGATGATGACCAATGTCGTCGTCAGTGTCCGCCGACTGGTGCTGAGCTTCCTTCTTGCGGCCGTCATCGCCGTGCCGCTCGGTTTCGCGATGGCGTTGAACCGTTTCCTCTTCGACATGGTCGATCCAACGGTGGAATTGCTGCGTCCGATCTCCGGCATCGCGTGGATTCCGCTCGGGCTGTTCATCCTAGGCATCGGCGATGCGTTGCCGACGGCAATCATGTTCTACGGCGCCTTCTTCCCGCTCCTTATCAATACGATCACGGCTGTGCGCTCGGTCGACCGCTCCTACCTGAATGCAGCACGCACACTCGGCGTCGGACGCACAACCGTCCTCACGCAGGTGATCGTGCCCGCCGCCCTGCCCGGCATCCTTGTCGGCGCGAGGCTCGCCGCCGGCGCCGGCTGGATGTCGATGGTCGCAGCGGAGCTGATCGGCGCGCCTTCCGGGCTCGGCTTCGCGGTCGAATGGTACCGCGAACTCCTGATGACGCCCAAGGTACTCGCATTCATCGTGCTCATCGGCCTGATGGGCTACCTGTTCGATCGCGCCCTGCGCTATCTCCAGCGTAGCCTCACCCGCTGGGCGGAACCGAGGAGCGCCTGATGGCAAGGGTGATGGGCTCTCCCCTGCTGCGTGCGGCGATCCTGCCGGTTGTGCTGCTGGTGATCTGGCAACTGACCGTCACGCTCGGCGCGCCCTCGCCGCGCGCGCCAATGCCTACCCTTGTCGCGGCCGCCGCGTGGAGGCTCGTGGTCAGCGGGGAGATTCCGCTGGCACTCCTGCAAAGTCTTGGGCGCGTGCTGGCCGGCTTCGCCTGGGCCGCCGGTCTCGCACTGGTGCTCGGCGCGTTGATGGGCACCTATCGCGCCGTCGACAGGTCCATCGATCCGCTTGTCGAAAGCTTCAGGCCGATCGCTCCGATCGCGCTCCTGCCGCTCGCCATATTGTGGTTCGGGACGGGCACGCCGGCCGCTGCCTTCATCGTCGGCTACGCCGCCTTCTTCCCCATGATCGTCAACACGGTTCATGGCGTGAAGAGCGTCGACCCGCAACTGATCCGCGCCGCCCGAACGCTGGGCGTCGATCGTCTCACCATATTGAGGACGGTCGTCGTGCCTGGAGCGCTCCCCTACATCTTCGTCGGCGCCCGCCTCGCGCTCGGCGTCGCCTGGACCTCGATCATCGCCGCAGAACTCGCGGTCGGCGCCAAGGCCGGCGGCGGCTCCACGGGCGGCATCGGCCAGATGATGTTCGTCTTCTACGCCTACAGCGTCGATCTGAACGGCATTATCGTCTGCATGGTCGCCGTCGGCATCGTCGCGCTCGTCATCGACCGCGGCCTGCGGCGGCTCGAACACTGGATGCTGCCATGGAAACGCTGAACGCCTCCCAGCCGAAGCTCAACTTGCGCGGTGTGCGCAAGGAATTCGTCCTGCCCCGGACCGGCGAGACAACGGTCGCACTGGAAGCTGTCGACCTCGATGTCAGGCCCGGCGAATTCCTCTCGATCGTCGGGCCTTCCGGCTGCGGCAAGACCACTATCCTCAACATGATCGCCGGGCTTACACGGCCGACGACCGGAACCATCACGCTCGACGGCAAGAAGATCGAGGAGCCGGGCGCCGAACGAGGCGTCGTCTTCCAGGACTATGCGCTTTTCCCCTGGAAGACGGTCTGGGAGAACATCGAATTCGGCCCGCGGTACCGCAAGGGTTCCGGACTGACGAAGAAGGAACGTGACGAGCGTGTCAGGCATTTCATCGATCTTGTCGCGCTGACCGGCGCGGAGAACAAATATCCCTATGAACTCTCGGGCGGCATGCGCCAGCGCTGCGCTTTCGCCAGGGCGCTTGCCAACGATCCCGACGTGCTTCTGATGGACGAGCCCTTTGCCGCGCTCGACGCACAGACGCGGGTGATCCTGCAGGAGGAACTGCTGAGGATCTGGGGCGAAACCGGCGCCGAAGCCGAGCGGCGAACGGTGGTCTTCATCACGCACGGCATCGACGAAGCGGTTTTCCTTGCCGACCGGGTCGTCGTCATGAGCAGCCATCCGGGCCGCATCAACGAGATCAAGCCTGTCGACCTGCCCAGGCCGCGCAGGCCCGAAATTCGTTCCAGCAGCGCCTTCCAGGCGCTCATCGACGAAATCTGGCAGCTCATACGGCATGAAGCCTACGCCGCCACGGTAAGAGCGTGAGCCGGAACCGGCCCATGAAGGCCAAATATGGAGGAGACGAAATGACCAGCAGGAAAGCTACCACGATCAACCGGCGCAAGCTGCTCGCGACCGGCGCTGCGGGCATCACCGCGGCGGTACTCTACCGTCCATCCGTCGTGCGGGCGGCAGAAGAGGCTTCCGCCTCGGTCGGTCGCCAGCCCTGGGCTGCGGCGAACTCGCCGATCACGGAATACATGATGCAGAACAAGCTTTTCGAGAAGCATGCGGAAAAGCAGGGCTATCAGCTCAAGGTCGACTGGCGCGACTATCCTTCCGCCATGCCTCAGGTCGAGGCCTTCGTCAGCAACAATCTCGATCTCGGCATGTGGGGCAATACGCCGATCATCCGCGGCATCGCCGCAAAGCAACCCTGGAGCATCCTGAATGTCGGCGAGGGCCATATGCGCTTCGTGCTCGCCACCCGGCCCGACAGCGGCATCCGCAACGTGCAGGACCTGAAGGGGAAGACAGTGGGCGCGCTTCTCGGCGGCGACCCTTATAACGCCCTCTCTCAAATCCTGCTCTATCAACTCGGCTCGGGCGATCCGAAGGCGAACGACATCAAGATCGTCAACACACCCACCCAGGCGCAGGCCGCTACCGTGCCGACGGGGCTCGATGCGGCGGTCGTCATCTATCCGGCCTTCCTGAAAGCACAGAAGGATGCCGGCATCGTCGGCATCGTGAATTCCTACGGAACGACGGAGGATCACTATAAGGGCCCCGAGGGCGAAGGCGCCGGCATCCAGCTTCCGTCGGTGAAGAAATCGCCCTTCTATCCGGACGGCTATTACCTTCACCGTTCCATGTGGATGGCCCAGAACAAGTTCCTCGACAAATACCCGAAGCTCGCGGTCGCCTTCATGAGCGCGCAGCAGGAAGCCGTCGAAGCGCTTTGCAAGATGGATCCGGGCGACGTGTCGCAACTCGTCAAGAAATATTGGGAACTGCCGCCGGATCTCGGCGCGAAGGTGTGGAAGGACGACGTCCTCTATGCGCGCAAATGGGTATGGTCGACGCGTGGCGACGTCAGCGCCGTGGTCGCCACTTCGAAGTTCATGGTCGCCGGCGGCCTCATTCCGCAGCCAACGACCTGGCCGCAGGTGACGGAGGCCATTTCGAAGGGCGCTCCCCTGATGGAACAGGCTTACGAGGCGTCCGGCAAAGTGCCGGATGAAACAGCCTTCACGGCCAAGGATGTCGCCGACCTGCGCGGCCTGCCCGTGTGGCAGCATGCGCAATGGCCGCAGGAAAACTGAATCTGGATCGCAGCAACAGGAATTGAAGAGAAGGCGGCGAGAATGAAGAATATCGGCTTTATCGGCCTTGGCACCATGGGCGGCCCGATGGCGCAGAACATACTGCGCAAGGGCTATTCCGTGAAAGGCTTCGACCTCAGTCCCGACGCCCTCGAGAGACACAGGGAGGCCGGCGGCACGACCGCCGGCTCCCCGAAGGAAGCCGCGGAAGGCGTCGATGTCCTGATCACCATGCTGCCGGACGGACCCGATGTGGAACGGGCAATCCTGGGTGAGAACGGCGCTATCCACGGTCTCGAATCAGGGTCCGTGGTGATTGATATGAGCACCATCGATCCGAGCTATACGCAAAGGATCGGCAAGGTGCTGGCCGAACGCGGCATTGCCATGGTCGACAGTCCGGTCGGCAAGACGGCCGATCATGCCATCGCCGGCACCCTGACGCTCATCGTCGGCGGCGACAGGAAGGATGTCGACCAGGTGCGTCCGGTGCTCGACTGCATGGGCACCGATTTCTTTTATTGCGGCAAGCTCGGCATGGGCGAGGCGATGAAACTCGCCAACAATTTCCTCGCCAACACGATCCTTTCCGCCACCAGCGAGGCGCTCGTCATGGGCGTGAAGGCCGGGCTGAGCCTGGAGACGATGATGGCGGTGATGCGGACCACCATGGCCTGGAACAACCAGCTCGGCATATCGCTGCCGAAGAAGGCACTGGCCGACGATTTTTCGCTCGGCTTCATGGTACGCCTCGCCGAGAAGGATCACCGGCTTGCCATCCAGATGGCGAAATCGCTCGGTGTCGAAACGCCGGTCGGGACGGCTGCCTTCGACGTGCTGAAACAGGCCTCCGGCAACGGGCTCGCCGGGCTCGACGTCAGCGCGGTGCTGCGCCTGCGCGAGGAGCAGGCGGGTGTCAAGGTCAGGCTGGCGCAGTAGATCGGAATACATATGGAACGGAGACGGGTCGGCGGGACGGAACTCGAGGTTACGGTACTCGGCTTCGGCTGCGGGCCGATCGGCGGCCTTTTCGATGAGGTACCGGATGAACAGGCTCGCGCAGCGGTGCACGCCGCGCAGGAAGGTGGCATCGCCTATTTCGACGTGGCACCCTTCTATGGCATCGGCCTGGCCGAGCATCGCCTCGGCGAAGCGCTGCGCGGAAGGAAGAAGGACTTTATCCTCTCCACCAAGGTCGGACGTCTGCTCAAGCCGGCTGCTTCGGGTCGCCCGCCGGAATCGATATTCCGGCAGGCCCTGCCCTTCGAAATCGTCTACGATTACAGCTATGACGGCATCATGCGGTCCGTCGACGACAGTTGCCAGCGGCTGGGCATGTCGGCTGCAGATATCCTCTACATCCACGACGTGAACCGGAAATGGCATGGCGATGCCGTCGAGGTGCGATTCCGCGAGGTAATGGAAGGCGGATACAGGGCGCTGGAAAGGCTGCGTGCGGATGGCGCCGTCAAGGCGATCGGCGTCGGCGTCAACGATCCCGACATTCTCGTGCGCTTCGCCGAGGCCGGCAATTTCGACTGCTTCATGCTCGCCGGGCGCTACACGCTTCTGGAACAGACGCCGCTTGAAAAGCTGTTCCCCGCCTGCGCCGAACGCGGCATTTCGGTCATCGCCGCCGGGCCGTTCAATTCCGGTATCCTGGCGACAGGGGCGAAGCCGGGCGCCAGATATTTCTATGCGGAGGCCGCCCCCGAAATCCTCAAAAAGACCCGCCGCATCGAGGCGGTGTGCGAACGGCACGCCGTGCCGCTGGCGGCCGCGGCCCTTCAGTTCGCTCTCGGCCATCCGATCGTCGCCAGCGTCGCCACCGGCATGGTTTCGCCAGGAGAGGTGGAGACCAATCTCAGGCATATGGCACAAGCCATACCAGACGATTTCTGGCTGGAACTGATCGAGGAGGGCCTGCTAAGACGGGAAGCGCCGATCCCGCATATGGCGCAGGCGGCCTAGCTGAGGCTTCCTGCATGGCCGAAAAGACTTTCCTCGGATTTCCCCGCTCCTCCGGTCGCGCAGGCACGCGCAACCATCTCCTTGTGCTCGGCATCAACGGGCTGGCCGCCGCGGCCGCCGGCCGTATCGTCGCCGCCCTGCCCGGCAGCAAGCTGGTCGCCACGCCTTACGGGCGCGGCCAGTTCGGTGCGGACAAGGAATGCCATTCCCGGCAATTGGCCGGCATCGGCGCCAATCCCAATAACGGTGCGGTGCTTGTCATCGGCGTGGACCGCAAATCGGCCGACGCGGTGGCAAATGACATCGGCGCCCGGTCATCCGCGGCGATCGAAGTGCTGACGCTGGACGACACGCATGAGGACGCGCTCGAACTGACCGCAAGGGCGATACGCATCGGCGCGGGTTTGTCACGTGAGATATCGCGGACTCGCAGGCAGCCTTTTCCGGTCTCGGAACTTTATCTAGGCCTTGAATGCGGCCATTCGGATGCCAGTTCCGGCCTTGCCTCGAATCCGCTCGCCGGCGCCCTCGCCGATCGCCTCATCGATGCCGGGGGAACGGCGGTGGTCGGCGAAACGATCGAATGGCTGGGCGCAGAGCATGTCTTGCGCCATCGCGGGATAGAACCGGAAACCGGAGAAGCGATCGTTCGCGCAGTGGCCGTCCGCGAGGCGGCGGTCTCGGCCGCCGGCGTCGATCTCCTCGGCAACAATCCGGGCACGGAAAACATTCGCGGTGGGCTGTCCACCATCGAGGAGAAATCGCTTGGCGCCATCGCCAAGGCCGGATCGCACCCGGTTTCTGCACTGCTGCCCTTTGCCGAGCCCCCACGCCATGCCGGCCTCCATCTCATGGACGGCCCAAGCTTCTCGCCGGAATCGATGACCGGTTTTGTCGCCTCGGGCGCCCAGATGATCCTCTTCACCACCGGGCCGGGCAACAGCTACTGCAGCCTGCTGGCACCGACGATCAAGATCAGCGCCAACCCGCAGGCTCACGAGCATGTCTCGAACCAGCTCGATTTCGACGCAAGCGGCGTCTTCGAGGCGAGCGAAACGCCGGACGAAGCCGCCGACCGCCTCTTTAGCGAAATGATCGGGTTCGCCTCCGGCTCGCTCACCTGGGGCGAGGCCGTTGGCGAAGGCGCCGAGTGCTTCACGCGCATAGGAGCCTCGTTGTGAACGCCGTGCGGAAAGAATCCGGCTGGGACGCTGTTCAGATCGTGTCGGGCGATCAGGTCGCCGTCGCGCTTCGCGACCTTTCCGGCTCGGTGCGCGTCCGCCGCGACAATAAAGTGGTGTCCGTCACCCTGCTCGGACCAATCCCGCTCGGTCACAAATTCGCGCTCGTCGATCTCGGCACAGGCGATGAGGTTTGCAAATACGGAGCGCCGATCGGACGGGCCACGCAACCGATACTGGCGGGCGCGCATGTCCATATACATAACCTCATCAGCCAGAGGGCAAGGCAAACGTCCGGGCCGCGCATGTAAACAGACTGGCTCGGGCGATCCTGTCCGGGGTATGGGACACAACCATCAACTCCTTTGGTCTGGAGAGGTTCATGCTGAAGCGTCTCGACGACGAACCGGTGAAGACGGTTCGCATCTTCATCGATGACCGCGAAACGGAAGCACAGGCCGGCGACGCGGTGGCAACTGCCCTGATGTTGTCCGGCGTCTCCGTCGTCAGGACCACATTGCTCTCCGGTGCGCCGAGGGCGCCTTACTGCATGATGGGCGTCTGCTTCGAATGCCTCGTGACGATCGACGGGGTAGAAAATCGGCAAGCCTGCATGGTCGAGGTCGCGGAAGGAATGGCTATCCGGACGCAGGCGCAATGGCCGGCAGCGGAGGACGCCCGATGATCCGGCTGCAATCGGTACACGATCTCGACGATCGCCACGATTTGGTCGTGATCGGCGCTGGACCGGCGGGCATGGCTGCCGTGATGGAGGCTGCAAGGAGTGGTGTCAGGACACTGGTTCTTGACGAGAACCCCTCCTATGGAGGCCAGATATATCGGGGGATAGCTTCCACGACGAAAAAGCGTCTCGGCATTCTCGGCAAGGACTATGCACATGGAGCCGGTCTCGCTCAGGAGTTCACGGCGTCAGATGCCGGCTATCTGGCCAAGGCGACCGTCTGGCAGCTAAGCCCGGAACGCGAGATCGGCGTGTCCTGCGATGGTAGGTCCAGGCTCATCATGGCCGACCGGATCCTCGTCGCCACAGGCGCCATGGAAAGGCCGTTCCCGGTCGAGGGATGGACCCTGCCCGGGGTCATGACCGCAGGGGCTGCGCAAATCCTCTTGAAGGCAAGCGGCGCCGTTCTTGGGCCGAAGGTGGTCCTAGCTGGGACCGGACCGTTGCTGTGGCTTATCGCAAGTCAATACATCAAGGCGAATGTTCCGCTCGCGGCCATTCTCGACACCACGCCCCGCGCAAATTTCCTGGCGGCTATCCCGAGCCTTCCGTCATTTATCGCGTCGCCCTATTTCGCGAAAGGTGTCGGCCTGCTGGCCAAGGTCCGTGGAAGCGTTCGCGTCCATACGAATGTGGGACGAGTGGTTGCGGAAGGAGACCGGCGGCTTGAGCGAGTGAGATTCTTCGCTGGCGACAGGGAAAATGTCCTTGAGGCGGATCATCTTCTCCTGCATCAAGGGGTTATTCCCGAGGTCAGCCTGCTTCGCTCGGCGGGCTGCGAAATGACATGGGACGACGGCCAGATATGTTGGCGCCCGAAGGCGAATGCTGCAGGCGAGACATCGGTCCCGGGGGTTTACGTCGCCGGTGATTGCCATGCCGTCTACGGAGCGGAAGCTGCGGAGCTTGCGGGCCGAAGGATCGCGCTGGAGGTCGCCAGATCGCTGGACCGGATCCAGGGAACGCCATTTGCGGGCCGGTGCGCCGAAATCGAACGGCGGAGAGCACCGTATATGCGCGGCCGCGCATTCCTCGATCGCATGTTCAGGCCGCGCCCGTCTCATCTGGTGCCTGCTGACAATGCCATTGCCTGTCGGTGCGAAGAAGTCCTGGCCAAGACGGTGCGTGATACCGCCGCTCGCTTGAAGGTCCAGGGCCCCAATCAGCTCAAGGCATTCCTGAGATGCGGGATGGGTCCGTGCCAGGGGCGCCAGTGTGGTCCCGGCATCGCGGCAATCATTGCCGGTATCCGCGGCGTCCCGGTGGGCGATATCGGCGCCTTGCGCCTGCGGCCGCCGGTCAAGCCGATAAACCTGGGCCAGATAGCCGATCTGTGTGCCGCGCCGGTCAAGGGCGCTGAAAAGAGTTGATCCGGAAGGAAAGGAATCGCTTGGGTCGAGACTCCTCCGAGACCGGCCGGGCTTTCCCTACCTATTTATGCCAGATTGGGCCGTGGCAGCCGCCATGCTTCAATACCACGAATGCCTAGGGAGCGTACTTGGGCGCCTCGCGGCATTGGAACGAACTCGATGGACGGCACCCATCCCTTCGAATTTCGCCACAGTCACGGCTTAGCCGTCCTCCGGTACGGAAAAATGCTCCCCAAGCGATGACCGCATTGACGGCCTAGCCTTGCTAGATGGGTTAGCGCATGAGCCCAAAATTGATTTGCGAGAACTACAGGTGCAAACTCGGCTCTGACAAGGATATCCGTGTATTCGGCATGACCGAATACAAGAACGGGGTCCGCAGCGCTCCAGGTCAATACATTGCGATCATCCACAAGAGCGGAGCGCCCCCCGAAAAATTTGATACTGACTCTTTTGATGGCGCCGTCGCTCTAATTGCGAAAGCCTTCGATGAATCCGAAGATACTGTCCGTGATGCCTTGCTTGCGAGCCTGCCCGAAGACAGCCGCATATCCAACGAAGGACTGTCGTCCCCGGCAACAGGACCCGAATCACTGATCCAGCGGATCAAAACACTGTGGCGCAAGAGCGTGCGAAAATTCTTCGCTTTTTCATAGTCCGCCAGCACCATCAGAATGTCGCGCCGACCTTGATGGCGAAGGTATGATCCCTGCCGGCGCCGCCGCTGCCGTAGGCGGTCCGATAGTCGAACCCTAGACTCCAGCCATCGCCTATTTGCGCATCGAAGCCGAGGCCGATGGTCAGGTAATCCCTGGAGAAAGGATCGACATCGATCCCATATGGCATCGTGCCGACATCGGTGTAGCCAAGGCTGACACGGCTCGACCCCTCGAAATCGTGCGTGTATTCGAGCCGGGCACGGGGCTTCAGCACACCCCAGCCCATCGGCACCGCATATTCGAGGCGGAGCCCGAGAACGCCCGAAAGCGTATCGACGGTCTGACCTCCATAGGTTAGCGTGTAGATGCCGCCACCTTTCTCCGTGAAGCCGTCGAGTTTCGATCTCGATGCCTCGAGCCGCCCGTAGGGTGACACGAGCCAGGCTTCGTCCCGGTATTCGTATCCGGCCGTCAACGATCCGAAGACCTGCCTGCCACCACGTGACCCAGTTGCGAAATTCCCGTTCGCGGTGACAAAGCGGCGGCTGTCGAAATCCATGAAGCCGTATCCGAGAAGACTGTCGATGAAGACGTTCGGTGCCGGCTTGTAGCTGCCATAGGCAGCCATGGACCATGCGCGTCCCCGGCTTTCCGTCCCGTTGTCGCCGATTTCTGTCTTGTCGCGGCCGTAGCCGAAGCCGAGGCCAGCTACGAATTTGGGCGAGAAACGGTAATCCACGCCGCCGGAGACGCCAACCAGCGTACTGTCGAGATCGAGGCCGCCGCTATCGGCCTTGGCGAAATTGACATAGCCGCCTGTCCAGACCGCGAAGTTACCGAGCGGATTGTAAGCATCCTGACCGGAGGATGCCTGCTCGTCCTTCTTGCCGCTATCCATTCTTCGGAAGGCGTCGGCAACTGGATCGCGGTCACGTTCCTCATCAGCGTAGGCCGTCTTATCGGAATCGCGTTCGGTCATGCCGATATTGACGTTCACCGAATTGCGACGGCGGTCGCCTTCCTCGTGCAGTTGTTCGAGACGACGGTTGAAATTCTGTATCTGCGTCTTTGCGAAGCGCTTTGCGGTCTCTGTCTGCGCCGTCAGCAGCCCGATCACTTCGGGGTCCTGTGATGGATCGGGGCGGGCAATGACATGCAGGATCACGGTCGCCGGGGCAGAGCGCCCGTCGGCATTAGACAGTGTGTATTGCAGGCTGGCCGATCCCGCGAACGCACCCGCCGCCGCGAAATCGAGCATATGGGTAGCGCCGTCGTGTCGGATCGTTGCCTTGCCCGCCTCGGCAGCAGGATGGGTGGCAATATCGGCCGCCGTAAATGGTCCGTTGGTCGCTCCTTGGGTGAGATCGATGGAACCGGTGGTTCCGGCCATGACCTCCAGCGTCATGTCCCGAGCAACAGGAACATCGAGGCCCTTGATCTTGAGCGAGAGGTCAGCGGTTCCGGTGAAACCCGATCTGTCGGTGGCCTGCGCCGTCGCGGTGAAATCGCCAGCCTCGGTCGGGGTGCCTGAAATCGCGCCATCGGCGGTAAGTTGGACACCATTGGGCAGCTTGCCCGCTACCACCGCGAATTCGTACGGTCCGGTGCCGCCGGATGCGGTCAACCGGACGCCAGGATAGGCCGTATTCACCTTGCCATCCGGAAGCGATGGCACCGACACGAGGACATCAGGGGACTTTATTGTCAGCGAATACGATCGCATGGCTGTTGCCGAGTTCGCATCGGTAACCTCGACGGTGAAATTGGCGATGCCAGAGTTGGTCGGGGTTCCCTGGATCGTGCCATCGGATCGAAGACTGATTCCGGCAGGCATAACGCCGGCGGTGATCCTGAACGTGTAGGGAGCCGTGCCTCCGCTGGCGGTGAGTTTCAGCGGTCCGTACGAGGCTCCCACCTCGCCATCCGGAATAGTTGTGGGGTCGATGGTGATCTCGGCAATCTCCGCGACATTGAAAGTATACGTCTGCGTCTTGCGCTCACTTCGACTATTCGTCGCCGTGATCTCGATCGTATGGCTGCCTGTTTCGGTTGGCGTCCCGGTCAATTTGCCGTCGCTGCTGATCGAGAACTCATGGGCTATGTCACCGCCCGTGATGGAATAAGTAAAATCCAGATAGCTGCCCGAGGCGGAAATCTGTTGGCTGTACCGTTCGCCTTTGACTGCATCAGGCAGTGCTGCGGGAGAGAAAGTGATCTCCTCGAAATTGAATGTAACGTGACAATCCGCTGTGATTGACGCGGTATACCATGCCGAACCCGCCGCGAATATGCCGCAGCCCGTTGGGGGCTCCTTCAGAGCGGCTCCAGTATCCGCGTCGGCACTCCAGAACGCGATATTTCGGCCTTCATCAACCTCGACCGGGCTGCTGAGGGAGGGGGCGGGAAAATCATCCAGGAAGGTAGTGCTGCTAATACGTCCTGGGCCAACGATCGTCCAGGACACCGTACGCGTTGGCGCAGGCCCCACGGTGATCGACACCGTTGCCGGAGCGCTGGTGCCTGAGGAATTTGTCGCCGTATAGGTGAAACTGTCGCTGCCGGAATAGCCTGTCGTCGGCGTGTATCTGATTTCAGTTCCGCTTGCTGTGGCTCTGCCATGACCGGGCGACGACGCCACTTCCACTGAAGCTGGTGCGCCACCGGTTATGTCCAAAGAAATCAAATTGTCTGAGCTGCCATAATTTACCGTCGCGGAGACGGGATTGGCTAAGGCAGGCGGGGCAGTAATTACGTTAAATCGAAGGGGACCCGAATATCCCGTTCCGCCATAGCCGTCATCGAACCTGACATCGAAGTCGAATCGGCCGCGCTCGGTCGGTATGCCACTGACAAGTCCGGATGCGCTAAGAGACATTCCCCGAGGAAGAGATCCGGAACCTAAAGAAAAAGTGGGGCTTCCGACACCTTTATTCGCTTCAATTTGCAGGCTGAAGTCGGAGCCCTCGGTCAGGTTCCAGTTACCGCTGTCTGGCAACGTGCTTAAATACATGGTCTCGAAATGGATTCTGCAGTCACCTGTAATCGTGGCCGTCCATTTGTGTTCGCTGACAAAGCTGGCTCCGCAACCGTCTGGCAGATTGGCCAGCCCCCGGTGTACCAAGCCAGGGGTATTCCATTCGAAATCGACGACATCACCGGCATTGACGACGGCAGGACTGGTCAGTTGCTGACCATCGAAAGCAGTGGCGGTAACGACGGGATTGCCGTCACCTGACGCATCGAAGGTGATCGTAGCAGTCTGACCCGCTGCCAAAGACGGCAGGACGACCGCGATCAGAAACAGGAAGAACGAGAAAACGTGCGGCCGCTTTCGGGGCCCAACCGAAAAACCAGAAATCATATGCCGCCGCCCAACGCACTTCGTAGCCAGTAGCCCCCCGCCCTGACCCGGAAATTGCCTTGGTCTGCATGATAGGTTTGTTTGCTAACGAAATGTAGATCGCAGAATATAGTCTGCGTCTCAATCTCTATAGTTTGCGTCTCAATTTAAGTTGTTTTACGGAAATCGCTTGGCGCTCCACCAAATCTCCTTCGGAACATCTGCATCATCGTCACGGGATCACCGAACCCTGCAAGAGCGGCCATTTGGGAGATTGTCATGCTCCTCGGGGTTGACTTCAGAAGTCTCATCATCTTCTGGAGGCGCATTTCTCGTACATAGCCGGCTATCGTCAGATCACGATCGGCAAAGCGTCGGTAGAGCGTTGCCCGCGAGCAGCCAAGTGCTTGCGCTATCCGTGCAGGATCGAGGCCCTGGTCGGCTAGGTGTTCGTCGATATATCGGCACGCTGCAACGAACAGGCCACCTTTGGCTTGCGGGATGCCTTCTTCGGGTAACAATGCCGCCCTGAGCGTCACGACCGCGAGGTCGATTGAACTCTGGAGCATGACCGCTTGCTCCTCGGGCGACAGCCCGTCCAGGCCCTCCGCCAGCATCGTGAGTTGGCCCTTCAGGAACGGTGCCAGCCGGGAAGCCGACAGGTGCCGGATGGCTTCCGCCGCGGATATCTTGCCGATCCCTGTCCCGATTTCCGCAAGCGGAAGGCAAAGATGGAGGCCGCGATGCCTGCTCCAGCGAATGCGTGACGGCGTGGCTGCGTTGTAAAAGAAGAGATCTCCTGCCCCCGCATTCGTCTCGGTATCGTCGCCTTCGGCCTGCTGGCGAGTTCCGGCAAGCACGACACCCAAATTGATCTCGTCGTCGCCGTCGCGGCTGATGTGCTCGGTCGTGCGGGCACCGGTCATTTCATCGGAATTGTAGGTGAAGAACGCGCCCCGGCGGGATACGACGCCTTTTACGATGGCCGAGAATTCCTTCTCCGGCTTCCGGATCGCATTGAAATTATAGAAGACGGTGTCGCACCAGAAATCATAGGCTTCCTGGGCACCCACCATGTCTGTGGACACCTCGCGCCTTGTGCAGGGTTCATTTCCTGCCGACCGTAACCAATACGGTATCCGCCGACCTCCTTCGGGCCGGACACCCCTCTCTTCGCCCATGGTACCCGACCCGGTGAATCAATTTCGCAGGGTAACCCGACTGGCGTCATATTCAAACCAAGCGATTCCTCACTGCATTATTGGAAATTTCTCAGTGGCGTAACCGTCGTTCCTTGCCCGACGCTCGATCAGGATTTGTGCTTCATTCAAAGTGTAGATGATCTACTTGGCAGTGTAACTCTTCCGTATCATTCCGTGCTCCTTTCAAAGCCCAAAACAGCCGAAACTCCAACCCTCAAAATGGGCCATTTTTCAGCAGCAGGCCGATACGCGATACCGCTTTTGCTTGCGGCGAGCCATCGGGCGTCGTCACTAAATTTGTTGTTAAATTATTCTGATCATCGTCCTTTTGCAGTAGCTCTCCACGGGGCGATTAACCATGACTCCTCGATAAAATCGCGATAGCTTGGTAATGTCTGGCGCCTGGAAATCCCTATGGGCGGGGGAAGACAGAGGCCGGTGATGCGGGGCGAGGCCGAACACTGGAAGGATGGCGTACAAACCATCGCCGTCGTGGCGGATCATACACTGATCCGCACGAGCGTCGTCAGGTTCCTTAGATACGAGCTCGCCGATCGCAACTTCGTCGAGCTGGTATCGACCGACGAGCTTTCAAGCGTACGTGGCAAGGACGTTTGCCTTGTTGCCCTCTGCGTGGCCGGCAAGGACGTCACAAGCGACGGCATTCGCGAAGACCTTGAAGCCGTCAGGCGCCAGTTTCCCACGGCTGCCATCGCGCTCCTTTCCGATACGGACGATATCCTGGCGGAATCCCGGGCGCTGGAGATGGGCGTGCGTGGCTATTTCACCAATTCGCTTCCGATCGACATCGCGCTGGCCGGGGTCCGGCTGGTTCTGGCCGGCGGCGTCTTCTGCCCGCATCCCCTAGCAACCTTGAAATACAGTTCCGGAAGCGGTCCTGGCGGCGGACGGCCCGAACCGAATATCCAGGCGGACTATGAGCCTTTCGAGATGACCAGTCCCATGCGACGTGAGGGGATCGCAGGCTTCACGCCTCGTGAAACAGACGTTCTGGCCGAACTGCGGCTCGGCCATTCGAACAAGGTCATCGCCGGCAGGCTCAACATGTCCGGCAATACCGTCAAGATGCACCTCCAGCACATCATGCGCAAACTCCACGTCCAGAACCGAACGGAGGTGGTGGTCCTTTTGGCCCCGAAAGTACCTGCCTGGTCCAGGGCGGCTACGGCGGAGCCCCTATCAAACGGCTCCGCGCCGTGAAACTGACAAGATCGGGCGAGGACATGGCTCAATTCTCCCGGAACGAGCGGTTGAAGCTGTCGAAAAGCGGCCGGAGCAGATAGAAGGCGACGCTGCTCTCACCGGTTTCGATGAGTGCCTGGGCAGGCATGCCGGGCACCATCTCTATGCCGCCCGCCTGCGTCACCCGCTCGTCCGTTATATGGATCGTGGCGGCGTAATAGGGCTGTCCGGTCTGCTTGTCTGCGAGCCTGTCGGCGGAAACGTAGGCGACCTCCCCCTTCAGCAGCGGAACACGGCGCTGGTTATAGGGCAGCAGATGCACCAATGCCTTCAGCCCAGGATGGACGAGATTGATATCCTCGGGCCTGACATGGGCCGAAACGATCAGCTGGTCGGCGGCCGGCACCAGGTCGAGCAAGGGCTCGCCCGCGCCGACCACACCACCCGTCGTATGGACGCGCAAATCGACCACCACCCCGGCTTCAGGCGCCTTCACATCGGTTCGTGACAACTGGTCGTCTACGGTCCGCAGACGGTCGTCCAGTTGCAGTATCTGACTTTCGGTATCGCGGAGATCCTGGGCAATCTCGTTCTGGCGGTCGCTTTCGGCCTTCACCAGGTTGGCCTGCGCTTCATTTATCACCTGATAAGCGCGTGAGATCTGCGCTGCGGTTTCACCGATCTGGCCGTCGAGATCGGCTCTGATCTGTCCCAGATCGAGGAGTTTGGTCTTGCGTTCCACGCCCTTCGCCACCAGCGAGGTGATGGCGTTGAGTTGTTGACGGGTCAGTTCAGCTCGGATCGCCAGGGCCTCCCGCTGTGCGGTCAGGCCGACAATTTCCTGTTTGACCTCATTCATCTTCTCTTTGGTGATGGCAATCTCTGACTGCATCACCATATGGCGTGCCTCGAATATCCTCTGCTGCCCGGAAAGAATGGCCTGCATCGATGTATTCTTCCTGGCCAGCGTCACCATCGCCAGGGGGAAGCTGATCTGATCTTCATCCCGCTGTTCGGCGACAAGCCGCATATGGCTGGCCTCGGCATCCCATAGCTGGGTCTGGAGGCCCTCGAATTCGGCACGCGACTTGGTATCGTCGAGTTTGATAAGCACCTGTCCGGCAACCACCGCCTCGCCGTTCTTCACCAGAATGTCGTGCACGATGCCGCCTTCCAGATGCTGGATGGTTTTGCGGCTCGATTCCGGTTCCACCACGCCGGTGGCCATAGCGGCGCTCCTGAGGGGAGCCAGCATCGACCACACACCGAAGCCCAGCAGGAAGACGCCGATGAGGAGATTGCCCATCCACGCCACGGCGCGAAGCTGCGGCCTGGCCGGTGCTGTTGCCGGCGCTCCGTAGATCGGCCGTCTCGGCGACGGGCGAGCCGGCGGTACCGGAAGTTGGCGACGCGCGACGGGCGCAGCCGAGACCTTGACCGGTCGGCTTGCCATAAGAACAGGCATCACGATCCTGCCCAGCGCCTGGTCGCGCATCGATCTGGGATCGACCCAGCCCGAGATCGCAGACGCAGCGTGTTTCAGCATTTCGGGGCGCAGGGTGAAGCCGAGTTGCATGTCCGCTCATCCCGTCCTGACAGCCGACCGCTTGGGCGGCGCGAGATAATTCTCGAATATCTTTTCGCTATCGCCGAAGGCAGCGATGGTGCCGTTGCGCAGGATCGCGATCTTGTTGGTGACAGGCAGGATACCCATGCGGTGGGTAATGATGACGGTGGTGATCTGCTTGGCCTTCAGCCGCTCGATCGCCTCGAACAATATCCTCTCGCCTTCGTAGTCGAGGCTTGAATTCGGGTCATCGAGCACGACCATGGCAGGATCGCCATAGGCCGCCCGCGCCAGGCCGAGCTGCTGCCGCTGGGCGCGCAGTAGAACGCTGCCGCCTTCACCGATGTCGGTCTCATAGCCTTGCGGCAACCGCATGATCGTTTCATGCAGGCCGGCGAGCCTCGCTGCCTCGATCACCTTGAGCGGGTCAGCATCGTCGAGCCTGCCGATGACGTCCTTGACCGCGCCGCCGAAGAGCTCGATGTCCTGCGGCAGATAGCCGATCCTGCGCACGCCGGCGCAGCGGCGCAGGGCGGAGATGTCGACCCCGCCAAGCAGCGCGCGTCCGGAGGTGGGCCGTGAAACGCCGGCGATGATACGGCCGAGCGTCGATTTGCCGGCACCCGAGGGACCGATCAGCGCCAGGCAATCGCCCGCCGACAGGCGCAGGCGAATGTTGTTCAGAACCGCCGCCTGCGAAGCCGGAAACGTAAATCCAACACCTTCGAGCACGAGATGCCCCTTAGACACCGGCAACGTTATGGCCATGCTGGGCGAGCTCGGCGAAACGGCTTCGAGAATCCGGTTGAGGCGCTGGAATGCATCGCGCGCCAGGGAAAAGCCGCGCCACGCGCCGATAGCACCCTCGACCGGCGCCAGCCCTCGGCCGAGAAGAAGGCTGGCGACGAAGATGATGCCGGGACTACTGTTGTCCACCAAGACCAGCCATGTCGCGGCACCCATCACAAGGATCTGGGTGAGCGTACGCACGGATTTCGACATTGCGAGCATGATCTCGCCTCGCCGTACCGCCGTGTCCTGCGCCATCCGCCCGGCTTCGGCATCGCACATAATCATGCGCACCGCGCCGTCCTGCATGCCCATAGCGCGGACCATGCCGAGATATCTCAGGGTGGTGGAAAACCGCGAATAGCTCCTGACAAAGGCGAGATTCGCCCGCTCGTGCGGTTCGCGGGCTGCAAACTCGGCCATAATGGCGAAGAGAAGCAGCAACAATGCGCTTGCCAGCCCGATCGTGCCGAGCAGCGGATGAACCAGGAAAAGTAGGAGCAGGAAGGCAGGCGCCCACGGAATGTCAAATAGCAGGGCGCTGGAAGGGGAATCGAGGAAATTCCTCAGCGTGGAAAGATCGCGGTAGCAGTCCGCGGCTGCAACCGCGTCGGCACGGGCGGCATATTCGAACGAACCCGTCAGCACGACCGGCCGCATCCTCTGGTCAAGCCAACTGCCGATGCGCGAGAGAGCCGCGCGCCGCACGACGTCCAGAACCGACCCTACCACCACCGCCACGGCGATGATGATTGTCAGCATTGCGAGCGTGTCCGCGCTGCGGCTGGCAAGCACGCGGTCGTAAATCTGCAGCAGGTAGATGGACGGCGCCAGAAGGAAAAGATTGTAGCCGCAGCTATAGAGGAAGACGAGGCCGAACGCCCCCGCACAGGCCTGCAGCGCCATGACCAGAGGCGTCGTCTTGCGCCTGGATTGGCTGAGCGCCATCCCCGATTCTCCTCAAGGAAGCTTTCGACGCCCTCCGGCCGAAAGACGGGCCGGTCAGGCGATCGTTTCAGGATCGTTCCGGGGCGATGGAGCCGGCGGCCATGCCGCCGGCTCCGAAGGCGAAGCCTCAGACGGGCAGATGGCTCAGATCGATATCGACGAAGCTGTGGTCGATCGAGCTGGTGAAATTTGTCGTCGTCGTACTGGGGTCCGAATGCACCAGCGCCGTCGAGACGTCACCGCCACGTGCCATGTTGCCGTTGCCGCCATTGCCGCCGACGCCTGCAAGGATGTTGGCATGCTGGTCGGCAAACAGTTGCGTATTCTGGGTGGCGCTGGTGTCGGCATGAACCGCCGCCACATCACCGCCGCTCAATGCGCCCTGATTGCCGTTGGAATTGGCGCTACCGCCGGCTCCACCGGAACCGTTGTTGGTGATAGAGGACAGAAAGCCGTTTTCCGCCTCGGCTCCACCGCCGTGTCCGGCGGTTCCTGCGCCCCAGTCAGCCGTTTGCCACAGGTGGTCGCCATTGTGCAGATCAACGTCGGAACCGGTCACAGCCTGCGTGTTCTCCACATAGGCCGAAGGGTTGTAGTTGATCGTTCCGTCATTGTAGCCATCGCCGCCATTACCGGCATTGGCATTGCCAGCATGGACGTCGCTCAGGTTAATCGTGTCGGACATCGTTGGGATTGCCATGGGAAAGTCCTCCGCTTTGATCCTGGCCCCCGCAGTTGCTACAGGCTTCCGGCGCCATGACCGGGAAGGGAGCCGCATCAGAAACAGTGCTCGCGATGCCCTGCCGGGACCAGATAGAAATTGTGGCGTGTCCTTTCGGGTGGGGTGGGGTGTAGCCGCAGAAGGGGGGCCGCCGACCGCGCTTGAGCATCTTCGCTTTTGAACACGGCATCACCGGAAGCAGCCCATGGCGACCAGACCGACCTTGCAATGTGCGGACGGCTATTCGGCCGCCAAATAACAGCCGATCACGAACGCTCAATGCACTCTCGCGCATGTCGCCGCGACGCCCGAGGTCGTGCCTGAAAGGGCCAGTGCCTGTCTTCAGCTATGCAACAGGCCGAAGATATCGTCGACCAGCGAACCGTGCGCAGCACCGGTGCTGTTGTCGCCGCCACCCAGTCCGCCCACGCCGGCGATCTGAAGCGCATGCTGATCGGCAAGGACATGGTCTATCTGCTGGGCATCGGCCGTGCCGCCGGCAGGCACGGCGATATTCATGGGCTCGAAGTAGCCGACATTAACATTGACGACGCTGCCGTTGGACACGCCTGTCCCGCCGCCGCCGGCCGCCGTATCGCCGGTGAAGATCGTGTCCGAAGCCATATTGAAGCCGCCGCCATTGCCACCTATGCCTGCAATCTGCACGCCGCCCTGGTCAAAGACGACATTGTTGGTCTGGTCGGCCTCTGCATGGCCTCCGGCCGCTCCGACAGCGATGTTTATCGGCGCGAAGATCGCGACATTCACATCGACCATACTGCCGAGGAAGATGCCATCGCCGCCGTGCCCGGCATAATTATCACCGGTATAGATGTTGGTCGCACCACCCGAAGGATAGGGAACATCGCTTCCGGCGACATTGCCATTGCCCCCCGAGCCTCCGATGCCGGCGATCTGGGTCGCGCCCTGCTGCAGGACAGCGTCATTGGTCTGGTCCGCCACGGCTGACGAATGCGGCCCTGCCGCGACGGCGGTATTGACAGGCGCGAACACCGCGACATCGGCGCCGACCAGCCCGCCCATGAAAAGCCCGGACCCGCCGCTACCCGCGTGATTGCTTCCGCCATCTCCGCCAAGGGCCACGTTGCCGTCGCCCCCGTCGCCACCAAGACCGGCCATTTCCGTGGAATGCTGGTTGACGAGCGCGCCGTTGCCCTGGTCGGCGCTCGCAGTGGAATAAGGTCCGGATACGGCCGCGTTGGATGGAACGAATATGGTGCTGGGCTGACTGCTGATGACGCCCATGCTGATACCGTCACCACCGCTGCCGGCGGAGTTTATACCCGGCGTCACATCCAATGGCATCCATGTCGGCACCAGCGCAAGGTGCGCGGCGGCCGTGCCGGACAGTGTGTTCTGGCTGGCTCCGGTATTGTTCATATCCTCGGTATTCTGACGAGGTCCCGTCATCGCCGTCTCTCCGAACCAGCTTCTCCGATGGCGCTGAAGTGACCTCGCCAGGGGGACTTGCTTCGACCCGGGCCCGTGCAACTCCGGAAGGATGTCACCCGGAACCGCTCGTATTATGAATGTTGTTCGAGAGGAAACGGAGCCTGCAATTCGTCTACGCCCGTTCAGGTGGGTAGGACGCGGTGTGAGGTTCCACCGGGCTTGAGGGATCGAGCTAGCCTCACGCCGTTGTCATCAATTCGCGTCGAACCTCGACCCCTAGAATCTTATGGCGAGCCTTGCATTGAAGCCGTTCTGCACCGCGCCGCTGCCGAACTGGCCCTGATAGGCGACGCCAAGGGTTGCTGCTTCGGTGAGGTTGAGGTCGAGCCCGGCCTCGACGAGGGCGGCATCCTTTGCGATCGGCACTCCGGCGATGTCGAAAGGATCGCCGCCGGCGAAGGCGTGGGTGGAGAGCGGCGTCACGTCGCCGAAGGCATGGCGCCAGCCGAGGGTGCCGCGCGCCGTTGCCTTCACGCCGCCGAGATCGAAGGCGGAGGAGAGATGGATGCCGAGCGTGGTGAAGGTCGTATCGGTGGTCTCGCCACGGACATGGAGCGCTGCCACGCCGCCCTTCTCGGTGAAGCCGTCGGTATGCAGGCTGACATAGGCGAGATTGGCGAAGGGCTCGAAGGAAGCGGCGCCCATGCCGATCTTGTAGCCCGCCTCGCCGAAAGCCTGGAAGGTGCCGGCGCCATAGTCTCCTGTCAGGTGGTCGCTGAAGCCCGGAAAGGCGACCGAACGGCCTGTCTCGATGTCGTGCCATGTATAGGCAAGGCCGCCGGTCAGGCGCAGCGCGTTCCACTTGCCGCCGGCGTAGAGGCCGAGATGATAATTGTCGCTCGAGCCGGAGGAGGCGCGGCCATCGACGTCGAAGGTGGAATGGCTGTAGCCGGTGAGGAAACCGAGACGGATAGCCGAACCGATTTCGCCGTCGATGCCGGCGAGGAAGCCGCCGGCGGAGGTGTCCATGGCCGCCGCATTGCCGTCGCCGTCGAAGGAACCCCATGAGCCGAAGGCATGACCCCAGGCGACCGGGCCGGTACTGTCGGGCGCCACTGGCCGGGGCCCGGCCTCGCCATAGGCCATGACCGGCATCGAAGGCGCCGACAGGTCGCCGAAGGCGGAACGGATACGGTCGTTCACCGCATCGCGCACAAAGTGGCTGTCCTCGATCAAGGCCGATTTGGTGGAGGCGTATATCTCGCCCGAGAGCGCATCGAGCGCCGCGCGGGCACTCTCTTTACTCGGCAGGGCTGCAACGATGTCGTAGAGGGAATTGCCGGTGCCGAGGCTTTCGAGGCCGTTGCCTGTCGAGCACTGGTTGAAGGTCCCTGCCACGTCGCAGAACGCCACGTCATTGCGCGCTGCGTCGATGTAGACGTGGTCTGCGTCATAGGCGAGCGCCAGATCGACGAAGGGCATGTTCTGGTCGAGCTTGTCGAACGTGCCGGTAACGCCGCTATTCGCCCCGACGATGGCCCAGCGGCTGCCCGGCGTATAGACGCCGGCCGCCTTGAGCGCATAGACCGTGCCGCCATTGATCGTGGCCTTGCCGCTCGCATCGATGAGGTCGCTGTCGAGGGCCGGATTGATCTCCGCCAGATAGGTCGAGCCGGCTTCGAAGGCGATGTCGCCCTTGACGGTGAGCGTGCCGATGGAATTGCCCGGCGCGATCGTGCCGCCCGATGCGACTGTCGTCGACCCCACCGTGCCGATGCCGCCCAGCGCGCCGCCGCTGTCGACCAGGACGTTGCCGGCGAGGCTTGCCGTGGCATGGCCGTCGTCACCGACGACGAGTTTGCCGTCAGTGATCGTGGTCAGGCCCGTATAGGTGTTCATCCCGTTCAGCGTCAGCGTGCCTGTACCCGTCTTGACGAGCGAACCGCCAGTGCCGTCCGTTCCGTCGGCGATGGTGCCACCGATGACGTCGTTCTTGCCGAGTCCGCCGACCGTCAGGACTTTCGAGCCGAGAGCGACCTCGCCGTCGCCCGACAGCGAGCCGATGCCAATACCGCTGGACGTCAGGTCGGAAATGTCGATCCACCCGCCGGCCTTGCCTAAGATGGTAGCGTCGTCCGCCGTAGTGTCACCGTGGAACCGGATCAAGCCACCGGTCATGCTTGTGAGCAGTGCGGTGCCGGCCGTGGCATCGTCGTAAAAGTCGATCGTTCCGTAATTCTTGGCCGTGATGTCGGCGTTGCCTGCGGACGATGCAGCATTGAACGAGGTTCCGCCGAACTCGTTCACGATCGTCGCGCTTCCGGCGGCGGCGGTATCGTAGAAATTGATGTAGCCTTGCGTATTGGCGATCGTTGCCGTTCCCGCCGAAGCATTGTCGTCGAAGCGCATGGTCGCGGTATCGAGCGTCATGTCGAGACTGCCGGCGCTGGCTGCGCCGATGAAGGCGAGATTGCCGCCCGTCACCACATCCACCGGGCCGGTGCCGAGCGCGCCGGTGACGGCTGCCGTCAGCCGTCCCTGCGAGATCGTGGTGCCGCCGCTATAGCTGTTGGCATTCGACAGCGTCAGTATACCAGTTCCGGCCTTGGTCAGGCTGCCTGCGCCGGAGATCACACCGTTCAGCGCCAGATTGTCGCCGGCTTGGAACGTGCCGCCGCCCGCGTCCAGCGTGACGTCACGTGCAGTCGCCAGGGCTGCCGTGTTCCGCAGCGCACCGCCGTCGAAGGTCAGCGCGCCTGAGGCATCGCCAAGATTGGCGTCGGACGAAACCGAAAGGACACCGCCCAGAAGCTGCGTGCCGCCGGTATAGGTGTTGGTGCCCGACAAGGTCAGCGTTCTGCCGGCGCTGTCGAACAGCAGACTGCCGCCGCCCGAAATCACGTTGACGATCGTCGCATCCCCGCTCGTGGCGAATTCGAGATTTCCAGCGGCAACATTGATGTCGCCCGTCATTTGAGATGTTGCGCCGGACAAATCTATGACATTCGAACCGCCTGTAAAATTCACGGCAAAGCCGTTGCTGGCCGCACCCGCGCCCATACCGCCCGAAACGCTGCCGGTTGCACCCATCGTAATCGTCAGGCCGGCACCTTCGATGCCGACCCCGCCCGCGCCGCCGAGGGCGACATCCGCACCCCCACCCTCGCCTCCGTCACCGCCGGCCACGGCGGCGCTGACGGTGATCAAACCGCCGCCCCCAAACACGATGCCCGCACCACCCGCACCGCCAAAGGCGTCGCGGCTATCGAGACCGAGGCCATTGCCGCCGTTTCCGCCAGCGCCGCCGGTCACATTGGCATCGACTACGACGCCATCGCTTTGCGCGCTGAAAAGGACGCCGATGCCACCCATGCCGCCGTCACCAGCGATGCCGCCGCTGGCGCTGCGGCTGTCGCCGCCATTGCCACCCAGACCCCCGGTTATCGTCCCGTGGTTGGTCAACTGGCCATCGTCGATAGTAACGCCGGCACCGCCCGCGCCACCGACGCCGCCATCGCCGCTGAAGCCGGTACCGCCGGTACCGCCGGTGTTGCCCTCGATCATGCCGTCGTTGATCAGTGTGCCGGACCCGAGAACGACACCGATGCCACCTACGCCACCGTTGCCGCCACTATCGTCGCCGGCGCCGGCGCCGGCGGCGGTTCCGGCACTGATGACGTTGTTGTTGGTCAGCGTGCCAGAGCCGAGAACGACGCCATTTCCGCCATTTCCGCCATTGCCACCAATGACGCCTCCGGTGCCAATGCTCCCAATCTGGCCATAGATCCTGCCGCTATTGATCAGGTCGCCGGAACCCAGCCAGATGCCGTTTCCGCCAATGCCGCCATTCCCTCCGTTGCCGCCAGCGCCAGCGGCACCGCCCCATCCGGCATCACCGCCCTCCACGAAACCATCGGCAATCTCGAGTGACTGAAGGCTGTCGATATGCAGTGCGTCCCCACCCCCACCTCCGTCGCCGCCATTGGCCCCGGCGGCACCACCGGCACCGGCGGCGCCCTCGCCGCCGTTAATGTGCCCGCTTCCAACGACCTTGATCTGCACTGCCCCTCCCGAATCGACGGGGAAGGCCAAAGTACGCCCGTTTCCGCCTGGGATATCGCCATCCTCGGCCTTGAGCATAAAGCCATCGGTATCGATGGTTATCGAGCGTCCGATCGTCGGGAGCGTAGCAGGATCGAGCGTAATGTTATCCGTCAGCGTGATCGTCGACGTGGAATCGATATCCGAATTCGCGTCTTGGATCGCCTGCCGCAGGCTGGCGTCGTCATTGGCGGCGAACTCGCCTGCCGACGCCGCGCCCGTCCCGGCGCCCATTCCAGACACGATGCAGGAAATCGCCACAGCCCCGCTCAGCGCCGTGGAGCATAGCAGCGCAAACATGCGCGCCGTCGGGCGACATTTATGAGCTGAAACGGCCGGCATGGCTCCCCGCACGCTATGGTTCGGCCGGCAGGCGCCAGCGTCCACCCATGCGGCGGAAACCGTGGAACGATCGTCGGAGCGCTACCCTCGTAACGCGCACCGCTTGATCCCTCCAATCTTTCGCGCCGCGGCCGAAAAGCTCGACCGCGGCGGAAAGGTTCGCCGCATCAGATCAGGCGCAGGATAAGTTCAAGACGTCGGCGAGTTCCACCGATCAATTCCGATGAATTCTGACCAATTCTTGCAATGACCGGCGATGCTTGCGTGCCTGTACGACACCTGCGAAATTCGGTTTCGAATCTGGACGAGGTTGCGGCAGGGGGCCCGGTGTGAAAGCGCGGGGATGCTTGATCTCAGGACGGTATTGGTCGTCACGCTGGCGACGGCAGCCCTGCAGGCCGTCGCCTGGATATTTGCCTGGCGGGCCTGGCGTCATCTTTACGAACTGAAATTCCTGGCCGCGGGCTTTACCGCCATAGCTGCGGGGGTGACGCTGATGCTCACCCGCGGAGAGCAGCCGGCCGGATGGGAGATCGTACTCCACAACACGATCATCAAGCTCGGCCTCGTGCTGCTCGCCGAGGGGCTTGCGCGTTTCCTCGGCCAACCGCCCTATCGCTGGATCAGCGTTTCGTTGCTCGTCTTCCAGGTCATGGCCTGGAGCGCGGCCGTCGCCTTCGATCCCGGCAACATCGCCATCCGCATCCACTCGTCGACCTTGTTCACCGTGATCATCATGTCGGTGATGTGCCTCGGGCTCGCGCGCGACCGCACGCAGCCCCACCTGTTGCGCTGGATCACGGCGGGCGTGCTGGCCGAGTACATGGCGGCCAGCATCGTCCAGAGCATCATCGAATTCCGCTTGCCCGCCGATTTCGAAAGCGCCCCGGTTCTCGCCGACCGCAACGCCTGGTACCTGCTGCAGGCCACGCTCTTCCTGATCGCGTTCTTCGTCTGCCTGCTCTTCATGGTCAGTTCGCGGCTGTCCGCCGATCTGCGCGGCAAGAACGAGGCGTTGCTGCGCGAGGTCGAGGAAAGGCGGAAGCTGGAAAAGAGGCTGAACCGCAGCCTTGAGACGGAACGCCTGTTGCGTGAAGAACAGACCGACTTCATGCGCGTCGTCAGCCATGAGTTCCGCACGCCCCTCGCCGTCATCCGCAACGCCGCCGACATGATCGGCCTGGCCGGCGATAAATCGCCCAAGGCGACACGGGAGCGGCTTTCTGGCATCGGCGAAGCGCTCGACCGCCTGTTTTCCCTTATCGACCGCTTCATGGCCGATGATCGGGGACAGGGTTTCCAGCCCGAACCGATCCGTATCGGGGCGATTGTCGCGGAAGTGCGATTGCATTTCCGCATGACGGCCCGAAGCGAGCGTCTGGATATCGCCGTAGACAAGGAAGACATCACTGTCTTTGCCGACCCCGACATGATTGCCACTGTCCTCATCAATCTCATAGACAACGCCCTCAAATATTCGTCCGACGACGAACCGGTCCATGTCGAGGTGAAAAAGGAGAGCGGCGCGATGGTCTTTCGTGTCCGTGACGATGGTATCGGCATCCCGCCGGCAGAACAGGCCAAGATCGGCCGCCGCTTCTTCCGCGCCTCCAATACGATGGCGGGGACCGGAACGGGGCTCGGTATCTACACGTCACGAAAGCTGCTCGCCTATCATGGCGGGTCGCTGCAATTTCTTTCCGATTGCGGGCGCGGAACAACCGTCATCGTGCGCGTCCCCTTGCTTGGCAGCGTCGATCGAGCCTTGCCGGAGGAGTTGACGGCGTGACGCAGATATTGATCGTCGAGGACGAACCGCGGCTGCGCAAGGATTTGGCGGATTTCCTGGAACTGAGCGGCTTTGCGGCCACCGGCGTGGCAACGGCCCGGGAAATGCGCGAGGTCCTCGCAGCGAAGAGCATGCCTGCCGTCGTCGTACTCGATGTCGGATTGCCGGATGGCAACGGGTTCGATCTGGCTGCCGAGATCCGTCTTACCTATGCTTGCGGCATCATCATGCTGACCGCGCTCGGCGACAGCGACGACCGCATCCGGGGGTTCGAAAGCGGCGCCGACATCTATCTCGTCAAGGACAGCACGTTGCGCGAGATCGAAGCCGCGATCCGCAGCCTGTTGCGACGGACAGGCGACATGCGTGACCTCGACGCCGATAGCGACGACCAATGGATGCTCGACACGACAAGCTGGGTGCTGACAGCGCCCAACCAGCATACGCTCAAGCTGACGGCGACCGAGTTCGCCTTCATGAGCGTGCTGTGCAGGAACCATGGCGAGGTATGTCAACGCGAGGAACTGATGGAAACGCTGGCGCGTCCAAGGTCCAGTTTCGACAACAGGCATCTCGACGCCGTCGTCAGCCGGCTACGCCGCAAGATCGAACTCCATTCGAAGCTGCCGGCCCCGATCAAGGTCGTCTATGGCGTCGGCTACACCTTCACGGCGGCTGCCGCCATGCAATGATCGTCCAAGTCCGGCGATGGGCGGGAACCAAAGCGCCGCCAACGTGTTTTGAGCTTTGCCAACCGCACGTGTCGATGTTGCCTGACGCCACTGTCGACGAAGCAAAGGGCAAGATCGCAAAATCGGAGGAGAAGATCATGCTCGATATGAGACAACGAGACTCTCGACCCTACAGGCAAGGAGACGTCCTGCTTGTTCCCTGCGACAAGATTCCCGCTGAAGCCCACGAAGAAGTTTCCGAGAATGGCCGCGTCATTCTGGCCCGCGGCGAGCGGACCGGACATTCACACACGATGACGGCCGAACGGGTAAGCTATTTCCGCGAAGATGGCAGTGGCAGCGGCGGCGCGTTCATACGCGTAACAGGCCTTGGCCCGGTCGCGCTGATGCACGAGGAGCATGCGCCACTCTCGATTCCTCCGGGCGACTACCGGGTCATCCAGCAGCGCGAGTATCAGCCACGGGAGACGCCGCGCGTCGTCAGCGACTGAGTTGGCAAATGGCCCCGCGGGGTCCGATATACTCCGCCAACGCCTGGCGTGATCGCCTCGCGGGGCGAGTCTCGTTCGACAGGCCCGCCGCCGAGACGGCTGTCGGAAAGGCCTATGAGGCCGCCGGCTTGCCCAGGCCAAGGCATGTGTTATGGGCAAAGGGACCAAGAGAAGCGGCGCAGGCGCTCGCGTTTGTCGAGAGGCCGCCGCGGGTGCAGCGGCGCACCGCAATAGTCGTACTTGTTCTGGGCACAGCGGCGTGGATCGGTATGGCCCTTGCGATCGACAGCGACGCATCTGCGGCCAGATCCTGGCCGGAAGCCGTCATCTGGAGCATCGTGCTGGCTGCATTGGGGGTCGCCTTCGCCCTGTGGCCTCGACCGCTGCCATGGCCTGGCTTTCCGCCGCGTCGGGAAACCGGCATGCTGGTTCTGTTGGGTGCCGTCCTCTTCTTCGCGCTGGCGGTGCAGTCGTTCGCCCTGCTTTACCTCGGAGGCCTGGGGACCAGTCCGCTGAGTCGTGGCGTCGTCCTGGCACTCACGGCAGGGATCGGCGCGATGCCGGGTATTTTTGCCTGCATCCGCCTGCGGCGCGCCCATGCCCGTCTTCCACGATCCCTTATTGACCTTTCATCGTCGGCTTCCGTCGCGTCTCGACTTGAACGCGCACAAAGAAAGGCATGGACGGGAATACAGCGGACTGCCGACAGCCCTCTACCGAACGGTTCGTTGCTGGATGCCTATCGCGCTGCCTACTGGGGCGCCTTCGCACGCCTGCAACCGCACTTTCTCGGCTCCGACGAGTTGATCACCGGCCCGCACGCCATCGGTTGGGATGGCGACGTCTTGATGATCCCTGGCAGGGGTTCAGTTCCGCATCTGGAAACTATCGGCAGGACTCCGCTACACTTGGATGGGCTGGAGATGACCTCGGCTGCCGCAGCTATCACCGCGATGGACGCTACGGGGCCGGCGATGACCTTCGTGGATCTGACTTTTTACGTTGACCGGCTCTACCCCTTTGAGGAAATTGCCGTGGTGGTGGAGCCGAAGACGGTCCTCGCGCTGGATATGGAGGGCAGGCCCCATGCCGAGGACGGGCCGGCGCTCGCCTGGGCGGATGGTACGAGCATTCATGCGTGGCATGGCCGACTGGTCCCGGCTGACGTATTCGACCCGGGCCGGCCGGTCACACGCTCGCGTATCGATCACGAGACAGACCCCGACCGACGATGGGTCCTGATCGAGCGCTATGGGCTCGGGCGCTATCTGACGGAAGCCGGCGCGACCGAGGTCGAGCACGACGATTGCGGGCAGCTCTACCGGCTCGTCCAGCGCTGGAGCGAGCCGATCCTGGCGGTACGGGTCGTAAATCACACCCCTGAGCCGGACGGCAGCCTGCGCGACTTCTGGCTACGCGTTCCCCCGACGATGACAACGGCGCGTCAAGCCGTCGCGTGGACTTTCAATCAGCCGGTCGAAGCGTATGATCCTGTTGTTGAGTCGTGACGCACCGGTGCATTCCGGTCAGTAGCGCGAGGTGTTCGGATTTTACTTCGAACCCGATCACTTCGGACGTGAACGGGAACCATCGGGGCTTGATGAAAGTTGGTGGCGTAAGGGCATCACAGCGGACGGCTGGGAGGCAACTATGCAGAGCAAGCAATCTGATATTTTCGAATTATTTTCAGAAATCTATAGTTCCGGCGCCCAGGACGAAATGAGCCTGCAGCAATATCTCCTGTCCTGTAGCGAGGACAGGTCGATGTACGCGTCCGCACCGGAGCGCATGGTCGACGCGATCGGCGAACCCAAGCTGGTCGACACCAGCAAGGACGAGCGGCTCGGCCGCATTTTCGCGAACAAGACGATCAAGCTCTACTCTTCCTTCTCCGAGTTCTACGGCATGGAAGATACGGTCGAGCGGATCGCCGGCTATTTTCGCTACGCCTCCCAGGGGCTGGAGGAGCGCAAGCAGATACTCTACCTGCTCGGCCCGGTCGGCGGAGGCAAATCCTCCCTCGCCGAACGGCTGAAGCGGCTGATGGAGGAACGCCCGATCTACACGCTCAAGATCGGCGACCAGATCAGCCCGGTATTCGAATCGCCACTCGGCCTGTTCAGCCCCGAACGCATGGGCGACTTGCTGGAAGACAAATATGGCATCGCGCGACGTCGGTTGAACGGCCTGATCTCGCCATGGGCGGCCAAGCGTCTCGATGAGCTTGGGGGCGACATCTCCAAGTTTTCCGTTGTGAAGCTTATGCCTTCCCGGCTCCGCCAGATCGGTATCGCCAAGACCGAGCCCGGTGACGAAAACAACCAGGACGTCTCCGCCCTGGTCGGCAAGGTGGACATCCGCCAGCTCGAAAATTACAGCCAGTCCGATCCCGACGCATATTCCTATAGCGGCGGCTTGAACCGCACCACGCAGGGCCTGCTGGAATTCGTCGAGATGTTCAAGGCGCCGATCAAGGTGCTGCACCCGTTGCTCACGGCTACCCAGGAAGGCAGCTACAACGGCACCGAGAATTTCGGATCGTTTCCCTATCAGGGCATCGTCGTTGCCCATTCGAACGAATCGGAATGGCTCCAGTTCAAGAACAACAAGAACAACGAGGCCTTCCTCGACCGCATCCTGGTCGTCAAGGTGCCCTATTGCCTGCGCGTCACAGAGGAGCGGCAGATCTACGAAAAGCTCTTGCGCGAAAGCGAGCTTGCCGACAGTTCCTGTGCTCCCGAAGTTCTGGATATCCTCAGCCGGTTCACCGTCTCGACCCGTTTGGCCGAGCATGACAATTCACCGCTCTACACCAAGATGCGGGTCTATGACGGCGAAAACCTCAAGGACGTCGACCCCAAGGCGAAATCGGTCCAGGAGTACCGGGACGCCGCCGGCGTGGACGAGGGAATGACTGGCGTCAGCACCCGTTTCGCTTTCAAGATCCTGTCGCAGACCTTCAACTACGATACCGAGGAGGTGGCCGCCGATCCTGTCCACCTGATGTACATTCTGGAAGAAGCGATCAAGCGGGAGCAATTCCCGAAGGAGGCCGAATCCGCCTATCTCGATTTCATAAAGTCGGAGCTCGCCACCCGGTATGCCGAGTTCATCGGCCACGAAATCCAGAAAGCCTATCTCGAATCCTATAGCGAATACGGCCAGAACCTGTTCGACCGCTATATCGCCTATGCCGATGCCTGGATCGAGGATCAGGACTACAAGGATCCCGATACCGGCCAGATCCTTAACCGCGAGGTGCTGGACAACGAATTGTCGCAGATCGAGAAGCCGGCCGGGATCGCCAATCCCAAGGACTTCCGCAACGAGGTCGTGAAATTCACCTTGCGGGCGCGGGCCCGCAACCAGGGACACAATCCCTCCTGGACGAGCTACGAGAAGCTGCGCGAGGTGATAGAGAAGCGGATGTTCGGACAGGTGGAGGATCTGCTGCCCGTTATCAGCTTCGGCTCCAAGCAGGACAGCGTCACCGAAAAGCGTCATCACGAATTCGTGGAGAGGATGGTCGGGCGCGGCTATACCAAGCGGCAGGTGCGGCGGCTCGTGGACTGGTACATGCGGGTCAACAAGGCCGGCTGACGACGGCGGGAGCATTCCATGCCGATCTTCATCGACCGCCGGCTGAATCCGAAGGATAAGAGCCTCAGCAACCGGCAACGTTTCCTCCGTCGTGCGCGCGAGGAACTGAAACGCAGCATTCGCGACCGCGTCCGCAGCGGCAGGATTTCCGAGGTGGACAGCGAGCAGACCGTTTCGATCCCGGCCAAGGGCACGAAGGAGCCTCGCTTCGAGGAGGCCAGGGACAGCGGCCGGCACGAGCATGTACTGCCGGGCAACAAGCATTTCTCGCCCGGCGACCGATTGCCCAAGCCGGACCAGGGCGGAGCCGGCGGGTCCAACCCTTCGATGGACGATTCGGAAGACGATTTCCGCTTCGTGCTGTCACGCGAAGAAGTGCTCGACCTGTTCTTCGAGGATCTCGAACTGCCCGACATGGTCAAGCTGAACCTGAAGGAGATCCTCGCTTTCAAGCCGCGCCGCGCGGGCTTCGCCGCAACCGGCGCGCCGACCAACATCAATGTCGGCCGCACCATGCGCAACAGCCATGGCCGGCGCATCGCGCTGAAGCGGCCCAAGCGGGAGGAACTGGAGGCGATCCGGCGGGAGATCGCCGGGATCGAGGCAGGTCCGCCGAACGCGGCCGACAGCGAGCGTATTGTCGTCCTGCGCGCCGAACTGGAGCGGCTGGAACGCAGGCGCCGGCTGATCGCCTATGTCGATCCGGTCGATATCCGCTTCAACCGCTTCGAAGCTCAGCCCATTCCGAACGCCAATGCAGTGATGTTCTGCCTGATGGACGTGTCCGGCTCGATGGGCGAACGGGAGAAGGATCTCGCCAAGCGCTTCTTCGTGCTGCTGCATCTGTTTCTGAAGCGCCGCTACGACCGTACCGAAATCGTCTTCATCCGCCACACGCACGAAGCCCAGGAGGTGGACGAGGAAACCTTCTTCTACAGCACCCAGAGCGGCGGCACTGTCGTCTCCACGGCACTGGAAGAGATGCGCCGCATCATCGCCAAACGCTACCCCAGCAGCGAGTGGAATATCTACGCGGCGCAGGCATCCGACGGAGACAATTTCGTCACCGACTCACAACGCTGCATCTCCCTTCTCAACGAGGAGATCATGCCGCTTTGCCAGTACTACGCCTATGTCGAGATCATCGACGAGCGCGAGCGGCATATTTTCGGCACGACCGAGAACGGAACCTCGCTCTGGCAGGCCTACAACTCCGTCAACGGGAACTGGCCGAATTTCCAGATGACCCGCATCGCCGAGGCTGCCGACATCTACCCAGTGTTCCGGCGGCTCTTCACCAGGCAACCGATGGCGCGGAAGGCCTGAGGAGGCGGCCGATGAGTGACACGCCACACAAATCCGGCCTGCTATTCTCCGGCCCGGACTGGGATTTCGGTACCTTGTCGCGCGCCTACGACACGATCGAAAGGGTGGCGATCGAAGAACTCAACCTCGACACTTACCCCGTGCAGATGGAGATCATCTCGTCCGAGCAGATGCTGGACGCCTATTCTTCCATCGGCATGCCGCTGATGTACCGGCACTGGTCGTTCGGCAAGCACTTCCTCTATCAGCAATTGCTCTATCGCAAGGGCGGCCGCGGGCTGGCCTATGAGATCGTCATCAATTCCAACCCCTGCATCGTCTATCTGATGGAAGAAAACACGATGGCGTTGCAGGCGCTGGTGACGGCGCACGCCGCCCTCGGCCACAACCATTTTTTCAAGAACAATTATCTTTTCCAGGAATGGACCGACGCCGACGCGATCCTCGGCTATCTCGATTTCGCCAAGGGCTACATCGCCCATTGCGAGGAACGACATGGACTCACGGCAGTGGAGAAAGTCCTCGATGCTGCGCACGCCCTGATGGAACAGGGCGTGTTCCGCTACCAGCGACCACCGAAACTCTCATCGGAAAAGCAGCGCGAGGGGCTGCGTGAGCGCCTCGAATACGAGGAGCGATCCTACAATGATCTATGGCGTACCCTGCCGCACTCGAAGGGCAAGAAGCAGGTCGAGGAAAGCGAGGCCAAGGCCGCCGAACGCCGCAAATCGCTCAACCTGCCGGAAGAGAACCTGCTCTATTTCCTGGAAAAGAACAGCTTGGCCCTGGAGCCCTGGCAGCGCGAAATCCTGAGGATCGTGCGCGTCATCGCGCAGTATTTTTACCCGCAGCGGCAAACGCAGGTGATGAACGAAGGCTGCGCCACCTTCGTTCATTACACGTTGATGAACGCGTTGTTCGACCGTGGCCTGATCGACGAAGGCGCGATGCTGGAAATCCTCCGCAACCATTCCAACGTCATCTTCCAGCCAGCTTTCGATGACCCACGCTATTCAGGCATAAATCCTTATGCGCTCGGCCTCGATATGATGCAGGATATCCAGCGCATCTCGACGGCACCGACCAACGAGGATCGCGACTGGTTCCCCGACATCGCTGGCAACGGCGACTGGCGTGCGACGCTGCTTGAAGCCTGGGCCAACCACCGAGACGAATCCTTCATCCGGCAGTATCTGAGCCCCACGCTGATCCGAAAATGGCGGCTTTTCCTGCTCTCCGACGTCGCCGATGAGCCGCAATACGAGGTCGCGTCGATCCACAACGAGCGCGGCTACGAGAACATACGCTCGGCGCTCGCCAGCAGCTACGACATCGGTGCAAACCGCTCCGATATCCAGGTCACCGATGTCGACCTGCTCGGCGACCGCCATCTGCGCCTCCAGCATAAGGTCACCGACGGCGTCCTGCTGGAGGATAGCAGTTGCGACGCGACGCTGCGGCATGTCCGCGCCCTGTGGGGCTACAAGGTCAGCCTTGCGGGGGTGGATGCGAATACCGGCGCTACGATCTACGAGCGCTCGATCGATTGAATTCCTGCGGCGGAATCTGGAATCCCGACAGGCTACGTAGCATTTGCTTTGCTTGGCTCCGTCGTAATGTTCGCGCGGCCACGAGCGGACACGTTCCTCGCGACCTATGCGCCTCTATTTCGGCTGACCGGATACCGGGTCCAGCTTGATTTCGACCTTTGCCTTGTCCGTGGTGTAGTAGGTGATTTCGTAATAACCCTCTTCATCCCACTCGACATCCTTTATGTACTGAAATTTGTCGCGCTGTTCGACGCCCGCGATAAGTTGTGAGAGTTTCTTGCTGTCTTGCGGCGGAACGGAAGGCGCCGCCGTTTGTGCATATGCCTGCGTACCGATCAGCGTCATTGCAGCAATGAAATACAGGGCCTTCGTCCGGGACATGATGTTTTCTCCACTTAAACATGGAATAAAACGTATGTGATTTCCGGCGGTTCCCATAGCATCTCGCATGTTTTTATTGAGACCGGCGCCGACCTTTCGAGAAACGGGATCAGACGGTGATCTGGCCCATTCCAGTTTCGTGCGGCCTCAATATATTGATGGCGAACACACAGGATTGAGATCAGACATGGACGCACATCCCGCCCACGGAGGTTGCAGCCCCTCGCGAGAACATCTCGACTGGCCTTTCCTCGGAGAGGAACATCGGGTGCTTGCAAGAGACCTCGACGCCTTCATAGCGGATGTCGGGCTCGGCGAGATCGATCATCATGACGCCGATGCCGCCACGAAGACCCTCGTGACCCGACTGGGTGCGGCCGGCTTTTTACGCCACTGCGTGCCTCGCGCCTATGGCGGTGTGTCGGAGAAGATCGACAGCCGCGCGCTCTGCATCATCCGCGAGACGCTGGCCTATGCCGACGGGCTGGCGGATTTCGCTTTCGCGATGCAAGGGCTCGGTACAGGAGCGATCAGCCTTGCGGGATCGGAGACGCTGAAGGCGCGGATCCTCCCCCGGATCGCAAGGGGTGAGCTGATTTCCGGCTTCGCCCTGACCGAGCCGGAAGCCGGCTCCGATGTCGCTGCGATGTCAACATCCGCCCGCCGCGACGGAGACGATTATATCCTGAACGGCGAGAAGATATTCATCTCGAACGGAGGCATCGCGGGCGTCTATACCGTATTCGCCCGTACCGGCGAGGCGCCCGGAACGCGCGGCATCTCGGCTTTCGTCGTCTTCGCCGATGCTCCGGGCTTCGTCGTCGCCGAAAGGATCGAGACCATCGCGCCGCACCCGCTGGCGCGCCTCCGTTTCGAGAATTGTCGCGTCCCGGCTTCGCAGTTACTCGGCGCTCCGGGCGAAGGCTTCAAGCTCGCCATGCGTACGCTCGACATCTTCCGGCCTTCGGTTGCCGCCGCAGCGCTCGGTTTCGCGCGCCGGGCGCTCGACGAGGCGATCGCCCACGCACGATCGCGCAAGATGTTCGGCGCCACGCTGGGCGACCTCCCTACGGCGCAGAGCACGCTGGGTGAGATGGCGACGGCCATCGACGCGGCTTCCTTGCTGACGCTGCGCACCGCCTGGAGACGCGACGTGCAGAAGCTGCCGACCACGCGGGAAGCCGCCATGGCCAAGATGACCGCGACAGAGAACGCCCAGTGGGTAATCGACCAGGCGCTGCAGCTTTTCGGCGGGCGCGGTGTCCGTGTCGGGGAGATCACGGAGCGTCTCTATCGCGAGATCAGGGCCTTGCGCATCTATGAAGGCGCCACCGAAGTGCAGAAGCTCATCATCGGCCGAGACCTGATGAAAGCCGCCGGGAGATAGCTCCGAACCGCTCCGCTGTCGTATGCCCTTGCCCGACACGCCCTGCCGCCGCACCGATCGCTAGCGGTCTTTCGATGACGGCTATGGTCCCGTTGTAGCCGCTCCGCCGCCGTTCCATACTTGATCCGGGCTCTCCAACATGCGCCCGGCCGATAACGCCGCGTTCCCGGAGGCATTGCTTGACAACGTCCCTACGGAAAGATTGAATGAACGTTCATTCTTCAGTGATGGGAGGAAGCGCGCAATGAAGATGAACAGGAGATCCTTGCTGATCGGTACGGCTGGCATTGTGCTTGCCGGCGTCAGCGGAGCGGCTGCACAGGACAAGGAACCGCTGAAGATAGGCATTCCGACAGCTTTGACAGGCCCGTATTCGCAACTCGGCGACGAGGTGAAGCGTGTGGTCGAGTTTGCCGTCGAGGAGGCGAACGCCAATGGAGGCGTAGACGGGCGCAAGGTCGAGGTACGCTTTCTCGACACCGAGGCGAAGCCCGAACTTGCACGCCAGCAAGGCGAGAAACTGGCGCTCGACGGCTTCAACATTTTGACCGGCACCATCGCCTCCGGCGAAGCGCTCGCCATCGGCCCGATGCTGGCGCGCTGGAACGCGCTGTTCGTTGCGACGGTCCCCAAGGCCAACGCCATCACCGGCGGCCAGTGCCAAGCGAGGATGTTCCGAGTCAATCGACTCGATGCTTCCGACGCGGCGGCTATCGGGCCGTGGCTGAAAACCCGCAAGGAGACCAAATGGGCGATCGTCGCGGCCGACATCGCGTGGGGCCACGATTCAGGCGCCAGCTTCAAGAAGGCGGCTGACAGCAACGGCAAGACGATCGCGTCGGAAAACTATCCGGCCTTCGGCAGCAACGACTATGCCGCAACGATCCAGAAGGTGATCGATTCGGGCGCGGAAGGCATGTGGGTGGCGCTCGCCGGCCGCGATGCCATGACATTCGCCAAGCAGGCCAAGCAGTTCGGCCTGTTCGACAAGGTGGTGACCGGAGGAACCAGCTTCACCACGGACGGAACGGTGCGGGTGCTCGGCGACATCGTGAAGGGCATCCATGCCATCATCAATTACAGCGCCACGCTCGACACGCCCGAAAACAAGAAGTTCGTGGCCGACTTTGCGAAGAAATATCCCGACTCCTCGCCGACGAACTTCCAGGGCGAGACCTACATCGGCATGCAGGTGATCTTCGAGGCCGTGAAGAAAGCCGGCAGCGTCAAGCCGAACGATGTCGCTGAGGCGCTTGCCGGCGGCACGTTCGATACCATCCTCGGCTCGCAGACCATGCGTAAGGAGGATCATCAGCTCGTCGGGCCGAACTTCTTCGGCGAAGTCGCCGAGGCCGATGGCGTATTGCGCCCCGTGATCAGCATGACGATCCCGGCCGATGTGGCGACGCCTCCGCCGGATGGAAGCTGCAAGCTCTGATGAAACAAGAACCGGGATGGGTCGGCGACCCATCCCGGTTCCCCGTCCCGGCCGAGCACCGTTTCCACAGCGTTGACAGATGGAACTGAATGAATAATCATTCAATTCCTGACTAACATCGCCGAGATGGTACTCTATTGAATGGTGTCGAATTGAAGAGCAGCCTGCCGCCCCCTCCCCGCCGAAACGTGCGGTGCACATGGCAAGAGGCGGCCTCACGGCATGACGCGACGTTCCCTGGCGGAGCTGAAGCATGATCCAGATCATAAACGGCCTGGTCTACGGCAGTTTCCTCTATCTGCTCTCGGTCGGCCTCGTGTTGATATTCGGCCTCAGGCGGGTGACCAACTTCGCCCATGGCAGCCTGTTCATGGTAGGTGCCTATGTCTCATTCGCGGTCGCCGCCTATCTCGGATTCTGGTCCGGGCTGGTGGCGTCCGTGATCGTGCTTGCCTTCCTCGGCGTGCTGCTCGACCGCTTCGTGTTCCGGCCGCTTGCCAACGAGGATGCCGTGGTAACGCTTCTCGTCACCTTCGGTCTTCTGTTCGTACTCGAGGATGTCGTGCAAACCATCTGGGGCAAGGACTACCTGACCGTGTCGCCTCCCCCGTTGCTCTCAGGCGTTCTGCCGATGTTCGGCTCGACCTTTCCGGTCTATCGGCTGTTCGTGGTCGTGGTCGCGCTTGTCGTCGCTGCGGGACTGGCTCTGTGGCTGCGCTACAGCAAAGTAGGCCTATATGTGCGCGCCGCAAGCGTCGATCCGGTGACGACCGGCATGCAGGGCGTCGATACCGAGCGCCTCAGCGCGCTGGTCGTTGCAATCGGCGCCGGCCTTGCCGGCCTCTCCGGCACGATCGCCGGGCCGCTTCTGGCGCTGTCGCCGTCGATGGGCGCCTTCGTCATCATCGATTGTTTCGTAGTTGTCGTAACAGGCGGCCTTTCCAGCTTCACCGGCGCGTTCATCGCGGCGCTTTTGATCGGCCAGGTGCACAATCTCGGTATCGTCTTCATACCCGAGTTCGCTTCGATGCTGCCGCTCGTGATCATGACGCTGGTGCTCCTGCTGCGGCCTCACGGGCTTGCCGGAGCCGGTCGATGAGCGCACTCGCATCGGGAACCCGCACGGTCCGGCAACATGCGCCCGTAGGAGCGCTTGCGGCTTTCGCCGTCGTCGGCGTGGCCGGCGTGGTGATACCGATGGTCGTCTCCTCGCAGCTGGCTCTCACCTTGATGACGCAAGCCGTCATCACGGCGGTGCTCGCCACCGGAATAGGCTTCCTGATACGGCAATGCGGCCTGACCAGTTTCGGCCATGCGGCCTTCTACGGGCTTGCCGCCTATATCGTGGCGCTCAACGGCAAATATGATTTGCTGCCGACCGAACTGGCCATCGTCGCGGCGATCGTGCTGCCGGCGGCGTTCGCTTTCGTGGCCGGGCTGGGCATCGTGCGCCTCCCCGCGCTCGCATTCTCGATGCTGACGCTTGCCGTCGCCCAGGCCTTCTACGAAATCTTCCTGAGCTGGCGTGAACTTGCCAATGGCGACGACGGCATGGCGGTGCGCCTGCCTTCCAGACTGTTCGGCATTGATATCGCCACGTTCCAGCAGCCTGGCAGCATGTTCGTGGTTTGCTGGCTGGTGCTGATCGTCATCGTCGCCGGCCTGTGGCTGATAGCGCGCAGCCCGTTCGGCCTCCTGACCGTCGCCATCCGCGAGAACGAGGAACGCACCCGCTTCATCGGCTATGAGACGGTGGTGCCGCGCGCGCTGACCTATGCGGTGTCAGCCGCCGTCGCGGCGGTCGCCGGTGTCCTCTTTGTCCTCTACAACGCCTATGTGACGCCGGGCACGCTCCACTGGTCGTTGTCGGGCGAAGGCATCGTCATGGCAGTGATCGGCGGCGCGCATGCGGTCTGGGGTCCGGCTCTCGGCTCGGTCATCTTCTTTCTTCTCAAGGATGCGGCCGGCGACCTGACCGAGCATTGGCCAGCGATCATAGGCATCACGCTGATCGTCGTCACCGTCATGGTGCCACGAGGCATCAGCGGGCTGATCATGACCCTTCTCGGGAAGATGAAGGGAGTTCGCCGATGAGCGGCTTCATGCTGGAAGGCGTCGACATCTCGCGGCGCTATGGCGGTTTCCGCGCCCTTGAGAACGTTTCGATCGCCCTCGAATCTGGCGAGATCCGCGGATTGATAGGCCCGAACGGCGCAGGCAAGTCGACATTGATGGATGCGCTTTGCGGGCGCGGCGGCGGCATCACCACCGGCACCGTGCGTTGCGGCGGCCACGACATTAGCGCCCTGTCTGAAAGGGCCCGTCGGCGTGCCGGTCTCGCACGCTCATTCCAGAAGACTAACATCTTCCTCGATCTGACGGTACGCGAACAGGTCGGCCTTGCGGGCGCCAAGGCCGAGCACGACAATGGCGAGGAGGTGATGGAAGCACTGGGACTTGCCGCCTACGCCGACAGACGTGCCGCCGACATCTCCTACGGCGACCAGCGCCGCCTCGACCTGGCGCTCGCCCTCGTCGGCCGGCCCTCGGTGCTTTTGCTCGACGAACCGGCGGCCGGACTGTCGATAGGCGAATCCATCGCGCTTGCCCGGCTGCTGAAGGAACTGGCGACGAGCTGGGGCGTGACCGTGCTGATCGTCGAGCACGACATGGACGTCATCTTCTCGATCTCGGACCGCATCACGGTGCTTCATCTCGGTAAGATCCTCGCCGACGGACCGGGCGAGGAAATCCGCGCGAACCCTGAAGTAGTCCGCGCCTATCTCGGCACGAGTGTCGCCTGATGCTGCTCGAACTCGACAATGTCGATGCCTTCTACGGCGAGGCGCAAATCCTCCACGGCCTCTCGATCGCGGTCGATGCCGGTGAGCGTGTCGCCATCCTCGGGCGTAATGGGGTAGGCAAGACCACTGTGGTCAACGCCTGCACAGGCATCGCTCGCGTGCGAAGGGGGCAGATTTCCTTCGGTGACAGAATGCTTTCCACGATCCGGCATTTCACGGCGGCCAGAAACGGCATCGCCGTGGTTCCGCAAGGCAGGCGCATCGTGGCCGGCCTGACCGTGCGGGAAAACCTTCTGCTCGGCGCCGCAGTGGGGCGTAAGGGACCATGGACGTTCGACAGCGTATGCGAACTATTCCCTATCCTGCGCGAAAGGGCCGATACGCCGGGGACGGCGATGAGCGGCGGCCAGCAACAGATGCTGGCCATCGGCCGGGCGCTGATGGCCAATCCCAATCTGCTGGTGCTGGACGAACCGAGCGAGGGCCTCGCTCCCGTCATCGTCGATGAACTCGGGGAAACGCTGGTCAAACTCGGCGCCGGGGAGACGAGCATCCTTCTGATCGAACAGAATTTCAGCCTCGTTCACGCCGTGGCCGAGCGTTACTACGTCATGTCCAAGGGCACCGTCGTCGAGGAAGGCCGGCTGGAAGGCCTCTCGCGGGAGAGCCTCAAGAAGCACGTCGCGGTTTGACCGCGCTTCGCCGGTATAAATTCACGATCCAGGAGAAACTCACATGTCAGATGTCTACGCCAAATATCAGCGGCTTCTCTTCGATCGCCCGCATCCTCGCGTTTTGCGCGTCACCATGCATAACCCGGAACGGCTGAACTCCGCCGACGAGATCATGCATGGGGAACTCGCCACCGTCTGGCAGGACATCGACAAGGACCCGAGTGTCTCTGCCGCCATCTTGACAGGCCATGGCAAGGCCTTCTCGGCCGGCGGCGATTTCAAGATGATCGACAAGATCATCAACGACTTCCCGACGCGCGCCCGCAACTGGAAGGAAGCGCGCGACATCGTCTACAACATCATCAACTGTTCCAAGCCGGTCGTCAGCGCGATGCGCGGCCCCGCTGTCGGAGCAGGGCTGGTGTGCGGGCTGCTTGCCGACATCTCCATTGCCGCCAAGGATGCCCGCCTGATCGACGGGCACACCCGCCTCGGGGTCGCGGCGGGAGACCACGCCGCGATCGTGTGGCCGCTGTTGTGCGGACTGGCCAAGGCAAAGTACTATCTGCTGCTGTGCGATCCGGTTTCAGGCGCCGAGGCTGAGCGGATCGGCCTGATATCGCTTGCCGTGGAAGATGCCGAACTCGACGCCAAGGCTGTTGAACTGGCGACCCGCCTGGCGGAGGGAGCGCCAAATGCGATCCGCTGGACCAAATATGCGCTGAACAACTGGCTGCGGCAGATGGGGCCAACCTTCGACACCTCGCTGGCACTGGAATTCATGGGCTTTTCCGGCCCTGATGTACAGGAAGGCCTCGCCTCCCATGTCGAGAAGCGGAAGCCGAACTTCGCACCGGACTCCCCGCTCTGAGCGGCGCGGGGTCCGGAAGACGAAGCAAATAGAAGCGGGATCCCTGCGGGGAGCCTGCCAGGCAAAGGGGAGTGAACGGATATGATTTCGGATCAAGTCGCGAAGCGCCGCGATGCCATGGTGGCGGGCGGTTTCTGGCCGGACCGGATATTGCTCGATTATTTCGACGCCCTGCTTGAGAGAGCGCCCGCGGCTACGGCGATCGTCGCGCATCAGGCCGGCGCCGGCGCACTGACACGGCTCAGCTATCGCGATCTCGGCGAGCGTGTCGAGCGCATTGCGGTCAATCTTGCCGCCAGCGGCGTGGAGCCGGGTGACGTGGTCTCCTTCCAGTTGCCCAATTGGTGGCAATTCATCGCGCTCCACCTCGCCTGCATGCGCATCGGCGCGACCAGCAATCCGCTCATGCCGATCCTGCGCCAGCGCGAACTCGAATTCATGCTCAACCATGCCAATTCGAAGGTCATCGTCACGCCTGCGATTTTCCGCGATTTCGACTATGGCGCGATGATCGCCGGCATGCGCGACAAGCTTCCACATCTTCGCCACGCCTACGTCATAGGCGGCGCGGGCGAGGCAAGCTTCGAGCGGCTGCATGAAACGCCGGTCGATAAGGCGAAAGCCGGGGCCCTGTTCTCGGCGCGACGGCCGGGCCCGGACGACGTTATCCAGATTCTTTATACGTCCGGCACCACCGGGGAACCGAAGGGCGTCACCCACACCTCCAACACGCTGCTCAGCAATCTTATTCCCTACATCGGCAGTCTTCATCTGACCGGCGACGACATGGTGCTCATGGCCTCGCCGCTGGCGCACCAGACCGGCTTCCTCTACGGCGTGATGATGCCGTTCCTGCTGGGCTGTCCCGTCGTGTTGCAGGACGTCTGGAACCGAAAGGTAGCCGCCGACCTGTTCGAGCAGGAGAAGCCGACCTTCACCATGGCTTCAACGCCGTTCCTCGCGGACTTGACCGAAGAGGCCGAGACACGCCCCGAAGCATTCACATCGCTTCGCATCTTCCTGTCCGCCGGCGCGCCGATTCCCCGCGTTCTCGTCAGGCGCGCGACCGAGAATCTGGGCGCCACCATCGCGTCGGGCTGGGGCATGACCGAGAACGGCGCAGTAACGGTCACAAGGCCGGAGGACGCGCCGGAGAAAGTATTCGAAACCGATGGCCGCTGCCTGCCGGGCATGGAGATTAGAACGGTCGACGCCGCCGACAAACTGGTGAAGCCTGGAGAGGAAGGCCGTCTGCAGGTGCGCGGCTGTAGCAATTTCGTCGGCTATCTAAAGCGTCCGGATCTGGACAATATCGACGCCGAGGGCTGGTTCGATACCGGCGACCTCGCCCGCATCGACGCCGAAGGCTATGTCCGGATCACCGGCCGCGCCAAGGACATCATCATACGCGGTGGCGAGAACATCCCGGTGATCGAGATCGAGGGCCTGATCTACAAGCATCCGGACGTCGGCGACGTCGCGATCGTCGCCATGCCGGACGAGAGGCTCGGTGAGCGCGCTTGCGCGTTCGTCACGGCCAAGCCGGGCGCGAGCCTGACATTGCCGAAGCTCACGGAATTCCTGCTGTCGCAGCACATTGCCAAGACCTATCTGCCCGAACACCTCGAAGTCCTGGAGGCGCTGCCGCGCACGCCGAGCGGCAAGATCCAGAAATTCAAGCTGCGCGATATGGCAAAGGGCCTCAAGCCCGAACAGAAGACAGGGAAGACGGGTTAGGCCGCGCGATGAAAGCCGTTGTCGTCGAGCACTTCGGAGCACCCGGCGAGCTTACCTTCAGGGAGTGGGCCTGGCCTGCCGTGAAGGCAGGAGAAGTTCTCGTCGAAGTCCATGCGGCGGGGCTGAATTTTCCCGATGTTCTGGTCGCGGGCGGCAAATACCAGACGCTGCCGCCGCTGCCCTTCGTCCCCGGCAAGGAACTGGCGGGCATCGTCACGGCGGTTGGCGAAGGCGTCCCGGATTTCAAGCCCGGAGACCGGGTTCTGTGCCAATGCGAGAATGGCGCGTTCGCCGAACTGGTCGCGGTGCGCCAGGAGGATTGCTGCCTGCTGCCCGACAATCTGCCGATGGTGAAGGCTGCCGCCATGGGGCTGACCTACCAGACCGCATGGTTCGGCCTGATGGACCGCGCGCACCTCAAGCCCGGCGAAACGGTGCTTGTTACCGGAGCCGGCGGCGGTGTCGGCACGGCGGCGATGCAGATCGCCAAGGCGCAGGGCTGTCAGGTGCTCGCCGGTCTTGGCAGCATGGAGAAGCGCGATTTCGTGCTGAGTCTCGGCGCGGACGCGGTGATCGACATGAGTGGCAGCGACCTGCACGAGGGCGTGCGACGCCAGGTTCACGACGCAACCGGCGGCCATGGCGCCGACGTGGTGGTCGAGAATGTCGGCGGGGCGGTTTTCGGAGCTTGCCTGCGCGCGCTGGCCTGGGCTGGCCGGCTGGTGGTGGTCGGCTTCACCTCCGGCGAAATCCCCTTGCTCAAAGCAAACTATCTTCTGATCAAGCACATAACCGTTACCGGCCTGCACTGGAGCGATTATCGCGAGAGAATGCCCGAGGCCGTGCGGAAGGCGCAGGAAGAGTTGTTCCACCTCGCCCGTATGGGCAAGATCGACCCGCCAATTTCTGCCGTCATGCCGATGGAGGAAGTCGCCGCCGGAATGGAATGCATCCTGCAACGGAAGGTTCGCGGCAAGGTGGTGCTGGTAACAGAGAAAGGGCGTGCTGCCGGCATTGCCATCTCTGGCGACACCGGCTGAAGGTAGTGGGGCGCGGCGTCAATGGACCAGCGATTACAAACGATCGGAGATGAGGAAGAAGCCGTACCCGACGGCTATGTTCCCTCCACCATACCGGACGGGACGTTCGGGCGGCTTCTCGGCACGCTCTATCAACGGCGCGAAGGCGGCGGTTTCGCGTTTCGTGTCGAAGCACGTCATGGCAATGTCCGTGGCGCGATCCACGGCGGCATGCTGATGACCATGGCGGACCAGGTATTGGGCCTCACGGTGCAACAAGCGATCGGCGGCGGGCCGACGGCAACAGTCAGCCTCAACTGCGATTTCGTCTCCAGCGCGAAACCGGGCGATCTGATCGAGGGTACGGCCGAAGTCACGCGCATCACCAGTTCCATCGTGTTCGTGCAGGGCAGGCTGGCATGCGGCGGCCGATTGATTTTGAGCGCGGCCGGCCTTTGGAAACGCCTTGATCCACGATATTCTGGAACTCTTCATCCCGTCGGCGATTCGGCCGATGGATCGTCGGATCAGGCCGGGGCCCCATGACGAAGTCTCCTACGCTGGCAAGCAAGGCGTTCGACCAGACCGTCGTCAAAAGCCAGGTCACCAATCAGAAGCTGGTGTCGCGTCGCCGCGAGCAGATTATCGCCGCAGCGGTCGAGCTTTTCTCGGATCAGGGCTACTACCGCACGACCATACAGGACATCGCGCGCAAGGCCGGCGTCAGCATCGGTTTGATTTATCAGTACGCCCAGACGAAAGAGGACGTCCTTCTTCTTTCGCTGATGAGCGTGCTCGAATCCTATCAGCAGGAAATCCCGCGGGCAGCCGACGAGAACGACGATCCGCTGGAAGCGCTGTGGTCTTCGCTTTCGACCTATTGTCATGTGATCGACAACCGACGCAATGCGGCGGTGCTCGCCTATCGCTCGACAAAGTCGCTGCCTCGCGAGCAGCGCGAGATCATCATGCAACTCGAAGTCGAAACGAACGAATTCCTTGCCGAGCGGCTACGCGACTGCATCGCGGCAGGGTTGTTCCGCAAGATCGACGTCGATCTGGTGACCTACCAACTCGTACTCTACGCTCACACCTGGGCACTGAAGCATTGGCGGCTCGGTAGGCTGACCACGATCGAAGGCTATATCGAGCACGGATTCGATTTCTTCGTGCACGCCATGGCGACTCCGGCCGGCCTCGTACATTACGGCCAGTTCCTAGCAAGGCAGCAGCAAAACAAAGCCAGGCCTGCCCGGAAGCCGAGACAGCGCAAGACATCGCTGTCCAAGGCCTGACCGGCACGATCCGCATTCCCCAGAGCGTACGCGAAGCCCTTCTCCTTTTCCCAGCAATTCGTCGCCACTGCGTTCATTGCGTTCTGGCAACGCTTGACGTGCCAGCATGCTTCCCCTATTCATTTTGAATGAATGATCATTCACTTTCTGCCGACATGTTTCGAACCGAAATCAAAGACGGTATACTGGAATTGACGATGGCACGCCCACCGGTGAACGCCATCAACGGGCACTGGATCGAAGCGTTTTCGGCCATCCTCGATGGGCTCGCCGACAGGCGCGAGGTGTCGGTCGTGCTGATCCGTTCGGCGGAACGGGTCTTCAGCGCCGGTGCCGATCTGAAGCTGATGCGCGAGTGCTTCGCCAGTGACGAAGGTCCGGACCGAATGGTGGAAACGGTACGGCGGATGCAACGGCTTTACGATCGCATCGAAGCCCTGCCGCAAGTGACGATCGCGGAGATCGGTGGCACCGCTTTCGGCGGCGGCTTCGAACTGGCGCTTGCCTGCGATCTCAGGATCGCGGCGGAGACCGCATCGGTCGGCCTGCCGGAAGCCGGGCTCGGCCTTTTGCCTGGCGCAGGCGGAACCCAGCGCCTCACCCGTCTCGCCGGCCCGGGCATTGCGCGCCGCCTGATCCTGACGGCGGAAGTTCTTGACGGACGCCAGGCGCAGGCCTTCGGCCTCGTGCAGTGGATAGCGCCGGCGGCGGAGCTTGGTGCGTTTGCCAGGGGGATCGCCGAGCGGATCGTGCCTATGTCGCCGGCAGCGTTGGCCGCATGCAAGCATTGCTTCAGCGCCGCCGACGCGGTGCTCCATGACGGCATGCTGATCGAGCTTCTTGAGACCCATAAACTGCTGAACACCGCCGACACCCGCAAAAGGGTAGCGGCCTTTCTCGATCGATGAGGGATCTGACATGAGGCTTGATGGGAAAACCGCGGTGGTGACGGGCGCCGCATCGGGGATCGGCGCGGCGACGGCCGAGGCGATGGCGGAGGCCGGCGGCGATATCGTGCTGGCCGATCTATCCGCTGAAAAGGGCGAACAGCACGCGGCGGCGCTCCGTGAACGCGGCCTGAAAGCGAATTTCCTGCCGATCGACGTCGCATCGGACAAATCGATCGCGGAATTCTGCAAGGCGGTGCTGGCGCGCGGGCCGGTGCATGTTCTGGTCAATGCAGCCGGCTTCGGTCGGGCGCAGCCTTTCGTCGAAAATGACGAGGAATTCTGGCGGCGCGTCGTGGACGTCAACCTGCTCGGGCCGGTCAAGCTGACCCGCGCCCTGCTCGATCCGATGATCGAGCGCGGCTCCGGCAAGATCGTCAATGTGGCAAGCGACGCCGGCCGGGTCGGCAGTTCGGGCGAGACGGTCTATTCCGGCGCCAAGGGCGGACTGATCAGCTTCTCCAAGGGGCTGGCGCGCGAGATGGCGCGCTACTCGATCAACGTGAACTGCGTCTGCCCCGGCCCGACTGAGACGCCGATGTTGATGGCCCTGCCAGAGAAGCACCTGGAAGCCTTCAAGCGCGCCATTCCGATGCGCCGCTTCGGACAGCCGCAAGATGTCGCCAACGCCATCCTGTTCTTCGCTTCCGACCTATCCGACTATGTCACCGGCCAGACGCTCAGCGTCTCCGGCGGTCTGACGATGGCGTGAAGAACCCAAGACGAAAGGAAAAACAGTGAATAGTTTCAAGGCGGCCGGATATCAGGCAACGCATTTCAAATGGGAGGTGTCGGGGAAGGTCGCGACCATTACGCTGAATCGCCCCGAACGCAAAAACCCGCTCACCTTCGAAAGCTATGCCGAACTGCGCGACCTGTTCCGTCAGTTGAGCTACGCCGACGACGTGAAGAGCGTGGTCGTCACAGGCGCGGGCGAGAATTTCTGCTCCGGCGGCGACGTGCACGAGATCATCGGGCCGCTGGTCAGGATGCAGGAAGCCGACGACATGCCGGGACTCCTCGCCTTCACACGGATGACCGGCGATCTGGTCAAGGCGATGCGGCACTGCCCCCAGCCGATCATCGCAGCGGTAGACGGCATCTGCGCCGGCGCTGGCGCGATCTTGGCGATGGCGTCCGACATGCGGCTCGGCACGCCGCGCACCAAGACGGCGTTCCTATTCGTACGCGTTGGGCTCGCCGGCGCGGACATGGGTGCATGCGCGATCCTGCCCCGCATCATCGGCCAGGGCCGCGCCTCCGAGCTCCTTTATACGGGACGCTCGATGTCGGCGGAGGAAGGTGACAAATGGGGCTTCTTCAACCGTCTTGTCGCGCCTGAGGACTTGTTGGGCGAGGCACAGAAGCTCGCTGCCGAAATCGCCGATGGACCGACCTTCGCCCACGGCGTCACCAAGACGTGCCTGCATCAGGAATGGGCGATGGATATCGATTCCGCCATCGAGGCAGAGGCGCAGGCACAAGCCATATGCATGCAGACCAAGGATTACGGTCGCGCCTATCGCGCTTTCGTCGCCAAGCAGCGTCCGGTGTTCGAGGGGAACTGACCGCCACCGGTCAGTTTCCGATCCCAATTCCGTCGTCAAGGACCGCGTCATGATCCTCAACGAGCAACAGACCATGATCCGCGACATGGCGCGGCAGTTCGCGCAGGAGCGGCTTGCGCCGAATGCCGCGAAATGGGACCGCGAGAGCCATTTCCCGGCGGAAGAGATCCGTGAAATGGGTCGGCTCGGCCTGATGGGTATGAACGTACCGCCGGAATGGGGCGGCGCGGGCGCCGATTACGTCTCGACCTCACTTGCGCTCGAAGAGATCGCTGCCGGCGATGCCGCCACCGCCACCGTGATGAGTGGGCACAACTCGGTCGGCTGCATGCCGATCGCCAGCTTCGGCAATGACGACCAGAAGGAACGCTTTCTCCGGCCGATGGCCGAGGGCAGGATGCTTTCCGCTTTCCTTCTCACGGAAGCTCATGGCGGTTCCGATGCAGGAGCCTTGTCGACAAAGGCCGTGCGTGAGGGCGACCATTACGTTCTGAACGGCGGCAAGCAGTTCATCACCTCTGGCAAGAACGCGGATGTGGCGCTGATCTTCGCGCGCACCGGCCCGCAAAGTGGCACAAAAGGCATCTCCGCCTTCATCGTGCCGACCTCCAGTCCGGGCTACACAGTGGTGCGGGTCGAATCCAAGCTCGGCCAGCATGCTTCCGACACCTGCCAGATCGCCCTGAATGATGTGCGCGTGCCGGTCGAGAACCGGCTCGGGCCGGAGGGAGCGGGCTATCGTATCGCGCTTTCCAACCTCCAGGGCGGACGTATCGGCATCGCCTCGCAGGCGCTCGGCATCGGGCGAGCGGCATGCGAAGCGGCGCTGAGCTATGCGCGGGAGCGTGTCGTGTTCGGCAAGCCGATCATCGAGCACCAGATGACGGGTTTCCGGCTGGCTGCTATGGCAACCCGTATCGAAACCGCGCGCCAGATGGTACATCATGCGGCGGCGCTCGCCGATGCGGGCGAGCCCTGTCTGATGGAGGCATGCATGGCGAAGCTCGTGGCCTCGGAAGCGGCGGAATGGGTTTGTTCCGAAGCGATCCAGACGCTCGGCGGCTATGGTTATCTCACCGATTATCCGCTGGAGCGCTATTATCGGGATGCGCGCGTGTGCCGTATCTATGAGGGTACCAACGACATCCAGCATCTGGTGATCCTGCGCGAGATGCAGAAGCGCCATGCCGCCTGAAGCATCATCCACTCCAGAGCCCCTCCCGCTCGCCGGGGTTCGGGTGCTCGACTTTTCCAATTTGCTGCCCGGCCCGCTTGCCAGCCTCCTGCTTGCCGATGCCGGTGCCGAGGTGCTCAAGGTCGAACGACCCGGCACGGGCGACGAGCTCCGCGGCTACGAGCCGGCGTTCGGTTCCACCAGCGGCAATTTCGCCTTGCTCAACCGTGGCAAGCGCGGCCTGACCGCCGATCTCAAGGACGGGGGCGACCGGGCACATGTCCGCCAGCTTGCGCTGTCGGCCGACGTGCTAATCGAACAGTTCCGCCCCGGCGTGATGGAGCGCCTCGGCCTCGGCTACGAAGAACTTGCGCGTGAGAATCCGCGGCTAATCTATTGTTCGATCACAGGTTATGGTCAGACCGGTGCCCGCGCCCAGCAAGCCGGGCACGACCTCAACTACATGGCCGAAACCGGTCTGCTGGGGCTGACGCGTGGCGCGGACGGCTCGCCGGTGTTGCCGCCGGTACTTGCCGCCGACATTGCGGGCGGCGCCTATCCGGCAGCGATGAACATCCTGCTCGCCCTCACCCAGCGGCAGGCGAGCGGACAGGGGTGCCATCTCGATATAGCCATGAGCGACAATCTGTTCACGCTTGCCTATTGGGGTCTTGCCGGCGGCCATGCGGGGCAATGGCCAAAGCCCGGCAGCGAACTCGTCAGCGGCGGCTCGCCCCGCTACCAGATCTATCGTACGGCGGACGAAAAGTATCTTGCGGCGGCACCGATCGAGGAACGTTTCTGGCAAGTGTTTTGCGAGCGCATCGGCCTACCGGTCGAAGAGCGTGACGATACGCACAATCCTGCCGCCACGCGGGCTCGCATCGCGGGCCTGATAGCGGGCAGGACGGCCGAGGCGTGGCGGGCGACATTCGCGGGGGCCGATGTCTGCGTCTGCGTCGTGGCCTCGCTTGAGGAGGCGGCCGCCGACCCCGCCTTTCGCGAGCGCGGGCTTTTCCGACGTTCAGTCACGGACGGCACGGCGCGGATGCCGTCGCTGCCGCTGCCGGTCGACGAACATCTGCGCGACCAGACGCTGTCGCATGGCTTTCCGGATCAGGACGCTCGGCGGACTAACTGGTCCTCGCCCTGAACAGTACGGCGGGCCGCCAATTCAAGCCCCTTCCGATGCGACTACCGCCTTCAAATCGTCGACGGCTTCCGGATTGACGAGGCCGGAAAGGTCGCCGACCGCCTGGCCAAGCCAGACGGCGCGCACCACACGGCGCATGATCTTCATGCTGCGGGTCTTCGGCACATCCGCGACGAAGGCAATCGCCTTCGGCCGGAACGAGGCGCCGAGCGCTGCCGCCACTGCCTGCTTCAGGTTGTCAGCGAGTTCCGGCGTCGCGGTGATGCCACGGGCCGGCACGCAGACACAGACCACGGCGGAGCCTTTTATCGCATCTGGCACGCCGATCACGGCGGCTTCGGCCACCTTGCCGGTACCGAGCAACACCGCCTCGATTTCCGACGGGCCGGTACGCTTCCCGGCGATCTTGATGGTGTCGTCCGAGCGGCCGTGCACATACCAGTAGCCGTTCTTGTCGACGGACGCGAAATCGCCGTGTATCCAGAGGTCTGGAACCTTCGACCAATAAGTCTCGATGAAGCGCTCCGGCGCGCTCCACAGGCCGCGAGAGAGGCCGATCGACGGTACGGTCAATGCAAGCTCGCCGACTTCGCCATCTGGTAGCGGTACCCCGGCGTCGTCCACCACCGCCGCGCCCATGCCGGGAATCGGCCCGGCAAAGGCACATGGCGGGACATCGCGATCCAGCATGTTGCCGGAGAGGATGCCGCCGCCGATCTCGGTGCCGCCGGAATAATTGAGGATCGGCGCCCTGCCCTTGCAGACCTTCTCCAGGAACCAGTTCCAGGCTTCCGGCGTCCATGGCTCCCCGGTAGAGGCGGCGACGCGGAGCTTCGGCAAATCATAGGCTTCCACTACCTCCGGCGGCTGCTGGATGAAATTGCGTACCATGGTCGGCGCGACGCCGAGGAAGGAGACATCGTAGTCCCGCGCCAATCGCCAGAGCCGGCCGGGGTCAGGAAAATCGGGCGTTCCTTCGGCCAACACCATGCCAGCGCCAACGAGCGGCACGGCTGCCGCAAGGATCGGGCCGGTAAGCCAGCCCATGTCGCTCATCCAAAGGAGGCGGTCTGCGGGCGTCAAATCCAGTATGATGCCGAAATCCAACGCGGCCTTGGTCATGAAGCCGCAATGCGTGTGCACCGTACCCTTAGGCTTGCCGGTGGTGCCGGATGTATAGACGATCATCGCGGGCGCATCCGCGGGCATTTCGGCCGCGGGACACCTCTCACCGGCCGCGACGAGTTCGTGCCACCAGAGCCACTCTCCGGACAGTTTGTCCGGATGGCGCGCGACGACGACCACATGCGCGAGAGACGCGATTTCGGGTGCGGCGGCGTCGACCGTCTCCACCATGGCGATCCGCTTGCCGCGCCGATAGGTGACGTCGACGGTCACTACCGCCTTCGCCCCGGCGTCGGAGAGCCGCTCGATGAACGCTTGCGGCCCGAAGCCGGAGAAGACCGGCAACGCGATGGCGCCGATCCGGGTGATGGCGAGGAAGGCTGCGATGGTCTCCGGCAGGAAAGGCATGTAGATGCCGACAACATCGCCCTCGCCGATGCCCAGCCGTTTCAGGCCGGCAGCGGCGTGTTCCGCTTCCGCGACGAGTTGGCCATAGGTCCAGGAGCGTTTCTCGCCATCCTCGCCCTCCCAAAGGATCGCAATCTTCTCCGGGGAACCGCGCTCCAGCGCCCGTTCCATGCAATTATAGGCCAGATTGGTGGTCCCCCCGACGCACCATCGCGGCCATTGCTTTCCTTTCGACAGGTCGAGCACCCGGTCGAACCGCTTGAAGAATTTCAGGTCATGGAATGCCATAACGGCCGGCCAGAACCATTCGGGATCACGATCCGCGCGCTCGACAAGCGCCGCGTAGTCGGGAAAGCCGTGTTGCTTCATGAAGCACTCAAGTTGCGGCGCGGCGTCCGACATGGCTCAAGCCCCCTGCTCCGTATCGAGCACGATGACACGCGCCATGCGCGTTGCCATGAATGCCTTCATTTCCTGATGGATCGCCGACACTTGATAAGCGTCGTGTGCGGCGGATGAATCGAATGAAGCGACGATGCCGTAGGTCAGGCCGTCGCTGCGGCCTGCCTTGTTCTCGGCAAGGAAATAGCTCCGCACGCCGTCGCATTCCGCCTTGATGCGCTCGACATATTCCTGCGCCCTGGCAAAAAACTCAGGGCCGGTATCCGGCAGGAAACTCATCAGTAATATATGATGAAACATGCGAACGCTCTCCCAACGGCCACGCGCCTGCGGCGCACGGCTCCTTTCATTCACCCGGCGGTCCAGCCGCCATCGACGACGAGCGAGGCCCCCGTCATCAGCGCGGAAGCGTCCGACGCCAGAAACACGACCGCTCCCATGAGATCCTCGACGGCGCCGATGCGGCCGAGCCTTATCCGTGACAGGACACGTGCCCTGAATTTCGGGTCTTCGAGGCTGGGCCTGGTCATTTCCGTCTCGATGAAAGTGGGACAGACACTGTTGACCCGAATGCCGTTCGGGGCGAGGTCGACCGCCATCGCCTTGGTCATGCCTTCCACGGCGAATTTGGTGAGCGTGTAGACCGGCCGCCCCTTCGTGGCCATATGGCCGGCCTGGGACGAGATATTGACGATCGCGCCTTTCACGCCCCCGGCTGCCATGCGCCGCGCCACCGCTTGCGCCGTGAAGAAGGCGGCACGCACGTTGAGTTGTAGGAGCGCGTCGAAATCCACTTCCTCGACATCGAGAAATGCGCCCGGTCGATTGGTTCCCGCATTGTTGATCAATATATCGAAGGGTGGCCGCGCATCCACGGCTCGCTTCACGCCAGTGCTGTCGCACAGATCGAGCGTCAGCGCATCCGCCCTGCCGCCAGCGGTGCGGATCGCTTCCGCTGCCGCCTCGACTTGGCTTTCGGTGCGGGCGACAAGAGTGACCTCGGCGCCTGCTTCTGCGAGCGCGGCGGCAGCCGCCAGGCCAATACCCCGGCCGGCTCCGGTTACGAGCGCGCGCTTGCCGTCGAGGCGGAAGGACGGCGTTGTCGGCAGCTTCATCGTCCGTGAACCTGCCGGGGAAACAACGCCGAAACTCGGTGCATTGGCTTTGGAAGCAAAACGGGGCGCCTTCTCATCAGGAAATGGTCAGACCGCTGTCGACCGCAAGAATATGGCCCGTGGTGCGCGCCGATTCATCCGATGCGAGGAACAAGGCGGCGTTGGCCACATCGAGCGGTTCCGCCAAATCCACCAGATGACGCGCTGCAAGCTTCTGCGTCGTTTCGCTGGCCTCGAGTTGGGCAAGCACGCGCAGCGTGCGCGTAACACAGGGCGCAACGGCGTTGACGCGCACCTTGTGCGGCGCGAACTCGACCGCCATCGAGCGCGTCAGCGCCGCGATCGCGCCCTTGCAAGCTGTATAGGCGTCCTTTCCCGGCCAGCCCATCAAGGCCACGACCGAGGCGGCGTTGATCACGGAACCGCCGCCGGCCTCGATGATGGCGGGGATCGCGTGCCGGCTGGTGAGCCAGGTTCCCAGCAGGTCGACCTTGACGGCGCGCCAGAATTCGTCGAGCGGCGCTTCCGTCAGCGGCCCGTCCGCCATCGTCGACCCGCCCGCGTTGTTGTAAAGGACGTGCAGTGCACCGAAATGCCGGACCGTTTCGGCGACCGCGTTTGCAACGCTTGCCTCGTCGGTAACGTCAGTCTGTACGAACAGCGCCTCGCCTCCCGCCTTCATAATCGCATCCGCCGCCTGCCTGCCTGTCCTGCTGTCATATTCAGCAATAATGACACGCGCGCCTTCCCGGCTGAAAAGCTCCGCCGTGGCACGACCAATGCCGCCTCCCGCACCGGTGATCAGCGCAACCTTGCCTCTCAGACGTTCCATCGCATCCCCGGCTCCCGGTCATCCTCGACCCACGCCTGCGCCGAACGGCGCCGATAGGGTCGCGCTCCGAACGAGTGAGCGTCGCGTTATGATTGAACATTCATTCAGTTTCGTCAACGGTTGGATGCGCGGCGCTCTGCGATAAGCTTCAATCAGGACATTGAGGGCACGCTTCGGGAAGCCGAGAGCCGGACAGGTTGGACGCTCGAATGCCTTTTCGTTGGCCGCAGAGTGAAACCGGAAAAACCCCTGCGTCCGCCATCCCTGTCTTGTCCGGTTGACACGACTCCCAGACTATCTGGAGTCAACGGTGGCAGGAGACATCCGTTCCAACGTCGAAATTGAGGGCCGCCGACCGGCAAGAGAGCGGTCGCGGCGCGCCGGCTGTTACGTACCCTGCAAACCGGCCGCGGCAAGGCCACGTTCCATATCGGCGATCAGGTCCGCCTCCGCTTCCAGCCCGACAGACAGGCGTAAGAGGCCGTCGCCGATGCCGGCGGCATGCCGTGCTTCCGCTCCCATGCCGGCATGGGTCATGGTTGCCGGATGGGCGACGAGGCTTTCCACTCCGCCGAGCGATTCAGCCAGCGTGAACACTCTGACCGCCTCGACGAAGCGGCGCACCGCTTCGACCCCGCCGGCAAGGTCGAAGCTCAGCATCGCGCCGAACCCTTTCTGCTGAGCTTTCGCTATCTTATGGCCGGAGTGGCTTTCGAGACCCGGATAATGAACCGCCGCAACTGCCTCATGACGTGAGAGGAAGGAGGCTACCGCCATCGCATTCGCCTGCTGGCGCTCAACGCGCGGAAACAGGGTGCGGATGCCGCGCAGCGTGAGATAGGCGTCGAAGGGCGAGCCGGTAACGCCGGTGATGTTCGCCCAGGCGCTGAGCGGCTCGACATCGGCCTCGGCCGCCGCGACGACAGCGCCGCCGACGACGTCGGAATGCCCGTTCAGATATTTCGTCGTGGAATGGATCACGAAGTCCGCGCCGAGCGAAATCGGCTGCTGCAATGCCGGCGAAAGGAAGGTGTTGTCGACCGCGACCCGTGCGCCGGCCTCCTTCGCCTGCCGGGCGATGGCGCGGACATCGACCACGCGCATCAACGGGTTGGACGGCGTCTCGACCAGCACCAGCGCCGGCTTTTTCGCCAATACGGCTGCGAGCGCCGCGGCATCGCCTTGATCGACAAAGGCGAGATCGAAATGGCCCCTGTCGCGGCGCGCGCACAGAAGCCTGTAGGTGCCGCCGTAGCAATCGTGCGGCGCCACAACGAGATCGCCGCGCCCGACAAGCGACAGGACGAGATCGACGGCCGACATGCCCGAAGCCGTCACGACCGCGCCGGCGCCGCCTTCCAATTGCGCCAGCGTGTCGGCCAGCAAATCGCGGCCGGGGTTCGCTGTACGGCTATATTCATAGCCGCGATGCGCCTCGAAGCCGGTGAAGGCGTAGGTGCTGCTGAGATAAAGCGGCGGCGTGACCGCCCCGAAATTCGTATCCGAGGCGATGCCGTTCGCCGCCGCTATCGTTCTTGGGTCGCGCCCGTCCATCCTGCCTTCTCCACCAATGCCCTGTCAGATCGGCCAAGGGCGGGACGCGATATCCAGTGCTACTTGCCGAGCCAGACGGTGCCGCTCTTGTTGACGACCGGAACGCCGACCGCATTGCCGTATTCGGTCCACGAGCCGTCATAGTTGCGAGCGTCGTAGCCGAGCAGGCGCTTCAGCGCAAACCATGTGTGGCTCGAACGCTCGCCGATACGGCAATAGGTGATGACGGGCTTGGAACCGTCGATACCCTTGTCAGCATAGATCTTGCGGATCTCGTTCAGCGGCTTGTAGGTGCCGTCCTCGTTGACGATCGTGGCCCACGGCACATTCTCGGCCTGCGGAATGTGCCCGGCTCGGATCGACAGTTCCTTCACACCTTCCGGCGCGAAGATCTTGCCGAGATATTCGTCAGGCGAGCGGATATCGACCAACTTGCCGTCGATGCGGCCCTCGACGAAATCGAGCACATTGGTCAGGCGCGCGCGCAGGCTGTTGTCGCGCTCGGGCAGTGTGATCGAAGACGCCTTGAAAGACGGCAGCTTGTCGGTCAGCGGCAGCTTGCGCGCTTCCCACAGCTTGCGGCCGCCGTCGAGCAGCTTGACGCGGGTGCCGAAGCCGTAGACGTCCAGCACCCATGCGCCCCAGGCGGCGAACCAGTTGTTGTGATCGCCATAGATGATGACGGTGGTGTCGTTCCCGACACCCGCCTTGCGAAGCTGCGCTTCCAGCTTTTCGCGCGAGGCGATGTCCCGGTTGACCGTGTCCACGAGATCGGTGTGCCAGTTGAGGTTCGTGGCGCCGGGGATGTGAGCCTTCTCGTATACGCCCGGATCGACGGAGACCTCGAAGACCCGCACCTTGGGATCGTCGAGGTGTTCCTTCAGCCAATCCACCGTGACGAGGGACTCGGTTGCTGCCTGTGTCATCTTTCCATACCTCATGCTTGCGATTGACCGCGCCGGTCGCTCTCGAAGGGCTGCCCGCTCAATCGTTGAAAAATCTGCCTTCCTTGACCTCGGCGACATAGCCGGCGCGAATGGCGAAATCGCCGAAACGCTCGTCAGGCCGCCGCTCCCTGGCAAAGTGGCCAAGCACCTTGGCGAGGTGATCGAGGATCGCCGCCTCGCCGACATTCTCCAGCACCATCTTGTTGAGGCGCTGGCCGTGGAAGCCACCGCCGAGATAGAGGTTGTACTTTCCAGGCGCGCGGCCGGTCAGACCGATCTCCGCGATGTAGGGCCGCGCGCAGCCGTTCGGGCAGCCTGTCATGCGGATCGTGATCGGCTCGTCGGTCAATCCGTGCTCGGCAAGGATCGTCTCGATCTTCCCGACCAGCGTCGGCAGGTAGCGCTCGCTCTCAGCCATCGCCAAACCGCAGGTCGGCAGCGCCACGCAGGCCATGGCGGTCAGACGCAGCCCGCTGCCTGCATTCAGCCTGTCCAGCCCGTATTCCTTCAGCAGTGCCTCTATCGCCGGCCGGCCGTCGGGTTCGATATCGGCAATGATCAGGTTCTGGTTCGGCGTGACACGGAACATGCCCTTATGCACGCGGGCGATGGCGCGCAGCCCGTCGAAGAGTTTTACCTCAGGAAAATTGCTGACACGGCCGTTCTCGATCAACAGCGTGAAATGCTCGCGCCCGTCCTCGCCCTTCTGCCAACCGATCGCATCGCCGTTCGAAGTGAAGCGATAGGGTTTCGCCGGCTGCAACGGAAAGCCCAACCGGCTTTCGATCTCCGCCTTGATGACGTCCACGCCCTTGTCGTCGATCGTGTATTTGAAGCGCGCATGGGAGCGGTCGACACGGTCGCCATAATCGCGCTGGACTTCCATCGTCGCGTCGCAGGTCTCGATCACCTTGTCCTTGGGAATGAAGCCGATGACGGTGGCGAGTCGTGGATAGGTCTTCGGCGCATTGTCCGTGCGGCCCATGCCCCCGCCGATGGCGATATTGAAGCCCTTGAGCTTCTTCCCTTCGACGATGGCGATGAAACCGAGATCCTGCGCATAGACGTCGATGTCGTTGATCGGCGGGATGACGAAACCGATCTTGAACTTCCGCGGCATGTAGGTCTTGCCGTAGAGCGGTTCCTCCGGTCCCTTCGCCGCGACCCGCTCCTCGCCGTACCAGATCTCGCGATAGGCGCCGGTCTTGGGGATGGCATGATCACTCGCCTTCTTGGCCAGTGCGTAGATCTCGGCGTGAAGCGCGGAGAGTTGCGGGTTGATCGAGGCCATCACGCCACGCGAATCGTCGCCGCAGGCAGCCTTCGTGTCGAGGAGCACGTCATGCAACCCTTGCATGACCGCGCGCAGATTCTTCTTGTGGACGCGATGAAGCTGGAAGGTCTGGCGTGTCGTCAGCCGCAGCGTCTCGCCGGCATAGGCGCGGCCGAGTTCGTCCAGCTTGAGCCACTGGCTCGGCGACAGCACGCCACCCGGGAGCCGCACCCGCGCCATGAAGCGATAGGCCGGCTCCAGCTTCTGCCGCCGGCGCTCGTCGCGTATGTCGCGGTCATCCTGCTGATAGACCCCGTGGAACTTCATCAGCTTGATGTCGGTGCCGGGCACGGCGGCGGTCAGTTCCGCCTCCAGTCCGGCCGCGATGGTGCCGCGCAACTGGTCGCTGTTGGCCTTCAGCGTCTCGTCGGGGTTTAGCTTCTCGAGCGGCTGGGAGATATCGTGGCTGCGGTCCACGTTGATTACGGTCACGGCTGCTGCTTCTCAATAAACGTCGATCTGGTAGCGGTGGTCGGCCTGCATGGCGGACAGATATTCGCCCGCCGTATCCTCGCCGAGCCCGCCCTCTTCGCGGACAATCGTCGCAAGCGCCGCATGGACGTCCGGTGCAAGCTTCGCCCCGTCGCCGCAGACATAGACATGCGCGCCATCCTCCAGCCACGCATAGACATCGCGCGCCTCTTCCAGAAGACGGTGCTGGACATAGATCTTCTCGGCGCGGTCGCGCGAGAAGGCTACGTTCATGCGCGACAGGACATCCTCCTTGAGGAAATCCTGCCATTCGGTCTGGTAGAGGAAGTCGCTGTCGAAGTTGCGTTCGCCGAAGAACAGCCAGGCCTTGCTGCCGGCGCCTCGCGCCTCGCGCTCCTGCAAGAAGGCACGGTAGGGCGCGACGCCCGTTCCCGCACCGATCATGATGATGGGCCTATCGCCCTCCGGCAGGCGGAAGTGCGGGTTGGCCTGCACATAGACCGGCAACGTCGAATCCAGCTCGGCGCGCGTCGCGAGATGGCCCGAGGCAACGCCTGAGCGCGGCTCGCCGTTCAGATCATAGCGCACCGTGGACACGGTCAGATGCACCTCGTCAGGAGCCGCCGACGCGCTCGACGCGATCGAATAAAGCCGCGGCTGGAGCGGACGCAGCCCGGCCAGAAAGGTCTGCGCGTCGATGCCCGGCACGGGAAAGCGGCGCACGATGTCTATGACATGATTAGCGCCGAGGAAGGCGGTCCGCGCCTCGCGTGCCCCCTCTCCGCGCAGGGCCTGGAGTTCGTTCGCCTTGGTCAGTTCGGCCCAATGGTCGAGAAAGCGCGGCGTCGCGGCTGTGATCTCGAACGCCTCCGACAGCGCATCCCCAAGCGGAAGCTGCCGATCCTTGACCGAGACGTTTTCTCCCGATTTCAGATTCAGGGTCTCGAGCAGCGTCTCGACGAGCGCCGGATCGTTGCGCGGCATCAGGCCAAGCGCGTCGCCCGGCTCGAAGGAAAGCCCGGAACCTTCCAGCGACAATTCCACATGCCGCGTCTCCTTACTCGATCCCCGGCCGGTAAGCACGAGATTGTCGATGACGGGCGCCAGGAAAGGATTGCGCTTGTCGAACGCGGGCACAGCCTGTGCCGCGGGCTGCCCGATCACGATGGAACTCATGAGCGTTGGCGCCGTCGGGACGGGACCGAGTTCCTTTACGACCGCTGAAATCCATTCGGCGGACGGATCTTCATAGTCGATGTCGCAATCGACGCGGTCGCGGATGCGGTTCGCACCGAGTTCCGCCAGCCGGTCGTCCAGCCGCTTGCCGGCGCCGCAGAAGAATTCATAGGTGGAATCGCCAAGCGCCAGCACCGAATAGCGCACGCCCTCCAGCCGCGGCGCCTTTCGGCCTTCGACGAACTCGAAAAAGCCAGCTGCCGAAAGCGGCGGTTCGCCTTCACCGTGCGTGGAGGTGATGACCAGCAGATCCTGCTCGTCCTTCAGCTTGCGCGGCTTGTAATCGGCCATGTCGGCAACGATCGGCTCGACGCCCTTGGCGCGGGCAGACTCAGCAAGCACCTTCGCCAGTGCCGCGCTATTGCCTGTCTCGGAGCCATACAGGATGGTGAGCGTGCGCGTGGAGGGGGTCGGAGCGGCGGCCACGACCGGCCCGATTGGGACGCTGCCACGAAGCGCCTCGGAGGCGATGCCACGTCCGCCTTCGGCAAAGCCTGCGAAATAGCCACTCAGCCAGACCGCCTGCTCCGATCCAAGCGATGTCGCGAGTGTCTTGACCTGACGCCACTGATCTTCCGACAGGCCCGGACCACTGAATTCGAGTGCTGTCATGTGCCGAAATACGCTTTCGCGATACCTTCCACCGACCGGAAAATCCGGCCTTCTCCCAGCGGTTCTGGCAATGGTTTTGGCTGCTGTCAAACCGGCTATATGGCTGCTTTTACGCGATAATTCTTGCGTTTAGCGGCTTTGGAGGTGCGCATTCTAGACAGAGGGGAGAATGTCATTTGGAAGTTTTGCGAAGTCCGGATTCCTTGGGAAAAACTTTTTTTCGCACCGACCGGAATCCGCCCCTTCCGCAAGCCGCCGACCGCAGCCGGACTCACTTCGCCCAGAGAGCAGGACGATCGACGCCTCACGCGCCGGCACCACCATACCGGATCGCCGACGGGATCCGGGCCGACTCCGCGAGCAATGGCCGGTTGAGGAAAATCCGTATCGAGGAACTCGTGACAACGGCCAGCGAAATGAAGAAAATCATCCCGGGATCGGCCGTGCCGCTTATCAGGGAAGCGGAGATGATGCCGGCAAGCGCGCAGGCCCTAACGCTATCCACCGTGGCGGCATCCCGGACGTCGAGCGCGGTGTCGAGATATTTCGGACGTCTTGCGATATCCAATACCAGCAAAGCCAGCATGATACATCCTACGGCGCCCAGTTGCGAAATTACGGCGACAAGCCAGCTCGACGCCCGTGAGCTGCCGATGCCCACGCCGAGCCCGAGCGTGTCTGCAAATGATTTGAGGCTTATGTAATTCCAGTAACCCCGCTCCTGACCCGAGGCGGAACCTGCCTTCTCGAAGATGGCTTCGTTCACAAGGCGTATCAACGGATCGAAGAACTTGTCGCTATGGACCGCGAGGCCAAGGGCCACGAACAAGCCGACGAAGCCGAGTGCCAGCAGAAAGATCTCCTGCGAATGCAGCCGCCGCATGGAAAGCGAACGGCAAATTGAGAATGCAACAGGCATGCCGAGCAGCGTAAGGCCAACATAACCGGTCGATGAAGTCGACAGCACAAGCAAGGCCATCAGGGTGAGCGCGAGGGCAAGGGCAAAACGCGACGCGGTCCTTCTCCAGTAAGTGAACGCGAAAGCCAGAGCGGCAAGCGACATACTGGCGAATGCGGATGCTTCCGACTGGGCACCGGCGATGCGGACAAAGCCGGCCTGCGTTGTATCGGTCAGCATCGCGTAGCTCGCCGTCCGAAGAAAAGCGAGGATATCGCCAGCACCCACGAGCTTGCTCATCAGATCAAGCAGGCCAAAGCCGGTGTGCAACGCGCACCACAGAAAGAAACCGCGTCGCACCTGTTCAAGCGCATCGTTGCGCAAGAGGTTGGCCGACAGCGCCAGGAAGACCAGGCCATTGAGGACGAAATAGCCCGTCTGCGATATGTTGCCCGACACGGGGCCGAGCGGCGCCTCGTAGACGCCGCCCAGCGTACGCGAAGCCACGAACACGCTCGTCTGGCCGGAGAACAATCTCGGGAAAAGGACTGCTCCGATCACCGCATAGACCAAAAGGGCGCAAACCAGCCACACCGCGTGGCTGTAGCGGAAAATGACGCCGATATCGGCTCTTATCCCCCGCTTGAAAGGAAGCGTTATGAGCAGGAGCCCGGCAAAGAGCGTGTAGATCAGAGGCGAGGCGCCGCCGAGGGACCTGAGCGTCATAAGCGCCGTTGCGCCAAAAGCCATCGAAGCACAAAGCCCGACGAAGAGGGATCGCGCGGGCCAGCAGGCGAAGGCCAGGATCGCGGCGCAGACCAGGATGCCGGCGAGCGACGGTTGCATGATCTAGATCCCGCCCCACCCGACGACAGAGGTTGCAAGCCGGCAGATAGAGCGGTCGGGACCGTCTTTCCCGCGATTGTGACGCGTCCTATTCTCCATGTGGGGGCGGACATAGCAAGGAACGTCATCTTGGTCTGGTATTTGGCGGTGACGATTGCCGGGACGCTTATCGGCCTCCGCTTCCGCGCCGGCGCTCTCATAGCGGCTACACTGGCAACGGCCGTTCTGGCGTTCGTTCTCCAGACGCATGGCCACGGTCTCGGCTGGCCTTCGCTCCGAGCCGCCTTGCAATCTGCGGTCCTTCTTCAACTCGGCTACCTTGTGGGTCTATCCGGCACGATGCTGTGGCGCCGTCTCCATCGATGACGAGCCGCCGGTAAAGGCGGCAACGCGTTTTCCGGCTCGCGCGGCGATCATCGTCTATTGCGGCGTTTGCCCGGCCCGACGCCGGAATTGCGCGTCAGAAGATTTGCGAACTCTTGTCAGCACCACGCCAAGGACGGACGCCTTGGCCATGAAAAGTGCATGGATCAGTTCGGCCACCACGCCCTGCGATGTCTTTCCCCAACCGACGGCGACGATAACACCGTCCAGTTGCGACGCTACTGCCAGACCGTGGCTTCCGGATGCGAAGGGCGGCAGATCCACGATCACCATTTCGTAGTGCTCCAGCGCCGTGAACGTCTCGCGGGCATTCTCGGCGGTGAGCAGGTTGTACCTTTCCGCGACGCTGTTCGGCAGGATGTCGAAAGCATGATCCGGGTCGGGACTGATCCCGGCGATCCATTCCACGCCCTTGCCCCTCTTCGTCGGACAATTGTCACGCTCAATCCCGGTGGAGACGACAGGGTGCTCCGCATCGGCATCGATCAACAAGGTTCGCATGCCCGACATCGCCCACAGCGCGGCCAGATTGCCGGCAAGCATGCTCTTTCCCTCATAAGGAGAAACCGACGCTACCCCAATAAACCGGATCGGCCGGTCGAGTGCGGCAATACCGACGGCTGCCTTGATACCCTTCATCGTGCGAGCGAATGGAGAGCCCGGTGCGCGTATCAGGTCGTTGGCCTCGGCGAACCCGGCCAAACGATGCGGCGCAGCGGGAAGTTCGCCGAGGCATTCCAGCCCCAATTCCTCACGCAATTGCTTTGGCGAACGGATGGTATCGTCGAGTAGATTGCGAAGGAAGGCGAGCCCCACGCCCAGCATGATGCCGCTCACCGCCCCGAACGCCAGGATGAGCTTCTTGCGAGGATCGCTCGGTGCGAGCGGGCTCGTCGCCTGGGTTATCACCCGGGCATCCGGAGATGGGCGCTGGTTGGCCGATGTCGTGAAGGCCTGCAGGAAGCTTTCGTACATTTTCTTGTAAGAGTCTGCCGTCGCTTCCAGTTCTTCGAGCGTGACGCCCTTCCCGTTGCCTTCGCCCGCTGTCGAACCGTCGTCGGTAGAAGGCACGCGCGCGCCGATTGCATAGTCATGCCGGGAGCGGAACGTCTGCGCGGCGATGGCGGCATCGTTCATTTGTACGCGGATATGCTCGATCCGGTCCTCCAGCCATTGAAGGCCGTTTTCCGTGTCATCGACCCGCGTATCGAGCTGTTCGCGCATGTAGGCTTCAGCAGTTGCGTTGGCGATCTCAGCGGCCTGTTTGGGATCGCGCGAGCGGAAAGCGATCTCCAGAGCATAGGAGACACCGACCCGATGCACGTCGAGATTCTTCATGAAAGTATCCATCGTCCGCCTGGCGCGCACGAACTCGGCCTCCGGAGAATTGTCGATCGGCTCGGCAGCGGGGTCTTCGTGGAACCACAGCTTCCCCGCATCCTCCTTTAAGCCGAGCGCCTGCCGGATAATGTGCTCAAGGATAACGAGACGGCTGGCGATGGTGTCGGTCTCTGTAAAATCCGCATCATGGACAAGATCGAGCTTGTCTATCACCAGCTTGGCGATCTTTTCCGACTGAAGCACGACGATCTGGCTCTCGATCTGGGCTGTATCGAGCGAGAGATTGACCTCGGACGGCTGCAATTGAAGCGAGGTCGGCAACTTCGGCGTTATCAGCACTTCCGCGCTTGCGGTGTAGGTGGGCTCCGTCGTCACCACGTAAAGCTGCGCCAGAAGGAGGCCAAGCACGACGAACAGAGCGATCGGAAGCGCACTCGCCCTGACAAACGCGAGGACATCGGCAAAGCTTGTGAAGCCGCTGTCCCGTTCCCGCTGCAGACGAGACTGCGCTATGTTGGCCGGCCATGTGCGCTCTAGCATCGGATTGTACCTGTCATCGGAATGCCTGCCTGCACTTCCCTGCGTCACGGCCGGCGGGATGGCTCACACTAGCCCCATTGGCCCGGTCGTCTGAACACCGCCTATTGGCGAACCTGCCTCCTCCGGAAGAGAGAGCAAGGCGTGGTCACTGGGTGGAAGCGGCATCCGCCAATCCACTGCCCGCCTTCTTCGATTGCCCCGGGGAATTGTTCGAGCCGATCAGGGACAGATCGAAGTCACCCGCCCCGAAGATCGGCTTGATATCTACTTTCACCGTGTCGCCGGGTGCGAGCGCCGTGCCCTCTTCTGCCGTGATTTCGGTTTCCTTGCCGTCCTTGCCAGGCCGGACGATGGTGAAGATGGGCTCGGGTCTTTCTCCGGCCGCGCGCATGGCAAGCAATTTGGGCACCGCCATGCTTGAGCTTTGCAGCAGCGCCGTCGCGGTCTTCATCTTGCTCGCAAGTTCGTCCAGTTGGGACTGCGTATCCCTGAGCGAGACGACCACCTCGTTATCGTAGCGGTTCTTGAGGTCGAGGATGGAGATGTCTGTACGGCTTATCTCCTGCCGCGATCTCAAGAGGCTTGTTTCAGCGGCCAGGCGGGTGCTCTGGAACTGCGCGAGCTCCCTTTCCAATGAAATCTGGCGCGGAGCGGCGACGATCCCCTTGTCGACCAGCGAGGACACCCCGGTCAGTTCCTTCTCGATGAGGCTGATCTGCTTGTCGTGGAAGCCGAGCTGGCCCTGAAGCGATCCGAGTTCGTCGCTGAGCGTCTGCCGCAGGCTCTCCAGCGCCTTGGTCTGGTTCTCCAGACCTTCCCGGCGCGCCTTGAAGATAGCCTCCTCCTGCCGCATCACCTCGACGGCAGGGCCACTGTCCGCGCGGGAGGTCAGTTCCGGTGGAAACTGGATATGATCGGCGCCAGCATGCTCCGCTTCCAGCCGGGCCTTGCGCGCAAGGAGGCTGAGCGCATTCAGGCCGATCACGTCGACATCGCCCTTCTCGGACAACATATCGCGCACCATGCCCGTGACGCCATCCTCGCGATCGCGCAACCCGCCTGCAAGCGTCATCGCCTGCAAAACCGTCATGTTGGGCGCATAAGGAAATTGGCCGGGCTGGGCAACGGCGCCCACGACGTAGACAGGCCGGAAGCCGATGATTTCAACGGAGGTATCCGGCGCGTTGATAAGTTGCATACGGTCCTTCAGCCGTTCACCGATCTGCTCTCCCAGCTCGATCGCCGTGCGGCCCTCGGCACGGACGGCGCCGGCAAACGGAAGCGACACCATGCCGTCAGGACCGACGGTGAATTCGTCGTTCATTGCTTTCCATTCGAAGATGTCATCACGCGAGGCGCGCCACTCGTAGACCTTGAGCCTGATCTTGTCCTGAGGTCCGAGAAGATATTCCTCCGCCCCCGCTGGTGAGGAGATACCGGTCAGGAGAAGGGCCACGGCCACCACGCCGAGCCAGAACTTCGCCGAATGCGGCTTTTGCCGCAGATGCAGGTATGCGATGGGCAACGTCATTTGCGCATCCTCAATATATATTCGGGCTCTATGCGCCCAAGCAGCAGATGGGAGATGGCGAGGAGATTGCCGTAGAGCCGACCACGCCGGTCGATATATGCTTCCGGCCACAAGCTGCGGCTGAGATTGGCGGCGATGTTACGAAGCATGAGCCGCATCGCGAACCGTGGCGGAACCGTGCCCTTGCGGATGAGATAGAGTGGATTGGCCACCTGCGAGTAGCCGAAGCGCATGCCGTTGATCCTGCCCGATTTTGCGCCGAGATGGACGCCACGGATCACATCCACACGAACGACGCGCCCCTTCTTCCGCAACTGGCTGGTGAAATCGATATCTTCCTGCCAACCATAGAGCGGCAGCCGCTCGTCGAAGCGAAGGTCCCCGATCGCGGCCGCACGGATCGACATGTTGCAGCCATACGCGCCGACATGGTCTGCCACGCCCGTCGGCGGGTCTCTTTCCGGCAGATTGAGAGCAAAAAGGCCTTCTTCCCAGTCGAGGCCGGCGGTACAGGCACCGTCACGCGCGACGCGCCCCATGACGACCACCCAGTCCCGATGTCCCTCGAAAGCCCGGCATACGCCTTCCAGATAGTCGTCAGCCGGAACGAAATCGTCATCGAAGAAAGTGACGATCCCGAACCGGCCCAATACGGAGCGGAGTGCGTTATTACGCTGGGCGGCAAGCCCGGTCCGGCCGAAAATCGTCCTGACGGGAAACCGATATCGGCGCAACGTCTCGATATGGGTCTCGTCTGGAGCTGAAAGGATCACCTCATCCGGCAGGCGCGATTGCCCTTCAAGATGCGCCAGGAGCCGCGTGACCAATCCACCTCGACCAAGAGTAGGTATGATCACGACGAGCCGTGCCGAAGGCTTTCTCGTCTTCTTCCGCGTCAAAAAGAGTGCCTCCCTGCCGACGCCTTGAAATCGCACGATAAGGCCAGCCACGACACGAAGCAGCACGCGAAGAAGGCTGGAATCCGGTATCGAGAGAGGTAGCTGGCGCCATGCGCGGGCGTACAGGTCACTGATTGGTGAGGCGGTGCTACCACCGATGGTCAGCTTGCCCATGCGGAGGCAGCGGCTTCAGATTTTCGCGAAGGCCGGAAGACCACGGAAGCATCTGAAATCAGAAGGCGGAACAGCTTGTTACGAGGCTCGGAACCTATTCGTGAATCCGCCCACTCCGCTCCCGTCATCCTGCGGACGGCCATCCGGCCTTCTGCCCGAACCTTTGAGGCCGGCCCGAAGGCGCCTCCCGGCCGATCGGAGACGGCCCGGATTGGCGTGCGCCGATGGAGCATCAATGGCGATTTCACAACTCTCCGGCCAACAGGCGTGGCACGCTACGCACGTGAAACGACGCTTGCACTCGATGCTCTTCTTGCCGAAGGCCACCCCCTCGCCGAGGGTCTTGTTATCGATTTGCTGGTGCCGAGACCGATCGAGAATCCACTGCCGCTGAAGGCTCTTCCCGTTCGTCTGGTGTCCGAATACAGCCGGCCGCGCCTGCCGCAATTCTGGGTACAGGCGCAATTGCCCAGGCATGTCGAAGGCGGGCTTCTCAGCTTCTGCAATCTAGCGCCCGTCGCCCTCAAGCGACAGGTCGTATGCGTTCATGACCTCCACACGATGATCGTGCCGGAGAGCTACGGCCGGTTTTTCCGCTGGGCTCACCGGCTCATCCTGCCGACACTCGGCCGGCGCGCTGCCGCCCTTACCACAGTGTCGGAATTCTCCCGCTCGGAGATAGTCGCCCGCAACGTGGCGCCTGCGCGGAAGGTGACGGTTACCTACAATGGAAGCGATCATGCCGGCCACTGGGAAGCGGCCCGATCGAGCCTCGGCCGCTGGCCCGACTGGCCTTATGTGCTTTGCCTGGGCCAAGGCCAGCGATACAAGAACATGGAACTGCTTGTTCGCCTTGCGCCCGCCCTCGAACGGATGGGCCTGGATCTCTGGGTCGCCGGCGACATCGCGCCCGGCAAATTGTTTGCGGAGGGAAAGCCAACAAATGTCCGCCTGATCGGCCGGGTTGGCGATGACGACCTGAAGGCGGCGCTCGCCGACGCGCTTTGCTTTCTTTTCCCCTCGCGGATCGAAGGTTTCGGCCTACCGGCGGTCGAGGCAATGGTTGCCGGCTGTCCGGTTGTCGCCTCCACCTCGCCCTGCCTTCCCGAGATCTGCGGCGAAGCGGCGCTCTATGCCGATCCCGACGACGACGGCGCATGGATCGATTGCATCAAGCGTCTGAAGGACGACAAGGTTCTTCGCAGCCAACTCGTCGCAGCAGGCAAGGTACATGCGGCGGCCTATTCATGGCGGCACGTGGCTGAAACTTATCTCAAACTGATGGCCTCGATCGACGGGGTCGGTGAGTAACTGGCCTGCCACTTGGCCAATGCGTCGGGTTGAGGAGCAGGTTCTGCTATTGGGAAATACGGCACGCCATCCATCGCCGCCATCGCCTGAAGATAGCGCTCGGCCGAGATGAGCCAGGAAAAACGACCCGTTGCGGCGAGGCCGCGTGTGATCATTCGTCGCCGCAGCGCCGGCCTCGTCGCCAGTCCCATGAAAGAATTGAACCATGTGTCGGCATCATCGGGCGAAGCGTAGAGGGCGGCGTCTCCGCAAATCTCCGGCAGGCTTGCGCGGTCGGATACGATAACGGGACATCCTAGCGCCATCGCCTCGAGCGGAGGTAGTCCGAAGCCCTCGACGAGCGACGGAAACGCCAGGCACAGGCAATTCTGGAGGAGCGCCGCCAATTCATCGTCCGACAGGCGACCGAGCCACGTGACATTGGATGCGGCAGCATCGCTCCTTCCCGCGCCAAAGACACGCGCATCCGATCCGCCGACTATGGCAAGCCGCAGCCCGGCCAAAGCGAGCCGATCCGCCATGCCGGTGATGAGATCTGTGTTCTTGTGAGGAGCTCTGCTGCCGAGAAGGACGATCGTATCCTCCGCAGAGAAAGAGGCGAGAGGCAGCGTGCGCTCCGGCGTCCAGCGGCGAATGTGTTCGTGTCCGTCGGGCGCGACGAAGAGCTTATCCGCGCGGCAGACGCCAAACCGCACAAGTTCGGCGGCGGAATATTTCGATACGGTGGAAATCGCGGCCGCTCTCCTGCCGAGCGCGGGGATGAGCGTTCGGTAGAGCAAACGGAAGGAAGGCGTATAGCTTTGCGGGCAAAGCCGCGTATTCATGTCGTGGATGCAAACGATCTGCCGGCGGAGCGCGACAGGGCCCGTATTGCAGAGGCTGAGCAGCCCTCCCCTGACACCCGTGGGCAGCGTAACCTGCTCCCACATATGGCCACCAAGCCTGCCAACCGGACGAACAGCAATATTGCTCAACGGAAGCGTTGCCTCCGTGCCGGGCGGGATCAGTAATTCGATTTCAAGCTCTCGCGGGCCGTCGGCAAGCAGGGTGTCCAGCGCGCGTACAATCTCACCCGCATAGCGTTGCACACCCGTCATGGGCTGCGTAAGGAAACGGCCGTTTATAGACCAGTGTCGTTGCATGGGTGTTGTCGATCCCGATCACAGGCGATCCAGCGACAGCCATTCAGGGGCGGCCTACCGGAAGGAGTGTCGGGGCGAAGACTGGCGACGTCACCACCCTCTTTCGGATAGGCGGGCATTCGAACGGCCTAGTTGTGCGAGCACGCCCATTCAACGAACCTGACAGGGGTTGAACGGGGAATAGCGCACGCCATGAAAATCGCCATCATCCACGAATGGCTGACCACCTATGCCGGCTCCGAGAAGGTGCTCGAGGCGATGTTGGCCGAATATCCGCAGGCGGATGTTTTTACGCTCATCAATTTCCTGCCCAAGGAGCACGGGACGACCATCCTGCCGCGCGTCGTGCGGACCAGCTTCATGCAGAAGATACCGCTGGTCAGGCATTTCTACCGGCACCTGCTGTGGATGATGCCTTTCGCCGTCGAGCAGTACGATCTCTCCGAATACGATCTGATAATCTCGAACTGCCATTCCGTCGCGAAGGGGGTCATTACAGGGCCGGACCAACTTCACATCTGCTACTGCTATACACCCATGCGCTATGCCTGGGACCTGCAGAATCAGTATCTGGCGGAATCGGGCATGAAGAGCGGCCTGAAGGGCCTGCTCGCTCGCATGCTCCTCAACCGTATCCGCATCTGGGATATGCGAACGGCGCCGGGCGTCGATCATTTCATTGGCTGTTCCGGCTATATTGCCCGACGGATCCGAAAGATCTACCGGCGCGATGCGACTGTGATCTATCCGAACGTCGCCGTCGAGGATTTCGTGATCGGCAACGGTCCGCGCGAGGACTTTTACTTCACTTCCTCACGCATGGTTCCCTACAAGAAGATCCATCTGATCGTAGAGGCGTTTTCTAAGATGCCGGATCGCCGGCTCATCGTCATCGGTGCCGGACCGCAGTTCAAGCGCATCCAGGCACTTGCCGGGCCCAACGTGACACTTCTCGGCTATCAGCCATTCGATGTCCTAAGGTCACACTTGCAGCATGCCAGGGCATTCATCTTCGCCGCCGAAGAGGATTTCGGCGTCGCTCCATTGGAGGCGCAAGCCTGCGGCACACCGGTGCTGGCCTATGGCAAAGGCGGCTCGCTTGAAACAGTTGCCGAAGGGGTGACAGGGCTGCATTTCCACGAGCAGTCGGCAGACGCGATCCGCGATGCGGTGGAACGGTTCGAAAAGCTGCCGGCGGACTTTTTCAATCCGGAAGCGTTGCGCCTCCATGCCGACAAGTTCTCAACGAAGAATTTCCGTGCCCAATTCCGCGCATTCGTCGAGGCTCGGTGGGCCGAGCATCTCGCATCGGTCGGCGCTGGAGCATGGGACGAACCGCTCGGCGAAGTCAACACGGACAGGCCAGTCAAGGACCGCCAGTCGCAGGTCGGGCGCAAGGAACTGTTTCATCTCGTCCCCAAAACCGCTTCAGAGAGCGCCTGATGAAACGAGCGTTGATCACCGGCATAACCGGCCAAGATGGCGCCTATCTCGCAAGCTTACTGCTGCAGAAGGGATATCAGGTGACCGCCGCTTACCGGCGGTCGAGTTCGCCGGATTTTTGGCGCATCCGTGAGCTCGGCATATCAGACCATCCCCGGATGAGGCTGACCGAACTGGAACTCGTCGATCTCGGTTCCTGCATGCGGCTGATCGAGAAGACGGAGCCTGACGAGATCTACAATCTGGCTGCGCAGACGCATGTCGGCTTTTCCTTCCATCATCCCCTGACAACGGCGCATGCGACCGGGCTCGGCCCGCTGCACTTTCTGGAAGCAATCCGCAACATCGACCTCGGCATCCGCTATTACCAGGCGTCGTCGGCGGAGATGTTCGGCAAGGTGCAGGCCGTGCCGCAGAACGAAGCAACGCCATTCTATCCGCGCAGTCCCTATGGCGTAGCGAAACTGTTCGCCCACTGGATGACCGTCAATTACCGGGAATCCTATGGCCTGTTCGGGTGCAGCGGCATCCTCTTCAACCATGAATCGCCGCTGCGGGGGCGCGAATTCGTTACCCGCAAGATCACCGACGGAGTGGCGCGCATCCGATTGAGCAATGCCGGGCCGATCGAACTCGGCAATCTCGGCGCAAGGCGCGACTGGGGATATGCCAAGGAATATGTAGAGGGCATGTGGCGCATGATGCAGGCCGACAAGCCCGCCACTTATGTCCTGGCGACCAACCGCACCGAAACTGTGCGTGATTTCGCTACGATGGCTTTCGCCGCCGCAGGCATGGATGTCGAGTGGGCAGGCCGGGATGAAAACGAACGCGGGCTGTGTCCGAAGACCGGCCGGGAATTCGTGCGCATCAATCCGGATTTCTATCGCGCGGCCGAGGTGGACCTGCTGAAGGGCGATGCCTCCAAGGCGCGGGATCTTCTTGGATGGAAGCCCGGAACGACACTCGAACAGCTATGCGCCATCATGGTCGAAGCCGACCTTGAACGGGTCGAGCGCGAATTGGCCTTCCATCATCCCAAGCCGAAATTACGGCGCAACCCTCCGAAGACAAGCGGCCAACTCCCGATGCATTCTTCAGGCTCCGCGACGGAATCCGTCCTCGCCTCGCCTGCCCTGGCCCCGACACGCTGACTATTCCCCGATCGAGACCGGTCCTCAGGCGCTCTTGCGCACGTATACCGGCCGTGGTGGCTGGTCATTCTGGTTGAACCGCCTGTAGACGGTCTGCGACGGCCGTCCGACGAGATAGCGTTCCACGCCGTCTTGCAGCGCCCTCGCATAAATTTCGAGCGCACCATCAATCGCTTCCAGCGTGTAATCGATATCGGCGTCCTGATGCGCGTAGCTGACGACCAGCGACGGCATCAGAATCCCGCGGCGGATGGTTTCCTGCAGCAGCAAGGAGCGAAACGCTTGTGAGGGAACGCCGTCCCGGTCAAGCGTTGCATAGGCTAGGCAGCACGCCCGGCCGACGGGATAGACGAAGGCATCGATGCCGCGCCGCCCCGCAGCTTCTTCGATACCGGCCTTCAGCTTTCTGCCTTGCCTGTCGAGATGCTCGACGACCGGTTGCGTCCGGTAGGTTTCCATCGTGGCGATGCCGGCGGCCATGGCGTGGGTTTCCGCGCCATGGGTCGTCGATAGGAGGAAGACACGCGGCATGTCGGAATGATCGAGCCCGCCGAGGCGCATATATTCGCGCTTTCCTGCAAGGGCAGATAGTGAAAAGCCGTTGCCCATCGCCTTGCCGAAGCAGGAAAGATCCGGGGTAATACCGTAGAGATGCTGGCCGCCGCTTGCATGCCATCGAAAGCCGGTGATCATTTCGTCCAGGATGAACAAGGCACCTTCACGGCGGCAGATTTCCTGGACACGGTGCAGGAAGCCGTCCATCGGTTCGTCGCTCCTCGCCGGCTCCAGAATGAGCGCGGCGATCTTGCGGGGATAACGGGCGAACAACGCTTCGACGCTTGCAATGTCGTTGTAGCGAAAAGTGAGGGTGAGGCGGCGCGTCGCACGCGGAATGCCGGCGTTCATCGGCGTCGTGCCGATGAACCAGTCGTCGGTCGAGAAGAAGGGATGATCGCCGCAGCAGGCGACGAGGTCGCGCCCGGTGTAGGCACGGGCAAGCCGGATGGCGCCAGAGGTGGCGTCGGAACCGTCCTTGCAGAATTTCACCATCTCCGCACCGTGGACGATGCGCAGGAAGGTTTCGGCGCAGTCCGCTTCGATGCGCGCCGGGCGCACGAAATTCGAGCCGCCTTTCATTGCGGTCATCGCCGCATCGAGGACAGCCGGAAAGGCATGGCCGAGACCGACGGTGCGGTTACCCATGCCGTATTCGATGAATTCGTTGCCGTCGACATCCCAGACGCGGCAGCCCTCGCCCCTTTCGATGAATCCTGGAGCCAGGACCGGATATTGGTCATCGCCTTTCGCGTAGGTATGGGCGCCGCCGGGGATGAGCCGGCGCGCCCTTTCCCTGAGACGCTCGGATTGCACGAACTCCGACACCGTAAGACCTGCCATCTACACATCCCCTCTAGACCCTGGCCTGGCAGTTTAGGCAAAGCGCATCCGGTTTCGCCGCAGGAAAACGAATAGAGCGCGTAGCGCTAAAGATGTAGCGATCGGCAGCTCGCCTCCGGAACCCGGCGGATACCATCCCCCTTCACGCCGCCGGACGCCGGCAGAGGCCAACCGTGGCAAGAAGCTGCGCCCGTTTCGTAGCCGAGGGAACTAACCGTGACCGCCGGCTTAAGCCTGCCGCATTACCTCCATTGCCGTTCTTGCGACGAGGCTGTCCCACTTCTCAGAATGCTTGAAACGACAGGGCGGTCGGCAAATGTCGATTTCTAGCGATTCACCAAACATGGCCTCTACCGGCCAAAGTTTTTTCGTCATCCCGCAGACAGCAGGAATATCCGATCCGTTCACGATTGCCGGTGCCGGAGAGCCTCTGATCGACGTGCCCTCGGACAGTGCGTTTCCAAAGAGCACGATAGGGTTTCCAACGATCCACCGGAAACCGTTGGGAGGCGCCATAAAAAGGCTCGCGGATATCCTTGTCGCGGCACTCGCGCTAATTCTGGCCGCACCGATAATGCTCCTGATCGCCGCGTTCACACTGGTGACGGATGGCGGTCCGATTGTCTTCGCCCATAGACGTATCGGCTTCGCGGGCCAGCCCTTCGATTGCTACAAGTTCCGGACAATGCGGCGCGACGCTTCCGACGCGCTGCAGCAATATCTCGCCGACAACCCCGAAGCCGCGCGAGAATGGCACGAGACCAAGAAGCTGAAGCATGATCCGAGGATCACCCTGTTCGGCAAGATTCTCAGAGTGTCGAGCCTCGACGAACTGCCGCAATTCTTCAATGTGCTTCTCGGAGACATGAGTTGCGTCGGGCCGCGCCCTGTCGTTGCGGACGAACTGCCGCTCTATGGTGCTTCCCTCGCCGACTATCTGAGCGCCCGGCCGGGCATCACCGGCCTTTGGCAAGTGAGCGGCAGAAGCAGCATCGGCTATGCCGAGCGCGTCGCACTCGATTCGCACTATGTGCGCAACTGGTCCCTTTATCGTGATCTCATGATCCTGTTGCGGACCGTCTTCGCCGTCATCCGCATCGACCACACATCCTAGGCGAGGTCCTCATGTTCAAGCAGATCTGGAGTTGCCTGGCCCTGCTGGCCACGCTCGTTTCGCCTGCTTCGGCGGCATTCCTTTGGGGAGCGAACGGGCATCCCTTCTATGCCTATCCGGGGACGTCGATCAAAGAACAGTTCGATTTCCTCGCCGATCTCGGCATGAAATCATACCGGGTGAACATCTCCGGCATGGACAAGGCCGACGAATTGGCCGCCTTGGTCGCGGAAAGCAAGAAGCATGGCATTGCGGTCCTTCCGGTCATCACGCCTGGCGACCTCGACAGCAACGACCCGAAGGTGCTTTACCAGCGCGCCTTCGACCTGGCGGTCGGCCTCGTCTCACGTTTCAAGAACGATATCCGAGTATGGGAGCTCGGCAACGAGCCCGAAAATCCGACCCTCATCAAGCCATGCGAAATGAGGGACGACGGCACCCAATATCCCTGCGACTGGGGCACGGCATCTGGCCGCGACGTACTCGATTATTATGGCCCAAGATGGAAACAGGCGAGCGCCATCCTGAAAGGGCTCTCCGACGGCACCGTCTCCGTCGATCCGACGATCCTCAAGGCGATGGGCACGGCGGGTTGGGGTCATATCGGTGCGTTCGAGAGAATGAAGAAGGACGGCATACGCTGGGACATCTCGGTCTGGCATATTTATGGGCAGGATCCGGAATGGGCGTTCGGGCGCCTCGCCGAATATGGCCATCCGATCTGGATCACGGAGTTCAACAACCCCTATGGCAGCCAGCGCGGCGACGAGGAGCAAGCGAGCGGGTTGAAATCCATGATGACGCGGTTGAAAGAGCTCGCACCGAAATACAAGGTGCAAGCTGCATTCGTCTATGAGTTGATGGACGAGCCTTACTGGGCGCCCGACTACGAAGCCTATATGGGGCTTGTCCGTGTCGTCCCGAAGCCGGATGGTGGCTGGAGGACCGGCGAGCCGAAACCCGCTTATGCTACCGCTCGGACACTCATCCGAGGCGGGGAATGGTCTGTTCCCGCGCCCCAATGCCGGCTGGACGAAGCCAGCAAAGGCCCCGATCCGATCGACATCCGAAGGGTGCGCTTTAGCTACTGCATGGTGCTCGGCACCCTGCCGGACCCGGTCGAGCTTACGGAATGGTCGGGCCGACTTAAGGAAGGCAAGGCGAAGATCACGGACCTCATCGAGGCGATGTTCCGATCCGGTGCCTTCCAGGACCGATATAGCAGCTTCGGCATGCCGGACCGCACCTATGTCAGCTTTCTCTACAAGCTGCTTCTCAACCGCGTCGCCGACAATGACGGCCGCATCAGCTACATGAAACAACTGGCGTCGGGCACGATGACACGCGCGGACGTGGCCGCTGGCCTCGCGATGTCCAGCGAATTCAAGAATAAGCATCCGGGCCTTTTCAGCGAAAACTCGAAAATGGGCCCCGCGACCAGCCAGTCCACGACCGGTGAGTGATCCCCTACGGAAGGCTTAATCCGGCAGGCGCCTTGCACTCCCTGCTCATCCGATTGAGGCGGTCGTCGGTAGAGGAAGAAGAACGTTAATTTCCTGCGAAGGATCGATCTGGAGGAATGCCATGAAAGTGTTGGTCACTGGTCATCAAGGTTATATCGGCTCCGTAATGGTTCCGATGCTGCTTGCGGCCGGGCACGATGTGACAGGCCTCGACAGCAACCTCTATGAGCGCTGCACGTTTTCCCGGGGTGGCCGGATCGCCAACGTACCGGCAATCCGGAAGGATGTACGAGACGTCACATGGCGCGATCTCGTCGGCTTTGACGCGGTCATCCATCTGGCGGCGCTCTCCAATGACCCGCTCGGCAACCTCAATCCGGACATCACCTACGAGATCAACCATCAGGCAAGCGTCAGGATCGCACGGGAAGCCAAGAATGCCGGCGTCGCCCGCTTCCTGTTCGCGTCGTCCTGCAGCAATTACGGCGTCTCGGAAGACGGGCTCATCGACGAGCGTGGGGAGCTTAACCCGGTCACCGCCTATGGCCGGTCGAAAGTGCTTTCCGAACGCGACATTGCCGAGTTGGCCGACGGCAATTTCTGCCCGATCTATTTCCGGCCGGCGACGGCCTACGGCCTTTCCCCGCGTCTGCGTTTCGACATCGTGCTCAACAATCTGGTGGCATGGACGGTTACCGAGAAGCTTATCTTCCTCAAATCCGACGGCAGCCCGTGGCGGCCCATCGTCCATATCGAGGACATATCGCGCGCTTTCATGGCAGGTCTGACCGCGCCGACCGAGCTCGTCTGGAACGAGGCTTTCAATGTCGGCTCGACCGAGCACAATTACCGCATCCGCGAGATTGCCGAGATCGTCACGGAGGTCGTGCCGGACTGCAAGCTGACCTTCGCCAGCGACGCAGGCCCGGACAAGCGCTCCTACCGGGTGGATTTCTCAAAGCTGGCACGTGTCCTACCGGCCGCAAAACCGCGCTGGGACGCCCGCGCCGGCGCGAGACAGCTCTACGAGGCGATCAGGACGTCGCGCCTGACGGTCGACGAGTTCGAGGGGCCCCGCTTCCAGCGCATCGCCCATATCCGGCACCTGATGAAGACCGGCGTGTTGCGAAGCGACCTACGTCACGCCGAGGAGGTCCCGCAGGAAGCCAGGCGGATGGTGGCGGTGCACTGACGTGTCACTGGCACGTTTGCGATCCCTTCCCTCCGAAACATCGGAAGCACCCGCTTGCGCCACAGGGGCGGAAATCTTCGCCGTTGCCGAGGCGATCTTCCCGATCTGCCGAAGTATCGCCGGAGAGGGTGTCCGCGAGACGCTTCGTATCCTCGGCGAGCATCTGCCCCTGGAGCGGTGCGAGGTACCGACCGGAACGCGCGTGCTCGATTGGGAGGTTCCGAAGGAATGGGCGATCCGTGAGGCTTTCATAGAAGACATGAACGGCAATCGGATTCTCGATTTCCGGTCATGCAATCTAGCGGTCCTGAACTACAGCATTCCCGTCGACCGGATTATGCATCTGGAGGAATTGAAGGAGCATATCTATACGCTTCCCGATCAGCCGGATGTGACCCCCTATCGAACGTCCTATTACGCGCCACACTGGGGTTTCTGTATGCCTCACCTGCAAATGGCGGCGATGGCACCAGGCCCGTACCACGTCCGTATCGACAGCGAGCTGAAGGATGGAAACCTGACGTATGGAGAATATGTGCATAGAGGAGAGACGGAGCGCGAATTCCTCCTCACGACCCATATCTGCCACCCATCGATGGCGAACGACAATTGCTCCGGGCTGGCGCTTCTGACGCTGCTCGCACGCGATCTCAGCCAGCGGCGGACCCGCTACACCTATCGCTTCCTGCTCGCGCCGGGTACGATCGGCGCGCTTGCATGGCTCGCGGCGAACGAGGACCGCGTGAAGCTGATCGATCACGGGCTTGTGATCTCCTGCGTCGGCGACAACGGCGGGCCGAGCTACAAAAGGAGCCGCCGTCACGACGCCTTCATCGACCGGACCATGGCGCATGTGCTGCGGAGCGCTAGCGGTTCGCGGCTCCTCGACTTCTCGCCTTATGGCTATGATGAGCGGCAATTCTGCTCGCCAGGCTTCAACCTTCCCGTCGGCCTCTTCCAGCGCAGCAGCTTCGCTACCTTCCCGGAATATCATACTTCGGCTGACAATCTGGATTTCATCCGGCCGGAATATCTCGCCGATTCCTATCGGCTGCTGGTGGAGGCTATCGACATTGTCGAAAGGGACTGGACGCCGCTCAACCTTTTCCCGAAAGGTGAACCGCAGCTCGGCCGCCGCGGCCTTTATGGCGCACTTGGCGGCGATAAATCCGCCAGCGAAAAGGCCATGGCAATGTTGTGGGTCCTCAACCTGGCCGATGGGAGCAATTCGCTTCTGGCAATAGCCGAGCGCGCCGGCCTGCCCTTCAACGAAGTGGCTGTGGCGGCCGATCTGCTGCGTGAACACGGCCTCCTTGCCGCGTCGGAAGCAGCATGAAGCGTTAAGCGGTGCCGGCAGGTTCAAGCGGCGGCCATTTCCGATCACTGTCGGACAGGATCGACGGAGGAGCCGGCCAGTCGATGGCGAGCGACGGGTCGTCGTAGCGGATTCCGCTCGCCGCGGCCGGAATATGAAACTCGGAAATCAGATACGCCACGGTGGTGTCGTCCACGAGAGTCTGATGCCCGTGAGCAAAGCCTTTCGGCACATAAAGCTGGAACCTGTTTTGCATGGTCAGTTCAAAGCCTACCCATTGCCGGTAGGTTGACGAATCGGGGCGAAGGTCGACGATGACGTCGAATATCGCGCCCTGGCTGCAGGAGACGATCTTTACTTCTGCATGAGGCGGGCGCTGGAAGTGGATGCCCCGCAAGGTATACCTTTTCCGGGAGAACGACAGGGAATGCTGGACAAACTTCGTCTCCAGTCCGCGCTGCCCGAACTCCTCGACACAGAAGCTGCGAGCGAAAAACCCCCTATCGTCATGAATGGGCTCGGGCGCGACCAGCCACGCTCCCTTCAGCACGGTTTCCTCGAAGCGCATCCCTGCCCTTTCCGGCATATCACTATCGCGCTGAAGCATGCCGCGCTTCCGCCTTTGGCGACATCCACCTCCGGAATGGTCCCTTCTGAACGAAAGGCTGAACGGCGCGCTTCGCTTACGCCTTCGGGTGAATGACCGCACGATACTCTCGGCTATTGTCCGTAAAGGGACACGAAGACGCGTCGTGCAGTCGTTCAATGGAACTATTCCGGCCAATCGAATTGCCGGATCGTCAGCCATGCTCTGCATTATCTAATGTCGGTGCGCTCGCAGTTTGAACGCATCGACCGATTGCGTTCCGAAATCCGGAGGAGCGCATGAATATCCAGGCCAGCGAGGTAAGGCTGCAAACTTCGGCCGAACCCTTGCATACGTGCCGGCTCTGTGGTGCCCGTCTCAAGCATAATTTCGTCGATCTCGGCATGTCGCCGCCTTGCGAAAGCTTCCTCAGAGCGGACCAGATCGACGGCGTCGAGCCCTATTTCCCGCTCCGTGTGATGGTCTGCGAATCCTGCTTCCTCGTTCAGTTGCCGGAATATGTCAGCGCTCGCGAGATATTCAGCGACTACGCCTATTTCTCATCATACTCGACAAGCTGGGTAGAGCATGCACGGCGCTATTGCGTGGCGATGAAGGAACGGTTCGATCTGGGGCCGAGTAGCCTCGTGGTCGAGCTAGCCAGCAATGACGGCTACCTGCTCCAGCACTTCCAGCCGCTCGGCATACCGGTGCTAGGTATCGAGCCAGCCGCCAATGTCGCGCGCGAAGCCGTCGCCAGGGGCGTGCCGACACTGGTAGAATTCTTCGGCGTCGCCCTTGCCAGAAAATTGGTCGCGGAAGGAAAGCGCGCCGACCTGATCGCCGGCAACAATGTACTTGCTCAAGTGCCCGACCTCAATGATTTCGTGGCCGGGATGGCGCTCCTCCTGAAGCCCGAAGGCGTCATCACGCTTGAATTCCCGCATATCGAACGGCTGGTTGCCGAGAACCAGTTCGACACGATCTACCACGAGCATTTCTCCTACTTTTCGCTGACGACCGTGGACATCATGGCGCGCCGGCACGGGCTGAAACTCATCGATGTCGAAGAATTGCCGACGCATGGCGGCTCGCTGCGCGTCTATCTCGCGCACGAGCGGAGTGGTCGGGTGGATTCACCGGCCGTCGCCGCCTTGCTGGAGCGCGAGGAACGACACGGTTTCAGGGAAATGACCGTCTACCTTTCCTTCGGCGAGCGGGCGCGGCGCGCCAAGCGGGACCTGCTGGCCTTCCTCGTCGCCGCCAAGAACGACGGCAAGACGATCTGTGGCTATGGCGCACCGGGCAAGGGCAATACGCTCTTGAACTATTGCGCGATCGGCACGGATTTCCTCGACTTCACGGTCGACCGCAACCCCCACAAGCATGGCCATTTCACGCCGGGCATGCATATCCCCATCCGGAGCGTCGAGGCGATCGACGAGGCCAGGCCCCACTATATCCTGATCCTGCCGTGGAATTTGAAGGACGAGATCGTCCGGCAGATGCGGCACGTCGCGGCATGGGGTGCGAAATTCGTCGTTCCCATTCCCTTCGTGACCGTCATCGACCCCGAGGAGTACTTGTCATGAAGGTTGTTCTGTTCTGCGGCGGGCTCGGCACACGCATCCGCGAATATTCGGACAGCGTGCCGAAACCGATGATCCCGCTCGGTCACCAGCCGATCCTGCGCCATGTCATGCAATATTACAGCGATTACGGGCATGACGAATTCATCCTGTGCCTCGGCTACAAGGCCAACGTCATCAAGGATTTCTTCCTGAACGCACGCCCGCAGAGCTTCTCCGACTGCGTGATATCGGACGGCGGCCGCGACGTCCGGATCCTGGACGAGAATCCGAAGGACTGGCGTGTTACCCTCATCGACACCGGCATCTGGCGGAATATCGGCGAACGGCTCTGGGCCGTAAGGAACTTCGTCAAGGGAGAGGAGATCTTCCTTGCCAATTACAGCGACGGGCTGACGGACGTCGATCTCGACGATATGCTTTCGCGCTTCCGCGCGAGCGGCAAGCTCGCTTCTTTCCTCGCGGTACGGCCGCCGCTCACCTACCACCTCGCCGACATAGCCGAGGACGGACGGGTCCGCGAATTCCGGACATCGACCACCTCGGACATCTGGATCAATGGCGGCTATTTCCTCTTTCGGGGCGAGATATTCGACTACATGCGCGAGGGCGAGGAACTGGTGCTCGAGCCCTTCGCGCGCCTCATCGCCGAAGACAAGTTGATGGCCTACAAGCATGAAGGCTTCTGGCGCTCCATGGACACATTGCGCGACTGGCAGGCGCTGGAAGACATGGTCGAAAAGGGCAATATGCCCTGGGCTTGCCAGATGCATGCCCGCGCGGCTAGGCCGACAGCGGCCAGCGCATGATATCGCTTTCCGTCGGCCGCGCAGGCGAGCGGCTCTCGGTCCTGTGCCTCGGCGCCCATTCCGACGACATCGAGATTGGCGCCGGCGGAACAATCCTTTCCCTGATCGCGCAGGGCATTCGGCTCGAAATGACCTGGTGCGTAGCAAGCGCCACCGGGCGACGGGAGCAGGAAGCTCGTGCCTCGGCGACAGATTTCCTAACCGGCGCGGAATCCGTGTCGCTGGAATTCGGCTCTTTCGACGACAGCTTCTTTCCTGCCCAGATGCGCGAGATCAAGAAGTGGCTGACCGACATTCGCAGCCGCTCGGCCCCCGATATCATCCTGACCCATCGGCGAGGCGACGCACATCAGGATCATCGCGCCATAAACGAAACCACCTGGAACTTGTTCCGCGATCATCTGATCCTCGAATACGAGATTCCCAAATGGGACGGCGACATCGGCCGGCCGGACATCTACGTACCGCTCTCGCGAGAAGGATTGGAGCGCAAGGTGGAACTGCTGCTGCATCATTTCGGTAGCCAGCGCTCCAAGGACTGGTTCGACGCCGAGACGTTCAGGGGTCTGGCCCGGCTTCGCGGGATGGAATGCCGCGCTCCGGATGGCTTCGCGGAAGCCTTCACGCTCAGAAAGGCCCGCCTCTCATTCGGCCAATAGCTCTATTCGACCTTAAAAGCGCGCGGATATCGAGGAAGCGACCACGCATCTGTTTTTCGCCACCCGCTCATATCGCTCGTGATGTGAGTGGTCGATCCTATATGCCTACCCATAATGAAGTATTCGAGCTGCCTTCTGGTATCGACTCGATAGCTCTCGGCCATCGAGTGAACCAAACGAAGCTCAATCATTTCTCCTGTATTTTCATGGGTTTAATCTTTTTTCATCTATCGGTCACTTATATAATCTACAATTATGCGGATGAGTAAGTTTAATTTTTTGTCTGTAATCAAAATATTATTTATATCATGCTATGTATATATTCCGTTACACCTTAAACCATGTACAGGAATATTAGTATAGGATGAAATACCTCGCCCTAATTTGACCCTGATCAAATGGCACCTATATCCTTCGGGCAACACGAATTGACGAATAGACCATGTCTAAATTCATCGTTCATTTAGATGAATTCAGTGCTGAGAATTGGGGGGGATAAGTTGACACGACCCACTCTACGACCCCTTCCAACCGATCGGCGATCCAACACGGCTGTTCTCGGCCCATCCGGTTAAGATAGGAATGCGTCCGATCCCTGAAAGATTCCTGAAGTTTCTTCATGAGCGACCTTTTTGCCTGCCCCTGAGCACGGCGGAAGAAGAGGCGCTGAAGGACGCAAGGATCGTCGAGCGGTTTTATCCAGCGGGAACGATCATCCTGGAGGAAGGATCTGTCCGCAGGTCGCTCCTGCTCGTCTCGTCCGGCTGGGCGCTTTCGTTCAAGTCGATGGCCGACGGGCGGAGACTTGTTGCCGATTTCCCGCTGCGCGGCGATCTGCTCAGCAATGGTTCGATCTTCGGCACGAACCTCAGGGCTGCCCTTGCCGTCACGGATGTCACGACCTTCGAGATCGCGATGGATACGGAACTTCTCCTGCTGCGGCAGACGCCTCTTCTGACCAAGATGTGCATGCATCTGCTGAACAGGAATTTCAGCATTGCCACCGAACACCTAGCCAATATCGCGCGCCGCCCACCTATTGAACGGACAGCGCATCTTCTACTGGAGATGCGGCACCGGCTCCAAATGGCGGGATTGGCAAATGGCCAAGCCTTTTCGTTCCCTTTCACCCAAAGCGATCTCGCAGATGCCCTGGGGCTGACGGCCATACACACGAACCGCGTATTGCGCGACCTGCGAGAAGATGGGCTCCTGATCTTCCGCGGCGCGGCAGTCCAGCTACTCGATCTGGAGAGCCTCCAAGGTATGACGCAATTCGATGCAGGATACCTTACGCTTGGCGCTCTCGACGGCACATAAACCACTCGGGTGCCTTGCCTCAGAGAGGGAAAACAACTAAAAGTTGTAGTACTTTTGTGTTAAGCTAGCATCTGTGAATTTATTTACGAGTGATTAATCAAGATTAATGCGCGTTCTCCACAGCGTTATATGCTTCCAACGATCGAATGGTGTCTTAAACACGTTCGGCAAGTTAGTTGGGTATCTGGGGCTAATTCGCTAAAGTTGACAGGGTCTATGACGCTCGAAGTGACGCGACCTGTGCGTCTTGTACTTTTCGAATCTTCAGCTTGCAGGCTGGGGGAGCCCCCTGTTTTAAGGGATCTGCCTTATGGAAGCTTCATATATTTCGTCAGTGAAGGAAAAGGTCTCCGTTCAAGGGAAATATCTTTTCGACGGAGATAATATAGACGCTGACCCCGAGGAAGATGCCGTCTTGGAGGAGACGGCCATTGGTCCGATCGTCATTGTCGACAGGCGAGCGCTGGATAGGGAGTGTCTGGCGAGAAGCCTTCGCGAGCACAATCCTACTTTGGAGTTCCGAACCGTCGAATCGATCGACGAATTACGCCGGCTGGACGGCGCCAAGGCCACGCCTTCCGCTCTTCTGCTTATCCTCGGGAGCAGGAAAGTCACCGAGCAGGCGGCGAGGGACGAAATCGTTTCGCTGGTCTCGGGGTTCAGGAAAATTCCGGTCATCGTCATCGCCGATTCGGATGATCCGGTGCAGATACTCTCCGCGCTCGAGAGCGGAGCGCGGGGGTATATCCCGTCGAATGTGCGGCTCAAGGTGGCTGCCGAGGCAGTCGCGCTGGCGCGTGCCGGAGGCGTATTCGTTCCCGCCAGAGCCTTTCTGACATTGCGGGAAAGCATCCTGTCGACAGCAAACGGGGCGAGACCGCTTCACAGCATGTTCACGGCCAGAGAAGCGGACGTGGTGGAAGCCCTGCGCCAGGGCAAAGCCAACAAGATCATCGCCTATGAGCTCAATCTATGCGAGAGCACGGTTAAGGTGCACATCCGCAGCATCATGAGAAAGCTCAAGGCAACGAACCGCACCGAAGTCGCTTATAAACTGAGGGATGTGGTCAGCTAAGCCGCGAAAACCGGCCGAGTTGCCGACGATCGTAAAGCCAGGCGGTGCATCGGAGATCGTTCCAATGCATCGTCGGGCTTCGCTCGTCCGTCCGCCAGTACTTGCCTAAGGCGTATGGCGCATCGGACTTACAGTTTACCGGTCGCCGTGACATAAGCCCGCTCATAAGAGGCAACCGCCTTGTGTCGGCGCAGCCTGTTCAGCGAATAGGAAACCCCTAAATCATGGAAGCCTGGCGCCGGTAGGCCGGTTTCCCGGCTGATGGATCCGAGGAGGGCGTGTTCCTTCCGATCGCACCTCCATGGGCGGACGGGGAGGAATTTATATGGGCCGGTATAGTGCCTCAATACGGCATCCTGCCAAAGCCGCGTCTGCAGGGCGCATTTCTGGACATTAAGCGTCGTCGGCAATTGGACGATATCGCCTTGAAACGTCATATTGAAAACGCACTGGTCATGCGTCGGGCACGGATCAAGATAGGGGCATTTCCGCTGATGGTGCGCAAAATTCTCGGCAAAGCGGGTTAACGCGTCCGTCTCGCGCCATTTCACGGCATTGATCAGCATGAACCCCGAATTGAAATAGAACGGCGAAATTCCAGCAGCCTCGCAACGCTCGAAAATAAGCGGATCGTCGGCGCCCGTGCCGATCGCCAGATCCAGGCAGACACCGGCGATCTCCTTAAAGCCGCAAAACTCTTCGCAGCGCATATCGTCGAAAGCCAATGTGTCGCCGTCGATATAGAGGATGTAGTCGTAGGAGCGCGCGAGAGCCTCGATCGCGTGCGCCTTCAGGGGCGCGGTGCCGCTGATGTGGCTGTGTTTTTCACCGATGACTTCCAGGTTAGCAGCGTGGCCGGGCCGCGGCCCTTCCAGCAGTTCGATCGCATGCCCCCTTGAACCGATGAACGCCGCCAGGGACGGAGGAATTGCCACGTGGTAGCCGGATTGCAGGAAAAAGAAATCAAGGGGGTGCCGGTGGGAGCGCGCGATCGAGGCGATAGAGTATAGTGTGATGTCGTGATACTTCCGGTCACAGATATAGACTGCGGCGATGCGAGACCGACGTCGCTTCAACTCGGCGCTCGGAATGCCCACCAAATCTCCTCCAGCTTCGCCACGAGATGCGGCCCCACCGCGAAAAACTCCATGCAGTAATGCTTTGGCGAGACGCCCGGCGAAAGTTGCCCAAACGGCGTAGAGTCCCTGTTGGCAGCGGTGGCTCCCCTCCTCGAATGGAGAGATTTCATACCGGATGACCGAGATGGAAGATCATCTTCGGAATTTCTCCGGATCATTGGCCATGCCGAGCATCGATATCGTCATTCCCTGCTACAATCACGGCGATTTCCTGCCGGATTCGGTCGGCAGCGTGCTCAGCCAGGAAATCGGCGATCTGCGTATTCTCATCGTGGACAACGCCTCGACGGACGGCAGCGCCGATGTCGCACGGCAACTCGCGGCGAGCGATGCCCGCATTGAGCTCCTGCTACGCAATACCAATCAGGGCCCTCACGCATCCTTCAACGCCGGGATCGATTGGGCAAAGAGCGACTATTTCCTCATTTTATGCGCAGATGACATCCTCGCGCCCGGCTGTCTCGCGCGGGCCATACACGCCCTCGAACAAGAGCGGGAAGCGAGCTTTGCCTTCGGGGGACAGCTCATCTGGGAAGCTGGCACCCCCTGCCCCATGTTGGCCGTAACGAACGATGCAGCGTCCCGCACTGTCGTGAGTGCGGAGAAATTCATCCCGATATTTTCCCTGCCGCATCAGCCCGTCGGGACGGGCTCGATTGTGGTCAGGACGGCGGCGCAAAAGCAGGCGGGGCATTATCGGCCGGCGCTCTATTACACCGACGATCTGGAGATGCTGATGCGGCTGGCCGCCCTCGGTCACGCGGTGCGCATCGACGCCATCCAGGGCATCCGCCGCCGCCATGGAGCAAACATCTCGGCCGCCAATTGGGGGAAGTGGCTGCGTGAACTGGAGCAGGTCTGGGCCGCTTATGCCAGCTTCTTCGCACATGAAGGGCATGCATTGCCGTGGGGGCCCCGGCTCGAACGGCAAATCCGTACGAATATAGCAAACCGCGCCTATTGGAGCGCGGTATCGCACAGGATGCGGGGACTGAAAGCGGAATCGGTTGAACTTATGGCCTTCTCACGATCACTTGATCCGGCGGCAAGCATCATTCCTCCGTTCACATATTGGTTGCGCATCGATAGTCCCGCAACATTCGTCATACGGAGGCTTCGCGATATGTTGGCTCGGAGAAGGCTCCCGCGTTCGCCCGCCCCAAAAGGCAGGTCGGTGCCCCAAAAGGCGTAGCTGAAGGGCTGCATCGCCCAAAAGATCGAATTGCCCCTTTGCACCGGATCGCTGGAAGCTGCCGAACCGGTCGGCTTACACCCGTCCCCACCGTGTTTCCGTCCCCGCAGAGAAAGCGGAATTACAATGAGTTTCCCGGCTATTCGTGTCCGGCACCCAATTTCGCTGCCGCTGGTACCAAACAAGAGAAGAACCGAGAATCCGCTGCATTCGGGCAGTCAGGCGAATATCAACGCGATGGCTATCGATCCGCCAGTACCGCGCGGGCCTAAGCGCCGTGTTGCGCTTCTCGGCCTGTTCGGGATCGGAAACACGGGCAATGACGCCTCTATGGAAACCATGCTTCGTTTCCTCAGGGAAGAAGCGCACGGCTCCAGCATCCACTGTCTTGCGGTCGACCCGGAAGCGATCCACCAGACATATGGCGTGGATACGATACGCCTGAACTCCCGTTTTCGGTCACGCCTGCTCTTTCAACTGGACAAGATGCTGTTCAGGATACCGGGCGGTTTCGTGGATCTCGTGAGGACGATCTACGCGGCACATAAATTCGACCTGCTTGTCGCGCCCGGAACCGGACTGCTCGACGATTTCGGTACCGGACCCTTCAACTGGCCCTATACGCTATTGAAATGGTGCGTGGCTGCGCGGCTCTCCGGCGCGCAAATCTGGCTGGTCAGCATCGGCGCCGGACCGATCCAAAATCCCCTAAGCCGCTGGATGATGAAAAAGGCGGCCGGGCTGGCGCGATACCGTTCCTACAGGGACCGGATATCGCTCGAATTCATGAAAAGTATCGGCTTCGATACCGGAAAGGACGCCGTCTATCCCGACATCGTGTTCAAGATGGAAACACCTCCAACGGCCGCCCCAATGTCACGCCCAAACGGGAAGATAACCGTCGGGGTAGGGGTCATGGGGTACAAGGGATGGCATGCGTGGGAGGCTGGAGGAGCAGAGATATATGCTTCCTATCTCTCCCGCATCACCTCCTTCATCGTCTGGCTATTGGACAATTCGTATAGCGTACGTCTCTTTACGGGCGCGCGCTCGGATGGAGAGACGGTAGAGGAGATCGGAAGGCAGCTGACCGCTATGCGGCCGGACCTGAACGAGCAATACGTGGCCGTTGAAACCGACTCCCTCCTCGAGCTTGTGGCGCAGATGTCCGCCGTCGACGTCACGGTCGCTACGCGTTTCCATAACGTCCTCTGCTCGCTGAAAGCCGGAAAGCCTACCATTTCCCTTGGCTATGCCAGAAAAAACGATGTGCTGATGGCCGAATTCGGACTGGGAGAATATTGCTATCGCATCGAGGATTTCGACGTCGAGCGATTGAAAGTGCAAGTCGTCGATATCCTGGAAAACAGGAAGAGGATTTCCGCTTCGATCCTTTCCAGGCTCGATGAACTGAAAGCCGAGCTTGAGCGGCAGGATCGGCATCTCCTCTCCGAGATGCTTGGCTGATGGACAAGCTCCCGACGGCCGGCCAGCTTTGAATGTCCTGCGCTATTTTTCCAGGACAGGCGTCATAGCCGTCCTGAACGGCCAGCTCGCCCGCAAGGCGGAGGTGACATGCGCCACCTCTTCGAGCAACGGATGCCCGGTGGCCTTGAGGCCGATCAGCCAGCCCGCGAGAGCGGCCGCGCCTCCGACGACGGCGTGGCCGAAGGAAAGCCGCCAATCCGCTCCCGCTGCCAGGGCAATGCAAAGAGGGCCAGCCGCGCTCGCAAGCGCCGCAGCGGCGCTCTTCCAGAGAGCCCTGATAATATCGGCATGGCTGATCCCCAAATGGTGCTTGACGAAGGAAATCGACACGACCGCCTGAAACGGAATGATGAATAACATGCTCCACGCCGCCGCATGCAAACCACCCACCAGGATGGCTCCGATGAGAATGGCAGCGGAAGGTGGAAACGACGCCAGCGCCCGGAAGAACGATTGCCTGATAGCCCCCATTGCAACCATAACGGGATAATTGACCTCGAAGCTGAAGGAGAACAGCGAGGCGATCGCGATCACCCGCACGAGTGGGGCGACCTCACGCCATTGGCCGCCGAGAACGATCTGGACGACGGGCTCGGCCATGACCGCAAGGACCAGAAAGGCCGGCCAGTAAAGCGCGGTGATAATCTCAAGCGCATGAAGGTAAGGTTCCTTCAGGCTTCTGCCCTCCCTTGCCTGCTCGGAAAAGGCCGGAAGGATCACGGACATCGCACCGCCGAGAACGATCTTGTTGGGCAGTTGGCAGATCATCAGGCTACGGCTGAAGACGGCTGCCGCCTGCGGCGACAGGATCCAGCCGAACAGCATGTAGGGGACAGTGTCATAGACCTTGTAGAGGAGCGCTATCCCGCCATTGTAGCCCCCAAACCGGACCACGCTGTGCCAATGGCTGAAGGATGGCTTGAATATCCACGGTTGCGGATGCAGGGCGAAGGAGATGATGCCGGCGACGACGCTGGTGGCAAGCCATGCCCACGCAAAGCTCATATAGCTGAAGCCCGAAAGCGCGAGCACAATCGTCGTCAGCGCGCCGACGGCCGCTCCCGCCAAATCGATGGCTACGATGCGCCCATAGGCCATTTCGCGCCGCAGGAGGGCGACGATCTGGATAGCGATCAGATCGAGGAACAGGCACACACAAATAACATGAAAATACGCGCCCAGCCTTTCCTCTCCATAGGCACGCGCGAGCGCGGGCGTCGCCAAGAGAAGCACGACAACGATGATGGCCGTGAGTATGAGCATTATTGTCGATGAGGCGCGTATATCTTCTCGCGTCAGCACTTCACGCTGGATAATGAAATTGGAACTGGCGAACTCCCGCACCGAAAGCGCTATGCCGAGGATGGCCATGCCGACGACGGACACGCCGATTTCGGCTGGCGTGAGGATGCGTGACACGGCCGCCGCCACGGCGAAATTGCTGGCGAAAGTGAAATAGCGGTCCGCAGTGCTGAGCAGTAGCGCGCGTCTGACGGCAGTCATGCATATTCCCTTTCGTCACAAAGCGCATCTGCGGGCCGATCAGAACCGATCATCGGGAAAAGCATGCCTATCGTCATCGCGCCAAATAGGCGGGACGCGTGCCTCAAAAGGTGTAGCGGCTCCCATATGGAATTGCGTCGAAGCGGCTATCGTCGCCGCTTCATTGTCAGCCGGCGCCGGAATGCATAGATGCGCTCGATCCCTCGCAGCAGCCTTTGGTGATTTCCATGAAGAAAATCGGCTTTCTTTCATTCGGGCATTGGACGCCCTCGCCCCAGTCGCAGACACGATCGGGCTCGGACGCGCTCCTGCAGTCGATCGACCTTGCCGTTGCAGCCGAGGAACTCGGCACGGACGGAGCCTATTTCCGTGTCCACCATTTCGCCCGTCAGCTCGGCTCGCCCTTCCCATTGCTGGCTGCCATCGGCGCGAAAACCAGCCGTATCGAGATCGGCACAGCGGTCATCGACATGCGCTATGAGAACCCGCTCTACATGGTAGAGGATGCGGGCGCGGCCGACCTGATCGCCGGTGGAAGGCTGCAACTCGGCATCAGCCGCGGCTCGCCCGAACAGGTGATCGATGGCTGGCGTTATTTCGGCTACCAGCCTGCCGAAGACGAGACCGACGCCGACATGGCACGGCGCCATGCGGAAGTGTTCCTCGACATGCTGCGCGGCAAGGGCTTCGCCGAGCCCAATCCGCGTCCCATGTTCCCCAACCCGCCCGGTCTGTTGCGTCTCGAACCGCACTCGGAAGGATTGAGGGACCGCATCTGGTGGGGCGCGGCGACCGACACGACCGCGATCTGGGCCGCCAAGCTCGGTATGAACCTGCAGAGCTCGACGCTGAAATTCGACGAGAGTGGCGAGCCCTTCCACGTGCAGCAGGCCAAGCAGATACGCGCTTACCGCGCCGCCTGGAAAGAAGCGGGCCACGCGCGCGAGCCGCGCGTCTCGGTCAGCCGCTCCATCTTCGCGCTCGTCAACGACATGGACCGCATGTATTTCGGCCACGACGCCGACAGCCAGGACCAGTTCGGCTATATCGAAGCCAACACAAGGGCGGTGTTCGGCCGCCACTACGCCGCCGAGCCCGACAAGCTGATCGAGGAACTGAAGGCCGACGAGGCGATCGCCGAGGCCGATACGCTGCTGCTCACCGTACCCAACCCGCTCGGCGTCGACTACAACGCGCACGTCATCGATGCGATCCTCAAGCATGTCGCGCCGGGGCTCGGCTGGCGCTGACGCCGCCTTATCTTAGGCGGCCCGACCGGAGACTTGTCGTGCAATTCAAGCCAGGCGTGCGCTTCGGTCGGCGTCATCGCTTCTCTAAGGCGAGCACGCAGGGCGGGCTGGCGTAATAGACGGCAGAATGCGGCGAGTGTCGGCAGGAAGCCCACGACATCGCCTTTCGGCCACAGAAGGGTCACCAGCAGATCGACCGGCTCATTGTCGGGCGCGCCGAACCAGACCGGGCTCTCAAGCACGGTAAGCATCGCGACAGGGTTCGCGATGCCGTCGAGCCGCGTGTGGGGGACGGCCACGCCATGTCCGATACTGGTCGATCCGAAGCGCTCGCGGCGAAGGAGCGCCGCCAGGATAGTGCCCTCAGGCATATCGACACGTTGCCCGAGCCGGTCTGCGATCTTCGCCAGCGCGGACCGCTTTCCCCTTGCCGTCATGCCGAGCATGAGGTCCTGCTCGCGCAGCATCCTGCCGATCCCGGTCGCCTGTGCGCCAGCTTCCGTCGTCGTAAGCTGCCGGTATTGCTTGGGATCGACACGACGAGAGAGGGCGATCAGTTGCGTGGCGCGAGCATTTTTCCGTATTTCGCCATGAGAAAAGGTCACCACCATGCCCCTCCCCCGTCTCCAATCAGATGGAAACGCGGCTGGGCACGCCCGAGGGGAGCAGGAGAAACGACAAGCGACACGACGCACCATGGGCATCGCGACGCAGCCCGTGGCAGATAACGGTTACAGGATGCACAGAAGTGTTTTGGGCGGGGTAATCTCATGATATGCTCCTTCAACGCGACGCATCCGCGCGCCGCAAAAAACGAGCCGCATTTGTTCTTGAGATTTCCTGGAGCGATATTTACGTGCGGTTTTCGAAAACTATAGCTCGCCCCAGGAGAAAGTAGCGACCTTCTCCGGCGAGCCTCGAAATTCTTATGAAGATTTCCATATACATGCTTTGAATCTATATATTATTTTGACCTTTTCAAGGCCACGGGAAACCACCGGTCGAAGCTACGCTCCTTCCTGCTTTTCCTTCCCCGCCGGAACCACATCCTGCCGTCGAAACATGATGGAGCGAGGCGGCACACCTTCCCTCCCCTCGGTCCGCTCCCGGTAGAGCACGGCGCGCGCGAGCAGCATAAGCGTCACCGGCGTCGTGACGGTGATGAAGATGCCGATAAGGATTTCGTGGATGGCCAGCCGTGAACCGAGCACCGAGAAGCAGACGATCGAGGCGAGCACGATCGCTCCCGTGCCCCAGCTTGTTCCGAGCGTCGGCGCGTGGATGCGTTCGAAGAAAGTGGCAAGTTTGAGCGTGCCGACGGCACCGATCAGCGCCAGCCCTGCGCCGATCAGGACGAGGAGAGCGACGAGGAGCGCCGCCCATGCCGGCAGCAGTTCCGCGGACGTCATTCGATCACCTCGCCACGCATGAGGAATTTCGCGAGCGCCACGGTCGAGGCAAAGCCTATAATTGCAATCGCCAGCGCCCCCTCGAAATAAAGCGCGCTGCCGGTGCGGATGCCGAAAGTAAGGATCAGCAGCATGGCGTTGACATACATGGCGTCGAGACACAGCACCCGATCCTGCGCGCGCGGGCCATGAATAATCCGATAAGCGTTGCACGCCATCGCCAGCACAAGCATCGCCTGCGCAATCGCGAGCGACCAGACGAGGATGACGGCGCTCATTCGAATATCTCCATCAGCATGCTCTCGTAGCGGTTCTTGATCAGGTCCACCCACTCCTCTTCCGAAATGAGATCGAGGACATGGATCACCAGGATGCCGGAATCGGCAGCGTACTCGACCCATGCCGTGCCCGGCGTGCTCGTGACGATGCAGGCAAGTACCGCAAGCCCATTCCTGTCGCGCAAATCGAGCGGTATGGCGACAAAGCCGGATACATGCTTGCGACCCGTGAGGATGATACCGGCGACCGCGATGTTTGAGCGAAGGATGTCATAGAGCACGATACCCACGAGGCGCGGGATGAGCTGCCAGCGCCTCAATCTCGGCTTTGGAATCTGCAAGGCAGCCACCGCCCGCGACGCGATCGACGCGACGACGATCCCGACCAGGAAATGCCCAAGCGAGAACGTGTTGAGCAGCATCCACATGAGGACGAGGGAGGCTGCGAGCAGCGGATGGGGCAATATGCGGCTCATGGCGTGGCCGCTTTCACGCTGCCCGCTTTCGCACCGGTCTGCAGGACGCCCCCTATATAGTCAGCCTGCACGTGCAGCGCCCGGGCCGTCGCATCGGTGTAGCGGATCATCGCGCCACCCTCGACGGTCAGTGCAAGGCAAAGGCCGATCAGGAGAACGATCGGCGCCACCTCCACGATGCGCACGCGCGGCACGATCACTTCGAGGGGCGCCCAGAAAGTTCGGATGCCGGTGCGCATCATGGCGATCAGGGCAGCGAGGCCGGAGAGGATCACCAGCGCGACAAGCACCCAGGTGCGGGCGGGAACGGTCGTCGGGGCGCCGAGCCCGTCGAGATTGAGCATGGCCGTCAGCAGCGCGAACTTGGCGACGAAGCCCGAAAGCGGCGGCAGGCCCGCCAGCAGCAGCGCCAGGCAGCCGAAGCAGACGCCCAGCACCGCAAGCGCGCCGGGCATCATCACGCCGACCTCTTCTTCCTCGTCCTCCTCGGCATCGACTTCGTCGCCATAGGCGGCCATGGTGACGGTCAGAAGGTCGGCGCCGGGTTCGCGCGCACGCTCGACCAGTTCGATCAGCATGAAGAGCGCGGCGACGGTGAGCGTCGAACTGACGAGATAATAGAGCGCGCCCGAGACGACCGCCATGTCGCCCATGCCGACGGCCGCGAGCAGCGTGCCCGACGAGACCAGCAGGCTGTAGCCGGCAAGCCGCCCCATGGTCTGCGAGGCGAGCACGCCGAAAGCGCCGAAGGCGATGGTGGCCATGCCGCCGAGCAAGAGCACCGTGCCACCGAAGCCGGTCAGTTCCCCGGCGGCGCTGCCGAAGATGAGGAGAGAGAGGCGCAGGATGACGTAGATGCCGACCTTGCTCAGCACAGCGAAGATCGCCGCGACGGGAGCCGCGGCCGCCATATAGGCCGGTGGCAGCCAGAAGCAGAGCGGCCACATGCCGGCCTTAACAAGGAAGGCGACGCCGAGGATAGCCGCGCCGGCCTGCAACAGCGTCCGGTCCCCCGCCGCAACCGAAGGCAGCCGCAGCGCGAGGTCGGCCATGTTGAGCGTGCCGGCAACGCCATAGATCAAGCTGACGCCGATCAGGAAGAGGAGCGAGGCGGCAAGGTTGATCGCGATATAATGCATGCCGGAGCGGACGCGGAAGACGCCGCCGCCATGCAGAAGCAATCCATAGGAAGCCGCCAGCACGACCTCGAAGAACACGAACAGATTGAACAGGTCACCGGTGAGGAAGGCGCCGCCCAGCCCCATGAGCAGGAACTGGAAGAGCGTGTGGAAATGCGGACCGGCCCTGTGCCAGCGCGCCATGGAGAAGGTGAGGGAGGCGAGCGCCAGCACCGATGTCAGCACCAGCATCAGCGCCGCCAGCCGGTCGAGCACGAGCACGATGGCAAAGGGCGCGGGCCAGCCGCCGACGGCATAGGACCATGACAGCGCCACACCTTCCGCCGGTGCGGTATCGGCGATACGCATCAGGGCCAGTGTGACGAACAGCAGGAGCAGGGTCGAGGAGAAATTGACCAGCGCTTTCAGCGTTCGCCGCGTCTCGTCGATGAGCAGGAGCACGGCTCCGGTGACCAGCGGCAGCAGGACGGGAAGGACGAGGAGATGCCGGCTCCACTCCATCAGCGCTGCTCCCGTCCGTCAACATGGTCGCTGCCGGTCAGCCCGCGCGAGGCAATCAGCACCACAAGGAAGAGCGCCGTAGTGGCAAAGCCGATAACGATCGCGGTAAGCACCAGCGCCTGCGGAACCGGGTCGGCGTAACCGGCCGGATCAGCGGCACCGCCTGCGCCCAGTACTGGCGGCGCGCCGACGCGAAGGCGGCCCATCGAGAAGATGAAAAGATTGACCGCGTAAGACAGTAGCGAAAGGCCGATCACGACCTGATAGGTCCGCGGACGCAGGATCAGCCAGACACCGGAGCCCGCGAGCACGCCGATAGCAATGGCGAGCGTCAGTTCCATCATTGCTGCTCCTCGACGCGGGCGGCGCGCAGCCGGCGGATGGACTGGTGGGCGATCGCGATCAGCATGAGCACGATCGCGCCCACGACCAGCGCGAAAACGCCGAGATCGAACAAGGCCGCGCTCGCCATCGGCACCTTCCCGACCAGGGGCAGTTCGGCATAGCGGAAATAGGAGGTGAGGAACGGGCGGCCGAAAAGGATGGCGGCCGCGCCGGTAAACGCGGCGAGCAGAAGGCCACCGCCGATCCACTTGACGGGCAGGACACGCAGCCGACTTTCGACCCAGTTGGTTCCTGCCGCCATGTATTGAAGGATGAACCCGGCAGCCAGTGCGACACCCGCCGCGAAGCCACCGCCCGGCGCGTCGTGCCCGCGCAGAAGAAGATAGGCCGCCAGCACGATGACCACCGCGAACATCCACTGCATGATGATCGACGGCACGAACAGATAGTCCGACGCGGTCGCGCCGGGCTGGCGGTCAGGGTCTTCCTCGTCATAGGCGTGCTGGATGCGCTGCTGTTCCGGTCTCTCGATGCTGTCAGGCGCAGGGCGGAAGCGCCGTAGAAGCGCAAATACGGTCAGCGCGACGATACCCAACACAGTGACCTCGCCAAGCGTGTCGAAGCCGCGGAAATCCACGAGGATGACGTTGACGATATTGCGGCCACCGCCTTCGCTGTAGGATTTCGACACGAAGAAATTGGCGATCGATTCCGGCGGCGTGCGGGTCATGACCGCGTAGGAAATCATTGCCATGCCCGCTCCGGCAACTACGGCGGCGATCAGGTCGCGGGCACGGCGCATAAGCGCCAGTGCGCCGGTCGGCTCGACAAGGGCCTCCGAGCGTTTCGGGAGCCAGCGCAAGCCGAGCATGATGAGAACAGTCGTGACGATCTCGACGACAAGCTGGGTCGCCGCCAGATCGGGCGCGGAGAGCCAGACGAAGGTAACACAGGTAACGAGTCCGGTCCCGCCCATCAGGACAAGCGCCGCAAGGCGATGGTACTTGGCCTGATATGCAGCTCCCACCGCGCAGAACATCCCTATCGCCCAGAGGAGGACAAAGGCTGGATCGATCACCCCTCCTCGGAAGCCGCCAAAGCCGAAGCCGCCCGACAGCGGCAGGAGAGCTGCCACGACCGCGACGGTGACGAGAGCCAGCATCTGCGGCTGCAGGCGCCGCGTGCCGAGCACCGCCTCCATGAAACGCGCTCCGCGCCAGGATATGGCCATCATCACGACTTCGAAGATGCGGTTGCCTTCGATGCGACCGAAGAGCGGCGGCCGTTTCGCCCTCTCGAGATAGTTGCCGATCAGTATATAAAGCAGCGCCCCGCCCCCGAGCGCCACCAGGCTCATCGCGAAGGGAACGGTGAAGCCGTGCCATACTGCAAGACTGTATTCGGGCGCAGGCGAGCCGAGCGCCGCCGAGGCTGCGACCTTCAGGAACGGCCCGATGGTCAGGCCCGGCACGATGCCGACCACAAGGCATGCGATGACCAGGAAGGTGACTGGAAAGCGCATCCAGAACGGCGGCTCGTGCGGCTCGCGCGGGAAGCTTTCGGGCGGCGCGCCCATGAAGATCGAATGGATGAGCCGCATCGAATAGGTGACGGCAAGCGCGCTTCCAAGCACTGCCGCATAAGGTGCGGCGACGTCTACCCACGAATCGGCGTGGGTCGCTACCGCTTCGGCGAAGAACATCTCCTTCGACAGGAAGCCGTTCAGAAGCGGAACACCGGCCATCGCAGCACTCGCCACCGTGGCCAGCGTGCCGGTTATCGGCATGTAGCGGAACAGCCCGCTCAGCCGCCTCAGATCGCGCGTACCGGATTCATGGTCGATGATACCGGCTGCCATGAAAAGCGACGCCTTGAACGTCGCGTGGTTCAGCATGTGGAAGATGGCGGCGACGAGCCCCAACGGGCTGCCGAGGCTGAGCAGCAGCGTCGTCAGTCCGAGATGGCTGATCGTCGAATAGGCAAGCAGGCCCTTTAGGTCCTGCTGGAACATGGCGAGATAGGCGCCGAGCACGAACGACGCCATCCCCACCAGCCCGACGATGGTGAACCATTCGGGCGTGCCGGAAAGCACCGGCCACAGTCGCGCCATGAGGAAGACGCCAGCCTTCACCAGCGTCGCCGAATGCAGGAAGGCGGAGACCGGCGTCGGCGCGGCCATGGCGTTGGGCAACCAGAAATGAAACGGGAATTGCGCGCTCTTGGTGAACGCGCCGAGAAGGATCAGGACGAGTGCCGGAACATAGAGCGGGCTCGTGCGGATCAGGTCGCCCGAGTTTAGAACGGCGTCGAGGTCGTAGCTGCCGACGATGTGGCCGATCAGAAGGATGCCGGCGAGCAGCGCCAACCCTCCAACCGCCGTGACGGTCAGCGCCATGCGGGCACCGTCGCGCGCCGCCGGATTGTGATGCCAGTAGCCGACCAGCAGGAAGGAGAAGATGCTGGTCATTTCCCAGAAGACGACGAGCAGGATGAGGTTACCCGAAAGCACGATCCCCAGCATCGAGCCCATGAACGCCAGGAACAGGAAATAGAAGCGGCGGACCGGATCCTCAGGCGAGATGTAGTAGCGGCTGTAAATGACGACCAGCAGTCCGATGCCGCTGACAAGCGAGGCGAAGAACCAGGCGAAGCCGTCCATCCTGAGCGCGAAGTCGAGGCCGAGAGACGGTATCCACTCGATTTCCTGGCGGATCGCCCCTCCGCCGCTCACGGAAGGGTAGAGCAAGGCCGTCAGCACTAGACAGACAAGCGGGGTCAGGCCCGCGATAGCGGTGGCGAGAGCCCGTGAATCGGAGCGGAGGACGAGCGTCACCACGCCGGCGATGAACGGCAGGGCAATGATCAGGACCAGCGCCGAAGGCTCCATCATTCCCTTTGTGGCTGAGAGGCAGGCATATGGTTCTTTAAGCTATTGGAATCGATCTCCGCAACACGAAGAAACAGGCAATCCGAAAGGACGCAGTCATTTCGTTCGCGACACGACGTCCCGGTTTCCGGCCAGCAGGCGTGGCGAGGCCGCGAAAACGATCGGAACTTTATGCCCGTCGCAAAAAGACAAGCTTTCGTCGCTGCCAGGCAGCGTCCGTGACGGTCCGACCTGTTGGCTGGAAGGATCGCGATTGGCGGCAACGGCCCGGACCGTGCAAAAGCGAAGCGTGAACAATTTCGTTGGATCAATCCAGGGGAGCATCATCCATGAAGAAGCTGCTTGCTTCGACCGTCCTTGCCTTGGCGCTGGGCGGCTTCGCAGGCGCGGCGTCGGCCGCAGAATGCGGCGACGTCACCATCGCCAATATGAACTGGCAGTCGGCCGAGGTTCTGGCCAATATAGACAAGCTGATCCTGAATGAGGGCTATGGCTGCAATGCAAGCCTCGTCATCGGCGATACCGTCCCGACATTGACGTCGATGACCGAGAAGGGCGAGCCGGACGTGGCACCCGAAGGCTGGGTCGATCTGCTGCCGGACGTCGTGCATCGCGGCATCGAGGAAAAGAAGCTGGTATCCACAGGACAGGCACTTTCCGATGGTGCAATCCAGGGATGGTTTATCCCGAAATACATCGCCGATGCCCATCCCGACATCAAGACGATCCCAGACGCAATGAAGCATCCTGAACTCTTCCCTGCCCCGGAGGACAAATCCAAGGGCGCGGTCTTCAATGGCCCGCAGGGCTGGGGCGGCACCCGTGTGACTGCGCAGTTTTTCAAGGCATATGATGCGGCGAAGCACGGCTTCGTTCTTGTCGACACCGGCTCGGCAGCCGGTCTCGACGGTTCGATCGCCAAGGCCTATGAGCGCAAGGAGGGCTGGCTCGGCTACTACTGGGCGCCGACCGCGATCCTCGGCAAATATGACATGGTGAAGCTCGAATACGGCGTCCCCTACGACGCGGCCGAGTGGAAGCGTTGCAACACGGTAGCCGACTGTCCCGATCCGAAGCCGAACGCCTGGCCGAAAGATCATGTCGAGACGCTCGTGACGACGAAGTTCGCCGAACGCGCCGGGCCTGCTATGGATTACTTCAAGAAGCGGACCTGGTCGAACGCCACGGTCAACAAGCTGCTCGCCTGGATGACCGACAACCAGGCGACCGGCGAGGAAGGCGCAAAGTACTTCTTGAAGAACAATCCGGATATCTGGACCAAATGGGTCAGCTCGGACGTAGCCGAGAAGATCAAGAAGGCCGTCGACTGATTTCGGCCGGGACGAGCGATCGGAAGCGGCGGCATTCCCGCCGCTTCCTTTTGTTTTCATGACGGGCATCGGCAACCGGCGCGCTTCGCCCTTGAAGCCGGAGGCGATTGGCGCATAACTTTCCGCATCACCCCGCCGACTTGCGCCGATGCCGGCGACGCTGAACGACAGGGCACCCAAGATGGACTGGTTCTCGACCTTCCCGCATCTCAACGACGATCTCCTGCGGGCGATCAAGAAGAGCATCGACGGCGGCTTCCGCGATTTCACGCGCGCCTGGGGCGATCCGATCGAGTCCTTCTTCAGCCCCCTGCAATATTTCCTCATCCATTCAGAGCGCTTCCTGACCCATACGCCATGGCCGATCATCCTGCTTCTGATCGCCGCCATCGCATGGCTGGCGAGCCGGGACTGGAAGGTCGTGCTCGGCTCGGTTGTCACGCTCGTCGTCATCGGCCTGTTCGACATGTGGGACGACACAATGAAGACCATCTCCATGATCTTCGTTGCCACCGTGCTCTCCGTCGTGATCGGTATCCCGATCGGCATCGCCATGTCGCGCTCCGACCGGTTCCAGAACATGATCAATCCGGTGCTCGACGTCATGCAGACCATGCCGAGCTTCGTCTATCTCATTCCCGTCGTGATGCTCCTGGGCATCGGCAAGGTTCCGGGACTGATCGCGGTCGTAGTCTACGCCATTCCGCCGGTGATCCGGCTCACCAATCTCGGCATAAGGCTGGTGGACAAGGACGTCCTCGAAGCGGCCGACGCCTATGGCTCGTCAAGCTGGCAGAAACTGAAGAACGTCCAGATGCCGCTTGCGCTGCCGACCATAATGGCGGGCATCAACCAGACCATCATGATGGCGCTCGCCATGGTCGTCATCGCCGCGATGATCGGCGTCGAGGGTCTCGGCCAGCCGGTGCTGAAGGCAATCGCCAACCAGTACTTCACCCTCGGCGTCTTCAACGGGCTCGCCATCGTCGGCATCGCCATCATCTTCGACCGCGTCAGCCAGGCCTTCGGCCACCGGCTACAGAAGCATCGGGAAATCGTACATGGCTGAGGGCGCCGGAGCGGGTATAGAGGTCAAGTCGCTCTACAAGATCTTCGGCCCCGACGCGGCTTCCTATGTCAAGCTCGTCAAGGAAGGCATGGGGAAGGCGGAGCTCAATGAGCGCCACGGCCGCGTACTCGGCCTGAAGGATATCAGTATCTCCATGCCGGCGGGCGGCATCCAGGTCGTCATGGGGCTGTCCGGCTCCGGCAAGTCCACGCTCATCCGCCACATCAACCGGCTGATCGACCCGACGGCAGGCGAGGTCCTTGTCGGCGGCGTCGATGTGGTGAAGATGAACGAGGCGGAATTGAGGACCTTCCGCCGCAACAAGACCGCGATGGTGTTCCAGCGTTTCGCGCTCCTGCCGCACCGTACGGTGCTTGGTAATACGGTCTATGGATTGGAAGTGCGCGGCATGCCCCGTCCCCAGCAGAACAAGGCGGCAATGCGGTGGATCGAGCGCGTCGGGCTGAAAGGCTTCGAGGACCGCTACCCGAACCAGCTATCGGGCGGCATGCAACAGCGCGTCGGGCTGGCACGCGCACTCGCCACCGACGCGCCGATCCTTCTGATGGACGAGGCGTTCTCCGCCCTCGACCCGCTGATCCGCACGGACATGCAATCCATCCTGCTCGAACTGCAGAAGGAAATCCGCAAGACGATCGTCTTTATCACCCACGATCTTGACGAGGCGCTGAGGCTCGGCGACCGCATCGCCATCCTCCGTGATGGGGAGATCATCCAGCAGGGAACCGGGCAGGAAATTGTGCTGAAGCCCGCCGACGATTACATCGCCAAATTCGTGCAGGAGGTAAATCGCGGGCGCGTCCTGCTCGCCTCCTCGGTAATGGGCTCTGTCGAGAAAGATGGAGAGGCTACCTGTACGAGCGGGCCGGCAATCGCAGCAAGCGCTACCTTGGAAGAGGCTCTGCAGGAAATGACAAATGCCGGCGCGCATATTGTAAAAGTTGTCGATGCGCATGACAGACCGGTCGGCCAATTGACCATGGACGCCGTCGTCTCGGCCATGGTCACACCTGTTAGCGCCGGCAACGAGGCTATGGGCGGGGCGGTTACGCAGGCTGGCTGACGGTTATTACCCGTTCGGCGGCGCTGCGATCAAACCGGATTTCCTTGCCCGTGACGGGATCGACACTTTATTTCGGCCCAAATATGGGGAACGGAAGGCTGGGTAGATGAGCGGGATACCGACGGCGACAGCCTATCTGAACGAACTGGCCGAGCGTATCGGCAACCTTCTAGGCCGGAACGTGGACGCGATCGCCAAAGCGGCAGAGGCCGTCGAGAAAACCGCGCTCGCCGACGGTCTGGTCTACATCTTCGGCACAGGGCATAGCCATATGCTCGCCGAGGAGGCGCATTACCGCGCCGGTGGTCTGGCGTTGACCGTGCCGATCCTGTCATCCGCAACGATGTTGCACGACGGCGCCGTCGCCGGCACGGCGCTCGAACGCATGCCGGGCGTCGTCAAGGCCATTTTCGCGCGCTATCCGATCGGACCGAACGACGTACTGGTCGTGGCCTCGAACAGCGGCGTCAACGCTGCGCCGGTCGAGGCGGCGACACTCGGCAAGGAGCGTGGCGCGACCGTCGTCGCCATTACATCGGAAGACTATTCGAAGGCCGCGGCGCAAGGCCGTCCCCGCCTCGCCGAGATCGCCGATATCGTGCTCGACAATGGCGCACCACCCGGCGATGCGATCACGGAACTGCCCGACAGCGCGTTGCGGGTTGGCCCCATCTCGACTTCGATCGGCGCGGCCCTCATCAACGCCGTCATGGCGGAAGCAGCCGCGAGATTGCAGGATTCTGCCAGGAGCGCCTCGATTTACCTGAGCGCCAATATGCCTGGCGCGGCGGAGACCAACAAGGCCCTCATCGCCCGCTACCGACCGCGCAACCCGCATCTTTGACAGGCCCGTCTTCATATCAGTTGCACATGCCGTCCGTACCATCCGGCACGCCGGCATGCGAATTTTAGAATCGTCCGGAAATTGCCTTTTCTAAGCCATAAGCAGGTTGCGGATAGCCAACCCGACAGAAAGGCGAGGGATTTGCTGTTTCAGGAAAGAAGCGAAGCAAGAGACCGTCCAGGTCTTCGAAAAAGCCGGGAACAGGCTGCATGAAAAAGCCTGTGCTCGGGCTCAAGCCCATTTCGGCAACCGGCAACAGCTTCGCCGGACTTTTCTCCAGGCATATCGATGACGCAAGCTTCGAACGCGAGGCGTTCGAATGGGAAAAATTGGGGCGTGGTCACTACGATATCGTGATTTTCCATTGGCCGACTGAGTTCTTTCGGCCGACCAGTCGAAAGACAAGCCTTTCGCTGCTGGCGAGGATGCTGCTCGACAAGTTCCTCCACCGGACGAAATTTGTCTGGGTCGTGCACAATCTTGAGCCACATGACGGCGGCAGCATGAAGTCGGAACTGACAACATGGCTGTTCCTGAGACTGCTCAACGGAGTGATCCTGCTTTCGCGGCACTCGCTTGACGAACTTTACCGCCTTTACCCGCAAACCCGTCCTCTGCCCGCTCTGGTCACCGTACACGGATGCTACGAACCGCTCATCGGACCGCCTGGCGACTTCGTGGCTGCCAAGCGCCGGAATCGACTGCTCTTTTTTGGTATGATCCGCGACTACAAGAATGTCGACCGGCTGGTCGCAGAAGCGCGCAAGGTCGAACTGACCCCATTCTCGCTGACCGTGACCGGCGTATGCCAGGACGAGGAACTCGAGCGCAGGATCCGTTCGGCGGCAGGCGAGGACATGCGGATCGACCTCGATATCCGTAACGGCTTCGTGCCAGACGAGGAACTGGAGCGCACGATCGACGAGCATGACGCGGTGGTGCTGCCCTACCGGAACATCCTGAACAGCGGGGTTGCGCTTCATGCGTTGGGACGCAACAAGCCCATCCTCGCGCCCCGGATCGGTAGCTTGCCGGAACTGCAACAGGAAGTGGGCGAGGAATGGGTGCATCTTTTCGACGGCGAGGTCACGGCGGACCATATAACCCGCTTCCTTACCGCACTTGACTTTACGGGCCCTGCCCCAAACCTTTCCGCCTATGAATGGCAGCGTGTCGGCGCCGAGGTGACAGGTTTCCTGCAGACCCTGGAATAGTCCTCAACGGTTCCAGAGATCGTAAGGAAAGCTCGCCTTCAGGGGCGCGGCATCGAACCGGATCGGATCGAGCGGGCTTGCCCGGATAGCCTCTTCGCGCGACTGCGTGACGCGCAATGCGGAGCGGCCGACGCCAAGGACGTAGTCCTGGTATTTGAATAGATTCTCTTCTTCCGACAAACGCAAATAGGTACAGGGAACGCCGAAGGCATCCGCCACCACCAACCCATGCAGGGAAGTCGAGATGACGTGACGCGCCTTCGATATCCGATCCACGACCGACCACCAGGGGTCGAGCGGCGAAATGACATTCTCCCAGTCCTGCATGGCAGAAAGATCGTGCAGATTGGGAACGAAGGCGACCAGATCAGTTTGCTCGACCGGGCAAGGAAACCGGCTCTTGAGCAATTCTGCGATCAGTATCACCGGATCGCCGAAGATTTCAGGCACCTCTATCCCCCGGCGTAGAAGGAAGTCGCGGGTCAGCGGTCCGCGAACCGATCGCACATCGAGATCGCTGAACGTATGACGCTCGACCGGGATCTTGCCATTCACGCCCGAGCCCCAGACCACGTCACCGTCACGTGCGAAATGCAGAATGGAGCCTATCGCCAGCAGGCGCGCGGGAGTGGGTCGCTCCTCATCGAGAAAGCAATCCGCATCGGCCGCCATCTTGGTCACGATCACGGAAGAGAGATAGTCGCCGAAATTCACGCCGGCCGCCGAGCGCCACCAGAAGAGTTCTATCCCATGGGGTCGGTACCCAGCAGGCGGCGGCCCCACATCGGAGCGCGCCAGATTTCCCACGCTCCGGATGAGCCTGCGCACGCTCGCTGAACCTGCAAGCATCGAATTCATCGCGTCATCCCGTCGAATGCAAAAGTCCAGGCGAACTCAGGCAGCCTTCCCGAAAAATTCCCGTTGCGCGGAGCCGTCGACCAATCGCAGCCTTGACAGGTTGCGCAGCATCCTGCGTGGCCGCTTCAGCGCGCCCCAACTCAAGAAGTAGCGCGTGAGGAGACTGGGCGTACCGCTATGCGAGCCTCCATGCGCGACGCGGTAGACGGCGCCGCGAAACGGCAGCTTCGCCAGCGGCGTTCCCTGCTCGGCCAATATCTCGTTGATGCGATGGTGGCTTCCCAGCATCGATTTGATCCATTCGTCGGACGCGTCCTCGAACCGCTCGGGCAGGCCGTAGAGGTCCGTCCTGATGATCAGCGACGTCCCGCAGACATGATTGAAGTCGTCATTGCCCAAAAGGAGCTTGCCGCCATGGTCCCATATGTAGCCACGGTCAATGATCCAGCCATTGGCATCGCGGTTTTCAGAAACGAAGCGGACCAGGCGCGAACTGACGAAATCGTCGTCATCGACGATCATGAAAAAGCGGCTGTCGCGGGCACGCAACATGCCCTTCAAGACGCGTCTGCCCTTGTCGATACGGAAGGCTTCACGGAAATCCTCCACATCGGCATTGCCGCGCTCATGCATGATGTTCGGCGGGAAAGTCACACGCTCGACCTCAAAGGAACCCGGCAGTTCGGGCAGGTCCGCGCCTTCGTTCGCCACGACGATCCCGCGCCAGTCGACGCTCGTCTGGTTAGCGATGGAGGCTGCCGTTTCGGCGAGGTTCGCCTTTAGAAGGCCCCAGTCGCGGGCGTTGTCCTGATGCCGGACCGGTATGATGAAGGTGAGGAGCGTCATTGAGCGCGATCTCCGGAATTTCCTCTGGAGCAGATTTTCAGGCGGCGATCGCCGGACTGATTTGGCCGAACGCCCATTCCAGTCCATCGTCCAGAGAGGATGCCCGGTAGGCCAGTTCCGTGCCGCCCGAGAAGGCGGCCATGAAACGGCCTATCTTGCCATAGCTGTTGTCGAGCACCGCATGCGGCCGGCCGATGAGAAGCGAGCAGATATGGACGTGCAGCCGGTCGGTGACGACGGTCCGGCCACGCGAAATCTGGCGGATACCGCGACGGAAGCGGTTATGCGCCGCCGCGTCGAGCTTGCGCAGCCTCATCTCGGCGGGCTTCAGTGCCAGGAACGCCGAAGCCGCGCCGGCAGCCTTCGATACACGCACACGGCGGGCGGATTCGGTAATCCAGTCCTCGATGGGCAGGCCGGGATAGGCGGAGCGGTCCACCTCGCCCGTCTTCTCCAGATCTGCCCTCAGCATCGCCAATACAGGAAATTCAACAGCGCCCGGTTCGACCGCGCCGATCCAGAACGCCATGTCGGGGCAAAGGCGCACCTCGCAATCGAAATGCCTTTCGGCGAAGTCCTTCGATTCCTGATCGCGGACCAGCAGGAGAAAATTCCGATGCCGGGCGATCGCGCGCGCAGTCTGCGCGATACGTTCCTCGGAGCGATAGTGGATCGATTGCGGAAACTGGATGATCCGCCGATGCGGGAACCGCTCGAGGACGGCTTCGCGGAAATCCTGATGCGAAACCCACAGATCGCCGAAATTGCCGCCGCCATGGATGAAGATCGGTCCCTCCGGCACCGCGCGCTCAAGAGCTTCCGCCGAGAAATCGCGCATGCGCGAGACATAGGCCGGCCGCTTGCCGCGGCTGGCAAGATACGCCATTTCGCCGAGCCAGATCGCGGAATCGCCGCAGTTGCGGATATCGGGGAAGTCGAGGATGGCCAGCGGCGCGTCATCGACCAGGCAGTCCCGCAGGCAATCGTCGATCATGCCCTGCATCCGGGCTATCAGCGCCAGGCTCTGTTGGGATCGCATCACGTTCTTTGTCTCCCGAGACTATCGCTCACGCTGCAGGAAACTGCCGAGCCACCGGACGGATGCCGGATGATATCTTCGCCAATATCCTGTGGACCTCGGTTTCGGGGCCGTCAGGGCGGCCCATCATCAGCCACAGAAGAAGCGTGGTCCCGCAATAGAAAGCTACCCCGGAAGCCACGAGAATAGCCAGATGCAGCACGAGCGCCGGCCGGTCTGCCGCGGCATTCATCAAGGTCGAAACGAACGACACACCGGCGGCCATGACCGCGACACTCACGAGCGTTCGTCCATTGGCGGCCAACTGTTTCAGCACGCTTACGCCGATGAAGCGCTTCACGAGGATCATGTTGACGAAAGCGCTCAACAACCCGGTGAAAACGCGCCCGAAGATGACGCCGTGAATGCCGTAGGTGAGCAGCCCTACCAGGATGATCGGCACGCGAACGAGCAGCATCTGCGTGTCACGCATGAACAGGATCCGCGTCTCGCCCTTGGCCATGCCGAGCGGTTGTACGAGCGAGCCGAGCGTCTGGAGCGCGTAAACGGACGCAAGCGACTGGATGATGAAGATCGCCGGAGCCCATTTCTCGCCGAGCGTCAGGCGGACGAGCGGATCGGCGATCACGGCAACGCCGATGCCCGCCGGAAGCGCGACCGCCGAAACCAGAGCCTGTACGCGCTGATAGGCGGCGGCCAGCCGCCCGGGATCGTTACGGATGCTGGCGAAGCTCGGATAGATCGTCTGGGTAAGCGGCGCCGTCGCCTCGCGCGTCGGTACCCGCGCGAGATTGCTGCCGACCGTATAATAGCCGAGGCTAGCGCCGCCGAGTACCTTGCCGATGAGAAGATAATCGAAGCGCCAGTTCAGCGTATTGGTGATCTGGCTTGCCGCGAGCCACGCCGAAAAGGAAAAAAACTCTCGCGTATGACGGAACGTTATCCTCGGCCGGAACGGCAGCACCAGATATGAGGTGAGGACATTCGTCACCTGACTTGCAAGCGCCCCGATCACCAGCGCCCAATAGGTGTGGTACATCACTGCGATCAGAACCGCGACCACAAAGCCGACGAATTTCTGCGAAACGGCGAGAACGAATTCCTGCCAGAAGATCAGGTTGCGCTGGAGTATCACAAGACGCGGATTCGTCAGGCCGCTAAGGAACACGCTCGCCCCCAGTGCCAGCATGACGCCGAACAACCTCGGATCGTTATAGAGGATGGACGTGGGATAAGCGGAAGCCGCGAAGAGAAGGCACAGGATCAGCCCGCGCGTCGCGTTAAGCGTCCAAGCCGCGCTGAAATGCGATTCTTCCGGGGCCTCGTGCCGGATAAGCGCCTGGTTGAGCGACAATTCCGTGACGGTCGTTACGATCAGCATCATCGTCGTCGCGAGCGCCACGAGGCCGAAATCGGCAGGCGTCAGATACCATGCCAGCACGAAGGTGCTGAGCGTCGCCAAAAGGTTGACGACCGCCCGAGATAGACTGAGCCATATGCTCCCCTTGATCAGCCGACCGGTGATGCTGCTCATACGTCGTCTCTGAAAATTTTGCTCTATCCGACGAGCGCCAACGCCTATGCCGCGATGGCGGCGGAGTTTTGCGCTGCCTGCTCAAGGACCCCGAGGAAAACGGCGAACTGATGATCCGGGTCCATCTGCGGTCGCGCCGCATAACGCAAAGCCGCGATCGACATGCGATCGTAATGGCTTTCATCGCGCCAAAGCTGCCGTAACTCGGATACCCACTCCTCGATCGGAGCATCGTAATCGAGCACGATACCGCCCTCGCCGATCGCTTCCGGCAGCCCGCCGCGGCGCGAACCGATCACCGGAATGCCGCTGCAATGCGCCTCCGAAGCAACACGTCCCCAGGCTTCCTCCCATTTGCTCGGAGCAAGAAGAATCCGGGTACGGCCGTAGACGGTCTTCATGTCGTCGGTGCGTCCCTCGAAAACCACGTTCCCGAGACGCGACAGCGTTCGCTCGACTTCGATGCGGCGCTCACCATCGAGCTTCCAGCTTTCCACGAAAAGGAACGGGATTTCGGGGCAGCGTCTGGCGATCTCAACGGCCTTTTCGAACCCCTTCTCGGTGTAGGGATTGATGAAGGTAACGTATTGCCTCGATGTCTTCGTGCGATATTTCGCCGGATCGATCGTAGGCGGAATGACGGTGGAGCGGATGCCGAACCGCGCCTGATAGGCGTGGGCGGTGAATTCGGAATTGGCAATGAAGCGCGCGCCCTTCAGTTCCGATGGATCACCCGCCAGTTCATGGAACTCGACATTCCTGAGATAGACGACCAGCGGAACACCCGCAGTTTCCAGGGCTTTCCCCAGCGGGACGGATTTATGGCATTGGACCACGGCAACATCGGGGCTAAGGCGCGACACCGCGAAGGGCACCGCCTCGCAAGGATACCACGCGCGCACCACCGGATAGCCGGGGAAATGGTCCACCACAGCTCCTTGCCGCAAAAGCTTCAGCTTGATGCGCGCGGCCATGCCGAAAGCCCCGTCTCCGAAAAGCGCGGCAAGAACCGAGGCGTCATGCCCATGGCTGCGAAGCTGTTCTACGAGATGATGCGTGCTCGATTGAACGCCGCCATGAAATTCAGGATAATACCCATTGCCGCCGGCAAACAGGATTCTCATCTTGCCGTTGCTCGCTCTCTGCCCCCGGCCCAAGGGTAAAGAGGAAAAACGCTTGCGGGCGCACTCGGCTCCGAGAAGGGCCGCAACTTGTTCGTCCATGAGGTATTGCACAGCAAAAGATGGCAGCCTCATGACACGACATCCGCAACGCGAACGCGGTACGTGCATTTATGCATGCGGTTTGTGGAAAAGCAGGGCCTGCGACGGACAAATATCCATGATGAAGTTCAGTAGCCTGCTGACTTCGCCGAGAGCACGAAACGGCCGCCGGCGCATAGTCGTCGATACGTCCGATATCGTCATCTATGCGGTCGGCGACGTTCATGGCTGCCTCGACGAACTGCTGGAACTCGAAGCCATGATCGTCGCCGACAGCGCCGGACTGGCTGCCGACAAACTGATCGTCATGCTCGGCGACTATGTCGATCGCGGCCCTTCTTCGGCGCAGGTGCTCGACCACCTCATGGCATCGCCGCCGGATAGCTTCGGGCGCATTTGCCTGACCGGTAATCACGAGATCGCCATGCTCGACTATCTTGAGGAGCGGATCGGCCGGGGAGAATGGCTCAGGATGGGCGCGTCGCCGACCTTGACATCCTACGGTCTGGATTACGAACGGCTCAAGGCAATCTACGCGACCGACAGCGACATCGACGGCATGATCCGGGCCACCATACCGTCCTCGCACCGGAATTTCCTGCGCTCGTTACCGGTGATGGTGACGGGCGGACACTTCGTTTTCGTCCATGCCGGCATCCGGCCGGAACGTTCTCTGGACCGGCAGACCGACCTGGACCTCGTCACCATTCGGTCGAGCTTCTTCGATCAGGCCCATCTATTGAGCAACTACGTGGTTCACGGGCACACCCCGGTCGATAGCGCGGCGCGTGAGGGAAAGCGCATCAATATCGACACAGGTGCCTATTTCAGCGGCCGGTTGAGCGCGCTTCGCATATGGAAGGGCCGCGGCCGCTTCCTCATGACAGGGGGTGAACCCGCTCAGATCGAATCCACGGGCTCCCGATAATACGAAGAGTATTTGTCGAGGTAATGCTCCGACGCCCCGTAAATCCCATAGCGGCCGAGCTTCTTCGTCTCCGTCTTGTTCAGCACGACACCGAGGACCTTCGCCGCGATCCGGGGCTCGTTCTGCAAGGCTGTGCGAACGAGATTCCTTGGCGTAGTCCCCCACTCGGCCACCAGGACGAAACCGTCGACATGCTGCTCGAAAGCCTTCGCATCCACCACCGGGCCGAAGGGCGGAAGATCCACGATGATGTAATTGTAGGAACCGCGGGCGGCATTGATGAGGTTCGCCATGCCTGGCCCCGAAAGCAGCTCGCTCGTATGCGACAGCCGCCCGCCGAGCACATTCGGAATGATCGACAGCCGGGTCCCGCTGGTCACCTTGACAACGTTCTGCCAGCGTTCCTCACCGAGGATCGCTTCGACCAGCCCGGCCTCGGGTGCGATCGAAAGGGCGCGGCTCAACCCCGGATTACGCATGTCGCCGTCGATGAGAAGGGTGCGGGCGCCCGTCGCGGCGCACAATTCTGCAAAATTGGCCGCAACGGTCGTCTTGCCTTCTCGCGGCAGGACCGAGATGAAGCTGACGAGCTTGCACGGCTTGCCATGCAGGACGATGTCCACGCCGAGCTTTATGTTGCGCAGCGTTTCCGCGAAGGATGAAGCTGGCGCGCGCGAGGCTATGCGGAGCGGACTGGGCGTTTGCGAGGGCGGAACGCCGCCGACCGGGAGGTCGTCCTTTTTCGCATGGACAACCCGTCGGCCCAGCCTGGGCAGATAACCAAAGAAATTGAGGTTCAGCGTGTTACGGACGTCCTCGCCGGTTCGGAAGAAACGTTCGCGGAACTCCTGGACCGCGCCGATGCCGCCTCCGGCGAACATGCCAAGCACGATCGACAGGCCAAGGACCAATATCTTCTTCGGGCTGGAAGGCGATTTCGGATCAATGGCATCCGATATGACCCGCGCCTTGGCGATCGGGAAAGACGCCTGCTGCAAGGCCTGCGCGTTCCGCGAAAGGAAATCCCTGTAGAGGGTCGAGAGCGCGTCCGCCCTCTGTTCCAGATTCCTGAGCTGCACCATCGACTGGCTATCCGAAGTGCTTTGCCCGGCAAGCTTGGAGACGTTCTGTCGAAGCGATTCCTCTCGTGCTTGCGCAACCTGGTATTCGTTGCGATAGCTCTCGGTGAGTTGCTGAAGCTCGTGATAGATTTGTTTTGCAAGGTCTGCCTGCTGGGCACGCAGCGCCACTGCCTGCGGATGATTTTCGCCAAAGCGCGAAGCGATTTCCTGCTCGCGACGGGTGATATCGAGATAGCGCGCCTTGAGATCGTTGATGATGGCATTGTTGCTGCCGCCGACGGTTTTGTCGGTCGGCACCGTTGCGTTCTTCACCGCATTGTCCGGCCCGCTGTCCACGATCGCCTTGAACTGGTTGTAGCGCGCAAAGGCGTTAGCCGTGTCGGCCTGGGCCAGGATCAGCTGCTTGTTGAGGTCGGAAAGCTGCTGGTCGGACAGCAATTCACCGCTCGTCGAGGTGAGCCCATGCGCGGCGCGGTATTTTTCGGTTTCGAGCGCGGCTTGCTGCGAACGCTCGCGCAGGTCGTCGATCCGCCCCTGAAGCCATATCGAGGCCTGTTCGGTCGCATCGAAATTGGCATTGAGTTGGTCTGTGAGATAGGCCTTGGAATATGCTCTCGCGATACTGCCGGCAAGCCCGGGATCGTTGGCCACATAGGAGGCTTCGATAACGTTGCTGTGGCCGACGCGAGTAACCGTCAGGTTGTTTTGCAAGATTTCTACGGCCCTCTGCACCTTCGCCTCGCCTGGCGATACACCAGCCTCTCCCGCCTGCTCGGATTTGGGCAGGAACCAACCGATCACACCTTTCACTTCTCCTTTCACCCAGTCGAGAGGCGATTGCGGCGGATAGAGGAAGGCATTGTTCTGGTCGAGTTTCTCTGCCGCCACGACCGACCGCGCCAGCCTTTCGGACTTCATGATCTCGGCCTGGCTGTAGACCTGGGCATCCAGTTGCGCGGCGGCAGGCGCCGGACTTGCCGTATCCTGCGCATATTTCTGCATACTGTCGTCGAGCAGGACATCGGCGACAGACGTATATTCAGGTGGTGTGACGATGAGATAGAGGATGCCGAGCGCAAGCCCTGCAATCGTGCAAAAGATGACCATCTTCGCGCGACGCTGTGCGATGGCAAGCAGTTGCTCGAGGTCGATGAAGTCGTCCGACCGATCGGGCGTCGCCCGGAATGTTCCGCTCAATGGTTGATTCCTCTGGTACATGACCGGGAAAATCGCCTTACGTTCGTTGCTGTTCATGTTGACAGCCCTACCGAGAGGGCCAGCCTCTCATTCCGCGGCAGCTCGCCCCGCCTGCCGAAAAGGCCGTACGACACGCCGGAGTCTCACCGAAATCGGCATGCCGAGAAGCTGGACCGCCGCCGGGTCACGGATCGCCGTCGCCGCTGCCTTGAGCGCGGCGTGATCCTTCAAGTGGCCGACCAGCGACAGGTAGGATGCTGCCTTGCGCAAGTTGCGAGTGCGTCTTTTCTGCGCGCGACACGCGGCAGCGTCGAGCGTGTGATCGCGCAGGAACGCCTTATCCGCCTCAAGCATGGTTTCGACATGGCGAAGCTCGAGCACACGGGAGATCGAGCCCGGCCGGACGTGATAGCCATAGAATGGCTCCGGCTCGACGGTGCAACATCCGCCTTTGGCGAGCGCCGACGCCAGGAGCAGATAGTCTTCGCCGATCCGGATTGTCTCGACATAGCGCAATGCGTGCGTTTCGAGGAAATCGCGCCTGACAACGGGCTTCATGTAGCCGAGGGAAAATTTGCCCTCGAAGAGGAGGTTTCCCGCGATGAAATCGGCAAGCGTCATTTCCGGCATCGCCTGAAGTCGCTCTATCGCGAACATTGGCGTGGTCGTTCCGGCCGCTTCGTCGACTACTTCGAGATTGTCGACCACGATTTCGGAACCGGTCTCCGCTGCGCGCCGAAGAAGACGTGTCATGCGATCGGGACGGATGGTGTCGTCTGCATCGAGGACCGCGATCCAGCGGCCGCGTGCCGCGTCCAGACCGGCGTTGCGCGCACCGCCTGGACCACGATTGTGGCCGAGCCGGATCACACGAACCCTCTCATCTGGAAAGGCTTCGACGATGGTGGCTGTGCTGTCGCTCGAACAATCGTCAACGACGATGACCTCGGCGTCGACGCCTTCCTGCGCCAGCGCGCTACCGATCGCGCGGGCGATCGTCTCTTCGGCATTGAAGGCTGCAATCAGGAAGGTAACGTCAATCGACATTGCCATGCGCTCCCAAAGGCTGGTCGCCGTACTGGACGATCTCGCGGACGCCAAGCAAGCCGCTGACGACACCGGCATGCATAATGCCGCGTAACAGCGAGCGATTGCGCCTCCCGGCGCTCATCACGGTGAGAGCCGTGGCGGTCAGGCAATAGGCAACCTTGGCACCGGCGACGCCGATTTCTCGTGCCATGGCCACGCCGCCGCCATTCCTCGCGAGAAGGCGCCCATGCGTCTGCCCCATACGGAACCGTCGCTTCGCCAGCCATGTGAAATTCGCTCGGCCGGGAGGGACCGGCTCATAGACGACCGCGCGGGGCGAGAATGCGATTGTCCCCCCGGCTTCATGGAGACGCGTGAAATATTCCGTGTCCTCTCCCCCGGAACGTCCGAGTGCGAGGTTGAAGCGCCGCCCCGCAAGCTTCGGCGAGGAAGGGTGTAAAAGCACATTGCAGGTGTAGCCCGTGTGGATTTCGCCCCCAACCCAGACAGGCAAGGTCGAGTGGAAATCACCGCGCTTCATCCAGCGGGGCGCGTCTTCTCCATAGACCGCCCGGACCGGGCCGAGCACGGCATCCGCGCCGGTCTCGGCGGCTGCGCGCAAAAGCTCTATCAGCCAATCGGGCGAAACAGTCTCATCATCGTCGACAAAGGCCAGGAGATCGCCGGTCGCGGTTTCGAGACAGGCGTTTCGGGCGAGCGAAATGTTCGAAGCTGGACAATGTACATAGGATACGTTGAAGGGCAGAAGCGAAGCCAGCCGATAAACGAGATCGCGCGCGCTCGGCTCCACGTCGTTGTCCGCGACTATGATGCGGACAACCGCGCCGTCGGGCACATTCAGCATCCCGATGGAATGCAGCGTATCCTCCAGTCCCGGACGGCGGTACGTGCAGACGCATATGTCGATCCGCACTCCAGCCTCGCGTATATCCTGCAAGTTCGCCGTCATACGCGTGTCTCGCGTCCGCGGAAGGTGAGAAGTTCGCGCCAGAAACCGGCGGACCAGGCGAGATGCATGACCATCGCGGAAAATCCCACCAGTGGCCCGTAAGGATCACGCTGGCGAACAGCGATCCATCCTCCGTAGCCGAGACACAAGGCGGCCCACATTCCCGCCGGCAGCAGCGCAGTCCAATTCAGCAGTGCGAGCGAGGCTCCGGCAACTGCGGGGGCCACGAGCAACGGGATCATCTGGCGGCCCTTCGGCACGACCCGGTGTTTCAATATGTTCCTTGCGCGCCCTCGTCCGTAGTCTAGATACTGCCGGAAGAGCGACATCACCGAGGCGCGCGGATAATAGACCATGTGGGTTTTCTCCGTCAGCCAGATGCGATAGCCGACCTCGGTCAGCCGGTAGTCCAATTCGGCATCCTCGTTGTGGCTGAAGCTCTCGTCGTAACCACCGACCGCGCGGAATGGTTCCACCCGGATAAGGGCGTGATGGCCGTGATCCGTCCATCGCCCTTTCGAAACCAAGCGATGAGCAGAGCCACCGTTACCCAGCCTGGAATTCTGCGCGACGGCGGTCGCCTTCTGGAAAGCCCCCGTTCCTCGGGTCTTCATCGATACGACGACGGCGTCCGCACCGGTCGCGTCTGCTTCCTCGATCAGCCGGTCGCAATAGTCGGGCGGATAATCGCCATGCGCGTCGATCCGGATAAGGCTTTCAAATCCGCCTCCGAGTTTTTCGACCGCAAGATTCACGGCCGCGCTCTGGACCCTCTTCTCATTGTGGATGAGATGCAGGCGGGGATTGGCTGCAGCCATTTCCGCAACAATCTCCCTCGTGCCGTCCTGGCTGCCGCCATCCATGACGAGGATCATCATGTCCAGCCGCTCGGCCGAGGGCGTAAGCTTATCGACGACGGACGCGATATGGCCGGCCTCGTTGAGACAGGGAATGACAATCATCGCGGACCCGGCATTTCCGGCCCGTTGCTTGCTCGCCATATCGCTTGTCCCCGTCATCACTACGCAGCCTGCAGGACGGCGTCGCCCGCCCGTTCCGAACCGAGCGCGGCGAGACGCGCCACCAGCACGCGGCAGTCGCTGAGGTCAGAGACCCAGGTCGAGCGATCCTCGGCGCAAACCCTCTCGCGCAAATGCGTATAGGCGTCCCGGTCTATGGAACCGAGGCATTCGGCCAGCCCCTGCGGCGAAGCCTCATCGAGCAGAATGCCCATGCGCCGACCGGAGAGGAAGCGGCCGGTTTCCGTCCGCCGCATAGCAACAGGAACGGCACCGTATCGGCAGCCTTCGAACAGCCGGTTGGGCAGTAGCCAGCTCGAATTCAGCCCTTCCTCGAAGAAATCGATCGCCCAGGCAAAATGGACGGCGCCGTAGATGCGGGGCAAATCCTCCGGGTTCCGGTAGGCGCCTTCGAAGCGCATGAAAGGTTCGGCGGTGACGAAACCGTCAAAGCTGGCAAATTCCGAATAGGCGGGGCGGCCGCGCAGGACGACCTCGAACCGCCCTTGCATGCGCCGCGTGAATTCCGCCAGCAATTGCAACGATTTGCGGCAGCGCAGCGCTCCGAACCAGCCGATGACCCAGGGCTCGTCCGTATCCGGAGGGGCCGGCCCATCGACCAAAGAGGGCTGCTCGGCCAGTTCCAGGACCTTGTTATGAAGGAGCACAACGGGCGCATCCATCTGTTCAAAGCGTCTGAAATAGTCGCGCACGAAGGCGGGAGAACTCGTCAGGAGAAGCGATGTCTTGCTGCCGAGCGCCCTCTCGGCGCGGCGCATCGCCCGGGAGACGCCATTCTCTCCGAGCAGCAGGCGATGGATATCGAGACACTCGTACACAATCGGTACATCGGCTGCGAAGAAGGAGCGGGCACGCACCGCAAGCGCCAGCATTTCCAAGTTGCGCCCGATAATGACATCGGGCCTGTCGATCCGCCCAAGTTTCGAGCCAAGCGACATTGCGGCGGCCGCGACCGCCTTCAGCCGCTGCGCGAATTTCCCGTCCGCGGTGCGGCCTAGATCGATCGGGCTCAGGCGGTGCAATTCGGCGGGAATGCCGGGCGTGCGCCGAAAGCCCGCGAGCGTCACGACGGCCCCGCCGGCTTCGAGCATCATCACCCTGCGGCGAACCGCAGGATCAGCGAGGTCATGCACAAGATAGAGCACACGCAGCATGGGGAACCGGGGGCCCTGCTATTGCAGTTTGCAGGCGATGGATTGCGGGAACTGGCACTTGTCGCCGAGCGCGGTGAAGGCGATCCGTTCGACCTCGGCGGTAACCGGTGCTTCCGTCTCGGCGAATGGCCCCATCCACGATTTCAGCGTGTCGCTGCCCCACAGGCTGACGAAGATTTTCGAAGCGTGGGTGGGTATCTTGGCCGGATCGGTCGCCTCGCCTAACAGTTTGCCGTCGACGTACCAGCGGATACGGTCCTTCTCCCAGACGAAGGCGTAGTCGTGGAAATCCTTATCGGCACCGCCTTCGACCGGGACCAGTTTCTCCTCGCCGACTTTCTTGCCGCCGACAAACTGGTTCAACTGCACCTTAGACGGGTCTTTCCCCAGAACCTCGAAGTCGATCTCGTCGTGCGGCTGCTTGTCGGCATCTCCGATATAGGTGAAGAAGCCGGTGTTCAGCCCGGAACCGGCTGCGGCCTTCATTCGGATTTCGTAAGTGCCATAGCCGAAGCGTTTTCGCGTCTGGACTTCGCCGCAGACGTGGTCGCGGTCCTTCAACTTCTGTGCCGCGAATTTCAGGTTCAGCTTCCCCTTCGACAGCGATACCTGCTTTTTCGACCATGTGCAGTTCTGGTGCTTGCCGTTGTTCCAGCCATCGGAGATGTACCAGCGCTTGGTATCGAACTTATGGAAATCGTCGACGAAGGATTTCCCGGTCTCGCCTTTAAGCAGTTCGGCCGCATGAGCCGAGGGAAGGATTGGCGAGATAGAGGCGATCATGACGCCGACGGCCAGACATGCCTTGAGGCCGCTCGGCATCCTGGCGTTCAGGCTTGCCGTCATGGAGTGGTTCCTTTGTTTCGGCTGCGCCTCCCCACGCCGCCTGTTGAAAGTCGGAACGATGTTGCACTGCGAACTAGGGCAGCGAGGATGCAACAATGTGGCGCTTGCGGGATTTAGCCCGCCTACCCGATAACTTTTTGTAGTGATTTGTTAGATGAGCGCCTGATTTCGGAAACGCGGCCGATGCGCATCCGCCTGATTTCCGTGGACAAAGCCCGGAAATGCAATGCGGCTGCAGATAACGAAATAGGCTTTATCACCGTATCGGACCGGTCGCGACCTTTTGCGCCGGTGTTGCAGCCAGAAGGTAGCGGGGCGAGGTGGAAACCACGTCAGGTTGCGTATAATGAGTTGTAAACGCGTCGTACTTGTCGAGAGCGATACCGGAGACGATCGCCGGCAAGGCCCCAAGATTCGCAAGCCCGTGAATGCCGGCTCTCGCAAGACCGGATTCTGCCTTGATGTCGAGGAAGTGCCGCAAATCATAACGTGCCCGGACATGACGCGCGTGCCGGCGGATCGCCGCTTCTTCCTCACCGCTCAGCCGTTCGGTTTCCAGGATCGCCTGATCGGCCTCGTAGAGGCGCTTCAGATCGGCTGTCCGATGCCGGCCGCTCAGTGAATCGGGGCGTACGACGGCGCCGTAACCGCAGCTATGGACGAGCCTGTAGCGCCCTCCTCGTGCAAGCGCTCGTACATAGAAGTCGTAATCTTCGCCAAGCCGGAGATCCTCGCGATAGCGCAGTCCGGCACGCTCGAGAAAATCCCGCCGGATCACGGGCTTCAGAAAGCCGGTCTCGCCGCGCGAAGCGCCACGTTTCGAGATATTGCCGTTAACGAAATCCACGAGTTCAAGCAGCCGGGGAGCCGGGTCGAATTCCACGACATCCGGTTCCGCAGTCCCACGGCGGGCGTCGAGAAAGACAATGTTGTCGGCGATCAGGTCCCAGCCCTGCTGATCCAGAAGCCGCGCAAAACGGCCGGGCAGCAGGAAATCGTCGGCATCGAGGATGGCGACAAGCGGCGCCCCTGAATGCGCGATAGCATGATTACGCGCGAAGGCCGGTCCCCGGTTCTCCGCAAGGCTGACCACCCGGAGCCGCCCGGTGCCGTCATCCGCCGCACGCGCCGCTTCCGCCGTCGCGTCGGTGGAACCGTCATCAACTACGGCGACCTCCGAGACCTCCGCCTCCCGCAAGGCCGAACGGACCGCACGACCGATTGTACGGGAAGCATCCTTGGCTGCGATGACAACGCAGATTTCCGGCGCAGAAAGCATGGCACCTCGATGGGATTCGCGGTACGCCGACACGTGGCGCACGGTTCTTCATCTCGAGGTTTGACGCTAAACGGTTTGGGAAGGCGATTTCATGACCGCCCTCGCCGGCCGGGTTCACGGTTGGCGCGACCGGTTCACATTCGGAACATGCGCCTTGCGCCTCAGCCTTTCTTGGCCCAGCAATACCTGGGGGCGTGACATTTCGCCTTCCGTCCCGGCGTTCGTACCTTCGCCGCGCGATCCACGCCAGATCATATAAAGGACAGCCGCGAAATACCCTACTTGAATAAGAACGGCACAAATCGCGGTTTGAATCAGGGTTGCCCAGAGCGAATGTGTCACGAGATAGGTGACGACGCCGAATGCGATCAAAACGGCTACCATTCCACGGAAAAAAAGCAGGAAGGACATGGCTATGTCCTAGCACCGTCCAAGAACGGATCGTCCCAAGTCACGTGAAAAGGCCTCCCGCCCTGGTTGCACGCAGTCGTATTTCCGCAGGGCACCACAACGTGAAACTTCTCTGGAACCAGCCCTGCCTGACTATGTGCCCGTATGTTCCTTGTCTGACTTTATATTGGACTGGACGACGCGGCGCAACAAAAGTCACCGTTTCTGCAAGTGTCGTCCGGTAAACTTTTCATCCTTGTGTGGTTACGCTGCAACGCAGCACCCACCTCGCCAATCGCCTAGCGAGAGAGTCAACCATTTATGTATAATCTAGTATATACATCGTTGTAAATAATATATATCCGATACGTACCTATTCTATTCACAAAACCATATAGCTATAATCGAAATACCACCATATATATAGTAACGACAATTTCAATATAATCCGAATTCAGACTGTCATATGTCTGCAATATAACCGATCGTTACAAAATATGATAGAGCGCGCCCTACTTTTTTGACTTTCCCCACTCAATTCAGCGCTGGCGGGCGGCAAGCGAGGTTTGTGCGTCGCACCATTCCTCGACACTTATCCAGTTCGGAGCAGCGAATGAGATATGCCGCTAGGTTAGCAAATCTGCCTTTTCGACTACGCCGAGGCGGTGAGCATCCTCCAATAGGAGGAGTATGCAAACGTGGGTTCGATTTCGCGGGCGCCCTTCTGGCGCTCATGTTGCTCAGCCCGCTTCTCCTGATGCTCGCCGCCCTGGTGAAACTTTCGGACGGCGGCCGGGTTCTCTACGGCCACCGGCGTATCGGCCGGAACGGCAACAGCTTCGTCTGCCTGAAATTCCGGACAATGGCGGAAAACGGCGACGAGCTCATGCAGGCTTATTTCGAGCGCTATCCGCAAAGCAAACAGGAATGGCTCGCCACACGCAAGCTGCAACACGACCCGAGGGTCACGCCTGTCGGCCTTGTTCTGCGCAAGCTCAGCCTCGACGAATTGCCACAACTCATAAACATCCTGAAAGGAGAAATGAGCTTCGTCGGGCCCCGGCCCGTGGTCGAAGACGAGCTCCAGCTCTACGGGACGGCGGCCGAGTTCTATCTCAAATCCCGTCCCGGCCTGACGGGGCTATGGCAGATCAGCGGGCGCAACGACGTCTCCTACAGCACGCGCGTGGCCTATGACCGGCACTATGTCGAGAACTGGTCGTTCGTCGCCGACATCATCATCATCATCAAGACGTTTCCTGCAGTGCTGTCCTCGCGTGGCAGCTACTGAAGCCTGCCCAGGGACCGGAAGAGGAAAGCCAATCTGTGCTCAGAATGATGAAGCCGAACGTCAAACGGGTAAGCCGGGCGATCCGGGTAGGCATGGCGCTGATTGTCGCGGCCGCCCTTTTCGCATCGGCAAGTCCGGCGGCCCGGGCTGCCGAATACCAACTCGGAGCGATGGACAAGCTCAATATCCGCGTCGCCGAATGGCAGACCGCCCAGGCTGCCGTCCGCGACTGGGCATCCGTCAATGGCGAATATACAGTCAGCCCGGGTGGTACGATCTCCCTGCCTTTCATCGGCGAGATGGCGGTAAAGGGAGAGACAACAGGCGACGTCGCTAAAAAGATCGGCGACGAGCTCCAGCAGAAGTTCGGCCTCATCGACCAGCCATATGCCTCCGTGGAAATCGCCGAGTACCGGCCCGTCTTCGTGGCTGGCGATGCCCAGACACCCGGGCGTTATCCCTACATACCAGGCCTGACCGTTTTGAAAGCGGTCAGTCTCGCGGGCGGGGTGCGTCGTACCGACAATCTCGGCGGACGCTATCTGCGTGACTTCATCAATGCCCGCGGCGACTATCAGGTGCTCGCCTCGAAGCGGCTCGGCCTGCTGGCGGCGCGCGCGCGGCTAATCTCCGAGGCGGACGGCAACGACAAGATCGACTTCCCCAAGGAACTCAACGACACTGCCGAAGGCAAGAAACTGATGGACGACGAAACGGCCTTCAAGGAAACGCGGAAGAAGAAGCTCGACGTGCAATTGAAGGCGCTGGCCGACCTGAAAACCCTGCTTCAAAAGGAAGTCGTCTCGCTTTCGCAGAAGATGGATACCCAGCAGCGTCAGGCCGATCTCTCGAAGAAGGAACTGGCAAGCGTCGGCAATCTCGCCAACAAGGGTCTGGCAGTAAACCAGCGCGTCCTTACCCTCGAGCAGAGGACCGCCGACCTGGAAGGCAAGATCCTCGACCTGGAAACCACCCAGTTGCAGGCAAAGCAGGCTATCAGCAAGGCCGACCAGGACGCGGCGAGCCTGCGCAACGATTTCGATTCGGAGGTGGCGCAGACCCGGCAACAGGTGGAATCCGACCTGGAAGCCGCAAACCTGAAAATGGGCATGAACAAGGACCTGATGGCGGAAGCGGCACAGAACGACCCCGGGCTGGCGCGCTCTTCGGCCGAGGGATCACCCATTTCTGTGAGCTATTCGATCGTTCGTGAATCCGACGGGAAGACCGCCGAACTCCCGGCGGACGAAAACACCGCGGTGCTTCCGGGCGACATCGTCAAGGTTCGTCTCACGCTGCCAACCGCCAATTCCAACTAGGCCGGCGGCTCTAAGGGAAATGCCATCGGTGCAATTCGGGCACCGGAGCGGCAAACAGCCAATGAAAATCGCCAAGGCTATCTTCATCGATCCGGACCGCAACCTGGCATACGGGACGGCCGCAGTCGCGCTTTCGTTGTGCGTCTTCGCGTATTCGACCCTTTTCGGCAAAATCCCGATCCTGATTTATTATGCTATCTGGCTCCCGCTGGTGCTGGTCGACTACCGGCGCGTCCTGGGAAATTTCCCGCGTACGTACTGGATCCTGCCGTTCGGCATCCTGGCCTGCCTCTCCATTTTCTGGTCGCAGGCACCGGGGGTTTCCGCTCGCGCGGCCATCCAACTCGCCACCCATATTGTGTGCGCATTCATAGCAGCACGAACGATCAGCATCCGGACATTCACATTCGGCACGCTCATCGGCATTTCGCTGGTCGTTCTCTACTCGCTCGCTTTCGGCTCCTACCATTACGACCCGTTCGACGGCGACTTCAGCTTTTCCGGAGCTTTCGCGTCGAAGAACCTGCTAGGATTCTTCTGTTCGATCGGTATCTACTTCGCCTTCACATGCATCTTCGTCCTGCGTGAACGCCTGCTATGGTGCGGACTGGCAGTGATCTGCGCGGCGCTCGCCGGCTATGCGCTGATCGCCTCCCATTCCGCGACCGCCCTCATCACCACGATCGCCGCGCTCGCCGTCCTGATCGGACTAGGCGGCCTGACGCCGTTCCGGCCACGAACCCGCAAGACGCTGGCCATATTCGGCATCCTTCTAGGCATCGGGGCCGCCATGGCAGTCATGGCTCTCGGCGGCTTCGACTTCATCCTCGCGGCATTCGGCAAGAATACCACGCTTACGGGCCGTACCTATCTGTGGTCCCAGGGGCTTGCGGCGGCGGCAAACGCACCGATGTTCGGTGTCGGCTACCAAGCCTATTGGGTACCGGGATTCCCGGACGCCGAAAGGCTATGGGCTGAATTCTACATCACCACCCAGACGGGATTCCACTTTCACAACACCTATATCGAAACGCTTGTCGAAGTCGGCGCTGTCGGAGTCCTGCTGCTGGCGATCATATTGATCCGCACCTCGGCCGGATTCTTCGTCCGTTTTCTCGCCAATCGCAACGATGTCACAGCACGCATCATGCTTGGTCTTCTGGCCATGCTGTTGCTGCGCTCCGTCGTGGAGGTCGATGTCATCGCCCCCTACGCCCTAGGGTCGTTCCTGCTATATTATTCGGCGGCGCTCCTCGCTGCGCCACAGTTCCGACAGGCCACTGCGCGAGTCGTCCAGCCCGCCACCGTCTGGACCCTCGACACGCGATGAACAAACTCTATGGCGTGCAATACCTTCGCGCGATCGCCGCGGTCGGGGTCGTCATCTTCCACGCCACCGAGCGCTCCGGCGGACATTTCGTCATCGGGGCCGCCGGAGTGGATGTCTTTTTCGTCGTCAGCGGGTTCATCATGTGGACGATCTCGCAGAGACGACCGGTTCCCCCGCTCCATTTCTTCGGAGACAGGCTCCGGCGCATCGTTCCAGCCTACTGGCTGGCCACAGCCGCGATGGTGCTGGGCGGCCTGATCGGTGCGTTCCCCAACCTGACGCTGACTACCGGCCATGTGCTCGGATCGTTCTTCTTCATCCCACATCACTCGCCCAATGGCGGCGAGATCTGGCCCGTGCTCGTGCAGGGATGGACGCTGAATTATGAAATGTTTTTCTACTCTGTGTTCGCCTTGGCACTAGCCATCCGCGAAGATGCGAGGTTTGGCTTCCTGAGCGGAGGTTTTCTTCTCCTGGTCGGAGCCGGATTGACCTTCCGCCTCGAAAATCCAGTCCTTGCGACCTATACGAATCCGGCCCTGCTCGAATTCATCCTCGGCGTGGTTATCGGCAAGCTTTGGCTTGCCGGGAAAATGCCGCCGGCTGGCGTCGGTATCGCTTTTATCGCCATCGCGGCTTGCGGCTTTACCGTCGTCGGCACCACCTATTGGGGCTTCAGTCCGTTCGTCCTGGGCCCTCTGGCCGGCCTGCTGCTAGTCGGAACGCTTGCGCTTGAAAAGGCCGGGCTCATGCCACAGTCGAAATGGGCAACCTACGTCGGCGACGGCTCGTATATGATCTATCTCTGGCACACTTTCGCGATCTCCGTATCAGCCAAAATCGCCGACTTGCTTCAGATCCCGACAACTGCCGCGGTTCTGATCTCTTCCACGGCCGGAATTTTGTTCGGCATGCTCATGTTCGATCTGAGTCGATCCCGGCTTCTCGTGCCGCGGATGCCGGGAATGCAGAGACGCTAAAGCGACGTCGCGATCTTCGCTCCATGCGCTTTAGTTCCTTGATTTTGCGTATGTCTTCGTCCCGAAACCGGTGTCCGCTTTTGGGGACATGCTTTAGATCTTCAATCCGGCGTTGCGCCGAGCGCACAGAGGATTCCGCGCAGTTCCGCAAGTCCGCGCAGCCTTCCGATCGACGGATAGCCCGGCGTCACGTCCTTATCGAGATCGTCCAGCATGCGGTGTCCGTGGTCGGAACGGAAGACGATGGTCTCATCCGATGCGCGGTGACGATCCTCGGCCACCAGTTCCTTCAAAACGGCAACCATATCGACATCGCCGCCGAGGTGATCACTTTCGTGGAAACTGCGCGGATCGGCCTCGCGCTTCGTTGCGCGCAGATGGGCGAAATGGATCCGCGGGGCGAAGCGCCGCGCCATCGCCGGGAGGTCATTGTCAGCGCGCACCCCGAGGCTGCCTGTGCAAAGACAGATGCCGTTGGCCGGTGATGGAACCGCGTCGAAGAGTTCCGCATAATCCGCCTCCGTCGAGGCAATGCGCGGCAGCCCGAAAAGCGGGCGTGGCGGATCGTCCGGATGCAGTGTCAGCTTGACGCCAAGGCTCTCCGCCGCCGGCGTCACCGCTTCGAGGAACTCTATCAGGTTGCGGCGGAAGCGTGTCGCATCGATGCCCTTATAGGCGGCGAGGCGGTCACGGAAGCCCGGCAGGGTCATCGGCTCAGTAGTGGAACCCGGTAGCGCCGAAGTGATAATGCGGACGATCTCCGCCACCTCCTTCTCGCTCATCGCCGAACGCACGGCTCTGGCACGCTCGCGTTCCCGCGACGTGTAATCGGCTTCCGCGCCCTCGCGCTCCAGTATGAAAAGATCGAAGGCGGCGAATCGTTCCTGGTCGAAGCGCATAGCGGTCGCACCGGTCGGCGTAACGAAATCGAGTTCGGTCCGCGTCCAGTCCACGACGGGCATGAAATTATAGCAGATGATGCGGATGTCCGAGGCGGCAACGGCTTCGAGGCTGGCGATCCATGCCTCTATCTCCGCCTTCGCCGCCGCTCCTTTTCGCTTGACGGCATCGGGGATGGGGATGCTCTCGACAACCGACCATGTGAGTGGCGTACGGCCGGGCGGCGTAGTTTCGATCAAGTTACGGCGCTCGGCGACTTCGGCCTCGGTCCAAGCGCGGCCGATCGGCACTTCATGCAGAGCCGAAACAATATTCGTTGCGCCGGCCTGGCGCACGGCGTCGAGCGGAACGCCGGCACGCGGTCCAAACCATCTCCATCCCTGGCGCATTTTTCACTCCGATGCGAAATAATCGGGATACTGCTCGACGAGCAGGTCGATATCCGGAATCACCGCGCTCAGATGGATCATCATCGCCGCTTTCGCCGCCGCCGGATCGCGCGCGGCGATCGCGTCGCGGATGGTGATATGCTCGCCGATTACCCAATCCATGCGGCCAAGAACGGGGAGCGTGAGGCGGCGGGCGCGGTCGATCTGCACCTTCGACTGCTTCAAAAGCTTCCAGATTCCCGGATGGCCGCTGATATCGGCAATGGCTTCGTGGAAGGCCTCGTCGGCTTCATGGAAGGCGCCGGTATCGCCGAGGCCGGCTAGCGCGCGCTGGCGGGCGATGATCGCATCAAGCCGGACAATCTCCTTCTCTCTCGCAATCTCCGCCGCCGCCTCGACGGTCGCGCCTTCAAGCGCCTTGCGGATCATGACCGCCTCGGGGATCGCGTTGACGGGCACCCGCGATACGAAAGTGCCGGACTGAGGGAAGATATCGACCAATCCCGCCTCCGCGAGCCGGATGATCGCCTCGCGGACAGGCGTACGGCTCACGCCGAATTCTTCCGCAATGAGCTTTTCCTGCAGCGGCGTACCTGGCGACAGTTCGAGCGAAAGGATTTCGCCCAGCAGATGCTCATGGATAGCGGAAGCGGTGGTGACGCGACGCACGGCCCTTGTTGCCTGCTGCCGCGCACGTCCGCCGCGCTTCTCCTCGATCTGCTTCAGCATACCCGATCCGTTCGAAGTGATTGACATAGTAGTATATCAGTTGCTACAGTTTGCCAAGATGGCTAGCGGAAATGACGTTCATCGGCTTCTGCGGCAACATCCGGGCGGGAGGAATGGACGCTTTATCCGGAGTGCCGACAGCCACCGGAAGGAAGGCGGATAGACCGCCACTAGACCGGGCAGACAAACGGTAGCGGACAAGTCCGCAGCCCACCATTTATGACGGAAAGGCGGAAACACCGCCGCAAATCAGGAGGAGATCATGCAAGTTACACGCAGGCATTTCATGGGCGGCGTTGCCGGCCTTGCCACTTACGGGGCCTTTGGCGGCCACGTTTTCGCGGAGGCACAGAAGCCGTCGAGCCCGCTGACAATCACCATCGTCGATGTCGCCGGCAATCTGGCGCTGACCCAGGGTGCCTTCGATGCCTACGCAGCGGCCAAGCCTGACTTCGTCTCGCGCTTCGCCTACACCAAGGCGCCCTCGCCCGAACTGCCGGCGAAGCTGCAGGCGCAGCAGGCGGCGAAGCGGGTCGATCTCGACCTCGTCCTGACCGGCACGGATGCGCTTTCCGCCGGCCTTGGGCTTGGCCTGTGGGTCGACCTCAAGCCGCATATGTCGGAGCTGCCCAAGCTGGAAGACATCCTGCTACCGCAGGCCTTCAAGATGCAGGGCCTGGCCAAGGATCAGGGCGTTATCGTCACCTATTATCCGTCCGGGCCGCTCATCGAATACATGCCGGATGCGGTCAAGACCGTGCCGACCACCACACAGGAACTGCTCGACTGGACCAAGGAAAATCCGAACAAGTTCATCTATGCGCGCCCCGCGAATTCCGGTCCGGGCCGCACCTTCCTGATGGGCCTGCCCTATCTCCTCGGCGACAAGGATCCGATGGATCCCGAGAAGGGCTGGGAGAAGACCTGGGAATATCTGGCCGAACTCGGCAAGAACATTGAATACTACCCGACCGGCACCACGCCAACGATGAAGGAACTCGGCGAGGGCACGCGCTCCATGATCGCGTCCACGACCGGTTGGGACATCAATCCCCGCGCGCTCGGCATCGTGCCGAAGGAAGCCAAGGTCGGGACGTTGAAGGGTTTCCACTGGGTCACCGACGCGCACTATATGTGCATCCCCAAGGGCGTTTCCGACGAGAAGGTCGCCGTGCTTCTCGATGTCATGAATTTCGTGCTGCAGCCGAAGCAGCAGGCGATCGCCTATGACCAGGGCTATTTCTACCCCGGCCCGGCGGTAAAGGACGTGCCGATCTCGATGGCGCCGCAGGCAAGCCAGGAGTGCATCAAGGAGTTCGGCCGCCCCGAATACGCCGACTGGATCGCCAACAACCCGCTCGAACTGCCGCTTGAGCCGCAGCAGATGGTGAAAGCCTTCAACATCTGGGATCAGAAGATCGGCGCCGCCAAGGGTTAGGCTGGACTGCTGGAGCGGTTTAGCTCCACCGGCAGGCTTCGACGGGAAGCCTGCCGGACCGGAGACGATTGCGTAATCTACCTCTCTTCGAAGAAGATAGGGGAAACAACCAAGGTATCGGCGGAGAGCGCGTTTGGCTGACAAGGGCAAATCATCGCAGAGTGGTCGCCTAGAACTCATCGACGTTCGCCGCACCTTCGGCAGCTACAACGCGCTCGACGGCATCAATCTCTCCGTCGAACCGGGCGAATTCATCGCGCTTCTCGGCCCTTCCGGTTGCGGCAAGTCGACTGCGCTCAACTGCATCGCGGGACTGCTCGAACTGACAGGCGGGGAGATCCGGCTTGCCGGGAAACGCATCGACGAACTGCAGTCCGAGGCGCGGGGCTTCGGCATGGTCTTCCAGAACTACGCTCTCTTCCCGCATATGAGCGTGCGCAAGAATGTCGGCTTCGGACTTTCCATGCGAAGCGTATCCGGGGCAGACGCCGCAAAGCGCATCGCCGATGCGCTGGCGCTGGTCAGGCTGCAAGGCCAGGAGGACAAGTTGCCGGGCCAGCTTTCCGGCGGCCAGCAGCAGCGTGTCGCGATCGCGCGCGCCGTCGTCATCCGTCCACCGCTCGTCCTCATGGACGAGCCGCTTTCCAATCTCGACGCCAAGCTCCGGCTGGAGATGCGCGCGGAAATCCGTGGCATCCACGACCAGATCGGCTCCACCACGATCTACGTCACGCACGATCAGGACGAGGCATTGTCGCTCGCCGACCGCATCGTCGTCATGCGCGAGGGTCAAATCCGCCAGATCGGCACCCCACAGGACCTATACGAGCGGCCGAACCATCCGGATGTCGCGGACTTCATGGGTTTTCGCACGCGCATTCCGGGCCGGCTCGTGTCGTCTTCCAATGGCCATGCGGCTGTCGAGGCGGGCGGCACGACGCTCGAAGGGATCGCCGCCGAAGGCGTGGCGCCCGGCGACAAGGTGCTCGTGTCGATCCGTCCGGAAGACCTGGTTGCCGTCGACGAGGGCGAGGGACTGAAAGCGACCGTCAAAAGCATCGAATATCGCGGCCGCGCCTTCTTCGGCCTGGCGAACGGCACCGACGGTACCGAACTCTTCTTCCGTGCCGACAGGGCCTACCCGCGCGGCGCGTCCATCGTGCTGAGGCCTTTGGCAGAGCGCACACTGCTTTTCACGGAGAAAGCTTGATGTCCGCTGTGGCGGCTAGTGCGTCATCCGGACCGTCGCTCAGGAAGCGGCTGGCGGCGCGCGGTCTTGACGGAACGACACTGCTGGTCCTTCCCGGCATCGTCACGACTCTTCTGCTCTTCGTCTATCCTTTCCTCTACGGCGTCGTGGACTCGCTGGCACCGAAGGAAGGGCCGTGGTTCGCGAACTACGTGAAATTCTTCAGCGAGCCGTTCCAGTACGACACCATCTTCGCGACGCTGTGGCTGGCGCTGCCGGTGACGATCATCAACGTGGTGGTCGCAATCCCCATCGCTTTCCGTGTGAGGCTGATGCGCCGCCAGCGGCTGCTCACCACCATCCTCGTCCTGCCGGTTACGCTCGGAACCGTGCTAGTCGCGGACGGCTTGCTCAACTATCTCGGCCCGCGCGGCTGGTTCAACCGCACGCTGATGTTCTTCGACTTGATCGACCATCCGCTGAGGCTGACCAATAATTACTGGGGCGTCTTCGCCTCGCTGATCATCACGGGCTTCCCCTTCGCCTTCCTGCTGACGCTCTCCTACGTCTCCGGCATCGACCCGGCGATCGAGCAGGCGGCGGCGACGCTCGGCGCCAAGGCCCGGCAGCGCTTCATGCGAATCTTCCTCCCGCTTCTGGCGCCGGGATTGATCGTGACCTTCTGCCTCGCCTTCGTACAGGCCTTCTCGGTGTTCCCGTCCGCCGTGCTGCTCGGCGCGCCGTCCGGACCGACACGCGTCATCGCGATCGCCGCCTATCAGGCCGCCTTCGAGCAATACGACCATTCGATGGGCGCCGCGATCGCCATCATCATGGGGCTGGTACAGCTTGTCGTGATCCTGGCCGTGCTGTCGCTCCGGCAGGTTTTCTATCGCGGTCCGGCCGCCGGCGGGAAAGGATAGGCCATGATCAGGGATAATGGCCTTGCCTCGCGTCTGTGGCGCTTCGCTATCTGGGCGGTCGTCGTGCTCTTCGTGCTCAACCTGCTCGGCGTGATCATGGCGGTCGTCGTCAACTCTGTTTCGACGCGCTGGCTCGGCACCTGGCTGCCGGCCGGGTGGACATCGCATTGGTATGTCGATGCCTGGCGCGAATTCCAGTTGACCCCGGTGCTGATCGTCACCTTCGAGATCGTCTTCGCGGTGGTGATCATCTCCGGGCTGGTCGGCGTTACGACGGCCTATGCGCTAGCGCGCCGCGATTTCCCCGGCAAGCGGCTGATGGTGCTGATCTTCCTCCTGCCGCTGCTGCTGCCGCCGCTGACCTACGGCATTCCGCTTGCCACCGTGCTTTACCGACTCGGCGTCGGCGGCACGTTCTGGGGCGTGGTGCTCGCCAATCTGGTGCCAGCGATACCCTTCGTCGTCCTGGTCATGATCCCTTTCATCGAGCAGATCGACCCGCGCGTCGAACAGGCGGCGCGCGTCTTCGGGGCATCGACCACAAGCCTGTTCGTCCGCATCCTCTTGCCGCTGCTATTGCCCGGCATGCTGGCGGCGCTGCTTCTGGTTCTGGTGCGTACGCTCGCCATGTTCGAACTCACCTTCCTGACTGCCGGACCGACCAGCCAGACGCTCGTCGTTTCGCTCTATTACGCGGTCTTCGCCTCGGGCGTCAGGGCGTCGCAATCGATCGACGCGATGGCGGTCGTCTACATGGTCACGACCTTGTTCTGGCTGATCATCGCGCTCCAGTTCGTCAATCCGACGCAGATCGTGGCGCGGGCAAAGCAGCAGCCCGCCAACCCGTAAGACTATCAGCGACCTCTCCGGGATGATCTTGCTGCGGCGTCTTGTCGCATCATGTTTCTCTGGTGCGATTTTCCGACCGGGCGGAAGCCAACAAAATCAGACACTAACTTGACTTATCGAGACAACTTTTCAAATCGCCGAAGCAACACCTTAGAATCGTTATAAATCATTGTGGTTGAAGCGCTTTTCAGCGCGTCCTAGAAGCTGGCCATCCGTTTTGGGCAGGTGCCGCGACTGATGCGGCACGTATTGCGAACGCAGATGACCATGAAAGCCACGAACACCGACCTGCCTCGTGAGGCGCTCCAGCCGCGCCGCGAAAGCGGCGCTCAGGTTTCGCGTGCCGATCCGGTTGCTGCGCCAGGCATCTGTCGGGAGTTCCTACAGCCACGGCGCGCTTGCCCATGCTAGCAACCTTCGTCATCGGCCTGCGCGAGGGCCTCGAAGCGGCGCTGATCGTCGGCATCATCGCGGCCTTCCTGCGCAAGAACGGCAAAAGCCTTACCGCCATGTGGTTCGGTGTCTTGCTGGCCATACTCCTGTCGATCGCCGTCGGCGTCGGTCTAAAGCTGGTCGAGAAGGCGCTGCCGCAAGCTGCCCAGGAGGGCATGGAGGCCGTGATCGGCGCCATCGCCATCTTCTTCGTCACCGGCATGATCGTGTGGATGAACGCGCATGCGCGCGACATGAAGCGACAGATCGAAGCCGAGGCGGCGGATGCACTCGGTCAGGCCAGTGCCTATGCGCTCGCGCTGATGGCATTCCTCGCCGTGCTCAAGGAAGGCTTCGAAACAAGCGTCTTCCTGCTTGCGACGTTCTCGGCGGCGCAGTCGGCATCGCTTGCCGCCGCCGGCGCGGTCATCGGGCTTTTGCTTTCGGCCGTCATTGGCTGGGGCATCTATATGGGCGGCGTCCGGATCAATCTGTCGCGCTTCTTCCGCGTCACTGGGGCATTCCTCATTCTCGTGGCCGCCGGACTGGTGATCACCTGCCTGCGTACGGCCCATGAAGCAGGCTGGCTGAACGCCGGCCAGCAGGCGACGGTGAACCTTTCCTGGCTGGTCGCGCCTGGCTCCATCCAGTCGGCGCTCATCACCGGCGTTCTCGGCATTCCGGCCGATCCGCGGCTGGTCGAGGTCCTAGGCTGGTTCGCCTATCTCATCCCCGTTTCGCTCTTCATCTACTGGCCGCCGGCGAGGCGCCTCGGAACGCAGGCAGGCGCGAAACTGAAGCTTGCGATTGCCGGCGGCCTTGTTGCCGTCGCGCTCGGCCTTGCCCTTATCTATCCGGTTCCGCAAGCCGAGCTCCCGACAGAGGCGCCGCTTGTCGCGGGCGCAGGCGGGTCCGCGCAGCCTGTCGGCACCGCCCGACTGGAAGCAGCAGGGAGCAATGGGTTGATGCTCAAGGTCTCGACCAAGGACGGGAGTGCTTCCCTGCCTCTGACGAATGGCGATGCCCGGCAAGAAAGCCATGAGGGGATCGAGGCCTCGGCCTGGACCATCCACAGCACCGGCACGCCGGCGGAAAAGCCATCGAGCCTCACCCTCGACGAGGTCGTGGCGCTTGCCGGCGGACGCATCCCGGTCGGCTTCAGCCCTTCGCGGAACCCCGGGCCGTTCACGGCCGAATGGTCCGCTCGCCGCTCGACCGAGGTGTGGGCTGTCGGCGGGACGCTGCTCGATGCATCGGATGAGGAGACGACCGTCGTCACGCTTTCGGATGGGGGATTGCGCACGCCGCGGACACTTACCGTGCGCAACGACGCCGCTGGGGGCTGGCAAGTATCCGCAACCTATCGCGACGCGGTTGTGGCGAAACTGAATGCCGTAGCAAGAGCACGCACCGAACGTCATTTCTGGGCGGTCCAGTTGCCGTTCATCCTCGCCATTATCGCCCTCCTGCTCGCCGCATCGGCCGGGCGCACATTGATGCAGGAGCACCGGCGGGCCGGGGCCTCCGCGAATGCTTCCATTTCAAAGCCCGGCCGACGCGCCGAAAATTCCATGACCAAAGGAGTAACGCATGCCGCCCATTAACCAGACGACGCCGCTCGCCGCCGCGACGGGGCTCGCCGTCCTTCTGGCGCTCGCGCCGGGCGCCGCCGCGCAGGAAGCGCCGGTGAAGGACGGAGTCTCGCAGGTAAAGGTCGAACTGACGTCGGATAACGGCGGAAGCTGCGTCCTCGACAGCACCTCGGCCAAGGCCGGGCCCATCACCTTCTCCGTCACCAACAAGACCGCCGCCTCGATCAGCGAGCTCGAGCTTCTCAACAACGACCGTATCCTCGGCGAAAAGGAAAACCTTGCGCCTGGCCTGCCCACCGTGAGCTTCACACTTACCCTCGACGGCGGCACCTATCAGATCTATTGCCCCGGCGCTTCGGCGGAAATGCAGGATTTCAAAGTGACGGGCAAGGCCGCGAAAGCGGCCGGCAGCACGCAGGATATTCTCGCCGAGGGCGTCAAGGGCTACGCTCATTACGTTGACGGTGTTGTGGATTCCATGGTGACGGCCGTCCAGCGGCTGAGGGCCGACATCGATGCCGGCGATCTCGAAAAGGCGAAGGCCCAATACGCAGCGGCACGCCCGTTCTACGAGCGCATCGAGTCCGACGTCGATGGCTTCATGCTGCCCGGCTACAAGGCAACCGACAATGCCGGCAATCTCGACTATCTGGTCGACATGCGCGCATCGAACCTCGATCCGGCGGTCGGCTGGCACGGCTTCCACGCCGTCGAGCGCGAACTGTTCGAAAAGGGCGCGATCACAGACGAGACGAAGAAGCTGGCCGCCGAACTGCAGGATAATGTCGAAAAGCTCGACAAGCTGGTGAGCACGCTCGAATACCGGCCTGAAGACCTCGCCAACGGCGCCGCAGGCCTCCTCGAAGAGGTGCAGACGGGCAAGATCACCGGCGAGGAAGAAGCCTACAGCCATATCGACCTGGTCGATTTCGCCGGTAATATCGAAGGCGCCCAGCAGGCCTTCGCCTTCCTCGAGCCTGGCATGCAGAAGATCGACGCCGACCTGACGAAGCAGGTCAACGCGCAGTTCCAGAACGTGCTGAAGTTGCTCGAAACCTACCGCGACCCGAATGAACTGGGCGGCTACAAGCGCTACACGGCCGAGCTAAAGGCTTCCGACGCCAACAAGCTTAGCAAGGCGATCCAGGCGCTGCAGGAGCCACTCTCCAGGATAGCCGAGAAGGTGGCAACGGCGCATTGATGACCGGCGATCGGAAGAAAGACGCGCAGTTTCGGCTTTCGCGCCGCGGCCTGCTCCTCGGAGCGGCCGCCGGCACCGTTGGCGCCACCGTGCCGGGAGTGCCTGCGCAGGCGGCAGTCGCCGATCCGGAAGACATCATCGACCTGAACGGCGAATACCCGTTCTATGGCAACGCGGAACAAGCCGGCATCCGCACGCCGCCGCAGCGCTATACCTTCTACATGACCTTCGACCTGACGACGCAGTCACGGATGGACCTCCAGGTCCTTCTCGCACGCTGGTCGGCGGCCATCTCGCAACTGATGAAAGGCAAGCCGGTCGGGCAGATCGAGCCGGCGCGGCCGGACGCCATCGGCTTCGACACGGGCGAGGCGCTCAACCTCAGCCCCGCTTGCCTGACGGTAACGGTCGGGCTCGGGCCGAATGTGTTCAGCGACACTTACGGCCTCGCCGGCAGCAAGCCCGCGCTCCTGCGCGAGCTGAAACAATTGCCGAGCGATGCGATGAAGCCGGAACTGACCGGCGGCGACCTGTCGCTGCAGGCCTGTGCCGATGATCCGCAGGTTGCCTATCACGCCGTCCGCGATCTTGCACGCATTGCCAAGAGCACCGGTGCCGCCGCGACCCGTTGGACGGTGATGGGTTTCGGCCGCGCCTCCGCCGGCAAGGGCCAGTCGACACCGCGCAACCTGCTCGGCTTCAAGGACGGCACGCGCAACATCCGCGAGGACGCCGACTTCGACCGCTTCGTCTGGGTCAAGGACGGGCCACCCTGGCAGCATCACGGCACGTATCAGGTCGTGCGCAAGATCCAGATGCATATCGAGGCGTGGGATACCGACAGGATCGGCAATCAGAACGAAATCTTCGGCCGCCACAAAGTCTCCGGCGCGCCGCTGACCGGCACGCACGAGTTCGACACGCCAGACTTCGAGAAGAAGGACATCAAGGGCAATCCGGTGATCCCGGCTGCAGCCCATATCCGGCTCGCCTCGGCGGAGGATAATGAGGGCCTCCGAATCCTGCGCCGCTCGTACAATTATACCGACGGCATCAATCAGTATGGCGTGCTCGATGCCGGCCTGCTCTTCATCGCCTACCAGAACGATCCGGCCCATTTCGAGCGGCTGCAGACAAAACTCGGCGCGGCCGACCTCCTCAACGAGTACATCACGCATATCGGCTCGGCGATCTTCTTCGTCCCGCCGGCGCCACAGGAAGGCTCCTACATCGCCGCGCAGCTGTTCGCGGACGGATAGCGCATCCGCGCCCGCGGCATTATCACGCCTCGATCACTGCCTTTCGCACACTCGCGCGGATCGCGGGGCGCCAAGGTTTCTCGTCCGTATAGAATGTCTCCGATCGTCCGGTATTAAAACTGGACAATCCTTCTCATCTTTTGTAGAAATCACTTTATAACGATTCTAAAAAGTCTATGGTGATCGTGGCCGCCGAGACCATGCACGCTTGGGGCCAGGTGCGAAAGGGAGCGGAATGCGACTAACGAGGCAGACCAACTACGCGATCCGCATCCTGATGTATTGCGAGGCGAACGACGGCAAGCTCAGCCATGTGCCCGAGATCGCCACCGCTTACAAGGTGTCGGAGCTTTTCCTCTTCAAGATCCTCAAACCGCTGGTCGAAAACGGGTTCATCCATACCGTGCGTGGCCGCAACGGCGGCATCCGTCTTGCCAAGCCGGCCACGGACATCTCGCTTTTCGATGTCGTGCGCGTGACGGAGGATAGCTTCTCGATGGCGGAGTGTTTCGAGAGCGACGCGGTCGATTGCCCACTGGTCGATTCCTGCGGGATGAATGCCGCGCTCCGCGAGGCGCTCGGCGCCTTCTTTGAAGTACTCGCGCGTTACAGCATCGATGACCTGGTCAAGGCGCGGCCGAATATCGCGACGATCCTCGGCATCTCCCAGTTGAAATCCGCCGCCGCCTGATCCCGAACCTAAACCGCGATAGACTTTCTAGAAAGCAATCGATTGGGGCAGGACAAAAGGCGCGCCACCCGCCGGCGGCAGGCTGACCTTCAGCGCGCACTCGAAGACGGTCTCCAGGAGATCGTCGGTCAGGAGCTCATTCGCCGGTCCGGCGGCGGCCACCCTGCCCCGATGGATGGCGACCACATGGTCGGCGAACATCGCCGTCAGGTTAAGGTCGTGCAGAACGGCGATGACACCGCCGCCGCGCGCCGTGAAATCGCGCGCGATGCGCATGATCGCAAGCTGGTGCTTGATGTCGAGGTTCGAGACCGGCTCGTCCAGCAGCAGATAGCGCGGCTCGCCGTCGAAGACAGGCGCCCATACCTGGCATAGTACGCGCGCAAGCTGCACGCGCTGCTGCTCGCCGCCGGAAAGCTCCTGGTAATGCCGACCGCCATAGCCGGCGAGGCCAACGCGTGAAAGTGCGCGCTCCGGCAGATTGTGCTCCTCGCCCGGCAGCATGCCAGGCCGTGCGTTGGTGAGGCCGAGTCCCACCACCTCGCGCACGGTGAAGGGGAAGGACAGCGTCGCCGCCTGCGGCAGCACGGCGCGCATTCCGGCCACCTGCCATGGCTTCAATTCGGCAAGCGAGCGGTCGTTGATGCTGACTGACCCTTCATAGGCAAGCTCGCCGGAAAGCGCTTTAAGGAGGGTCGTCTTCCCCGAGCCGTTTGGCCCGATGATCGCGGTGACCGAAGCCGGAAGCGCCTCGATGGAGACGTCGTGGAGGATGCGCTTGCGACCGATGGAAACGGAAAGAGAGCGGGCCGAGATCATAGGTCTTGCCTTACATGTCGAGCAGGCCGCGCTTGCGCAAGAGCAGCCACAGGAAGAAGGGTGCGCCGACAGCGGCGGTGACGATACCGATCGGCAGTTCGGCCGGCGCTACGATCGTGCGGCTCACCGCATCGGCAACCAGCAACAGGCTTGCGCCGAGCAGCGCAGAGGCCGGCAGCAAATAGCGGTGGTCCGGCCCGATGGCGAGGCGCAGGAGGTGCGGAACGATAATTCCGACGAAGCCGATGCCGCCGCTGACCGCAACCGACGCCCCGGCAGCGGCCGCGACGGCGAGGATTGCGCCGCCTTTCAGCCGTTCCACGGCGATGCCGAGATGACCGGCCGCCGCCTCGCCCAGCGCCAACGCGTTCAGTCCGCGCGCCAGGAAGGGCGCAAGCGCAAACGAGGCGATGATGATTGGCCCGGCAGCCCAGAGCTTCGTCCAGGTCGAGCCGGCGAGCGAGCCGAGCGTCCAGAAGGTCAGCTCGCGCAATTGCCGATCGTCGGCGACGAAGATCAGGAAGCCGGTGAAGGCCATGGCTATCGCGCCGACAGCGATGCCGGCGAGAAGCATGGTGGCGACCGAGGTCTGGCCGCGTCTTGTCGATATCCGGTAGAGCACCAGCGTCACGACGAGGGCGCCGAAGAAGGCGGCGAGCGGCAGCGTGAAGATACCAAGCAGCATCGTCACGGGGGCAAGGACGGTCGTCCCAAGCACGATCACCGAAACCGCGCCGAGACTGGCGCCCGCCGAAACGCCGACGATAGCGGGGTCGGCGAGCGGGTTGCGGAACAGCCCCTGCATGAGAGCGCCGGAGACGGCGAGCGCCGCCCCCACCAGCGCGCCGAGCAGCACGCGCGGCAGGCGGATGTCGTAGACGATGATGGCATCGCGGTGTGAGAGACCCGCCCCCGCGTCGGCGCCGCCGAGCAACCTGCCGAGGACGCCAAGGATCGAAGCATCCGATGCACCGGCAGCGAGGCTTAGAAAACCGGTGAGGAGTAGCAATGCAACGAGCCCGGCGATCGCCAGCCGAGCGCGACCGGAGCGGTCGCCCTCGGCGCGACGTGGCGCCACGAAGGCGGATGCCGCAGTGCTTCGTTCCACGAACACGGCCTCAGTCCGAGAGCGTCGGATAGAGTTTCGACGAAAGCTCGCGAACGGCGCTGGCGGTCCTTGGGCCGAAGCCAAGCAGATAGAGCCCGTCCATGCGTATAAGCGCCTTCGAGGCGCCGGCTGGCGTCGCCGCGATGCCGGGTTGCGAAAGAATCTCCTCGTCGCCGAAACCACCCGGCGCGCCGCCGGTCATCATCAATATGACGTCTGGTCGGGCGCCGATGACCGCCTCGTCGGAAAGCGGCTTGTAGCCCTCGAACGCGTCCATGGCATTTCGCGCACCGGCAAGGCGGATAATGCCGTCGGCGGCCGTGCCCGTTCCAGAGGCAAGCAGTTTGCCGCCCTGGGCCGACAGGACGAAAAGCACGTGCTTCGGCGTCTTGATCGTGGCCAGCCGCTTCTCGGCAGCGTCTATCTCATCGCGAACTGTCCGCGCCAGCTTTTCGGCGGCCTCGGGCCGATCGAGCGCTTCACCGACGATGCGGATTTTTTCCAGTATGCCGGCCTCGGAATATTTCTCCGGCACGATAATCAGCGGCACCGCGGCCTTCTTCAGGACGTCCATCGCCTCCGGCGGGCCGCTGCCCTCCTGCGCGAGGATCGCCGTCGGATCGACCGACAGCACGCTTTCGGGTGAAAGCTGGCGCATGTAGCCGATGTCGGGCAGCTTCGTCGCCTCAGGCGGATAGGTACTGGTGGAATCACGCGCAACGAGCCGGTCGCCGGCGCCGAGTGCGTAGACGATCTCGGTGATCGAACCGCCGATGGAGACCAGCCGCGCGGTGTCGATTTCCGACCCGACCGGCTTTTCCTCTGCAAGCGCAGCACCCGGCCCGACTACAAAGGCGGCCGCCAAAACGGCCACCGCCTGAATGGCGGCGCGCCGGTTCATGCCTCGTCTTCTCGGCGCCATCTCTTTCCTCAGGCCGCCGTCGGGCGAGCGATACGCGGCAGGTTCTCGGCCAGGAAGCGCCAATCCTTCCGCTCTTCCTCGCCCTCCTTCCGCTCGCCGAAGAACTGGATGATGAGGTTGCGGTCGGCATCGAACGCCTCGACCGAAGTGACATGGCCATCGCGCGTCGGTTTGCGCACCACCCATGCTTCCGCGATGTGGTCGATACGCAGATGCAGATGGAAGGTTTCGTCCATCACGTTCAGCCACGGCCCCATCGGCTTGATATTGGTAACGGGACCGGTGTGGATCTGCACGCAGCCGCGATTGCCCACGAAGGCCATGATCGGCAGGCCGTCATTGGCGGCGAGATTGATGAGCGCGGTGACGGCCTCGCGATCGAGCGGCCAGGCGAAATCCTCACCGATCAATTCCAGCGCGCGCCGCCGTCCGAGCTTGAACTTACGCAGCATGCCGAAGAACTGATGCACGTCCTTCATCGCCTGCCAACGCCGGCGAAATTCGTCGAGGTCCACCGGCGCCGAATCGTCGTGCTGTTCCGGTTCGATTTCCCCAAGCTCCACCCTACGCGACTGATCTTGCGAACGAAGGCTCTCCACGAGCTTCCCGTAAGCGTCGAGGTTGGAAGCCGGCCGCAGATGAATCTTGTGCACGGCCTCGCCAGCCGCATTGAAGAATTGCAGGCTGCGGCGGAGGTCATCACCTTCGCCCTTCTCCACCGCAAAGCTGTGCTTCCATAAACTCGGGAAAATCCTGAGGTCGATATCCCTGTTCAGCACGATCGCGTGCTGCTTGCCGACGTTGATATTCGCATAGACGCCGATCTTCTCATGGACTGCGCTTTCGTTACGCGTCAGCGCCATCACCTCGCCGACCGCCCCGAGCCCGTTCAGCAGAACGTCCAGGCGCGGCTCGATGCGGGCCACACCGTCGCCGCATCGCGCGGCGACCAGTTCCGCTTCGGAAATGCCGAGTTGGGCGGCAAGCTCGCGCTCGCGAACCTTCGGGTTTTCGATACGCGCGCGGTTGATCTCGTCCGGCGTCGGCCGTGTCATCGCATCCATTGATGCCCCCTATTTGTTGAGAATGAGCTTGCCCTGGCGAGTGATTTTCAGCCGATAGAGCGCGCCATCGTGATCGATGACGATTTCGGTGCGGCCGGCGAACAGCGTGGCGCTGTCGAGCGTGCGCGTATCGGGCGATTGCGGCCGGCGCGGCATAGCGGAAGTGAAATCAAGGCGACGATATTCGCGCGGAATCTCTGGAGGCTTATGCGCGTTCACGGGTCGATGTCCCTTGGTCTGCGCCGGGCTGGCTCGGGGCTGGCTAGGCGACGTCGATTGCGTGATCTGATTTCTTGACACCAATAATCAGGTTTATTAGGAAGTGCAATACCGGAGTGAGTTAGTCAACATTTACGGCGCTCCGGGACATATCATTTTTCGCGAGCAAGCCTCCGGCCAGCCAGCGTCCAACACGTCGAGTACGACGATGGGGAGTAAGGCTATGGGGCTAAGGATGACTGCGAGGGCGCTGCTTTTGGGAAGCGCCGCCCTGGCATTGACGGCGGGACAGGGCGCGCTGGCGCAGCGGGCGACGCAGAACAACAACACGCAGGCGGGCACGACCGAAAAAGAGACCGGCCCGACAAAGGCCGCGTCCGGCAAGACGACGCGCCTCGACCAGATCACGGTCGTCAGCCGCACAGGCGAATCGGCGGTAGAAGCGCTGGCCTCCGTAAGCCATGTGGACCAGGCACAAATCGAGCGGCGGATGTCCTCCTCGCCTAATGATCTGCTTTTCGGCATCCCAGGCGCTACCATGCAGACGGACAGCCAACGTGTGGGATCGAGCGTCAACATACGCGGGCTACAGGATTTCGGGCGGGTCGCGGTTCTTACCGATGGCGCCAGGCAGGACTTCCAGATTTCGGGTCACGGTACCCAAAGTCTTGTCTTCATCGATCCAATGCTGGTCAAACAGGTCGACGTCATCCGCGGACCGGTGGCCAACACCTACGGCTCCGGTGCGATTGGCGGCGTGGTCATGATCGAGACAAAGGACGCCGAAGATTTCCTCCATTCGGATGAAAACTGGGCGGCCTCGCTCATGGGACAGTATGAGACAAACGGCAGAGGCTGGACGACCAGCGCCACCGGCGCCTATCGCTTCAGCGATGCTTTCAGCGTACTTGGCAACATCGTCTACCGCGACTACGGCGAATACAAGGATGGTGGCGGCAACACTGTCGAAGGCAGTGCGTTTGACGTGCTCAGCGGCACGATCAAGGCGACAGCCCGCCCCACGGAAAACAGCAAGCTGCAACTCGGGTGGGTCGGCGCCAAGGACGATTGGAATACGGCAGGCGACATACAGGGGTTTGACTTAAGGCAGAATACCTTTACTGGAAGATACAATATAAAGGATGACCAAGAGAAATGGTTAGACCTAAATATAAACCTATCTTATAATCGAACATTTCTCGGTCAAACTTATCTTAAAGCCCCAGATTACAAGGTGTTCGACCCAACAACCGGATCGCTTATATATGATCCTGCGGTTGGCGACACATCCCTACTCCCATTGGGTGATCAAACAACCTACAAGCTTGGGACGGTGGGCGTCGACATCTGGAATACCTCCCGCTTCGAGACCGGGCAGACCGCTCACGAATTGACCTATGGCGGCGACTGGGTCCGCGACGATGTTGTGACCAAGGATCCGAGCGGCAGCCAGGATACCTACACGCCCTCGGGCAAGCGGCGCGTTAGCGGCGCTTACATTCAGGACAAGCTGACATGGAACTGGCTCGAGATAATCGGTGGCCTGCGCTACGACAACTACAAGCTGGATAGCGATACGCATAGCAGCTCGGGTCATCGGCTTTCGCCCCGTATCACGGTGGGTGTTTCACCGTTCCAGGATGGTATGCTGGATGGCTTGCAAGTCTATGGGACCTATGCCGAGGGCTACCGTTCGCCTTCCATCACCGAGACGCTGATGAATGGCCTACATCCGGCCGGCCTTCCCTTCCCGTTCCTGCCCAACCCGGGCCTCAAGCCTGAAACTGCCAGGACCTGGGAAGCCGGGGTCAACTACAAAAAGGATGGCGTATTTCGTGGAGGCGACGCGCTTCGTCTGAAAGCGGCATACTTTCACAACGATATAGATGACTATATTTCCTTGGCTACAGTCTTTCCCCCCTATCCAGGATGCTCATACTTTTTCTGCGCCCAATATCAGAACTATGCCAACGCAAAAATAGAGGGATTTGAACTTGAAAGCCTCTATGATGCCAGTTGGGGTTATCTGGGCCTCTCGGCCTCCTTCATCAACGGCCACACCGTTTCGTACGACGGCGTGCGTGAAGATCTTACAACCGTTCCGTCCTCTCAGGTAACCGGCCAGCTCGGCTTGCGCTTTCTGGAAGACAAACTGCTTGTCGGAACCGAGGTTCAATACAATGGAAAGCCCCGTGGCAACGAGTTTGCCAAGGACTATACGCTCGTCAACGCCTTCGCCAGCTATCGCGTCAACGACAATTTCAAACTCGATTTCCGTGTCGACAACATCTTCGACAAGAAATACTTCAACGCGCTCAATACGGAATTCAATGACGCTGGCGTTGCCGTCGGCACTGCTGCATACGAGCCCGGCGTAACCTTCAAGCTAGCCGCCACCATGCGGTGGGGAGGCTGAACGATGACCGGTGTCCGCCCTCTCCTCGCCGTGCTCGCAGCCTGCGCGTTGCCTGTGCCGGTCACGACGGCGGTGCTCGCTGAAGATGCGGGCAAAGGCGTGGAGGCGGCGCGGCCGGCCGGGCTTTCGCTTGAACTCAACGCGCTGCAGCCCTCCGACAAGGGTTGCAGGCTCACCTTCGTCATCGCCAACCATCTTTCCGGCGATATTGCGAAAGCGGCCTTCGAGATCGCGCTTTTCGACCGCACCGGCGTGGTCGATCGGCTGACCGTTCTCGATTTCCGCGAGTTGCCGCACGGCAAGACCAAGGTCAGCCGCTTCGACCTGCCAGGCGCCGATTGCGGCAAGATCAGCCGCGTCCTCGTCAACAGCGCGACCGAATGCAGCGGATCGGGGATAGGAGCCTCGGACTGCCTGACGAAGCTGCACACAGCCACGCACGCGGATGTCGAATTCGGGAGTTGATGCGTGTTTCCCGCCGCGTCCAAATCGTTCGAAAGACGGGCGGCCAGGGCCGGCAGCGAGCAGCGGCGGCCGTTGCCAGCAAACCGTTTCTCGCGGCGAAACGAGGCGACCATTCGCATCGACATCGCCTCGCTGGCCCTGGCCAACCCCGCTAACGGAACGAACGGCTTCTCGGTCGGCCTGCCGGAAAGCGCCTTCCGTACCGCGGGTGGCGAACCGGTCCGTTTCATCGAGCTTCCGCTCGAGGGCGAGGCGGTCGACGACGGCAGGCTGGAGACCGGCCTCGACACATCGGGGGCGCTGACGCCACGCCCTGCCGGGCAGGCCGGCCGGCGCCCGAAGCTCGCTCTTGTTGCGTCTGTGGCTCTGCATGTCCTGGCGGCGGTGGCGCTTCTCGCATGGATCCAGGACGACGGCGCGCTTGTCGCCGGCGGCGCACCGAACGAGATCGCCGGCGTCGGCAACGCCTCGACGGACCAGACCGCCGGCGGCGAGGCCGTCAACGTGACGATCACTACCATACCGATCATCAAGGCGCACGCCGTGGAGGCCGAGACCTTGCAGGCCGCAGTCGAGCCAGCGCGGCACGTCGAGGAAGTCGCCACCGCCGAACCGGTGCGTGAAACCGTGGCCGAAACCGCACCCGTCAAGGATGCCGAACGTATCGAGCCGGCAGAAGAACCGATCGCCCCCGCGAAGGTTTCCCAAGCTCCCGAAACGTCCGCGGCAGCACCGCCGCAGGCGAACGCTCCGGTCGAAACCGACGCGGGGGCACCTGCTTCCGATGCACCGGAAATCCTCGCGGGTGCCACCCTGTCGGAAAGCGCTAACGCGGTGCCGGCCGCACTTGCAGAAGCAGTGCCCGAGCCTGCCTCGCAAGCGGCAAGCCGGCCTTTCGAAGCGGCGCGTGCCGAGGACACTCCCGCTGAAATCCTGCCGACAGGGGACGAACCGAAACTGGCCGAGCACGCTCCTTTGCCCACGGCGCGACCTGAAAAAACGGAGAGGCCGGTTGAAACGGCCGAAAAACGGACGCCGGCGCCCGAAAGGAAAAAGCCTGTCCGCACCGCCGCAACGACTTCCGCGCCGGGTTCGGGCGGGCGTGACAGCGCCGACGCGAAGCGCGGCGTGACCGAAGGCAGGGCGGACGGGCGAGCGGCCTCATCGAACAACAACGCGCGGGCAGCAAGCGCAGCCGGAAACGCGGCCGCCTCCAACTATCCCGGCAAGATCGTCGCGAAGCTGCGGCGGGCCTTGCGCTATCCATCCGAGGCGCGGAGCAGGCGGTTGAACGGTGTCGTGCAGGTGCGCTTCGTGGTCGGCAGTTCCGGCGATGTCGGCTCGGTCGGGCTGGCAGCCAGTTCCGGCTCGCCGATTCTCGACAAGGCAGCGCTTGCAACCGTGCAGCGTGCCGCCCCCTTCCCGCCGATCCCGGAAGGCGCCGGGCGTTCGAGCTGGAGTTTCACGGTTCCGCTCGCCTTCGTGCGGTAGAGTAATATCAGGGGCCATCTCTTCGAGCCATCACTACCCGAAAGCACAAGCCGAACCGGCGCAGGGTTGATAAAAAAAATCCCCGCCGGCGAGGGCGGGGATCCTGAGTGTCTAACCGGCATTCGCCGGCGAAGATCGATCCCGGATCAGAATGGCGAATCCGGGAAGTAGAAGTCCTTGGCGTTGTCCTTGGTGATCAGCGTCGCGTCGAGGATATAGTTTCCGCGCACCGGCACCTTGTCATAGAGGCTCGCCGCCGTCAGTTCCATGGCGGTGCCGATCATGGCCGGCGGATAGAGCACGTCCACCGGGATCAGCTTGTCGCCATCCATGACCTTCTTGACCATGTCCTTGGAGCCGGCGCCGGCGACGACATACTGGATGTCCGTGCGCTTGGCCTGCTCGATCGCCTGCAGCACGCCGACGGCCATGTCGTCGTCCTGGCACCACACCACGTCGATCTTCGGATATTTGGTCAGATAATCCTGCATGACCTTGAAGGCGTCGTCGCGGTTCCAGTTACCGAACTGCTTCTCCAGCACCTTGACGTTGGAGCCCGCGATCGCCTTGTCGAAGCCGTCCTGGCGCTGCTGGTCGATCGGGATCGGCAGGCCGCGGATGACGACGACCTGCGCGTCCGGCGTCTTTTCCTTGATGTAATTGCCGGCCACCTCGCCGAGCGCCGGATTGTTGCCGGCCACATAGAGGTCACGCACCGAATTGTCGTTATTGGAAGGAGCGCGATCGACCAGCGTCACGAAGGCGCCCTTGTCCTTGACCTGCTTGATCGCGTTGACCAGCGGGTCGGGGTCGGACGGCAGGATGACCAGCGCGTTGATGCCCTGCACGGCCAGATCCTGCAGCGCATTCGCCTGGCTCGCTGCGTCCGGCGAGGTCTTGACGATGACGTTGAGACCCGGATGCTCCGCCATGAGGAGCTTGGCCACGCGCTCGGCGTGATAGACCACGCCGGCGGTCCAGCCATGGTCGGCCGCCGGGATGGATACGCCCATCGTCACCTTCTGGTCATCGGCGTGGGCGACGCCGACAAGGGCGGCCATTGCGACCGCCATTCCCATCAACATTCTACGCATTCTAGTCTCCCTTGCGTTCCCGAGGTTTCTGTTGACGTACCGGGCCCCCAGTATACCCGGCCGGAGCGTCGCTCCGAAAACCGAATCAGTTCCTCCGCATCAGGGAGCGCTGAACCAGCATCGCGATGATGATGATCGCACCCTGGATCGCCCCGATCAGATATTCGCTGATGAAATTCGAAAGCAGCATGATGTTGCCGACGATCTCCAGGATGAAGGCGCCGCAGATCGTGCCCCAGATGCGGCCGACCCCTCCCCTGAGCGCGGTGCCGCCGACGACGACGGCGGTGATCGCCTGCAACTCCCAGAGCGTGCCCGTCGTCGCCGAGGTCGAACCGAGGCGAGGCACGTAGAGCAGCACGGCGACGGCCACGCAAAGCCCCTGGATGACGTAGGTCACAGTGCGCACCCGGTTCACCGGAATGCCGGAATAGCGCGCCACGTCCTCGTTCGACCCGACGGCGATCACATGGCGGCCGTAGCGCGTGCGATAGAGAAGGAAGGCACCGATCGCCGCCGTCACGGCAATGATGACGATCGGCACCGGCACGCCGAGCACCTGGCCGAAATAGGCCGGCCGGTAAAGGTTCTGGATATCCGGGGAACGCAGCGTGATGGCGCCGCCCTGCGATAGCCATGTCGTGAGCCCCCGGAAGATGCCCATCGTGCCGAGCGTGGCAATGAAGGGCTCGATCTGGAACACGGTGGTGATGATGCCGTTCGCCCAGCCGCAGGCCGCGCCGATCAGCACCGCCAGCACCATCGCCGCCACCAGCATCAGGGCCGGATCGGCGATAAGGCCGCTGTTCATGAACATGATCATGAGGCTCGCTACAAAGGCCACCATGGAACCGACCGACAGGTCGAGCCCGCCGGCGGAGATGACGAAGGTGGCACCGACCGCGATGATGGCGATGAAGGCGCTGCGCGTCAGCACGTTGAGCAGGTTGGCCACGCCGAGGAAGTTCGGGTTGGCGAAGGCGCCGAGGATCAGGAGAAGCAACAGCGCTACGAAGGGCGCGATCGCCCTCAGATCCAGATCTTTCCAGGAGCGTTGCGTCTTGGCCGAGCGGGCAGCAAGATCGGTCATGTTCACTCCGCCACCAGGGCGGCCTCCTCGGATGTGGCACCGGTCGCCAAAACGACGATTTCGTTCTCGGTCATGTGCTCGCCCGTCAACTCGCCGACGATGCGGCCGGCGCGCATGACGACGATGCGATCGCAGATGCCGATCAGTTCGGGCATCTCGGACGAGATGACGATCACCGACTTGCCCTCTTCGGCAAGCCTCGCGATGAATTTGTAGATCTGTTCCTTGGTGCCGATGTCGATGCCGCGCGTCGGCTCGTCGATGACGACGATTTCCGGCTCCAGCATCATCATCTTGGCAAGCAGCAATTTCTGCTGGTTGCCGCCGGAAAGCTGGCCGGCCAGCATTTCCTTGCGACCGGCGCGGATGTCGAATTCGCCGATCGCCTCGTCGAGCGCGGCACGCTCCTTCTTGCGGTCGATGACGAGGCCGCGCATGAAACGGCCGAGCGAGGCAAGCGTGAGATTGACGCGGAGATCCTGCTGGAGGAGCAGGCCCTTTCCCTTCCGATCCTCGCTTAGATAGACGATGCCGGCGCGCATGCTGTCATGCACATTGGCGAAATGAGCCGGCTTGCCGGCAAGCTTCACCGTACCATGCGCGTTCCTCAAGCCCACGACGCCTTCCAGAAGTTCGGTGCGGCCGGCGCCGACCAGACCGGCAAAGCCGAGGATCTCGCCCTTGCCGAGCGTGAAGGAGGCATGGCTGGCATAGCCCGGCGCTGAGAAATCCTCGACTTGGAGCGCCGGCTGGCGCGCGGCTGCGGCATGGCGGTCGGGGTAGAGCTTGGAGACGTCGCGGCCAACCATCAGGCGGGCCATGTCCACCGGCTGGAGATCGGCGGCAGGATGCGTCGCGACCAGATTGCCGTCGCGCAGAACGCTGACCGTATCGGCGATCGCCTTCACCTCCGGCAGACGATGCGAGATGTAGAGCACGGCGATTCCGGAATTGCGTATGTCGTCGATCACCTTCAGCAGCGCCTCGGTCTCGACGGGGGTGAGCGAGGCGGTCGGCTCGTCGAAGATGGCGACGCGGTGCGGCACCAGAAGAGCGCGCGCGATCTGGACAAGCTGGCGCTGTGCGATGGAAAGTCGCCCGACCACGATCTTGGGGTCGATCTCCGCGCCTAGATTGCGCACCGCCTTTTCCGCGCGCTCGTTCATAGCGCGGTCATCGACCATCAGCCCGCTGGACAGTTCGCGGCCGAGGAAAAGGTTCTGCGCCACCGTCAGGTCGGGCGCCAGCAGGATTTCCTGATGGACGAGAACGATGCCACGCGCCTCGGCATCGACAGGGCCGGTGAAGGTCACCGGCTCGCCGTCGATGCGGATCGTGCCTTTCGTCGGCTCCAGGTGGCCGGCGAGGATCTTCATCAGTGTCGACTTGCCGGCGCCGTTCTCGCCGATGATGGCGTGCACCTTGCCCGCTTGGAAGGAGAGGCCAATGTCGCGCAGCACCTCGACCGGACCGAAAGATTTCGACAGTCCTTCGACCTGCATGACCGGCGCGTCGAGGGGCTCCCGGACGTCAGCCATCAGCAGCCGCCATCCTGTCGGTCCACGAGAACATGCCTGAAACGGACTCTCCGGTTTCTCATTGTTCCCTGTCCGCTCCTCCCCTGCGGTTTCCCCACCTGCTCGTCGCGCCGGGCGTAGGTCCTAAACCGATTAGCGTGAACCGCTCGTCTCCGCAATCCACAAGCTGCGTTTGGGGAGGGCGGCTACTGAACTTCCTGTTACCGCTGCGTTGCGAGACCGACAAAGCTGGTAGGGTTCCGCATCCGGCATTTCATGCTTCATCCCCGCCACGCTGCCTCTCGGCCCTGGCCATTGAAAGTCGGGAAAGACGGGCGGCCGCAGGCTCGCTCATCTAAGCAAATTACGTGCGTCCTCTCGGCCGCCCGCCCGGCGATTTCCGTAAATGTGGGAGGCGCGGAGATCAGTGGCTCCCAGAGATAACCGCCCGCGATCCTGTCCACGTTTTCGCCGGTGTTGGGCCCGCGCACATCATCCACGAGCATGCGAAGTTGAGAAGGCCGGGTGGCAAAAGGCACAGGACTCCCCTACATAGTCGCGACCGTCAGGCGCTTTCGCGCTACCTCCTCAAACGGCCGGACCCCATGCAGCCGATCATCTCCGTCAGCGATCTTTCGAAGACCTATGCGTCCGGCTTCCAGGCATTGAAGACGATCAATCTGGGGATCGAGCGCGGCGAGATTTTCGCGCTCCTCGGCCCGAACGGCGCCGGCAAGACGACGCTCATCAGCATCATATGCGGCATCGTCAATCCGGGGACCGGCAAGATTACGGTCGCCGGCCACGACATCGTCTCCGAATACCGGGCGGCGCGCTCGCTGATCGGGCTGGTGCCGCAGGAACTGACGACGGACGCGTTCGAAACCGTGTTCGCCACGGTCAGCTACAGCCGCGGCCTTTTCGGCAAGCCGAGGAACGATGCGATCGTGGAGCGGACGCTGCGCGCGCTTTCGCTGTGGGACAAGAAGGATTCCAAGATCGTCACGCTGTCGGGCGGCATGAAACGGCGCGTCATGATCGCCAAGGCGCTGGCGCACGAACCGTCGATCCTGTTCCTCGACGAGCCGACGGCGGGCGTGGACGTGGAACTGAGGCGCGATATGTGGGAACTGGTGCGCTCGCTTCGCGCGACCGGCGTCACCATCATCCTCACGACGCATTATATCGAGGAGGCCGAGGAGATGGCCGACCGCGTCGGCGTCATCAACAAGGGCGAACTGATTCTCGTGCAGGAAAAGGCCGAGCTGATGCGGCGGCTCGGCAGGAAGCAGCTCACGCTGCAGCTTCTGGAGCCGCTGGAGCGGATCCCTGAAAGCCTCGGCAGCTATGGCCTCGAGCGCGCCGACGACGGCAAGGCGCTGGTCTATACCTATGACACACAGGGGGAGCGCACCGGCATCACCGCGCTTCTCGCCGACGTCGCCGCCGCGGGCATCCGCTTCCGCGACCTTCAGACCGACCAGAGCTCGCTGGAGGACATCTTCGTCAATCTCGTGAGCGAACGGTCATGAACCTGCAGGCGATGAAGGCAATCTACCTCTACGAGATGGCGCGCTGGGGCCGGACCAAGCTGCAAAGCGTCATCTCGCCGGTCATCTCGACCTCGCTGTATTTCATCGTCTTCGGCGCGGCGATCGGCTCGCGGATCAGCGAAGTGGACGGCGTCAGCTACGGCGCCTTTATCGTGCCTGGGCTGCTGATGCTTTCGCTCCTGCAGCAGAGCGTCTCCAACGCTTCCTTCGGCATCTATTTCCCGAAATTCGTCGGCACCATCTATGAACTCCTTTCCGCGCCGATCTCCTACCTGGAGATCGTGGCGAGCTTCGTTGGCGCCGCGGCGACGAAGTCGATCATCCTCGGCCTCATCATCCTGGCGACGGCGGCCCTGTTCGTCCCGCTCAGGATCGAGCATCCTTTCGTGATGGTGCTTTTCCTGGTGCTGACGGCGGTCACCTTCAGCCTGCTCGGCTTCATCATCGGCATATGGGCGGACGGCTTCGAGAAATTGCAGATCGTGCCGCTCCTCATCATCACGCCGCTCACCTTCCTCGGCGGCAGTTTCTACTCCATCCACATGCTGCCACCGCTCTGGCAGACGATCACGCTGTTCAACCCGGTGATCTATCTCGTCAGCGGCTTCCGCTGGAGTTTCTACGGGCAGGCCGACGTCAATGTCGGCGCGAGCCTCGGCATGACTTTCGTCTTCCTCGCTATCTGCCTCGCCATCGTCGCGTGGATATTCAAGACCGGGTACCGACTGAAGACGTGATCCGTTCCGGCATGACCGGAGCATGGCCTTCGCGGGAATGCCGCGCTTTTGGACGATTATTCCTTTGAGGCGGGTGGCGGCGCTGGCATTTTCGCCGCGCCTGCCGGCCCTTGCCTTATGCGGGCCGCGCGTCCGATGATGGGCGCCGGGAGATATGATCATGAGCCGCCTCAACGGACCCTACGCATCCGTCCTCGACCTCGTCGGGGAGACGCCGATCGTCGAGCTGACGAAATTCGACACGGGCCGATGCCGCCTCTTCATCAAGCTCGAGAGCCAGAATCCCGGCGGCTCCATCAAAGACCGCATCGCGCTTTCCATGATCGCGGACGCCGAGCGCGACAGGCGGCTTGGCCCCGGCGGCACGATCATCGAGGCGACGGCCGGCAATACCGGATTGGGGCTCGCGCAGGTAGGGATTCCAAAGGGTTACCGGATCGTCCTCATCGTGCCTGACAAGATGTCGCGCGAGAAGGTGCAGCATCTGCGCGCGCTGGGTGCCGAGGTGCGGCTGACGCGCTCCGACGTCGGAAAGGGGCATCCGGAATATTACCAGGACATGGCGGAGAAGCTGGCGGCGGAGACGCCGGGCGCGTTCTACGCCAACCAGTTCTCCAACCCGTCCAACCCGGCCGCGCATGAGCGCACCACCGGCCCGGAAATATGGGAACAGCTCGGCCACGACGTCGACGCGGTGGTCGTCGGCGTCGGCTCCGGCGGCACGCTCACCGGCCTCGGGCGTTTCTTCGCCAAAGTCTCACCGAAGACGGAGATGGTGCTGGCCGACCCGGCGGGCTCGGTGCTGGCGCCGCTCATCAAGACCGGCAAGATGATCGAACCGGGAAGCTGGACGGTGGAAGGCATCGGCGAGGATTTCGTACCGCCCAACGCCGATCTCTCGCTGGTGAAGAAGGCCTATTCCATTCCCGACAAGCAGAGCATGCTTGCCGTGCGCGAACTGCTTTCGAAGGAAGGCATCCTCGCCGGCTCGTCCTCGGGCACGCTGCTTTCCGCCGCGCTGCGCTACTGCCGCGAGCAGACCGAGGCGAAGCGCGTCGTCACCTTCGTCTGCGACAGCGGCAACAAATACCTCTCGAAAGTGTTCGACGATGTCTGGCTCGCCGAGCAGGGCCTTTCCGACCGCGAGGCGCATGGCAATCTCTCCGACCTCGTCGCCCGCTCGCATCGCGAGGGCGCGACGCTCTATGTCGGCCCGGACGAGACTTTATTGAACGCCTATGGTCGCATGCGGCGCGGCGATGTCTCGCAACTGCCGGTGCTCGACGGCGGCAGGCTAGTCGGCATCGTCGACGAGAGCGATATCCTGGCGGCCGTCGACGGCCCCTATGAAGGCCGCTGGGACCGCTTCAACGCGCCGGTGCGCACGGCGATGGCAAGCGAACTGCACACACTGCAGGCCGCCCAGACGCTCGATGCACTGCTTCCCGTCTTCGACCGCAACGAAGTCGCCATCATCTTCGACGGCGACGAATTCCTCGGGCTGGTCACCCGTATCGATCTCATCAACCATCTGAGGCGCGCCCGATGAATCATCCACAGAAGAACCGACTCGCATTTTCGACGCGCGCCATCCATGGCGGGCAGAGCCACGACCCGACCACCGGCGCGGTGATGGTGCCGATCTACGCCACCTCCACCTATGCGCAGCAGAGCCCCGGCGTGCACAAGGGTTACGAATATGCCCGCAGCCAAAACCCGACGCGCATGGCCTTCGAACGCGCCGTGGCCGATCTCGAAAGCGGCTCGGCGGGCTTCGCCTTCGCTTCCGGGCTAGCCGGGATCGGCACGATCTTCGAGCTTCTCGATGCGGGCGCCCATATCGTGGCGACCGACGACATCTATGGCGGCACCTTCCGCCTGCTCCAGCGCGTGCGCAGCCGCTCGGCGGGGCTCTCGGTCAGCTTCGCGGACTTCACCGATCTCGACGCGGTCGAAAAGGCGATCCGGCCCGAGACGAAGATGCTGTGGGTCGAGACGCCGACCAACCCGCTCCTTAAGGTGATCGACCTCGAAGGCGTCGCCGCGCTCGCAAAACGCCACGGCCTGATCGCGGTCGCCGACAACACCTTCGCCAGCCCCTATATCCAGCGGCCGCTCGAACTCGGCATCGACATCGTCGCCCATTCTACGACCAAATACCTGAACGGCCATTCCGACATGGTCGGCGGCGCGGTGATCGTCGGCGAGAACGCCGATCTGCGCGACAGGCTGAAGTTCCTGCAGAATGCGGTCGGCGCCATCGCCGGTCCGTTCGACAGCTTCCTCGCGCTGCGCGGGGTGAAGACCTTGGCGCTCAGAATGGAGCGGCACTCGGCCAACGGGCTGAAGATCGCGCGCTGGCTGGAAAGCCGGAAGGATGTGCGCCGCGTCTTCTATCCGGGGCTCGAAAGCCATCCACAGCACGCGGTGGCAAAGCGCCAGATGCATGCCTTCGGCGGCATGGTGACGGCAGTACTCGACCGCGATCTCGCCGGCACCAAGCGCTTCCTCGAACGCGTGCAGCTTTTCACGCTGGCCGAGAGCCTCGGCGGCGTGGAAAGCCTGATCGAGCATCCGGCCCTGATGACGCACGGCTCCATTCCCGCCGAGCAGCGGGAGGCAGTCGGTATCTCGGATTCGCTTGTGCGGCTATCGGCGGGCATCGAAGACGGCGACGATCTCATCGCGGATCTGGAGCAGGCGCTGGGGGCGTAACGCGGGTTTGTCGTGCGTCCTTCGAGGCTCGCTTCGCTCGCACCTCAGGATGAGGGAGTGAGCGTTCGCCTTTCCGGGATTAAGTTCTGAGACCGGGATTAGGTTCTGAGAGACGCGAAGGGTATGATGCGCTTGTCCAGCGCATCAGGATTTGGGATGACGCCCACAGCTTTTCCTCATCCTGAGGCGCGAGCGGAGCGAGCCTCGAAGGACGCACTGCAGCCTACCGCGGCACCGTGTCGGTCGGTGTCCGTTCCTCCAGAATGTCCTCCATGCGGGTGGCGATGGCGGCTTTGATCCTGGGGTGGGTGAGGATGTAGAAGCGGTCCGCTTCTATTCCCTCGAATGTGATGCGGGCGATGTCGTCGGCCGTCAGCCTGCCCGATTCGACCGCCTTGCGAAGCCGTGCGTCGAATATGTCGGTAGACGGGTTTCTGGCGCCGAGTTCGGCCGGCCGGTTGCGCTCAGCATCGGCGATGCCGGTTGGCACGAAGGCAGGGCAGAGCACCGAAACGCCGATCTTCGCGCCTTCCATCTGGAGCTCGTGGCACATGCATTCCGAGAGCGTCACGACCGCGTGCTTGGTGGCGCAGTAGACGCTCGAGCCCGGCACCGACAGGAAACCGGCGACGGAGGCGGTGTTGACTACCCTGCCCTCCTCGCCCTCCTCGATCATCCTCGGCACGAAAGAGCGGATGCCGTTCGCCACGCCCATCAGATTGACGCCGAGCGACCATTGCCAGTCGTCCACGGTCGTCAGCCAGCTATAGCCGCCGACCGCGACGCCGGCATTGTTGAAGAGAAGATGCACATTGCCCATTTCGGCGAAGATCGCATCGGCCGCCGTCTGTACATCCTCCGCCTTGGAGACATCGCAACGGCGGATAAGCGGCTTGCCGCCATCGCCGGCGAGCAGACCGCGTGTCTCCTCCAGCCCATCCACATCGACATCGAGCAGGGCAAGCCGCATTCCCCTTGCGGCGGCGGTCAGCGCCAGCGCCCGGCCGATACCACTGCCAGCGCCAGTGATGACCGCAATGCGGCCGGCGAAATTCCTGAAGCCCCGGCCCGCCGTTTCTTCCATCGTCGTCTCCTCTTCGCCGCTTTCGGCCATCAAGAATGCGCCTTCCAACCCTTGACGGAAGGGATAAATGAACGGCATGCTGCTTTGCAACATACTCGGTAGTATGTCGCAGGCAAGGGAGGAGCGTTGGTTATGGCGTTCGCGCGCTTGAATGGCGCCGTAATACACTACGAGGACGCCGGCGCGCGTGGCGGCAAACCTGTCGTCTTCTCCAATTCGCTCGGTACCGATTTCCGTATCTGGGACGGCGTTGTGGGCCATTTGTCGGCTGAACATCGCGTCATCCTGTACGACACGCGCGGCCACGGCCTCTCGGAGGCGACGCCGGGGCCATATGCCATGAAGACGCTTGCGGAAGACATCGCGGCGCTGCTCGATCATCTCGACGTCGAGAGCGCGGCCGTGGTCGGGCTTTCCGTCGGCGGCATGATCGCGCAAGGTCTTGCCTCACTCCGGCCGGACCTTGTCTCGGCGCTGGTGCTGATGGACACGGCGCACAGGATCGGCACGGTCGAGGGCTGGAATGGCCGCATCGACACGATTCGGCAAAAGGGCATGGCGGCGATTGCCGACGGGGTGCTGAGCGGCTGGTTCACGCAGACCTATCGCGATAGCGTGGCCGATTTCGCCGGCTATCGCGCCATGCTGCTGCGCAACGACATCGAGGGCTATGCGGGTGTCTGCACGGCGCTGCGCGACGCCGATCTTACCGAATCCACCCGCGCGCTGAAGATGCCGACCCTCTGCATCGCCGGCGAGCACGACGCCACGACTTCGCCCGCGATCATGCAGACGACGGCCGACCTGATCGATGGGGCACGGCTCGAAGTGATCCGGGACGCGGGGCATATTCCATGCGTGGAGCGGCCGAAAGAGACGGCCACGCTCATTGCCGGCTTCCTTCGGGAGGCCGGACTGTCCTGAAACCGGCGTACTCGCGCCCGATCCATGTGAACCAGGGAGATTCCTGACCTTGCCTTCCACAGTATCCGTTTCCCGCCACGGCGATGTCGCCGTCATCCTGCTCGACAATCCGCCGGTGAACGCGCTCAGTCACCATCTGCGCGAACCACTCGATGCGGCACTGAAGGCCCAGCGCGACGATCAAAGCGTCAAGGCCATCGTTCTCGCCTGCGCGGGCCGCACCTTCGTCGCCGGCGCCGACATCACCGAATTCGGCAAGCCGCAAAAGGCACCCAGCCTGCGCGACCTGATCGACACGCTAGAGACGATCAAGACCAAGCCGACCGTCGCCGCTATCCACGGCACGGCGCTCGGCGGTGGGCTGGAACTGGCGCTCGGCTGCCATTTCCGCGTCGCCGACAAGACCGCCCGACTCGGCCTGCCCGAAGTCAAGCTCGGCATCCTGCCGGGCGCGGGCGGCACGGTGCGCCTGCCGCGCGTCGTCGGGCCGGAGAAGGCGGTGGCGATGATCGTCTCGGGCACGCCGGTCAGCGCGCTGGAAGCGGAAGAGGCCGGGCTTGTGGACGCCCTCGTGGACAATCTGGTTCCGGACGCGGTCGCCTTCGCCCGCGAGGCTGCCGAGACCAACCGGCCGCTCGTCGCCGTGCGCGATCGCAACGCCCGGATCGAGGCCTCGCAAACGGACATGTCCGGCTTCGAGAAAGCCGCCGCGGCGGCAACGAAGAAGACACGTGGGCTCGAAGCGCCGCTTGCCTGCGCCGAGGCCGTACGCAACGCCATCACGATGAAGTTCGACGACGCGCTTGACGCGGAGCGGAAGACGTTCGAGCGCCTTGTCGCCGGCGACCAGTCGAAGGCGCAGCGCCATCTCTTCTTCGCCGAGCGCGAGGCGGCCCGCGTCGAGGGGGTGGGCAAGGATGTCAGGCCGCGCGAGATCAGGAAGGCGGGGATCATCGGAGCCGGCACGATGGGCGGCGGTATCGCCATGTCCTTCGTCAATGGCGGCATTCCGGTCACCATCCTCGAGATGAGCAAGGAAGCCCTCGACCGGGGCCTCGGCGTGATCGACAGGAATTACGGCATCTCGGTTTCGCGCGGGTCGCTTTCGCCCGAGGCGCACAAGAAGCGCATGGCGATGTTCACGCCGACCACGAGCTATGACGACCTAGCCGACGCCGACATCATCATCGAGGCCGTCTTCGAGGAAATGGCAGTCAAGAAGGAAGTATTCACGAAGCTCGACGCCATCGCCAAGCCGGGCGCCATCCTCGCCTCGAATACATCCTATCTGAACGTCAACGAGATCGCGGCGATAACCAAGCGGCCTTCGGACGTGCTCGGCATGCATTTCTTCTCGCCGGCGAACGTCATGAAACTGCTTGAGATCGTGCGGGGTGACAAGACGGCGCCCGACGTGCTGGCCACAGCACTCGCCACGGCCAAGAAGATCGGCAAGGTTCCCGTCGTCGTCGGCGTCTGCAACGGTTTCGTCGGCAACCGGATGCTCGGCGCACGCAACGACGAGAGCGAGAACCTGCTTCTCGAAGGCGCTTCACCCGAACAGGTCGACAAGGTCTTCACCGATTTCGGCTGGCCGATGGGGCCGTTCGCCATGTGGGACCTCGCCGGCCTCGACATCGGCTGGCGGAACCGCAAGGCACATGGAAAGACGGCCGTGATCGGGGATGCGCTTTGCGAAATGGGACGCTACGGCCAGAAGACCGGCGCGGGGGTCTATCTCTACGAGAAAGGCTCGCGGACGCCGACGCCGGACCCTGAAGTCGTGAAGCTGATCGACGAAAAGGCACACGAAGCCGGCATCAACCGCCGGACGATCTCGGCCGAGGAGATCACGGAACGCACGCTCTACCCGATGATCAACGAGGGCGCGCGCATCCTCGAAGAGAAGATCGCGGCGCGGCCTTCCGATATCGATATCGTCTGGATCAACGGCTACGGCTTTCCGACCGGCAAGGGCGGGCCGATGTTCTGGGCCGACCTCATGGGATTGAAGAAGATCGCCGAACGCCTCGAATACTGGCATGGCAAGACCGGCAAGGATGTTTTCGCGCCCGCGCCGCTCCTCAAGAAGCTCGCAGCCGAGGGCAAGGGTTTCTCGAGCCTGCAGGCATCCAAGGCGTGACAAGCATCCCGCCCTTCCCCGCGCCCTGGCCCTGGGAGAAGAGCTACCCGGCGGGACTTTCGCCGCGCGTCGAACTGCCCGTATGGCCGATCGGCTCGATCGTCGATCGCGCGGCCGAACATTTCGGGGAGAAGGATGCCATCGTCTTCCGCAGCGTCCGGTGGACCTATTCGGAACTGAAGGCGCGGGTGGACGAGGCGGCGGCAGCCTTCCTCCGGGCCGGGCTCGGCAAGGGCGCGCGGATCGCGCTCTTCCTGCCGAACACACTCTACCATCCGCTTGCCTTCTTCGGCGCGATGAAGGCAGGCGCGACGGTGGTGCATCTCTCGCCGCTCGACAGCCCGCGCGTCATCCAGCACAAGCTGACGGACAGCGGCGCGCGCGTGGTGGTGACGACCAATATCGGCGAGATGGCGGCGGGCGCGGCGAAGCTCATCCCGGCAGGCATCATCGACCGGCTGATCGTGGGCGACGACGCGGCCTTCGGACCCTCGACGCTGACGGGGCCGATGCCGGCGGGCGATTGCATCGAGATGTTCGGGCAATTCGTCACCGGCGCGGACATGGAAGCCGGCTTCCCTTCCGTCGATGTCGAGGATCTGGCGCTCCTGCAATATACGGGCGGCACGACCGGTATGCCGAAAGGCGCGAAGCTCTCGCACCGGAACCTGTCGGCGGCCGTGTCGAGCTACGACATCTGGTACACGGGTCAGGGCCTCTCCAAAAAGGGCGACGATCGCATCCTGCTCTTCCTGCCGCTCTTCCACATCTACGCGCTGACGACGATCCTGTTCAGAGGCCTGAACAACGGCAACACGCTCCTGATGCATACGCGCTTCGACGCGGAGACTGCGCTTGCCGAGATCGAAGGCGGCGCCACCAGCTTTCCCGGCGTGCCAACCATGTGGATCGCGATTGCCGCCGTGCCCGGCTTCGAGAAGCGCGATTTCTCGTCGATGCGCTATTGCGCCTCCGGCGGTGCGCCTCTGCCGGTAGAGGTGGCCCGCAAGCTGAAGAGGGTCACCGGTCACGATATCCTCGGCGGATGGGGCATGACGGAAACCTCGCCCGCCGGCACCAACATCCCGAGAGGACGCGGCGACAAGGTCGGTACGATCGGCGTGCCGCTGCCCGGCATCTATATGGACATCGTGGCGCTCGATGAGCCGACGCGCGCGCTGCCGCAAGGCGAGACCGGCGAATTGCGCATCTTCGGCAACAATGTGACGAAGGACTATCTCAACCGCGAGGCGGAGCACGACCGGTTCTTTTCGGATGGCGGATTCCTGACCGGCGATATCGGCTTCATCGACGCGGAAGGCTTTTTCAGCATCGTCGACCGCAAGAAGGACATGATCATCTCCGGCGGCTTCAACGTCTATCCGCAGCTGATCGAGCAGATGATCTACGAGCATCCGGACGTGCACGAGGTGCTGGTGATCGGCGTACCGGACGATTATCGCGGCGAGGCGGCGAAGGCCTTCGTGACGCTCAGGAAAGGCGCCCCGGAACTGACGCTGGAAGCCTTGAAGGAATTCCTGAAAGACCGGGTCGGCAGGCACGAAATGCCGGCGCATCTGGAAATCCGCGAAAGCCTGCCACGCACCTCGGTCGGCAAGCTTTCGAAACTGGAACTCAAGCAGGAAGAAGCCGAGCGCCGCCAGGCGGCGAAGGCTTCGTAAGGAGAAAATCAGAATATGGTCGACGCCGTCATCGTATCCACCGCCCGCACGCCGATCGGCAAGGCCTATCGCGGCGCGCTCAACGACACCACCGGCGCCACGCTCGGCGCGCACGCCATCCGCGAGGCGCTCAAGCGCTCCGGTGTCGATGCCGGCGAGATCGAGGACGTGATCATGGGCTGCGCCATGCAGGAGGGCACGACAGGGTTGAACGTCGCCCGCCGGGCGCTGCTTACGGCGGGCCTGCCGGTGACGGTGGCCGGAACGACGATCGACCGGCAATGCTCGTCGGGCCTGCAATCGATGGCGCTGCTCGCCAACGCTATTCGCAATGACGGCGTGAAGGCGGGCATCGCCGGCGGACTGGAATCGATCAGCCTCGTCCAGAACGATCACCGCAACACCTACAAATTGCGTGACGAGAAGCTGATGGGGATCAAGCCGGACGTCTATATGCCGATGATCGACACCGCCGAGATTGTCGCCAAGCGCTATAATATCAGCAGGGAGAGGCAGGACGAATACGGCCTCGAAAGCCAGCGCCGGGTCGCGGCCGCGCGGGAAGCAGGCCGTTTCGAGCGTGAGATTGCGCCGATCGATGTCACCATGGCGGTGGTCGACAAGGTGACCAAGGAAATCAGCCACAAAAAGGTGACGCTCGCCCATGACGAAGGCCCGCGCCCGGATACGACGGCGGAAGGGCTCGCCAGCCTGAAACCGGTGCGCGAGGGCGGCACGATCACCGCCGGCAACGCCAGCCAGCTTTCCGACGGGGCGTCCGCCAATGTGATGATGAGCGACAAGGAGGCTTCGAGACGCGGGCTGGAGCCGCTCGGCATATTGCGCGGCTTCAACGTCGCCGGCTGCGAGCCCGACGAGATGGGCATCGGCCCGGTCTTTGCCGTGCCGCGGCTGCTTGAACGCCACGGGCTGAAGATCGACGATATCGGGCTTTGGGAACTGAACGAGGCTTTCGCCGTGCAGGTGATCTACTGCCGCGACCGGCTCGGCATCGATCCGGAGAAGCTGAACGTCGACGGGGGCGCCATCGCGGTCGGCCACCCCTACGGCATGAGCGGTTCGCGCCTTGCCGGCCACGCGCTGATCGAAGGCAAAAGGCGCGGAGTGAAATACGCCGTGGTCACCATGTGCGTCGGCGGCGGCATGGGCGCGGCGGGCCTGTTCGAGATCAATTAGGGAGGATCGCATGGACCTTCGCTTCACCGACGAGGAAAACGCCTTCCGCGAGGAAGTGCGCGCCTTCCTGAAGGAAAAGATGCCCGAAGACATCCGCAAGCGGATGGCGGACGGCGAATCCATGGACAAGGACGACCTCGTCCGCTGGACACGCATCCTCGCCGAAAAGGGCTGGGCGGCGCCACACTGGCCGGTCGAACATGGCGGCACCGGGTGGGGGCCGATGAAGCAGTACATATTCCTGGAGGAGACGCAGAAATGGCCGGCGCCGCAGCCGCTCGCCTTCGGCGTCAACATGGTCGGGCCGGTGATCTACACTTTCGGCAGCGAAGCGCAGAAGAAGAAATACCTGCCGCGCATCGTCGATCTTACCGACTGGTGGTGCCAGGGCTTTTCCGAGCCGGGCTCCGGCTCCGACCTCGCATCGCTGAAGACACGCGCGGTTAAGGAAGGCGACCACTACATCGTCAACGGCCAGAAGACCTGGACGACGCTGGCGCAATATGCCGACTGGATCTTCTGCCTCGTGCGCACCGATCCCGACGCCAAGAAGCAGGAGGGCATCTCCTTCCTCCTGATCGACATGAAGACGCCGGGCATCGAGGTCCGCCCGATCGTCACCATGGATGGCGGGCGCGAGATCAACGAGGTTTTTCTCACCGACGTGAAGGTGCCGGCGGAAAATCTCGTCGGCGAGGAGAACAAGGGCTGGGACTACGCGAAGTTCCTGCTCGGCAACGAGCGCACCAACATCGCCCGCATCGGGCTTTCCAAGCAGCGCGTGGCACGTATTCGCGAACTGGCGACGCTGGAGATATCGGGCGGCCGCCCGCTGATCGAGGACCAGCGCTTCCGCGAAAAGCTCGCCTCGATCGAGATCGATTTGAAGGCGCTGGAACTGACGCAGCTTCGCGTCGTGGCGACGGACGCCAGGCGCGGCAAGACCGGCAAGCCGAACCCCGCCTCATCGATCCTCAAGATCAAGGGTTCGGAAATCCAGCAGGCCACCACGCAGCTCCTAATGGAGGTGTTGGGGCCGTATGCCATGCCCTACCAGCCGCATAATGATGACCGCTGGAACGAGCCGCCGATCGGCCCCGACTACGCGGCCTTCGCCGCGCCCACCTATTTCAACACCCGCAAGGTCTCGATCTACGGCGGCTCGAACGAGATCCAGAAGAACATCATCGCCAAGGCCGTGCTGGGGTTTTGAGGAAAGTCTGAAAAATGGATTTCGAACTCTCCGAAGAACAATCGATCCTGAAGGATTCGCTCACCCGCCTGCTTGCCGACAATTACGGCTTCGAGCAGCGGAAAAAGCACATGGCCGCGCCGGAAGGCTGGAGCGCCGGGATGTGGGGGAAATATGCCGAGATGGGGCTGATGGCGCTGCCGTTTTCGGAAGAGGACGGCGGCATCGGCGGCGGGCCGGTCGAGATGATGATCGTGATGGAGGCGCTGGGCGGCGCGCTGGCGCTGGAGCCCTACTTTCCGACGGTCGTGCTCGGCGGCGGCTTTCTGCGGCTGGGCGGCAACGAGGCGCTGAGGACCGAGCTTGCGCCGCAGGTCGCGGAGGGATCGCTCAAACTCGCCTTCGCGCATACCGAGCGCCACTCACGCTACGATCTCAACCAGGTCGAGACGAAAGCCACCAGGGACGGCACGGGCTGGCGGCTCTCCGGCGCCAAGGGCGTCGTCATTGGCGGCGACAGCGCCGACAAGATTGTTGTCACGGCGCGCACCGCCGGCGGCAGCGGCGACGAAAAAGGCATCGGCCTGTTTCTCGTGGACTCCGGGGCGGAAGGCGTTTCGCGACGTGCCTATGCCATGCAGGACGGCCAGCGCGCGGCCGAGATTACACTGGAAAACGTGATGGTCCCGGCGGATGCCGTCTTCGGCGATCCGGAGGACGGGCTGCCGCTTGCCCGCCGCGTCGTCGGCCAGGGCATCGCCGCGCTTTCCGCCGAGGCCGTCGGCGTGATGTCGGCCATGCACGCACTGACCGTCGACTATATGAAGGTCAGGAAGCAGTTCGGCGTGCCGATCGGCTCGTTCCAGGTGCTGCAGCATAAGGCCGTCGACATGTTCGTGGCGATCGAGCAGGCGCGGTCGATCACCTATTTCGCGACGATGATGGCGGGCAGCGAGGATGCTGGAGAGCGGGCGCGCGCCATGCATGCAGCCAAGGCTGAGATCGGGCGCGGCGGCATGCTGGTCGGGCAGAATGCCGTGCAGATCCATGGCGGCGTCGGTATGACCATGGAATATGCCGTCGGCCACTATTTCAAGCGCATGACGATGATCGACTTCACCTTCGGCGACAGTTCCTACCACCTTGGCAAGTTGGCGCAGATGGGCGGGCTGTTTGCGGCGTAACCGCTTCGACATTGGCCTGCTTCCATCGTAGAATGGTCCATCAGCCGTTGCGAGGTGCCGCCATGACCGATCCGATCCCGTTCACGCCCGACCTCTCAGTGAAACCCGAGGTCACCGCGTTTTACGACAAGGAAACCGGCACGATCTCCTATGTCGTGAAAGACCCGGGCTCCGCCGCCTGCGCGGTGATCGATTCGGTCATGGATATCGACTATGCGGCCGGCCGGATCGCCTATGCCAATGCCGACCGGATCATCCAGCACATAAAGGACCACGGGCTGAAGCTCGAATGGATCATCGAGACGCATGCCCATGCCGACCATCTGTCGGCGGCGCCCTATATCCAGCAGAAGCTGGGCGGCAAGATGGGCATCGGCGAGAATATCCGGATCGTGCAGGACACGTTCGGCAAGATCTTCAACGAGGGCACCGAGTTCCAGCGCGACGGCTCGCAGTTCGACCGGCTGTTCACCGACGGCGACAGCTATAGGATCGGGACGATGACGGTTTACGTCATGGAGACGCCGGGCCACACGCCGGCCTGCATGACGCATGTGATCGGCGATGCGGCCTTTGTCGGCGATACGCTGTTCATGCCGGACGGCGGATCGGCGCGCGCCGATTTTCCCGGCGGCGACGCACGCACGCTCTTCCGCTCGATCAAGCGCGTGCTGGCGCTGCCATCTCGGATGCGGCTCTTCATGTGCCACGATTACGGGCCGAACGGCCGCGACATAAAATGGGAAACGACGGTCGCCGACGAGCGGACGCACAATATCCACGTCCATGACGGGGTGAGCGAGGACGAGTTCGTCAAGGTGCGCGAGGCGCGCGACAAGACGCTTTCGATGCCCAAGCTCATCATCCCCTCGCTGCAGGTCAACATGCGCGCCGGGCATGTGCCGACCGACGACAGCGGCAAGCCGATGCTGAAAGTTCCGGTCAACGGGCTTTGATTCGGCCGCGCTTGCGGCTACATCATCGCGGCACCAACCCGCCATCAGGAGCCCTGTCATGGAAATTCGCCCGATCGCCGACGGCTTCTCCGTCACCGGACAGATCAGCGCCGACGACGTGAAGACGATCGCCCAGGCCGGCTACAAGACGCTCATCTCCAACCGTCCCGACAGCGAGGACGGCGCGGTGCCGCACGACGCCATAGAGAGAGCGGCGGCGGCGGCCGGGCTGAAGTTCGTCTATATCCCGGTCGTTTCGGGCGCCATCACGCCCGACGATGTCAGCGAAATGTCGGTGGCGCTCGACGAGGCGGAAACGCCGGTGCTCGCCTATTGCCGCACCGGCGGCCGCTGCACGAATTTGTTCGGGCTGGTGCAGCAGATGAAAGGATAGAGAGCGCCGGCCGAAGGCAACGAAAAGCCCGGCTTTGGCCACAACGGCCCGGCATAGGCGCCCCCCGGCTTCACAATGGAAGCGCGGTGGTTTCCTTGAGCGTCTGTAGAACGATCGACGTCTTCACATGCTGTACGGATTCGTGCGGCAGGAGTACGTCGTTGACGAATTCCGCCAGCGACTTGAGATCAGGCGTCACGACCTTGACGAAATAATCCATCTCGCCGGTCAGCGCATGCGCCTCCAGCACCTCCGGCAGCCGCGCCAGAAGCTCGGCGAAGCGGCGGGCGTTGTCACGGTTATGCGTCGCGAGCGTGACCGAGATGATGTTGACCAGCGGGAAGCCGAGGCGGTCGCGGTCGAGGACGGCGCGATACCCACGTATCAGCCCTTCCTCCTCAAGCCGCTGGCGGCGGCGCGAGCATTGCGAGGCTGAAAGGTTCACGCGCTCGGAAAGGTCGTTGTTGGTGAACCTCGCGTCGGCCTGCAACAGCGCGAGTATCTTGCGGTCAAAACCATCAATCGCTTTCGTATCATTCATCGAAAGACAATATCATGCATGGATCTTGCATACTATCCTCGTTTGAGGCGTTTGAATGCAAGCACCGTGCGAAGGATCAGGACTATGATTGGACCCAGTAGAAGTGCGTCCTTCGAGGCTCGCTTCGCTCGCACCTCAGGATGAGGCCGTTGGTGCCTTTCGCCAGTTGGGACGTCCCGTGACGCTCACCTTCCTGAGATGGTCAGTGCAGGCTTCGTCCTCACGAGATGCCGGGCACAGGTCTCCCTCATGCTGAGGTGCGAGCGGAGCGAGCCTCGAAGGACGCACTCGAAAACGAGGAGCAATGCCATGGGACCTTTTCCGCACGATGCGCCGCCCGCCACGATCAGCAAGGAAAACCCGGCCGGTACGGACGGGTTCGAGTTCGTCGAGTTCGCGCACCCCGAGCCGCAGAAGCTTTCCGAGCTGTTCGGGCGGATGGGCTATGTCACAGTAGCGCAGCACAAGACGAAGGACATCACCGTCTGGCGGCAGGGCGACATCAATTATGTCGTCAACGCCGAACCGGGCTCGCATGCGACACGCTTCGTGGAAGAGCACGGTCCCTGCGCACCGTCCATGGCGTGGCGGGTGGTCGACGCGAAGCACGCCTTCGACCATGCGGTGGCCAAGGGCGCCACGCCCTATGAGGGCACGGACAAGACGCTCGACGTGCCGGCGATCGTCGGCATCGGCGGATCGCTCATCTATTTCATCGAGACCTATGGCGAGAAGGGCTCCGCCTATGACGCAGAGTTCGAGTGGCTCGGCGCACGCGACCCGAAGCCGAAGGGAGTCGGCTTCTACTATCTCGACCACCTGACCCACAACGTCTATCGCGGCAACATGGACAAGTGGTGGGATTTCTATCGCGACCTGTTCGGCTTCAAGCAGATCCACTTCTTCGACATAGACGGGCGCATCACCGGGCTCGTATCCCGCGCGATCACCTCGCCCTGCGGCAAGATCCGTATCCCGCTCAACGAATCCAAGGACGAGACCAGCCAGATCGCCGAATATCTGAAGAAATATAACGGCGAAGGCATCCAGCACATCGCTGTCGGCTCCGACAATATCTATGACGCGACTGACAGGCTGGCCGACCGTGGCTTGAAGTTCATGCCCGGTCCGCCCGACACCTACTACGAGATGTCGCAGACACGGGTGAACGGCCACGATGAGCCGGTCGAGCGGATGAAGAAACACGGCATCCTCATCGACGGCGAAGGCGTGGTCGACGGCGGCACGACCAAGATCCTGCTGCAAATTTTCTCCAGGACCGTGATCGGCCCGATCTTCTTCGAGTTCATCCAGAGGAAGGGCGACGAAGGTTTCGGGGAAGGCAATTTCCGCGCCCTGTTCGAGTCGATCGAGGAAGACCAGATCCGGCGCGGCGTCATCAAGGTCGAAGCCGCGGAGTAGGTTTCCAAGGGAGGAAACGCGACCGGCCGGGAAAGCCGGCGCGGAATAGGCCGGCCTGTCGGGCAACCTGCAGGCCGGCCTTTCAATTATGAGAGTCGCGAGATCGCCTCGGCGAGCGCCAACAGCCCTGCCTCCAGGTCAGGCCGTTTCGTGTCCTCATCCGGATTGTGGCTGATGCCACCGATGGACGGCACGAAGAGCATGGCCGAGGGCAGGACGCGCGAGACATTTGTCGCGTCATGAAGCGCGCCGGAGGGCATGCGGTGCCAACGTTTGGGCGCGATGCGGGCCGCGGCATCGGCCAACGCATCGATCATTCGTACATCCATCGGAACCGGATCGGCGGTGAAGCCGGGGGTGACGGACAGATCGAGTTTCTGAGCCTTTGCCACGCGATCGGCAACCGCGAGGACTTCCGCAAGCATGTGGTCAAGCCGAGCCACATCCGGGTCGCGCATCTGCACTGAAACCGTCGCCGAACCCGGCACGATCGAGGGCGCGTTCGGTTCCACGACGATGCGGCCGAGCGTCCAGACGGTGCGCTCGGTGACCAGCGGCGCGAAGGCGGCATCCAGTTCCGTCGCAAAACGGTAGAAGCCGCGAACGGCATCGCGGCGCAGATGCATCGGCGTCGTGCCGGCATGGTTCGCCTCGCCCGAAAAGACGAGTGCGGCCGACCGCACGCCGACAATCGCCTCCACCACGCCGAGCGTCTTGCCCGCTCTTTCCAGCACCGGACCCTGTTCGATGTGCGCTTCGATATAGGCCGAGAACAGCGCCGACGGCACCTCCCGGATTTCCGCGATCTCATGAGCTCGGCGGCGAGCTTCCGCAAGCGTGATCCCTTGCGCATCGGTCAGTTGGTCGGCCGCATCTTCAGCGATCGCGCCTGCCCAGACGGCGCTGCCGGTCAGGCCCCCGAAACGGCCTTCCTCGTCCTGGAAGGAAACGGCCGCGATGCGCGGCCCGCCGGCTTCGCGCGCCGCGCGGGCGAGTTCCAGCCCGCAGGCCACGCCGTAAATGCCGTCGAGCCAGCCGCCGAGCGGCTGGGTGTCGCTGTGCGAGCCGACCAGAAGGCAGGGCCCGTCTCCCGGCGGAAGGCCGAACAGATTGCCCCATGGATCCGCCACGGCGTCCAGCCCGGCTTCTTTCATCCGGCCCGCGAGCCAGACCCGCGCTTCTATGTCAGCATCGCTGAAAGCCGGGCGGCGGACGCCCTTGCCGGCACCACCGATGCGGCGCAGGTGATCGAGTTCGGCCAGCATCCTTTCGGGCTTGACCGGAATGCGCCTCTGTCCCGGCATGTCAGGAAGCCCCTTTTCGCGCTACCGCCAGAGCCTTTTCCAACCTCTCCGGATCCCCGACAAGATTGGCCAGCACAAGCACCAGCCGTGCGTTGAGCGCCGCGCTTTCCTCGAAGGAAAGCCCTTCATGCGCGGCCATGAGTGCGGCATAGAACTCGTCGCCGTGCGGGCCGAGGCGATCGCGCCCGATCTCTACTTCACTGCTCATGAAAGCGCCCTCCCCATCGCCCGCGCCAGTGCAGCTGCGATCTTCGCTGGCGTGGCGCCGCGGAAGCGCGCGGCGATGTGCTGGTCTGGCCGGACGATATAGACCATGCCCGCGCCATAGCGGGCTGTTGCAAGGCCTTCCGTGTCCAGAAGGATCGGGCCGGCGGTAACGCGCTGCTGCCCCGGATCGCGGGTCACGATGACGCGGTCCACGCCCTCCGGCGTTTCTTCCGGCAATTCCGCCTCCACCGCCATCAACGCGAAGCGGCCGCCGAGATGATTGAGCAGCCAGCTTACCTCGCCACTCCCGACCGGCGCATCCGGCATCGCGGTCCCCGACGCAACACCGCCCTCGCCTTCCGCCACCGACTGCAAAGAAAACCCCGTCAGCGAACACGGTTTCGACAGGCGTCCCGAATTGACCATCCGCCGGGCGAAATCATGCTCGCCCGCAAGATGAAGCACGCTGTCGCGGAAGAGCCGTTCCATCTTCGATTTCGGCGTCATGAAGGAGGTGGCGCGGGCCGAGTTCAAAATGTTCTCGTCGGCGCCGAAGACGCGCTCCTCGTCATAGGTGATGATCAGGCTTTCCGGCGCTTCGCCCTTTAGCACCAGCGCCAGCTTCCAGGCGAGATTGTCGACATCCTGGATGCCGCCATTTCCCCCGCGCGCGCCGAAGGGCGAAACGATGTGGGCGCTGTCGCCCGCGAAGATCACGCGACCATGGACGAAGTTCTGAAGCCGCCCGCACTGGAAGGTGTAGACCGATACCCAGTCGAGCGTGAAATCGGAATGGCCAAGTACCTTCTCGATGCGCGGGATGACGTGCTCGGGTTTCTTCTCCTCCTCGGGGTCGGCATCCGGTCCAAGCTGAAGGTCGATGCGGTAGATGTCGTCCGGCTGTTTGTGGAGAAGCGCCGACTGGCCGGAATGGAAGGTCGGCTCAAACCAGAACCAGCGCTCGGACGGGAAATCCGCCTTCATCTCGACATCGGCGATCAGGAACCGTTCCTCGAAGGCATGGCCCTCCAGATCGAGGCCGAGTTGCGAACGCGCGGAAGAACGCGCGCCGTCGCAGGCGATGAGCCAGTCCGCTTCGAGCGTGTAGGCGCCGTCAGGCGTTTCGACTGCCAACCGTGCGCCCTTGGCTAGCTTTTCCAGCGACACGAGGCGGTTTTTCCATCGGAGGTCGATCAGGTCGGGAAAATCCGCCGCGCGCTCGACCAGATATTGCTCGACGTAATATTGCTGGAGATTGATGAAGGCCGGCATCTTGTGGCCAGGCTCCGGCAGGAGGTCGAAGTTCCAGACCTCACGGTCGCGATGAAACAGCCGGCCGACCTTCCAGGTGACTCCCTTCTCCACCATGCGTTCGCCAACCCCGAGCCGATCGAAAATCTCCAGTGTACGCTTCGACCAGCAGATGGCGCGGCTGCCGAGCGACACGACATCGTTGTCGTCGAGCACGATGGAGCGGATGCCGTGCAGCGCAAGGTCGATCGCCAAAGCGAGCCCCACCGGCCCCGCGCCGACGATCACGACCGGATAGCGGCGGAGCTTCGCGCCGCGCAATTCCGGCGGCGTCGCATAGGGAAACGGTTTGTAGGAATAGCGCGGCATCAGTCCATTTCCAGACCTAACCGCTCGACCTCGTCACGCCTGAGCTTTTCGTCATAGTCAAGCAGGAACTCGTCAAGCTGCGGCGGCTTTACGGATGTGTCCGAGAGCATCGCATGCACCTGTCCGCGATGATGGATCTGGTGCAGGAAAAGATGCGCGAGGAGATCGCCGATCCGTTCCGGGATCTTTCCGTCTTCACGGCGGTCGGTGACAACCCTACGATCCAGATCGTCGGAGGGCAGGCGATCGCAGAATGCAATGAGCCGGCAGTCGGCTAGTTTCTGCGCCTCGGCCAATGTTTCCGCCTCATCGAAGGCCTTGAAATCATCGAAGACGATTGCTCCGACGCCACCTTCCTCAAGAAAGTCCAGATAGAGGCGGTCGACCGCGAGGATATGGTTGAGCGTCTCCTTGATCGACGGAAAGAAGCCGGTACGCAACGCGTCGAACTCACCCGGCTGAAGCGTCATAACAGCTCGATACAGCCGGTCGTTCGACCAGCGATTGTTGCGCGCCATCCGCCGATTGTGTTCGACGAGATCCATTCCTTCGGCAGCCTCCCAACCTACCTTACCCCTGCAACTCCTCCCACATCCGCTGGTCGCGTTCGGCGGTCCAGATGCGCGGATTGTCGATGCCGAGCGCTTCGTCATAGGCGCGCGCGACATTGAAAGGCAGGCAGTGCTCGTAGATAGCGTAGGTCGAGAATTTCGGATCGCAGGCGGCGCGAGTCGCGTCCCACGCTTCCTTCAGCGAGCCGCCGCCCCGCGCCACCCGCGCCACCGGGCGGTAGGTCGAGAAAATAAAATCTTTCGTCAGATCAAGCGCTTCGTTGACTTTCTTCTCACCCACCAGCGCGTCGCCGCGCCCCGGCGCGATGGCACCGGGCTGGAAGGCACGGACCGCTTCCAGCGTGGCCGGCCAGTCGGAAAAATGCCCGTCGCCGCAATAGCAGGCCGATTTGTATTCAACGATATCGCCGGTGAACATGACGTTCTCGTCGGGCACATAGGCGACGATATCGCCGGCCGTGTGGGCACGGCCGAGGAACATCAGATCGACGCGGCGCTTGCCCATATAGACGGTCATGCGGTCGCTGAAAGTGAGCGACGGCCATGTCAGCCCCGGAATGGATTCATGCCCTTCGAACAAGCGCGGAAAGCGGCCGAATTCTGAATCCCAGTCCTCCTTGCCGCGCTCGGCCACCTGCGCGCGGGCGACATCCGACATGACGATCTCGGATGCGCCATAGGCCGAGGCACCGAGCACGCGCACGGCATGATAATGGCTGAGCACGACATATTTGATCGGCTTGTCGGTCACGGTCCTGATCTTCTCGATCACCTTGCCGGCAAGTCTTGGAGTCGCCTGCGCATCGACGATCATGACCGAATCCTCGCCGATGATGACGCCCGTGTTCGGATCGCCCTCAGCGGTGAAGGCCCAAAGATCGCGGCCGACCTCGGTGAAGGAGATTTTCTTCTCGGCGAGATCGCCGGTCGAGGCAAATTTCTTGGTCATGCTTGAACAAACTCCAGACGGTTTCCGAACGGATCGTCGGTGAAGAAGCGCCGGCGATCCCGAATACGCTCGTCAGGGCGTACGCCGTAGCCATGCGAGAGCAGAACAGCGTCCAACGCATCGAGATCGGCGACAACGAAACATGGGTGTGCCTTGGCGGCTGGACGGAACGGATCTTCAATGCCAAGGTGAAGCTCGGCCGAGCCTGCCTTCAGCCAGAGACCACCGCCGGCACGAAGCGCTTCAGGTTTCTCCAATTCCGAAAAGCCGAGCAATGTGCAATAAAAGGCACGCGCCTCGCCCTCGGCACCCTCCGGTATCGCGACTTGCACATGATCAAGGCGCATGATGGACATCTCTGGCGTCTTCAATCTCCCCGTCGGTATTTTTCCACCGTCTGCTCGATGGCGCCGAAGATCGAACGGCCGGCCTTGTCCTTCATCTCGATCCGTACGGTGTCGCCGAAGCGCATGAAGGGCGTCGAGGGCGAGCCCTTCTCGATGGCCTCGATGGTGCGGATTTCGGCGATGCAGGAATAGCCGGCGCCGCCTTCGCCCACGGGCTTGCCCGGCCCGCCACCCTGCTTATTGGAAACGGTGCCGGAACCGACGATGGTGCCGGCGGCGAGCGCTCTTGTCTTCGCCGCATGCGCGATCAGCGCCCGGAAATCGAAAGTCATGTCGATGCCGGCATTGGCACGGCCGAAGGGCTTGCCGTTCAGATCGACCATCAGCGGCAGGTTGATCTTTCCGCCATCCCAGGCTTCGCCGAGTTCGTCCGGCGTCACGGCGACAGGCGAGAAGGCGGAAGACGGTTTGCCCTGGAAGAAGCCGAAACCCTTGGCGAGTTCCGCCGGGATCAGGTTGCGCAGCGAAACATCGTTGATCAGCATGACGAGGCGGATGGCGGAGCGGACCTCTTCGGCGCTCGCAGCCATCGGCAAATCGTCCACGATCACGGCGACTTCCGCCTCCATGTCGATGCCGTAGGCCTCGTCGGCCAGAACGATCGGGTCGCGCGGTCCGATGAAGGTGTCGGAACCGCCCTGATACATCAACGGGTCGGTCCAGAAACTCGGCGGCATTTCGGCCCCGCGCGCCTTCCTGACCAGTTCGACATGGTTCACATAGGCCGAGCCGTCCGCCCATTGATAAGCGCGCGGCAGGGGCGACATCGCCTCGTGCTCGTGGAAGCGCTCGGACGGGACCGAGCCGAGTTCCAGCGATTCTGCAAGGGCGGCCAGATGCGGCGCGATCCTTGCCCAGTCGTCCAGCGCCGCCTGCAGCGTCGGCGCCAGGAAGGACGCGTCTGCGAAGCGGGTCAGGTCGCGCGAGACGACGGCAAGGGAGCCGTCGCGCGTGCCGTTCTTCAGTGTCGCCAGTTTCATGCGCGGGTCCCCTCCGGTTCGGCTTTCGCCTTCTGTTCGATCGCAAGCGTCAGCCCGTCATACCCCACGGTCAAGGGACCGTTCCAGCTTGCCCGCAGCGCTTCCTGCCAATGTCCTTCGTTGAATTCCGGATCGTCGGCCGGGATGAGATGATGAAGAACGAGGTGCCCGACGCCCGCGTCGGTCGCAATTCGGCCGGCATCGGCGGCGAGCGTGTGTGCCGCCATCAGGTGCGTCTTGAGCCTCTCGCCGTTGCCCGTTCGCTCGACCAGCCGGTCGACACCCGCTTCAAGCATCGCCTCGTGGACGAGAATGTCGGCACCCCTGGCGAAGTCAGCCAGCGGCGGGAAATGGGCGGTATCGGACGAAAAGACGATCTGGCGGCCGCCATGCGCGAAGCGGAGCGCGTAGCATTCCGTCACCGGCGGGTGATCGACACGCAGCGCCGAGACGGCGAGCCCACCCTCTTCCATGACCGGGCCTTCCGTGAATTCGTCGAACGTGACCAGTTCGCGGATGTCGGGCCGGCCCTCGTCCTCGATGCGTATCTCGATGTCGAAATCGAGCGCCTGACAGAAATTGCGCCAATAGGCTTCCGTACCAGCCGGTCCGAAGACCTTGACCGGCGTCGACAGCCCGGCCGTCCATGCGGTGTGGAGGAGGGGGCCGAGTTCCAGCACGTGGTCGGAGTGCAGATGCGTGATGAAGACGAGGTCGAGCGTCTTCAGCGGCATTCCCGCATCGACAAGGCCCTTCGTCACACCTAGCCCGCAATCCACCACGATGCGACGGCCGCCGATCTCCAGAAGCGAAGAGGTCGGCATCGGGCCGCCCGGCCGGATAGCCGGACCGCCCTTGGTGCCGAGAAGGACCAGCCTTTCGGTCACGACCAATCGCCCTCCGGCGTGCCGTTGAAGCGTTTCTTCAATCCCGACCAGCAGTCGATGTAATTGTCCTGCCGCGTCTCTACCTCGGCGGCATAGCGGGTCAGCATCTGCGGAAAGCGGGTCTCGAACATGAAGGCCATGGTGTTGTCGAGTTTTTGGGGCTTGAGCTCGGCGAGCGACGCCTTGCGGTAGCCGTCGGCGTCGGGTCCGTGCGCAAGCATCATGTTGTGCAGGCTCATGCCGCCCGGCACGAAGCCTTCTTCCTTGGCGTCGTATTTGCCCTCGATCAGCCCCATGAACTCGCTCATGATGTTGCGGTGATACCATGGCGGACGAAAGGTGTTCTCCGCAACCAGCCAGCGCGGCGGAAAGATGACAAAATCGACATTTGCCGTGCCTTCCTCGCCCGACGGCGCAGTCAGCACTGTGAAGATCGACGGATCGGGATGGTCGAACAGGATGGCACCGACCGGCGAATAGGTTTTAAGATCATACTTGTATGGGGCATAGTTACCATGCCACGCGACAACGTCGAGCGGCGAGTGATCGAGCTCGGTCACGTGGAATTTCCCACACCATTTGACGAAAAGCCGACAGGGTTTTTCCTTCTCCTCGTACCACGCGACCGGCGTCTTGAAGTCGCGCGGATTGGCGAGGCAGTTGGCGCCGATCGGGCCGCGGTCGGGCATTGTGAACTTGGCGCCGTAATTCTCGCAGATATAGCCGCGGACCGGACCGTCAATCAGTTCGACCTTGAAGACCATGCCGCGCGGAACGACGCAGATCTCGGTCGGGCGGATTTCCATGATCCCCATTTCGGTGACGACGCGGATGCCGCCTTCCTGCGGCACGATCAGGAGTTCGCCGTCGGCGTTGAAGAAATGATCGTCCACCATGGAGATGTTGGCGACATAGACATGCGCTGCCATCCCCGACTGCCCGAGCGCGTCGCCGGCGGTCGTCATGGTGCGGATGCCGGAAAGGAAGTCGGTCTCCACATTCGGCATCGGCGTCGGGTTCCAGCGAAGCTGGCCGAGCGCGAGTTCATGGTCGTCGAGGTTGGGCGCCGTCTTCCAGTTCTCGAAGGACGTCGTCTTGAAGCGACCCGTATGCTTAACGCTCGGACGGATGCGATAGAGCCAGGAGCGCTCGTTGGTGCCGCGCGGGGCGGTGAAGGGCGAGCCCGAAAGCTGTTCCGCATAGAGCCCGTAGGCAGGGCGTTGGGGCGAGTTCATGCCCTGCGGCAACGAGCCCTTCAGTGTCTCCGTTTCGAAATCATTGCCGAAGCCCGGCATGTAATGAAGCGTCATGATCGCCTCCCTTGACGTTTGCCCCCGGTCGTTTGACCGGGAAGCCAATTCGTTGCATTTGTAACCATTGAAAATGTAACCATCAATCCTTCGAGGCTTCCCTTCGAAAGGCTCAGGATCGCACCTCGGGATGAGGTCCCACCCGATTCCGGGACGCGGGCGGAAAATCTCGAAGGGCGCGTTTCCGTCCTGATATGGAGCACACCCCATGCCCGACGATATCCTTGTCCTCGAAAGCTTCCTCCCCTACCGTCTCATGCGTCTTTCGGAAGCCGTCAGCCGCGAATTCGCCAAGGCCTATCATGACCGTTACGGGCTGACGCGGCCGGAATGGCGCGTCTTCGCGACGCTCGGACAGTACGGCACGATGACGGCAACCGCCATCGGCGCGCATTCGGCCATGCACAAGACCAAGGTGTCGCGGGCCGTCGCCGCGCTGGAAAAGCGCAAATGGCTGGAGCGCGAAACCGATCCTGCCGACCGCCGGATCGAGCGGCTGACACTGACAAAGGCCGGGCGTGGGGCTTATGGCGACATGGTGCCGGTAGCGCGGGAATTCGAGCGCTGGCTTTCGAAGGCCATGGGCGCCGCCCGCTTCGCGGAATTGGACTACGGGCTGGAGCGGCTGGATAAATTCATACACAAAGCGAACTGAAGGAAGCCGTAGTGGAAACAAACCTCACCAGTCCATCACGACCTTGCCTGAATCGCCGCTTCGCATGGCCTCGAAACCCTGCTGGTAGTCGTCGATGCCGATCCGGTGGGTGATGAGGCCCGATACGTCGAGCGGGCCCTGCACCAGCGCGATCATCTTGTACCAGGTCTCGAACATCTCGCGGCCGTAGATGCCTTTCAGGGTCAGCATCTTGAAGATGACCTTATTCCAGTCGATCTCGAAGCCGGTCGGCGCGATACCGAGGATGGCGATCCTGCCGCCATTGTTCATGGTGTCGATCATGTCGCGGAAGGCGGGTGCGGCGCCCGACATTTCGAGGCCGACGTCGAAGCCTTCCTTCATGCCTTCCTGGCGCATCACTTCGCGGAGATTTTCCTTCGAGGCGTCGACTACGTGATGGATGCCGAGCTTGCGCGCAAGTTCCAGCCGATGCGGATTGACGTCCGTGATGACTACCTTGCGGGCACCCACCGCCTGCGCCACCAGCGCGCCCATGATGCCGATCGGCCCTGCGCCGGTGACCAGCACATCCTCGCCGACGAGATCGAAGGAAAGCGCGGTATGCACCGCATTGCCGAGCGGATCGAAGATCGCCGCGACCTCGTCCGGAATATCGTCGGGGATCGGCACGACATTGTGCTGGGGGATGGCCACATATTCCGCAAAGGCGCCGGGCCGGTTGACGCCGACGCCCTTTGTATTGCGGCAGAGGTGCCCCCTGCCCGCGCGGCAGTTCCGGCAATGGCCACAGACGATATGCCCCTCGCCCGAGACACGCTGGCCACGCTTATATTCGATGACGGCGGAGCCGACATCCGCCACCTCGCCGACGAACTCATGACCCGTCACCATCGGCACGGGTACGGTTTTCTCGGCCCATTTATCCCAGTTGTAGATGTGGACGTCGGTGCCGCAGATGGCTGTCTTGCGGACCTTGATCAGCACGTCGTTGGGACCGATTTCGGGAACCGGCACCTCTTCCATCCAGATGCCGGGCTCGGGCCTCGCCTTCACCAGCGCCTTCATCATGTTGGACATGCATTTCCTTTCAAGTCGGCCAAGACGACAGTGGCTTTCTAGCGGCGGATAATCGAGAAGGCGAAATCGCGGCCCATCTGCTGCGCGTAAGCCTGCTTGATCCAGAACATCGCAAGCGGTTCGAGCAACCGCGAAGCAACGAGTGGGCCGGCATCGACCGGCTCGAAGCCGAGATCCTCCGCCAGCCCCGAGACCAGGCTCTTGGCCTCTGAATCGTCCCCGGCGACCGGCATCATCGGCCTTGACGGAAAGTCACGCAGCGCCGCCATGTTCTCGGCGCCCGTCGTGTTGAAGGCCTTCACCACGCGTGCACCGGAGGCCAACGCCGCCACCTGCTCGCCGGCGGATCGGTCGAAGCCGATCGCCAGGTCGAGCGACGGCGTCAGCGGATTGGTGGTATCGACCAGGATGGAGCCGGCAAGCGAGCCCACTTCCTTTAGCGCCGGCTCGATGGCAATCCAGGGCAAGGAGAGGACCGTCACATCCGCATCAGAAGCCGTGTCGAGCGGAAGTACTTCGAAGCCCTGGCCTGCCACCGACCGGGCACTGTTGCTTGTCCGGTCACGCAGCGCGTAGACGACCTCATGTCCGGCAGTCCGCCATCCGCCGCCCAACGCACGGCCAACATTTCCTGCACCGATTATCGCAATCTTCATCTTACCTACTCCCGGCCCCGCCGCTCGTCATCATTTTGGGCCGTCAAAGTGCCGTTTCAAGCTGACCGGATTGCCGGGTCAGACGACTCCCATCTCGCGCCCCACCGTTCCGAACGCTTCCACTGCCCGGTCGACGTCGGAACTGCTATGCGCCGCCGACATCTGCGTGCGGATGCGCGCCTGCCCTTTCGGCACAACCGGGAACGAAAAGCCGATCACATAGATGCCATGGTCGAGCAGTCGCACGGACATTTCCTGTGCCACCTTGGCGTCGCCGAGCATCACCGGGATAATCGGATGGTCGGCGCCGGCGAGCGTGAAGCCGAGCTTCGTCATGCCTTCGCGGAAGCGCCCGGCATTGGCGTAGAGCTTCTTCCTCAGATCGTCGCCGGCGGCGACCATATCGAACACCTTCAGCGAGGCGGCCGCGATCACAGGCGCGAGCGTGTTGGAGAAGAGATAGGGGCGCGAGCGCTGGCGCAGCCAGTCCACCACCGCCGCCTTACCCGACGTATAGCCGCCCGACGCGCCGCCGAGCGCCTTGCCGAGCGTGCCCGTCACGATATCGACCCGGCCTTCCACGCCGCAAGCTTCCGGCGTACCGCGCCCGTGTTCACCGACGAAGCCGACGGCATGGCTGTCGTCCACCATCACCATCGCGTCATATTTCTCGGCAAGATCGCAGATGCCCTTCAAATTGGCGATAATGCCATCCATGGAGAATACGCCGTCGGTGGCGATCAGCTTGAAGCGGCAGTCGGCGGCTTCCTTCAGACGCGCCTCCAGATCGGCCATGTCGTTATTGGCGTAGCGGTAACGCTTCGCCTTCGACAGGCGCACCCCGTCGATGATCGAGGCATGGTTGAGCGCGTCCGAAATCACCGCGTCCTCTTCGCCGAGCAACGTCTCGAACAAGCCGCCATTGGCGTCGAAGCAGGAGGAATAGAGGATAGTGTCCTCCATGCCGAGGAAGGCGGAGATCTTCGCCTCGAGCAGCTTGTGCTCCTCCTGCGTCCCGCAGATGAAGCGTACCGAGGCCATGCCGTAGCCGTAGTGTTCCAGCGCGTCTTTGGCCGCGTCAATCAGCACCGCGCTGTCGGCAAGGCCGAGATAGTTGTTGGCGCAGAAATTGAGAACATCCTGCCCTGCCGAGCGGATATGAGCCGATTGCGGCGAAGTGATCACCCGCTCGCTCTTGTAGAGACCGGCGTCCCTGAGGCCGGCGAGTTCGGATTCGATATGGGAAAGAAATGCGCGGGTCATGGCGCCTCCTCGGATGCGGCGGAATGTGGCGCGGAAGGCGGGCCGAGTCCATGGGAAATGCGAAGCGGATACCTTCGCCTAGCGCACGTAGCCCTTGCCGTAGTGGCGCTCGATGCGGGACTGGATGAGTTCGAAGCAGATCGACATCACCCAATAGATGATGGCGGCGGCGATCAGCATCTCGAAGACGCGGAAGTCGCGCTTGCCGATGATCTGCGCGGTCTTGGTCAACTCCCACACGCCCATAACGGAGACGAGCGAGGAATCCTTCAGCATGGCGATGAACTGGTTGCCGGTCGGCGGCACGATAAGTCGCATCGCCTGCGGGAAGATGATCTTGCGGAAGGTCAGCCCTGGCGGCAGGCCTAGCGCCATCGCCGCATCGCGCTGGCCGTGGGGCACGCCGAGAATGCCGGCGCGAAAGATCTCCGCCATATAGGCGCCGTAGCAGAGCGACAGCGCGATGATGCCGGACGGCACCGCGTCGAGCGCGAACTGGCGCCCGAGCGTCGGCAGGCCGAGATAGATCAGATAGACCTGGAGGAGCAGCGGCGTGCCGCGGAAGAACGAGGTGTAGAAGGTCGACACGGCATAGGCCGGGCCGGATTTCGACAAGCGCGCGAGTGCGGCCGCCATCGCCAGGCAGCAAGCGATCGCGATCGAAACCAGCGACACGTAGAGCGTGGTCACCGCGCCCGTCGTGATCAGGAAGGCGATATTGGTCTGGCCGGTTTGGCTTTCCTCGAACCAGACGCCGAGATCGCGGTTGAAGCTGCTGACAAAGGCGACGAAGAGGAGCAGAAGCTCGATCCAGACGATCCCGATCTGGGCGACGAAGGGCAGAAGCCGCACGATGGCGACATTCACCCACACCGCGATGGCGATGAGGATGCCGGTCAGGATATCGAGAGCGAAACCCGGCTCCGTGCCGGGACCGGTTGCACCGCCGAGGAGCGGCGCGAGCAATCCGCCGACGCGGGTGCCGCCAAGTCCCATCCACGACAACACGACGGCCAGGCAGACGACGAGGATGAAATCAGCCCGCGTCGGTTTCAGATCATAAAGCCAGGAGCCGGAGGCTCTCAGAGCGTCCGGTCGCAGCGTGTCGTCGGCGCCCGACACGTCAGTTGGTCGTTTTCGCCGGTGTCGAGAGGTCCGTTCCGTACCACTTCTCGGAGAGTTTCGTCAGCGTGCCATCCTTGTGCATCGCCTCGATGATCTCCTTGATCTTGGCATCGAATTCGGCATCGCCCTTGTCGGTCGCGACCGCCAGCGGTTCATAGAAAGCAGGGCTGCCGACGACCCGCATCGGATAACCCTTCTTGATCGCTTCGTTGATCGTGGGAAGCGCTGAGAACACCGCATCGAGACGCACGCCGTCGCCGAGTTTCAGATCATCGAAGGCATTGGTGTCCGTATCGTAGGGTTTGATCTCCTTCGGCGTCACCTGATACTCGAAAGGCGGCACGCCCTGCGCATCGATGACGAGATCCTTCTTGAGGTACGCGTCATAGGTGCAGCCGCCGCATGAGCCGATGATCTTGCCATTCAACTCTGAAATCTTGGTGACCTTCGAGTCCTTGTGCACGGCGAAGGAGGCCGGCGTGTAGTAATAGATCGCCGGGAAATCGAGCACTTCGGCACGCTTCTTGGTGGGCGTCATGGATCCGACCGACATGTCCCAGCGGCCGGCCCAGCCGCCGGCCGTGATAACCTCCCAAGCGGGCGTGACGATCTTCAGTTCCGCGCCCATCCGCTTGGCGATCTCCTTGCCGACATCGACGTCGAAACCGTCCATCTCGTTCTTGTCGTTCAGGAAGGACTGCGGCGGATATTCCGGGTCCGACGACATGGTCAGAGTCTTGGTCTTCATCACCCGATCCAGCGTCTCGCCCGCATGCGCAGGCATCGCCAGCGCAAAGGCTAGCGAAGCGGCCAGGATCGACAGGCCGAAAGTCTTCATGATCTCTACTCCCATTATGTTGAAATGCCGTTGTTCTTGTCGTTGGCCCGGAGGCTTGCAGCGATCCTAAAGCGAGTTTCGCTGGAATGGAAACATTTCTCTCTTGTAGTGTTGGGCTAGGCATTTCCCGCCCGATTTATGCTCGGTGAAGGAGGTCGCCATAGGTGGCGAATATCCCCCACTCCATCGCGCTTCGCGCGCCACCTCTTCCCCACTTCCGTGGGTAGAGGAAGGGAGTCAAGCCTTGCGGCCAGCGCTTCCTCTCCCCCGTCGAGCGGGAGAGAGGTGGTCAGCGAAGCTGATCGGAGGGGGGTCGATCTTCACATACGATCGTCGGGCTCAGAAAAACGCCTGCAGCCCGGTCTGCGCACGGCCGAGGATGAGCGCGTGGACGTCGTGCGTACCCTCGTAGGTGTTGACCGTCTCGAGGTTCTGCGCATGGCGCATGACGTGGTAGCCAATCTGGATACCATTGCCGCCGTGCATGTCGCGGGCCGTGCGCGCAATGTCGAGCGCCTTGCCGCAATTGTTGCGTTTGACGATCGAGATCATCTCCGGGGCCATCCTGCCCTCGTCGAAGAGCCTGCCGACGCGCAGCGCGCCCTGGAGGCCGAGCGCGATCTCGGTCTGCATGTCGGCGAGCTTCTTCTGGAAAAGCTGCGTGCCGGCGAGCGGCTTGTTAAACTGCTTGCGGTCGAGCCCATATTGGCGCGCTCGGAACCAGCAATCCTCCGCCGCCCCCATGGCACCCCAGGCGATACCGTAGCGGGCGCGGTTGAGGCAGCCGAACGGCCCCTTCAGGCCCGAGACGTTGGGCAAAAGCGCATCCTCGCCGACCTCGACGCCCTCAAGAACGATCTCGCCAGTGATCGAGGCGCGCAGGCTGAGCTTGCCTTCGATCTTCGGCGCCGACAGGCCCTTCATGCCCTTCTCCAGCACGAAGCCGCGGATGGCGTCCTTGCCGTCCGCGCCCTTCAGCTTCGCCCATACGACGAACACGTCTGCGATCGGCGCATTGGAAATCCACATCTTGGAGCCGGAGAGCCGGTAGCCGCCGGCAGTCTTCTCCGCGCGCGTTTTCATGCCGCCCGGATCGGAGCCGGCGTCCGGCTCGGTCAAACCGAAGCACCCGATCCATTCGCCCGAAGCGAGCTTCGGCAGGTATTTCTTCCTCTGCTCTTCCGAGCCGTAGGCATGGATCGGATACATCACCAGCGAGGACTGCACGCTCATCATCGAGCGATAACCGCTGTCGATCCGCTCCACCTCCCGAGCGACCAGGCCGTAGGAGACATAACCGGCGCCGACGCCACCATATTCTTCGGGAATCGTGACGCCGAGCAGGCCGGCCTCGCCCATCTCCGCGAAGATCGAGGGATCGGTCTTCTCCTCCAGATAGGCCTTCTCGACGCGAGGCGCGAGCTTGTCGGCGGCGAATGCCGCGGCAGCATCCCGGATCATGCGCTCCTCGTCGGTCAGCTGATCGTCGAGGAGGAATGGGTCTTCCCAGTTGAAGGAGGCGGGCGCGGTGGCGTGAGCCGGCTTCTGCTGTATGTTCATAAGGTCTTCCGTTCAAGATTACGTGTCGGCTCGACTCTAAGCCTTAATGTGCCGTGGGCAATGGCTTTTTCCGCCTATCCGGCAAAATCCACTCCGATGCGGAAAGGATGCGCTAACCACCCTTCCCGAATCCGCTCGCCGACAGCAGCCATGGTGTGCTTGCGACTGTCGGATTAACGAATTCTCACCCACTCCCCCGCAATCTCCGGGAAGGGGATGCGAGGCGAGGGGCAAATGGCGAAAGAGAAGCCCGGAAACGCGACGGGCAGGCTGATCGTGATCATCAAGAGTGCGTACTGGATCGCGCTCGCGATCATCGCACTGATGGCGACTGCTTCCTATATCCTGCTCCAGCAGATGATGACCGATCATCAGGCGGACATGCGTCTCCTGTCGCTCGTCTCCGGACAGAAGGCGCAGTCGCAGCGTGTCGTGTTCCTCGCCAACGCTATCGACCGGGTTCCCGCCGCAGAGCAATTCAGGCTGGTCAGGGTGCTGGAGGCGACGAACGACGAATTCAGCTCGGACTATGCCGAACTGAAAGCCAGGCTTGCCGCCGCGACGAAAGACGACCGCGGAGAGGAGGCCCAGGCAATCGGGCGCGTGCTCTATGCCGCCCCTTACCGGCTCGATTATTATTCCACCACGCTTGCCGCCAATGGGCGCAGACTGACCAAGGTTCTGGAAGCGCGGGCTGCCGGCACAAGCGCGGGCATGCCGGAACCTGCACGTCTGGATGAGGCGGCGGCGCGGTCGACACTCGACGGCTACCGGGCACTGGAGCAGCGGATCACCGACTTCACCAATGCCCGGCTGGACCGGATGCTTCTGCTGCACCTTTATCTTTTCTACGCCACCATGGGCGTCATCATCCTCGTCGCGCTCTTCATCTTCCGCCCCATGAGCGAGATGATCCGGCGTCGGACGACGGATCTGATCGACGCACATAATTCCATGGCGTTCATCGCCGTGCATGACGGGCTGACGGGCCTTTACAACCGCGCCTTCCTGATCGACCATTTCGACAGCCTCCTGAAAGTCGCTGCCCGGCGGCGCGAGCGGCTGGCCGTGCTGCAACTCGATCTCGACCGGTTCAAGCAGATCAACGATACGCTCGGCCACGCGGCGGGCGATTTCGTGCTGGTCAAGACGGCCGAGCGCATGCGCGCCTCATGCCGTGCCTCGGATCTGTGCGTCCGACTCGGCGGCGACGAATTCGTCATGATCCTCAATGCGGCCGGCACGACCGAAGATATCAACGCACTGGTCGAGCGCATCCTCGACAAGATCAACGAGCCGATGGATTTCGGCGGCGCGACCATCCATCCGGGCGCGAGCGGCGGCATCGCGGTCTATCCGGTCGATGCCGCCAATCCTGACGATCTGCTCGTCCACGCCGACCTCGCGCTTTATTCGGCCAAGCGGCTCGGCGGCGGGCATTTCTCCTTCTTCTCCGACGAGTTGCGCAAGGAACTCGATCATCGCAAGGGGCTCGAACACGACATCAGGGAAGCGATTGCCAAGCGTGCCTTCTCGGTCCATTTCCAGCCGCAGGTGTCGATCAGCAATGCGACCGTGGCCGGCGTCGAGGCTTTGGCAAGATGGGAGCACCCGACGCGCGGCATGATCTCGCCCGGTGAATTCATCCCCGTCGCCGAGAAGGCGATGCTGATGGTCGGCATTGGCCGCATCGTCATCCACAAGGCGATCGCCGAGGCGGCAGGCTGGTACCGGGCGGGAACCGATTTCGGCCGGCTCGCGGTCAATGTCTCGGGTACGGAACTGCGCGAGCCCGATTTTGCCGCATTCCTCTTTGGCACGCTCGAAGAGCACGGCTTGCCGGCGAAGAAGCTTTCGCTGGAAATCGTCGAATCCGTGATCCTCGACGACGAGCAGACCGGTATCGCGGCAACGCTGCGCGCCATCCGCAAGGCGGGCATTCATCTGGAGCTCGACGATTTCGGCACCGGCTATGCCTCGCTCAGCCATGTCAACCCGAACGAGATCGACCGGCTGAAGATCGACCGACGCTTCGTGCAGAACATCGACCGCAACGACGACAATTCCAAGATCGTGCGCGCCATCACCGAACTGGCGCGTGGGCTCGGTATTTCCATCATTGCGGAGGGGGCGGAGACCGAGGAGGAACTGAACTCGCTGCTCGCGCTCGGCTGCGAGCACGTGCAGGGCTATTCGATCGCATTCCCGATGCCCGGCGAGCAGGCGGGGCAATGGCTGGAGATGCGTACGCGCAGGAAGCCGAAGCTTACGGTCCACGAGGGCAAGCGCGCCTGAGACGACAATATGTCTGGCCGCTGACCTGGCCGCTTCGACTTTGAATAGGGAGGACCGGGGTCGGTCTATCCCTCGACGTCGACATTACCGCGGAGACGAACAAGAAGGCGCTCCAGCAGCGCAAGCTCGCCGTCATCGAAGCCCTCACGCAACCGGCGGTCGAAAGCCGTAGCAGTCGCCACCAATCGATGAAACATCGCTTCGCCAGCCGGCGTCAGCTCGACCTGGTGCATGCGGCGGTTCGCCGGATCACGACGTCTTGTGACGAGCCCCTCGGCTTCCATCCGGTTGAGGTGGTGCGTGAGCGTCGCGCCCTGAATGCCGATCGCCTCGGCAATCTCCCGCTGGCTGGAAGCGCGACGCGTCCTGATCGACAGCAATGTCAGCCAGACCGGTAACGACGCTCCCGCCTCCGTCATCGCTTCGTCGAAAGCGCGGCTCACCGCCTTGGCGGTGAGTGCGAGGCTTAGTCCAATCGGGCGGCGGGCGGGTGGCTGCATGGCTGGCATCTAGCACGACTTTCATATCAATCCATTTGACATCTAATCGTTAGATATCTAACGTATGAGCACGAACGAAAGGAAGCCCCATGCAATACGTCTATATCGTCACCATCGCGCTTCACGTCATGGCCGGCGTCTATTGGGCCGGCATCACCATCGCCATCGCCCGCCACCCGGAAATACGGGTGGAGAAGACATATCCGACGCAGATCGGCTCCGGCACCATGGCGGTGCTGACCGGCGGACTGCTCTGGTATTTTTTCCACGGTGCCTATTTCGGCCGCACCGAACAGGTGCTCGCCGTAGGGATCCTATCAGCATTTGCGGCACTTGCGGTGTTGCTTTTCGTGGTCGGCCCCGCCCGGCAAAAACTTGCGGACGCAAACAGCGGCAAGGAGGAACAATTGCGCCGGCGCATGGCCCGCGGCGAAGGTATTGCTGCGCGTCTGCTCGTCGTGACCGTCCTCTGCATGGCCGTCTCCCGCATGGTCTGAGCTAATCCGTGCCTACGAGCCGATCGATTGCATCGGGGCTCCGACAGGACTATGGCGGCGGCAAAGAAGCCGCCACCGTGGAAGGGTCCGCCCATGACCGACACGAAATCACTGACGCAGCTTGGCGCGAAAGTCGCGCAGCCTGCCTCGCCCGACGAGGCCATTCTGGAGACCGTCCCCTTCGCACGAAAGGACGGGCCGCCCGCCATCGTCCGCCTCACCTGCCCGGAATTCACCTCGCTCTGCCCGGTGACCGGCCAGCCGGATTTCGCCCATATCGTCGTCGATTACGCGCCGGACGGACTTCTGGTCGAATCGAAATCCTTCAAGCTTTTCCTCACCTCCTTCCGCAACCACGGCGCCTTCCACGAGGAATGCACGATCATGATCGGGCGCAGGATGGTTGAGGCGGCAAAGCCGCTCTGGCTGCGCATCGCCGGCTGTTGGTATCCACGCGGAGGCATACCGATCGACGTCTTCTGGCAGACCGGCACGCCGCCCGAAGGCGCGTGGCTTCCGGAGACGGGGGTGCCGCCCTATCGGGGCCGGGGGTAAAGGTCGGCGATTTAATTGCCGTCATAGCAGGCTGCTTTGGGGGTGGTTTGCAGACAGGCGGCTTTTGGTCCGGAAGGCGCAGAAGCGGTCGTTGATCTGATGGCTAAGTCGGGCCGAACTTACCTCGGCTGCGTGTCTGGGATAGCATTGGCAAAGCCACGCCAACGCCCACACGGTCGCTAACTCAGACTGGAGACAGTCAGCCAATCACCAGTCATGAATGGCCATGTCTTGCCATCCGGTTATCTGTTAGAATTGTAGCCGTAGCCTAGCCTGTAGCGGACAAGAAAGGTCACAGCGTCCAAATCCAAGGCGGAATCTCGGCTGCACTCTGACGGCCGTGGAGTTCGGCCCGACGGAATCGCAATCCGTAGCCAGTCTTTGCGGACTATCGCCCTTTCATTAAGGCGGACGAACAGCAAATCCTACGCTACTTCAACCTGGAGAACGAAATGTCGAGTGAAGCTAACGGATTGGATCGACGCGATTTCATGATCTTTGCCACCGCCAGCGCAACCGCCCTGGTATCGACCGTTGCTACGGCATCCGCGCAGGACACACCGACTGCAACGCAGGGGCAGGCCGGAGAAGGCACGATCTACACGGGTGATATGATCGAAGGCAAAAAGGTCATTCGGGCCCTCGACGTGAACGACCTGGAGCCCGGCAGACACCACTTCTACTTCGAAGGCGTCCAACGGGTGGCTGGTCAGCATTGGTACAATGCTGTCGTTGTGGTGAAGGGGGCGAAGCCCGGCAAATGCGTCGCTCTGACGAGTGGCGTTCATGGCGACGAAATGAACCCGATACACTGCGTCCAAACAGTGCTGGATCAGCTTGACTCATCAGCCATGGCGGGCACGGTTCTGGCAGTTCTCGACATCTCTCGGCCGGCCATTGAAGGAATGACACGCCGCTGGCCAGACTCGGGACGCGGCATCGAACTTATCGACATGAATCGGTGGTGGCCGGGAAATGAGAATGGGCCAAATGCCGTTTCGCGCCATGCCTGGTTGGTATTCAATAAGCTGCTCAGTCCCAACGCGGACTATGCTCTCGACTTTCATACCGCCGCGACCGGCATGGAGGCGACGGCATTTCACTTGGCCGACATGACCAACCCAGAGGTCAAGGCGATGGCGGAACTCTTCCCCATTGACCAGATTTTCGACGACCCGCAATATCCTACGCTTCTTGCTAACGCGTTGATTGCGAAGGGCATCCCTGCCCTGACCCCGGAGATTGGCAATCCGCGCAAACTGGATCTCGATATGATCGCGCTATTCGTCGAAGGCACGATGAACGTGCTTCGTCTACATGGACTGATTTCCGGCCCCATGGGTCGGACCGGAAGGGACAGTGAGGTCTTTATCGGCAATACGATGGGCGCCTCGATCTCGACCCATGGTGGCTTCCTCGAACTCCTCGTCGAACCCAACGATAGGGTCGAAGTCGGGCAGAAGGTGGCCATTCAGAAAAACGCCTTTGGCGAGGTCGTGGCCGAGTACACAAGCCCAGTGTCAGGAGAAGTCGGCGCGCGACGTTCAGACGCGTCTGTGGAGCCGGGCACGCCATTCCTGTTCTACCTCATTCAGGGCAACCGTACTCCTGTCGAGGACTACCCGGAGTAGGGCTCAACGGCGGATAAACTACAATCCCGGCGTGCTTCGTGACCTGTTAGATCGAGGGTTGGCGCGGTTCGCTCCCAGATACGGTGGAGCCACTAGCCATCGCGCGACATTACTCACCTGCGTGAAACGCTTGGTTGCCAGGTAAACACCGACCGATATCGCCGATGTTCCCACAACGAAGGCCAATGCATAAAAGGCGTCGGCCATTGTCCCACTACTTTCCTTTCGACAAAGCCACGTCGAAGAGCGCACCGCCCTCGCTCGTATGCCAAGTTTATCCCGCACTCAGCTTTCGTCCAAGGGCAGCTTCTTGGAAAACAAGCAACAGCGCAGATGTCCGAAATGAGGGTCGGAAGCAGTACTCTGTTCCGAATACCAAATCGTCATGTTCCACCGCTACTGGCACTTCAGCGTACTCAACCGCCAATTGCCGGTGCGCGAGGCGATGTCGGCCACCTTCCAGACGCCATCGACTTCCTGAAGCGACCACTCCACCTCGTGTGGCTGGCGGAAGAGCGTGAAGTCGGCGGTGACATTGGCTGACGGGCCGTTCATGGTCTCGTTCAGCGCGAGCGAGGAATTGATCTCGTTCTGGTCGAGGTCCTGGCTGTCGAGCGCCAGGATGAAGTCGATGCATGCCGCTCCCCCGCTGTTGGCGGCCCGCTCATTGGCATCGAGGGCGGCGCGGGCCAGGCCGGTAAAGCGATCGCGGTTGTCGGGCTCGGTCTCGGAACCGATATTGCTGTAGAAATAGCGAACCGCATCCGCCGGCGCATCGGCGAAGGCCGGGCCGGAGAGGAGAAGGCCGAGACAGGTGGCCGGACCGAACAGACGTTTCATCATCACTCCCGTTTGATCGTTCATAGGCAGGCCGCCCTCGCCCGGTCGGCCGAATCCTTCTATAATTCCATCATGGCAATTCGACAGCTTTCCGACACGATGATCAACCAGATCGCCGCAGGCGAGGTGATCGAGCGGCCGGCGAGCGTGGTCAAGGAACTGGTCGAGAATGCGCTCGACGCCGGTGCGGCCCGCGTGGAGGTCGTCGTCTCCGGTGGGGGCCTCGGCCTCATCCGGGTTTCGGACGACGGAACGGGCATCCCCGAGATGGAACTGCCGCTTGCCGTGGCAAGGCACTGCACGTCGAAACTTGGAAGCGACCTCCACGATATCCGCTCGCTCGGCTTCCGCGGCGAGGCGCTGCCCTCGATCGGCTCGGTCGGCAAGCTCATGATCCGCTCGCGAACGGCGGATGCGGGCTCCGGGGCGGAAATCCATGTCAGCGGCGGCGCAGGCTCCGCCGTACGCCCGGCGCCCGCCAATCAAGGCACGATGGTGGAGGTGCGCGACCTCTTCTTCGCGACGCCGGCAAGGCTGAAATTCATGAAGGGCGAGCGGGCCGAGACGAGCGCGATAGCGGATGTGATCAAGCGCATCGCCATCGCATTCCCCCAGGTGCGCTTCGCCTATTCGTCGCCCGACCGTTCGGCGACCGAATTCGCCACCGCCGGAGAGGGCGAGGAAGGCGCGCTTCGCCGCATTGCGCAGGTGATCGGCAGGGATTTTCCGGAAAACTCCGTTGCCATCGACGCCGGACGCGAGGGGGTACGGCTTTCCGGCCGCGTCTCCATCCCGTCCTTCAGCCGCGCCAACGCGCTCCAGCAATATGCCTATGTCAACGGAAGGCCGGTGCGCGACAAGTTGGTCGCCGGCGCCATACGCGGCGCCTTCGCCGATGTCCTGCCGCGCGACCGGCACGCCGTCACCGTGCTTTTCCTCAGCCTCGATCCGGCGCTGGTGGACGTAAACGTGCATCCGGCCAAGGCCGACGTCCGCTTCCGCGATCCGGGTCTCGTGCGCGGACTGATCGTCGGCGGCATAAGGCAGGCGCTGGCGGCGTCCGGCATCCGCCCGAACACGGAAGGTGCTGCGGCAATGCATGCCGCCTTCCGGCCGGGCGGCGCGCCGTTCGACCATGCCGCGCATGTCAGCAGCCCCCGCTGGCAGGGATGGCGGCCCGCGCCCGCCGCAGGCTTCGACCTTGCACGCTCGCCGCAGCGGCCATTGTCTGACCCGGGAGGATTCGGCGGATTCGGCGAGGCGGAACAGGCGGTGCTCGGTACGCCGGCCAGCGCCGATGCGCGGGCGGCCGTCGCCGAGCCCGCACCCGAACTTCTGGCGACGCCGCTCGGAGCCGCCCGCGCCCAGGTCCACGAGAATTACATCATCGCTCAGACAGGGGATTCGCTCGTCATTGTCGACCAGCACGCGGCGCATGAGCGCCTTGTCTACGAAGCGCTGAAGGAGGCGCTTCACTCGCGCCCGATGAAGGCGCAGATGCTGCTCATCCCCGAAATCGTCGACCTGCCGGAGGAAGAGGTTGAGCGGCTTGCGGCGCATGCGGAAACGCTTGCCCGCTTCGGCCTCGGAATCGAACGCTTCGGACCCGGCGCGATCGCGGTCCGCGAGACGCCGGCCATGCTCGGCGAGACGGATGCGCGGCGGCTTCTCCTCGACATCGCCGACGAGATCGCCGAGAATGACACCGCCGACACGCTGAAGGAACGCATCGACCATATCGCCGCTACCATGGCCTGCCACGGCTCGGTGCGCTCGGGGCGCCGGCTCAGACCGGAGGAAATGAATGCGCTTCTGAGGCAAATGGAAGCGACGCCCGGTTCCGGCACCTGCAATCACGGCCGGCCGACCTATATCGAACTGAAACTCACCGACATCGAAAGGCTGTTCGGGCGGCGATAACGACGGCTCAAAGACGCGCCGCTTGATTTCCGCCGCGATTTGTGGCGGAAAACAGCAGGGTAAAGGCAGATGATGAACCGTTTCGAAGGACCCGGCGCGCGCGAGGCGCGCATCCGCTATCTCGACGGCGATTTCCAGATCGTCTCGCCGGGCTCTTTCGTGCGCTGCGCGGTGACCGGCGAGGCCATCCCGATCGACGAGCTGAAGTATTGGAGCGTCGCCCGGCAGGAAGCCTATGTCGATTGCTCGGTGTCTCTGGAGCGGGAACTGGAAGCGCACCCGGAATTGCGCAAGCGCTGATCAGCCTGCCAACCGCCGTTCCCGCCATGCATCGAGCGTGGCCCCGATGATCTGACGAGGGATCGTATCGGGATCGAAGACCGTATCGATCTCGACGACATGGACGTTTTCGAGGAACTTCTTCGTCGCCGCCGACCCGTCGAAAATACGGACGGCATCCTTGGCCGTCGTGGCCAGGTCCAATCCACGTTTTCCAGCCGTGCCTGCAAGATCGGCAAGCTCGTCGGGAGCGTAGAAATGATGGTCGGGGAAGCTGCGCTTCAGCACGATCTCGCCGCCCGCATCCTCGACGGTGCGGAAGAACTTGACCGGGTCGCCGATACCGGCGAAGGCGAGCACCCTGCGGCCGGCTATGCCGGAGCCGGCAAGCGGCCGCTGGCGCGCGGAAAATACCGGTTTTCCCGCTCGCGCTGCCATGCGCACCACATGATCGGCGCCGCTTCCCTCGCCTACCGCCAACACAGCGTCTGCATAGGGCATCTGGTCGACCAGCCTGGCGCGCAGCGGCCCGCCAGGGATGGTGTGCCCGTTGCCGATGCCGCGACGGGCATCGACGACGATCAGCGCATAATCGAAATGGATGCGCGCGCTCTGGAAGCCGTCGTCAAGGATCAGGAAATCACAGCCCTTTTCGATCAGCAGGCGCGCGCCGGCGGCGCGGTTGCGGGTCACCATGACCGGTGCGTGACGGGCGAGCAGCAGCGGTTCATCGCCGACATGTTTCGCGCGGTCACGCGCCGGATCGACAAGATGCGGCGTGGAATGGCTGCCGCCGTGGCCACGCGAGAGGAAACCCGGCTTCAGCCCCATTTCCCGCGCCTCGACGGCGAGCGCAATCGCGACCGGCGTCTTGCCGGCGCCGCCAACTGTTAGATTGCCGACGCAAAGCACGGGTGCCGCGACCTTTTCGCGGGAAGCTTTCAGGAGGTTGCGGCGCGCAAGCGAGGCATAGGCGACGGAGAAAGGCGACAGCAATGCCGCGCGCCAATCAGGCTTCTTCCACCAGAAAGGAGGGGCCTCGCTTACCACGTTGGGCCTCTCGACATGACCGCCTACCTCCTGCGGCCGTTGCCGTCTTCCAGGCGTGCCTTGACGACGAGCGGCAGGATATAGGGGTCAAGCGCCCGCATCGTCCTCTCCAGCGCTCCCCTCATCTCGTCCACCGCCGCGAGCCCGGCGGCCATCATGTCGTGGCGCGCGCGGTCGTTGTTCAAAAGGAAATTGACGGCGCCGGCAAGCATGTCGCGGTCGCGGATAAGCCTGGCGCCGCCGCGGTCGATCAGCTTCTGGTAGGTCTCGCGGAAATTCTGCACGTTCCGCCCGGCAAGAACGGCCGTATCGAGCATCGCCGGCTCGAGCGGGTTCTGCCCGCCCGCACCGACCAGCGAGCGGCCGACGAAGGCGATCTCGGTCAGCCTCAGATAAAGGCCCATCTCGCCGATCGTGTCCCCGAGGAAGATGTCGGTATCGGCTTCGATGGGTTCATCCAGGCTACGGCGCGCCACTTTCAGCCCATCCGCGGCGAACCGCTCGGCGAGCGCGTCACCACGCTCGGGGTGACGCGGAACAATGATGGTGAGCAGGTCCGGATGGCGGGTGCGCAGCAGTTTGTGCGCGTCGGCGGCGACCGCTTCTTCTCCCTCATGCGTGGAAATCGCCGCCCATACATGGCGGTTGCCGATACGGCCGCGAAAATCCGCAAGCACATCCTGGGGCACGAACGGAGGCCCGGCGTCCACCTTCAGATTTCCGGAAACGGTGACCGGCCTCGCGCCGAGCGCATGGAACCGTTCCGCGTCGAGGTCGGACTGCGCGATCACATGCGCCAGGTTCTCGAAAAGGGCTTCGGCGATCGAGGCGCGCTTCTTCCACGAGCGGAAGGAGCGATCGGAGAGGCGGCCGTTCACCAGCACCTGCGGCACGCGGCGCGCGCCGAGTTCAAGGATGGTCATCGGCCAGATCTCGGATTCGGCGATAATCGCAAGATCGGGCGCCCAGTGATTGAGGAAGCGCCGGACGGCGGGCTTAAGGTCGAGCGGCACATATTGATGCAGCACGCGATCGCCGAGCCGCTCGGAGGCGACACCGGCGGAAGTGACGGTCCCGGTGGTGAGTACGATGTTGATGCCGAGCGAAAGGATATGTTCGATCAGCGGGATAACGGCATTGGTCTCGCCGACGCTCGCCGCATGCATCCAGATCAGCGGCCCGGCGGGCCGTGGGTAAGCGGCGAAGCCATAACGCTCACGGCGCCGGAGAGGGTCTTCCTTGCCCTTGGAGGCACGCCAGGCCACGTAGCCGCCGATCAGCGGATAGGCGGCCGCCCCGGTCCACCGATAGGCGCCCAGAACCGCACGTGCCCACCCCTCGCTCATCGCCGACCATCGACCAAGGCATAGGCCTTCGCGGTCGCCGCGTTGAGGCCGGCGGTCACGGCCCGCCGCTTTTCCTCCAGTTCCGCCTCGCCGGTATCGCGACCGACATAGATCGGTTCGCCGAAGACCACCGCCCGATGACCGAAGGGGAGATTGATGGTGGTCTTGTCCCATGTCTTGTCGAGCACCTTGCGGCGGCTCGTGGCATAGGCGACCGGCAGGATCGGCCGGCCCGAAATGCGGGCAAGCGTAACGATGCCCATTCCCGCCTGCCGCGGCGTACCATGCGGGATGTCGGCGATCATGGCGACCGCATTGCCGGCGTCGAGCGTCTTTTTCAGGGCAATCAGCGCCCTCGCCCCGCCCTTGTCCGCCGTTTTCTGCGAACGGCCGCCGGAACCACGAATCGTGCGGAACCCGTTGCGCTCCAGTACCAGCGCGTTGAGTTCGGCGTCGGCGCTGCGGGAAAGCATTGCCGAGATGGGGATATGGCGTGGCCGATCGAATGCCGACAAGATATGCTGGCCGTGCCAGAGCGCGACGATCGGCGGCATATGTTCGGTCAGCTTCGCGGCGGTGTCGTCGCTGCCCTCGACGAGCGGATTGGTCCAGTAGACGAAGCGGAAGGCCCGCGCCACGAACCATGCCACGAAGGGCATGGTAAAGCGCGAGGCGGCAAGCGGTTTGCGGATGCGCCGCCACAGCCGGCGCGCAGCGTCCTCCTGCCTGCGCTTTCGGGCCGGCTTGGCGGGCGAGCCGGCGATCTCTCCTTCGCGCATCATCAATCCTTGCCCGGCAAAGCCGATTCCGGATCGAGAAGCCGGTGCAGATGGACGATGAAATAGCGCATGCCGGCATTGTCCACGGTCGACTGGGCCTTGGCCCGCCAGGCGGCGTGTGCCGACGCATAGTCGGGATAGATTCCGACGATGTCGAGCGCATCGAGGTCACGGAATTCGGTCGAACCGAGCGACTTCAACTCGCCGCCGAAGACAAGGTGGAGAAGCTGTTTCTTTTCAGCCGGGCCGGTCATTCTTCTTTTCTTGTCGCGTTTCCGGAGAATCGGTGCTTAGCGGAAAAAGCGTCGCGATGATATATTCGCATCACGATCCGTTTTCCATGTCGCGGATCGATTGCGCCATCTCGCCGAGAAGCGACCCGCTGCCGGCGACAAGCGTGCCGTGCCGCGTCTCGCGGCGCGCATAGAAAGGTGTTTCGCCCCGACGGTCAAGGACGGCGCCGCCAGCCTCCGCGAGGATGAGATCGGCGGCGGCAAGATCCCAATCATGTGAATTGGCCTTGATGAAGGTGGCGTCGATCCTGCCCGACGCCACCATGGCGAGCCGGTAGGCAAGCGACGGGATATAAGGAACATTGACGAAACGGCTGCGCGACCGCTCAGGCATGGCGGCGATCAGCGCTTTCGGCCCGCCGACCCGCAACTCGCCCGCAGCTTCGCGCACGCCAATCGCCTTGCCGTTGCGGACGGCCCCGCCGCCGGCGCGGGCCGCATAGATCTCCGTTTTCGCCGGGCAGTCGAGCACACCGGCCACGGGGCGACCTTTCTCCACGATCGCCACGCTGACGCACCATTCATCGGAGCCTGCGATGAAACCGCGCGTGCCGTCGATCGGATCGACGACGAAGGTGCGTGCGGCGGAAAGCCGCCCCGGCGAGTCCGCCGTCTCTTCCGACAGCCAGCCATAGTCAGGCCGCGCGGCGGAAAGCCGGTCACGCAACAGTTTGTCTACAGCGAGATCGCCCTCCGTCACCGGCGAATTGCCCGCCTTCATCCAGACCTGCGGATCGCGGCGGAAATAACGCATGGCGAGTTCCGCCGCCTCACGAGCAGCATCGCGGAGCAGGTCCAGATCGGCGTCGAGCGTTCTGTCGGTCAGTTCAGTCACCTGCAAGCGTCATACCTTCGATCAGAAGCGTTGGCGCCGCGGTGGCGAAATTGCGGTCGATATCGTTTGCCGGAACCATCCGCATGAACATGTCCTTCAGATTGGAGGCGATGGTCACTTCCGATACCGGATAGGCAAGTTTGCCATTCTCGATCCAGAAGCCGGATGCCCCGCGGCTGTATTCGCCCGTCAGCATGTCCACACCATGGCCGAAGACTTCCGTGACGTAGAAACCGCTCTTGACGGATGCGATCAGTTCGTCCGGCGAGCGATCGCCCGGTTCGATGGCGAAATTGGTCGAGGACGGCGAGACGGATGTGCCCGAACGCGCGCCGCGCCCGTTGGTGGTGAGGCCGAGTTCACGTGCCGCCGAGGTTGACAGGAACCAGTGGCGGAGCACGCCGTTCTCGACCATGGCCAGCGCCTCACCGGCGACGCCTTCGCCGTCGAACGGGCGCGAGCCCGGACCACGGCGCTTGAGCGGATGGTCAGTGGCCGTGATGTCGGCCGACGCGATCTGCTGGCCCATCCGGTCACGCAGGAAGGATGTCTTGCGGGCGACGGAGGCGCCGTTGATCGCGCCGGCGAGGTGGCCAGCGATGCCGCGCGCGACGCGCGGATCGTAGATCACGGTCACCGGGCCGGTCTTCGCCTTGCGCGAGCCCAGCCGGCGGACGGTGCGCTCGCCGGCGTGGGCGCCGATGTCGGCCGGCTGGTCCAGATCGGCGAAATGGAGACGGGAGGAAAAGTCGTAGTCACGTTCCATCGCCGTCCCCTCGCCCGCCACGACGCTGACCGAGCGGGAGAACCGCGTCACGGCATATTGGCCGAGGAAGCCTGCGGAGGTCGCGAGAACAAGACCGCCGAGCCCGGCACTGGCGCCGGCGCCGCCCGAATTAGTGACGCCCTTGACGGCAAGTGCCGCCTCTTCCATGGCAAGCGCATCGTCCTTCAAGCGGTCGGTCGGGATTTCCGCCGTATCGAAGAGATCGAGATCCGCCGGATGATCGGCCAGTAGAGACGGGTCGGCGAGGCCCTGATACGGGTCCTCGGGCGAAACCTTCGCCATGGCGACGGCGCGCTCGGCGAGCATCTTCGGATCGGATGTGGCCGTCGCCGAGACACTCGCCACGCGCTGGCCGACAAAGACGCGCAGCGAGACATCATCGCTTTCGGATGCCTCCGTACCCTCGACCTTGCCGAGCCTGACCGACACGCCGCGCGCTCGCGCGCGGACCGCGACGGCATCGGCAGCGTCAGCCCCGGCCTTGCTTGCGGCCTCGACGAGCGCCGCCACCTGATCGGCAAGCTTCGCGGCGTCGGGAGAATCGGTCATGTTGTCGTCGTCCTCATGGGGATACTTGTCGGAAATTTCGAGCCGGCAGCCCAGGCGGGTGGCGCGAACGCCATTGCACCCCATCTATTGTGCCGGGCTTGCATGTGCAATGGGGCCGGCGTAGGCACGCGGTTTCGCTCGAAATCGCGCACGGCCCGAAATCTGATGAAGAGGGGATGCCCGTGGTTGATGCAGGCCCGCCGATCGATACGGAAACGCTGCTCCTGCTCGGCGGGGCGGTGATCGCCGCTCCGCTCTTCAAGCGCATCGGGCTCGGAACCGTGCTCGGCTATCTGGCCGCCGGCGTGGTGATCGGCCCGGTCCTGCGCTTTATCGCAGGCGGTGAGCAGATATTGAGCGTCGCCGAACTCGGCATCGTCTTCCTTCTGTTCATCATCGGGCTGGAACTGAAGCCGACACGGCTTTGGGCGCTGCGCCGCGATATATTCGGGCTCGGCCTGGTGCAGGTGCTGGTGACGGGTGCGGTTCTGGCCGGGCTCGGCGTGGCGTTTGCCGGCCTCTCCCTCCCCGCAGCGATCATCGCCGGCTACGGGCTGTCGCTGTCCTCCACGGCCTTCGCGCTGCAGATCCTCGAGGACGAGGGCGCGACGAACCGCCGTTACGGACAGACCTCGTTCGCGATGCTGCTTTTCCAGGACCTCGCCATCGTGCCGCTTCTGGCGCTGATCCCGCTTCTGTCACCGGGCAGCGAGGGAGCGAGCCGCATGTCGCTGCCGCAATTCGGCCTGTCCATCGCTGCCGTCGTCGCCCTGGTAGTCGTCGCGCGCTACCTGCTCAGTCCGCTTTTCCGCGTCATCGCCAATACGGGCGCCAAGGAAGTGATGATCGCGGCGGCATTGCTCGTGGTCCTCGGGTCGGCCGACATCATGCAGTTCGCCGGGCTCTCCATGGCCATGGGCGCCTTCATCGCCGGCGTGCTGCTCGCGGAATCCTCCTACCGGCACGAACTCGAAGCCGATATCGAGCCGTTCCGCGGCATCCTGCTCGGGCTTTTCTTCATGGCGGTCGGGCTCTCGCTGAACCTCGACGTCATCTTCCAGAACTGGATCGTGATCGCTGTCGCCGTGCCGGTGCTGATGGCCGTCAAGGCCGCCCTCATCTATGCGCTCACACGCCTGTTCGGCTCGGAACACGACAATGCCGTGCGCACTGCCTTCCTCCTGCCGCAAGGCGGGGAGTTCGGCTTCGTGCTCTTCTCGGCGGCGGCGTCCGCGTCGATCTTTTCGGGCGCGACGGCTTCGCTCCTCATCGCTATCGTCACGGTCTCCATGGCGCTCACCCCGGTTTCGGTGCTGATCGGCAAGCGCTTCCTGCGGCCCGCGCAAAGCGAGGAGATGGACGAGGATTTTTCAGGCCTCGACGGCGGCGCCGACGTTCTGATGATCGGCTTCTCGCGCTTCGGCCAGATCGCCTCGCAGATGCTTCTTTCCGGCGGCAGCAGCGTGACCATCATCGACCATTCGGCGAACCGGGTCCGCTCGGTGCAGAAATTCGGCTTCCGCATCTATTTCGGCGACGGCCAGCGCAAGGACGTGCTGGAGGCGGCCGGCATAAGGCGGGCGAAGATCGTCGCCGTCTGCACAAACCACCGCGAAACCACCGACCGGATCGTGGAACTGATCCAGGCAGAATTCCCGGACGTCCGCCTTTTCGTGCGCTCCTACGACCGGGCCCACACGCTGGAACTGCGCGCCCGCGGCGTCGAATACGAGATCAGGGAAACGTTCGAATCCGCGCTGATGTTCGGACGCCGATCTCTCGAGGCTCTCGGCACGGACGAGGAGCAGGCCTACGAAATCTCGCAGGATGTGCGCAAGCGCGACGAGGAGAGGCTGGAGATCCAAGCGGTCGAGGGCATCACCGGCGGCCTCGACAAAATGCGCCGCACGCCCGTCACGCCCGAACCGTTGGTCAAGCCAACGCGCGAATCGAAGCGCCTCGACAGCGCCAACGAGAACGAGCCGCAAGCGGGCGACGAAGACGAGATGACGGCGGACGCAAGCTGAGGGCGGTGCGGGTACCCTCTATTTCTTCCCCGCATCATCGAATTTCGGCCCGACGATCATGATCGCGGGTTCGACGGAGAGGAGCTTCTTCGCTTCCGCTTTCACCTCATCGAGCGTGACGGCGTTGATCTTCGCCTCGCGTGTCTGGATGTAGTCGATGCCGAGATGGTCGATCTGGAGGTCGACCAACGTCCGGGCGATGGCGGCCGAAGAATCGAGATTGCCGATGGCGAAGGCGCCGATCACGTATTTCTTCACCTCGGCGAGCTCTTTGGCGGTCGGTCCCTTCTCCGCCATCTGCCTCACCACGTCGCGTACGATCTTCAGGGTCTCCTCAGCCTTGTCCGAACGCGTCGCGGTCTGGATGACGAGCCCGGTCGAATGTTCGCGGTCGATGAGATTGGAGCCCGCGCCGTAGGCGAGGCCGCGCTTTTCGCGCACTTCCTCGAACAGTCTGGACGAGAAAGTGCCGCCGCCGAGAACCTGATTCATCAGATAGGCCGCGAAGAAATCGGGCGCGTTGCGCCTGACGCCGGGATAGATGAGGTGGAGCGAAGTCTGCGGCAGGTCGTAGGCGATCTGTATCCGCTGATCGAGCTTCGGCTTGATATCGGAAACGGGCGTCAGGTCCGCTTTTTCCGGCAGGCCCCCGAAGACCTCGTCCAGCACTTTCTTCAGCGCCTCGGCATCGATCGCTCCGACGACGGCGACCGTCAGATTGTCGCGCGCGAACTGGCGGCCGTGGAAGGCTTTCAAATCGTCCGAACTAATCGTGGCGAGGGTTTCGGGCGTGCCGTCGGCGCGTTTCGAATAGGGGTGATCGCCGTAGAGCGCCTTTGCCATGGCGATGCCTGCCTGCGTATTCGGGTCGTTCTCCGAACCACGGATGCCCGAGATCACCTGAGCGCGGATACGGTCGATCGGCTTCTGGTCGAAACGGGGCTTCTCGACGGCAAGTTTCAGAAGGCCGAAAGCCGCATCCTCTTCCGAGGCGAGCATGCGCATCGAGCCGTAGATGCGGTCACGGTTGGCCTCGAAGCGCATTTCCGCGCCGGCATCATCCAGTTTCTCCTGGAAGGCATCGCTGTCGAGATCGCCCGCGCCCTCGTCGAAAAGGCCGGTCATCAGATTGGCGAGACCTTCCTTTCCATCGGGATCCTGCGACGTGCCGCCGGCGAAAGCGAAGCGGATGGTGACGACGGGTACCGAATAATCCTCGACCAGCCAGGCATGGATGCCCTTCGGCGACGTCACTTCCTGGATGGAGACTTCGGCATTCGCCTGGCCGGCAAGCGTCGTCAGCCAGCAAAGGACGAGCGCAAGCGCGAGGAAGCGGGCGCTGACGGTCGCACGGATCGACGGCAGGTTCATTCCAGACAGCGTCCTCATTTCAGTTCACCTCCTGCTCGGGAGGCAGGAGATATCCGGTCACCGAACGCGACGGATCGAGATATTTCGCCGCCGCCTTGACCTGTTCGGCGGTAACGGCCTCGATGCGATCCGGCCATTCCTCGACATCCTTGACCGTCTCGCCCGTTGTCAGTGCGGCGCCATAAAGGCGCGCCATGCCGGCCTGGTTGTCGCGGGCGAAGATCATGCTGCGCACGAAGCGCTTCTTGGCCTTGGCCAGTTCCTCCCCGGAAACGCCACCCTTGGCGATGCGCGCGATCTCGGCGTCCACCGCTTTCTCTACATCGGCCAGTTTAGCGCTGCCGAGCGGCGAGGCGTAGACGCCGAAGCTGGACGGGTCGATCGCGGTGCCCTGATAGTAGGCGCCCGCCGAAGCGGCGATGCCCTTCTCCACGATCAGGTCCTGATAGAGCCGGCTGCGCACCCCGCCGCCAAGGATCTCGGCAAGGAGGTCGAGTGATTCGGCCACGCCCGGTTCGGCGCTACGATAGGAGGGCACCACCCATTTCTTGGTGAAGCTCGGCACGGTGACGCGCGGATCGTTCAGCGTGACCGTGCGCCTGGTGTTCTGTTCGGGCTCCTGCGGACGGTTGCGTGGCGGCAGGTCGGCGCCGCGCGGAACCTTGCCGTAGGTTTCCTCGGCATATTTGCGGACGGTGGCGGCATCGACGTCGCCCGCTACCACCACGACCGCGTTGTTGGGCTCGTAGAAATGATTGTAGAAGGCAACCGCATCCGCCCGATTGAGCTTCTCGATCTCCTGTTTCCAGCCGATCACCGGATAGCGATAGGGGCTGTTCTGGTAGAGCGTGGCGTTGACCTCCTCATCGAGCACCGCGCTGGGATTGTTGTCGATGCGCATGCGCCGTTCCTCCAGGATGACGTCGCGCTCCGGACCGATGACGGCATCCGTCAGGGTAAGGTTGCGCATGCGGTCGGCCTCGTAGCGCATCATCGTTTCGAGCGCGGACGGCGCCACCTGCTGGTAGAAGGCGGTGTAGTCGTAGGAGGTGAAGGCGTTCTCCTGACCGCCGATCTCCGCCACCTTTTGCGAGAATTCGCCGGGCGGATGGTTCTTCGTGCCCTTGAACATCAGGTGCTCGAAGAAATGGGCGATGCCGGATTTGCCGGCGACCTCGTCGGCGCTTCCGGCCTTGTACCAGATCATGTGGGTGACGACGGGCGCGCGATGGTCGGGGATAACCACCACCTCCAGCCCGTTTTCCAGCGTGAAATCCGAGATATGGGCGGATTCCTCCGGAGACTTTGCGAAGGCGGACATCGATGCCGTCGCAAGCACGACTGTGAGTGCCAGAGAAATAATCGCGCGGCCGAGCCATCGCATGGAAACCATATCGTCGGTCATCAAGCCTTCCCTGAAATTCGTGCCGCGAACCTATCGGGCCGAAGCGCGCACCGAAAGTGAATTATCCGTCATAAGGAAGATCGGGGCGCCAATCAGGCGGCTTCCAGAAACCGGATGATCGTATCGCCATATTCGCGGTCGTCGAGGGGAGCGAAGCCCGGTCTCGTCTCGAAGGGCGCGCCAGCCGCCTCTTCGACGACGCAGAGCGCGCCCTTTCTCAGCCAGCCGCCGGCGCGCGCCGCCTCGAGGGCACTGCCGCCGAAGCCTTTGCCGTAAGGAGGGTCAGCAAGAAGCAGGTCGAATGGCTGCATCGTACCCACCTCGCCGAGCCTTGTCGCATCGCGGCGGAATATCTTCGTACGGCCCTGAAGCCCGAAGGTCTCGACATTTTCGCGGATCAGGCCGCGTCCTTCGGCGGACTCTTCCACGAAAAGACAGAAAGACGCGCCGCGCGACAATGCCTCCAGCCCGAGCGCACCGGTGCCGGCGAAAAGGTCGAGCACGCGCGCGCCCTCCAGCCGGCCCGCAAAGCGGTGCGCGAGCACGTTGAAGACAGCCTCGCGCGTGCGGTCCGTGGTCGGGCGGATGGCGCTCGACCGGGGTGTGGCGAGCGACCGGCCGCGAAATTCGCCGCCGACGATCCGCATCAGCTTTTCTTCGGCGGCCGGCGGGGGCCACCGCGTGGCGCGGGACGGCCACCAAAACCACCTCCGGCACCGCCTCGGGAACCACCACCGAACCCGCCTCCGGACCTTCCAAGCCCACGCTTGGCGCCGTCGGGGCTGCTTCCTTCCCTCCGAGTCATATTTGGCCTGTTGCTGCCCGGCTTGTTTCCCCCGGGCTTGCCGGCCGGCCGGCCGCTGCCGGACTTTCCCGCTGGCCATTTGCGTTCCGGCTTGTTGCCGGGTCCGGCCGCCCGGCCTTCTTCTCCTGGCGGCCGCGGCCGGTCGCGCCGCTCGTCCGCTTTCCTGTCAGCCGTCGGACGACGATCGGGCCGGTGGTTGGCGGAACGCGCAGGCCGATCGCCGGAAGGGAGAGACGCGGGCGTTTCCTCTGCCTTCTTCTTGCCGATCGGGCGCGCGCCCGGAGCCATCCAGACATTCGAGGCTCGTGCCCGGACGGGCGTGTCCCGCTTCTTGTCTTCGGAGCGATCTTTGTCCTGGAAGCGTCCTTTGCCCTCTGGGCGCTTTTTCTCGAAGCGAGGCGGCCGTGCAGTCTGCAGGCGATCGAGCGCAACTTCCCGCTGCTGCTCACGTGCCCGCTTGCGGTTGCGGATCAGCCCGCCTTCCTCGATGCGCGGCGCGGGGCTTCGCTTCGGCTTTGCCTTCGGCTCTTCGCCGGCGCGCATCGGCCGGTTCGGAAAAGGCTTCGCGACCTGCGCCTCGAAATCGGCACCGGCCTCGGCGATCAGTCGATCGCCCAACTGGTCGCGCAGCAGGCGGCCCTTCAGTTCCAGCACCTCCCCCTCGCCCAGTTCGCCAAGCTGGAAGGGACCGTAGGAGACGCGGATCAGGCGTGTCACTTCGAGACCGAGCGCGCCCAAAATGTTCTTCACTTCGCGGTTCTTGCCTTCCCTCAAACCGATCGTCAGCCAAGCGTTGGAGCCTTGCTCGCGGTCGAGTGCAGCCTCCACCGCGCCATAGAAAACGCCGTCCACCGCGATGCCCTCGCTAAGCGAGGCGAGCGCCTCCGGCTCGACCTTGCCGTGCACGCGAACGCGGTAGCGCCTGAGCCAGCCGGTCGTGGGCAGTTCCAGAACGCGCGCCAGCCCGCCATCGTTGGTGAGGAGCAGAAGCCCCTCCGTATTGATGTCGAGCCGGCCGACCGTCATCAGCCTCGGCAGGCCGGCCGGCAGGGAATCGAATACGGTCCTGCGGCCTTCCGGGTCGCGATTGGTCGTCACGATGCCCGCCGGCTTGTGGAACAGGAAGAGCCGCGTACGCTCGATCGCCGGAATCGGCGTTCCGTCGACCTCGATGCGGTCCTGCGGCCCGACGTTGAAGGCTGGCGAGGAAAGTACCGTGCCGTTGACGCGGACACGACCGTCGGCGATCAGCGCCTCGGCCTCGCGGCGCGAGGAAATACCAGCGCGCGCGAGCCGCTTGGCGATCCGTTCCGAACCGCCTGTTTCCCCGGCTGAGGGCGGGATCTGACGCTTCGCGCCTTCCGTGCGGGGCCGCTCCCTCGATTTCTCTTTATCGTCCATGTGGCGTTGGCCTTTCCGGTCGCGTAACTATCAGTTGGGCTGGACCCTTGCGAGAGGAATTCGAGGCAGGCGCGTGCGACAGACAGGCCACATGGAAATCGCGCTGGAAGAGGCACGCGCGGCCGGAGCGCGAGGCGAGGTGCCGGTTGGAGCCGTCCTCGTACTGGGCGGTGAGATCATCGCGCGGGCAGGCAACCGGACAAGGGAACTCGCCGACCCCACCGCGCATGCGGAGATGCTGGCGATCCGCGAGGCGTGTACGGCGCTCGCGGCCGAACGCCTCGCCGATGCCGATCTCTTCGTCACGCTGGAACCTTGCGCCATGTGCGCCGGCGCCATTTCCTTCGCGCGCATCCGGCGTCTCTATTTCGGCACCCCCGATGAGAAGGGCGGCGCGGTTGTCAACGGGCCGCGATTCTTCGGCCAGCCGACCTGCCATCACGCGCCGGAAATCTATTCCGGGTTTCGCGAGCAGGAAGCCGCCGGATTGCTGAAGGACTTCTTCCGGGAGAGGCGCTTGTAACGGAACCTGTAACGGCTTCGCCGTGTCAGAAGGGCCAGAGGTCACCGAGTTGGAAGCTACTTTTCTTACCCTTCAGCGCTTCCTTCTTGTTATCCCGTTCCTTCTTCCACTCATCCTTGCCGAGATCGTCCGCAGGGGCGGTCGATGCAGGCTGCCGATAGGTGAGCGGCGGCTCGCTCAGATAACGACGTTCGGTCTCGCTGCCTTGCTTGTTGATCGCCATGCGACGCTTGAATTCCGCGCTCTGGTCGCGGCTGTAACCCGGACCACCGCCCGTAAGATAGACGGGCTCGCCCTTTGTACGGATAACACCAACCTGAGGTGCGGAAGAAGTCGCTCCCTCGATCTCGGGAACGTAGCTCGAATCGCCCTGGTTTGCCGTCGCCTCCATGCGCAATCTCTGCCGCTTGGCTTCAGGCGATTCAGGCCATTGCGGGTTCGAAGACGTCGCCAGATCGTCCTGCGGCGGCGGCAGCACCGCTACTTCGCTTGTAGCCGGCCTCACCAGCTGGGGGCGTGGGCGATGGTCGACACGCGGCTTTTCTTTCGGGCCGAGCGTGATGATACCGGTCATGTCATCGAGGAGTTGTTTGTCGGCCGGCGTTCCCGTGCCATAGGTCGGCGCACCCGTGCAACCGGCCACAAGCAGGCATGCCGCGCCTGCAGCCACGATCAGCAAAGGCCGCGAAGAGATCCAGCGGGACCTAAGAATATGTTCCAAGCTCTTCAGCCTCTCACCTGTCGCCGAACATTCATCCCGCGACGCCCCGCGATTTGACCGGTGAATCCGGCGACAACAAGGCGCCCGCGCAGGGCGCTCCTCGGCGGCTTGTAACGCAACCGGCCCACGCGGGCAACGGCCAGCCGACGCCGCCCACACATTCGCTTCGGCCGGGCGCCGGTTCGCGACAGGGACGATGCGCAAATGTCACAATCGCCCAAGCGACTGCAATTCCTTCAGCGCCGCCGCGTCACGCGCCGAAACGTCCGGGAACATCGGATCGGAGCCGACATCGTCCGTATAGCGCCAGGAGCGAGCGCATTTGACGAGACCCAGTTCTTCCGCGCGACGGAATTCGACGGCCACACCTGGAACGTCTTCAAGAGAGAAGGCGCTTTCCGGTGCGGGCGTTCCCGTCACCTCGACAGTGCTGGTGATGCAGATCTCTGCCATATCGGCGCTTCCCACCAGCAAACGCAGCTCGGCGTCGGCGATATGCAGGATGGGCGCGGCTTCCAGAGAAGAGCCGATCGATTTCGCGGCGCGTTCGACCTCCAGCGCACCGGTGACCACGCGGCGGACGTCGCGCAACTTTCGCCATCTGGCAGCGAGGGTCTCGTTCTTCCAATCAGCCGGGATATCCGGGAACTGTTCCAGATGGACGGAAGAAGCGTCCGGATGCCGGTCGAGCCACGCCTCCTCCATGGTGAAGGGCAGCATCGGCGCCAGCCATTTCACCAAACAGTCGAAAAGGCGGCGCACGACCTCGACCGAAGCCTTGCGACGCGTGCTCGACGGTGCGTCGCAGTAAAGCGCGTCCTTGCGGATGTCGAAATAGAAGGCTGAGAGTTCCACCACCATGAAATCGAGCAGCGCCCGGGTGATGCGCTTGAAGTCGAACGCGTCGTAGCCCTTGCGCACCACCTGGTCGAGTTCGGACAGCCGATGCAGCATCAGCCGCTCGAGTTCGGGTATCTCCTCCAGCGGCACGCTCTCGCCGTCGTCATGGGTGAGCGTGCCGAGCATCCAGCGAATGGTGTTCCTGAGCTTGCGATAGGCGTCGATGTTGGTCTGCAGGATATTCCTGCCGAGGCGCTGGTCTTCCCAATAGTCGGTGGTCATCACCCACAGGCGGAGGATGTCGGCGCCGGACTGCTTCATGACGTCCTGCGGCACGACCGTGTTGCCGAGCGATTTCGACATCTTGCGGCCGTTCTCGTCCATGGTGAAGCCGTGCGTTATGACGGCGTCGTAGGGCGCTCGGCCGCGCGTGCCGCAGCTTTCGAGAAGCGAGGAATGGAACCAGCCGCGATGCTGGTCCGACCCTTCGAGATAGACGTCCGCCGGCCATTTCAGGTCGGGCCGATCCTCCAGCGTGAAGGCGTGGGTGGAGCCTGAATCGAACCAGACGTCGAGGATGTCGCGGACGCGGTGCCAGGGCTCGTTGGCGCGGGAACCGAGGAAGCGCTCGCGAGCGCCGTCGGCGAACCAGGCATCCGCCCCTTCCTTCTCGAAAGCCTCGAGGATGCGGGCATTGACCGCCTCGTCCTTCAGGACGTTGCCGTCCGCATCGGCGAAGACCGCGATAGGCACGCCCCATGCGCGCTGGCGCGACAGCACCCAATCCGGCCGCTCCTCGATCATCGAGCGCAACCGCGTCTGGCCGGCCGCCGGCACGAAGCGCGTTGCATCGATGGCGGCAAGGGCGCGAGAACGGAGAGTATCGGGGCTAGACGATTGGCCGATCTCCCTCTCAAGGGGGGAGATCGGCGAAAGCCCGTAGCCGGCGAGGTCCTTATCCATATGGACGAACCATTGCGGCGTGTTGCGGAAGATGACGGGCTTCTTCGAACGCCAGGAATGCGGATAGGAGTGCTTCAGCCGGCCGCGGGCGAAGAGCATGTTGCGTGCGATCAGCGCGTCGATGATGGCCTTGTTGGCGTCGCCCTTCTTGCCGTTGTCGTCGATGACGCGGACCGGCCCGCCCTCGCGGTCCGGTCCGAAACCCGGCGCGTCCTTGGTCAGGAAGCCGGCGTCGTCGACGGTGAAGGGGATGCGGGTATCGATTCCCCTCGCCTCGAGTTCGCGCGCATGATCCATCCACGCGTCGAAGTCCTCGCGGCCGTGACCCGGCGCCGTGTGGACAAAGCCCGTACCGGCATCGTCCGTGACATGGTCGCCGGGGAGCATGGGAACGGGGAACTCGTAACCACCGGAGAGGCCCTTGAAGGGATGGGAAAGTACAAGGCTTCCAAGCTCTTCGGCGGAGACGCTGCGAAGCCGATTCATCGTCACCTTGGCTTTCGCCGTGGATTCCTCCGCCAGCTTGTCGGCGAAGATCAGCTTCTCGCCCGCCTGCGGACCGAAATCGTTCTCGGCAGCCGTGATCTGGTAGAGGCCGTATCCGATACGAGGAGAATAGTTGACGGCGCGGTTGCCGGGGATGGTCCATGGCGTCGTCGTCCAGATGACGACATGGGTCCCGGCCAGATCGGCTGAACCGGAAGCGACCGGGAACTTCACCCAGATCGTGTCCGATTCATAATCCTGATATTCAACCTCAGCCTCGGCGAGCGCGGTGCGCTCGACCACGCTCCACATCACCGGCTTGGAGCCGCGATAGAGCTGGCCGGACATGGCGAATTTCATCAGTTCGCCGGCGATGCGTGCCTCGGCGTGGAAGTTCATCGTCAGGTACGGGTTATCGAAATCGCCGATGACCCCGAGACGCTTGAACTCGCCCGTCTGCACCTCGATCCAGTGCCGGGCGAACGCGCGGCACTCGTCGCGGAAGGCGTTGATGGCCCTGCCGTCGGAAAAGTCCGGCTTTTCCTTGCCCTTGGCGCGGTACTGCTCCTCGATCTTCCATTCGATCGGCAGGCCGTGGCAGTCCCAGCCGGGGACGTAGTTGGAGTCATAGCCGCGCATCTGGAAGGAGCGGGTGATGACGTCCTTCAGGACCTTGTTCAGCGCGTGACCGATATGGATGTTGCCGTTGGCGTAGGGCGGCCCGTCATGGAGCACATATTTCGGGCGGCCGGCCGCGTCCTCGCGCAGCCGGCGATAGAGGTCCATCTTTTCCCAGCGCTCGACAAGAAGCGGCTCCCTCTCCGGCAGCCCCGCGCGCATGGGGAAATCCGTCTTCGGCAGGTAGAGCGTCTTGGAATAATCGATCTTTTCGGACGTGTCGTTCATGGTTCTGGCCATTATGCGGCGGACGGCCAAAGGCCGCGCGCCCATGTCATCTCAAAGCGGAAAATGCGCGGAAAGCGAAAACAGTCTCCCGGACCCGCCGGCGGCCTCAGGCCGCCCGGAAGGCCGGGCCCATAATTCGTATGAAGCGGCGGAGCGCATCGGAATTCATGGCGCGTATGTAACCGAGCGCCGCCACGGAATAAAGGGGCTCAGCGCAGAGAAAAATCGAAACGGTACGTGGCCGACACACCGAGAAGGAACTGGTCAGGCGAACCGCGTTCCTTGACGATGCTGGAATCGGCGGCCGGACCGAGCAGGTGCTGATATTCGCCGAACAGGCTGGTCGTCACCTTGTCGGTCGTCCTCCATGTCAGCGCGCCGCCGAAGCCGGCCGACTTCAAGCCGCCGCCCGGCGAATAGGGGCTGAGGCCCGATTTCACGGACTCGGCCGGACTCACACCATAATATGTCCTGAAATAATCGGCGGTGGCGGCGGAAAGGCGAGGGCCGCCGGAGATCTGCAGCGTCGGGGTGAGGTTGGTGAAGGCGTCGACGGCAAGGTCGCCCACGATCGCATCATGCGTCACGATACCCTTGCGCACCTCACCACGGATACGCATCCAGTCGAAGGGGTAGAACTCGGCGAAAAGGCCAAGCTCGCCGCCGAAATCGACGTCGTGCAAGCCTTTCAAATCATGATAATCGCTGGAATCGCGCGGAAAGATGAGCTTACCTGTCAAGCCGGCGCGGAAGTCGCCCGTATCGACGAAGCCGATCGAGATGTTGTCGTTACGCGAGGAAAAGCGCGTCGCCGTGCCCTGCCGCGAGAAGGAGACCAGCGGCACTGCGCCGATATGATAACTCGACGCGCCCTCGAACTCAGGTTCGGCATAGGTCGATACGCCGACCGTCAGCGACCAATTACCGGTAAACCAGCCGAAGCGGGATTGGTCGGCCATGTCGGCTGCATTGGCGCTTGCGGAAATCCCGAACAGCAGAAGGGCGGTGGCGGTGATTACACGTCCCGTCTTCATTCTTGCCCTTCCGTTCAGGCTGCTTTGATTGCCGGTATGAACTCGTGGATAGGAAAGTCTTCTCCACCCGGCAAGTAAACAATGATTTAAGCCGGTGCCTGACCGCGAAACATCAGTCGGCCGCAAAGGCAATCGCGCGGTCAAGCGGCGACAGCGGTACGGCCTTGCCGAGCACGGCGCGCGCCTCTTCCTCGTCGCGGCGCATCTGCGCCACCAGCGGGCCGAGACCGTCGAACTTCTCTTCGCCACGCAGGTAGGAGAAGAAGCTTACGCGGCAGCTCTCGCCGTACAGGTCACCGGAAAAATCGAAAAGAAAGGTTTCGAGCAGCGCGGCGCCGTCCTCTTCCACGGTCGGGCGGCGGCCGAAGCTGGCGACGCCGTCATGAAGCGTGCCGTCGGCACGGTGGAATTTCACGGCATAAATGCCGTGCGCCAGATCGGTGTCGGCCGGCAGAGCCATGTTGGCGGTCGGATAGCCGAGCGTGCGGCCAAGCTGCCTGCCTTTGGAGACCTCCGCCTCCACCGTATAGCGATAGCCGAGCAGGCCGGCTGCCTGCGCGACGTCGCTTTCGGCCAGCAATGCCCGTATGCGGCTCGAAGAAATGATCTCCGCCCCTTCGTCGCGAAAGGCGTCCACCAGCGTAACGCCGAAACCATGCCGGCCGCCCGCTTCCATCAGATAGGCCGGGCCGCCCTGACGATCCTTGCCGAAGTGGAAATCGACACCGGTGACGACATGGCTGACGCCGAGCCCGCTATCCAGGATACGGGTGACGAACTCTTCCGCCGACTGTGCCGCGAAGGCGTGCGTGAAGGGTAACTCGACGACGGCATCGAAGCCGAGCCTGCCGAGGATACAGGCCTTCATCGGCGCAGGCGTCAAACGGAAGAGCGGAATGTCCGGCCGGATCACGCTTCGCGGATGCGGCTCGAAGGTCAGGGCGATGGCCGCGCGCCCGGCGGCTTCGGCCTCCTCCAATGCGCGGCCAAGGACGACCTGGTGGCCCCGGTGAACGCCGTCAAAATTGCCGATCGCCACCACGCCGCCGCGCAGTTCGCCCGGAAGACGCAGCGGATCGGAGATACGAAGGATGGTATCGGCCTTGCTCATGCGGGCGGCCCGGCCTTCAGCGAAGTCTCGGGATGACGGCGACCGGGTGCTGGCCGTGCTTGTCCAGAAACGCCGTCAGGCGGTCGAGGTCAGGCTGGTGCGTCTCGCCATATTCGCGGGCATGAATGCCGGCCGACACGTAGAGCACATCGATCCCGGCCTGCTCAGCGCCCTTCACGTCTGTCATGACGCCGTCGCCGATCGCCAGCACTTCGGTGCGCTTGACCTCACGCTCGAGGATGCGGCCTGCCTCCCTTAGCGCGGCTTCGTAGATCGGGCGATGCGGCTTGCCGGCGATCAGGGTGCGGCCGCCAAGCAGCCCATAGTCACGGGCGAGCGCACCGGCGCACCAGACGAGCCTCTCGCCGCGTTCCACCACGATATCCGGATTGGCGCAGATGAAGGGCAGATCACGCGAGCGGAGCCGCTTCAACATCTCCGCATAGTCGTCCGGCGTCTCCGTCTCGTCGTCGAAGAGCCCGGTACAGACGACCGCATCCGCCTCGAACTCGTCCGTCGGTTCCACATCCAGCCCGTCATAGATGGTCATGTCGCGGTCGGGGCCGAGATGGAAGACACGGCGCGGACCGGCTGCGATGAGATCGCGGGTCACGTCACCGGAGGTGACGAGCTCGTCATAGGTTTCAGGCGGAACCCCCAGCGAGCGGAGCTGGGCCTCGACTTCCCGCCTGAGGCGCGGCGCATTGGTTATCAGCACCACCGACAGCCCCTTCGAACGAGCGCGGGCAAGGGCCGCGCAAGCGTCCGGCGAGGAGCGGACGCCATTGTGCACGACACCCCAGACATCGCTCAGGATTACCTTATATTCGCCGGCGAGCGCATCCAGCGTGTCGATCATGGCAAGCGGGGTCGTCAAAGGGTCTCCAATCGGGAACGGTGGTGGATCGCGGCGCAAGGCCGCCCGGAAGCACCGGGATTAGCCGAACCTCTTCGCGATGTCACCCGGTTTGAGGAGAAGGCGGGTCAAGCGCACGAGGCACTGTCGCAGCCGGTTATCGTGACCGGAGCCGACGTGCCAATTCAACCGGTAAACAGACGGTGAAACGCCGTTAGCTTTTTGTAAACACCTCCTACACGGGAAATTAGATTATTTTTGGCACTCTCGCCTGAGGATATTCCATTGAACGGGATGAACGGGCGATGTTGCGCAGGTTTCTGGCCGAGCAGCGCGGCAATTACGCATTGATCACGGTTGTTACCATGATCCCCCTGATGGGTGCTTTGGCGGTCGGTGTCGATTACACCGAGATGAACCGGCAATACCAATATACGCAGCACGCGCTCGACGCCGCTGGCGTGGCGACCGCCTATCGCTATCTGCAAGGCGCGACTTCGACCGAGTTGACGACCTACGCCAACTCGTTCTTCGATGCCAATCTCGGGCCGGTCAAATCGGCGGACACAACGCTGACGATCACGTTGCCGACCTCCGATAGCGGCGGCGGCACGCTCGGCATGTCTGCCACCCTGCGCTATCATCCCTATTTCTATCCGGCTTTCCTCGCCCTGCTCGGCCAAGACCCCTCTTCGATCGATTCGAAGCTGAACTTCAACGTCAACACCGAAGTGCGCCTCAAGGACACGCTGGAGGTCGCGCTGGTGCTCGACAATTCCGGCTCCATGGCGGATATCGGCAAAGGTTCCGGCAAGGCGAAAATCGACCTTCTGAAGACAGCCTCGCAGGAACTCATCCAGACCCTGGTGGCAGGCGCCGCTCAGGTGAAGCAGGTGGACAAGCCCGTACAGTTCGGCCTCGTGCCGTTCGCGGCATCGGTGAACGTCGGGTCGCAAAACGCGAGCGCGTCGTGGATGGACACGGATGGGATATCGCCCATCCATCATGAGAATTTCGACTGGACGACCTTCAACAGCGCCAATACGGGCGACAACCGCACGGTTCAGAACATCGGCGGCATCTACTACAAAAAGGGGTCGGCCTGGGGCACCCACGTGAACGAGAAGGTCACCCGCTTCACGCTCTACAACGACCTGCAACGCACCGTCCAGACCTGTACTGGAAAAGGCAATAACAAGACATGTACCAATAATCTCGTGAGCTACGCGTCGTGGGCTGGATGCGTCGAGCAGCGGCCCAGCCCATATGATGTTACCGATGCCGCGCCCGATCCGAGCAAGCCGGCTACCCTCTTTGTCCCGATGTTCGCGCCCGACGAGACGGACAACACCGACAGCCGGGGGCGCTCCGCCATGGGCAATTGGTGGAACGACAACACGTCCGGAACCGATGCGAAGCGGCAGGCCTACATGCCGAAATATTATACGCCTGCTCCGAACGGGACATCGGCCGCGACCGGCAGCGGCGGCCCCAATGCGAGTTGCACCACGCAGCCAATCACGCCGCTGACCGATGTCACCAACACCACCGGCATGAATACGATCACCACCGCAATCAATGCCATGCAGCCGAACGGCGGCACCAACGTGGTCTCCGGCATGGCCTGGGGATGGCGGGTGGTATCGAGCGGGGCGCCCTTCACAGGGGGCCGGCCGGAGTCCCAGCGCGGCAACGACAAGGTCGTGATCGTGCTGACCGACGGCGCCAATACCTACTACACGCCGTCTTCCCTCGGTTACAACGACCTTGCCGGCAACAAGTCGATCTATGCCGACTATGGCTACACCGGCAAGAACTACAATGGCGGTTCGACGACCCGCCTGTTCATGAATACAGACGTGTCGAAGACCGACTTCTCGAATGACAACTACACCAAGGCCATGAGTGAACAGATGTCGACGCTGTGCACGAACGCCAAGGCCGCGAACGTGATCATGATGACCGTCTCGCTCGACCTCGACCCGACCAACAGCGCCGAAAAGGCGCAGATGGATGCGCTCAAGGCCTGCGCTTCCGAATCGCGCTTCAGCATCGACCCGACGACGGGTCAGCCGGCCAAGCTTTACTGGAACGCCACCGGCGCAAGCCTGTCGGACGACTTCAAGGCAATCGCCAACGAACTTTCCAATCTGCGCATCGTCGGCTGAGTGCTCTTTCCCTCGGATGGAACGTGCCCGGTTCGCCCGGCGGCCCGGTTCATGCGGCATGCTCGACACCTTGGTTAACGGCCGGCCAATCCGAGAGCGTTCATTCGAACGGTTTTGCAAACGCGCGGTTAGAGCATTCGTGTCACAACAAGGCGGGCACAATCCGCTGCCTTGAGCGAGGGGCTTCATGATCCGCCGGTTCCGGAAGGATCTCCGCGGGAATTTTGCCATGATCACGGTAGCCGCGATGCTGCCGATCATGGGCGGCGTGGCGCTTGCCGTCGATTATGCCGAGATGACCCGCGAGAGACAGCTTGTGGAGCATGCGCTGGACGCCGCCGCGATCGCGACGGCCCGCCATGTCGTCGACGGCGCAACCGACGCCGAGCTCATCGCTTACGCGACCGATTTCTTCCATGCCAATCTCGGCGGCGTAAACCCCGCCGACACGACCCTCACGGTGACGCTGCCGACCACCACAGATGGCGGCGGCACGCTCAAGCTCGGCGCCGTGCTCGACTACAAGCCCTATTTCCTGCCGGTCTTCAAGGACATGCTGAACGGCGTGGCCGACAACCAGGACATCCATCTCGCCGCCAGGACGGAAGTCAGGCTGAAGAACACGCTGGAAGTCGCGCTCGTGCTCGACAATTCCGGCTCGATGAGCGACCCCGGCAAGGGCTCAGGCGAAGCACGCATCGACCTTCTGAAAGACGCCGCCAAGCAGCTTGTCGATACGCTTGCCGCGCAGGCCCTTCTCATCAAGCAGGTGGACAAGCCGGTCCAATTCGCAGTCGTGCCGTTTGCGGCGTCGGTCAATGTCGGCCCGCAATATGCAGACGCCGCATGGATGGACACGGAGGGGATCTCCCCCATTCATCATGAAAATTTCGACTGGGCTTCCATGTCCACCGGCAACCGGAGGGCGGAGAAGGTCGATGGCAAATGGGTCAAGGCCGGATCGGACTGGGGCGACGAGGAGGGTGACCTGCTCACCCGCTTCTCGCTCTACCAGGACATGAAATATGTGAGTTCTCGCGAATGGGTCTCCACCGGCAAGGAATATGTCTGCACGAAGACGAACAAGAAGACCGGCGCTTGCAGCGACGGGCATTGGCAGGACACGGGCTACTACGACAACACGATCAGCCAGTATTCAAGCTGGCAGGGCTGCGTTGAGGAGCGTCCCTACCCTTACGGCGACAACGACGCGGCGCCCGATCCGTCGGACCCGGCAACGCTGTTCGTGCCGATGTTCGCGCCGGACGAACCGGGCGATCGCTGGGCGACCGACACCAAGCCCAATCCCTCCAGCTACGGCGCGATCAACAATTACTGGAACGATAACGAAAGCGCCACGACCGGCCTCTCGCGAGAGCAAGGCATGGCGAAATACTATGTCGTCCGGCCCTATGGCGTCAGCTCGTCCAAGGGAACGGGCCCCAATTATTCCTGCTCGACAGGCCCTATCACGCCGCTTACCGACGTCACGGTGCCGGAGGGACTGACGACCGTTAAGAACGCCATCGATGCCATGCAGCCGAATGGCGGTACCAGCGTGCCGTCGGGCCTCGCATGGGGCTGGCGCGCGGTATCGAGCGCCGAACCCTTCACCGAGGGGCGACCCGACGGCCAGAAGGGCAATGACAAGATCGTGATCGTGCTGACCGACGGCGCCAATACCTATTATACGCCCGGATCGCTCGGCTACAGCGACCCCGCTGGCAACAAGTCCATCTACTCCGCCTATGGGTACGCCAATCCGGGCTACAACGGCACATCGACGCCGCGGCTGTTCCTGGGCACGGACAGCAATGTCGGCCAGTTCGATTATTCAAACGGCAATTACACGACGGCAATGAACGAGCACATGGCGGCGCTTTGCGCCAACGCCCGGAAGGCCGGCATCATGGTGATGACCGTGGCGCTCGACCTCGACGAGACAAAGACCGCAGATCAGGCGCAGATCGCGGGGCTCCGCGCCTGCGCCTCGGACTCGCGCTTCCGCACCGACCCCAACGATCCGAGCAAGCCGGCCAAGCTGTTCTGGAATGCCACGGGCGCCACGCTGTCGGAAGACTTCCGGGAAATTGCCAACGAACTGTCGAATCTCAGGATCGTGGGCTGACCGACCCCGCCTCCCGGCGGGCATTTCCGGTAACCATGACGGCGATCATCGCAATTCTGCCGCCGGATGCCTTGACTCGGCAAACACGCGAAACTATCTCACCGCCACGTTAGCACTCGTGCAATATGAGTGCTAACAGCCGCTCCGGGCATCCGGACGGAGGAGTTGTCAACATCCCATTCCGAGGGTCCAATAACATGGCAAAGACGAAATTCCGCCCGCTTCATGACCGCGTGGTCGTACGCCGGGTCGAATCCGAGGAGAAGTCGGCCGGCGGGATCATCATCCCGGACACCGCCAAGGAGAAGCCGCAGGAAGGCGAGATCATCGCCGTCGGCTCGGGCGCGCGCGACGAAGCGGGCAAGCTCGTTCCGCTGGACGTGAAGGCCGGCGACCGCGTGCTGTTCGGCAAGTGGTCGGGCACGGAAGTCAAGCTCAATGGCGAGGATCTCCTGATCATGAAGGAATCCGACATCATGGGCGTGATCGGCTGAGACGCGTCTCACCACCCGCATCTTCAACCTGATATTTCGGGCATAACGCCCAGGAGCTGAGAATATGGCTGCCAAGGAAGTAAAATTTTCCCGTGACGCACGCGAGCGTATGCTGCGCGGCGTCAACATCCTCGCCGACGCGGTGAAGGTCACGCTGGGCCCGAAGGGCCGCAACGTCGTGCTCGACAAGTCGTTCGGCGCACCGCGCATCACCAAGGACGGCGTCACCGTCGCCAAGGAGATCGAACTGGAAGACAAGTTCGAGAACATGGGCGCGCAGATGGTGCGCGAGGTCGCTTCGAAGACGAACGATCTGGCCGGTGACGGCACCACGACCGCGACCGTTCTGGCGCAGTCGATCGTACAGGAAGGCGCCAAGGCGGTTGCCGCCGGCATGAACCCGATGGACCTGAAGCGCGGCATTGATCTCGCTGTTGCCGACGTCGTCGCCGCCCTCGCCAAGTCCGCCAAGAAGATCAAGACTTCCGAGGAAGTCGCGCAGGTCGGCACCATTTCGGCCAATGGCGAGGAAGAGATCGGCAAGATGATCGCCGAGGCCATGCAGAAGGTCGGCAATGAGGGCGTCATCACGGTCGAGGAAGCCAAGACCGCTGACACCGAGCTCGAGGTCGTCGAGGGCATGCAGTTCGACCGCGGCTATCTGTCCCCCTACTTCATCACCAATCCGGACAAGATGGTGGCCGAACTCGAGGACGCCTACATTCTCCTCCACGAGAAGAAGCTCTCCAACCTGCAGGCCATGCTGCCGGTTCTGGAAGCCGTCGTGCAGTCGTCCAAGCCGCTCCTCATCATCGCCGAGGACGTCGAGGGCGAGGCGCTCGCCACGCTCGTCGTCAACAAGCTCCGCGGCGGCCTCAAGGTCGCGGCCGTCAAGGCTCCGGGCTTCGGCGACCGTCGCAAGGCCATGCTGGAAGACATCGCCATCCTGACCGGTGGCCAGGTGATCTCCGAGGACCTCGGCATCAAGCTTGAGAATGTCGGCCTCAACATGCTCGGCCGCGCCAAGCGGGTGCGCATCGAGAAGGAGAACACCACGATCGTCGACGGCGCCGGCAAGAAGGCCGAGATCCAGGGCCGCGTTGCCCAGATCAAGCAGCAGATCGAGGAGACCACCTCCGACTACGATCGCGAGAAGCTGCAGGAGCGCCTTGCCAAGCTCGCTGGCGGCGTCGCGGTGATCCGCGTCGGCGGCTCGACCGAGATCGAGGTCAAGGAGAAGAAGGACCGCGTGGACGATGCGCTGAACGCCACCCGTGCGGCGGTCGAGGAAGGCATCGTGGCGGGCGGCGGCGTCGCCCTGCTGCGCGCCACGCAGGCGATCAAGTCGACTGGCTCCAATGCAGACCAGACGGCCGGCATCAACATCGTTCGTCGCGCGCTGCAGGCTCCGGCCCGCCAGATCGCGAGCAACGCCGGGGCCGAGGCTTCGATCGTTGCCGGCAAGATCCTGGAGAACAAGGGAGCGACCTACGGTTACAACGCCCAGACCGGCGAATATGGCGACATGATCACCATGGGTATCGTCGATCCGGTCAAGGTCGTGCGCCATGCGCTGCAGGATGCGGCTTCGGTCGCCGGCCTGCTCGTCACCACCGAAGCCATGATCGCCGAGGCGCCGAAGAAGGACGCTCCGGCTCCGGCGATGCCCGGCGGCGGCATGGGCGGAATGGGCGGCATGGACTTCTAAGTCCACTCTCCCATCGTTTATCGGGAAAGGGCGGTCGCAAGGCCGCCCTTTTTCATTACCGGTAGGCGAAGACCGTGCTTGGCTTCAACGCTGAGCCACCATCACCGAAATCCGGCACTCTATATTCCGCGACCGGCTCCAGCCGCGCATGGGGCAGGAATGCCCTCCCCGGATCGCCGACCAGCACGTCGGCTCCCGCGTCGAGACAACGATCGAGAAAGCGTGTGACGCGCCTTGCCAGGGTGGCGGCATAGAAGAGGTCACCGACCGCGACCAGTCCAATGCCGGACGGCGGATCGGATCGGGTCAGATCGTGGCCGGTGATCTCCAGCGTCACGCCGTTCGCCTCGGCGTTCAGGCCGATCGCGGCGAGGCCGTTGCGGTCGATCTCGGCGGCAATCACCGAAACCGCTCCCGCCTTCTTGGCCGCGATGCCGACAATGCCGCCGCCCGCACCGAGATCCAGAACACGACGATCGCAAACGCTCTCCGGCCGATCGAGAAAGTGACGCGCAAGTACCGCGCCGCCAGCCCAGACATAGGCCCAATAAGGCGGCCGCCCCTGCCCTGCCTTGCCCGTCAGGCGCCAAAGGTTGCTACCCGGATGAGCGGTATAGAGGCTGATTTCGGGAACGGAAGGAATGGGCCCAAGGCGCATATTCGCCTTGATGAAGCCCGCCGGGTCGGAACCGGCTTTGGCTGGTGCGAGAGCGGTGCCGTTCAATGCGGAAAATCCTCAAGGCAACGCTCCACCAAAGCACCTTTCGAGGAACCGGTCACGTCATCGCGCGTTCTCTTGCGGTCACGGCCGCGACATCAATCTCTCTCCAGCCATGCGAGGAAGCACACAGATGGTGAACAAGGATCAGGTGAAGGGTGTGACGAAAGAGGTTTCGGGCACGGTCAAGGAAGCGGCCGGCAAAGTGACAGGCTCGAAGAAGACCGAAGCCAAGGGCAAGGTCGAGAAGGCCGCCGGCAAGGTGCAGAAGGCCTATGGCGACGCGAAGGAAGGTCTGAAGGACGCAATACGCCGTTAGGCCGGTCGCGTTCAGCACCAAGCGAAAGGCGGCTAGGGGCCGCCTTTTTCATGTTCCCCCGAGCGGAAGTTCCGCAAGAGATTCCGCTTCCTGCGACAAGTATTTGTTAACCATAAAGAAAACCCGCCATCAAGGCAGGCGCGAGGCCAGGACCTTGTCGATGCGGCGGCCGTCGAGATCGACTACCTCGAAGCGCCAGGCACCGATGTCGATCCGATCGCCGGTCTCGGGAATGCGCTGGAATTCGTTGATCAGGAAGCCGGCCACGGTATCGTAGCTGCGCTTGGCCGGCAGGCCGAGATAAAGCAGTTCGGCCATCTCGTCGACCGGCATCCAGCCGGCGAGCAGCCACGACCCGTCCTCACGCTGAACGGCCTCCGGTTCGTCCTTTTCGGTGTCAGAGCGGAAGGCGCCGGCTATGGCGTCGAGGATGTCTGCCGGCGTCAGCAGTCCCTCGAAATGACCATACTCGTCGAGCACCAGCGCAACGGGCACTTCGGCATCGCGCAGCAGGCGAACGGCGTCCAGCCCCTCCAGCGTGTCCGGCACGACGGGCGCGGTTCGCACATGCCGCTTCAGGTCGAATCTGCGTTTCGAGGTGAGCGGCTTGATCAGGTCGCGGACGATCACCACGCCGATCACCTCGTCGGGCGTGCCTTCATAGACGGGCAGGTGCGAGTGCCGCGAATCGAGCAGCGCCTTGCGCAGTTCGGCGTCGTCCAGTCTGGCGTCGAGAAGCTCGACATCGGTGCGCGGCGTCATGATCGCGCGTACGGTGCGGTCCGAAAGCCGCATGACGCCAGAGATCATGAACTGCTCGGCGCTTTCGATCACGCCGGCGCTTTCCGCTTCCGCCACAACCGTCTTCAGTTCTTCCTCCGTGACGGCGCTCTGCGACCCGGTGGAGACGCCGAACACCGTCAACAGCAGCCGCGTCGACATATCCAGCAGCCAGACGAGAGGAGCCGCCGCGCGCGACAGGAACAGCATCGTCGGCGCCATCATGCAGGCGATGCGCTCGGGGTTCTTCAGCGCCAGATGCTTCGGCACAAGCTCGCCGATAATGACCGACAGGAAGGTGATGAGGCCGATGACGATCAAATAGCCGGCCAGTTCCGCCACGCGTTGGGAAAGCCCCTCCAATAATAGGAACCCGCTCAGCCGTTCGCCGAGCGCGGCACCGGAAAAGGCGCCGGCCAGAATCCCCACCAGCGTGATGCCGATCTGCACGGTGGAGAGGAACCGGCCCGGATTGTCGCTCAGCCTTACGGCGGCGGCGGCGCCGCGCACGCCTCGCTCGGCCATCGGACCGAGCCGCGCCTTGCGCGCAGAAACGATAGCGAGCTCCGAGAGGGCGAAAACACCGTTGAGGAGGATGAGGACCGCGGCGACGAGAAGCTCGAACATGGGCTGCGGATCGGTAACGGGAAGTGCCGACTAGGTCAATGGCGCGGACCGAAACAACTCCACGCATTTTTCATGCTCCCCTCTTGCCAGCGCTTTTGTCGAAATGTAAATGTTATATTGTTACGTAACGAGCTTCCGGCTGGCCGCATCCCTCATCCCATTTGCCGAAGGAAATAACCATGCGCTCCTTTCTCTTCGCGGCCGTCATGCTGGCGGCGGCTCCGTTCCTGCCCGCCGATGCTGCGCTTGCCGCCGACAGGGTGAATATCGTCGCCGCCGAGAATTTCTACGGCGACCTTGCCCAACAGATCGGCGGCGACCACGTCGCGGTCACCAGCATCCTCTCCAATCCCGACGAGGACCCGCATCTCTTCGAGACCAGCCCGTCCACCGCGCGGGCAGTCGCCAACGCCGGGATCGTCATCTACAACGGCGCCGGCTACGATCCGTGGATGGGAAAGCTTGTTTCGGCTTCTTCCGCCGGCAACCGCTCGGCAATCGTCGCGGCCGAGCTTGCCGGGAAGAAGGAAGGGGATAACCCGCATCTCTGGTACGACCCCGCGACGCTTCCAGCCGTCGCCAAGGCGCTTTCCGGCGAGCTTGCCAGGCGCGATCCCGAAAACGCGGCCGACTACAAGGTCAATCTGGCAAAATTCACCGCTTCGATGGAAAAGGTCGGCAAGAAGATAGAAGCTGTCCGCAAGGCGTATGGCGGCACTGAAGTGACGGCGACCGAGCCGGTCTTCGGCTACATGGCCGAAGCGCTCGGCTTCAAAATGTTGAACGAAAAATTCCAGACGGCCGTGATGAACGACGCCGAGCCGACACCGGGCCAGGTCATCGCCTTCGAGAAGAGCTTGAAAGACGGATCCGCGAAGGTGCTTTTCTACAATTCGCAAGTGACCGATCAGGCGACCGAACGTCTTCTCGGGATCGCCCGGGCGAACAAGGTTTCCGTCATCGGCGTAACGGAAACCATGCCGGCCGGGGAGACCATCCAGAGCTGGTTCGGCGTGCAGATCGACGCCGTCGAAAAGGCGCTTGCCGCGCGCACCCAATGAATGCAGTAAACTTCGATCAGGTAACGCTCGCCTACGGGGGGCGCCGGGTTCTGTCCGGCGTCTCCTTTGCCATAGCGCAAGGCGAATTCGTCGCGCTTCTCGGCGCCAACGGCTCCGGAAAGACCACCATTTTACGAGCGATCCTCGGCCTCGTCCGACCGCAAGACGGGACGATTTCCGTGCTGGGCACGGCGTCGCGACGCGGCAATCCGGCCATCGGCTACGTGCCGCAGCTTCGCCGCGGCTCGGTACAGACCTCGGTCAGCGGCTTCGACCTCGTCGCGGGTGCGACCGGAGGTCATCGCTGGGGCTGGCCGGTGGCGTCCGCCACCGAGAAGGTCGCGGCTTGGAAGGCGCTCGAGCAGGTGGGCGCCACCGACATCGCCAAACGCCCTTTCGACCGGCTTTCAGGCGGCGAACGCCAGCGCATCCTCATCGCGCAGGCGCTCACCGGCGAGCCGAAGCTTCTGCTTCTGGACGAGCCACTGATCAGCCTCGATGCCGGGCATCAGCAGACCATTATCGAACTTGCGCGGGAACTTGGCGAAAGGCTCGGCATCGCCGTCATCTTCTGCTCGCACGACATCAATCCACTCCTCAAGGCGGCGGACAAGGTGCTCTATGTCGGCAACGGCAAGGCTGCGGTCGGACCGGTGAACGAGGTCATCAGCGGGCCGGTGCTGTCCGATCTCTACGGCACGCCGATCCATGTCGTGCGTGTGGAGGGCCGTATCTTCGTCATGGCCGACGGCATCGAACTGGAAGGGCACGCGCATGTTCACGATGCTTGAATACGAATTCATGCGCAACGCCTTCGTGGCTTCGGCCATTGTCGGCATCGTTGCCGGCGCGGTCGGCTATTTTCTGGTGCTGAGAGGCCAGACCTTCGCCGGGCACGCGCTTGCGCATGTCGGTTTCCCCGGAGCAACCGGCGCGGTGCTGGTCGGCCTTTCGCCCTTCTTCGGGCTGACGGCGTTCACGCTTGCGGCCGGAATCGGTATCGGCCTGTTGGGCGAGCGGGCGCACCGCGACGTGGCGATCGGCATCGTCCTGACCCTGTCGCTCGGGCTCGGCCTGCTCTTCCTGCATTTCTACACCTCCAACGCGGCGCAGGCGACGAGCGTGCTTTTCGGCAACGTCCTCGGCATAGGCTTCCACACGGTGCTCGTGCTGGCTGCGATGGCGCTCGTCACGCTTGCTGCGCTGACATTCATCGCCCGCCCGCTTCTCTTCGCCAGCCTGCAACCCGAGCTTGCCGAGGCGAAGGGTGTCCGCCCTGAACTCGTCTCCATGCTCTTCATGGTTATCGTGGCGATAGCGACGGCGGAGGCTACGCAGATCGTCGGCGTGCTTCTCGTCTTCGCGCTGATGGTAGCGCCGGCGGCGACATCGCTCCTTTTGACACGCGGCGTTCTCGCAGGGATCGTCGCCTCAATCCTGATCGCCATCGCCATTGCATGGGCGAGCCTGGTCCTCGCCTATCTCACCGATTGGCCGACAAGCTTCTTCATCACCGCGCTCGGCGCCGGCGCCTATCTCCTTGCCGCGATCGCCAATAAATCGCGGGGGGCCTGACATTTCGCCATGTTGCCCAGCGCGCCATCCGTCATTACGTTAGGCCCTGAACCCTGCGGAACGGCAAGAAGCGTGACGACCACCGAATTCACCAAAAACCAGAAGCTGGTTTTCGCGGCACTGGAGCGCGCGGGCACACCGCTCAGCGCCTACCAGATCCTCGATCAGTTGCGCGACGAGGGCTTTCGGGCGCCGCTTCAGGTCTATCGCGCGCTCGACCAGCTTCGCGGCCTCGGCGTCGTGCACCGGCTGGAGAGCATGAACGCCTTCGTCGCCTGCGCGCATGCCGATGGCCATGTCCACCATGACGGCGAGCCGATCGGCTTCACCATCTGCGAGCGCTGCGGCACCGTCTCTGAAATCCACGACGCGGATTTCCGTGCCTTCGTGGACGGCATCAGCGCACGTTCCGGCTTCCGCCCCGAAAAAACGACCGTTGAAATCCGTGGACTTTGCGCCAACTGCGCCAAGGCAGCGTAAGGCCATTTTCCGATACCATCTCATACCAACCTATACCGAGGCATCCATCGCATGAACACGCACCAGCGCAGCATCCAGGCTTCCATCGATCCCGCGAAGCTCGACCGGTTGGCGGAAGTCGCCGTCAAGGTCGGGCTGAGGCTCGAGCGCGGGCAGAACCTCTTCCTGACCGCCCCTGCAACCGCGCTGCCCCTCGTGCGCCGCATCGCCGACCATGCCTACCGCGCCGGCGCCGGGCTGGTGACGCCGATCCTGTCCGACGAGGAGGTCACGCTTTCGCGCTTCCGCAACGCGCCGGACGAAGGTTTCGACCGCGCGCCCGGCTGGCTTTACGAGGGCGTCGCGAAGGCGTTTTCCGAAAACACCGCCCGGCTCGCCATCGTCGGCGACAACCCGATGCTGTTGTCGAACGAGGACGCGACGAAGGTCGCGCGCGCCAACAAGGCGAACTCGCTCGCCTACCAGCCGGCGCTCGAAAAGATCACCGGCTTCGACATCAACTGGAACATCGTCGCCTATCCGGGGACGTCATGGGCGAAGCTGGTTTTCCCGGACGATTCCGAAGAGGCTGCGGTGGCGAAGCTCGCCGACGCGATCTTCGCTGCTTCGCGCGTGGACGGCGACGATCCGATCGGCGCCTGGGCGGCGCACAATGCCGCACTCAAGAAGCGTACGGAATGGCTGAACGGCAAGCGTTTCCGCGCGCTGCACTATTCCGGCCCCGGTACCGACCTGACGATCGGACTAGCCGACGGGCATGAATGGCAGGGCGGTGCATCGACCGCCAAGAACGGCATCGTCTGCAATCCCAATATCCCGACCGAAGAGGTCTTCACGACGCCGCATGCGCGCCGTGTCGAAGGTCATGTCTCCTCCACCAAACCGCTTTCCTATCAGGGCACCCTGATCGACGAGATTTCCGTGCGCTTCGAGGAAGGCCGTATCGTGGAAGCCAAGGCGACGCGCGGCGAAGCCGTGCTGGCGAAAGTGCTCGACACGGACGAAGGCGCGCGGAGGCTCGGCGAAGCGGCGCTCGTGCCGCATTCCTCGCCGATCTCGGCGAGCGGCATCCTGTTCTTCAACACGCTCTTCGACGAGAACGCTTCGTGCCATATCGCGCTAGGCCAGTGCTACTCGAAGTGTTTCCTCGGCGGAGCCAAGCTGACGCCCGAACAGATCGCGGCACAGGGCGGCAACAAGAGCCTGATCCATATCGACTGGATGATCGGCTCCGACAGAATAGACATCGACGGCATCGGCGAGGACGGCTCGCGTACGCCGGTCTTCCGCAAGGGTGAATGGGCCTAGGATTCCGACCTGTCCCGTAGAACCGCTCGGCGGAACGCTGGTACTGCATGTAGGCCGGCTCGTTAATTGATTCCAGAGCGCGCTCCAAGCGCCTGATTCCGTTCGTTGTTTTCAAACTCCGCGACGGCCGGTCGGCTGCCGCTTGCGCATTCCGCCAGTCATCGGCCGGTCGTCAATCCTTCATTCGCCTGTCACGCGAATCTGATGCAAGACGGGCATGGAAGACGGATATGCAGCCGACAGTTCCGCCCGGCGGGGGGCCGCCGACCCGAAGCGTTACCGCGCCTTGTTCCTTTCCGATTTTCATCTCGGATCCAAGGGATGTCAGGCAGAGGGACTGCTCGACTTCCTCAGGCATCATGACGCCGAGACCATCTATCTCATCGGCGACATCGTCGATGGCTGGCGCCTGAAAAGCAGCTGGTATTGGCCGCAGACGCATAACGACGTGGTGCAGAAGCTGCTGCGCAAGGCACGCAAGGGCACGCGCATCATATACCTCCCCGGCAACCACGACGAGTTCCTGCGCGAATTCTACGGCACGCATTTCGGCGGCATCGAAGTTTGCGAGACCTTCACGCACGAGGCGGCGGACGGCAAGCGCTACCTCGTCCTGCACGGCGATGTTTTCGATATCGTCATCGCCAATGCACGCTGGCTCGCCTATTTCGGCGACTGGGCTTATGACGCGGCGCTCCTGCTCAACACCTACGTCAGCTATGCGCGGCGCAAGCTCGGCCTGACCTACTGGTCGCTTTCGGCATGGGCAAAAGGCAAGGTGAAGAACGCGGTGAACTTCATCAGCCGCTTCGAAGAGACACTTGCCGGCGAAGCGCGCAAACGCGATGTCGACGGCGTCATCTGCGGCCACATCCACAGCGCGGCGCTGCGGGACATCGACGGCTTCACCTACATCAATACCGGAGATTGGGTCGAAAGCTGCACGGCGGCGGTCGAGCACCCGGACGGCCGCATGGAGATCATCCATTGGGCCAAGCACCCCACCTCCGCGCTGAGGGCGCAGCACCTTCCCATCGTCGCCTGGCAAAGGAAAGCGGCATGATGCATCTGGCCGATGAGTCCGCGACCGTTCTCCTCCGCGACGTCCGCAGGGAAGCGGGCCGTCGCCTGCGCGGCGCGGTCACGCAGAATTCCGCGCTTTCCTTCAGCGGGCTCTCGGAGCGGCTCTTCATCCAGGCCTTCAGAGGCCTGGTCTATCCCCAGATCTGGGAAGACCCTGAAGTCGACATGGAAGCACTCAGGATTCGTCCCGGCGACCGGATGGTCGCTATCGCCTCCGGAGGTTGCAATGCGCTCTCCTACCTGACTGCCGGTCCAGCCTCGATCGAACTGGTCGATCTCAATGCCGCGCATGTCGCCTTCAACCGGCTCAAGATCGCCGCGCTGAAATGGCTTCCGGACTACGCTGCCTTCCGCCGTTTTTATGCCGAAGCGAACTCGACCGCGAACCTCACCGCCTATCGCGAGCATATAGGGCCGCGCCTCGACGCCGAAAGCCGCGCCTACTGGGAAGGCCGGACGATCACCGGACAACGGCGCATCTCGATGTTCAGCCGCAATCTCTATCGTTTCGGCCTGCTCGGCCTGTTCATCGGCACGGCGCATCGCGTGGCGAAATTCTACGGCGTGGATCCTGCCGCGCTGCTCGATGCGCGTAGCATGGCGGAACAACGCGCATTCTTCGAAGAAAAGCTGTCGCCACTTTTCGACAGGCGGCTCATCCGCTGGGCAACCTCATGCAAATCGTCGCTGTTCGGCCTCGGCATCCCGCCGCAACAGTATGACGCGCTTGCCGGCGGCGGCGACATGGCGGCGGTGCTGCGCCGGCGGCTCGAGAAACTGGCCTGCGGTTTCCCGCTCGGCGAAAACTATTTCGCGTGGCAGGCCTTCGGTCGACGTTATTCCTCCGCCGAAGACGGCCCCCTTCCCCCCTACCTCGCGGCCGGCAATTACGAGACCGTGCGCGGCCGCGCCGACCGGGTTTCGATTGTCAATGCCTCCTGCACCGAACTGCTGCGTTCCAAGCCCAGCGCCTCGGTCGACTGCTTCGTCCTGCTCGACGCACAGGACTGGATGAACGACGAGCAGCTCGACCAGCTCTGGCGGGCGATCACCCGGGCCGCAGCCCCCGGCGCGCGGGTCATTTTCCGCACGGCCGGCGGGGAGAGCGTGCTGCCCGGCCGGCTGGAGGCGAAGCTTCTGGCGAACTGGCATTACCGCGACGAGGAATCGGCTGCCCTGCACGCCCGCGACCGCTCCTCGATCTATGGCGGCTTCCATCTCTATGTACTGAAGGACATCTGAATGTCGTCCGTCATCGACCACGCTTTTCTCATGGATCGCGTCTATCGCAGGCAGCGGCATTTCTACGACGCCACACGCAAATACTACCTGCTCGGCCGCGATCCTATGCTGAACGGCCTCGGCGTGCCGAAAGACGGTTCGGTCCTCGAAATCGGCTGCGGCACGGGGCGCAATCTGGTGAAGGCCGCACGCCTCTATGCCAGAGCGCAAGTCTTCGGCATCGATATTTCCAGCGAGATGCTGCGCTCCGCCGGTCGTTCGATCGCCGATGCCGGATTGCACGGCAGGGTGCGCCTTGCCTATGCCGACGCGGCGAGCTTCGATGCCCAGAAAACCTTCGGCCGCTCGACTTTCGACCGCATCTTCATCTCATACTCGCTTTCTATGATCCCACAATGGCGCGATGTGATGCGGGCCGCGATCGGCCTTCTTGCACCGGGCGGCGAACTGCACATCGTCGATTTCGGCGACCAGAGGGGGATGCCACGCTGGTTTCGCAGGGCGCTTTCCCGCTGGCTCGCGGTTTTCCACGTGACGCCGCGCCATGACCTCTTCCAGATGAGCTCGGTGATCGCCGCAGAAACGGGACGTCGCGCCGATTTTCGGCGGCTCTATCGCGGCTTTGCCTGGATCGCCGTGATCCGCAGCCGTTAAGAAAGGCCATCCGCCTTCTCTCCCGAAGCGGTGGCCACAGTGCTGATCCCGCAATGCACCAAAGATCGCATTTGCATCTGGACGCCCGTGCACCCCGTCCATATGGTGCCGCCGGATTTCAATGAGGCGATGATGACCACGACACGTACCGAGACCGACACGTTCGGCCCTATCGAAGTTCCGGGCGACCGCTACTGGGGCGCGCAGACCGAGCGCAGCCGGCAGAATTTCAGGATAGGCGGCGAGCGCATGCCGCTGCCCCTCATCCATGCACTGGGGCTCGTGAAACGCGCGGCGGCCGAGACCAACATGGAACTCGGGCTGCTCGACCCGGCGCTCGGCAAGGCGATTACCGCGGCTGCGGACGAAGTCGCGAGCGGCAAGCTCGACGATCATTTCCCGCTCGTCGTCTGGCAGACCGGTTCGGGCACGCAGACCAACATGAATGCCAACGAGGTAATCTCCAACCGAGCCATCGAGACGCTCGGCGGCCAGATGGGCTCCAAGAAGCCGGTTCATCCGAACGACCACGTCAACAAGAGCCAGTCGTCCAACGATACCTTCCCGACGGCCATGCATGTGGCGGCAGCAATGCAGGCTACATCGCTGCTGCTGCCGGCGCTGAAAGAGCTGACCGACGCCCTTGACGCCAAGGCGAAAGCCTTCGCCGGCATCGTCAAGATCGGCCGCACGCATACACAGGACGCCACGCCGCTGACGCTCGGCCAGGAATTTTCCGGCTATGTCGCCGCGCTGGAACTCGGCCGGAAACGCATCGAGCAGGCGCTTGGCGACGTCTATGCGCTGGCGCAGGGCGGCACTGCCGTCGGTACCGGCCTCAACGCGCCGGTAGGCTTCGACACCGCAATCGCGACGAAGCTGGCGAAGATCACCGGCCTGCCCTTCCGCACGGCCGAAAACAAGTTCGAGGGACTGGCCTCGCACGGCGCGCTCGCCAATTTCCATGGGGCGCTTTCCGCGCTTGCCACCGACCTCTTCAAGATCGGCAACGATATCCGCTTCCTCGGTTCGGGCCCGCGCTCCGGTCTTGGCGAATTGCGCCTGCCGGAGAACGAGCCGGGCTCCTCTATCATGCCGGGCAAGGTCAACCCGACCCAGGCCGAGGCGCTGACCATGGTGGCGACGCAGGTGATCGGCAACAACGCCGCCGTCTTGATGGCCGCCAGCCAGGGACATTTCGAACTCAACGTGTTCAAGCCGGTGATCGCGCTCAACGTGCTGCAGTCGATCCGGCTTACCGCGGACGCCATGCGCTCCTTCGCCGAGAATTGCGTTGTCGGCATCGAGGCCGACGAGAAACGCATCGCCGATCTGATGGGCCGTTCGCTGATGCTGGTGACGGCGCTGGCGCCGACCATCGGCTACGACAACGCCGCCAAGATCGCCAAGACCGCGCACAAGAACGGCACGACGTTGCGCGAGGAAGCGATCAACAGCGGGCTGGTCTCCGAGGCCGATTACGATCGCATCGTCAAACCGGAGGACATGACGCATCCGGGGTGATAGCGCGACTTTATGAACGATCCCAATTTCATCGTTCACAATTCCTTTCCGCACTGTACATGAGATAGGTGATCGCGCAGGGACGGCAATTCGGGTAGAGGGGCGGCACTCAAAGGAGACCACACCATGCCCGCCAATGTCGTCCTGCTCATCGCGCGTGTCCTGTTCGCGATCATCTTCGTCATGTCCGGTTTCGGCAAGCTGACCAATATCGCCGGCACCGCCGCATATTTCGCCAATTACAGCCTGCCGATGCCGACCGCGACGGCGGTGATCGTCGGCCTGATCGAGCTTCTCGGCGGACTTGCGATCCTGATCGGCTTCAAGACCCGTCTCGCCGCCTGGGTGCTCGCCATCTTCACGGTGGCGACGGCGCTGGTGGCGCATACGGATTTCGCCGACCAGATGCAGATGATCAATTTCATGAAGAACCTTGCCATCGCCGGCGGCTTCCTGGCGCTCGCGGTCGAAGGTGCGGGTTCCATCTCGCTCGACGGGCGGCGCGCTGCCTGAACGCTCAGTCCCCTGCGAACCTTGCGGCGATGCCGGCGATGACCGCTGCGTCGCCGCTTCGCTTTTTGGAGCGGACGAGGCAGGCCTCGGATTTCAGGATCACCCCGTCCTCCAGCACCTTCAGCCGGTTCGCCCTCAGCGTCGAACCGGTCGTCGTGATATCGACGATCACGTCGGCCAGACCCGCCGCCGGCGCGCCCTCGGTGGCACCGAGGCTTTCCACGATGCGGTAGACCTGGATGCCGTGCTTGCCCGAAAAGAATTGCTGGGTGAGCCGCCAGTACTTTGTCGCGATGGTGAGCCGCCGCCCATGACGCTGGCGGAAGTCGGCCGCCACGTCGTCCAGATCGGCCATCGTCGCGACATCAAGCCAGACTTCCGGCACGGCGACCACCACATCGGCGCGGCCGAAGCCGAGACGCGCTGCGATTTCCGTTCGCTCCGACCAGTCCGAGAAGGTCTCGCACAACAGATCCTCACCGGTCACGCCCAGATCGACGCGGCCCTCACCGACCTCGCGGGCGATCTCGGAGGCGGAGAGATAGGCGATTTCGACGCCGTCGAAGCCCTTCATGCGGGCATTGTACTGGCGCGGGTCCGAAGGCGCCTCGATGACCAGCCCGGCGCGGGCCAGCGCTTCCGTCGCCTGCTCCTTCAGCCTGCCCTTGGAAGGGAGCGCGAGAATGATCGTCATGGCCGCCCTCCGCGCAACTCCTCGACGCGGTCGAGCCAGACGGAGAAGCCGACTGCCGGGATAGGCTTCGGCGCTCCGAGCAGGGTGAGCAGCCTGTCGTAGCGGCCGCCGCCGACAAGCGGGCGCTCGCCGCCTTCTGCCGCAATCTCGAAGACGAGGCCGGTGTAATAGTCGAGCGGACGGCCGAAAGCGGCGTCGTAGCGAATTTCCGCGGAACGTAGCCCGTGGGTGGCCAGAGCCTCGGCGCGCTCGGCGAAGCGCGCCAGCGCGGCGCCCATGGAAAGCTTTGCTTCTCGCGCGAATTCGGCCAGCGTTTCGGCTGCTCGGTCGAACGGCACGTCGATCGCGAGAAACGTCTTCAGCGCGCCGAGCGCGGTTTCGGAAAGCCGCACGCTGGCGAGCTCGGATTTCTCCAGAAGCCGGCGCGCGATATCGTCCGGCTTGCGGCCGGCCAAGGGCGACAGGCCGGCCTCTCGCATCTCATCCTCGATAAAGAGCGAAAGCCCCGGAAGATCGGCGGCGGCGACCAGCGAAGCCACCGGCTCCTCCAGCATGCTGTTACCCTTCGGCTCGGCAAGCTGTTCCAGCGCGGCGGCAAGAATATCCGGCGCGCCGAAGGCGCGGGCGAGCCGCATGCGCCAGCCGCGCGGCAGGCCGAGCGCGGCCAGCACCGCCTCGAATACGCCCTGATCGCCGAGCGTGACGGCGAGTTTCCGACCCGGCAGCACCTTTTCCAGAAGCGCATGCGCGTCGGCGACGGAGCGGGCATCGGCGGCAGCTACATCGCGCTCGCCGAGATCCTCGATGCCGGTCTGGAAGAATTCGGATGGTCCGTCACGACGCTGGCGGAAAACCTCACCGAGATAGGCATAGCGGCGCGGCGTCCCTGCATGCGAGGCGATATGGCCGAGGCAGACGGGAATGGTGAATTCGGGGCGAAGGCAGAGGCTCCTGCCCGTCTCGCTTTCGGTCAGGAAGATGCGGCGGCGCAAATCCTCGCCCGCCATGTCGAGGAACGGATCGGCCGGCTGCAGGATGGCGATATCGACAGCCTCCGCCCCGCGCTCCGCGAAGAGCGTGAGGATGTCTGCAGCGATATCGGGGGGGCGCAACGTCATGCGGGGCGCCCGGAGAAAGGCATGCGCGGCCCTTCACCCCCCTCTGGCCTGCCGGCCATCTCCCCCTCAAGGGGGGAGATCAGCTTGCACGACGCCCCCCGCCAATTAACGGCGCATAAGAGGAGGCGCCGAGCGTCAAGCTGCCGATCTCCCCCCTTGAGGGGGAGATGGCCGGCAGGCCAGAGGGGGGTGTCCAGCCCCGCGCGACCCTGTCGAGGCTTCCTCAATTGCGCTCCGCCTTCTGCGCCTCGATGATGCCGCGCACGGTGGCGACAAGTTCGCGTTCCGGCACCGACACCTGCGCCGGGCGGCCTTCGCGCCATTCGGTGTTGTCGGTGATCTTTTCGGCAAGGCGCGCGCCTTCGACGAGGTCCTTGATCTGCACCTCGCCTTTCGCGCGCTCGTCGCCGCCCTGGATGACGACGCAGGGGCTGCCACGCCGGTCGGCATATTTCATCTGCGCCTTCATGCCCGAACCGCCGAGATACATTTCGGCGCGGATGCCGGCGGCGCGCAGTTCCGCGACCATCTTCTGGTAGCGGCCGAGGCTTTCCGTGTCGCGGTCCATGGCGAGCACGACGACCGGGCCGGTTTCATTGGCACTCGAAAGCTTGCCGAGGTTCTTCAGCGCCGTCATCAGGCGCGAGACGCCGATGGAAAAGCCCGTCGCCGGCACCGGCTCGCCGCGAAAGCGCGACACCAGCCCGTCATAGCGCCCACCGCCGCCGACCGAGCCGAAGCGCACCACGACGCCGTCCTCATTGGGGATCTCGGCCAGAAGCTCGGCCTCGTAGACCGGGCCGGTATAGTATTCGAGGCCACGCACGACGGAAGGGTCGATGCGGATGCGGTCATCCCCATAGCCGGCAGCCTGAACCAGGCTGGAAATCTCGCGCAATTCCTCGACGCCGGGATTGTTCTCTATCTCTCCGGTCTGGATATATTTCAGCACTGTCGCGATGGCGGGCTCATCCAACCCCGCGCCTTTCGTAAAATCCCCCTCGCCTTCCTTGCCGCCATCCCAGCGGCCGGGGCCGAGCAGCAGGCGCACGCCTTCCGGGCCGAACTTATCGAGCTTGTCGATAGCACGGAGGACAGTAAGCCGTCTTCCGGCGTTCTCCTCACCGCCGAGGCCGATCGCCTCAAGCACGCCGTCGAGCACCTTGCGGTTGTTGACGCGGATGACATAGTCACCGCGCGCGATGCCCAGCGCCTCCATCACGTCGGCCATCATCATCGCCATCTCGGCGTCGGCAGCGACGCCCGGCGTGCCGACCGTATCGGCATCGAACTGCATGAATTGGCGGAAGCGGCCCGGCCCCGGCTTCTCGTTGCGGAAAACCCAGCCGGCGCGGTAGCTGCGGTAGGGCTTCGGCAGGCGCTCGTAATGCTCGGCAACGTAGCGGGCAAGTGGCGCGGTCAGGTCATAACGCAGACTCAGCCACTGCTCGTCGTCGTCCTGAAACGAAAAGACGCCCTCGTTGGGGCGGTCCTGGTCGGGCAGGAATTTGCCGAGCGCGTCGGTATATTCGACAAGCGGCGTCTCCACCGGCTCGAAGCCGTAAAGCTCATAGACGGCGCGGATCTTCGCCACCATCTCGTCCACCGCGCGGATGTCTTCGGGCGTGCGGTCGGCGAAACCGCGCGGCAGCCGCGCCTTCATCTTTTCCTGCTTGTCGGGCATGTCGTTCTTCTGTCGGGCAGATTGGGGATTTTCGTGAGCGCGTGGTAGCCGAACGGGCGACGGGCGGCAAGGGTTTGGGAAATTCCGTGCGGTCGGGGTTTGTTTTCGCTCGAACGGATTTATTTTCGCTCACGCCCGTACGCCGCTTGCGCGGCTGGGCTCCGCGGGGGTGCGAAGGGGCAGGAGACGATCCGCATCTGTCTTCCAGACACGCCTAATCCCCGCCGCGCCCGCCGGCTCTCTTTCCGACCACCACCTTCCTGAGAAGGACGGCAGCCGCCTCCCTTTGAGCCCGGGTCACGTCAACCCACCGCCGGAGGCACCGGTCCCTTCCCACCAAACCACCGTCATGATCGGTGTTCCCGATGGAAGGAACTGACAGGGAATATGGGACAAGAGCAGGGGCGTGAAGAAAGAAAGGTGCAGAAAATTCGACAGTCCAGGAAAGCGAACGGATCGGGAGACAAACGACCCCAGATTTATTCACGTCCTGTTCGGCCCTGTACCCGGCCGTGCGAACGCCTTCCTCTCGGCCTCCACCTCAGCGCGGCAGAAGCAGCCTTCGATGTGGTCATTGACCATGCCCATGGCCTGCATGTGGGCGTACATGGTGGTGGGGCCGACGAAGGTGAAGCCACGCTTACGCAAATCCTTCGACAGCGCGGTCGAGGCCGCCGTCGTCGGGTTGGCTTTCAGGGTGGCCAGATCGACTATGGCCGGGCGCTCATGCAGTGCCGGTTCGAAGCTCCAGAAATAGGCGGCGAGCGAGCCTTTCTCCCCGATCAGTTCGATGGCGCGGCGGGCATTGTTGATGGCGGACGCGATCTTGCCGCGATGGCGGATGATGCCGGCGTCGCCAAGCATGCGCTCTATATCGGCATCGCCGAAGGAAGCCACCTTCTCGATGTCGAAGCCGGCAAAGGCACGGCGGAAATTCTCCCGTTTCCTCAGGATGGTTATCCATGAGAGGCCGGACTGGAATCCCTCCAGGCACATCTTCTCGAAGAGCCGCGTATCGTCATCGACCGGCCTTCCCCACTCATGGTCATGGTAGGCGAGATAGAGTTCGTCCGTACCCGGCCAGAAGCAGCGCGTGCGGCTGTCCACGCCCCCGATCAGTCCCGGCCTCTCTTCATCCATTTTCTCACTCCGATCATGAAATGATTCAGGATATGCGGCCTAACGCATTGATCCCGTTTATTTACCTTGCCTTTACCAGATTCGGGAACCGGCCGGTAACCACAACGAAAGCTTTCCGGAAAATCCCGCATTTTATCGATTGCGATTCACCTTTTGATTGCAGCGGCGGCCGCACATTCAGCATCGAAACCTAAAGGGGAAACCGGGGGCGGGGCGCGCGTCAAGCCGCTTTCATTCCGGTATCGAGCGTACTGGTACGAATGGTGTCGTCATGAAAAGCATGTATCCGATCCTCGGCGCAGCCGTCGCGCTGTCCCTTCTCTCAGGCCCCGCCCAAGCCGAACAGCGCTATGCCGAACCGCCGCCGCTGGTGGTGAGCCCGGACCTTTCGGCACCCTGGGTGCTTCAGCTTCGGCGCGTGCCGAGGAATGTCCGTGTCCAGCCAGCGCCCGTGAGGCGTTACCAGGTCGAGCGCTACGAGCCCGGCGATCCGCTGCCCTCGCGCGCCGCCTATGCCCGCATGCCGGCACCCGATCTGAATACCGGCCGCGACAGGCGCATCCCCGACCTTCAAAACGCCTATGTCGTACCGCAGGGGCCGAATCGGGCGCCGAAGGTCGTACCGATGTATACCGAAAAGGAGATGGAACAGCCCTTCGACCCGAAATTCCTGCCGCGCGAGATCAGGTATGACGGTCCGCAGAAGCCGGGTACCATCGTCATCGATACGAAGACGAAATTCCTTTATCTGGTGCAGGATGGCGGCAGGGCCCGCCGCTACGGCGTCGGTGTCGGCAAGGAAGGCTTCGGCTGGACAGGCACGGAGACGATCAGCAGGAAGGCGGAATGGCCGGGCTGGACGCCGCCTTCCGAGATGATCACGCGCGAGAAAGCGAAGGGGCGCGTACTGCCGGCGCATATGGAAGGCGGGCTGAACAACCCGCTCGGCGCGCGCGCACTCTATCTTGGAGGCACGCTCTATCGCATCCACGGCACCAACGCACCGTGGACAATCGGCCACAATGTCTCCTCCGGATGCATCCGGATGCGCAATCAGGACGTGGTAGACCTTTACGAACGCGTCAAAGTCGGCACAAAGGTGGTGGTGCTTTAACGCATGTCTCCCGAAAGTGGGAACCGGTTTCGGGATAACGACATGCGTAGAACGAAGAACCGAAAGCGTATAGAGCGAATCTGAAAGATCGCGATACGCTTTATGGATCGCGGGGGAAGGAACGGAGCCCGAGGGGTATGGGGCTTCGTTCCGACGCGAGCCGGGGCAGCGCGGAGGGGAAACCGCGCTGCCCTTTTCTCTTTCAGGCAGATAATTCAAGCGTGGGCGCGCGAAGTCCTTTGCCGTCGCCGGCCAGCCACGCCGCGGCGCCGATCGCGCAGGAGAAGCGGCTCGGCCGCGTTTTCCCGGCGTATGCCGACCGCCAGCCGGAAGCCCGTATAGGTCAAAAGGGCGAGAAACAGCATCTTCATTCGTCGACTCCCGATCCGTCATGGAATAAAGCCGTTTCCACCGGACTTCGTTCCATCGTGTCGCGGACGGCGCAGCGCGCTTCGCAATCCTGTTGCCTTTTCGAACGAAAAAAGGTCAGTGTCCGCGCCACATCCTGGGAGAACGAATGTGACTATCAAGCCATCTGGCAAGCCACTTGGTGCTCCGCCTGGCGACGACCGCTATCTCAAGGGCGCGCCGGTCGCGGCGCGCATTATCGCGGAAGTGCGCGCCGAAGCGGAGGCGGCCAGCGCGCAGGGCTGGAAACCGAAGCTCGTCTCGATCAGCGTCGGAGACACGGACGCCGTCCAGGTCTATGTCCGCAACCAGCGGCGCAAGGCCGAGCAGGCGGTGATCGAGTTCGAGGAAAGGCATTTTCCCGACAGCGTCACCCCCGGCGAACTGGAAGCGGCGATCCGCGGGATGAATGTCGATCCACGCGTGACCGGCATCATCATCCAGCGGCCTGTGCCGGCCCACATCCCGATCCGCACGCTGCAGGGGGCCGTGCATCCGCTGAAGGATGTCGAGGGCATGCATCCGGCCTCGATCGGCAACATCGTCTATAACCAGCTCGATCTCGCGCCATGTACGGCGGCGGCTTCGGTGGAACTCCTCAAGGAAACCGGGCTCGAACTCAAGGGCCTCGAGGTCGTCGTGGTCGGCCACTCGGAAATCGTCGGCAAGCCGATCGCCTTCCTCCTGATGAGCGAGGGAGCGACGGTGACGGTCTGCCATCACATGACACGGTCGGTGGCGGCGCATGCGAGGCGGGCGGATGCGCTGTTCGTCGCCGTCGGCAAGCCGCGCCTGATCCGCTCGGACATGGTGAAGCCGGGGGCGGCAGTCATCGATATCGGTATCAATGCAGAGACCGCGCCGGACGGCACCAGCCGGCTCGTCGGCGACGTCGATACGGAGAACGTGCGCGAGGTGGCGTCGTGGATCACGCCGGTGCCGGGCGGCGTCGGACCGGTGACGGTGGCGATCCTTCTGCGCAACACGATGGTGGCGCTCAGGCGCCAGCGCGAATTCTACGAGGCGACCTACGGCGCCGGCACGGAGGCCGAGCGGCTCGCTTCCTGAGCCGGCGCCGGAAGGCGGATGTCCTTGAGCGCGGCCGGCTTCGGACCGCCCCAGGCCCAGTCGAGCAGTTCGACCGTGTGGACGACCGGCAGCGCCGTGCCGCCTCCGATCTGCGTCATGCAGCCGATATTGCCGGTGGCGACGAGCGCCGGCTCGGTCGCCTCGATGTTCCTGACCTTGCGGTCGCGGAGGCGGCGCGCGATGTCCGGCTGCAATATGTTGTAGGTGCCGGCCGAGCCGCAGCACAGATGCCCCTCGCGCGGCTCCTTCACGACGAAGCCGGCCTTCTTCAGGAGGTCCTTCGGCTGGCGCGTGATCTTCTGGCCGTGCTGCATGGAGCAGGCGGAATGGTAGGCCACGGCAAGGCCGGGCGCGGTCGCCGGCGCCGGCAGGTCGAGCGTTGCGAGATACTCGGTGATATCCTTCGCCAGCGCGGAGATGCGCGCGGCCTTCTCCGCATAGGCGGGGTCGAGGCGGAGCATGAAGCCGTAATCCTTGATCGTCGTGCCACAACCGGACGCGGTAATCAGGATCGCGTCCAGTCCGCCATCGTCGATCAGCCTTGTCCACGCGTCGATATTGTTGCGGGCGAAATCGAGCGCGGCGGCCTCGCGGCCCATATGATGGACCAGCGCGCCGCAGCATCCCTCCCCCGGCGCGGCGACGATTTCGACACCGAGGCGGGAAAGCAGCCTCGCCGTCGCCTCATTGATGCCGGGGTCGAGCACGGATTGCGCACAGCCGGCGAGGATGGCGACCCGCCCGCGCAGCGCGCCTTGCGGCCGAACAGCGGGAGGCGCCTTCTTCTCCGGGAGGGATCTGGGCGCGAGCGCCAGCATGGCGGCAAGCGGCTTCAGCGCCGGGATGCGCTGAAGGAGCGGCGCAAAGGGGCGGCCGAGTTTCGCCAGCCCGAGAGCGGCGCGGAAGCGTTCCGGATAAGGCAGCACCGCCGCCAGCATGGCGCGGATCGCGCGATCGAGGAGCGGTCGGCGGTATGTCTTCTCGATATGGGCGCGGGCGTGGTCGACCAGATGCATGTAGTGTACGCCGGACGGGCAGGTCGTCATGCAGGAGAGGCAGGAGAGGCAGCGGTCAATATGCGTGACCGTCTCGGCGTCGGCGTCGCGGCCGGCTTCCAGCATGTCCTTGATCAGGTAGATGCGGCCGCGCGGGCTGTCGAGTTCGTTGCCGAGCGTGACATAGGTCGGGCATGTCGCCGTGCAGAAGCCACAATGGACGCACGCGCGAAGAATTTTCTCCGATTCCGCGACATGCGGGTCGGCAAGCTGGGCGAGCGTAAAGGAGGTCTGCACGGCGGGTCTTTTCTTCTAGATGATCCAGCTTTCCGGCTTGCGGACCGGCTCGTTGCGGTTCAGCGCCTGCATGCCGAGGACGACGCGAACGATGAACCATACCGCAACGGCGATGAACAGGATAAACCCGACCAGAAGGATCGTCAGCACCACGGCGATCAGCGAATAGAGCAGTCCGATCCAGAAGGTGCGGATCGCCCAGGTATAGTGCGTTTCGACCCACGCTTCCGCTTTGCCGCGGTTGATGTAGGCCATCACCACGCCGATCAGAGGCGTGACGCCAATGACGAAGCCGGCGAGATAAAGGATATAGACGGCCATCATGTTGGGTGGGCCGGGCTCCAGCCAGCCATCGGTCTGGCGCGGCGGCGGCGCGGTGTTCGTATCGCTCATGTCGGTCTCCCCCTGCTCATCGATTCTTCCCTCGATCGACAGGGGCACGCTATCAGATCGCCGCGGCAGAGGACATCCGCCCCGGATTGAGAATACCCTTCGGATCGAATTCCGCCTTGAGCCGGGCGGAAAGGGCGGCCAACGCCGGCGGCTGTGGCTCGAACACGTCTAGCGAGGCGCGTTCCGGCTCGCCGGCGCGGATGAGCGTCGCATGACCGCCACCGAAGCGGCGGATCATGGCGCGCAGCGCGGCGGCTTCCGGTTCGGCCGCCATCTCTAGCCAGATCAGGCCGCCCTGCCAGTCATAGAAGGCGTTGACGCCGGCCTCGCGGCGCAGTGCATCGATCATGCGGTGCCCTTCCGAGGGCGCCATCGAGACGCGCCAGACCGACTTATTCCCGCCGGCGAAAGGCGCGCAGTCGCGGATTTCGCGCCAGAGCGCGCGCGACTGCTCCGCGCCGATTTCCTGCATTTCTCCGGCGGCTTTAAGAAGGTCCTTCAGATGGCCGATACGCCAGGCGACGGAGGGTGCCACGCCTTCCATGCGCAGCACGGTCGCGGCCGCGCCGGAGAGAGCGCCTCCGGCGACCTTGCCGGAGACCAGCACCGGCAGATGCGCCGCGGCGGAGATTTCGGCGCTCGAGCCCATGGCATGCGCCATGACGTTCGCCGCCTGATCATCGGTCAAGTTGCGGACAACGAGGGTCGTTTCGGTCTCGGCAGCCGGCAGCACCTTGAAGGTGAGATCAGTGACGACGGCTAGCGTGCCCCACGAGCCGGCCATCGCCTTGGAGAGATCGTAGCCGGTGACGTTCTTGACGACGCGGCCGCCCGACTTGAAGGCCTCGCCGCGCCCGGAGACGGCGTGGATACCGAGGATATGATCGCGCGCGGCGCCGGCCTTCAGGCGGCGTGGGCCGGACGTATTCGAGGCGAGCACGCCGCCGATCGTTCCCCTCCCCGGTTCGGCTCCGAAGAGCGGGCCGTAATCCATCGGCTCGAAAGCAAGCTGCTGGCGGTTGTCGTCAAGCAGCTTCTCGATATCGGCAAGCGGCGTTCCCGCCTTCGCCGACAGGACCAGTTCCTCGGGCTCGTAGAGCGTGACGCCCGAAAGGCCGGAGAGGTAGAGCGTGTGCGCCGCCTGCACCGGCCGGCCGATGCCGCGCTTCGAGCCATGGCCGACAATTTCCAGAGGCTCCTCTTCCGACAGCGCCCACTGGACGGCGGAAAGGACTTCTTCGGAGGCGGAGGGCGTGAAGGTGGTCATGGGTGCGCCAACCCCCTCTCCTTCGTGGGCTCCGCCCGCGCCACCTCTCCCCCGCTTCGCAGGGGCGAGGAACCCAAGTCCTGCGGTGACCTCGCCATCAAAACCTCGGAATGTCCGGGAATGGCATCTGGCCGCGATGGATGTGCATGCGGCCGAGTTCGGCGCAGCGGCGCAGTTGCGGGAACACTTTGCCGGGATTGAGGAGATGGCCGGGGTCGAAGGCGCATTTGACGCGCATCTGCTGGTCGAGGTCGGTCTGGTTGAACATCTCGCCCATCAGGTCACGCTTCTCGACGCCGACACCGTGCTCGCCGGTCAGGACGCCGCCGACCTTGACGCAGAGCTTCAGAATATCCGCACCGAAGGCTTCGGCCTTGTCGAGTTCGCCGGGAATATTGGCATCGTAGAGGATGAGCGGATGCAGATTGCCGTCGCCGGCATGGAAGACATTGGCGACGCGCAGCCCGTACTGCTCGGAAAGCTGGCGCATGCCGTGTAATACGCGCGGCAGTTCCTTCCTTGGGATGGTGCCGTCCATGCAGTAATAATCCGGCGAGATGCGGCCGACCGCCGGAAACGCCGCCTTGCGTCCGAGCCAGAAGGCCAGCCGCTCTTCCTCCGATTGGGAGATGCGGCACGTGACAGAGCCATTCTTCAACGCAATCTCTTCCACGCGGCCGATGAGGTGGTCGAGCTCGGCGCCGCAGCCGTCGAGTTCGACGATCAGCAGCGCCTCGACGTCGAGTGGATAGCCGGCATGGACGAAATCCTCGGCGGCGCGGATCGCCGGGCGGTCCATCATCTCCATGCCGCCCGGAATGATGCCGGCGGCGATGATGTCGGCGACGCACTGCCCCGCTTCCTCGCTCGATGGGAAGCCGACGAGGAGCGCCCGCGCCATGTCCGGCTTCTTTAGGATACGCACGGTGACTTCCGTAACGACGCCGAGCAGGCCTTCCGAGCCGGTCATGATGCCGAGCAGATCGTAGCCTTCGGCGTCCAGGTGCCTGCCGCCGAGGCGCACGATCTCGCCGTTCATCAGCACCATCTCTACGCCGAGCACGTTGTTGGCGGTCAGCCCATATTTCAGGCAGTGCACGCCGCCGGAGTTCTCCGCCACGTTGCCGCCGATCGAGCAGGCGATCTGCGAGGAAGGATCGGGCGCGTAATAGAACCCGTCCTGCTCGACAGCGATCGAGATGCCGAGATTGGTGACGCCGGGTTGAGCCACCACGACACGGTTCGGGTAGTCGATGTCGAGGATGCGGTTGAAGCGGCTCATGACGAGGAGGACAGCATCCTCCAGCGGCAGCGCACCGCCGGAAAGCGACGTTCCTGAGCCGCGCGGCACCACCTTGATGTTGCGGTCGGAGCAATATTTGAGGATACGGGCGACCTGCTGGGCCGTTTCCGGCAGCACGACGACCATAGGAAGCTGGCGGTAGGCGGTCAGCCCGTCCGTTTCGAAGGCGCGCATCTCGCGTGCGGCGTCGACGACGCCTTCGCCTGGCACGATCGTGCGCATGTCCGCCACGATCTCGGCACGCTTCGCAAGCGTCGCCTTGTCCGAAGGGGGCATCGTCAGACCGGACATCGCACCTTTACCTGCCTATTGGAGTCATCGCTGTTTAGCCGCGTTCTGCTATACTGGCAAACGGCCGCAAAGGATGTACTCTCGACAAATCGTTTGACCCGTTCTCGCCGACGCTTCTATTTTCCGGGCGGCAGAATGGCAGCAAGAGTACATACAATCATGCATGATCCGGTTTTCGGGAAGCGCGGCCCAGGAAAGCGCGACCGATGAACGACCAGACACCCTTCCGGCCGCGCGTCGGCCTGTTCGTGACCTGTCTCGTCGACCTCTTCCGGCCGACCATCGGATTTGCCGCCGTCAAGCTGATCGAGGAAGCCGGTTGCACGGTCGAGGTGCCCTCGGCGCAGACCTGCTGCGGCCAGCCGGCCTACAATTCCGGCGACCGCGACGACACGAAAGCGATCGCGAAGAACACGATCCGGGCCTTCGAGGAATATGATTACGTCGTGGCTCCGTCCGGCTCCTGCGCCGGCATGCTGAAGAAGCACTATCCGACGCTGTTCAGGGGCGATGCGAAATGGGAAAAGCGCGCCGTGGACTTCGCCGGCAAGGTGCATGAACTGGTCAGCTTCCTTGTCGACGTGCGTGGCATGCAGTCCGTCGAGGCGCACTTCGATGGCGAGGTGACCTATCACGATTCCTGCTCGGGCCTGCGCGAACTCGGCGTCCGGGCGCAGCCGCGCGCGCTGCTTTCCACCGTCGAGGGCCTCAAACTCAAGGAACTGAAGGAGGCCGATGTCTGCTGCGGCTTCGGCGGGACCTTCTGCGTCAAATATCCCGACATCTCCAACGGCATCGTCGAGAAGAAGACAGAGCGAATCGAGGAAACCGGCGCCGGCACACTGCTCGCCGGCGACCTCGGCTGCCTGATGAACATGGCCGGCAAGCTGAAGCGCGAGGGCTCGACGGTCGAGACCCGGCATGTCGCGGAGGTGCTGGCCGGCATGACCGACGGCCCGCCCATCGGCGGTAGGGGGTGAGCGGATGCAGATAACCTCCCCCAATTTCAAGCAGAACGCGCGCGAGGCGCTGGCCGATCCGCAATTGCAGAAGGCCATGGGCAATGTTCGCTCCGGTTTCATCGACAAACGGCAGGCGGCGATCGACGCGCTGCCGGAGTTCGATGCACTGCGCGACAATGCCCGCGCCATCAAGGACCATGCGCTCGCCAATCTCGACCTCTACCTCGAAGCCTACGAGACGAAGGTCCGGGCAGCGGGCGGCTTCGTCCACTGGGCGGAGACGGCGGAGGACGCGCGCAACATCATCCTCGACATCTGCCGCGCGGCGGGCGCCCGCACCGTGACCAAGGGCAAGTCGATGATCACTGAGGAGATCGGGCTGAACGAGTTCTTCGAGAAGAACAGCGTGCGGCCGGTCGAAACGGATCTCGGCGAATATATCATCCAGCTTCGCGGCGAACATCCGAGCCACATCATCGCGCCGGCCGTCCACCTCAACAAGGAGCAGGTGGAGGCGGATTTCCGACGCGTACACGACCATCTGCCGGCGTCGCGCGACCTGTCGGAGCCGGAAGCTCTGCTCGGCGAGGCAAGGCGGGTGCTGCGGGCGGCCTATTTCGACGCCGATGTCGGCATCACCGGCGCCAATTTCCTCGTCGCCGAGACGGGTTCCTCGATCATCGTCACCAACGAGGGCAATGGCGACCTGACGCAGATCCTGCCCAAGGTGCACATCGTGCTGGCGTCGCTGGAAAAGATCGTGCCTACGCTGGAGGACGCCGCGCAGATCCTGCGCGTCCTGGCGCGCTCGGCGACCGGGCAGGACATGAGCGTCTATACGACCGTCTCGACGGGGCCGCGCCGGCCGGGCGATCCGGACGGGCCGGAGGAATACCACGTCGTGCTGCTCGACAATGGTCGCTCCTCCATGCTCGGCACGGAGTTCCAGGACATGCTGCGCTGCATACGCTGCGGCGCCTGCATGAACCATTGCCCGGTCTATCACGAGATCGGCGGCCACGCTTATGGCTGGGTCTATCCGGGGCCGATGGGCGCGGTGCTGACGCCGGCGCTGATCGGCGTCGACAAGGCAGGCCACCTGCCGAACGCGTCCACCTTCTGCGGGCGCTGCGAGAGCGTTTGCCCTATGCGGATCCCGCTGCCCAAGATGATGCGGCACTGGCGCGAGCGCGAGTTCGAGCGTGGGCTGAACCCGGCGACAATGCGCGGTGGGCTGAAATTCTGGGCTTTCTTTGCGAAGCGGCCGCGGCTCTACCGGCTCGCGACGTCGATGGCGATCCCTGTCCTTTCGCTGTTCGGCGGGCGGAAGGGCCGCTTCCGCTCGCTTCCGCTTGCCGGCGGCTGGACGAAGCATCGCGACCTGCCGGCGCCGGAAAGCCGCACCTTCATGCAGCAATGGCGCGGCCGCGAGGGGCTGAAGCAGGGGGCGGTGCGATGAGCGCGCGCGAGGCGATCCTCGGCAAGGTACGGAAATCGCTCGGCGGCGGCCAGAACGACGCGGCGCGGCTGGCGGCGGTGGAGGAGCGGCTCGCCAAGGCGCCGAAAGGGGTCATTCCCGAGCGCGGGCAACTCGATGACAAGGCGCGCCGAAAGCTGTTCGTCGCGATGGCGGAGAAGGTCTCGGCAAGCGTCCGGCAGGTGAAGTCCCATGACGACGTGCCGAAGGCGGTGGCCGAATACCTGCGCTCGCGCAATCTGCCGGCGGCAATCCGGGTGGGCGCGGACGAGCGGCTGGCGCGGATGCCGTGGTCCAAACAGAAGGCACTCAACGTCAAGCACGGTCCCTCCGACGGGGACGACGAGGCGGGCGTGAGCCACGCCTTCGGCGCCATCGCGGAAAGCGGCACGCTGGTGCTCACTTCCGGCCGCGACAATCCGACAACGATCAATTTCCTGCCCGAACATCATATCGTCGTCGTGGATGCGAAGAATGTCGCCGGCGACATGGAGACCGTGCTTTCCAAGGTGCGTGGGAAATTCGGCAAGGGCGAGATGCCGCGCACGCTGAACTTCATCACCGGCCCGTCGCGCTCCGGCGATATCGAACAGAAACTGCTTCTCGGCGCGCACGGTCCACGCGCGCTGCACATCATCATGGTCGGCGGATAGACCCGGGGCGCTGATCCGGTGGCCGGCATCCATTTTCTCGATGCACGCGGTCCGGAGAGGATGCGGCTCTACGCCATCGGCGACGTGCATGGAAGGCTTGATCTGCTCGAGGCCATGCATGAGCGCATCCGGACGGATATCGCGGCGCACAAGCCGGCGGACTGGCGCATCATCCATGTCGGCGACTATACGGATCGCGGCCCCTCCTCGAAGGGCGTGCTCGACTTCCTGATCGCAGCCGGGATGCGCGACAGCCGGATCATCTCGTTGATGGGCAATCACGATTTCGGCATGCTGGAATTCCTGGCCGAGCCGAACCCTCACGACCTGTTCGCCACCAATGGCGGGGAAGAAACGGCCCGCTCCTACGGGGTGGAACTGCGATTTTCACCCGCCCCGGCACTCCTGGAAGGCCATGCGAGGTTGCTCCACGCGATACCGGAAGAACATATCGCCTTCCTGCGATCGCTGCCGCGCTCCGTCACCTTCGGTGATTTCTTCTTCTGCCATGCCGGCGTCCGGCCGGACGTGAAGCTGGAGCGGCAGGACCCGTACGACCTGATCTGGATCAGGCACGAATTCCTCGACTATCCGGGGCTCTACGACAAGGTGATCGTCCACGGGCATACGCCGTCGGACGAACCGGAGGTGATGCCGAACCGGATCAATATCGATACGGGCGCATTCTATTCGGGCGTGCTTACCTGCGCCATCATAGACGGCGTGGACAAGATGCTGATGGACGTGCGCGGCGCGCCGGACCGGCGCTATTAGCGAACCGCTGCGACGACGCCGTAACCATCCACGACGGTGTGCTTGGAGGATGCGTCGGCGCTGTAGATGCCGGCCCCCCATACCAGAATGGCGGACAGCATTACGAAGGACAGAAGCGCTGCTTTCACGGGGGTCATCTCGGTTTGTGTCCTGTCACTTCGCACGGTCTAGGTTACCAAAATCTTGCCAACAAACGCCGCAAAGAGGACAAAGTTGCCTCAATTCCGATTTTTTCCGTTCAAGGGAAGCGGCCGTTGCCGAATGGCCACATAAGGCCGGCGAGGCTCGCGGAAAAGAGGGCGGGAGCACTCTTCAACGACAAATTTCAAGACGTGTTAAAAAGGCAACGCAACGGCAGGGAACCCGGAATGCCACTACAGAACCGCGTCGATCCTTTCGGCGCTATCCATGCGGTCGAGGCCCGCGGGCTCTTCACCGGCAATCGCGGCGTCATCCATAATCCGGCGACGAAGACGCTCCTTTCGCGGCGCTGGACGACGAAGGCCTGGATCATCTGCGAATGCGAGTTTCGCGGTCGCCGGCGCGAAGTGATGGGGCGCAACGCGCCGTCAGGCAATGCCGGCTGGACGGAACTCTTCTTCCTCGATGAAGTGACGGCGCTGTCAGCCGGACACCGGCCCTGCTTCTACTGCCGGCGCGAACGCGCGAAGGAATTCGCCGGTTGCTACGCCGATGCATTCGGGATCGCCGGGCCGAGGGCAACGGAAATCGACGCACGGCTGCACGGAGAGCGGCTTGCCTCGGGAGGCGCCCCACAGGCGGTGAGCAGGGCGGAAATCGCGAATTTGCCGGAAGGGGCGATGATCACGGCGGGCCGTCGCGCTTTCGCACTTCATCGCGGAAGATTGCGGGAATGGGATTTCAAGGGCTGGCGCCGCGAATCAGTAGCGCCGGCCGAGCTAAACGCGAATGCAAGGCTGCTCACACCGCCGACAACTGTAGCTGTGCTGCGCAATGGATTCCGGCCGATCTGGCATTCGAGCATCGGCGGTTAACGATGCTCGTCGAGCACCTTCCGCACGGCTTTCAGCGCGGGAAGCATCGCGGAAATCTCCGCAAGCGGCAATTCGCCTGAAAGCTCAGACACTTCCGGCACCAGCCGGGCAAGCGCCGCATCCCGCGCCGCCAAGCCTATTTCCGTCAGCGAGACGAGCTTGGAGCGCCCGTCATCGCCTGCGGCGCGCACCGACACGAAGCGCTTTCTCTCCAGCCGCTTCACCGTGTTGGTGATGGCGCCGCGCGTGACCTGGAGCGCGGCGGCAAGCCTGGCGGGCGTCCATTCCCCGCCGAGCCGGCTCAGATGGTGCAGCATGACGAACTGCGCGAGGCTCATGCCTTCGGGAAGCTGCCGCTCGATCGCCGCCTCGTTCAACTGGGCGATGATGCCGATCTCGGTGAAGAAATCGAACAGTTCCTCGATCACCGCCTTGTCGATCGTCATGCAAATATCCGGCTCTCATAAGGCCAGCGCGGCGCCGGCTCGATCGTCGGACCATAGCCCAGCCGCACGAACATTTGCAGGGTCTTGCCCCCGCCGATGCCGAGTTCGCGGCGCATGTCCCGGTAGTGACCGGCCATCTCGGGATATTCCTGAAGCGCCTGGCTGAGCGGCTGCATGGAAAGACCTGAGGCCGTTGCCGCCAGGGAGAAGCGCAGATAGTCGCCGCCAGCCGCGATCTGGTCGGCGCGGCTGTTGCCCTCAGTCGCGAGCCATACGAAGGCGGCGGAGCTTCCAATCTGTTCGCGCTCGTCCGCCCGCTCTTGCGCCGATAAAGACGATTTCGGATCGAGCAGATCGGCGGGGGAGAACAGGCCGAGATCGTACGCGCCTTCGACGAGGGGTCCCGCGAGCGCGATGCCGTCTGGCTGCCGGTCGATCTCGGCCTTGCCGATGCGCAGCGCATCGACCGTTTCGCACGCCGTGCGCGGCAGTCCCATCTCGGTTGCGAGAGCGGCGATGGCGAGCGAGGAAAGCGCCTTGCGGCGAGCCGGGTCATTGGTCCAGTTCATCCGCGACGTCCGGACGGCAGCGGCGGCCTGGCCCAGCACTTCGGCCGCGACCGGCCGGCCATCATAAACCTGGCGGTTGGTACGGCGCCTTTGCACATAACCGAAGAGCGGATCTTTTCCGATGCCTCCATCCTCGCGGAAGCGGACACGCGCCACCGGGCGACCGTCCAGCCGGGGATGCGGCTCGCCTTCCGGAAAAGCCATGATCTCCGCGCGATTGCCGCTCTCGGCCGCCGCCATGGAGAGGATTTCGAGGAAGGCGCCGAGACCGATCGTGATCTGCCGATCGAACGGGTCGGTCTCCGGCAGGCGGCGATCGGGTTCGCAATAAAGCGTCAGGCTGTCCGTCCCGTCGAGGCTTACCAGCCATGGCTGGCGATTATGCGGATTGGGCGCCAGGATCGCATAGGAAAGCGCGAACCGGCGGATATCCGTGTCGTCGATGCCCGCCGCACGCCATGGAGCGCGGGCGGAAAACGGGTCGCGGGTTCCCGCCCATGCGCCACCAGCCGCAGCAGCCAGTACGGCACCTCCGCCGAGAGTGTGGATGAAATTCCTTCTGGAGAGTGTCATCGGTCGTCTCCTCAACTGATTTAATGCTAAACTATATAATTCAACGTTAAATCAGCTTCAAGGACGCTGAGCTTGACGGCCCGCACGCCCTGCCGCATCAGGGGCCATGCGCGCCAATTACAGGATGCAGCGGCTCTACGTTCCAGACGACATCGCCGAAGGGCGGGCGGTCGAACCGGATGCGCCGCAGATACATTACCTCCTCAACGTGCTGCGTCTTGGCGATGGCGCGGAAATCCTGCTCTTCAACGGGCGCGACGGGGAGTGGCGGGCGACCCTGACGCAGGCCGGCAAGAGGAAGGCCAGCCTGACGCCGGTCGAGCGGACACGCCCACAGCCACCCCTGCCCGATCTCCTCTACTGTTTCGCGCCGCTGAAACAGGGCCGGCTCGACTATCTCGTGCAGAAGGCAGTGGAGATGGGCGCGGGCGCGCTGCAGCCGATCATCACGCAACATACCCAGGTGGCGAAACTCGGCATCGAACGGCTGCAGGCCAATGCGATCGAAGCCGCCGAGCAATGCGGCATCCTCGCCATCCCGCAGGTTCGCGAACCGGTGAAACTGGACCGGCTGCTTGCCGAGTGGGACGCCGGGCGGCGGCTGATCTTTTGCGACGAGGACGCCGGCACGAACAACCCGCTGCCGGCGCTTCAGGCTATCGGGGAGCGCAGGCTCGGCCTGCTTGTCGGGCCGGAAGGCGGGTTTTCCGATGCCGAACGCAGGGAATTGCGGGCGCTGCCCTTCGTCACCGCCATCCCGCTCGGCCCGCGCATATTGCGTGCCGACACGGCGGCGGTGGCGGCGCTTGCCGTCGTGCAGGCAGCGATCGGAGACTGGTGAGGCCGGCGCGCCGGGACCGGCTCAAATCTTCTTCAGGCTGGGCCAAGATTTTTCGCTTGATCATGACGTTATGCTTCGTCCATCAAGCGTCACCCATGATGGCGGCCGGCCGCAGGAGAGATATCCATGGCACGCGACACCACCGATTCCCGGCCGATCGAGAAGATCGACGATCTCGTCGCCTATCTCGCCAAGGGCTGCAAGCCGCGCGAGAAATGGCGGATCGGAACGGAACACGAGAAATTCCCCTTCTATGTCGATGGCAATGCGCCCGTGCCCTATGCCGGGCCGCGCGGCATACAGGGGCTTCTCGAAGGCATGCGCGAAAAGCTTGGCTGGGAGCCGATCGTCGACGCCGGCAACCTGATCGGCCTTGGCGGGCCGACCGGCCAGGGCGCGATAAGCCTCGAGCCCGGTGGCCAGTTCGAGCTTTCAGGCGCGCCGCTGGAGACGATCCACCAGACATGCCGCGAGGGCAACGCGCATCTGGCGCAGTTGCGCGAGATCGCCGAGCCGCTCGGCATCCGCTTCCTCGGTCTCGGCGGCAGCCCGAAATGGACGCTCGCCGAAACGCCGCGCATGCCGAAATCACGCTATGACATCATGACGGCCTATATGCCGAAGGTCGGTACGCAGGGCCTCGACATGATGTACCGCACCTGCACGATCCAGGTGAATCTCGACTTCGAGAGCGAGGCGGACATGCGCCGCAAGATGCAGGTAGGTCTGAAGCTTCAGCCGCTCGCCACCGCGCTTTTCGCCAATTCGCCTTTTACGGACGGCAGGCCGAACGGCTTGCAATCCTGGCGCGGCGACATCTGGCGGGATACCGACAACCAGCGCTCGGGCCTGCATGAATTCTGCTTTTCGCCCGATTTCGGCTTCGCCGATTATGTCGAATGGGCGCTCGACGTGCCGATGTATTTCGTCATCCGCGAAGGCCGCTATTATGACATGACGCACATGACCTTCCGCCAGTTCATGGACGGCGCGGCGCGCAAGGAAGTGCCCGACGGCGAGGCGACGATGGGCGACTGGACGAACCATCTCTCAACCCTTTTCCCGGATGTCAGGCTGAAGCGCTTCCTGGAGATGCGCGGGGCGGACGGCGGCCCATGGCGGCGCATCTGCGCGCTGCCGGCCTTCTGGGTCGGCCTGCTGTATGACGCTGAAGCGCTCGACCAGGTCGACGCACTGACGGCGAACTGGACCTACAAGGAAACCCACGCCATGCGCGACGCCGTGCCCAGGGACGGCCTCAACGCCACGATGCGCAATTCCTCGCTGCGCGAAATCGCGCGCGAAGTGCTCGGCATCTCACGGCTCGGGCTCCTGAACCGCCGCCGGCTGAACAGCGACGGTTTCGACGAGACACATTATCTCGCGCCGCTGGAGGAAGTCGTGGCGCGCGGCACGACCAGCGCCGAGGACATGGTCCGCGCCTATCATACGCGCTGGGGCGGCTCGATCGAGCCGGTATTCATGGAACAGGCGTATTGAGGGCGACGGCCTCTAATACTCCAGCTTGGGATACCAATCCGCACCGCGACCTTCCGGCGTGGTATCTAGCACGTTCCACAGGATGGCGAAGTCGGGGGCGCCGCGCGGATCCTGGCCGGGATCGGACATATCGCCCGTCATCTCCCCACCCCAGAAATGGCGGGTCGTACCGTCGCGGCGCGTGAAGACGTTATAGGCCGGAATCTCCGAGCCGTCCGGCAGCACGCCGAAATAGTCGCGCGAATAGTTGCCGTTGATGTCCGTATAAAGCGGCAGGTCCCGCCAGCCACGCTCCTTCTTCCAGGCTTTCAGCCGCTCGACCGGCGAACCGGCGATGACGGCGAGCGCCACCTTCTGCATGATGTCGGCGGCGTTGCCTTCCATCGTATTCAGGAGGTTCGTGCACATGGGGCACGGCCGCTCGCGTTTCGCGCCGAACATGAAACTATAGACGACAAGTGTGTCCTTGTTCCCGAACAGGCCGGCGAAATCGGTCTTTCCATTCTCGCCTTCAAAACGGTAATCGCCGATCACCTCGCCGCCCGGGGGCAACGCCCGCCGCTGCGCGGCCACGCGCTCCAGATGACGGCGCAATTCGATCTCCTCGGCGAGAAGCGCGGTGCGGGCGGCGCGGTATCCGGCGCTTTCATTCGGGAAACGGACCGGGCTGCGGTGCGCAAGCTCTTCGGCTGGGACAAGCTTTTCAGACATTTCAACCTCCGAAATCTACTGGTACCTGTCGAAGGACGAACGGCATAAGGCAAAGCCGACAACAAACGGGGCGTTCTTCGCAGTATCGGCCGCGCTCGCAGATGCGTCCGGCCAATCTGGCCCAATCGAATGCCGTTGTCATTGGCCGACGGACTGCTAGAGGCGAATGACGATCCGCGGGCGTTCGGCGAGGCCAGGTGTTCACCTCCGACAATCAGCGTGCTTCGCTGTTTATGGTGCTCGCGATGGCCGCGTTCACCCTCAACGACACGATCGTCAAATTCGCCTCGGAATCGATCAATGTCGGCCAGGTCATGTTCGTACGCGGCCTGTTCGCGTCGCTCCTGGTCTTGCTGCTCGCCTGGCATCAGCGACTGCTGAAGAACGTCAAGGGGCTCCTCCATCCGATGGTCTGGGTCAGGATGGCGGGCGAGATCGGCGGCACGATAACTTATGTTATCGCGCTGGCGCATCTGCCGTTGCCCAATGTCGCCGCGATCTTCCAGGTGCTTCCGCTGGCGATCACGGTCGGTGCGGCGCTGTTCTTCGGCGAAAGTGTCGGCTGGCGCCGTTCGTTCGCGATCATGATCGGGTTCTGCGGCACGCTCATCATCGTGCGGCCCGGCACGGAAGGGTTCAACGCCTTCTCGCTGCTCCTTCTTCTCTGCGTCGTCTTCTGTACGGTGCGCGATCTCGCGACCAGGGGTATACCGAACGAGATCCCGACACTGCTCGTCTCCTCGGTCACCGCGCTTACCGTCACGCTTTGCGGGGCCATCCTGATGCTGCCGATGGGCGGCTGGTCGCCTATGGAGCCGAAGTTGACTGGCCTTCTTTTCGCATGCGCCAGTTTCATGCTGATCGGCTATATCTTCATCATCAAGGCGATGCGCACCGGCGAGATATCGGCGGTGGCGCCGTTCCGCTACACGACGCTGATCTGGGCTTTCGCGCTCGGTTTCCTTGTCTTCGGCAATGTGCCGGACCTTTATATGCTGGTCGGCGGGGCCGTCATCGCCGGTTCCGGCCTCTATACGCTTTACCGCGAGCGGCTGGTATCGAAAAAGCGCATGGCAGCGGAGAGCGTCGTTTCGCCGACCATGGCGCCGACAGCCCGGCACTATCGCCGCCTCCGCCAGTAAGACGATCATCCCTTCACGCCGCCCGCAGTCAGCCCGGCGACGATGCGGCGCTGGAAGACGAGCACCAGGACGATCAGAGGCACAGTGACGATGACCGATGCAGCCATGATGCGGCCCCATGGCACCTCGAAGGACGAAGCGCCGGAGAGAAGCGCGATCGCCACCGGAACCGTTCGCTGCGTATCGGTCGAGATGAAGGTGAGCGCGAAGAGGAACTCGTTCCAGGCCGCGATGAAGGCGAGCAGCCCCGTCGTCACCATTGCCGGCCACAGCATCGGCATGAAGATGCGGGTGACGATGGCGAAGGGCGAGGCGCCATCCATGATCGCCGCTTCCTCGATGCCGGTCGGCAGGTCGCGCATGAAGGCTGTCAGCACCCAGACCGTGAAGGGCAATGTAAAGATCAGATAAGCGAAGACGAGCGACCACAGCGAATTATAGAGCCTGAACGCGCTGACCAGTTCGAACAGCCCGGCAAGCACGGCGACCTGCGGGAACATGGAGACGGACAGGATGGTGAAGAGGAGCAGCCGCCTGCCACGGAACCGGATGCGCGCCAGCGCATAGGATGCGGTGACGCCGAGTGCCAGCGACAGCGCTACCGTCGCCGCCGCGACGATCAGGGAATTCAATATGTTGCGCGGGAAATGGCCGCCGCCGAGCACGGCGGCGTAATTGGCGAGCGAGAAGGAAGACGGCCAGTAGTCGACATGGAAGATCGCCTGGCCGGATTTGAACGAGGTGACGACCGCATAATAGAACGGGAAGACGGATTCCAGCACGATCCCCGCCACGAGCAGGTAGAAGGCGACGGTGCGGATCGGTCCTGGCACCCTCATCGCCGCTCCTCCGGGTTCAGATTACCGAGCCGGATGAAGAGGATAGTCACCAGCGCGATGACGAGGAAAAGCAGCGTCGAGGCCGCCGAACCGTAAGCGAACTTGTCGAAATAGAAGAGATTCTGGCGCGCAAAGACCGACATGGTCTCAGTGTGCTCATTGTCGGGCGTCAGAACATAGATCAGGTCGAAGACGCGCAGTGCGTCGAGCGTGCGGAAGATCACCGCGACCAGCATCGCCGGCTGGATGAGCGGCAGGGTGATCTTCCAGAATACTTTTATAGGATGGACGCCATCCACTCGTGCCGCTTCGTAGATGTCGGCGGGTAGCATCTGGAGCCCGGCGAGGATGAGCAGCGCCATGAAGGGCGTCGATTTCCATATGTCCACGATCAGTACGGCCGCTAGCGCCGTGTCGGACGAGGCGGTCCAGGCGACCGGGTGGGAAAGGATGCCGATCTTCATCAGGAGATCGTTCAGGATGCCGAACTGGTCGTTCAGCATCCACGCCCACATCTTGGCCGAGACGATGGTCGGCACCGCCCACGGCACGAGCACGGCGGCGCGGACGACGCCCCTCCCCGGAAATTCGGCACTCAGCACCAGCGCAATGATCGTGCCGAAGACCGTCTCGAAGAAAACGGAGATGGCGGCGAATTTTATCGTGTTCCAAACGGCGGCCCACCAGAGCGGATCGACCAGCAGGCCGGACATATAGCGGCGGCCGCTCTCCAGCGTCAGCACGTGGAAATAGTTGCGGAAGCCGACGAATTTCGCGGCATCGAGATTGTCGAGCGAGGCGTCGGTAAGACCGAACCAGATCGTGCGGGCAAGCGGCCACGCAGCAATCGCGGCAAGCACGACCAGCATCGGCGCCAGGAACAGGATGGCAGCGGTGCCGCGGCGGCGGGCGAAGCGCGCAAGGGCGGAATGCCCAAAGGAGGATCCGTTGGCGGACGCGGCCGGCATCTACCAGCCTCCCGTCTTCAGGTCCGTCAACTGCGCCTTGAGGAGTTCGAGGTTGCCGGTCGCATCGCCCTCGCCGGATAGGGTGTTGTGGACAGCGGTCCAGAAATCCGAGGAGACCTCGTTGTATTTCGAACCCGTCGCCGCCGTCGGCCGCGCGACGGCGGCTTCCAGCACCTTCTTCCAGCGCGGGATGATCGGCTGCTTTTCCGCGATCTCCGGATCGTCATAGAGCGAGCGGAGTGTCGGCAAGCGCGAGCTTTTCAGTGCCCGGTATTTCTGCGCGTGCGCCGAGGTAAGGAAGAGGGCAAGTTCGATCGCCGCCTTCGGGTGTTTCGAATATTTCGAGACGGCGAGTGCCCAGCCGCCGAGTGTACCGGCCGGTTCTCCGCCCTCGCCTGCCGGCAGGGGTGCCGCGTCGAACTTGCCCCTGATCGGCGAGTCCGCGCCATTTCCGAGGGCATAGGCATAAGGCCAGTTGCGCATGAAGACGGCGTTGCCGCTCTGCCAAACGCCGCGCGATTCCTCCTCCTGATAGGCAAGCACGCCCGGCGGCGCGATGGTGCCGATCCAGGATTTCGCCTGTTCGATCGCCTTCTCGGCCTTCGGATTATCGACCGAGACCGTTCCGTCCGGCTCGACAACATGGCCGCCACCATGGGAGGCGACCCATTCGAGCGCATTGCAGGTCAGGCCCTCATAGGCCGCGCCCTGGAAGACAAAGCCCCACATCTTCGCATTGCCGGCCCTGCGCTCGCCCTCCATGACCGCCTTCGCGGTCGCGGCCATGTCAGCCCAATTCTTCAGCACCTCCTTGCCGTATTTTTCGAGCAGATCCTTGCGGTAGTAGAGGGCCGGCGCGTCGGCAAACATGGGGAGCGCGACAAGCCGGCCATCGACCGTCTGCGAATCGAGGATCGTCTTGAATTCGTCGGGCGCAATGTTCTTCGCGTAGGGCGCAAGATCGACGAATTGCGCGGCAAGCTGCGGCGCCCAGATGATGTCGGTCTGGTAGACATCGACATCGGCATCGCGCGCGGCAAGCCACAGGCGGTATTGCGCGAACTGATCCGTCGAGGAGGACGGCATGGTAACGATATCGACGGTATTGCCGGTCTTCTCGTGGAATTCCGCCAGAAGAGCCCGCATGTCATCCAGATCGTTGCCGACCGATCCGGTGACGATCGAAAGCTCTGCCGCGCGACTTGCCGCAACCGGGATGATCGCGGCCATGAAAAGCACGGCGAAGACTTTCCAGATCACCCGTCCTCTCCCGGCTTCCTCCTCGTGGTGCCACCACCGCCTGCCCTTCACTTAGGGCGAAGGTTGCACAGGGCGACCGGTAGGCGGGCGGGTGGAATTGGGCTAGGCTTCGCCAGAATTGCGAAACTGACCGGAGAATCGAGCGATGCTTCCCCTGTTCGACATGATCGCCAATGCGCAGAACGGCAACGGCATCGAAGCGCTGTCACGCCAGTTCGGCCTTTCGCAGCAGCAGACGCAGGCGGCCTTGCAGGCGCTTATGCCGGCCTTCAGCCAGAGCCTGAAGCGTAACGCCTCGGACCCCTACGGCATGGCGGATTTCATGAAGGCGATGGCGAGCGGCCAGCATGCCAAATATTTCGAGGACGCCGCGCGCGCCAATTCGCCGGAGGGAGTGGCCGAGGGAAACGGCATTCTAGGCCATTTGTTCGGCTCGAAGGATTTGAGCAATGCCGTCACCCACCAGGCGGCACAGATGACCGGCATTGGCCAGAACATCCTTGCCCAGATGTTGCCGGTCATCGCCTCGATGGTCATGGGCGGGCTCTTCAAGCAGTCCACCGGACAAATGCCGGGTTCCGGCGCGGGTGCCGGGGGCGGGCTTCTCGGCCAGATCATGGAGCAGATGATGCGTGGCGGTATGGGCTGTGCTGCGCCGAACACGCAGGCCTCGGCTCCGAGCGGCAGCGCGGGGGTGGAAAACCCCTTCGGCAAGATACTAGAAGGCATGTTCGGTGGCGCAACTGGCCAGGCCGGCACAAGACAAACCAATCCGGGTGGCATGGGGGACATGGCCAACAATCCGTGGGGCAAGATGCTGGAGGATATGCTGGGCGGCGGGCAGGCCGGGCAGCCTTCTCAACCCTCGCCCGAGCCGCAGGCCAACCCGAGCGGCCGGCCGCGCAGTCCTTATGACGATCTGTTCGGCAAGATGTTCGAGGCCGGCAGCGAGGTCCGCGACGAGCATGAAAAGGCGATGGGCTCGATCTTCGACCAGTTCATGAAAGGGATGGACCGACGAGCGTGAAGCTGGGCGGCTTTCAGACTTCTGTCATCACTTTGGTGCGCCCTTCGAGGCTCCGCTTCGCTCCGCACGTCAGGATGAGGGTGGCTGGCGCCAACCTCCCGTCGTCATCTTAGGGCGGTGAAATCATTGCTATTCCAGCGAGGTAAAAGGCCGATTTGTGTCGCAATAACCGGCGGCAGATCCCCGGGACAAGCCCAAGGATGACGAAAGGCTGGCCCTATCACGGAATAGGGGCTTCCAACACGCGCTCCGCTAATGTCGGAAACTGGAATGACGAGCGAGCAGGCAATAAACAGAAAGCGCCGGGATTGCTCCCAGCGCCTCCCTGTCAATTCAGAACCACCGGGGGCGGCCCTGATGTTGACGGTCCGGAAAACACGCACTTTTTCAAGCACCATCTTCCGGAACCGCTCCTGCGCCGCCCTAAGGCTTCGCAGGGCGCGCCATCGAAAGACTACCGGCCTTCATGGCAGCATCGGTCCAACGCCAGCGTTTGCAACCGCTTCTCGTCGGCTCCCACCGGTCTCCGGCTATGCATCCTCCGGCGAACCGTCGAATGCCCTTCCGGGGCGGGTCTCCGGAACTCCCGAGGTTCGATCCGCCGACCAAACGAACCATCCATCGGGACCTGAGATGTTGAAGGCTAACCCGAAGAACGGGCGATGCCAATTGGCGCACCCCTGTGGAAAACGTGGTTAGCGGGCAAAAGCCAATAAAAAAGCCCGGCCCTTGTGGGGCCGGGCAGCGAGCAGGCAACCGGTGGGAGCCGGTAGGGGAGTGAGATGCCTGCGATCCTGTTCGGTGGTTCCGCCTCAGCAGACCTGACGTGCGGCGGCTTCGCGGGCGGATGCGATCGAGCCGAGGCAGGCGGTCGGGTCAATACCCAGCGGCGAGCGCACGGCCACGTGCAAATCGGAACGAGTAAGGCCGATATCAGCCAGTTCGACATCCGTCATGGCACCGAGGCGGTAAATCTCGCGGCGGTTTTTCAGTGCGCGGGCGAAGGCGAAGAAATGCTGAAGCGCACGCACGAAGATCACCGGGCGCGATGAAGCGGTCATCGGCAGGGCGGCGTGTTCGAGCGACGTCATTTCTCATTTCTCCTTCAGTGTGGCTGCGCCAACGAACTCGCGCGAAGCGCCGGGAGGATGCGCATGCCCGCGATCGTTCGCGCCTTTCAGTGGACCATCGGACTATGCCACCGCACCATTGATTAGTCGAACGAATGTTTCTAATCTTTAGCATCAACTATTCTGATGGAAATTCACGATGGCCACGCCACTCGATCTCGACCAGCTCCAGACCTTCATCGCCATTGCCGACACCGGCAGCTTCACCAAGGCAGCCGACGGGGTGAACCGGACACAATCCGCCGTCTCCATGCAGATGCGGCGGCTCGAAGAGCGCATAGGCAAGCCGCTGTTCGAGAAGGAAGGCCGCACCAACAAGCTGACCGACGAGGGCGAGAGGCTGCTCGTCTATGCGCGCCGCCTGATGCAGCTCAACCGCGAGACACTTGCCGCTTTCGACGACACCCAACTCGAAGGGCATGTCCGCATCGGCACGCCGGACGACTATGCGGACCGCTTCCTGCCGGAGATCATGGCACGCTTCGGCCGTTCCAACCCGCGGGTGGAGCTTTCCGTGATCTGCGAGCCCAGCCCCAATCTCGACGCACTGATCCGGCGCGGCGCGCTCGACATCGCGCTCGTCACCCAGAACGACGAGGTGCGGCATTCCGAAGTGGTGCGGCGCGAGCCTCTTCTGTGGGTATCGTCGGCCAACCATTCGACGCACGAGGCAGAGGTGCTGCCGATGGCTTTCGGCCGGACGGGCTGCATCTGGCGGCAGGCGGCGTGCGACAGGCTCGACAGCATGGGGCGCGATTATCGCGTGCTCTTCACAAGCTGGTCGGCGACGGTCGTGGCAGCAGCGGTTCTGTCGGGGCTCGCCATCTCCGTTCTGCCCGAATGCGCCCTCAGGCCGGGCATGCGCGTGCTCGGCGAGGCAGACGGATTCGGCCGCCTGCCGGATTGCCAGATCGGCATCATGCGCGGCCATACGGGCCATACCGAGATCGTCGAAGCGCTGGCGCGGCATATCGCCGAAAGCCTCGACAACATCTCGGTTCCGACGCCCGACGAGACCGGCAGTTTCGATTTCGCCGCCTTCACCGCGGCGCGCGGGCGGCGACCGAGGCCGAGCCACGTCCTGCCGGGATGGTAAGGTCCAAACAGCGGCGCTTCGTTCGTGAAGTAATCTCGCGGTAAGCCATCCGGCATATCATGCGCCGCTACCGTGCAGGGGGGCGCGATGAAACCGTTCTGGCGTTATGCGATCGAGAAGCCGCAATGGCTTGCGGCGATCATGGCAGTAGCCCTTGCCCTGCTGCCGATGGCGGTCTGGCTCGACCTGAGAAATCTCTCCGACACGGGCCTGTCCACCGAAGCGCGCACGCTGAACGGCGTGTTCAACGACATCCGCGGCTACTACGCCGACAACATCGTCGCCAGGGTCCAGGGCTTCAAGGGAGACAGCATCGCCGCCCATAATTACAAGGACATTCCAGGCGCGATCCCGATACCGGCCACGCTTTCGCTGGAACTGGGGACCATCGTGGGCAAGCATGGCGAGAACATCGGTTATCGCTTCGTGTCCGACCTTCCCTTCGTGGGTCGCGCCCCGCACAAGCTCGACGCCTTCGAGAAGAACGCACTCGCCGAATTCCGCGCCAAGCGCGACCCGGATATGATCCTGACCTCGATCTCGGGCTCCGTATTCCAGCGGCAAATCCGCATGGCGGTTCCGGTGGTCATGAGCCAGCCCTGCGTCGCCTGCCATAATTCGCATCCCGACAGCCCGAAGCGCGACTGGAAGGTAGGCGACGTGCGCGCGATCCAGGAAATCACCGTCCATCAGCCGATCGCCAGCAATCTATATTCGTTCAGATATCTTCTGGCCTACCTCGCCTTCGGCGGCCTGTTCGCGGTCGCTTTCTCCAGCGTGCAGTGGCGGCAGGCCAGCCATTTCCGCAAGATGAATCATGAGCTCGAGGAGGCCAACAGCTTCCTCGCTTCCGTCTCGATGAAGATATCGAAATACCTGTCGCCGCAGATCTACAAAAGCATCTTCAGCGGCGAGAAGGACACCACGATCTCGACCGAACGCAAGAAGCTCACGATCTTCTTTTCCGATATCAAGGATTTCACCGAGATGTCGGAGCACCTCCAGCCGGAAGAGCTCACGAGCCTCCTCAACGAATATTTCACGGAGATGTCCGTCATCGCCCAATCCTACGGCGCGACGGTGGACAAGTTCATCGGCGATGCGATCCTTGCCTTCTTCGGCGACCCCGAGACCAAGGGCGCCCGCGAGGATGCCCGCATATGCCTCGACATGGCGATCGCCATGCAGCGCCGCCTCGTCGCCCTGCAGGCCGAATGGCGCCATCGCGGCATACAGAAGCCCTTCGAGGTGCGCATGGGCATCAATACGGGCTACTGCAATGTCGGGAATTTCGGCAGCCTCGATCGCATGGACTACACGATCGTCGGCGCGGAGGCCAATCTGGCCGCTCGGCTCCAGTCGATCGCGGAACCGGGCGGTATCGTCCTGAGCTACGAAACCTACGCTCTCGTCGAGGACAGCGTGAAGGCACGCGCGCTGCCGGCCATCACGCTCAAGGGGATATCGCGAAAGATCGTGCCCTATATGGTCGAGGGCATACTCGATCCGACGAGCGAGAGCCCGACCACGATCAACGAGATAAACAACGGCCTGACGCTTTTCCTCGATACGGCCAAGCTCGACGGCGAATCCGCCGAGCGCGCACGCCAGATTCTGGAAAAGGCGATCGCGGCCGTGAAGAGCAAGGGCCTGTCCGGCGAAACGGATCAGCAGCCGACACCCGGCTGACGCCCTCCCTCGCCGGCAACCCTTGACCGCGTGCATCGGACGTCATCAAGTCCGCGCATGGTCGACCCCTTGAACAATGATTCCCGAACCAACGCGGCGGAGTTCACCGTCAGCGAGATTTCCGTCGCGCTGAAGCGCACGGTGGAGGACGCCTTCGGCTATGTGCGCGTGCGCGGGGAAATCTCCGGCTATCGTGGGCCGCATTCCTCCGGCCATGCCTATTTCGCGCTGAAGGACGACCGGGCGCGGCTGGAAGCCTGTATCTGGAAAGGCACGTTCTCGCGGCTCAAGATCAGGCCCGAGGAGGGGATGGAGGTCATCGCCACCGGCAAGCTGACCACCTATCCCGGCTCGTCGAAATACCAGATCGTCATCGACAGCATCGAGCCTGCCGGCGCAGGTGCGCTGATGGCGCTTCTGGAGGAGCGCAAGCGGCGGCTCGCGGCCGAAGGCCTGTTCGACCTCGCCCGCAAGCGCAAACTGCCCTTCATGCCGCGGGTAATCGGCGTGGTGACCTCGCCGACCGGCGCGGTCATCCGCGACATCATCCACCGCATCAGCGACCGCTTCCCGCTCGCCATCATGGTGTGGCCGGTGCGCGTGCAGGGCGAGACGACCGGCGCGGAAGTGTCGGCCGCGATTGCCGGGTTCAACCGGCTTGCGCCCGGCGGCCCGATCCCGCGCCCGGACGTGCTGATCGTGGCGCGCGGCGGCGGCAGCCTCGAAGACCTGTGGGGGTTCAACGACGAGGCGGTGGCGCGCGCCGCGGCGGCTTCCGATATCCCCCTGATCTCGGCGGTTGGGCACGAAACCGACTGGACGCTCATCGACTACGTTGCCGATGTCCGCGCGCCGACGCCGACCGGCGCCGCCGAGCTTGCCGTGCCGGTGAAGGCCGAACTTGAGGCGCGTATCGCCAATCTCTCGGCCCGGCTGCAAGGCGCAGTGCTGCGTGCCTCCGATCGCAAGCGGCAGGCGTTGCGGGCCGCGTCACGCGCCCTCCCCTCCGCCGACCAGTTGTTGGCGCTGCCACGCCGCCGCTTCGATGAGGCGGCGAGCCGGCTCGGGCGGGCGCTGACGGCCAACACGGAAAAGAAACGCGCGCGTTATCGCGGCCTCAGGCTCTCGCCCGCGCTGCTCACGAGGCGTGTGGCGGATGCAAGGCGGCGTACGGACCGTGCCAGCGACCGATTGCCAAACGTTTTCCTGGCGCTTGTAAGGCTCCGCCGCTCGCGTTTCGACCGCGATGCGGCCCGCGTCTCGCCTGTCGCACTCCTCCGGCGCAGGAAGATGCTGGCTGAGACGGTGGCGGCGCTTGGCAGGCGTGCCGACCAGGCCGTGGATCTTGCACTGGAGCGCAGGCGTTCTCGGCTTGCACAGGCGTGGCGACTGGCCGACACGCTGTCCTACCATTCGGTGCTGGCGCGTGGCTTTGCCGTCGTGAAGGATGCCGAGGGCGCGATCGTTAAGCGAGCCGCTTCCGTCGCCGTCGGCGACGTGCTCGACATCGAATTCGCCGACGGCAAGGTTGCGGCGGTTGCAGGCGGCGGTGCGCCACGGCCGAGGCCGGCACCGCGCGACAAGTCCGACGGAGGGCAGGGATCACTGTTCTAAAGATTCTTTCTTAAGGCGGACCAAGAAAAGTCTGCCGCTGCGCCAACCATATCCGACAAGTTGTGTTATAGTGGCCGGCACCCTCCCGTTCGGCTTTGAAACGGATCGGTCATGAGACAGTCGGCTGCAATTTCCCTCGCCTTGTGCGCGTTCCTTGCCGGAGCGACAAGCCAAGGGTTCTCGGCCGAAATGAAATCCGTGCAGGATATCGGCAAGGCTATCGAGGCCTGCTGGCATCCTCCGGCGGGCAGCAAGGATTCTTCGGTCACGCTCCGCTTCGGCTTCAAGCGCGACGGTTCGCTGCTCGGCGCGCCGCGCCCGACTTCGGTCAAGGTCAAAGGCGACGACAAGGCGCGAAAGGCTTTTGTCAATGCCGCCACCAAAGCCGTGACGGATTGTACGCCGCTCAGCTTCTCGTCCGACCTGGCCAAGGGTATGGCGGGACAGATTTTTGCGCTTTCCTTCGGCCCGGGCCGTTCGGCCACGTTCGCACCCGTTCGCTGAATCGAGCAGTCTGCAACAGAGAATGCAGCGAGGAGACAAAACCCCGCCGCCTCGGCCTGCGAGGGCTTCGGCGACGAGGCAGTCACCTGAGACGCCGCCCGTGACGGCGCCTCTCAACGGATGGGAGCCAAAGAAGTTCCCGTCGGGATTTCAAAGCCGGCCGACAATCCTGCCCGCTGGCCTGTCCGCTGGCTACTATCCGCGCCAGTGATGACGGTCGTGATGGTGCCGCCGGTATTCGTGCCCGCGGTATTCATAATGACGCCAGTGCCGGTAATGCGGGCGATGCCATTCCCGGTAATAGTAGGGTTGATACCAGCCGTAGCGATAAGGGCGATACCGGTGATTGGGCACGCAGCGGCCCCATCTGTTGAGATGCCAGCCGCGGCCGCAGCCGTCACGGACACTGACCAGCGGCAGACCGTCGGAATGAACCGTCACAAGCGGCATGGCGCCGGCCGGCGCCGTCATCACAAATCCCGCGCCAAAAGCGCCTGCGGCGACGATCGCCGCCATTGCATATTTGCGAAGCATAGGACGTCTCCTTGTCTTCCCTTCAGCGCGGAAATGATTATCGGCGGAAAGACGTTCCTTTCCGCCTCTTCAAAATTTGTTGGTGTTGAAAGCTGCCCGTGATTCTGCGAAGCCGCAGGATCACAATCGGTCGGATATCCTTCCTCGCCCCTGCGTTCCGTCTCGCCAATCGAGTCCGGATGGGTTATTAATCGGGTTAACGAAGGATGCAGCGAAGGCTTAACGGATTTCGGCCATGCTGTTCGTCAGGCGGCCGGGCATCTGCGAGATTATGATGAAGAACCCCCGCAAAGCACGCCAATGGCGAAATGCTCTTATTTTGCAAGCCGCCGTTTCCGCCCTCTTCTTCCCTTTTGTCGTCAGTCTGGCGATGATGGTCTTCCTTGCCGGGCATGAGAACCGCCCGATGCCGACCATCGACCGAACCACGACAAGTTCCACTTCTTCCACTTCCGCGCGGTAGCGGCCATCCCTTCCCCAAAAGCCATCTCCTTGCGGCTGGCCCGGGACGACAGGATCAGCGCGATCGACGCCAATCGGCGATCAGTTCCGACATATCGAATGTATCGGCAGGCGGACTGAAAAGACGCCGCATGAACCCATCGAGCGTAGCCGTGGCCGCCGCCATCAATATTGCCGCGCCTGCGAGAACAGGCAGAAGCAGCGGCTGGGGGATCAGGTCAGCCATACCGGCGCTGATCAGCACCATGACGGCAAGGCCGTGAAGCAGATAGGTCGACAGTGAGCGCTCGCCGAACCATTGGAGGATCGTGGAACGAGCAGGCATCAGGGCGCAGAAGCCGAGCACACCTGCGAGGCTGAGCGACAGCACCAGCAACCGCCCGAGGGCCGGATAGGCAAGGAAAGGCGGCGCGCTGTCATAGTCGTGGCTGCCGGTCAGCGTCGAACCGTCGAGGCCGTTCAGCCACCACACCGTCACGATCAGCATGGAGAGCCCGAACAGGCACGAAGAGGCGAGGCGGTAGCGTCTGGCCAACGCCACCAATTGCATGCCGTAGAGATGGCCGAGCACGAAGAAGGGCAGGAAATAGATGGTGCGGGCCGCACTCAGCGCATAACCGACTGCATCGTCATAACCAACGAAGACAGCTCCGAGCAGCGCCACTGCCAGCCCGGCGGGCGAAGCGAACAGAGGCAACAGGATGCGCCAGCCGATCAGACTGGCGATGAACCAGAGCAGCCAGTAAGGCGTGAAGGGCGAATAGCTGTACCAGTCGGTGAGTTGGCCGACGCCGAGATAGATGAACTGGAAGACCCCGAGCGGGAAGAACAGGGTCCACACGATCTTCTGGTAATCGCGACTTTTCAGAGTCTCGCTTGCGAAGATGCCGGACAGGAAGACGAAGAGCGGCATGTGGAAGCTGTAGATGTCGGTATAGACCGACTGCAGCAAGAGCGAGTTGGTGGAGGGTTTCTCGATCAGGTGGCCGAAGACGACGAGCAGGATGCCTGCTCCCTTCAACGCGTCGATATGGCCGTAGCGGCCGCTCGTTGATGAATTCATTCCGTAATCACTGCATGCACTGCTCACGCCCCTGAGTTAGTGCATCACAATGAAATTCCTACACGCCCCGCACGCGCAAGGTGCCAACGCCCCCTGGCTGCAACCGGCCACGGACGCCGCAATCCCGGCGATTCCAGGCGTTGCCACGCCGTATTGGTATCCAGTTCGCGGAGCGATCAAAAAGGATAAAAGTGCGGCCTCGAATGTGACCTGCTACGGGTTGACCCGACAGTTCGGTATCATCGCCTGCGGCTGTAACCAGCCATTGGGTGGAGAATAGCCGATGCACGGAGCAGCAATGGATCAATGAGAGGGCACGGGCTGCCGGTATTTCCCGCATATCCATTCCTTGAAAACACGATCGTCCGAACACGTCCGCCCGCAGAAAGACAGGCAACGGCACAACCGTTCCTTGTCGGCCCGCCCCATGTATGGTTTCCTGCGACGGGGCTTGCAGACCGAGGAATCGAGCATGAGGCTTGTTCTCGCAGCCGCGCAGACCCCGTGCCTGACACCGGCCGCATCGGCCCAGGATTGTCTTGGCTCGTTCCCGAGAGCCGAGAGCTGCTGGCAACAGCCTGAGTGCTCGCTAGGCCCTGCCGGCACGCATCGGCAGATATACCGCCAAAGACAGAACCATGAGGCTGCACGGCCATCACAGGTTTGCACGAGCAACTCATGCGTCGGCTCAAGCCGGAGCACCGGGTTGAGCGAGACGGCAGGGCCAGTGCGAACAGATGGCCGCGGCGCACCACCTGTCAAATGGGGCCCAGAGAAGGTCGCGGCGCCCGCCGCTGACGCTTCCGTCTGACAAGCTGAGAACTGGCAATGGATTACCGAACAGCAAGCGCACCCGATCTTACCACCATCTTCCGGGACCTCTCCCTTCGCATCGCAGACCAATGTTCGGCCGCGGGCCTCAACATCGAGGATGCAAAGGACGAGTTCCTGATGAGCCTGAAAGAAGGACGGGCTCACACTCTGTTGCAAGACGGGAAACCGCTTGCCATTGTCGCATGGCGGGAGGTCGGCGATACGGCGCAAACCGCGTTCGCGGCCCATGACAGCTTCTTTTCCCGCTCGACCGTTCGTTTCTGCAAACAGCACATCAGGCGCATACAAGCCTTGTGCGGAAACCTACCGGTCGATTCCTACAGCTGGTCCACTCGACCCGAGGTGGCGAAATGGTTTCGGGTCCTGGGTTTTCGGGAGCGGCAACGCGGTAACGGCTTCACCGTATTCCAACTCGACCCGGTGTGATTTTCCCTCCTCCGCCGGACGTGCTCACTGCTCCGAGGCAAGATGACAAACGAGGCCGCCCGGCGGCATAGACGACCGGAATCGAGCGTATTGACGGCAGACGAAGCTGCTGCCTAATAACCGCCGCCGCCGCCGCCACCACCGCCCATTCCACCGGTTCCGGCGCCACCGCTCCCGACACCGCTCGTGGTATCCGATGGAGATTGCTGAGCTCCGTTGCTGGTCGTGCAGGCTGCTATCCCGGCCATGATCAAAATCAGGACTGCGATCGTCGTGTGTCGGAACATCGGATAGTCTCCTTCCCTGGCCCCAGCCGCGCCGAAGAAGAACAATCTCGCGCCTGCATTTCTTCCATCACTGTTAAGTGAAGAGGCGATCCGCTCGGTCGCCGGATCGGATGGATTATTCCGCCTTGCGGGGTGTTGTCCTCCCTGCATGTTCGCCAGCCCGCGCGCGGAAGGATCGTTCCCATGCTCAAGACATCGTTGACTGTCGCGCTTTTGCTTGCGACTGCGATTTCCGCAAGGTCCGACACGTTGTCCAGCCTTCACGGCCAGTATCTGATCGCCCCGTCCTCACGCATCGCCTTCTCGGTGGCACAGGTCGGCGGCGGCGGTATTGCAGGCACCTTCTCGCACTTTTCCGGTACGTTCGACTTGCACCCGGACGATATTGCAGGATCGAGCGTAACTTTCTCGCTCCAGCCGGCCAGCGTGAAGACCGCCGAGCCGCGCGTCGAGAACTTCCTGCGCTCCTCGGCTGTTTTCGACGCAGACGCCTATCCGGTGATCAGCTTCCGCTCGACCGGCATCCGTCCGGAAGGTGGCGATCGCGCGATCGTCGAAGGATCGCTCACCGCACGCGGCGTCTCGCGCCGGGAGATATTCAACGCCACCCTGCTTGGCCGACAAGGGCGAACAATCGCCTTCCATGTCGTAGGCGACATATTGCGCTCGCGTTACGGCATGGATGTCGGAACGCCGATCTATTCCAACGTCGCCCATTTCGACATGGTGCTGAAGGGCGAGCGGAAGTAGTCGACCGACGGGATTATTTGATGCCGACCGGTGTTCTCTTCCCTGCGGACGCAAGGTCCGTGTCAACGATGAGGAAGAGGGTCCAGATCATGCGTTCTCTCATACTGGCTGCCGCCATGCTGGCAACCACCGTGCCGCTCGCCCATGCCGACGACTATGCTGCCGGCGCGATCAAGTCGTCGGATACCGCCAAGGGCGAAGTTCTCACCAATGCCAAGGGCATGACGCTCTACACTTTCGACAAGGATGCGGCAGGCAAGCCGAGCTGCTACGATCAATGCGCGGCGAAATGGCCACCACTGACCACTGCCGCAGGCGCCAAGGCAGATGGCGACTATACCCTGGTGAAACGGAAGGACGGCAGCATGCAGTGGGCCTATAATGGCCGGCCGCTCTACCTTTGGCAGAAGGACAAGAAGCCGGGCGATGTCACCGGCGATGGCGTTGGCGGGGTTTGGCACGTCGCCAAGGAATAGCCGATGGCGCAGATCCTGGACGAGATCGAAGGCTGCGTGCCGGCGCTCCGGCGTTATGCGCGCGCGCTGACCCATGATCGCGACCAGGCCGACGATCTCGTCCAGGATTGCCTGGAACGGGCGATCCGCAAGCGCGGCTTGTGGCGCCCCTCGGGCTCGGTTCGCTCCTGGATGTTCCGGATACTCCTGAACATCCATCGCAACGATCTGAGGCGAATGCGGCGGGCGCCCGTTTCGCTCTCGCTCGACATACTGCCGGGCGACCCTGCCAGCCCCGATGCACAACCCGGCCGGCTGGCGCTGGCCGAGACCGCACGGGCGATGCAGGCGCTGCCGCTCGATCAGCGCGAAGCGCTCCTTCTCGTCGCCGTGGAGGAGATGAGCTATGCAGAGGCCGCGTCCGCGCTCTCCATTCCTGTCGGCACGCTGATGTCACGGCTGGCGCGGGGACGGACTGCCCTGCGCCAGATGACGGAAGCGGGCGCACCGAAGCTGAGGTCCGTGAAATGAACCGCGAGCAGCGCAAGATCACCGAATACGATCTGCACGCCTATGCGGACGGCGCGCTGGAACAGGCCGCGCGCGCGGCAGTCGAGGCCCATATCAGGCAGGATCCATCGGCAGCGGAGGACGTGGCGTACTGGCGGCGTCAGAACGAAGCCCTCCGGAAGCTTTACGGCAATGTCGCTGCCGAGCCTGTGCCACCCCGTCTTGACGCCTATCGCATCGAGCGGGAAAGCCGGACGAACGCGGGCCATTGGATCCGCATGGCCGCCGCGGCCGTACTGCTGGTCGCGGCAGGCGGTACCGCCGGCTGGTACGGACGCAACGTCCTCGTTCCACCCGCTCCGCTCCAGCAGAGCCTGGTGGACGAAGCGATGGAAGCGCACCGGATCTATTCCAACGAGGTGGTCCACCCGGTCGAGGTACGCGCCAACGAGAAGGACCATCTTCGGGCGTGGCTTTCGAAGCGCCTCGACCGTGCACTCACCATTCCTGACCTCAGGGCAGAAGGGCTCAACCTCGTCGGCGGACGGCTCCTGCCGGCAGCGAACGGGCCTGCCGCCCAGTTCATGTATGAAGACGATGCCGGCCATCGGGTGACGCTCTATATCGTTCCGGCGAAAGAAGGCCGGGAAACGTCCTTCCGCTATGCCACGCTCGATCAACTGGAAGCGTTCTTCTGGACCGATGAGGCCGTCAGTTGCGCGCTTGTCGGTCAACTACCACGCGACCGGCTGCATGAGATCGCCACGCAGACATACAAGCAACTGGGCTAGGCGTCGCCATGTGGCGCAACAGCAGGGAAACCTTCGGCTTCGTGGCGATCGCCTTTCACTGGACGATCGCACTGCTTTTCTTCGGCCAGATTGCACTCGGCTTCCTCACCCAGGAAGTGGCGAACAGGCCACGCCTGCAATTCGAGCTTTATCAATGGCATAAATCGATCGGCTTCCTCATCCTGGCACTTGCCCTGTCGCGGATCGGATGGGCGGCTTCGGGCACCCAACCCGAACCGATCGCGGGGACGCCGCCATGGGAAGCATTTGCAGCCCATGTCGCTCATCTCCTGCTTCTGGCGTTGACGGTCATCGTGCCGCTGACCGGCTGGATGATCGCCTCGGCCTCGCCCTTGCGGATACCAAGCTTCGCCTTCAACCTCGTCTTCGTACCCGACCTGCCGCTGACGCGATCGGATGCCGCAGAGGCTTTCTGGTCACGGCTGCATGCGCTTTTGGCTTATGGCGGCGGGGCTCTGGCGCTCGCCCATGCCTGCGCCGCTATTCACCACCACATCATACGGCGTGACACGACGCTTTCCCGCATGCTTGGTATTTGAAGGACGGCCAAGCCCGTAGCCGCCGGAAGGAATCCGGCCCAACCGCAGGCATACGGCCATAAAGGAATCTTACAGCCAAAATAATCGGGGGCTCGACGCTGCCTCCGCTCTACTCGGATCCGCATGAAACCCTTGGGAAACATGGTACGGTTGGCTGGGATCGAACCAGCGACCTCCGGATCCACAATCCGGCGCTCTAACCAGCTGAGCTACAACCGCACAACGCAATCGCGACCTGCGCGAAGCCGATGCCCGCGTCATTAAGAGCAAAGCCGAGTTTTTTCAAGGCCAATTGCCAAGGCTCTCAAAGGCGCCGTCTGAAGGCAAAGAAAAAGGCCGGGGGAGGACCGGCCTTAGTTTGCGGCTCCGATATTTGGGAACCTCGGAGCCGACTACGCCGCGCGGTGGGAGGAACCGCGACGGGTAACGGTCAAGCGTTACGCGACCTTCAGCTCGCTGAAGGACTTCTCGAAGATGTCCTTGACCGGCTTCACGACCTCTTCGGTGGCCTTGGCCGATGCCGACTGGAGTTCCTTGGCCTGGTTAACGGCCAGTTCGACGCGCTTACGCAGGTAAGAGGTATGCAGCTCGAACAGTTCCGAAACCGAAGCGGCGCCGACCAGCGACTCGAGGTGAGCGAAATCAGTCTCGGCATTGGCGCGGAGCGCGGCGATGGTCTTCAGCGACAGTTCGCTGCCGGCCGACTTGGCCGTCTCGAAGCTCGTCTCAAGCGCCTTCTGGGCATTCTCGGCGCCGGTCTTGAACTTGGCATAGGCTTCCTTCGACTGCTCGACGCCCTTCTCGGTGAAGGCGCGGAACTGGTCGGTCGCCTTGTTCGCGTCAAAGCTCGGGAATTCGATGGTTTCGCTTACTTTCTCGGTCTTAGCCATGAAACTCGTCCTTTCGTGTTGCTCTCGCCTGATCTTGCTGATCCTGCTCCGTGGGCGACACTGGATCGACCTTCGGGGCGACATTTGGGGCCGGCGCTTGCTCCTGGTCAGCATATAGGCATAGTTTTTGTGCATTGCAACATTTTTTTCGCAATGCAGCATTCCAGCCTGTTAACCACGCGGTTGAAAAAGGATTTTGATGGCCACGCCTCTTTGTGGACGCGGTTGCACGTTCCACTTATTAACGGAATATTAGCCAAACCGCGGGAGCAAAACCGGGTCAGCTTATGGGATCGAGCCAGTATTCCTTCATGGACATCGTGGTTCTGGACGAAATCCGGAGCCGCTTTGCAGATGGCGATGCGCTCGTCGTCCTGTCCACCGATCTCGGCGAGGTGCTTTGGGCGAACGGGCCCGGCGCGCGGCTTTTCGGCTATCGCGACATCGCGGGAATTATCGGCGCGGCCCCGAAAATGGGACTGCCCGCCGAGCGCCAGATTTCGTCGACGCCGGGTTACCCGGATATCGGGCGCGACCGATCGATCGCCGTCCGCATCGCCAATGGCTTCACCAGTCGCGTCGTCAATCTGCTCGCCTCCGGCATCGCCATGCCTGACGGTGATCAGGCGATCCTGCTCGCGGCGGCGGCCGGCGAACAGACTTCCGCGAATGCCGGCGAACGAGCCGGCCGCGCGATAGAAGGCTTTGGCGAAGAGGGCCAGTTCACCGCGCTGGTGGATGGAGAAGGAAGGATCGTCGCCGCCTCGCCGAACTTCGCGTCTCTTGCGATGGACGAGGGGACACTGCTCGGCCTCATCCGGGAAGCACGGGGTTCCGATCGTCTGGTGAAGCGGCGTATCCCGGTCCGCGCGCTCATGATGCCCGCCGGCATGGCGCGCCTGACCGACGAACCGGCAACACATCTCCTCGTCGTCGTGGACGATGGTGAGGAGCAGGCGGCGCCGAAAGCCGAAGCGACCCCTGCTCAAGCGCCCGTTCCGGCGCCGACTGCTCTGGAATCCGTCAAACCGGTTGCACCGGCCGACCAAGCCATCGCAGCCGAAGACAAACCGGTATTGTCCGAAGACATGCCGTCTTTCGAACAGCCGTCCGACGGCAAGGTAGCGCAGGACGGGGCCGAGCACGGTCCGGTCGACCGCTGGTATTTCCTTCATGACGAGGAAAACGAGCGGGAGCCCGATGCCATGTCCGAACCGGCTGCCCCGCCCGCAACAGCGCCATCGACACCTTCGCGCAAGGCGGCACTTGGTACCACGCCGGTGAAATTCGTCTGGCGTACGGGTGCCGACGGCCGTTTCACTTCGATCTCCGACGAATTCGCGGCGGCGCTCGGCGACGCCTCGGCCGACGTCATCGGCCGCTCGTTCGGAGAAATCGCGCAAGCCTTCGGATTCGACAAGGATGGCGAGATATCCGGACTGCTCGAGCGGCGCGACACATGGTCGGGCCGCTCCATCCTGTGGCCGGTCGCCGGGACGGACATGCGCGTGCCGGTGGATCTTGCCGCGCTACCGATCTACGGGCGCGACCGTAGCTTCGAAGGGTTCCGCGGCTTCGGCGTCGCGCGCATGGTCGATGCGGTGGCGACGCCCGTGCCGGAAACGGCTGCTCCGCAGGCCAAGAAGGCTGTTCCGGATGGAGACGAGCCACCCGCGTCTAAAACTACCGAAGGCGAAGTTTCAATGCCGGCAGCGGAAGAGGCCGCAAAAGAGAATGCCGACCCCTTCAAGGGCGAGGTCCCGGCGCTGGCCATCGTGCCGAAGCCGGAGCGGCGTTACAGCGACAAGATCATCCGGCTGGCCGAGCACCGGCCGGCACCGCCGACCGAAGAGGGCCTGTCGCAGACAGAGCGCAACGCCTTCCGCGAGATCGGCGCGCGCCTGAGAAAAGAGAGCGATAAGCGCGGGGCTACGGAGCAAATCGAAGCCGCTATTGAAAAAGGCGCGGGCGAAAAAGCAACCGACGCAGACAAGGTCCTGCCGATCGTACGGGAGAGTTTCGGCAAGCGCGACTGGCTGAAGTTCTCCGAACCACAAACGGTGCAACCCGACGACAATACCGAAGATGCGCCGAAATCGGTGGAGCCCGCCAGCGCCCCGGATGACACGGTCGAAGAAGCCGGCCTGCCCGAGCATATCGAGGTGGAATCCGCTCTGGGCGATGCCGACGATCTGGCAAGCTCGGCGGAGTCGCAAGGCGCCGAAGACATACCCGTGGCCGACGCCTACGAGCACGATACGGTCGGGACAGTGCCTACGGGTGACGAAGCCGGGGCTATCGATTCCATCGAGGAAGGCGGAGCTTCGGAGCCGAAGGCGGAAATCGGTGCGGCCGAGGGCCGTGCACATGCCGAAGAGCCGGAACCGGCGACCGAGCAAGAGCCGGTCATCCCTTCGGCTTTCGTATTCCCGGGATCCCATGCGGGAGAGGCTGCGGCCGAGCCGGACCTTTATCGATCTATCCTGTCGAAGCTGCCGACACCGGTGCTCGTCCATTCCGGTGACGAACTCCATTACGCCAATGGCGAATTCCTGCGGCTGACCGGCTATCCGTCCCTCGAGGCGATCGATGCGGCCGGCGGGCTGGGCGAGCTTTTCGCCGATCCCTATGATGCCGAGGACGAGGCCGGCGGCCGCAAGCTATGCCTCAGGAAGGCGGGCGGCGCGACGGCGCCGGTCGAGGCGCATCTGCAATCGGTGCCGTGGAAGGGCGGCAAGGCGTTGATGATGGCGCTGAGGCCCGTCTTGCAGCAGCCTGAACGGGAGACGTCGGCGGAAATCCGGCAACTCCCCCTCTCCGTGGCCATATCCGAAGCGAAGGCCGACGCCGAAACGAAGAGCGAGCCCGACGCACGGCTGGAAGAGCTTCGCACCATCATCGACACCGCGACAGACGGCGTGGTGCTCATTTCGCCGGAAGGGACGATCCGCTCGATCAGCCGGCCCGCCGAGGCGCTTTTCGGCTTCGACAGCGACGAGGTCGCCGGCAAGCCGTTTGCCGCGCTCTTCGCCATCGAGAGCCAGCGGGCCGCGCAGGATTACCTGAACGGCCTTTCGGACAATGGCGTTGCCAGCGTGCTGAATGACGGGCGCGAGGTCATCGGCCGCGAGGCGCAGGGCCGCTTCATCCCGCTTTTCATGACGATCGGCCGCCTGCCCGAAGACAATGGCTTCTGCGCCGTGCTGCGCGACGTGACGCAGTGGAAGCGCGCCGAGGAGGAACTGACGCAGGCGCGCTCCCAGGCCGAAATAGCTTCCTCGCAGAAGACGGAATTCCTGGCGCGCGTCAGCCATGAGATCCGCACGCCGCTCAATGCCATCATCGGCTTTTCGGAACTGATGATCGACGAGAAGTTCGGGCCGGTCGGCAACGACCGCTACCGGGACTATCTGCGCGACATCAACCGCTCGGGCAATCACGTGCTCGACCTGGTCAACGACCTGCTGGACATCTCCAAGATCGAGGCGGGCGAGCAGGAGATGAACTACGAGGCGGTGTCGCTCAACGACACGCTCGCCGAGACGGTGGCAATGATGCAGCCGCAGGCAAATCGCGAGCGCGTCATCATCCGCTCGAGCTTCCCTTCGCGCCTGCCGGAAGTCGTCGCCGATCTCAGGAGCGTCAGGCAGATCGCGCTCAATCTTCTGTCGAACGCCGTCCGCTATACGCAGGCAGGCGGGCAGGTGATCGTCTCGACCTCCTACGAGACGAACGGCGATATCGTCATGCGCGTACGCGACACGGGCATCGGCATGAGCCCTGCCGAAATCGAACAAGCCATGAAGCCTTTCAAGCAGGTCAATACGCTGAGGCGGCCGCGCGGCGACGGCACCGGGCTCGGCCTGCCCTTGACCAAGGCGATGGTCGAGGCGAACCGCGCCCGCTTCTCGATCTCCTCGACGCCGGGTACCGGGACGCTGGTGGAAGTCACCTTCCCATCCACGCGCGTGCTGGCGGATTGACGGCCGAGAGCCGTCCGGTACCAGCCCGGCCTTATCCGGAACAAGAAAAAGGCGCCTTGCGGAGGCGCCTGAAGTTAAATGCTGTCACAATGGGGTATGGGGCGAATTCAGCCTCGGGGACCGTTCCACTGCGGACTTATCCCCAAGTCACCCGTGACTATCGGCGCCATTCGTTAACAGATACTTACCTGGCGGCAAGGAATCTTACCAAACTGTTTCATCCCTGAAATCGAGGTAAATAACGCGGCAGGGAATTATTAACCCTGGTTCCGATGCTCACACCTGCAGTTCGGGGATGTCCTTGTAGAGCTCCAGTGCCTCCGGATTGGCAAGCGCTTCCTTGTTCTTCACCGTCCGGCCATGAACCACGTCGCGCACGGCAAGCTCGGTGATCTTGCCGGATTTGGTGCGCGGAATGTCGCCGACGGCGACGATCTTCGCCGGGACATGGCGCGGGCTGGCGCCCGACCGTATCCTGGCGCGGATGCGCTGTTCGAGTTCCTTGTCGAGCGTCACGCCCTCGGCCGGCCGTACGAACAGGACAACGCGCACATCGTCGTCCCAATTCTGACCGATGCAGATGGCCTCGGCGATCTCCGGCATCTGTTCGACCTGGTTGTAGATCTCCGCCGTTCCAATTCGCACGCCGCCGGGATTGAGGGTCGCGTCGGAGCGACCATGGATGATGATACCGCCATGCTTGGTCCACTCGGCGAAATCACCGTGGCACCAGACATTGTCGAAGCGCTCGAAATAAGCGCCATGATATTTCGCGCCGTCCGGATCGTTCCAGAAGCTGATCGGCATCGAAGGGAAGGTACGCGTGCAGACGAGCTCGCCCTTCTCGCCGGCGATATGACGCCCTTCCTCGTCCCAGACATCCACCGCCATGCCGAGCGCCGCCCCCTGGATCTCGCCGATCCAGACCGGCTTGGTCGGAATGCCGAGCACGAAACAGGAGACGATGTCGGTGCCGCCCGAGATCGAGGCGAGGTGCACGTCCTTCTTGATGCCCTCATAGACGAAGACGAAGCTGTCCGGCGACAACGGCGACCCCGTCGAGGAGATCAGCCTGACGGTCGAAAGGTCGTGCGTATCGATCGGCCTCAGCCCAGATTTGTGCACCGCGTCGATGAATTTCGCCGAGGTACCGAAATAGGTCATCTTCTCGGCATCGGCGAAATCGAAGAGCACGCGCCCGTCAGGATAGAAGGGCGAACCGTCATAGAGGAGCAGCGTCGCGCCGGAGGCGAGGCCCGAGACGAGCCAGTTCCACATCATCCAGCCGCAGGTCGTGAAGTAGAAGAAGCGGTCGCCCTCCACGATGCCGCAATGCAGGCGGTGCTCCTTCAGATGCTGGATGAGCGTGCCGCCCGCGGAGTGGACGATGCATTTCGGGATGCCGGTCGTGCCGGAAGAATAGAGGATATAAAGCGGGTGCGAGAATGGCAGCCGCTCGAAACTGACCTCGGCCGGCGCGAAGCGGGAAAGCGCTGTCGTCAGGGCCTCCCCGCGCGGCGTAGCCTTGGCCACTTCTCCCGCGGAGCCGAGATAATCGACGATCAGGGCCTTGCGGACGCTAGGCATCCGGGCCACGGCCGCGGCGACCTTCTCGCCGACATCGATCCGCTTGCCCGCATACCAGTAGCCATCCGGCGCGATGAAGAGTACCGGCTCTATCTGGCCGAAGCGGTCGAGCACGCCCTGCACGCCAAAATCGGGCGAGCAGGACGACCAGATGGCGCCGAGCGAGGTCGCTGCCAGCATCGCGGCTATCGCTTCGGGCATATTGGGTATCATGCCGGCGATCCGGTCGCCGGGTTTCACGCCCTCCGCGCGGAAAAGCTGCTGGATACGCGACACCAGGGCGTGGAGGTCGTCCCAGGAGAGGCGGCGTTCCACCTTGTCCTCACCGCGGAAGACGATGGCGTCTTCACTGCCCTTCTTGCGCAGCAGGTTCTCTGCGAAATTCAGTTTTGCTTCAGGGAAGAAAGAAGCGCCCGGCATCCGGTCGCCGTCGACCATCACCCGGCCACCCTTTTCGCCGATGACGCCGCATTGGTCCCACACAAGGCTCCAGAAAGCCTCGCGGTCCTCGACAGACCATTCATGCAGCCGGTCATAGTCGTCGATCTGCCTGCCGCTCACCCGCGCCGCCGCCTTCATGAAGGCAGTCATAGGCGACGCCGCGATCGCGGCCGGCGAGGGAGACCAGAGCGGGGTTTCGGACATATTGGACCTCCAGAGGATGGATGTGCCGGTTTTGCATATGGCAACCATCGAGGGCAATATGGCATCGATAGCCGGTCGAGTATTGTTACATCCTGTTCGCAATCGTCATCGCCGGGCCACAATCACTTGAAATGGCATGACCGCCCCTTTAGCGCTGATGATTGAGGGGCCAGGAACAACATGCCTTTGATAACGGTCAGAAGGACGATATGGGCCGCGGTTCTGGCGGTGTTCGCTGCCGTGCTTCTCGCGGCCGCGCTGCCGCTCATCGCCTCCACCCAGATCGTCCGCAACCGTATCACCCAGGAAATGGGTTCCTGGAGCGGCTACCGGGTCATTCTCGGGCAGGCGCCGGAAATTCGTGTCTGGCCGAATTTCCACGCCACGCTCGCCGACGTGACGCTGGCCGAATGGGGAACCGACGGCCGTTCGCCCGTCATCCGCGCGGAGCGGGTGGAGATCGACCTCTCGGCTATCGCCGCCCTGCGCGGCGAAGTTTCCTTTTCGCGGGTGCGGCTCTTCCGGCCGACGCTTTACGTCCGCCGCCACTCGGCCGATCTCTACCTACCGCCGATGCCGAGCGGCGGCCGCATCGCCCGTTCCATCCAGCTCGCGCGCGCCGCCGTAAAGGCAAACCCCGCGAGCCCCGATCCCGCCGCATTCGCGACCGATCCGTTCGGCACCATCGAGTTCTCCGACGGGCGCATCGTCACGATCGGGGACGGCAAGGAATCCGATCTCATCACAGGCATTGCCGGAAACGTGAGCTGGGCAGCCCTCAACCGGGCGGCCTCGCTCAGCGCGACCGGCATCTGGCGCGGCGAGAACGTCGCGCTCACGCTTGCCTCGGATCAGCCGCTGATGCTGTTCGCCGGCGGCAACGCGCCAGTCAGCCTCGGGATGAAATCCGCGCCATTGACGGTTTCCTTCGACGGTACCGCGAACATTTCCGAGGGAGCCTTTGTAGACGGCACGGTGAAATTCTCTTCGCCGTCGCTCCGCCGCATGCTGGAATGGTCGCGCGCCGATGTCGCGGCCAGAGCCTCGATCGGCTCGATCTCGGTCAGCAGCAAGGTCAGCGGCAACGCGCAGCGCCTGAAATTCGACCACGCCGAAATCGCGCTCGACGGCAATCCCGGCATCGGCGCGCTCGATGTTTCGATCGGAAGCGCCGTGCCCGGCATATCAGGCACGCTTGCCTTCGACAGCATCGACCTGCATTCCTTCCTTGCTGCCTTCACGCCGCTCGCCTCGCTCGACAACGATAATCCCGGCCCACCCGCCGGAACCGGGCTGATCCAGGGAACCAATGTCGATCTCAGGTTGTCCGCGGTGAAGGCGAGCGCGGGTTCGGTGACGCTCGCCAACGTCGCCGCGACGGCGCAAGTGAAACAGGGGCTCTCCGTTTTCGACGTGTCGGACGCCTCCGCATTCGGTGGCAATCTGCAGGCCGGTGTACGCATCGATCGCAAGCCGGACGGCAATCATGTCGAGTTGCGCCTCCATGCGACCGACATGGACGGAGCCCAGATATCCAAGGCATTCGGGCTCACCCGCCTCTTCCCGCAGGCGACCGGAAGCGCCTCGCTGACGCTGAAGGGAATAGGCAGGGACTGGAGTACGGTTCTGGATACCGGCGACGGACAGATATCGGTTAGCTTCGGCGCCGGAAAGGTTCCCGGCATCGACCTTGCCGGCTTCGTCAAGCGCGCCAAGAGCGCCGGCTTCTTTCCGCTGAGCGCGGTTGGAAAGGGCACGCTTGCCCTCGACAGGCTCGACCTGAAGGCGACCATGTCGGCCGGGGTGGCGACGCTCGATAAAGCGGATGCGAAGAGCGGCGACCAGATCATCTCGTTCGCGGGGTTGGTGCCCTTCGTCGATCGCGGCCTGGCACTGTCGGGGACGATCTATCCCGTGCCGAAACCGGCTCCCGCCAGCAAGGATGCCGCCAAACCGGCCGGGGATGCCGCACAGCAGGCGCCTGCCCCCGCCCCCGCTACCGATACGCGGCCAACTGCGGCTTTCTTCGTCGGCGGCTCATGGAGCGCGCCCTATATCTCGCCCATCTATCCCTCGATGATGCCGGAATAGGCTTCTATGCGCGCCGCGCGAGCTGCTCGTCGCGAAGCCGCCTGACCTCGCGTCTTTTGTTGACGATCGAAGCGATTACCACGCCGATGGTGACGATGGCGATCAGGATGGTGCAGACCGCATTGATCTCCGGCGTAACGCCGAGGCGGACCTGGCTGTAGATCTTCATCGGCAACGTCGTTGCGCCGGGACCCGACGTGAAACTCGCCACGACGAGGTCGTCGAGTGAAAGCGTGAACGCCAGCATCCATCCGGAGACGACCGCCGGCAGGATGATCGGCAGCGTGATCAGGAAAAAAGTCCTGACCGGCGGCGCGCCGAGGTCCATCGCCGCTTCCTCCAGCGAGCGGTCGAAGGTGAGTAGCCGGGACTGCACGACCACCGCTACGAAGCACATGGAAAAGGTGATGTGGGCCAGCACGATGGTGAAGAAGCCGCGATCGAGGCCGGTTGCCACGAAGAGGAGCAGGAGCGACAGGCCGATGATGACATCGGGCATCACCAGAGGCGCGTAGATCATCGCGGAAAACAGGAGACGCCCGCGAAAGCGCGTGTAGCGGACGAGCGCGATGGCGGCCATCGTACCGAGAACCGTCGCGACGCTCGCCGAGATCAGCGCCACGCGCAAGGTCACCCAGGCGGCGTCCTGCATCGCCCGGTCGGTCAGGAGCGCGACATACCATTTGGTCGAGAAGCCGGCCCAGACCGTCACCAGCCTGGAGGCGTTGAAGGAATAGATCACCAGAAGCACGATCGGCAGATAAAGAAAGGCGAAGCCGAGCGTGACAGAGGTTATGTTGAAGCGGCTCCATTTCTGCGCGTTCATCGGTCCTCTCCCTGGGCGCGCGCCTGCGCCTGCTGGAAATAGACGATCGGGACGACGAGGATCAGAAGCAGGATGATTGCCACGGCAGACGCCACCGGCCAGTCGCGGTTCTCGAAGAATTCCTTCCACAGGGTCTTGCCGATCATCAGCGTCTGCGAGCCGCCGAGAAGATCGGGAATGACGAACTCGCCGACGGCCGGGATGAAGACGAGCAGGCAGCCGGCGACGATGCCCGGCAGCGACAGCCGGAAGGTGATCTTCCAGAAGGCGGAGACCGGCGTGCAGCCGAGGTCTTCCGCCGCCTCGATCAGCGAATAATCCATCTTCTCCAGCGTCGAATAAAGCGGCAGGACCATGAAGGGCAGGTAGGAATAGACGATACCGATATAGACCGCCTTGGTCGTATTGATGATGATCAGCGGATTGTCGATCACATGCAGGGAAAGCAGGAGCTGGTTGAGCAGCCCTTCCGGCTTCAGGATGCCGATCCATGCATAGACGCGGATAAGGAAACTCGTCCAGAACGGCAGGATCACCATCATCAGAAGCGTCGGGCGGATGGTCGAAGGAGCGCGCGCGATGCCGTAGGCGATCGGATAGCCGAGGATGAGCGTCAAAAGCGTCGAGATCGCCGCGATCTTCACGCTCGACAGATAGGAGAGGAGGTAGAGGTTGTCCTCGGTCAGCCAGATGTAGTTATCGAAGCCGAGTTGCTTCACGTGTTCCCAGATGCCGGCGAAACCGTGGGCGAGGGAGAAGGCCGGATTGTAAGGCGGCATGGCGATCGCCGTCTCCGACAGCGATATCTTGAAGACGATGAAGAAGGGAATGAGGAAAAGGACCAGCAGCCACGCATAGGGAATGGCGATGACCAGCCTTTCACTGATGGCCGAAGCGATGCGCCGCATGTTCCTCCCTCGGGCCGCCCTACCGCGTCAGCACGATACCGGCATCCGGCCGGAACGATATCCAGGCGCGGTCGTGCCAGGTGAGTTGCTCGGCGGCGGCGCGCCGGTCGTTGATGGAACTCGTCCGCACGATGCGACCGTCATCCAGCCGGACGTGGTGGATCGTCATGTCGCCGAGATAGGCAATGTCCCAGACTTCGCCGTTGATCGCGTTCAGGCTCTGATCGGCGGGCTTCGCGGCCGAGATGCCAATCTTCTCGGGCCGGACGGCGAACCAGGCCGCGACGCCGTTCTCCGCGCCCGCCAGATTGTCGATGCGCAGGCTTGACCCGTCCGCGCCAACAAGCCTGCCCTTCTGGCCTTCCCTGCCAGCCACCTTCCCCTCGAACAAATTCACCGTGCCGATGAAATCAGCGACGAAGCGGGTCGCGGGCGCCTCGTATATCTCGGCCGGCGTTGCCACCTGCATCACCTCGCCCTTGTCCATGACGGCGATGCGATCGGCCATGGTCATCGCCTCTTCCTGATCATGCGTGACGACGATGAAAGTGAGGCCGAGTTCATGCTGGAGGTCCATCAGTTCGAACTGCGTCTCCTCGCGCAGCTTCTTGTCGAGGGCGCCAAGCGGCTCGTCGAGGAGCAGCACTTTCGGCCGCTTGGCGAGCGAGCGGGCGAGCGCCACGCGCTGGCGCTGGCCGCCGGAAAGTTGGTGCGGCTTGCGCCGCGCGAATTGCTCCAGTCTTACAAGCTTCAGCATGGAGGCGACGCGTTCGGCGATCCCGGCCTTCGGCATGCGGTCCTGCTTCAAGCCGAAGGCGATGTTCTGCTCGACCGTCATATGCGGGAAAAGCGCGTAGGACTGGAACATCATGTTGACCGGCCGGCGATAGGGCGGGATGCCGCACAAATCCTGGCCATCGAGCAGGATACGCCCGGCCGTCGGCTCCTCGAAGCCGGCGAGCATGCGCAGGAGAGTCGATTTCCCGCAGCCGGAGGCGCCCAGCAGCGCGAAGAACTCGCGTTCGTAGATGGTGAGCGAGAGGTTGTCGACGGCGGTGAAGTCGCCGAACTTCTTGGAGACGTTCTCGAAAGCGATATAGGGCTTCGCGGCGGGATCGTTCCACGGAGCGAAGCTGCGGCGGATGCTTCCTAACGATGGCATGGCCCCTCCGCCTGTTCGCCGTTCGTCATCAGCGCGCCCGGCAGGCTGTCCACCGGCGCGCGCGAAAGCGATCAGTGGCCCGTGACGACCTTGGTCCACATGCGGGTCATGAGCCGCTGGGTCTTCGGATCGAGCGGCGAGGTCGTGTAGAGCTTCTGCAACACCTCCTCGGTCGGATAGATGTTGGGATCGTCGAGAACGTCCTTATTGATGAATTGCTGCGAAGCCTTGTTACCGTTGGCGTAATAGACGTAGTTGGACGACTTGGCGATCACCTCCGGCTTCATCAGATAATTGATGAATTCATAGGCCTCTGCGACATGCGGGGCGTCGGCCGGCACCGCCAACTGGTCGAACCACATCTGCGCGCCTTCCTTGGGAATTGCATAGCCGATCTCGACACCCTGCTTGGCCTCGTCGGCGCGGTCGCGCGCCTGCAATACGTCGCCGGAATAGCCGATCGCCACGCAGATATCGCCGTTCGCCAGCGCGTTGATGTATTCCGATGAATGGAATTTGCGCACATAAGGCCTGATCTTCATCAGCAGTTCCTCGGCCTTGTCGAGGTCGTCCTTCTTGTGGCTGTCCGGATCGAGGCCGAGATATTGCAGTGCAGCCGGCACGATATCCGTCGGCGAATCGAGGAAATGCACGCCGCAATCCTTGAGCTTGGCCATGGTTTCGGGATCGAAGACGGCCTTCCAGCTATCGATCGTATCGGTGCCGAGCGCCGCCTTGATCATCTTCTTGTTGTAGCCGATGCCGACCGTTCCCCACATGTAGTTGACGGAATATTCGTTGCCGGGGTCGTAACGGGCCGTCTGCTTTGAAATGAAATCCCACATGTTCTTCAGGTTGGGCAATTTCGACTTGTCGAGCTTCTGGAAGACGCCGGCCTGGACCTGGCGCTGGAGGAAACTCGCCGTCGGGACCACCACGTCGTAGCCAGTGCCCCCGGCAAGCAGCTTGGTCTCGAGAATCTCGTTGGAATCGAAGGTGTCGTAGGTGACCTTGATGCCGGTTTCCCTGGTGAAATCCTTCAGGATCGAATCGTCGATATAGTCCGACCAGTTATAGACGTTGACGACGCGGTCCTCCGCCTGAGCCGGGCCCGTCCAGATGGCAGCCGAGGCAATGGCTGCGGCCAGCAATGCTTTGCGGATCATCAAGTCCTCCCTGTTGCCCGCCGGCCGATCCGGTACTTAAAGGGCCCCTCTTCGCGATGAAACCTATTTGCGTTTTTTCCGCCCGACAAGCGTCGAATCGCGGTCATCCGCAACCGGGATCGGCTTCGCTCAATGCGGCGTCGGCAGGCCAGAGACGCCCGGCTTGCGCGGGCGCGCGCGACGCCTGAATTCGAGCGCGATATGGGCGAGGACGGCAGCGAAGACGATGGCGCCGCCAATCAGGGTGCGCTCGGACGGCTCCTCGCCATGGACAAGCCAGACCCAGATCGGCCCGAGGATGGGCTCGAACGTGCCGAGAAGCGCCGCGAGCGCCGCCGGGATGAGCCGCGCGCCGGAGGCGAAGAGGGCAAGTCCTAGCCCCAGATTGATAGCGCCGAAAGCGAACAGGAACCCCATATCGGCCCCGGTCACGGCGAAATTCGCCGTCTGCGTCGCCGCCAGCACTCCCGCGATGATCGTGCCGAGGCAGACGGCCGGCGTCATCCTGACATGAGCGTAGCGCCGCGTCAGGACGGTGGCGACGGCGAGCGAGACGGCGATCATGAGCGCCAGGCCGTCGCCGACCGGAGAAATTCCTCCGTCGAGCGAATCCGACACCATGACGACGATGCCGAAGATGACGGCGGCGATCGCCAGCCATGTCGCCCGGCTGACGGGTTCGCGGAACGCCAGCCATCCCAACAAGGCCGCGATCAGAGGGGCGCCGGCCTGCATCAGGAGGATATTCGCCACGGTCGTATAGCCGAGCGCGACGATGAACGCCGTCGACGCGGTCGCGAAGCATAACGCGACTGCGATGCCCGGAGCACCCATTTCGCGAAAAAGGGAAAGGCTGCGTCGCAACCCGTCGCGCCACAGCATGAAGGCGACAAGAAACGCTATGGCCCACATCGAGCGCCAGAACACCACCGCCCAATGGTCCGGTGTCTCGATGAAGCGCGCGATGGTGCCGCCGAGGCTCCACAAAAGGGCCGAAAGGAAGACGAGGATGACGCCGAGACGCTCCTCGCGCGGGGCAGCGCCCGAGGCGGCCGGCATGGCTGCTGACGTTGGCGAACTTCGTTCGTTCATTCCCCCACCATGCCGTCATTTCCCGCTGGATAGCATATCCTTTCCGACAGGTGATCGTCGTTTTCGGCTGGCCCATCAATCCGATGCCGCTGGCCGGAAATCCGGCCTTCCGCCCGCCTCCGCTTTACTTCCCTCACAGCGGCTCTATCTCTGCGCGGCGACCTTTCGTTGCGCTCTTTCGTGATTTCGCCTATCAAGCCGCGCTCGCCTTTGCTTGAACAGTCATGCCAGACGCGTATGGACCCGACTGCTAATTTCAAGATCCTCATGTACAGCCATGACACGTTCGGGCTGGGGCATCTGCGCCGCAGCCGCACGATCGCGCATGCGCTGGTTGGGCATTTCCCGAACGTCGAAGTTTCGATCATATCCGGCTCGCCGGTGGTCGACGCGTTCTCCTTCGAGCCGCGCGTGACCTATGTGCAGATGCCGGCCGCCAAGAAGCTGTCGAACGGGGATTACACGTCCGGCAGCGATGCCCAGTCGTTCGAACAGACGATCGCCGCGCGCGAGACGATCATCCGGGAAGCGGCCGAAAGGCTGCGGCCCGACATGGTCATCGTCGACAAGGAACCGCTCGGCCTGGCTCGCGAGATGCTGCCGACATTGCGCATGCTGAAAGAGCGCGGCGCCATTTGCGTGCTCGGCCTGCGCGATGTGCTCGATGCACCCGAACTCCTCAACGAGGAGTGGGAGCGCAAGCACATCACCGACTATCTCGAAGAACTCTATGACGAGATATGGATCTACGGGCCGGGCAGCTTCTACAACCCTCTCGCAGGCATCGATCTGCACGAGCCGGTGCTTTCGCGCACCCGCTATACGGGCTTCCTGCGCCGCTCGCTTCCCGATTTCGATGATGGAACGGCGGCCCGTTATGGCAAGGATTTCGTGCTGGTAACGGCAGGCGGGGGCGGCGACGGGCACGACCTCATGGCGGCGGCGCTCGCGGCCATCAAGCAGGGGCCGGACCGAGAAACACGCTACCTTTTCGTGCTCGGCCCCTTCATGACGGACCGGCAGCGCTTCGAGATCGCGGCGCGTGCCGAAAGCGTGCCGAATATCGAGATCGTCGATTTCCTCGCCAATCTGGAAACATTGGTGGCCAATGCGCGTGCCGTCGTCGGCATGTGCGGCTACAACACCTTCTGCGAAGTGATGTCGTTCAACAAGCGCGCGCTTTTCGTGCCGCGCACCGCACCGCGTCGCGAGCAGAGCATCCGCGCCTATCGCGCCGAGGAGTTCGGCTGGGTGAATGTGCTCGATATCGAGGACGCCAAACGCGGCTCGGCCTTCCGCGCGGCCGTCAACCGGCTCATGCAGAGCCCGCTTCCGTCCGAAGCGGTAGCGCGGCCCGACCTCGAAGGGCTCAACCGCGTCTGCGCGCTGACCGAAATCCTGTTCGACCGTTTCGAGGCCGAAGCAGCCGGACACCTGCCCAAAGCCGCGCAGATATGAAGAATTCGATCGCGGTGGTGCTGAAGTGCTATCCGCGCCTTTCCGAAACGTTCATCGCGCAGGAAATCCATGCGCTGGAGAGCGCGGGATTCGACCTGACGCTTATCTCGCTGCGCCATCCCACGGACAAGAAGACCCACCCGGTCAATGACGAGATACGAGCGCCGGTGCTCTACCTGCCCGAATATCTCTACCAGGAGCCCTTGCGCGTCTTCCGTGCCTGGCGGAAAGCGCGGCTTCTGCCCGGCTATCGCAAGGCGCGCAACCAATGGCTCGCCGACTTCCGGCGTGACTTCACCGCCAATCGCGGCCGCCGCTTCGGCCAGGCCCTGGTACTGGCGGCGGAATTCCCCGAAAGCGCTCGCTGGATCTACAGCCATTTCATCCATACCCCCTCCTCCGTCGCGCGCTATGCGGCGGAAATGCGTAATCTTGCATGGTCGGCCTCGGCGCATGCCAAGGACATCTGGACCTCGCCCGACTGGGAACTCTCCGAAAAGCTAGGCTCGGCCGATTGGACAGTTACCTGCACGGCGGGCGGCGCGGCGCATCTCAGGACGCTCGCGGCCGACCCGGAAAAGGTGAACCTCGTCTATCACGGGCTCGATCTGTCGCGCTTTCCGCGATTTGTCGACCGTGCCTCCATCCGCGACGGGTCGGACAAGGCCGATCCGGCACGGCTTCTGACCGTCGGACGCGCCGTCGCCAAGAAGGGGCTGGATACGCTTGTGGCCGCGCTGGCGCTCCTTCCGGACGATCTTTCGTGGCACTGGACTCATATCGGCGGCGGCGAATTGCACGAGGCGCTGAAGGCGCAGGTAAACAGGCTCGGGCTTGACGACCGGGTGACGCTACTCGGCTCCCGCGAGCAGACGGAAATCCTTTCCGCCTACCGCTCCTCGGACCTCTTCGTACTGCCCTGCCGGATCGCGCCGAACGGCGACCGCGACGGATTGCCGAACGTGCTGGTCGAGGCGCAGAGCCAGGGGCTTGCCTGCATCTCCACGCCCGTTTCGGGCATAACCGAACTCCTGACCAATGATCTGAACGGCCTGCTCGTGCAGCCCGACGACGGCCAGGCGCTTGCCGCCGCGATCGCGCGAGCGATCCGAGATCCGGCTCTCCGCGAAAGCCTGGGCAAGGCGGGCGCGGAGCGAGTCCACATGGAATTCGACCATCGGGCGACGATCGGGCGGCTGATCGCGCTCTTCGAAAGCATGGGCGCCGGCACGGCCACAGCCCGTGAAAGGGCAGCGGCGTGACGCGTATCCTCTTCTACGTCCAGCACCTGCAGGGCGTCGGGCATGTCTTCCGCGCCGCGCGCATCATCCGTGCGCTCGTCGCCGAAGGGTTCGGCGTCGATGTCGCCTATGGCGGCGAACCGATCACCGGTTTCGACATCCCCGGCGCGCGCATCCATTACCTGCCGCCCGTGAGGGCCGGCGGCGAAGTGTTCAACCGCCTCGAGGACGCAGAAGGCAACCCGGTGGACGACGCCTACAAGGAGCGGCGGCGCGACATGCTGCTCGCCCTTTTCGATCGTACGGCGCCCGACATCGTGGTCACGGAGGCCTTCCCCTTCGGCCGCCGGCAGATGCGCTTCGAACTCCTGCCCTTGCTGGAACGGGCGAAAGCAAGGCCGAAGCCACCGCTTATCGTCGGCTCGGTCCGCGATATCCTTCAGGAGAATGCCAAGGCCTACAAGGATCGCGAGACGGTTGAACTCCTGAAAACGTATTTCGACCACGTGCTGGTCCATGCCGACTCGAAACTGGTGAGGCTCGACCGGACCTTTCCGCTGACGGGCGAGATTTCCAACATGCTGCTCTACACCGGGATCGTGGCGCCAGAGCCCTATCCCCCGGCGACAGACCGGCAATTCGACGTCGTGGTGTCGGTCGGCGGCGGCGCGCTCGGACACCGGCTGCTCATGGCCTCGGCGCAGGCGAAGGCGCTCTCCAGCCTGCGCGACAGAAGCTGGCTGATCATCACCGGGGTCAAATTCTCGGCCGAGCACCAGGCGGAACTGAACGGCTATATCGACGGCAGCGTGACGGTCGAAGCCTTCCTGCCCAATTTGCAGGCTATCCTCGCCGGCGCAGAGCTTTCGATCTCGCGCGTCGGCTACAACACGGTAGCGGATATTTACCGGGCCGGATGCCGGGCGATCGTCGTACCGTTCTCCGACGGGATTGAAACCGAGCAGATCAGGCGCGCGGAACTGCTCGCCGCGCGCGGCCTCGCCGAGGCGATCGCCCATGAGAACGAAACACCGGAGGCGGTCGCGGCAGCGATCGACCGCGCCATGGCGCGTCCGGCCCCGGATCGCTCCGCGCTCGATCTGGAGGGCGCGCGCAACTCGGCACATATCCTGAAGCATCTGATCGCCGGGGAGCCGGTTGACCTGTTCCGCTGAAGGGCAGCGATTGCCGCGGGACCCGCAACGGCGTAGATCGCACCTGAGTTTGGCCGATCAACCACAGCACCATGCCCGCCAGAATTGCCGTCTACGCGCCCATGAAGCCGCCCGACCATGCCATCGCCTCGGGCGACCGCGAGATCGCCCGGCTGATGGTGGCGGCACTGGAAAGGGCCGGCTTCGAGGTTGAGATTGCCTCGCGCTTCGTCTCCTACCAGAACCGCCCGGACGAGGAGCGTTTCCGAACTCTCCGAGGTGATGGCAAACAGGAAGCCGCGCGGATCGTCGGAAACATCCGCGCCGGACGTCGACCCGCGCCGGACATCTGGTTCACCTATCATCCCTACTGCAAGGCGCCGGACTGGATCGGGCCGGAAGTCACGCGCGCGCTTTCCATTCCATATGTAACCGCGGAGGCCTGCCGGACGCATCAGGGAAGCGAGGCCGACTGGCAGGACGGGCGTCAGGTGGTGCGGGAAGCCATCCGGTGCGCCGAGGCGAATTTCTGCCTGAAACCCTCCGACGAAGCCTATCTGCGCTCTGTCCTTCCCGACATGAAAAGCGTCGTGCCGCTGAAGCCGTTTCTCGATGTCGATGCCATCCGCACGGACGCTTCCTCCATCGACGCTGTGTCATCCTTCGGCCGGCCCGCGCCCCTGCTTGTTGCGGTCGGCATGATGCGGCCGGGCGTGAAGATCCAGTCCTATCGTCTTCTTGCGGAATCGCTTTCCGGGCTTCGTGACAAGGAGTGGAACCTTGTCGTAATCGGCGATGGGCCGGAACGGGCGAACGTCCAGGCGATGTTCGGCTTTGTCGGCAAAGAGCGTATCCACTTCACGGGCGCGCTGCCGCGCGGGGATGTGTTCGGCTGGATGAAGGCGGCCGACATGCTGGCATGGCCGGGAATCGGCGAGGCGATCGGCATGATCTATCTGGAAGCAGCCGCGTGCCAACTGCCGGTAGCCGCCTGCGACGTGGCTAATGTCACGACCGTCGTAGCGCAAGATGAAAGCGGGCTGCTCGCGCATGAGGCCGAGGCCGCAGCTTATCGCGAAGTGCTGGACCGGTTGCTCACGGACAGTGGTCTACGTCGGCGCCTCGGCGAGAGTGGCTTCGGAAAAGTCGAGAGTGGTCATGATATCGGCTACGCGGCAGCCACGCTGAAGGCGGCGATCGAGCCGTTGCTGCCAGGGCAGCCCGGCCGGCCAGCCAGGCTTACTTCATGAACGGCGACATCGAGCGCGAGTTTGCCCTATGGCGGGACCTTGGGTTGAAGCCGCGGTTCTGGCTGCGTGACGACGACGCCACACGGCCGACCCCCGCGCTCGACCGACTTATCGGATTGGTTAGGGCTCGCGACGTGCCGCTGCTGCTCGCCGTGATCCCCGCGGAGGCGACGGAGGCGCTTTCGGAGAGGATCGGCGGCGAGCAGCGGGTGACGCCGGCCGTGCATGGCTACGCACACAGGCAGCACACGCCGGAGGGCGTCCCGCCGATGGAACTCGGCGGCAACCGGCCGGCCGATGAAATCCTCGATGAGCTCAAGGCGGGGCGCGCAAAGCTTCGTCGCCTCTTCGGTGAGCGGCTGTCGGGCATCCTCGTCCCACCATGGAACCGCCTGTCCCGCGAGGTCGCGGCGCGCCTGCACGAGATCGGCTTCACCGCGCTCTCCACCAACTCCTGGCATGAGGACGGATCGTCCCTGCCGCAGTTGAATACGCAGATCGATATTATCGACTGGGCTAACGGGAGACGCGGCCACTCGCTCGAATGGGCGATGGGCGAGATTCTCAGGCGACTGGAACAGGCGCGCGAACGTGACGGCGCGCCTCTCGGCATACTGAGCCACCATCTCGTCCACGACGAACAGGCGTGGGCCACGCTGGAAACGCTCATCCGTTACTTGAAGGAGCGGGGTTTCGTGTTCGAGAAGGCTGATGCTCTGGTTGAGGAACAGTTAACGCGGCAAGCGAAGCAATTGCCGTCCTGATTCCGGTCATAGGGCGAAATAGTTGATTTCTATCGGTTTTGGATGGGGAGCGTGCCGGCCACTCACCACGCCGTATGATACGGATCGGCCGCGTCGCGCAGGCCGTCGCCAAGGAAGTTAAAGGCGAGGATGACGAGGATCACCGGCACGACCGGCAGGATCAGCCACGGATAGAGCGCCACGACGTTGATATTCTGCGCCTCGTTCAACAGCACGCCCCAACTCGTCACCGGCGGGCGCAGGCCGAGGCCGAGGAAGGAAAGCGCCGTCTCGCCGAGGATCATGGTCGGGATGGTGATGGTCGCGGAAGCGATCAGATGGCTCATGAAGCCGGGGATCAGATGGCGGAAGATGATGCGCCGTGGACCGGCGCCCATCAGTTCGGCCGCCAGCACGTAGTCCTCTTCCCTCAGCGAGAGGAGCTTCGATCGGACGGCGCGCGCAAGCCCGGTCCAATCGATCAGGCCGAGGATGATGGTGATGCCGAAATAAACGACGACCGGACTCCAGTCGACCGGCATGATGGCGGCAAGCGCCAGCCATAGCGGGATCGAGGGCAGGCTTTGCAGCACCTCGATGATACGCTGGACACCAATATCCACCCAGCCGCCATAATAACCGGCAAGGCCACCGATCGTGATGCCGAGAAGGAAGGAGACCGTGATGCCGAGCAGGCCGATGGTAAGCGAGATGCGTGTTCCGTAGATGATGCGCGAGAGGAGATCGCGACCGAGCCGGTCGGTGCCGAGGAGGAACACGCCGGGCGAACCCTTGGCCGCACAGAAGAGGTGCAGCCTTGCCTCGAACAGGCCCCAGAAGCGGTAGGGATCGCCCTGGCAGAAGAAGCGCAGCTTCTCGACCCTGTTTGGGTCGATCGGGTATTCTCGCTTCAGCATGTCCATGTTGAGATGATAGGTCGTGCCGTAGACGAACGGGCCGACGAATCTGCCATCGTGGAAGAAATGCACGCGCTGCGGTGGCATATAGATGTTGTCCACATGCCGGTCGTTCAGCGAATAGGGCGCAAGGAATTCGCAGATCAGGATCGATGCATAGAGCAGCGCAAGAAAAATGCCGGAGATCAGGGCCGCGCGGTGGCGCTTGAATTTCCACCACATGAGGCGAAGCTGCGAGGCGAGATAGATGCGTTCCTGGATCGGCGACAGCTTCTCGACCGATTTCGGATCAAAAGGCTCGGCCGAGACAAAATGTTCGATCGGTGCGCCGTCCGGCGGCAGCGGCGACTTCACTTGCGCCTCCCCGCCTGCAGGCGGATGCGCGGATCGAGCAGCGCCAGCGCGATGTCGGAGATGAGGACCCCGGCCACCGTCAACGCCGCCAGGAACATCAGGAAGGAGCCGGCGAGATACATGTCCTGGCTCTGCAGCGCCCGGATCAGGAGCGGGCCGGTCGTCTCAAGCGAAAGCACGATGGAGACTACGACGGCGCCCGAGATCACCGAAGGCAGGATGCCGCCGATATCGGCGATGAAGAAGTTCAGCGCCATGCGGAGCGGATATTTGACCAGCGCCTTCAAGGGCGGCACGCCCTTGGCGCGGGCGGTGACCACATATTGTTTCTGCAACTCGTCCAGGAGGTTGGCGCGCAGCCGACGGATCATCGCCGCGGTTCCCGACGTGCCGATGACGATGACGGGGATCACCATATGCTGGGCTATCGACCAGAATTTTCCCCAGCTCATCGGCTGGCCGAGATATTTCGCGTCCATCAGATGCCCGATCGAGACGCCGAACCAGATATTGGCAAGGTACATGAGGATCAGCGCCAGCAGGAAATTGGGCGTGGCGAGGCCGAGCAGGCCGATGAAAGTCAGTCCGTAATCGCTCCAGGAATATTGCCGCACTGCAGAATATATTCCTATCGGAAAGGCGATGAGCCAAGTGAAGATGATGGTGACGACCGAGATCAGCACCGTCAGGTAAAGGCGGCTGCCGATCACCTGCGTCACCGGCATCTCGTACTCGAAGGAATAACCGAAATCGCCGTGCAACATACCGAGCACCCACAGGCCGTATTGCTCGATCATCGGCTTGTCGAAGCCGTACTCATGTTTGAGGTAGGCGATCTTGTTCGGGTCGACGGTCTCCCCCTGCGCCTGCAACTCGGCAATGTAAGTCTCGAAATAATCGCCGGGGGGAAGCTGGATGATGAAGAAGATCAGCGCGCTGATGAGGAGCAGCGTCGGGATGGCCGCGAAAAGGCGGAAGATGATGTAGCGGATCACTGCGCCTTGTTCCCAGCCTCGTCATACCAGAAGGTATCCGGCATATAGATGCCGAAATAGGCGCCCGGCGCAAATGAATAGACGCCTTCCTTCGGCACGTTGCGCAGCCGCGAATTGATGACGATCGGCTGATAGACGCTGTTCACCGTGCCGATAGTGAAGACCTGATCGGTGAAGATCGAGAGCATCATCTGCCAGATGCCGCGACGCTCGGCCGTCGTGGAGGACACGCGCCATGCGTGGTAGAGGTCGAGCAGTTCCATCGCCGCCGGCAGATCGACCGGTTCGCCCGCCTTGCCCATGGTTTCGGTGTATTGGCCCCATTTCGGCCAATTGCCCTGCGCGGAGGAGACGGGCGCCAGTTCCTCCGGCGGCAGGTCGGCGGTGGCGAGCCCGATACTCAAGCCACTCCACATCGAGATCAGCGTGTCGCCGGCAAGGAAGCGGCGGCGCATCACTTCGAGATTGAGCGAGCGCTGGAAAACCTTGATCCCGATGTCGCCCCAGTAATCGCGCACCAGTTCCATCACGTCCGACTGCTCGACGCTTCCGGCAAGCTCGACGACGAGTTCCGCCCTTCTGCCGTCGGGGAGGAGCCGGAAGCCGTCACCGCCCTTCTTCAGCTCCATGTGGTCGAGAAGCCGGTTCGCCTGATCCGGATCGAACGCCGCCCATGCTTCGTCATAGCTCTTCTTGAAGAGCGGCGAGCCCGGCAGCACCGAGTTGGCCGCCTCGCGCGCCAGGCCGAAAAAGAATTGCTGGTTGATCTCGTGGCGGTTGATCGCCAGCGACAGCGCCCTGCGAAAGCGCACGTCACGGAGCACGCCGCGCCAGACCTTGTCGTTGGCGTTCAGATTGGGGAGGAAAGCGACTTCCGAGCCGGTGCCGTCGCGCCACAGATCGACGTGGATCGGATGCTGCTTCTCCGCCTGGCGCAGGAAAGTGTAATTGTCGAAGCGCAGGTAGCGCCCCTGAAGGTCGCTCTCGCCGGCGCCGGCTTTGGCCGGGATGATGTCCGCGGAACTCATCGAGAGATAGACGGTCGGGATATAGGGAAGCTGGCGGCCGCTCCCGTCTACACGGTGGAAGTACGGATTGCGACGGAAGGTGAAGCGCTCCGCCGGCGGTGGCGTCGTGTTCATCCAGGGCTCCAGCGTCGGCAGATCCGGGTTTTCCGGACGGTATTGACGCGACATCACCGTGTGCAGCGCCACCCAGTCGCGCATTCTGTTGGAGGCGACCAGTTCGGCGAGTTTTTCCGGAGCGGCGTATTTCTTATGGAATTGCTTCAGATAATGCGCCGGCATGAAGATGTAATTGGGGCTGCCGCCGGCAAGCGAGGGCAGGAAGAGCGGATTGGGCTTCTCCCAGCTATAGCGGACGGTCGTCTCGTCGATCACGTCGAAGGAAGGCGGCTTACCCTCGACCAGCATCTGCGCCGAGGGTCCGCCACGCGACAGTTCCTTGTTGAGGGAAACATCCTCCCAGCAATAGCGAAAATCTTCGGTGGTGAAGGGGTGGCCGTCGGACCATCTATGCCCTTCCCGCAGGTGCAGCGTGAAGATGCGGCCTTCCTCGACCTCGAATTTCTCGAGAATGTCCGGCACCAGGTTGAGGTCGAGATCGAAGACCACCAGACGGGCATAGGAATAGACCGTCATCATGCGGATGTCCTTGTCGTCCGCCATGATCATCCTGAGCGCGCCGCCATAGCGCCCTTCCACCTTATGCAGCGCCGCCATGTCCACCACCCGCGGGGTCCGGGGCAGTCGTTCGGCAAGCGGTGGCACATCGCCTGCCTGGACGCCCGCGGCAAGGTCCGGCGGCTCCCCTGCGGCAGCCGCTACGACACCGGGAAGTAAAGGCAGGGAAACGGCCGACACGGCAAGTTTGGAAAAACTCCGGCGGGACCAGCGGCGCCCGCTCATGCCATGGCCCCGCTTTTGGCAAAATCCTCATGGGCAAGCACGTAGTGGCCAGCGCTTACCGGCATCAGCTTCAATTCACGACCGTCCGCGCGGAAAGTCGGGTCCCAGCTTTCAGCCTCGTCGATGATTTCGTCGGAGCGCTCTGGAAACTCCAGCCTGTGATCGAGATCGGCATGCGGCACGGCGGACAGAAGCTTGCGCGTGTAGGGATGCACCGGATCGGCGAACAGCGTCTCGCATGGGGCCATCTCGACGATGCGGCCTTTGCGCATGACGGCGATACGATCAGCGATGTACTTAACCACCGCCAGATTGTGCGAGATGAAGACCATGGTCAGGCCGAGTTCGGCCTGCAGCTTCTTCAGGAGATTGAGGATCTGCGCCTGGACAGAAACATCGAGCGCGGAAACCGGTTCGTCGCAGATCAAGAGATCAGGCGACAGGGAAAGCGCGCGCGCGATGCCGATACGCTGGCGCTGACCGCCCGAAAAGCTGTGCGGATAGCGGTTGAGGTAAGTGGGTGAAAGCCCGACTAGCGCCATCAGTTCCCTGGCGGTCCGGGTTCGTTCCTCGGCCGTGACGACGCCGTGGATCTCCAGCGGTTCACGCAGGATGTTCAGGACCGTCGAACGCGGGCTGAGCGAAGAAAACGGGTCCTGGAAGACGATCTGCATGCGTTTACGAAACTCCTTCAGCTCCTTTCCTTCCAACGCGCGCACGTCACACTTCATGGTGCCGTTATCGAAGTCGATTTCGCCGGAATCGGCCGTGATCGCCCGCATCATCAGTTTGCTGACGGTGGATTTGCCGCTGCCGCTCTCGCCGACAATACCGAAGCATTCGCCTCGACGGATATCGAAGCTGACATCGTTGACCGCGAGCACGCGGGTCCTGTCGCCGGCCCACCAGCTATCCTTCTGGATGGTGAAGCTCCTGGTCAGGCCGCGCACGCGGACGAGCGGCGGCGCCGCGCTGTCCGCTACGGCCCTGTCGCGCCGCATGGATTGCGGGATGACGTGGTTGATCTCGCGCAGGCCGACCAATTTCTTCGACCTCTCCGTGCCGATCTCCGGAACGGCGCGCATGAGCGCTTTGGTATAAGGATGGCCGGGATGGCGGAAGATATGCTCGACCGAGCCGGCCTCGACGATCTCGCCATGGTAGATGACGACGACCTCGTCGGCCATGTTGGCGACGACACCGAGATCGTGCGTGATCAGGAGCATCGACATGCCAAGCCGCTCCTGCAGATCCTTCAGGAGCCCAAGCACCTGCGCCTGCACGGTGACATCCAGCGCCGTCGTCGGCTCGTCGGCGATCAGAAGCGCCGGATGGCAGATCAGCGCCATGGCGATCATGGCGCGCTGGCGCATGCCGCCGGAAAGCTCCATCGAATACATGTCGTAGGCGCGGTGCGGATCGGCGAAGCCGACGAGCCGCAGCATGTCCTCCGTCATGGTGCGGGCTTCGCCGCCATCGAGGTTACGATGGAGGATCAGCGCTTCCTCGACCTGGTTGCCGATCCTGTGCAGCGGCGACAGCGAGGTCATCGGCTCCTGGAAGATCATCGCGATACGGCCGCCGCGCAACGCCTGTATCTCGGGGCCGTTGACATCCAGAGCGGCAATATCGATCGGTTTTTCGCCGCAAACCTTGTCGCGGAACCAGATGCTGCCGCCAGTGACTTTGGCGACACGCGGAAGGATGCCGAGGATCGACTGTGCAATGATCGACTTGCCGGAGCCGGATTCGCCGACCAGCGCAACCGTCCTGCCGGCTGGAATGCGAAAGCTCGCGCCTTTCACCACTTCGAGCCCGGAGCGCTCGATGGTGATCGAGATGCGCAAATCCTCTACCCTCAGGAGATCGGGCATGCCCGCCACTATCACGCTCCTCCAGAAACAGGCGATCGGGAGATGAGCCGCCGACCCTGCCCGCATGTCCTTTTACGAATGTTATTTGCACACCCACGCCAGGGCAAACGCATTCGTGAATTCAAATCCATGCAAGCTGACTGCCATCCCAGCGAAACACCGCATCATGGGGAACGGAAAGCGTCATCGCCTCTTCCCTCGTCACGCCGGCGAGCATTGCGGCCATGACCCTAATATTGCCGGCATGCGACACAAGGAGTACAGGCCGTGCCGGATCGAGATCGGCCAGGAAGCTCTTCATGGAGTGCGCAAGATCGGCGTAACTCTCGCCTCCGTGCGCGTTGAAATTCCAGCGGCCCACCTTGCGCAGGCGACGTTCGGCGGGAAAGCGCGCCTTGACTTCGAGCGTCGTCATGCCTTCCCAGCGGCCGAACGACGCCTCCGCGAGACGGGCATCGATGTTGATCTGGCTCTCAGGAATCCCCACTTCCCGCGCTATCGCAGAGATGGTTTCCCGTGCGCGCTTCAGCGGGGAGGCATATGCGGTGATCCGGGTCGGCTCCACGCCGAGACATTCGAAATGAGCCCTCAGCTTCTTGCCGTTTTCAGATGCCTGCCGCTCTCCGGCGTCCGTGAGCGAAAAGTCGCTGCTGCCCTGGAAACGCCCCTCGGCATTCCACAAGGTCTCGCCGTGACGCATTGCGAAGAGCAGGCCTTTGACCATATTTCCGGAAGCGGAACGACAGGAACGGTGACAGGCGTATAAAGGACAGCGCCATATCGTGCTATTGGAAAGAATATGGAATTAAGTGCAATCGGCATCATGGCTTTTCTTCGTCGCATGACGCTGCTGGCTGCCGTAGCGGTCGCGATCTCCATAGGCGCGCCGACTTCAGCACCGGCCGCCAACCCTGTTCTCGGCAAGATAGGAGGCTCATCGAGCACCGCGCAGCAGGGGTCGCTGGACTCGTTTCTTGAAGACGCGCGGAAGGCCGGTTCGACCGTCATCGTCGTCCAGCCAAACCAGCCAAAGCCGTCGGAGCAGCCCGGGCCTATGGGCATGTCGCTTTCGAACACCAGTCTTTTGCAAGCGCGCGCGAACGTCTCCAAGATGTTCCACAACACAAGGCTGTTCGTGGCTGGCCTGCCCGCCATCCTGAAATCGGCCGGACCCGACGGCACGATGCTTTGGGTGGCGCAGGCGCTGGCGACGGCATTCGGCGGACTGATGCTCGGCACATTGCTCTTCCGGGCAACCGCGCGATGGGGCCGCGATCATTTCGGCTATGTCTACAATCCGAACGAGAAGCGGCGTTCCGGCAAGCTGCAATATCTGCTCGGGCGTGCCGGATGGATGCTGATCTCGACCGCGATGATGTTCGTCACCGCCGTCCTGGTGGCGGTGATTTTCGATACCGGGGAGGAAGCGTCGCGCAGGACGATCTTCGTGATCGTCTCTACCTATGCCGGCTACAAGATCCTGCGCCATGCGATCCTCTACAACTTCCTCGCTCCCGATGTCCCGGCCCACCGCCTCATCAACCTGTCCAATGAGGCCGCGCACAGGCTCTATCGGGACTGGTCCGTGGTTCTGGGTATCTCCGCTTTCATCATCGGGATATGCCGCTGGATCCAGGCGCTGGAACTCAACAACGACGCGCACCGGCTGGGCTTCATCATCGGGATGCTCATCTCGGCGGCGCTGTTCGGCCTACTGGCGATCCGGCACCGCAACGAATTCTTCGACATCCTGCTCGGTACGGGCGATCCCAAGCGAAAGCCGGCCTGGAGGCGTGTAATCGCGCTTTCCGCGCTGCCGCTCACCCTCATCTATCTGGCGGCCGCATGGTTCGTCAGTTCCGTACGCCTGTCGCTGGGCTTCCCCGGCGGCTACCTTCTGGTCGGCGCGCCGATCATCGTCTTCGTGGTGGCCATCCTGGCCTATGGCGTCGCCATCTACGTTCTCGAGCTCATCTACGAGGCACGCGCTACTGCCTTCCGACGCGAGCAGATCCTCAAATCGCTGGCCGAACACCGCGCCTGGCGCCGGGCACAAGCGGCGCAGGAAATCGCCGCGAGCCGCAGCGAGGATGAACGCGATCTCCTCGAAGACGGCGAGGAAATGAACGTACACGCCCCTCTCGAGAGGCCGAAGGACCGGTCGCGAGAGTTCCAGCCGGCGTTCAAGGATTTCTTCGAGAACACTATCCTGGCGATTATCCTGATCGTTTCGGTCGGCGGCCTGGCACGCCTGTGGGGCCTCGATATGGACAGCGCTTGGGGCCAGGCACTTACCTCGACGCTCGATATCGCGCTTATCCTTTTCCTGGCCGGGTCGAGCTACCGCGCCATCAACAACTTCATCGACACCAAGATCATCGAGGAAGGCGGCAGCCTCGACGACCACCCCATCAATCCCGCAGATGGGGATGCCGAGATCGGACGCGGCCAATCGCGACTGGCGACGCTCCTGCCGGTGTCCGCAACGTCATCATCTGCGCGATCGTGGCGTTCGCCTTCATCTTCGTCCTGTCCTATCTCGGCGTGAACGTCGCGCCGCTCTTCGCCGGCGCCGGCCTGGTCGGCATCGCCATCGGCTTCGGCGCTCAGACACTGATCCGGGACATCTTCTCCGGCGCGTTCTTCCTGATCGACGACGCTTTCCGCAAGGGCGAGTATGTCGAGATCGGGCAGGTCAAGGGCGTCGTCGAAAAGATATCCATGCGCTCCTTCCAGCTCCGGCACCAACTCGGCGCGCTGCACACGGTCCCCTTTGGCGAGATCAAGCAGTTGACCAACTATTCGCGCGACTGGGTGATAATGAAGCTGCCGCTCAGGCTGACCTACGACACCGATGTCGAGAAGGTGCGCAAGCTCATAAAGAAACTCGGCGAGCAACTGCTTGCGGACCCGGTGATCGGGCCGCTTTTCGTGCAGCCGCTGAAATCGCAGGGCGTCCATTCCATGGAGGACTCGGCCATGATCATCCGCGTCAAGTACATGACGCGGCCGGGTGACCAGTTCGTCACACGGAAGGTGATCTACGCGGCGATCCGCGAAATCTTCCAACGGGAAGGCGTCCACTTCGCCCATCGCGAGGTGACGGTGAGGCTCGCCGACGGGGTGCATGCGGAGAATCTCACGCCGGAGGAACGCGAGGCGATAGCCGGTTCGGTCAGGGCGGTGCTGGACGAAGAAGACGCGAAACGCAAGGCCCTGCCGAACCCGGGTAAAGCGGCGGCGAGCGCGCTTTGACCACCTTCCCGATGACCATCGAAAGAGCTCTTCCCGACATCGACGCCAGGAGCGTTTTTGGTGCGCGGGAGCCCCGCAAGGCAGCCCGGGAGGCGTGGCGACTTGCGACGGACAGCGGCCTGCCCGCCGATATCCGCAAGGCCAACCGCAAGCGCATTCCCGCCGGGCAACGCGGCCCGTTCGACATCACCGTCGAAGGCCTTCGGTTCCGCGCCTATCCCGCCGAAAACCGCTGCGACCGCGTCATTGTCGGGCGCGGGATACTGCCGGAAGTGTCGGAACACGAATTACTCGGGTCTTTTCTCGGGAATGGGGCGATCTTCATCGATATCGGCGCGAATGTCGGAACCTATGCGCTATGGGCGGCCCGGCGTGTTGGACCCGCCGGGCTGGTGATCGCGTTGGAGCCGCACCCACGCACATTCGCCAAGCTCGAATTCAACCGCGCGGCGAACGGGATGGAGAATGTGCGCTGCCTGAACGTCGCCGCGGGATCGCATGCCGGAACGGCGATGTTGCGTTTCGACGGCGGCGGCAATGTCGGCGGGGCATCGCTGCTGGCCGATGGAGGGATTGGCAACGGTGCCGACGTGGCGGTTGCGGTCAGGCCGCTTGCCGATATCCTCTCGGAAGAGGATGTCCGTCAAATCGATGCCATCAAGGTCGATGTCGAAGGCTACGAGGACCGCGCGTTGCTCCCCTATTTCGATCACGCGCCAAGGGAGTTCTGGCCACACACCGTCATGATCGAGACGGTGCTGCGCGATCGCTGGGAGCGGGACTGCCTCGGCGAACTTGCCGGGCATGGCTATGAGCGCGCTGCCGGAACGGCGGAGAACGTCATCCTGCACCTCGCGCGGTGACGATTATGCCATTCCATTAGGCCAATGTGCCGCGAACATCAGGCCTTGCGATAGAACGTCTCGCCCACGACGAAGCCGTCGAGACCCGTTACGCGCGCGTAACGGGCGAGATCGGAGAGGCGGTTGATAAAACCCTTGCCGTTGAAATTGAGCGAGGTGTTGCAAAGCACGCCGAAGCCGGTCCTGTCACGAAACGTCGAAAGCAGGGCATGCATGCGCGGATTGTCGGTGACCGAAACAGTCTGCGCGCGCGCCGAACCGTCGACATGGGTGACAGCCTTCAGCTCGGCGTCCAGAACGCGCTGGAAATAGAGCATATGCGGGCTCGGACCGTGATTCTCGAAGAGCCGGCCAAATTCCTCCTCCATGACGATGGGCGCGATGGGGCGGAAACCCTCACGCTTCTTGATCGTGTTCAGGCGAGTATGAGTTTCCGCCGTGAAAGGTGCGGCGATCAGCGAGCGATTGCCAAGCGCGCGCGGCCCGATCTCGTAACGACCCTCTACCCACGCTAAGACGGCTCCGGCTGCGAGCCGGTCGGCGATCTCCGTATCCGAGAAGGGCCGTGCCTCGAAACCTGAAAGGTCGGCCTCGTCGTGGACGAAATTCTCCCCCGTATAGACCGTCCATTCGATCTTGGCATTGCCGGTCAGGTGGAACTGCGCATCGGCCGCGGTGCCGATCGCCGAGCCGGAATCGTTGGCGCAAGGCTGCACGAAGGTGTCGGCGAAGAGGCCGGAATTACGCCACTGGCTGTTCCAGTCGCAGTTCAATCCACAGCCGCCTGAGATGAGAAGAGGCAGGCCGTCCTTCATCTCGCGTTTGGCGAAATCTTCGAAGCGGGCGAAAATCTCGTTCTGGAAGCGTCGAGCGAGATTCTGGAATTCCGGTGTCGCCAGCCCGATGTCGAAGAAGGGATCGTCAGCAAAATCGGCCTTGCGGAGCGGCGCCGCCACGGCGTCATGCGCGAATATGCGCTCGATCAGGCGGCGTTCCTCCGGCGTGCCGACACTTTCGCGGCCAAAGCCCGCAAGCGCCATCAGCTTGCCGGCATCTTCCCGGCGCGATTTCCGCGCGTCCACAGGGTAGCCCGGATCGGCGAGGCCATAAAGGAAGCCGTATTTATGGCCTGGCCCGCTCATCGGCGCCCCGAGCTTTGTCACGGTGAGCTTTTCGTCAATGCGATAGAAGGAACCGATCACGCCTTCCCAGACCAGCGCGTAGCAGGGCTCGCCTTGCGCAAAGGGCGACATGGCGTAGCTGCCAATGATATGCGACCGCTCGTGTGAAGAGGAAAACCAGCGCACATCGCGGCCCTGAAAACACCAGGGACGCTCCGTGACACTCTCCGGCCCGACCCCGAAATAACCGGCACCGATCGGATCGGCCATTGGACGGAAGGATTTCAGCCAGCCGGAGACGGCGACGACGTCCGGCACGTCTCGCGCAAGCGACAGGCCGTGCAGCATCAATTCCGGCGTGATCGGCGCATAGCGCGGCCCGGAATCCTTCTCCGCCTCGATCGACCACGCCAGCACCCCATCTTCCAGAAGAGTTACATGGCCATCATGACCCGGCTTGTAGGCGAAGATTTTCAAGGGAAGCTCCGGAAGAACTGCGGGATGGGGAGGCAGTTAATCGGAGAAAGATCGAAAGACAACTTCGATGAAATCAAGGCCTCACTGGAAATCGAATGCCGAAAGCCCCGTCACCATCTCATCGAGCCCGAGCGGTCGGGTAACCGGCGGCTCGGCACGGGCGAGGCAGCCGACGCGCTCGCAGAGGCGACAGGCCGGACCAACGGGCGTCGCTACAACACCATCTCCCTTGCCCTTTCCCGCGCCACCCGGCAGCGCCGCGCCATAGACGGTATCGTCGCGAAAGCCGATGTCGCAGCCGAGCAGAAGCGCGGTACGGCGCGGCCTTTCCGTGAACGAACCCTGCGGCCCCTCCAGGGTGCGTGCAACGCAAAGGAATTCGGCGCCGTCCGGCATCTCCACCGCCTCGACCAGGATCTGGCCAGGCTGGGCAAAGGCGGCATGGACCGGCAGTTTCGGGCATTCGCCGCCGAATCTGCTTTGCGGAAAGCCCTCGACGCCCGCACGCCGGAAGCGGTTCCCGGCATGGTCGATCTCCAGCATGAAGAACGGCACGCCCGCCGCGCCCTGGCGCCGCAGCATGGTCAGCCGGTTCGCCGCCTGCTCGAAGGAAACGCCGAAGCGCGAACGCAGCACGTCGATATCGTAGCGGGCGCGCTGCGCGGCGGAGAGGAACGGCCGGTAAGGCATCATCAGCGCATGCGCTGCATAGCGACCAAGCTCGAACCGGGCAAGCCGCCGCGCCTCGTCGGAGGAAAGCTTCAGCGCCTCGATTTCCGCCGCCAGCGCCACATTCATGCGGATCAGGCAGGCTTCCATGGCAATCTCGCGTAACTGGTCGAAGACGGAGAGCCGTTCGGAGACGAAGAGGCGTTGCGTGTGGCGGTCATAGCGGCGGCGCCAATTCGGCATGGTGGCGACCGGCAGCACCCTCACTGCAATGCCGTGCTCGCGCCTTAGCCATGTCTTCAATGCGCCCGCCAAATCGTCCCCCGGATCGAGCAATGCAGTGAAAGCCTCGGCCTCCTCCTCGATCGCCGGAAAATGATTGGGCCGCCTTTCGAGCACCTCCCTCACCTCGTCTACCGGCAGCCGTGCCGCCGAGAGCGCCGTCGCCTTGCCCTCGCGCGCGAGAAGCTCGGAGAGACCGGAAAGACGCACCGCCTGTTCGCGATAGGCGCGGAACAGCTTGACGATGCCGGCGGCTGCGTTCGGCGCGGCCTCGACCACTTCTACGAGTTCCTGGTCACCAGGCAGCTCGCCGGCCAGCAGCGGGTCGGCGAAGACCTCCTTCAGCGCTGCGATCGACGCGCCCGCCCCGGTTTGCAGATCCTCCGGTTCCACGTGATAAGCGGAGGCAAGCTTCAGGATCAGCTGCACCGTCAGCGGACGCTGGTTGCGCTCGATGAGATTGAGATAGGACGGCGAGATACCCAGCCCGTCTGCCATCGCGGTCTGCGTCAGGCCGAGTGAATTGCGAATGCGGCGGATACGTGGGCCCGCGAAGATTTTCTGGTCGGCCATTTCAGCCTTTTTGACAGGATTGTTACAAAACGGCCGGCTGCCGCCCTGACCAACACATTTACATCCTTTACATCGTTACATCTTAGCTGCGTAAAAATCCATACAGCGTTTCTCGATTTTTCCGCGCATCTACACCAATTTTCTCGACTGTTTTGCAGCGCAATGTAAATCAAGTCACAGGAATATCTCATTCCTCCCGAGACGATGCCCATTCCGAATGGGCGCGAGTGAGAAGACAGGAGAAACCATGACTGATTTTTACAACCTTGTTCCGTCCGCGCCCGAAGGCCGCTTCGATCACGTCGAGCGGTCCTATTCGCCGCAAGACGTCGAGCGGCTGCGCGGCTCGGTCCGCATCCGCCATACGCTTGCCGAAGAGGGTGCCAACCGGTTGTGGCAACTCGTCCATCAGGGCGATTTCGTCAACGCGCTCGGCGCCGTCACCGGCAACCAGGCCATGCAGCAGGTGCGCGCCGGCCTGAAGGCGATCTATCTGTCCGGCTGGCAGGTCGCCGCCGATGCCAACACCGCTTCGGCGATGTATCCGGACCAGTCGCTCTATCCGGCCAACGCCGCCCCGGAACTCGTCCGCCGCATCAACCGCACCTTGCAGCGCGCCGATCAGATCGAGGTTTCGGAAGGCAAGGGCCTTTCCGTCGAGACGTGGTTCGCGCCGATCGTTGCGGATGCGGAAGCCGGCTTCGGCGGGCCGCTCAACGCCTTCGAGATCATGAAAGCCTTCATCGAGGCGGGCGCGGCCGGCGTCCACTATGAAGACCAGCTTGCATCGGAAAAGAAGTGCGGCCATCTCGGCGGCAAGGTGCTGATCCCAACCGCGGCCCATATCCGCAACCTGACGGCCGCCCGCCTCGCGGCCGATGTGATGGGCACGCCGACGCTGGTGGTCGCGCGCACCGACGCGGAAGCGGCGAAGCTGCTCACCTCGGATATCGACGAGCGCGACCGGCCCTTCGTCGACTACGACGCCGGCCGCACGCCGGAAGGGTTCTTCCATGTCCGCAACGGGCTGGAACCCTGCATCGCCCGCGCGATCGCCTATGCGCCATACGCGGACCTGATCTGGTGCGAGACCTCCAAGCCGGATCTCGAGCAGGCGAGGAAATTCGCCGAAGGCGTGCGCCGGCACCACCCGGACCAGCTTCTGGCCTATAATTGCTCGCCATCGTTCAACTGGAAGAAGAACCTCGACGAGGCGACGATAGCCAAGTTCCAGAGCGAACTCGGCGCCATGGGCTACAAGTTCCAGTTTATCACGCTGGCCGGGTTCCACCAGCTCAACCACGGTATGTTCGAACTGGCGCGCGGCTACAAGGACCGGCAGATGGCGGCCTATTCGGAGTTGCAGGAGGCGGAGTTCGCCTCGGAAGCGAACGGCTATACCGCCACCAAACATCAGCGCGAGGTCGGAACGGGCTATTTCGACGCCGTCTCGATGGCGATCACCGGCGGCAAGTCGTCCACCACGGCGATGCACGGCTCTACCGAGCACGACCAGTTCCGACCGGAGGAGAAGGCGGAGTTCAGGCCCGCCGCCGAATAGCCACCAGGGAGGCGGCTCTCGGAGCCGCCTCTTCATCACCGACAACGGCGGACAGACAGGAAGGAGAACCTCGATGGGATCTATCGCCAAAGTCAAGGAACGCGCGGAAGAGCAATCGTCCGCCATGAACACCGATCAGCAGGCGGCCATCCGCATGCTGGCCAACGACCTTCATCGGCTCAATCAGTCGGTGATGAAGGCTGTCGAGGCCGGCGTTTCGGTCGAGCTCGTCCGCTCAGCCCGCCACCATGGCGGCAATGGAAACTGGGGCGACTTGCTTATCCCTGTCGTGGTCACGCAGAGCGCGGCATGAAGGAACTGAAGGGCAGACAGACGTACTCCCGAGCCACGGCGGCGAATATTTGCAAGGCTGCGCAACCATGGAGCAGTTACGCAGCCTTTTAAAAATTCTGTTGAAAGAATTTTCGATCACTAAAACTCGTCCTTGGCGATCAACCCAATCTTAATGGTGCATCACTACCGTCCTCAACCATACATTGAATCGATGGACGGTGGGCGCGATGCCGGAAATGATTTTTGAGCGGCTGCGTCACTTTGGAGTGCACGCGGACATCGTTCGGCAGCCCAATGCTCAAGCGGCGAACCTGTCCCTCGCCCTGATCGTCTGCCCTTCACCGATCAATCGCATCGTCGTATCGCGGATCGCGGAGCAGGCGGGGCTGAAAGTCGTTTGCGAGACGGCGCAGGGTACCAGGCAGGCGCTATTCTCGCGGCAGCCTGGCCTCGTCATTCTGGACTGCGGCCCCAATCATGAGGAACTCCATCCAATCGCGCCTGCTATCATCGATCATCGACGCGCCTCCGGAAGCAGACTGCCGATGTTGATCGTGCTTTCGACCAAAAACCTGCCGGCGGATTCGCCTTTCACGAATATTGCCGATGTCATCATCGCCAAGCCGATCACACCGGATGCCTTGCAACCGAAGATCGAGCAGCTTGTGGAAGACGCACGCGGATAGTGTACTCCCATTCCCGGCCCTTCCCTTCCCGCTCCGGCGCCGGCTATACTTCATCAGGGCAAGCAGCTGGTGATAAATGGTTTCTGAAAAGAAGGGTGTCCGGCCTGCCGGCCGCAGCGCTCGGGTGCGCACGCCGACTTTCGTGAAGAACGAACGTGGGGTCCGCAACTGGAAGGAAGCGCGCGGGTGGCTCGAATGGCGTGGCATCGAGGATATCGAATGCATCACGCCCGACCAGGCCGGTGTCGCACGCGGCAAGATGATGCCGACAAAGAAATTCACCTCCAACACATCGCTCGCGCTGCCTTCGGCCGTCTTCATGGCGACAATCTCCGGAAGGTATCCGGAAGACGGCAATGGCTTCGCCTACCCGGAGGACGACGGCGATCTGAAGCTGGTGCCGGACCTCTCGACGCTGTGTGTGGTGCCGTGGGAGGACGATCCGACCGCGCAGGTGATTTGCGACCTCGTGCATCAGGACGGACGCAGCGTCGAATTCGCGCCGCGCAACGTGCTGAAGAAGGTGGTCGCCGCGTATGAGGCGCTGGGCTACCGCCCGGTCGTCGCGCCGGAGATAGAATTCTATCTGGTGCGCAAGAACCCCGACCCCGATTACCCGCTCGTCCCTCCGGTCGGCCGTTCCGGTCGCCCTATCGGCGGCGGCCAGGGATATTCGATCGCGGGCGTCAACGAATTCGACGAGCTGATCGATGACATCTACCATTTCTGCGAGGGCCAGGGACTTGAGATCGACACGTTGATCCACGAGGAGGGCGCGGGTCAGCTCGAGATCAACCTTCGCCACGGCGACCCGGTCGCGCTCGCCGACCAGGTCTTCATGTTCAAGCGTACCATCCGCGAGGCGGCGCTGAAGCACGACACCTACGCCACCTTCATGGCCAAACCCATCCAGGGGCAGCCGGGCTCCGCGATGCACATCCATCAGTCCGTCCTCCAGATCAAGAGCGGCAACAACATCTTCACGACGGAGAACGGCGATGAATCCGACGCGTTCCGCCACTTCATCGGCGGCATGCAGCATCACGTACCGAGCGCACTCGTCATGTTTGCGCCGTACGTGAATTCCTACCGGCGCCTGACACAGGGCGCTTCGGCCCCGGTCAACACGAAATGGGGCTACGACAATCGCACCACCGCCTTCCGCGTGCCGCGCTCGGAGCCGGCCGGGCGTCGTATCGAAAACCGTATCCCCTCTTCCGACGCCAATCCCTATCTGGCGCTTGCCGCTTCGCTCGCCTGCGGGCTGATAGGCATGCAGAAAAGGGAAATGCCCGATCAGCCCGTCGGTATCGCGGCCAATGAAGACGAGATCGAACTGCCACGCGGCCTTCTTGAAGCGGTGGAACTGTTCGAGCAGGACGAGGCGCTGACGGAACTTCTCGGCCAGCCCTTCACCTCCACCTATGCAGCGATCAAGCGCACCGAGTTCGAGACCTTCATGGAGGTCATCAGCCCGTGGGAGCGGGAATATCTGCTGTTGAATGTGTGAGTGGAACCCGATGCCTTTGGGCCGACGCTTCGAACCGTGTGACTAGATCATGGCCTATCAGTCGCCCGTTTCGCCAGGCCACTCGTGGTATGAAGATTCAGTAGAAAACCGGCCAACCTATCCCCCACTGGACAGTAGTCGCCGCGCCGATGTCGCTATCGTCGGGGGTGGCTTCACCGGCCTTTCGGCGGCAGCGCATCTGGCAAAGGCGGGGATCGATGTGACACTTGTCGAGGCGCATCGTTTTGGCGATGGGGCGTCCGGCCGCAATGGCGGGCAGCTCGGCACCGGCCAGCGGGCGTGGGCGGAGGAACTGCAAGCCGAGTTCGGCTTCACCCGCGCCAAGGCGCTGTTCGATCTCGCCGAGGAGGCCAAGGCGCATATCCTCGATTTCGCGGCAGCGAACCATATCGAGATCGACTATCTGCCCGGCCAGATGTCGGTTGCGCACAAGAAGAGATACGTGAAGAGCTACGAGGCGCACGCGGCGATCATGCGCGAACGCTTCGGCTACGGGCATATAAATTTCATGGACGCGCGCGAGACGACAGAGCGGCTTGGCTCCTCCATCTATTTCGGCGGCGTTCGCGATACAGGCACCGGCCATATCCATCCGATGAAGCTTGCCATCGGTACAGCACGCGTGGCGGCGGAAGCTGGCGCGCATCTTTTCGAGAACACACGCGCCACCGACATCACGTCGGCCGGCGGCAAGGTAAAGGTCACTACGGACCGGGGTACGATCACCGCCGACAAGGCGCTGATCGCCGTCAACGCCTATGGCGGCGATCTGGAGCCCGTCAGCGCGGCGCATGTCATGCCGATCGGCTCATTCATCGGCGCGACCGTGCCGCTCGGCAAAGACAGCCCGGTGCTACCCGGCTTCGAGGCGGTCGACGATTCGCGTTTCGTGGTGTGCTATTTTCGCCGAACCGGGGACGGGCGGCTGCTGTTTGGCGGGCGCGAAATCTACTCGACCACGGAGCCCGCCGGCATCAGGAATGCCATCCGCCGACAGATCGCCGAGGTCTATCCTGCACTCAAGGAGGTCGAGATCACACATACATGGGGCGGCTATGTCGGCATCACCATGCCGCGCAAGCCCTTCGTGCGGGAAGTGATGCCGAATGTCATCTCGGCAGGCGGCTATTCCGGGCATGGCGTCATGCTGTCCAACTTCACCGGCAAGCTCTATGCCGAAATGGTGGCCGGCAACCGTGACCGGTTGAAGCTTTTGGAAGAGCTGCAGATACCACCCTTCCCCGGCGGTCGGCTCCTGCGTCGGCCGCTGCTTTTCCTCGCGCTCAACTGGTATGCGCTGAGGGACAGGCTATAATCAAGGCAAGGCAGCGCGAACGGTTCGAGAAGAAACCTGCGGCCGCAAGCATATTCTCTCCGATGCGGATTTTTCGGAATGATTTTGCTACGGCTTCCCTTACACTTCTGACATCTTCCGCCGCCGATCAACCCAGCTTTTCAGGAACACAGCCATGAAATGGTTTACCTCCCTCGTCGCCGCCGGCGCACTCGGCCTCCTGGCGGCACTGCCCGTACAGGCGGCTTCACTCGACAAGATCAAGGAAGCGGGCGTCTTCCGCATCGGTACGGAAGGCACTTACGCGCCCTTCACCTATCACGATTCCTCCAACAAGCTGGTCGGCTTCGATGTCGAGATCGGCGAGGCGATAGCGGAGAAACTCGGCGTGAAAGCCCAGTTCCTCGAAGGTAAGTGGGACGGGCTGATCGCCGGCCTCGACGGCGACCGCTACGACGCCGTCATCAACCAGGTCGGCATCACGGAGGCGCGCAAGAAGAAATACGACTTCTCAGACCCCTATATCGTGTCGAAAGCGGTACTGATCGTTCGCGGCGACAATACGGAAATCCATGGTTTCGCCGATCTCAAAGGCAAGAAGTCGGCCCAGACGCTGACCTCCAATTTCGGCAAGCTGGCGGAACAGAGCGGCGCCGAACTCGTCGGCACCGACGGCTTCGACCAGTCGATTCAACTCGTGCTCAACGGCCGCGCCGACGCCACCATCAACGACAGCCTGTCCTTCCTCGACTTCAAGAAGCACAAGCCGGACGCTAATGTGAAGATCGTCGCGCAGGAGGCCAATGCCGACCATTCCGGCGTCATCATCGCCAAGGGCGAGCCGAAGCTCCTGGCCGCCATCAACAAGGCCCTCGCCGATATCAAGGCAGACGGCACCTACCAGAAGATCGCTGACAAATATTTCGGGCAGGACGTCTCCGAGTAAAGACACAAGCCGCCAGACGGCCCTCGCATTGACCACCGCACGGAACGGCCGCAAGGTCGCCCGTGCGGTTTTTTCCTGTTGCCGTGTCTTTCCCTGAGGAGCGCATATGCTGCCCCATTGGCTCCAGTTGATGATCGAATCGCTCGCCCCCCTGTTATGGGCGGCGATCAAATTCACGGCCCCGCTGACGCTACTTTCCTTCGCGCTGGGTCTGGTCCTCGGGCTCGTCGTGGCGCTGATCCGGCTGTTCGGACCGCGGCCGCTGGTGCCCGTCGTGCGCTTCTACGTATGGATCATCCGCGGCACACCGCTTCTGGTGCAGCTCTTTCTCATCTTCTACGGCCTGCCATCCGTCGGCGTGGTGCTCGATGCATTCCCCGCCGCATTGATCGGCTTCACGCTCAATATCGGCGCCTATACGTCGGAGATCATCCGTGCCGTCATCGCCTCGGTGCCGCGCGGTCAATGGGAAGCGGCCTATTCGATCGGCATGACATGGCGGCAGGCCATGCAGCGCACGATCCTGCCGCAGGCGGCGCGCGTCGCCGTGCCGCCGCTCTCCAACTCCTTCATCTCGCTGGTCAAGGATACCTCGCTCGCCGCCGCGATCACCGTGCCGGAGCTTTTCCAGGCGGCGCAGCGCATCGTCGCCACCACCTATGAACCGCTCATCCTCTATATCGAGGCGGCTCTCATCTATCTGGTGATGAGTTCAGTGCTTTCCTCGCTTCAGACGAAGCTGGAAGCGCGGCTCGGCCGCTATGGCGGCTATATCGAGGCGCGCTCATGATCGGGCTCACCAAAATCGAGAAGGCCTTCGGCGACCTCAACGTCCTGAAGGGCATCACGCAGAACTTCCGCGAAGGCGGTGTTACGGCGCTGATCGGGCCGTCCGGCGGCGGCAAGAGCACGCTTCTGCGCTGCATCAACCTCTTGGAGATTCCGACCTCCGGGACGGTACGCATCGGCGAGGACAAGATAGAATTCCATCCCGGCGGCAAGGTCGCCACGGCGGCTGTCCAGAAGCTGCGTCGGCAGACCGGCATGATTTTCCAGAATTTCCAACTCTTCCCGCATCGCACAGCGATCGAGAACGTCATGGAAGGGCTGATCGTCGTGCTTCGCTGGCCGAAGGAGAAAGCGCACGGGCGCGCGCTCGAACTTCTCGACAAGGTCGGCATGCGCGAGAAGGCCGACGCCTGGCCGGCCAACCTTTCCGGCGGCCAGCAGCAGCGTGTCGCCATCGCACGAGCGCTAGCGCCCTCGCCGCGCGTGCTCCTCTGCGACGAGCCGACCTCGGCGCTCGACCCGGAACTTGCGGAAGAGGTCGTGGACGTGCTCGGCCAGCTTGCGCGCGAGGGAACGACCATGGTGATGGCCACGCACGATCTGCGGCTCGCTTCAAGCGTCGCCGATGAAGTCGTCTTCCTCGACCAGGGCGAGGTGGTCGAGACCGGTCCGGCGCGCGAACTCTTCGACAACCCACAGCGCCAGCGCACCAAGCGCTTCATCGCCTCGCTGAGGCAGGAGCAATCGGAGACCGGGTAACGAGACCTTTATACGCTTAGATGCAGCGGCCGCCATCGACCTCCAGCGCCACGCCGGTGATGAACTCGGCTTCGTCGGAGGCGAGCCAGAGCGCGGCGTTGGCGATGTCCAACGGCGTCGACAGCCGGCCGAGCGGGATCGAAGCACGGAACAGCGCGCGTTTCTCCGGCGTGTCCTCCCCCATGAACTGCGCCAGCATGCCGGTTTCGCCGGCGACGGGACACAGGCAGTTGACGCGGATATTCTTCGGCGCAAGCTCGACCGCCATCGACTTGGTGGCAGTGATCGCCCATCCCTTGGAGGAATTATACCAGGTCAGTCCCGGCCGCGGCCTCAAGCCCGCCGTCGAGGCCGTGGTGATGATGGAGCCGCCACCCTGCTTCTCCATGACCGGCACCACCGCCAGCGCGGCAAGGTAGATCGCCTTCATGTTGACGGCGACGATCGTGTCGAAGGTCTTCTCGTCGACCTTCAGCATGTCGCCATTGCGATGCGTGTAACCGGCATTGTTGACCATGATGTCGAGACGGCCGAAGCGGTCGGTCGCCAGCCTGACCATCGCATCGACATCGGCGCGCTGCGCAACATCGGCCTTGCAGGCGACAGCCGCGGCGCCGATCTCGCCTGCGACGCGCTCGGCGCCCGCGCCGTTCAGGTCCGCCACGACCACCTTCGCGCCTTCCTCGGCGAAGCGCTTCGCCATGCCCTCGCCGAAGCCCGACGCCGCGCCGGTGACGATTGCGACCTTACCCTTGAGACGGTCCATGCGTATTTTCCTGCTCTGAAATCCGAATTACCCGTGATTGAAGACGATCGTCTTGGTCGCCGACATGTCGTAGAGCGCCTCGAAGCCTTTCTCGCGGCCGTGGCCGGAGCGCTTGAAGCCGCCGAACGGCAGTTCGATGCCGCCGCCAGCGCCGTAACCGTTGACGAAGACCTGACCCGCGCGGACCTTCTTGGCGACGCGGTGCTGGCGCGCGCCGTCCTTCGTCCAGACACCCGCGACAAGCCCATATTCGGTATCGTTGGCGAGGCGGATCGCCTCGGCCTCGCCTTCGAACGGGAACAGCGTCAGCACCGGGCCGAATACTTCCTCCTGCGCGATCGCTACATTTGGATCGACCGCGCCGAAGAGCGCGGGCCGCACATAATAGCCACCCGAAGGCGCATCGGGCTCGACAGAGCCTTCGGCCAGAACCGGGACACCGGCTTCGCGCGCGGCCGCCACATAGCCCTCGACGCGCTCCTTTTGCTTCGGGTTGATCATGGAGCCGAGATCGCGGTCCGCGTCGTGCGGTGCGGCAACGAGCTTCGAGAAGCGTTCCGCGAGCCCCCCGGCCAGCTTCTCGTATATCGGTTTCTCGATCAGGATGCGGCTGCCGGCCGAGCAGGTCTGGCCACCGTTCTGGATGATGGCGTTGACCAGTACCGGCAGCGCCGCCTCGATATCGGCGTCGGCGAAGACGATCTGCGGGGACTTGCCGCCGAGTTCCATGGTGACGCCGCGATTGTTGATCGCCGCCGCCTGCTGGATCGCGGTGCCGGTAAGGGGCGACCCGGTAAAGGTGACGTAATCCACGTCCGGATGCGCCGAAAGCGCAGCACCCGCGTCGCGACCGTAGCCGGTGATGACGTTCAGTACGCCGGCCGGAATGCCGGCTTCCAGCGCGAGTTCCGCCACGCGAAGCGCGGTCAACGAGGCGTCCTCCGCCGGCTTCACCACCAGCGTGTTGCCCATTGCAAGCGCAGCACCGACTACGCGCGCGGTGATCTGCAACGGATAGTTCCAGGGTACGATACCGGCCACGACGCCGTGCGGTTCGCGCAATGTCAACGCGGTGAACCCTTCCAGGAAGGGGATAGTGTCGCCATGGATCTTGTCGCCGGCACCGCCGTAGAATTCGTAATAGCGCATGGTGGCGACGACATCGGCCTTGCCCTGACGAATCGGCTTGCCGGTGTCGCGCGATTCCAGGGCCGCCAGTTCCTCGCCGTTCTTCTCGACAAGCTGGTAGAGCCGGGTGAGGCAACGCCCGCGCTCCACCGCAGGCATGCGGCCCCAGGGACCTTCCTCGAAAGCACGGCGCGCGGCCTTCACGGCGCGGTCGACATCGGCTTCGCCGGAAGCCGGGATCGATGCGAATACCTTGCCGTCGGAAGGCGAGGCGACATCGATGCGCTGGCCCGAAAGCGAATCTGTCGGCTTGCCGTCGACGATCTGCATGAAGGCGAGGCCTTCGGCCACGGTGCGTGAAAGATGAGCGCCCATAGTGGCATTTCTCCTTGCTTCTGTGGCAGTGCCGCACCAATTTGACCGCATGTGCGCATGTGCCGGGCATTCCGCCGCGTCCGTGAAACGCCTCCCTATTCGACCTGTCAAGGCTGATGCGGACACTCGGTCGCAGTAGCCAAATTAAATCGATTAGATTATAGGACGGCATCGCTTCGGCGATCGCCATGAAGATGGACAGACAATGACCAGCCAGACCATTCCCGTCGATCCATTCGATTTCATCGTTTTCGGGGGCACGGGCGACCTTGCCGAGCGCAAACTTCTGCCGGCGCTCTACCAAAGGCAGATCGCAGGGCAATTTTCCGAACCCACCCGCATCATCGGCGTTTCGCGCTCGAAGATGTCCGACAAGGCCTATCGGGAGTTCGCCGAGAAGGCGATCACGGAGCATGTCGACGCCAAGGAAATCGACAAGAAAGCGCTTTCGACGTTCCTCGATCGACTCTCCTGGGTTTCGGCGGACGCCACTTCCGGCACCGGCTTTGAAGACCTCAAGAAAGCGGTTGGCAAGAGCGAATGCATCCGCGTCTTCTACATGGCGGTGGCGCCGTCGATCTTCGGCGAGATCGCGGCGAAGCTGAAATCGCACGGGCTGCTGACGCCGAACTCGCGCATCGTCGTGGAAAAGCCGATAGGCCGCGACCTCGCTTCCGCGAAGGCGCTGAACGATGAAATCGGCGCGGTCTTCGATGAGCAGCAGATCTTCCGCATCGATCACTATCTCGGCAAGGAGACGGTGCAGAATTTGATGGTGCTGCGCTTCGGCAACGCGCTCTACGAGCCGCTCTGGAACAACGCCCATATCGACCATGTGCAGATCACCGTCGCCGAGACGGTGGGGCTCGAGGGCCGCGCCGGCTATTATGACAAGGCCGGTGCGCTACGCGACATGGTGCAGAACCACATGCTGCAACTCCTCTGCCTCGTCGCCATGGAGCCGCCGGCCTCGATGGACGCAGACGCGGTGCGCGACGAGAAGCTGAAGATCCTGCGTTCGCTGAAGCATATCGAGAACGGCAACGCACAGAAAAACACCGTGCGCGGCCAGTATCGCGCCGGCGCCTCCGCCGACGGGCCGGTAAAGGGCTATCTCGAAGAACTCGGCAACAATGAAAGCGAGACCGAGACCTTCGTCGCCATCAAGGCGGAGATCGAGAACTGGCGCTGGGCCGGTGTTCCCTTCTATCTCCGCACCGGCAAGCGGCTTGCCGCGCGCGTCTCGGAGATCGTCATCGAATTCAAGCAGATACCGCATTCGATCTTCGGCGAAAGCGCCGGCCGGCCGGTCGCCAACCAGCTCGTCATCCGCCTGCAGCCGGGCGAGGGCGTCAAGCAATGGATCATGATCAAGGATCCGGGGCCGGGCGGCATGCGGCTCCGCCACGTGCCGCTCGACATGAGCTTTGCGCAGGCCTTCGAGGTGCGCAATCCGGACGCCTATGAACGGCTCATCATGGACGTGGTGCGCGGCAACCAGACGCTGTTCATGCGCCGCGACGAGGTGGAGGCGGCATGGAGCTGGATCGACACGATTCAGGCCGCCTGGGAAGACACGCATCAGGAACCGCAGGGCTACACTGCCGGCACGTGGGGGCCATCGGCTTCCATCGCGCTCATAGAGCGCGACGGGCGGACATGGCACGAGAGCAATTAGGTCAGCGGAGATGACTACGCCTCGGCACCACTGGCACGAATTCGCGACGCCCGAGACGCTGGCGAAGACGTTCGCCAGCCGCATCGCCGATGTGCTGACCGAGGCAATCAAGGCGCGCGGCAAGGCGCTGCTTGCTGTCTCCGGCGGCACCACGCCGATCCATCTGTTCAAAATGCTTTCCGAAACGGAGCTCGACTGGCGGCAGGTGACCATCACGCTGGTGGACGAACGCTTCGTGCCGCCGGCTTCGCCGCGTTCGAACGAAGGGCTGGCGCGCCGGGACCTCCTGCGAGGCAAAGCTGCTGCCGCGAATTTCGTCGGTCTTTATTATGGGGCCGCAACCGTCGAGGAAGCCGCAAAAAAGGCGGAAGCGGCGCTTTCCACCCTCCCCTATCCGTTCGACTTCGTCGTGCTCGGCATGGGACCGGACGGCCATACGGCGTCTTTCTTCCCGGACGATCCCGATCTCGCGCGGCCGCTCGACCTTTCCGGCAAGCGCATCGTGCTGCCGATCCACGCGACAAGCGCCGGCGAGCCGCGCCTCACCTTCTCGCTGCCGAAGCTGGTCGAAGCGCGGCACCTCGCCCTGCATATCGAAGGGGCCGACAAGAAGCAGGTGCTGGAAAAGGCGCTGGGCGATGGACCGCGCCTTCCCATCCGGGCCGTCTTCGATGCCGCGAAAAAGCCGGTCGAGATATACTGGGCTCCGAAACCCGGCGGGAAGGACTGAACCGCAACCAACCGTCGCCGGACGGGAGGACCGGCGCGAGGAAGGGAACATGAAATGAGCGCGCATCGGCAATTGATGGCGGTCACTGACCGCATCCGCGAACGCTCGAAAGTCTCGCGCGAGGCCTATCTGGAGCGCATCGCCGGCGCGGCCGGCGGAACCGTCAAGCGCTCCACCCTCTCCTGCGGAAATCTCGCCCACGGCTTCGCCGCCTGCGCCACGCACGACAAGGCCGCGCTGGCCGGCAACGAGGTCCCCAATCTCGGCATCATCACCGCTTATAACGACATGCTCTCGGCGCATCAGCCTTACGAAACCTATCCGGCGCTGATCCGCGAGGCTGCGCGCGAGGCGGGCGGCGTGGCGCAGGTCGCCGGCGGCGTGCCGGCGATGTGCGACGGCATCACGCAGGGCCAGCCCGGCATGGAACTGTCGCTCTTCTCGCGCGACGTGATCGCGATGGCCGCGGCCATCGGCCTCTCACACAACATGTTCGACGCCGCCGTCTTCCTCGGCATCTGCGACAAGATCGTGCCGGGCCTGGCGATTGCAGCCCTTTCCTTCGGCCATCTGCCGGCGGTGTTCATCCCGGCCGGGCCGATGCCGTCGGGTATCTCGAACGACGAGAAATCGGCTGTCCGGCAACTCTACGCCGAAGGGCGGGTCGGGCGCGCCGAGTTGCTGGAGGCAGAGTCGAAATCCTATCACAGTCCCGGCACCTGCACCTTCTACGGCACAGCCAACTCCAACCAGATGCTGATGGAGATCATGGGTCTGCATATGCCGGGTGCCTCCTTCGTCAATCCGGGCACGAAGCTGCGCGACGCGCTGACCAGGGAGGCGGCGAAGCGGGCGCTCGCCATCACCCATCTCGGCAACGCCTATACGCCGGTCGGGCGCATGATCGACGAACGCGCGATCGTCAACGGTGTGGTCGGGCTGAACGCCACGGGTGGCTCGACCAACCACACGATCCACCTGATCGCCATCGCCGCGGCAGCCGGCATTCGGCTGACCTGGCAGGACATTTCAGATATTTCGGATATCGTCCCTCTGCTCGCGCGCGTCTATCCGAATGGCATGGCCGACGTGAATCATTTCCAGGCGGCGGGCGGCATGGGCTTCCTCATCCGCGAACTGCTAGACGCTGGCCTCCTTCACGAGGACGTACAGACTGTCTGGGGTGACGGCCTCAGGGCCTATGCGGTCGAGGCGAAGCTCGGCGCGGACGGTTCCGTCGTGCGCGAGCCGGCGCCCGAGAAAAGCCATGACGAGAAAGTGCTGGCGCCGGTGGGTCAGGCATTCCAGCCGACCGGCGGCATCCGCGTGCTGTCCGGCAATCTCGGCCATGCCATCATCAAGGTCTCGGCGGTGAAGCCCGATCGGCGCATCGTCGAGGCGCCGGCCATCGTCTTCGACGATCAGGAAGAACTGCAGGACGCGTTCCGCGCCGGCAAGCTCAATCGCGATTTCGTCGCCATCATCCGCTTCCAGGGGCCGAAGGCGAACGGCATGCCGGAACTCCACCGGCTGACGCCGACGCTCGGTATCTTGCAGGACCGTGGGTACAAGGTGGCGCTGGTGACCGACGGGCGCATGTCGGGTGCTTCAGGCAAGGTGCCGGCGGCGATCCATGTCACGCCGGAAGCGTCGGAAGGCGGCGCCATCGGCAGGGTGCAGGACGGCGATCTGGTGCGCCTTGACGCGGCAGCCGGCACGCTGGAGGTACTCGGTGACTCAGAGGCCTTCGCCGCTCGGCCACGTCCGGTAAAGGACCTTTCCGCCAACGGCTTCGGCCATGGGCGCGAACTCTTCGCCGCATTGCGAGCCAATGTCGGACGGGCCGATACCGGCGCCAGCGTCTTCGCCTGAGGAAGAGTGAATTGTTTCTGCGGCGCGGCTCGCTTATCTTGTCGGAACAGTGTCCGGACAGATCGTCATGATGGCAGTACAGAAACGGAAGCTTGGGGCGATAGCCGTGATCCTGCCGGCAATGTTGTTGGCAGCCTCATCCGCCTGGGCTGACAGCAGCGCCAAATCCACCGATGGCAGTCTGCCCGGTGTCCGACAGCAACAACCGATCGCCAGCCATGACGGGGTCTATCCGCCGGAGCCCGAGCCGACGGAGCAGGCCAATAACGGGACTGACTTCAACATCGGCGACATGAAGGTCAGCATACACGGCTATATCAGTTACGCTGTCGGCTTCGGCAAACCGATGCCTGGCAAGGGCTACCGGAGATAGCCAGCCTATTGTGCGTCCTTCAGGCCTCGCGCTCTCACCTCAGGGTGAAGAGCACCAGCGCAAATCAAGTCACTTACGCCATCAACCCGATCGCGGCATCTGCAGCGTTCCTGATCGCCGCGATGTTCTTCCGATAAGCCGATTCCCCGCCCTTGGTGAAGACGGCTGAGCCGGCCACAAGTGCCGTCGCACCAGCCTTGGCGACCAGCGGAGCGGTATCGGGCGCAACGCCGCCATCCACTTCGATCTCGATCGGACGATCGCCGACGAGCGCCTTCACCCGCGCGATCTTTTCCACGACGGCCGGAATGAAGGCCTGCCCGCCGAAACCCGGATTGACCGTCATGAGAAGCACGAGATCGAGCCGGTCGAGAACATATTCGATGACGCTCGGCGGGGTAGAGGGATTGAGAGCCACGCCGGCCTTCTTGCCGATGTTCCGGATCGCCTGCAGCGAACGGTCGAGATGCGGGCCGGCTTCGGCATGGACCGTGATGCGGTCGCAACCGGCATCCGCGAAAGCAGCGAGGTAGGGATCGGCCGGCGCGATCATCAGATGGCAGTCGAATGGGAGCTTCGTACGGTCGCGGATCGATTTTATGATCGGCGGGCCGAAGGTGATGTTCGGCACGAAATGCCCGTCCATCACGTCGAGATGGATCCAGTCGGCGCCGGCGCGCGCGACCGCCTCCACTTCCTCGCCCAGTCGGGAAAAGTCGGAAGACAGGACCGACGGCGCGATGATGATCCCTTTTTTCATGCGTTCTTCCTTCGCGCTTCCTTGCGTTCGCGCGTTTTCACTAGTGAGTTTTGGCACGGCTGTCGATGGCGGGACGGTAGCTCCCCCTCTCCGTCCGCTTCGCGGCCACCTCTCCCCCACATTCGTGAGGGCGAGGAAGGGAGCCGAGCGTACCACCGCCTGTCCTCGCCCCCGTCTGCGGGGGAGAGGTGGCCCGGCGAAGCCGGGTCGGAGAGGGGGAACTCGCTCAATATAAGCGCAAGCTCCACGTCACCGCGTCAGCCGCTCCTCCAACTTTCCGATCATGCCGAGGCAGGCATCCAACTGCGCGATATCCACGAACTCGTCAGGCTTGTGCGCCTGGTCGATGGAGCCGGGGCCGCAGAGGACCGTCGACACGCCATATTGCTGGAAGAGCCCGGCTTCCGTGCCGAAGGAGACGCAGAGTGCCGGCATGCGGTCGCCGGTCAGCGTTCGCACCAGCGCCTCCGCCTCGCAAGGGTCCATCGGCTGAAGGCCGGTGACCTCGCCGATGATCTCGGTGACGATGTCGGCTTCCGTCCACACATTGCGCATGCGCGGCAGGAGTTCGTTTTCGACATAGACGCCGATATGCTCCTTGGCGAAGCGGAAATCCTCGGCATTCACCGGCCGGAGTTCCCATTCGACCGAACAGGTGCCGGCGATGATGTTGCGGGCGATGCCGCCCGCGATGCGACCGACCTGGATCGTCGACCAGGGGGGATCGAAGCGCGAGCGTGCAGGCGCGCGGCCGCGCAATTCCTCGCCGATCTCAAGAAGCCGCGAGATGAAGCGGGTGGCGTATTCGACGGCGTTGACGCCGCGCTCCGGCGTCGAGGCATGGCCCTCGAAGCCGGTGAAGGTGGTGGTGTACTCGCAGCAACCCTTGTGCCCCTCGATGATGCGCATCGAGGTCGGCTCGCCGACGATGCAGACGGACGGCTTGCGGCCGGATTCGGCAAGGTCCTTCAACATCACCTGCGCGCCGAAGCAGCCAACCTCCTCGTCATAGGTGAAGGCCATATGCAGCGGCCGCTTCAGATCGGCTTCGGCGAAGCGCGGCGCGAGTGCCATGGCACACGCGATGAAACCCTTCATGTCGCAGGAGCCGCGTCCGTAGATGCGGCCGTCGCGCTCGACTGCCGTGAACGGATCGGCCGACCAGTCCTGCCCTTCGACCGGCACGACGTCGGTGTGACCGGAGAGCACGACGCCGCCGTCCATGTCCTCGGGGCCGAGAGTGACGAACAGATTGGCCTTGGAGCCGCTCTCATCAAGGGTAAGCCGCGTGCGGCCGTGGACCTCGTCGATCCTGCGATTGAGATAGGCGATCAGTTCCAGGTTGGAATCCTGCGATATGCTCGGAAAGGCGATCAGATCGGACAGGATGGCCTTCGCCTGGGGCAGAAGTTCATGCGGCATGGGAGGGTCCTCCGGAGGGAAGAGACACCCTGCGTTCTGCCGCTTCACCCCCCTCTGCCCTGCCGGCCATCTCCCCCTCAAGGGGGGAGATCACCCAGTGGCATGGCCTCGCCCCATATCCCGTATTGTAGAGGAGGCGGTAAGTCGGAAGTTGTCGATCTCCCCCCTTGAGGAGGAGATGGCCGGCAGGCCAGAGGGGGGTGCAGACTTGCGGCATGGCTCAGCGCTTCACTACCAGTTCGCGCGAGACGTCGGCGAGGCATTCGGCCGGGCCTTCTCGCCGAATGCGGATCGTCTCCGAAGTCTCGAAACCCCAATCCTCCGTCCAGATCGCCGGCATGAAGTGGAACGTCATGTTCTCCTCGATGACGGAAATGTCGTTCGGGCGCAGGCTCATCGTACGCTCGCCCCAATCCGGCGGGTAGGAGATGCCGACTGGATAGCCGGTGCGTGAATCCTTCTCCACGCCGTGCTTGCGCAGCACATCGAAGAAGGCTTTCGCGACCTCGCCGCAGGTGTTGCCGGGGCGGGCGGCGTTCAGGCCCGCTTCCAGCCCTTCCAGAACCGCGTCCTGCGCTTTCTGCATGCCGGCCGGCGGCTCGCCGAGGAAGAGCGTGCGCGACAGCGGCGCATGATAGCGGCGGTAGCAGCCGGCGATCTCGAAATAGGTGCCCTCGCCCGATTTCATCGGCCGGTCGTCCCAGGTGAGATGCGCGGCCGAGGCATCCTTGCCAGACGGCGTCAGCGGTACGAGCGCGGCATAGTCGCCGCCGAAATCGCCCACGCCGCGCAGGCCGGCATCATAGATCTCTGCGACGAGATCGCATTTGCGCAGGCCGGGCTCCGCCACCTCGCGGATGCGTTCGTGCATCGCTTCGACGATGCGGGCGGCGCGGCCCATATATTCGATCTCTTGCTCCGACTTCACCGCGCGCTGCCAGTTCACCAGCGCCGTTGCATCGACCAGCTTGGCGTTCGGAAGCTCCTGCTGGAGCGTCAGATAGGCCTTGGCGGAGAAATAATAGTTCTCCAGTTCCAGCCCGAGACGCTTATTGCCGTAGCCCTTGGAACGGATGATCTCGGCCAGCGTCTGCATGGGATGACGCTCGGTCGACTGAACATAATGATCGGCATAGGGGATCATCCGGTCCTCGGCGATCCAGGCGGTGCGGATGGCGCCGTTGCGGTCCTGTCCGCGGCCCCACCAGATCGGATCCTCGTCCGGGAAGACGAGCACGCCTTGATGGACGTAGAAGGACCAGCCGTCATAGCCGGTGAGCCATGCCATGTTGGACGGGTCCTCGACGAAGAGGATGTCGATGCCGGCCTTTTCCATGGCCCTCCGCGTCCTGGCAAGGCGGGCCTGGTATTCTTCGCGGGAGAAATGAAGATTGCTGAGCGTCATCTTTGCTGGTTCCGTTGGGATGATCAGGAAGAAAAGGTCTGGCCGACGCCAAGCTCCACGGCGCGGCGGCGGGCGAGCGTGGCAATTGCGGTATCCTGCACGCCGGTGCCGGTGAGGTCGGCGAAGGTGATATCGCCGTCGGCTGTGCGGCCGCGCGTCTTGCCGGCGATGACGGCACCAAGTTCGGGAAAGTCGGCCTCTGCGTCGACGAGACCGGCAACGATGGCGTGATGCAGTTCGCCGAGAATGCGCGTCTGCGAGAGGCGGTCGGCGACATAGCGATCGGCCCTGCCGACCAGTTTCGGGTCGATCTCGTTCTTGTGCTCGGCGTCCGAGCCCATGGCGGTCACATGCTGGCCGGGCTTGATCCAGTTAGCTTTCAGGATTGGAGCTGTCGCAGGGGTGGTGGTGACTATGATGTCGGCACCCGCAACCGCTTTCTCAGAATCGGCAACAGCTTCTACCTCGATGCCCAGACGTTTTTTGAGATCGGCGACAGCCACTTCCGCCTTGGCTGCATCGCGCGCCCAGATGCGAGCGCGGCGGATCGGGCGCACGAGAAGCAGCGCCTCCAGTTGCAGCCTCGCCTGCACGCCCGCGCCAAAGATGGTTGCCGTTTCGGAATCCTCGCGGCTCAGATGCTTCGCCGCGACCGCGCCGGCTGCCGCTGTGCGAACGTCGGTGAGATAGCCATTGTCGAGCAATGCCGCTTCCAGCAATCCGGTCTTGGCGGAAAGCAGCATCATCAATCCGTTGACCGAAGGCAGGCCAATCTTCGGATTGTCGAAGAAGCCGGGGCTGATCTTGATGGCGAAGCTTTCCAGCCCCGGCACATAGGCCGTCTTCACGTCGACCTCGCCATTGGCCTCCTTGATGTCGAGCCTCAGGATCGGCGGCATGACGACAGCGCCGCCGGCCAGCGCGCGGAATGCCTCTTCCACGACTGACACGGCATCGACATCGAGCGGCACCAGCTTCCGCAACTCTTTTTCGGTGAGGATCGTCACGTCGGGCATTATCTTGCTCTTCAGACTTTGGGCGTTTCGCCGTTTATGATGCGGCGATGCAGGTCGGGGGCGATGTTCTTGCCCGTGAGGACAATCGCCGTCGGCCCGGCAGGCTTCACCAAGCCATTGAGCAGCGCCGCGATGCCGACCGCCGCCGCCCCTTCGATCACCTCGCCTTCCGCCTCGTAGGCGAAGCGGATGCCGGCGGCAATGTCGTCCTCGCCGACCAGCACGCATTCATCGAGATAGCGCTTCGTCATGTCGAATGTGTGCCGGTTTTCAAGGCCGATGCCACCGCCAAGGGAATCGGCGAGCGACGGTTCCTCCGGCACCTCGATCGGCCGGCCGGCATCGAGGCTGGCCGCCATGGCAGGACAGCTTTTCGAGCCGACGCCGATGATGCGTGTCTTCGGACTGAGCGTCTTCACGGCAAGCGCCACGCCGGAAATCAGCCCGCCGCCGGAAAGCGGCACCAGCACGGTATCGAGGTCCGGCGCATCCTCCATGATTTCCATACCGAGCGTCCCCTGCCCGGCGATGACCGCCGCATCGTCCATCGGCGAAACGCGCCTCAGCCCTTCCGTCTTCTCAAGTTCGCCGGCGGCGCGCTCAGCCTCGTCCTGGCTCTTGCCGACGATGCGGATGTCCGCGCCGAGCGCACGTATCGCCTCGACCTTGTTCGAAGGCACCAGCGTCGACATGCACACGACCGCGCGCGTGCCCGCCGCAATCGCCGCATGCGAGAGGGCACGGCCGTGATTACCGGTCGAGAAAGTGACGACGCCGCGCGAATGCTCCTCGTCGCTGAGCGATAGCACGGCGTTGGTGGCTCCGCGGAGCTTGAAGCTGCCGGTCGTCTGATGATGCTCGCATTTGAGAAGGACCGATGCTCCGGCAATGCGCTCAAACCCGGGCGAACGCCGCATCGGCGTACGCAGCACGCGGCCGGCGATCCGCCGGCGCGCCGCGAGAATTTCGGTGAACGCTATCGCCATAACGAACGTCCGGACTTGTGGAGAAGCGGCCTATCCGGAACGCGCCTTCACGACCCGGATTTTGCCCACCAATTGTGCTTGCGTTACTATGCCTTGGCAATGGTAGTGGTTCTATCCAATCTGGCCGGAGCGGACAGCCGATCCTCCTGCCCGCCGGGCGATAAAAAGAGACATCCTCCCTCGACTCGGGGGCCGCTCTCCGCAACCCTGAGGGGCAACAAAAACAACAATATGGGGAATATCCGGACTTCATGCTCATTCCGGCCGACAGGTATATCGGAACGCCTTGAACGGCCCGTTCGAGAGACCGGCGCTGCCGGCACATCATCTTCGGCAAGACCTCTGGAAGGATAGACAAATGGGAAAGAAACCGAGCTTTTCATTCAATAAGCTGATGGCCTGCACGGTCGGTGCGCTCGCCATCGCCGCAATGTCGGCAAGCGTCGCCGGCGCGGTATCGCTCAAGGAGATCCAGGACCGCGGCTACATCCGCATCGCGGTCGCCAACGAGATCCCTTACGGCTACATGGACCCGAGCGGCGACGCCAAGGGTGCCGGCCCGGACGTGGCCAGGGCCATCGTCGAGCAACTCGGCATCAAGCCCGAGAATATCCAGTGGGTGGTGACGAATTTCTCCTCGCTTATTCCCGGCCTGCAAGCCAACCGCTTCGACATGACGGCGTCCGAGATGGCCATCCGGCCGGAGCGCTGCCAGAAGGTCGACTACACCGAACCGAACACCTCCTACGGCGAGGGCCTGCTCGTCGTGAAAGGCGACCCGAAGGGCCTCCACACCTATTCCGACTTCAAGAAAGACGGGGTGAAGGTCGCGGTCATGGCCGGCGCCGACCAGCTCAACATGATGCAGAAGCTCGGCGTGCCGGAAAGCAACATCGTCACCATCGCGTCCAACGCCGATGCGATCTCGACCGTCTCGACCGGCCGTGCCGACGCCTATGCGGCGACCGGCCTGACGGCCGGTGAACTGGCCAAGAAGAGCGACAAGGTGGCACTTGCGCCTGGTTTCGTCGATCCGGTGATCGACGGCAAGGAGGCGCGGAGCTGGGGCGGCTTCAACTTCAACAAGGATTCCGGCGACCTGCGCGACAAGTTCAACGAAGCGCTGGTGAAGTTCAAGAAGACCGACGAGTGGAAGAAGATCCTCGAAGGATACGGCTTCACCCCGGAGGACATCAAGGGCTCGACCGAGAAGACGACCAAGGAACTCTGCTCCGCGGAGTAAGCCATCCCGAAGGGCGGCCCCGGTTTCCGAGCCGCCCTTCGCAAATGGAGGAGCGCCCGGCAGGCTATGCGGGCGCGGGAATGCCGTCTTTTTGCGGGATTCCGTCCGTTGTCCTGGTGAACAGGGGAAGCTTCACCGATGGAATGGAGTGAATACCTCAAGCCGCTGATGCAGGGTGCGTGGATCACGATCCAGCTTACCGTCTACTCGACCATCCTCGGCGCCATCTGCTCCTTCGCCTTCGGTATCGGCAAGCTGTCGGCGAACTGGGCGATCAAGGGCTTTTCCATCGCCTATATCGAGGTCTTTCGCGGCACCTCGCTTCTGGTTCAGCTTTTCTGGCTCTATTTCGCACTGCCGATCGCAGGCGATGCCATCGGCATCAATCTCAGGCTGCCGCCGGTCGCAGCCGGCGTTCTCGCTCTCGGGCTCAATATCGGCGCCTATGGGGCGGAGGTGGTGCGGGGCGCGATCCAGTCCGTGCGCTACAGCCAATACGAGGCCGCGAAGGCGCTCAATTTCTCGCCGCGCCAGACACTCTGGCGCATCGCGCTGCCGCAGGCCATTCCCGAGATGATGCCGGCCTTCGGCAATCTCGCGGTTCAGAACCTGAAGGACACGGCGCTCGCCTCGCTGATCAGCCTAGGCGACCTCGCCTTCGTCGCGGAGCGCATCCGCAATTTCACGCAGGACAGCACGACCATCTATACCATGATCCTGTTCATGTATTTCGGTATGGCGCTCGTCGTCGCCGGACTGATGCATCTGCTCGAACGCGCCGTCGGGCGCTGGCGCACGGTAGGACATTAGCCCATGCTGTTCGGCTTCACATGGGACACCTCGCATGGCGAACTCGCCTTCGCCATTTCCATCCTGCCCATCCTGCTGATGGGGCTGGTGGTGACGATCGAAGCCTCGATCGCGGGCTTCGCGGTCGCCATGGTGCTCGGCCTGATCTTCGCCGTTCTGAAAGGTGCGCCCTCGCGCTTCATTTCATGGCCGGCGACTTTCATCACGGAGTTTTTCCGCGACACGCCGCTCCTGGTCCAGCTCTTCTTCCTCTATTACGTGCTCGCCGATCACGGCGTCATCCTGCCGGCCTTCCTCACTGGCTGCCTGGCGCTCGGCGTGCAGTACAGCGCCTATACGGCAGAGGTTTACCGGGCCGGCATCGAGGCCGTGCCGAAAGGCCAGCGCGAGGCGGCCCGGGCGCTCGATTTCTCGCCGCTCCACACCTTCACCCACATCATCCTGCCGCAAGCGGTTCCGCGCGTCGTGCCGGCTTTCGGCAACTACCTCGTCTCCATCATGAAGGACGTGCCGGTGCTTTCCGTGGTGACGGTGCTGGAGATGCTCGGTGTCGCCAAGATCATCGGCGACCAGACATTCGACTATATGGTGCCGCTGACGATGGTGGGCGGGATCTATCTGATCCTGACGATCGTGTGCTCCGGAATCGTCCGCTATGTCGACATGAGACTTCCGAAAACCGGGATACCGCTCAAATGACCGAGCCGATCATCAAATTCGAGAAGGTGGTGAAGAAATACGGCACCCATGTCGTGCTGGACGAGCTGGATTTCGACGTGAAGCCTGGCGAGAAGGTCACCATCATCGGGCCGTCGGGATCGGGCAAATCGACCGTGCTGCGCATCCTGATGACGCTGGAGGAAATCTCAAGCGGCGTCATCCATGTCGACGGCGAACCTCTGTGGCATGAACAGAAAAACGGCGGCCTGCAGCCGGCGTCGGAAGCACATCTGAAGAAGATGCGCGCCAAGCTCGGCATGGTGTTCCAGCAGTTCAACCTCTTCCCGCATATGAGCGTGATGCGCAACATCACCGAAGCACCGATCAATGTCCTGAAGCTACCGAAGGCGGAAGCACGCGACCGCGCAGAACAACTCCTCAAGATGGTCGGCCTGACCGAGCATGCGCAGAAATTCCCCTCGCAGCTTTCCGGCGGCCAGCAGCAGCGCGTCGGCATCGCGCGCGCGCTCGCCATGCGACCGAAGATCATGCTCTTCGACGAGCCGACCTCGGCGCTCGACCCGGAACTGGTAGGCGAGGTGCTGAACGTCATCGGCAGCCTGGCGGCCGAGCACGACCTGACCATGCTTTTGGTGACTCACGAAATGCGCTTCGCACGCGAGGTCTCGGACCGGATCTGCTTCTTCGACCGCGGCCGCATCAGAGAGCAGGGCACGCCCGAAGAAATATTCACCAACCCGAAGGAGGAGCGAACGCGCGGTTTTCTCAAGGCCGTGCTGGAAGGCTGACGATCGATTGAGGCTATCAGGGGGTCGCAGGAGCGTTCCTGCCTGACCGTGAGCGAGAATGTCGCCCGCGCGTTTTTGTTTGCCGGAAAATCTGGACGCGGCCGCCGCCGACGTTCTAAACTTGCCCCGTCTATCGAGAGGGGCCCGGACCGGCTTGACCAAAACCAGATCCGAGACACCGAGACTCGATGCGCGGGACATCAAGATTCTCGCCATCCTGCAGCGTGAAGGAAGAATTCCGAAGGCGGCGCTCGCCGAGCGCGTCAACCTGTCGGCGACGCCGTGCTGGGAACGGCTGCGCCGGCTGGAGGAAGCCGGCATCATCGAAAGCTATGGGGCGCAAATCTCGCTCAAGGCGTTCGGGCCAGTCGCGATCGTGTTCGTGGAGACCGAACTCGAGAGCCACCGCAGCGAGGATTTCGCCCGTTTCGAACAAGCCGTCCGGCGCATTCCCGAGATCGTCGAGTGCTGGGCGGTCGGAGGCGGCATCGACTATCTGTGCAAGGTGGTCGTGCGCAACCTGGCCGACTATCAGGCGCTCATCGAGAGGATGCTGGGCGATCAGGTAGGCATCCGCCGCTATTATTCCTATGTCGTCACGTCGGCCGTGAAGAACGAGCCCATGCCGGTCAATCTGCTCGCCCAGCCCACCGCATAGACGATCCTTTCGGCGGCTCCTCCGCAAACAGTTCATCCATCGGTTTTCGCAGCCGAGTTTGGCGAACGCCTCTCCTCACGTCCCGCTATTGTCGTGGCAAGGAAACTCAACCGTCACGACATCCGCCATGGCGAAAACAGCAAGCTTGAGAGACAGGATTCCCGGTCCGGGCGGCGATCTCGCCGATACCGAACTCTTCTGCGCCGCCTCCTTCATCGACGGAGAGCGAATCGGCATCGATGCCGCCGGCCACGCCGCGATCGCGGTAACCGATCCAGCGACGGGTGCGGTGATCGGTTCGATCCCCGCGCTTTCGGCAGCGGAATCGCGGGCGGCCGTCGATGCGGCCTCGGCCGCCTTTCCGGGCTGGGCTGGCCTGCTGCCGCAGGAACGCTCCGCCGTCCTGCGCAGATGGTTCACGCTGATCGCGGACGCGCGCGAAGATCTGGCGCGGATCATGACGCGTGAACAGGGCAAACCGATCTCCGAGGCGCGCGGCGAGATCGACTACGCCGCCTCCTTCGTCGAGTTCTATGCCGAGGAAGCGAGACGCGCGAATATCGAGAGCGTCACGTCGCATCTGCCCGATGCCGAGGTAGAATTGTGGCGCGAGCCGGCAGGCGTCGCCGCGCTCATCACGCCTTGGAACTTCCCGGCCGCGATGCTGACGCGCAAGGCCGCCGCGGCGCTCGCCGCCGGCTGCACATGCGTCGCGCACCCCTCCGTCGAAACACCCTTCTCGGCGACCGCGCTGGCACTTCTGGCCGAGCGTGCAGGCATGCCACGCGGCGTCTTCAATATCGTCACCGGCCACGCGCCGGAGATCGTCAAGTCATGGACGGAGGACGAGCGCGTCCGTGTGCTCTCCTTCACCGGCTCGACCGAGGTCGGACGGCTGCTCTTCCGCCAGTCGGCGGATACGGTCAAAAGGCTGGTGCTGGAACTCGGCGGGCTCGCGCCATTCATCGTCTTCGCCGACGCCGACCTAGACCAGGCCGTCGAGGAGGCGATCAAGGCCAAATTCGCCACCAGCGGCCAGGACTGCCTCGGCGCCAACCGCTTCTTCGTCGAGCGACCTATCTATGACGCCTTTTCGACCCGCTTCGCCGAGGCAACTGCGAAACTCGCTGTCGGCCCAGGCATGGGCGATCCCGATATCGGGCCGCTAATGAACGAGCGTGCGGTAGCCAAGCAGCGCGAGCAGGTCGAGGACGCGCTGGCGAAAGGCGCGCGCTGCCTCACCGGCGGCAAGGGACACCGGGCCGGCCCGCTATTCTTCGAACCGACCGTGCTCGCCGACGTGCCAGCGGATGCGCTGATCATGCATGAGGAGACGTTCGGACCGGTCGCGGCAATCGCCCCCTTCGACAGCGAGGAGGAGGTTCTGAAGCGCGCCAACGACACCGAATACGGGCTCGTCGCCTATCTCCACACCAACGATCCACGGCGCATCTATCGCGCCAGCCGGGCGCTGCAATACGGCATGGTGGCGGTCAACCGCACCAAGGTCACAGGCGCGCCCATCCCCTTCGGCGGCATGAAGCAATCCGGTCTCGGCCGCGAGGGCGCGCGGCTCGGCATGGAGGCCTTCACCGAGGTCAAATATGTCTGCCGCGACTGGCGCTGAAAAGATTTCAAATACCTGAAAGGACAAGCCAATGCTTACCAACGATCAACTCGGCAAATGGGACAGGGAAAACTTCTTCCACCCCTCGACGCATCTCGCGCAGCATGCGCGCGGCGAGACGCCGACGCGCGTCATGACCGGCGGCTCCGGCGTCTATATCGAGGATCGCAACGGTACGCGGCTTCTCGACGCCTTCGCCGGCCTCTACTGCGTCAATGCCGGCTACGGCCGCACCGAGATCACCGACGCCATCGCGAAACAGGCGAAGGAACTCGCTTATTACCATTCCTATGTCGGCACCGGCACGGAAGCCTCGATCACGCTTGCCAAGATGGTGCTGGAGCGCGCGCCGAAGAACATGTCGAAGGTCTATTTCGGCCTCGGCGGATCGGACGCCAACGAGACCAACGTCAAGCTCGTCTGGTACTTCAACAACATCCTCGGCCGGCCGCAGAAGAAGAAGATCATCTCGCGCTGGCGGGGCTATCACGGCTCGGGCCTGATGACCGGCTCGCTGACGGGGCTCGAACTCTACCACAAGAAGTTCGATCTCCCCTTCCCGCAGGTGAAGCACACCGAGGCCCCTTACTATTACCGCCGTGCCGACCGATCGATGAGCGAGGAGCAGTTCTCCGAACATTGCGCGGTGGAACTGGAAAAACTGATCCAGGCCGAAGGGCCGGATACGGTCGCCGCCTTCATCGGCGAACCGGCGCTCGGCACGGGCGGCATCGTGCCGGCGCCCAAGGGCTACTGGACGGCGATCCAGAAGGTCCTGAAAAAGCATGATGTGCTTCTGATCGCCGACGAGGTGGTCACCGGATTCGGGCGTCTCGGCTCCATGTTCGGTTCCGACCACTATGGTATCGAGGCCGACATCATCACCATCGCCAAGGGCCTGACCTCGGCCTACGCGCCGCTCTCCGGCTCGATCGTGTCGGAGAAGGTGTGGAAGGTGCTGGAAAAGGGCACGGACGAGAACGGTGCCATCGGCCATGGCTGGACCTATTCGGCACATCCGATCTGCGCGGCGGCAGGCGTCGCCAATCTGAAGGTGATCGACGAACTGGGGCTCGTGAAGAATGCGGGCGAAACCGGCGCCTATTTCAACAAGGCCATGAAGGACGCGCTCGGCGGCCACGCCAATGTCGGCGATGTGCGCGGCGAAGGCCTGCTCAACGCAGTGGAATTCGTCGAAGACAAGGACGACCGCAAATTCTTCGACCCGGCGAAAAAGGTAGGCCCCCAGGTTTCTGCGGCATTGCTCAGGCTCGGCATCATCGGCCGTGCCATGCCGCAGGGCGATATTCTGGGCTTCGCGCCGCCGCTTTGCCTTACGCGTGAGGAAGCGGACAAGATCGTGGACGGAACAAGAAAGGCAGTCGCCGAAGTGCTCGGCTAGGCCAACCTTATCCCTGCTTATCGACGGCGCGGCGGAGGGAATTCCGCCGCGCCGTTTCGTCGTCTGGCACCCGTTATTGCGGCGAGTGTCCGCGTTGCGGTTAAAATGCCAGGAAGCCGTATCGTCCGCTGGCTACCTTGCAAAAAGATTCACCGGACATGCGCTTGACAGTCTCATCGGCCGCCGCTTAACTCAACTGGTTGTCTGGTCCGACAAGTCGATTAGTTGATGGCATACGACGGCGAAAAATCGAGCGAGGCTACGCGCCTGACGGAACTTCCGACCTTTCGGGAAGGTATCGTCAAGCGCCCCATCACCAATGTCATCAGCGACAAGATCGCCGAACTCATCGCGTCGGGAATCCTGCAGGTCGGGGATGCGCTGCCGAGCGAACGCGAACTTGCTGTCGCGCTCAATGTGAGCCGCGATGCGGTTCGTGGCGGCATCCAGAACCTCGCGGCGCGAGGCATATTGGAGATTTCCCAGGGCGCGCGAACCCGGGTCCGGCGCAGCGATGTCGGTCCGGTCACAATCGGCGTTGCCACGGCGCGGGCGGTCGAGGCCTACGATATCGAATCCGTTCACGCCGCCCGGCTGCTCGTCGAAAGAGAGGTCGTCGCGGATGCCGCGCGCCATATTGACGGGCGCCGGCTCGCACTGCTCGACACACTCCTGAACGCGCAGAAGCGGGCGATCGAAGACCCGGTACGGTTTCTGATCTCCGACCACGAATTCCATGCAGCGATCTACCAGGCGTCGCCCAACCGGCTCCTCGCCGATTTCAGCACCGACCTCTACTCCTACATGATGGAATATCGGCGCCAGGTGATGGCGCGGCCAGGCGCCATCGCGATCAGCTATTCCGATCATCTCGCCATCACCGATGCGCTTCGCGCGCATGATCCCGAAGCAGCCACCGAAGCTTTCGCGGTCCATACCGGCCGTATCTACACCACGACCCAGGGCCTCATGCAGGAAGAAAACTGAAGAGGCCGCTGTTCATCACGCTCAATCGCAACCCCGGCCATTCCGGCCGGTCTTACGGGAGGTACAAATGGAACGAAGAACTTTTCTCAAACTGTCCACCGGCGCCATGCTTGCCGTTGGCGCAGGTGCCTCCGGCATCCGCGCCGCGACCGCCGCAGGCAAGGATATCGTCTACCTGACTCCAGGCCTCGACCTTCCCTTCTGGCGCTATCTGTCGAAGGGGATCGAAGCAACGGTCAAGGCGAAAGGCTACGGCTTCCAGGCCCTCGATTCCCACAACAGCGCGCAGACCCAGCTTCAGAACGCACAGGATTCCATCGCGCGGGGCGTTGCCGGCATCGTCATCTCGCCGACGGATTCCTCGACCGCGCCGAGCGTGCTCACGCTTGCCAAACGGGCGAAGATACCGGTCGTCATCGGCGATATCGGCACCAATAGCGGCGACTATTCATCCTTCATCATCTCCGACAATTACAGGGGCGCGCACGATGTCGGCGTGGCCCTGGCCAAAGCACTCAAGAAGAAAGGCTGGGAGGGCGGTTCCGTCGGCATCGTCGCGATTTCGCAAGCGCGCAAGAATGGGCAGGCACGCACCAAGGGTTTCCTCGACGGGCTGAAGGAAGGCGGCTTCACCGGCAAGCAGGCCGGAATGCAACAGATGCAGTCCTATACGGCGGACGAGACCTTCAAGTTCACGCAGGACCTGCTCACAGCCAATCCGGACATGCGCGGCCTGTTCATCCAGACCGACCAGCCGGCGATTGGTGCGCTGCGTGCCATCAAGGCGGCCCGCCGCGACGGCCAGGTATTGCTCGCAGCCTTCGACGGCATCCCCGAATTCGTCGATCTCCTCAAATCCGGCCAGATCGTCGTCTCCGGCATGCAACAGCCCTACCTCATGGGGGTTCGCTCTGGCGAGGCGCTGCTTGAAACGCTCGACGGCAAGACGCCGAAGAAGGAAATCCTGGTCCCGATCCTGGCAGTCACAAGCGAGAATATCGAAAAGGAACTGCCGACCATCAAGAAGACCGTCTTCGCCAACGAGGTCTGAGCAGACCGACAATAGCATCTCGCGCCGGTTCGCGGCGCGAGATGCCATGATCACATAATGTCGCCCAACCCGCCGGCTGCGTGGGCAAGAGCGTTTTCGGCACCGGAAAGAGACATGCAGCAGGCACCCTCGCAGGGCACGGATAATCCGCTTCTCATCGCGCGCGGCATCACCAAGGCCTTTGACCGCACTCAGGCACTTGCCGGCGCTGATTTCGAGTTGGCCGAAGGCGAAATCCATGGGCTGCTGGGTGCCAACGGAGCCGGCAAGTCGACCCTGTCGAAGATCATCGCCGGCCACTATCCGTTCGATGCAGGAGAAATCATCTATCGCGGCCACCCGCTTCAGCTGCGCGGAACGCGGGATGCGCTCAGGGTCGGCATCGCCATCGTGATGCAGGAGACAAGCCTCGTTCCCGATCTCACGGTGCTGGAGAATATTTTCCTTCCGGAGCTCGGAAAGCCGGGCCGGCTCGACTATGGCGCTTTGAGGGAGCGCGGGAGAGAAATTCTAGGTTCTCTTGGCCAGGAAGGCAGCCTGCTCTTCGACCGGGAGGTGCGGCGGCTCTCATCGGCACAAAAGCAACTGGTGGAGATCGCCAAGGCGCTTGGCGTCGGCGCGAAGCTCCTCATCTTCGACGAGCCCACCGCCTCGCTCAGCCCCGGCGAGGTCGAGCGTCTGTTCGATATCATGACGCGGCTTCGCGCCAGCGGTCACGGCCTCGTCTTTGTCTCACACAGGCTGGAGGAAGTGTTTTCCATCACCGATCGCGTGACGGTGATGCGGGAAGGCCGCAGCGTGCTGAAGGGGAAGCCGACCGCAGAGACGACGCAGGCGGAACTCATCCGCGCCATGGTCGGAGCCGACCTCGGCGCGATCTATACCGACCCGCATTCGAAGGTTAACATCGCAGAGTGCCGGCCGGCGGCGCTCACCGTTCGGCATCTCTCCTCCAAGCCCATCGTCAGGGATGTCAGCTTCACCGTACATGAGGGCGAGATTCTCGGGCTGGGCGGGCTGGTCGGCGCCGGACGATCCGAGGCCGTCGAGGCGATTTTCGGCCTTCGCCAGCGCACGGGCGGGGAGGTCCTCGTCAAGGACAAACCACTCAAAGGAAACGATCCGCAGGGCGCTATCCGCGCTGGAGTTGGGTTCGTGGCCGAGGACCGGCGCAGCCAGAACATCGTCCCGGACCTCTCGGTCAAGGAGAACCTCCTGCTTGCGCATCTAGGCGCGCATTCCGGCTTCTTCCGCTCCTATCAGTCGCGCGAGCAGAAGGTGAAGGAACTTCTGAGGCGCCTCGGCCTGCCGGAAGAGCGGCTGGCGGACGCCTCCATGCTGAATTTCTCCGGAGGGATGCAGCAGAAGATCATCATCGCCCGTTGGCTGGTGCTCGAACCGAAAGTGCTTATCCTGGACGAACCCACCAAGGGCGTCGATATCGGCACCCGCGCCAGCATCTATGCAATGCTGCGCGATATTGTGGCGGACGGCGTGGCCATAATCGTGGTCTCCTCCGACTTTGAAGAGCTGCTCGGCCTCTGCGACCGCATCGTGGTAATGAGCGACGGCCGCACGATCGCCGATCTGCCAAGCGCCATGCTCGACGAGGAAAAGCTGACCTTGCTTGCCGCACCAAGAACCTCCATGGCGCGCAACACGGAGTTGCTCGACGCACTCACGCAGGAATTCGGCGGCGCCGGCTTCTGGACGCTGATCGAGGACGACAGGCTTATCTGCCTGAATTCAGTCGTGAAGAGAACCTCGCTCGATCCCGGCTTCGGCGCTGGCGAGGCACGGCAATTGGCGCAAACCCTGATACCGGAGGCGCTCTCCAGGCGCGAACTGATCTTCATTCCCGAGCGCGACAGTAGCCGGACCACGCTTCTGGTCCCGATGCGCAGCGCGCGCGGTCACGATCTCGGCTGGGTTGGGCTCAGCCTCTCTCCCGATGCGAAACTGCCATCGCCGGAATCGATCAAGGCCCGAATAGAGACCATGGCGGCAACATTATGAACATCGATTCTTCCTCTTCGACCGTATCCCCCTCCGCCCCGGCGCGCTCGTCGCTTTTCAAGCAACTGGCGCAGAGGCTGGAGGTGCGCATGCTGGCACTCGCCCTCCTGATCGGGCTGTGCCTTTCTCTGCTGTCGCCCTATTTCCTGACGCAGTCGAATATCTTCAATATGCTCGATCAATCGGTCGTGATCGGCATCGTCTCAGTCGGCATGACCTTCGTGATCCTGATCGGCGGCATCGATCTCTCGGTCGGCTCGGTGGTGGGAGTGACCGGCATCATCCTCGGCCTGTCGCTCCATCATATGCCGATCATACCGGCCATCTCGGTGGCGATCCTTGCCGGCGCGGGCATCGGCCTCATCTCCGGCCTGCTGATCAGCGTCTTCGGCCTGGCCGCCTTCGTCGTCACGCTCGGTGTCATGGCCATCGGTCGCAGCCTTGCCTACATCCTCTCCGGCCAGACGGCGATTTCCAATATTCCCGAGGCCATGCAGGCTATCGTCTACACGAACATCCTCGGCATCCCCTCGAACGTCCTCTTTCTCGTCGTCCTCTATATTCTCGCCTGGGCCTACCTCACCTATACCAAGGGCGGGCGCACCATCTATGCCGTTGGCTCCAACATAGAGGCGGCGCGGGCAGCTGGGCTCAACACGCTGTTTTATTCCGTTCTGCCCTATGTGCTTTCCGGAGCGCTTTCCGCGGTCGCCGTCACCTTCTCGATCGGCCAGCTCCTTTCGGCCGATCCATTGATGGGCAACGCCATGGAACTCGATGCCATCGCCGCCGTGGTCATTGGCGGGGCGAGCCTTTTCGGCGGGCGTGGTTCTATGATCGGCACGCTTTTCGGCGTCTTCATCATGGTCATGATCCGCAACGGGCTCAACCTCATGGGCGTCTCGCCCTTCTGGCAGGGATCGGCCATCGGGACCATCATCATCGTCGCCCTCCTCGTAGAGCGGCTCGTCAGCAGCAGGGCCAGCAGATGACCACGGAACCTTCCCGCGCGATCAAACTCTTCGGCACCGAAGAACCCGTCACGCCGCTCCGCATCCTGAAGGCCGGAGCACTTTCGGCCGAGTTCGATGCCGGCAATCTGCGCCATATCCGCTACGGCAGCGTGGAGATCATCCGAGCCGTCTCCTTCATCGTCCGCGACCGCAATTGGGGCACCTACAATCCCGAGATCGAAAACCTGAAAATCGAGGAGAAGCCGGACGGCTTTCTCGTGACCTATAATGCGCGGACAAGCGACGCACAGCAGAGCTTCCGCTACAGCGCACGTATCGAAGCGGGTATCGATGGCAAACTCGATTTCACGGCGACCGGTACGGCCGAAACGGATTTCCTCACCAACCGTACCGGCTTCGTGGTGCTGCACCCCTGCGGGCTGACCGGCGAGCCGGTCACGATCGAACATGCGGACGGCACGATCGAGGAAGGCCGTTTCCCGGAAGCGATCAATCCGCTGCAACCCATGCTCGACCTGCGTGCGCTGACGCATGAAGCCGCACCAGGCCTTCGCGTCGCCTGCCGGATGGAAGGCGATGTCTACGAGATGGAAGACCAGCGCAACTGGACCGACGCCTCCTACAAGACCTATGTGCGCCCGCTTGCCCTGCCCTGGCCCTATACGCTGGCAAAAGGCATGCAACTCGAGCAGGCCGTCCGGCTTACGATAACCGGGCCCGCGCCGCGAGCATCGGCGGCAGGCACGGAAATCCGGCTCGCCGTCGGCAAGCCGATCGGAACCGTCCCGCCGCTCGGCCTCGGGCTCCAGCCTGCCGATGCCGCCACGACGCGGCAGCACGCCGGCGTGCTGAAGCCGGTCGGGGCAGCCCATCTCATCGGCTATTACGATCCGCGCGAAGGCCATGACGAAGGCACGTTGCGCGACATCGCCGAAACTGCCGTTACGCTCGGTGCAACGCCATGGCTTGAGGCGGTGATCGTCTCGGTCGACGGCTTCCGCGAGGAAATCGCCGCGCTCGGCCGTACCGTCGCTTCGCTCGGATCGCCCTTCCCCGTCGTGTTGGTTTCCCCGGCGCCCGACCTGAAATGCACCCTCCCTGGCAGCCCGTGGCCGCCCGCGCCGCCGCCGCGCAAATTCTTCGCGGCAGCCCGCGCGGCCTTTCCGAAAGCGCGTCTCGGTGGAGGCATGTTCAGTCTTTTCACCGAGATGAACCGCAAGCGCCCGCCGGTCGACCTGATCGACTTCGTCAGTTTCACCACGACGGCGATGCTGCATGCGGGCGACGATCATTCCATTACCGAGGGGATCGAATCCCTGCCCGCCATGGCGCTCACCGCGACGAATATCGCAGACGGCAAGCCATGGGCCGTCGGACCGAGCGCCATCGGCCTCAGGATGAACCCGTACGGCGAAGCGCCGGTTGCCAATCCCGACAACATCCGGCAGGCGATGAATTTCAACGATCCGCGCCATCGCGCGCTGCTCGGCGCGGCCTGGGCGCTCGGCTTCTTCGCGCGGTTCTCGGCGGGCGGCGCGTCGGCCATTACGCTTGGCGGCGCGACCGGCCCCTTCGGCCTTGTCCATACACCGCAATCATGGCCTCAACCGTGGTACGACGAGGCGGGCGGCGGATTGTTCCCGATGTATCATGTCCTTCGCGGGCTTGGCGGGCTGACGGGCGCGAAGCTGCGCGCTGTCGAGCTTTCCGCACCGTCGTCGGTGCAGGCGATCGCGGCCGAGACGGATGACGGCGTGGTAACGGTATGGCTTGCCAATCTTACCGGCAACGAGGTCAGCTGCCGAATCGACGCCGAGATCTCCGGTTGCGCCGTGCTCGACGAGGCAAGCTTCGCGGCCGCTGCCAAAAATCCGAATGCCATGGATCAACTCAAGCGGCCCAAGGGCGACCGAAACGTCGTGCTCGGCCCCTATGCCATCACCCGGCTAACGCTCTCCTGACCACCAGACCCGAGGAACCTACATGCATATTCTGATCATCGGAGCGGCCGGCATGATCGGCCGCAAGCTCACCGAGAAGCTTGTCGCCGACGGGCGGCTGGGAAGCGACGAAATCGAGCGGCTGACCTTGGTCGATGTCGTGGCGCCGACCGCGCCGCAGGGCTTCGGCGGCAAGGTCGAGACCGTCGCGGCCGATCTTTCCGAGCCCGCGACCGCTGCCCGTCTGGCCGCCGCGCGGCCGGATGTCATCTACCATCTCGCGGCAATCGTCTCCGGTGAGGCGGAAGCCGATTTCGACAAGGGTTATCGCATCAATCTCGACGGCACGCGCTTCCTTCTCGAAGCCATCCGGCAGGAAGGCCTTCGCCAGCCCTACAAGCCGCGCCTCGTCTTCACTTCCTCCATAGCTGTTTTCGGGGCACCCTTCCCGCAGGTCATTCCGGACGAGTTCTTCACGACGCCGCTCACCAGTTACGGCACCCAGAAGGCGATCTGCGAACTGCTTCTCGCCGACTATACCCGCAAGGGCTTCCTCGAGGGGATCGGCATACGCCTGCCGACGATCTGCATCCGTCCCGGCAAGCCCAACAAGGCGGCGTCCGGCTTCTTCTCCAACATCCTGCGCGAGCCCCTGGTGGGGCAGGAAGCGGTGCTGCCGGTGTCACCGGACGTGCGCCACTGGTTCGCGAGCCCGCACGCGGCGGTCGGCTTCCTCGTCCACGCCGGTACGCTCGACCTCGCGACGGTCGGGCCGCGGCGCAATCTCAGCATGCCGGGCCTTTCCGCCACCGTCGGTGAAGAAATCGAGGCGCTGAGGCGCGTTGCCGGCGATAAGGCAGCCGGGCTCATCCGCCGCGAACCGGACGAGACCATCATCCGGATCGTCGATGGCTGGGCGACGAATTTCAACGCCGAACGCGCACTGGCGCTGGGCTTCAAGGCGGACGCCGACTTCGACGCCATCATCCGCTCCCATATCGAGGACGAGCTCGGCGGACATATCGGAGGCTAGGCATGCTGCTCGGCGCGATTGCCGACGATTTCACCGGGGCGAGCGACCTTGCCAATACGCTTGCAAAGGAGGGCATGGCGACGACACTTTTCGTCGGCGTGCCCAAGGGTGAAGTGTCTGGAACCGAAGCGGGCGTCGTCGCGCTAAAGACGCGTTCCATCGCGCCCGCCAATGCCGTGAACCAATCGCTCGCGGCGCTTGACTGGCTGAAAGGGCAGCGGGTCGAGCAGATCCTGTTCAAATATTGCTCGACCTTCGATTCCACGCCCGAAGGCAATATCGGGCCGGTCGCCGAGGCGTTGAGGGAGGCGCTCGATGCGGGCATCGCCGTCGTCTGCCCCGTATTCCCGGCGACCGGGCGCACCCTCTATCAAGGCCATCTCTTCGTCGGCGAACGGCTTCTCAACGAATCCGGCATGGAGAAGCATCCGCTTACCCCCATGACCGATCCCGACATAAGACGCTGGCTGCGGCGCCAGACCAAGGGCGAAGTGGCACTGGTGTCCTACGCGACGGTGCGGCAGGGCGCGACGGCCATCGCCAAGGCGCTCGCGGAAGCGGAAGGGAACGGTAATCGCCTTGCGGTCGTCGATGCCGTCACTGACGACGATTTGAGGGCTATCGGCACGGCGATCGCCGGAGCAAAGCTTGTCACCGGTGGCTCCGGTATCGCGCTCGGCCTGCCGGAGAATTTCCGCCGCGCCGGCAAGCTCGGCAAGGCCGGATCGGCTTTTACCGGCATCGACGGACCGGGTGCTGTCATCTCGGGCTCCTGCTCGCGCGCCTCGCAGGCACAGCTTGCCAAACATCTCTCCCGCCACCCGGGATTTGCCGTCGTGCCTGAGGCCGTGCTCAGCAGCGATATTGCGGTGGCAGCAGCGCGAGATTTCGTGCTGGCACACGCGGATGAAACGCCAATCGTCCACTCTACCGCGGCACCTGAGGCGGTTGCCGCCGCCCAACAACGCTTCGGCTGCAAAAAACTGGCGGATGCCATCGAACGTTTCTTCGGCGAGCTTGCCACAGAACTGGTTGCCGCCGGCATCACCCGGCTCGCCATCGGCGGCGGGGAGACTTCGGGCGCTGTCGTCGCCGCGCTCGGCCTCGACCGCCTCGCCATCGGCCCGGAGATCGATCCCGGCGTGCCGGCGCTTGCGGGGACGGTCGCCGGCAAACCGATCCGTATCGCGCTCAAGAGCGGCAATTTCGGCGCCGTCGATTTCTACGACAAGGCGCTCAGCGTCATGGCGAAGGCATGAGGACGATCATGGACGAAGCCGATCTCCGCGAACGTATGGTCAAATGGGGCCGCTCACTCTTCGAGCGGGGCTTCACCGTCGGCTCCTCCGGCAACATTTCGGTGCGCTGCGGCGACGGGTTCCTGGTGACACCGACCAATTCCTGCATGGGCTTCCTCGACGCGGCACGGATCACGAAACTCGATACCGAGTGGAACCTCGTATCGGGAGATGCGCCGACGAAGGAAGTACCGCTCCATCGGGCATTCTACGAGGGCCGCCCGCAGACCGGCGCGGTCGTGCACCTGCATTCGACCTTCGCCACCGCGCTTTCCTGTCTCGCGGATGTCGATCCCGAAGACGCGATCGCGCCGATCACGCCCTATGTGGTGATGCGGGTCGGGCGCGTGCCGGTGCTTCCCTATACGATGCCGGGCTCGGCGGACATAGCGCCGCTGGTGCGGGCCCGCGCCGCCGATCATGCCGCCATTTTACTCGCCAATCACGGACCGGTCGTCGCCGGCACGTCGCTCGAAAGCGCCGTCTTCGCCGCGGAAGAACTGGAGGAAACGGCAAGGCTCCTCATCCTGACGCGCGGGCTCAACGTGCGTCACCTAGATCCGACTCAGATCGCGACCCTCAACACGAGGTTCAAGCTGAAATGACCCCTCGCCTTTCCGCCAATCTCGGCTTTCTCTGGCCGGACCGCCCGATCCTCGACCGCATCGATGCTGCCGCTGCCGCAGGCTTCAAGGCCATCGAACTGCACTGGCCCTATGACACGCCGGCAGAGGAGGTTCGGGCACGCTGCGAACGCCATGGCCTGCAACTTCTCGGTATCAATACGGTGCGCGGCAAGCCCGGCGAAAACGGCCTCGGCGCGCTCGCCGGCCGCGAAGCGGAGTTCCAGGCGGCGGTGGACCAGTCGATCGCCTATTGCCGGGAGGCAGGCGGAACGTCCGTCCACTGCATGGCGGGGTTCGTCCCACCCGAGGCAAGGGAAGAGGCCGGCCGCGTTTTTGTGAAGAATTTGCGCGAGGCATCGGACAAGGCGGTCCCGCACGGCCTGACGCTCCTTCTGGAAGCACTCAATCCGCGCGACGCGCCGGGCTACTTCTATTCCACGCAGGCCGAAGCCGCGCGCATTCGCGAGGAAGTCGGCCGGCCCAACGTGAAGCTGATGTTCGATGTCTATCATGTCGGCGTGAGCGAGGGCGATATCCTGCGCAAGCTGATGCATTTCATGCCCGTGATCGGCCACGTGCAGATCGCCGCTGTTCCAAGCCGTGCCGAGCCCGACGAGGGCAAGATCGACTATCGGGCCGTCTTCGCCGAACTCGACAGGCTCGGCTACGAGGGCTGGGTCGGCGCTGAATACAAGCCGCGCGCGGATACCGACGACGGCCTTGGCTGGATACGGCGTCTGGGTATATCGCTTTGAGAAGCGGAAGCGTCGGAGCGCTGTCGCGCAGCGGCGCCGGAGGAGTTTCATGCGATGGCGAAGATAGCCGCCACTCTCGTTGAACGCCTGCTTGCCATATCCCACGCGCTTGCCGGACATATCGATCCCGGCGAAGCGTTCGGGGCGACCGCGGCCGAGATCGGCACGATCATCCCGCACGATCATATGGACGTGGCGATCCTCCTCCATGACGGAGAGCAGCACGTCTGTTACGAGGCCGGCTTCCATACGAGCTGGAGCACGCTCGCCCAGACACCGCTGCCGATCGATGTCAGCCCCGTCCGTTCGGTGCTGCGCGGAGAAACGCCTTTTCTCCTGACGGCGGATGCGCTGGGAGATCCGCGCTTCCATTTCGACGGCGCCATCGACGAGCCGATCTATTCGGCCGGCTTGCGCAGCCGCATCATCGTGCCTCTGAAGGCGCGCGGCGCGATCGTCGGCGCGCTCAACATCAGCAGGCATACGCCCGACTGCTACACGGCCCATGACGTGGAGGTCGCCCAATACTGCGCCGATTTCATCGCGCCTTATATCTACGCCCTCATTCAGAGCGAACAGGCGCGTCGGGCAATGCTTGCGGAAAACGAGGCACGCAACCGCAAGGAGCTCCTGCGTGTCCGTGCCGCGCGACTGACCGAAGGCATGGAGCGCGAAAGACGCCGCATCGCCATGGATATCCATGACCAGACGCTGGCCGATCTGTCGCGCATCGTCCGTCAGGTCTCGGCGCTTCATCATCAGGGCGTGGCGCGCGCCGCCCAGCTCGCGGAACTCGAACACGAGATCGTCAACTGCCTGACCGAACTGCGCCATATCGTGGACGACATGCGGCCGGGCGTACTCGAGCTGTTCGGCCTGCGCGATGCCATCGAGGCGCACCTGAACCGCAGCGTCAGCCGCGCGACACCGCCGATCGCCGTCCATATGCGGGACCAGAGCGACGGAACCGCCGACATGCTGCCGGAGCGTATTCGCACCGCCCTCTACCGGATCGCGCAGGAGGCGATCAACAATGCAGTGCGGCACGCCGCGCCCGGGCGGATCGACGTCGCGCTTCTCACCGTGGGCTCGACGCTCCGGATTACGGTCACCGACGACGGCTTCGGCTATCGCCCGACGGAGGCCGACGAGGGTGGCGGGATAGGCCATATGCATACGCGCGCTGCGCTCATCGGCGCCAATCTTCGGGTCGAGCCCGGAAAGGAGAACGGCACCCGCGTATCCGTGGAGATCGCACTTGAAGGTACCGCGCCGACCTCCCTCGAGGCGAATGTCATGGAGCAAGCCTGATGCTGGTCATGGTCGCCGAGGATGACGGGCTGCATCGTGCCTTCGCGCGCTCGACGATCGAGCAGATCTGGCCCGGCGAGGCCGAGGTGATCGAGGCCGGCGACGGGGACAAGGCAATCGAAATCGCCGCGCGACTGAAGCCGCCTTTCGTCGTTCTCGACCTGCAGCTTCCGAAGGCTACAGGCATCGACGTGGCACGCTCCATCTGGAGCCGGCGCGCGGAAACCCATATCCTTTTCTGGTCGAACTTCGCCGACGAATCCTATGTACGCGGCGTGGCGCGGATCGTCCCGCCAGGCTCGGTCTACGGCTATGTCCTGAAATCGGCTTCGGAAGAAGGCATGCGTTCGGCCTTGCGCGGCGTCTTCAGCGAAGGCCACTGCATCATCGACCGTGAGGTGCGCGGCATCCAGCACCGGGTGCAGGACCGGCTCGAAGGCATCACGGACGGCGAGTATGAGAGCCTTATCGATATTGCGCTGGGGCTGACCGACAAGGCGATCGCCATGCGCCGCGGTCTCTCGACGCGCGGCGCGCAGGCTCGCATACGGCATCTCTACGAGAAGCTTGGCATCGCGGCCGGCGAGGACGGCGCGGACGCGGCTTCAATCTTCAATTCGCGCACGCGGGCGATCTATCTGGCGCTGGCTCGCGGCCTTGTCAATGTCGATGCGCTCAGACGCGAGCAGCGGCGGCTGGATGCATGGCTCGGCGATGATGCCCAACACTCCGAGGACGATTGACCAGCCGGCGAATGAAGTGTGCGAAAGCACAGTCGGAGGTGCGCTTACCCACCTATTCGGCTACGCGTAGCGGGCCTAGCTTTCCCGAATAACAAGAACAATCCGGGAGGGCGTCCATGCCGTTCGTCAACATACGGATACTGAAGGGCCATTCGCAGCAGCGAAAGGACGAGATCGCCCGGCGCGTCACCGAAGCCGTCAGCGAGGTGGCAGAGCTTCCGAAAGAGGCTATCTGGGTCGTCTTCGAGGACGTGACCGCGCCTGACTGGTATGTCGGCGGCAAGACAGTCGAGAAGCCGGCGAGTTGAACGCCATGTCGCGGAAGAACGGCGATGCGGATTTCGGCGATGTCGTCGGCGATGTCGCGCTGGAGAAACTCGGCTCCGGATTCAGCTTCATCGAAGGGCCGATCTGGCATCCCTACGAGAAGTGGCTGATCTTCAGCGACATGGCGGGAAATCGCATGCACCGGTGCGGCCCGGACGGCAAGATCGAAATCTTCCGCGAGCCGAGCAACAACGCGAACGGCAATACGCTCGACCGGCGCGGCCGGCTCCTGACCTGCGAGCATGCCAAGAGCCGGGTGACGCGGACCGAGGCGGACGGCACCATCGTCGCGCTCGCCACCCATTATGACGGCAAGGAACTCAACAGCCCGAACGACATCATCGTCGCGGCGAATGGCACGATCTATTTCACCGATCCTACCTATGGACGGATGGAGTTCTATGGCGTGCCGCGCGAGCAGGAACTCACGTTCCAGGGCGTCTACAAGATGGATGTGGACGGGGACGGGCTGACGCTCCTGACTGACGATTTCGCCCAGCCGAACGGGCTCTGTTTCTCGCTCGATGCCTCGCGGCTGTTCATCAACGACACGGAGCGCCAGCATATACGTGTCTTCAATGTCGCATCCGACGGCAGGCTCACCGGCGGCGCGGTCTGGGCGGAAACGAAAGGCAACGGACCGGGGGCGCCCGACGGCATGAAGATCGACAGCCGCGGCAATCTCTATTGCTGCGGCCCGGGCGGTATCCACGTGTTCAATCCATCTGCGGATTTCCTGGGCGTCATTCCGATGCCCGAGACAGCCGCCAACTTCACTTTCGGCGATGACGATCTGCGGAGCCTCTACATTACCGCGTCGACATCGCTTTACCGGCAGCGCGTACGCGTGCCGGGGCTGAGACTGTTCTGAGTTGGGGGACCCTGACTTGGAAACACCGCCGCTGGTCCGCACCATCGGCGGAATAGGGTGCGCAGGCACCGGTAAGACGGCACGCCGACGGCTGAAGGTGGCCGAAACGACCAACGGGAGGTAACCTGAATGAAGAAGATATTGACCTTGAGCGCGCTCGCGGTCCTGCTGGCATCGGGCACCGCACTTGCCGACACAAGCGGCAAGAAGATCGCTTTCTCCAACAATTATGCCGGCAATTCCTGGCGGCAGTCGATGCTGAAGAGCTACGAGACGGTGGCCAAGAAAGCCGTCGCGGATAAGGTGGTCGCCGCTGCAGACGTCTTCACGACGGCGGACAAGGAAGTACCGACCCAGGCCGCGCAGGTCCAGAACCTCATTCTGCAAGGCTATGACGCGATCGTCATCAACTCCGCCTCGCCTGATGCCCTGAACGGCGCCATCAAGCAGGCCTGCGACGCGGGCATCGTCGTCGTCTCCTTCGACGGCATCGTCACGGAGCCCTGCGCCTATCGCGTCGTCGTCGACTACGAGAAGATGGGCAAGGAAGAGGTCGAGCAAATGGCCAAGTTCCAGCCCAAGGGCGGCAATCTGCTGGAAATCCGCGGCCTTGCCGGCACCTCCATCGACGATGCGATCCACAAGGGCATCACGGAAGCCGTCGCGGCGCATCCCGAGTTCAAGATCGTCGGCTCGGTGACCGGCGACTGGGACCAGACGACGGCGCAGAAGGCCGTCGCGACGATCCTGCCGTCGCTCCCCGAGATCGTCGGCGTCGTCGACCAGGGCGGCGACGGCTATGGCGCCGCACAGGCGTTCGCGGCGGCGGGCAAGCCGCGCCCGACCATCATCATGGGCAACCGCCAGGACGAGTTGCAGTGGTGGAAAGAGCAGAAGGAGAAGGACGGCTATAAGACCTGGTCGGGCTCGATCGCGCCTGGCGTCTCGACCCTCGCCTTCTGGGTGGCACAGCTTGTCCTCGACGGTCACAAGGACATTCCCCACGACCTGATCGTGCCGTATCTCTCCTTCGACCAGGATAATTTCGAGGCGGCTTTGCCCGATATCCCGAAGGGTGGCGTCGCGTCCAAGGAATACACCCAGCAGGACGCGCTCGCCGCTATCAAGGACAACATGAAGTGAGAGTGGGCGCGCGTTGCAGTCGACATTCCGCGTCGGTTATCGTGGGCAATGGCTGAAGCGCACGCGACATTGGTGAAGCTGGACGGCGTCGAAAAACATTTCGGCGCCGTTCGGGCGCTCGACGGGGTGGACCTCGAGATCCGCACGGGTGAGTGCGTCGGCCTCGTCGGTCACAACGGCGCGGGCAAGTCCACACTCATGAACATCCTGACCGGCACACTGGCGGCCGGTGGGGGGACAATCTCGATCAACGGAACGATCGAGGAGAGATATTCGGTCAGCCGCGCGCTGGCGCTCGGCATACGCTGCGTGTTCCAGGAATTGTCGCTTTGCCCGAATCTCGACGTGGCGGAGAATACGCGGATCAACCATCCTTCGCTGAGGGGCATCGGCTGGCGGCGCAAGTCGGCAGCGCTGATCGCAAGGAAGCTCGACGAGATTTTTCCCGGACACGGGATCGATCCTGCCGATATCGTCGGCGACCTGTCGATCGGCCGGCGGCAGATGATCGAGGTCGCTCGGGCATTCACCATCACGGACGATCCGCTCAACCTCGTCATCCTGGACGAGCCGACCTCCTCGCTCGATGCCCATACCGCCGGACAATTGCTCGATTTCGTGCGCCGCTTCGTCGGCCAGGGGGGAAGCTGCATCCTGATCTCGCATCTTCTCGGCGAAGTGCTCGGCAATGCCGACCGCATCGTCGTCATGCGCGACGGCAAGATCGTGGCGGCCGACCGCGCGGACGCCTACGATCGGGACAAGCTGGTCGCGACGATGGGCGGCGCGGCGGCGCGGGAAAAGATCTCCGCCGAAAGGAAGGCAGGGCAACGGGAAATCGGGGCGATCCGCGTCCAAGCGCGGCCGCGGCGGCAACGGGACGATATGCAGCTTGTCGCCCGCGCGGGTGAGATCATCGGCCTCGCCGGCCTCGCCGGAAACGGGCAAACCGATCTTCTGCTGGCGATATTCGATGCAGCCGGGAGCCGCCGATCGGGCATAGAGGTGACCGCCCCGCTCGCGCTCGTCGCGGGCGACCGCCAGTCCGACGGCATCTTCCCGCAATGGTCCATCGCCCAGAATATCGGCATCCGTTCGATCGAGCGGATGGTAAGCGGCATGCTCATCTCCTCCCGGCAGGAGGCGGAACTCGCCTCGCACTGGCAGCAGCGGATCAAGATCCGCACGCCGGATATGGACAACAACATCCTGTCGCTCTCAGGCGGCAACCAGCAGAAGGCGCTGTTCGCCCGGGCGCTCGGCTCCGATGCGAAGATCATCCTCATGGACGATCCGATGCGCGGCGTCGATATCGGCACCAAGCTCGATGTCTACGACCTTATCCGCGAGGAAGCGCATAACGGGCGCACCTTTCTCTGGTACACGACCGAGACGGAAGAACTCGAAAACTGCGATCATGTCTATGTCTTCCACAATGGTCGCATCGTGGCCAATCTCAGCCGGGACGAACTCACCGAGGAAAAGGTGATCCAATCCTCCTTCGGCGAGACCAACTGAGATGAGCGCGCTTCAGCCCGCCGATGTGACGAACCGCCCGCCACGCGACACGGCGCGCCGGACGCGGTTCCTGCGTACGCTGTTGCCGGCCTTGTCGCTGGCGCTCGTCCTCATTGCGATCGCCTGGCTCAATCCGCGTGCCATCAGTTATTTCGGCTTCAGCCTGATGCTGAATCTGGCGATCCCGATCGCGCTCGCGACCATCGCACAGATGTTCGTCATTGCGGGCAACGAGCTTGATCTTTCCATCGGTACCTTCGTCGGGTTCGTCGGCTGCGTCACCGCGACATGGCTACACGACGCGCCTTTGCTCGGTGCCGCCGTACTCATCGGATCGATCGCGGTCTATGCGCTGCTCGGCGCGCTCATCTATCTGCGCAACCTACCTTCGATTGTCGTGACGCTCGGCATGAGCTTCGTCTGGCAGGGCCTCGCCATCCTCCTCCTGCCCAAACCCGGCGGCAAGGCGCCGGACTGGCTGCTCGCGATCACCCATTTCAAGCCGCCATTCATCCCATTCCCCATCCTCGCCGCGCTTGTCATCGCCGCTGTCGTCCATGTCGGGCTGATGCGGACATCCTACGGCGCGGTGCTGCGCGGCTCGGGCGGCAATCCGACCGCCATCGGCCGCGCCGGCTGGTCGCTGCTCAAGACTAAGATGATACTCTTCGGGCTGGCGGGTGTTTTCGGCGTGCTTTCCGGCATGATCCTCATAGGCATCACCACCTCCGCCGACGCCAATATCGGCAACGGCTACACGCTTCTGGCGATCGCCGGCGTCATCCTAGGCGGCGGCGAGTTCATGGGCGGGCGCGTCTCGCCGGTTGGCGCAGTGATCGGTGCGCTGACACTCGCGCTCGCTGCCTCCCCGCTCCTCACCTTCATGCGCATTCCCCCCGACTGGCAGGTCGCCGCCAACGGCGTCATCCTCATCATCGTGCTGGCGGCCCGCGTCGTGATCAGCCGCAAGGAGGTGTAGGTGACGCAGGTCAGAGCCCTTCTGGGAAAGCCATGGATCTGGTCGTTTCTGGGGGCCCTCGTGGTCTGGGTGGCGACGGTAACATTCACCGGCGGCCAGGGCGGCGGCGGCATGATCACGGCGGCGCTGTCGCTCGCCGTCTTTACGGTGATCGTCGGCATCGGCCAGATGTTCGTCATCACGCTCGGGCCTGGTAATATCGACCTGTCATTGCCGGCCAATATCGGGCTGGCAAGCGCGGTCGCGATGAAGGTCATGGACGGCAGCGACAGCATGCTGGTGATCGGGCTGCTTGCCGCGCTCGCCAGCGGCTTCGCCATCGGCACGGCAAACTACCTCCTGATCCGGGCGCTGCGTATCCCGCCGATCATCGCCACGCTTTCGGCGGCCTTTATCATCCAGTCGATCGACATCAGCTACGGGCGCGGCCTGCAGATAAAGCCACCGCCCGGCTTCGCGGATTTCGCCAATCTCAAATATTTCGGCATTCCGGTGCTGGCGATATTGGCGATCCTGTTCGCCATTGCCGCAAGCATCGCGCTCAACCGGACAGTCTACGGGCGTTCGGTGCTCGCCATCGGCCAGAACATCCGGGCGGCGAAGCTCGCCGGCGTGAAAGTCCAGCGAACCAGTTTCATAACCTATGCGGTTTGCGGCATGCTGGGTGGCCTGGACGGAGCGCTGCTTGCAGCCTATTTCCGCGGCGCCAATGTCGATATCGGCAATGAATACCTGCTTGCCTCGATCGCCGTGGTGGTCATTGGCGGAACATCGGTTGCGGGCGGCAAGGCCAATGTCCCCGGTGTCTGGGGCGCGGCACTTTTCCTCGTGCTGCTGCTCACCATGCTCAACACTTTCGGTTTCAGCGTCGGCGTGCGCCTCGTCCTGACGGGCCTGATCATCGTCGGAGTGATCACCGCTGCCGGCGGCCCCCGGTCGGAGCGCTGAAACCGGGAGGATTCCTACACGTAGAGGATGGCAACGATCGCCACGTAGGTCAGCTGATGCAGAAGCTGGTCGAGGCCGATCATCCGCCAGAAGAAAGCGTTCTGTCCCGCGCCGAAGCGGCGGGTGATCTGCTCCTTGCCCCAGTCGATGTGGTAATGCACGACAAACTCGCCAGCGACGATCGCGACCAGCGTCGCAGCGGGCGTTGCCAGAACGAGAAGGATAAGCGCCGTGGCCACGGCGTGAAGGCCGGAATGCAATATGCCGCCCGGATGGCCGTAGGTCCCCTTGTTCTTCAATTGATAGGGAGTCTGCAAGACGAAATCGAAAAGAAAATGCTTCAGTTGCAGCAAGAGCAGCAAAAGCACGGCACTGTCGCTCACGGTTGCCCCCGTCTTGTCCCCGGCCGACGATAGAGCGATGGCGCCCCACCCGCAATGCGCGCCTTTCGGGTCTACTTCCTTTCCGCGACGAAGACGCCGTCCCAACCCGGCTCGGGTGGCGTCTTGGCGAGGACCGTAAGCCGGTCGCGATAGACCGCGTAGAGCCCGGCAAGCTGGTCCGGCGCGATCGCCGAAGCGTCCGCGAGCGCGGCAAGCGCGCTGTCCATGTCGCCGCGCCGATAGATATCGAGAAAGCGCTCATGCGCCTCTCTGAAAGCGCGAAAGCCTTCATTTCCAGCAAGATGCGCGTCGCCAACCAGCGTGAATATCCGGATCGGCTCTTCGCGGCCGACGACCCGCACCAGATCGGCTTCGATAAAGGCAAGGTCCGGCGCCTCCTCGCGAATCCTCTCCGCCACCAGAATATCGACGCCGTACTGCTTGGTGAGACCCTCGATGCGCGAGGCCAGATTGACGCTATCGCCGATGGCGGAATAGCTGAAGCGCTGCGCCGAGCCGAGATTGCCGACACAGCATTCGCCTGAATTCAGGCCGATCCCTATCCTGAGCCCAAGCCCGCGCTCACGGTTGAGATCGTCCACCGCACGACGCATGGCGAGCGCCGCCAGACAGGCCTTGCGTGGATGATCAGGGATATCGAGCGGCGCGTTCCAGAACGCCATGATCGCATCGCCGATATATTTGTCGATGGTGGCATCGGCCTTGAGCAGCACGTCCGTCGCCGGGGTCAGGAAATCGTTGAGCAGCCCGGTCAGTTCGTCGGGATCGAGATTTTCCGACAGCGTCGTGAAGCCGCGGATGTCGGAGAAAAGCACGGTCAGGTCGCGGATTTCGCCTCCGAGACGCAGTTCCCCCGGATTTTCGGCGAGGCGGCCGACCAGAGCAGGCGAAAGATAGTGGGCGAAGGCGGAATGGATGAAGCGCCTCTCCCGGTTGGCGAGCAGGAGCAGCGCGGGGGTCGTCGCGGCGAAGACCAGCACGACGGCACCCATAGGAAGTATCGGGTCCATCAGGAGACGCCAATGGCTGAAGGCAACCCAAGACGAACCCGCTGCCAGAACGATGAGGACAAGTGCGGCAATGCTGTTGACCACCGCGCCGAACCGCCACTCGACCAGAAGCAACAGCAGGCCAAGAAATGCCGCAAGCGCGATCTCGGCGCCTCGCAGCCAATCAGGCCGTGTCAGGAAGCTTTGCCCGACGATCTGGTCGATGATCTCGGCATGGACGCGGACGCCGGGCGTCGCTTCGTGGAACGGCGTGGCGACGAGGTCCCTCAGGCCGACAGCACTCGTGCCGACAAGGACGATATGACCGGAAATCTCCTGTCCGAACGCCGGCGCCTTGGCCGGATCGAGTATATCGGCGGCGGAAAAAGTCTTCATCCGGGGCAAACCGGAATAGTAGATGCGGAACGTACCGTCCGGCCCGGTCGGCATGGCGAAATCGCCGTCCTTGAGCGCGGTCATCGCGGGGCGCCCGGTATTCGCCTCTCCGCTAGCGCCCGTGCTGCGGACGATGAAGCTGCCGGCATCCTGCGCCACCCTCAGCGCCTCGATCGACAACGCCGGATAGAGACGGTCGTCCGCTCTGGCCAGGAGCGGCAGCGAACGCACCACACCGTCTCCGCTCAACGGAAACGAGAAGAAACCGATACCGGTCGCAGCGGCATTCAGTTCCGGAAGATTGCTCACCCCGCCTCTGAACGCGGGAAGATAATCTTTCGGGCTCTCGCCGCCGAACGCGAAACCGGCTTTCGGCTGTGGCAGGGCATTGGTGTTTTCATTACTGATGGCGATGCCGGCTACCACCCTGTTGCGGGAAAACGAGGCCGCCAGCGCTGCGTCATTGTCCAGTTGTTCATCGCCAGCGGGCAATTCGATCCGCGCGCCCTTGTCGCGAAGCTCGGCGATCACGCGCGAGGGCGATGTGCGGTCGGGCTCCGGAAAGACCATGTCGAAGGCGATAGAGGCTGCGCCGAACTGGCCGAGCCGGTCGACCAGAGCCGCCACGGTCGTACGAGGCCAGGGCCATTGCCCGATCTTCGTGATGGAGCGCTCGTCGATGTCGACGACGACAACCGGTGCGCCGGCCTCCTCGCGTGGTTCAAGGCGCTGGTAGCCGTCGAAGACGAGATCGCTCAGATGCGCAAGGGCCAACGGGCGCGCAAGCGCTACGCCGATGACGAGCGCCAGCACAACCAGACCGACGCCCCAGACGATCAAGCCTTTGTGCCGTTCGGCGACGGCGGAAGCCTCCCTGCGCCGCAATCTCAACATGCGCCGTCCAGCTGGCGAATGGCTTGCGGCAGACTTTGCCGGATACGGATCTCCGATCGCAGGCCCCTTCGTTTCATTTACCATGCCCTCGACCGCGATTGCGCCGGACAAAGTCGGAAATTGGGTAAAAGATCAATCGCAACCGAAATAAGAACAGCAATCGGAGCACGGCGTGGAGAGCGAGCCCCGGCTGTGGTCCTGGTTTCCTTGCTGCAGGATCGTTTCGCCGGGCGTTGGGAACGGCGGCGGGAAATTGCCGAAGGAAGGCGGGATGTCCGAATTCGACTGAGGCAGATTGCTCTGCTGGATCGTGGAGTTTGTCGGCAGATTATTGGCACCGCCATGTTTTCCGCTTTTGCCGCCGATAAGGCCGCGGAAAAGTTTCAGCCAATCCTTCGGCGTTCGGCGAATATAAGGCTTTCCATCCTTGCCGATATAGATCGAGTAGCCGTTCGTATAGAGCCGCGGCGCCTCCCCGCTTGCGTGAAAGAGCTGAACCAGCCGGCCAAACACGAGATCGACATGAGGCGGGACCTCGTTGCCCTGCTCGAAAAAGAAATCGACGATACCTCCGCGAATCCCGACCGTGCCGATCGGGGTATTCAGCCGCACGCCGTCCGCCGATTTCGAGGCCCGGCCACCGATGAAGCGGAACACGCCCTTGCCGAGCGAAGCGGTGATCTTCGCGGTTCCCCGGTTGGGATCGTAAACGAAGGAATCGATCGTCAATCTTGAATTCGGCCCGACGGTAAAGGTGGTGCCGTCCGCGAGAAGCACCTGCAGAAGACCGGCACCATCCGTATCGATGCGCTCATTGTGGACGAGCCTGTCGCCGATGGACAAGGTCCGGACCGTCGCGCCGGGAGCCGTTCCCTCTGCCTGCTGGTTGACGGCGGCGGCGACACCGATCTGCTCCGCGAAGGCCGGCGCGCTTGCCAGCGCGAGGCAGGCGAACGACAAGAGCAGGAAAACGTGCCGCGCCACGGTCAGAACCTCTTCGCAATGGCGAGCGATACGTTCATGCCATCGAAGGAATAAAGCTCGTAATTGGATGACACTTTGCGGTAGCCAACCGAAGTCTGGAGCGCCCATTTATCCGCCAGGGGCACGGTCAGCCCGCCATAGATGAAAGCCTCCGTATCCCGCTCCTTCATGGAAAGATACATTGAGGTGTCCGGCTCGTCGAACGTGCGGCGAAGTATGCCGCCCCAGACCGTCGTCGTCCATCGCCCCGGCAGCGTCGAGATCGGAGGATCGAAAGCGTAGCTTAGCCCGAGTGAACCCCCGGCTTCCCAGAAGCTCTGATCGCCGGTATCCGCGTCATGGCGCGCGGCCTCCGCAATGCCGAAAACCTTGAAGCGATCGTTGAAGGCATGTTCGAAATATCCGGACATATCGAACCGGTTGCCGGTGCGCTCGGAAGCGGTCGGCCGGAAATCGGAATTGTCATAATCCAGATAACGATATTCGAAGCGCAACTCGCCCCGGTTGAGCGCGTCGAAGGTCTTGCCGACCTTCGCTCCGGCGCCGATCGAGCGCCGATAGGTATCGCCGTCGAGGACGACGCCTCCCAGTATGCCGTAGACTGAAAGGTCGGCATTGGGGATGCCGAAGCGCCCGAGGCTGAAGTCGGGCCCGAAGGTAAGCTCTGCCAGAAGCGTATTGTTCCCGTGCAGTTCGGAATAGAGGGAGCCATAGGTCACGAGATTCACATCGAAGGCATCGCCCTGGCTCGGCAGGAAATAGCGATAGTGAAAGTTCCCGGCTACGAAGCCGCTGGTATCCGCCTTGGCGAGGAGGGAACTGTCGATCGGAACCGTGAAGGGAAATCCGAACGGGTCCAGCGTAACGGAATCGCCGCGCGGTCCGCTGTTGGCATTGGTGTGGTACTGGGCACCCATCATCATCGTGCCGCTGAAAATGCTGGTCTGCGTCTTCTCGTCGATCGCGGTCAGAAAGAGCTTGGCCTTCTCCGTGACGGCCGGCGGCACTTCGGTGAGTTCCAGCACGCCCTCGAAATAGCCGCGTGAGGTCCAGTATGAGCCGAGCCGGAAATAGAGCACGCCGAGTTCCAGCTTGAGGCGCGCCAGATCGGGGGCAAAAATCAGCATGCGTTCGAGGGTAGAAATGGCGCCCTCAAGGTCGCCGGCCTGTGAAGAGAGCGTCGCATATTCAAAGGCGAGGTTGATATCGGCCGGGTTCGCCATCATCTTTTTGAAAAGCACCGCGCGCCGGGCATTGAGAGCCGAAGAATTTGTCGTGCCGGCTTGCGGGGGCACGTTCAGGCTGGATACCGGCAGACCGACCTCAACCGATTGCGCCATGGCTGGTCCGGCCGCCGGGAGGGTGGCGCCACAGACCAGGCCAACCAGCAGCAGCAACGGACTCGCTATCAGGTTTTCGAGAACCCCGGCCGCAGTTTGACGAGCGGCCCTCATCTGCCCGAAAAATCCCGAACGAAGAGCACGACCCACGCCGCATCGTGGGACAATTCCTGGACCAATGGATGATCCCCCCATTAATCCGGCGTCGGCTCACACGTAGCCGACTCCGTACCGATCAACATCTGTCGGATAATTGCCGCTCGACGATTCTATGAGCTTCGGCGCAAAAGCGCAAACGAGTTTTACCTGGAAAAGGCTAATCCACATGAAGTTCAGCCGCGGCACCACGGCTGACGATCAACCGGCAAGCGCCGCCTCGACGTTGGCATAAACCGGGAAAAGCCGAAGGAAGCCGCTCATCTCGAAGGCGAGCCTGATCCTGCTGTTCAGCCCGCTCAAGGCCATGCGGCCGTCATTGCGTCGGATCTTCTTCGCCGAAGACAGGAAGACCGAGAGACCGGTGCTGCTGATATATTCCAGCCCCGCCATGTCGATGATCAGATCTACGTCGCCCCTGTCGATGACGGCGCTCATGTAGCGGTCGAACTGCGAAGACGTGGCGCTATCTATGCGGCCATTCGGGGAAACGACCAGAAAGCTTCCTCGACGGCTCTCGGTGATCTCCATTGGATTTCTTCGGCCTCGGTGCTGGCACGCGCGATCGCGTAGGATACCGGGTTGACGGGCAAACCACGGTAAGTGGTAATTGGCACAAAATACCGCCCCGAGGCAATTGCCGCCTTCGGCACGGGAGAGGCAGGGAACCGGATGTCCAACGCGTCGAAGGAGGATGCACTCGCCCGTTCAATCGGTGCCGGGCTTCTACCGCAGGCCTTTCCGTTTCGGCGCGACATCGAATTCGCCGCCGTGCGGCACGATTCGATCGACCGGATATGCTTTTACGATATCTGGTGGCCAAGCGCTGCTACCGTCTGCTTTGTCGTGGCAAGCCTGTCCTCGGGAGGCATTGACGGTGCGCTTGCGGCGGCATCCCTGAAACATCTCCTGCGCGCCGCCATATACGAGTTCGCAGACCCGCAGACCGCTCTCGCCGCCTCTCGGCACCTTCTTGATCCGGAGATTGGAGTAGCGGTGGCCATGCTTGACCTTCGCTCCGGAACAGCCCACGCGGCAGTCTTGGGCGAGGCTGCGTTCGGACAGGACGCATCCGTGGTCACCGACAGCACCGTCATCACGCTGCGGCCTGGCACCTATCTGTGGCTTGCCTCAGGCTCACCGCCATTTGCCAGCATTGCAGAGACAAGCTCGGACCGATCGGTGGCGGAAACCGTGGAGGCTGCAAGTGCTGGTCTTCAGCCGGGCGGGGTTTTCGGGCTGGTCCTTTTCAAGGGACGGAGCCGGCGACCGGAAGACGGCATGTCGGAGACGATTTCGATCACCAATGAAAACGGGCAGATCGCCGAAGCGATTGCGCAAATAGAAAAATTCCGAGAGCGTTGCGGCATCGACGAAGATGCGTTCGCGGGGCTCGATCTCGCGGTAGACGAACTCCTGACCAACGTTGTCAGCTATGCATTCCGGGATGGCGCATGTCACCGGATCGATATCGAACTCAATTTTTCCGACAGAAAGCTGTGCATCGAAATCCGCGACGACGGGATCCCCTTCAATCCGCTCGATATTCCGCCGCCCAAGCTCGACAGTGAGCTTGGCGAGCGCGAAATCGGCGGCCTCGGAATGCATTTCGTTCGCAACATTGCCGACAAGATCAGCTACCGCCGCGAGGCGAATTGGAATATATTGCGCCTGACAAAGAACATGGGCGTACCACAGGGAACGGGGGAAGGCTGCGCATGAACGCGGCTCGCTTGGGCGATCAGATTCTTCAGGACGCGCCGCATTGCCACGCGCCGATCCATCCGGCCGCGCCCACGCCGACGCCGACCCCACACCCGGCGATGCCGCTCATGATCGTGAAGGGCGAGCCGACTGTTCTGATCGGCAAGATGCCGGCCGCGCGCGTGATGGATATGTCGCAGCCTTGCATGCTGGTGAGCTGCGTTCCCGGCGGGCCGGGCAATATCGCCAAGGGTTCCGCCACGGTGATGATCGGCAAGATGCCGGCGGCGCGCGTGGGAGACGTTACAATGCATCCGAGTTGCGTAGCGCCCATTCCAAGCCCGACGGGCAAGATCCTGCCGCCGGGATGCCCGACAGTCATCATCGGCGGATAATCGAAGGCCCAACCGCCCAAGACACCATGGGCTGGTTTTCGCGGCAATATGAGTGGAAGGGCGGCCCGGTCGGTTCGCCGGTAGAATCTTTCGACTGCGTCAGGGTTGAGACGAAGCATGTTTGTATCGCATTTCAGTTCGCTTCGGCCTGTCTGCCCGAATTGCCGCGCACGGAAGGAAACCGTGGAACTGGAACTGGCGACCGTCGAGGAGTGGCAGGGCGACGACGTCGTTTCCGGCATCATCCTGTGTGGCGCATGCGGGGCCGAATATCCCGTGATCGACGGCTTGCCGATCCTTGTTCCCGATGTCCGCCGCTATATCCAGGATAATCTGTTCTACCTTCTTGCCCGTGCCGACCTACCGCCGGCCGTGGAAAGCCTGATCGGCGATGCCAGCGGGCCGGGCAGCATGTTCGATTCGGCAAGGCAGCATCTCTCTTCCTATGTCTGGGACCATTGGGGCGAATTCGATCCCGACGAGCGCTTGCTCGAAGGCGCTGTCGCCCGCCCGGGTGCGATCGCGCGAGCGCTGCATTCCGTAATGGCAATGGCAGATGACGATCTCCCTCATGGCCCCATCCTCGATATCGGTTGCGGTGTGGGGCGGTCGGTGCACGAACTCGCGACGGATGGCGAGCGCATGGTGCTCGGCATCGACCTGGGTGCCTCGCTGGCGCGGGCAGCTCGCCGGGCTGTGATCGGCGGCCAGGTCGACTACGGCCGCCGCCGGATAGGTCTTTCCTATGACCGGCGGCGCTTCCAGGTCCCACCAACGCCCGAAAGCCGGGCCGATATCTGGATCTGCGATATTCTGTCCTTGCCGTTTGCCGACGAGACCTTCGCGCTCGTGGTCGGCCTGAACGTGCTCGACTGCCTGGGAGACCCACGCGGCGGGCTGACCGAGATGGACCGTGTCATCGCGAATGGAGGCGAACTGCTGCTGACTGTTCCCTTCGACTGGAGTGCCGTCGTCACGCCGGTCGAGGGATGGATCGGCGGCCACTCGCAGCGCGGCCCGCATCAGGGGGCTGGCGAGGCGATCCTCGATCATCTCCTGACCGAGGGGCCGCTGGCTGCGGGCACTCTGCGGCGCAAGTCATCCACAGCAGAGATTCCATGGCACGTGCGCCTTCACGAACGATCCTGTATGAACTATCAAACTTATGGAATTGCCGCGCGGCGGTGCGGCTGACGACTCGACACGTGCCAGATTGGCGCGGGTCAAGGGTGGAAGGGGCCCCTCCCGGTGAAGTTGACGCTTTCCTTGCGCATGTCGCCGCCTCCCGAAGGCGTGGAGGCGCAGCATGTGCTTGAGGAAGGCAGCATGACAATCGGGCGCGCGCCCGACGCTACGTGGACGATCCCGGATCCTGCACGGATCATCTCAAAACGGCATTGCCGTATCGACGCGGTGCCCGGCGGCTTTACGATTACGGACATCTCGACGAACGGAGCGTTCGTGAACGAGCAGCCGATCGGAAGCCAGTCCACCCGGCGGATCGCAGACGGGGACCTTGTCCGGCTGGGCGACACCCTCATCGCGGTCAGGATAGAAGACGGGGATCGGGCAGCATCGAATGGCGCGCCGCTTCCTGACGGACCGTTCGGCAAAGATGAGCCCCGCGCCATACCCGAGCCAAAAGTCGCCGAGCCGCTGCCGGCCGTCGGTGCACCGATCGCCGAGGACTGGTGGAAGGAAGCACCCCACGCCGCAGTCGACAACTCGGCTACACGTTTCGATTCCGGCTCGCCATCGCCGATTGCCGACGCTATCGTCGTCGGCCTGATCGAGTCTTTTCCTGGGCTTGACGTCACGACGTTTGCGCAAGGCGTGGATGTGGCGGGCGCTGTCGTCAGTGACCGGGAATGGCAGGCTTTCTACGACCGGCTGCGGTCATATCTGCGGGAACGATATCCGGAGAGCGTGTAGGCCGTACTGAAGACGGCTACTGTATGGGTGGGGTGTTTGTATGGTCCGCATTCTCCGGCTGCTGGTCGTCGTCATGCTGGCGTTTGGCTTAGCCTCGTGCGGTATGCTCGGCAAGAAGAAGCCGCCGGCAAAGGAAATCGAAATCAAGCCGGCGCCCCAAAACGCCGGTCTGGATTTCCTGGTCGCCGCCTCGCCGCTCGTCAATCCGCAACCGGACGGTCAGCCGTCGCCGACGGTTGTTCGCGTATATCTATTGTCGGGCGACACCGCCTTTGCGAATGCCAGCTTCCGCCAATTGTGGGAAAATGACGCCAAAACGCTAGGGCCGACCATGCTGGGAAAGGCGGAACTCATCGTTCAGCCGGGCAGCGTCGCGCATGTGAAGGCGCCCATGACGGAGGGAACAGTGCTGGTTGCGGTGGTCGTCGGCTTTCGCGACTTTCAAGACGCCAAATGGCGTGCGATGATACCGCTCCAGGGCGAAAAGCAGCTAAAATTGAAGGCGGACCTGAAATCGCTTTCGGTGGATCTCGGACCACAGGATTGACTGTGGCCGAGGGCTAAGCTCACGACGTAAGTCGAGCAACGGGGGAAGAGGCACTTCATGCCTGTCGACAGCAAGGTGATCTGGTCCGAAGGAATGTTTATTCGGGCCCAGCACTTCCAGCAGGAAGCACGCTACGTGGAAGGGATGGCGCGGCACCTCTTCCGTGGGCTCCGTGGCTATGGTTGGGGGCTGTCCGAATTGAAACTCAACCGCGATCTCCTTTCGATCGGCAAGTTTTCCGTGGAACGCGCTTCCGGCATCTTTCCTGACGGCACGCCGTTCAATTGGCCCGACGACATCGACGAAGGCGCCATGCAACCGCTCGAACTCGACGAGAGCGCGCGAGGCCAGATCGTCTATCTGACGCTGCCGACCCGACGGCCGGGCGGGATAGAGGTATCCAACGGCTCCTCCGATGCGATAACGCGCTATGTCGGTCATGACCTCGCGGTCTCCGACGCGACCGCGAGTGACGAAACCACCGCCACGATCATGATCGGCAAGCTCCGCATTCGCTGCGCGCCGCAGAGCAGCGAGCGCAACGGGTTGCTTGGCCTCGGCGTCGCCCGCATCAGCGAAGTGCGTTCGGACAATACCGTCATCCTGGACGAAGCATTCATCCCGCCGCTGCTCGACATGCGGGTATCCACGGTGGTGAACGGCTTCGTCACCGAGATCGTCGGATTGCTGAACCATCGTGGCGAGGCCATCGCATCGCGGCTTGCCGCCGGCAGCGAGGGCACTTCGGGTGAATTGTCGGATACGCTGATGTTGCAGGGCGTCAATCGCTGGCAGCCGGTCTTCACCCATATGGCAACGGCATCGACCGTTCATCCCGAGACCGTCTATGTCAACATGGTTTCGCTCGCGGGCGAGCTCGCGACTTTTGCCCGCGCCAATCATCGGCCCGCGGATTTCCCCGCCTATGACCACGACGACCTGCAGGCGACGTTCGCGCCGGTGATGACATCGCTCCGTCAGGCGCTGAGCGCCGTTCTGGAACGCGGCGCGCTGACCATTCCGCTTGTCCAGCACCGCTACGGCATCCGCGTCGCCGAGGCGCCCGACCGCTCGATCTATTCTAAATATACGCTCATCCTCGTCGCGCGTGCGGACATGCCGGCAGAGACATTGGCGAAGCGCCTTGTCGGACAGGCCAAAGTCGGGCCGGTGGAGCAGATCCGGGAATTGGTCAACGCGGCCCTTCCCGGTATCCGGCTTCGCGGACTGACGGCGGCGCCGCGCCAGATCCCCTACCACACGGGCAAGGCCTATTTCGAATTGGACAGGACGAGCCCCGTCTGGAAGCAGATCGCTTCCTCCGGCGGGCTGGCGATCCATGTGGCCGGGGACTTTCCCGGCATCGAACTTGAACTGTGGGCCGTCAAGGATTGATCGGAGGAACCCACGATGAGCAGCGAACCGATCTTCGATCCACCGGATGCCGACGATACCATTCGCCGACCGCTTCCCCAGATCAGGCAAGCATCGAGACCGAGTAGCGGCGGCCTGTTCCTCGACGATGCCTTCGATACCGCCGGCGAAGACGAGTTCAAGACCGCATTCTCCCAGCCGCGTGCGCGTCGACCCGACGATTTCGACGATCTTCTGGGGAGCGGCGGAGGATTCCCGGACGATTTCGGCGCGGATACCTACCTGAAGTCCGGCAAGGAAGGGGCGATCGAGAAGGCGTTCGATCTCGCCTCGGTCAATCCGCTGGTGAGCGCTGCCGCACCGCTTCTGTGGCTGGCGGGAAGATTGAACGAAAGCGCGCCGCCGGAGGACGTGGAACGCTTCCGCCAGCGTATCCTGGCCGAGATCAAGCAGTTCGAGACCGCCGCGATGGCGCGCGACGTCCCGCCGCGGCTGGTACGAATGAGCCGCTACGCGATCGCTGCTACGCTCGACGACATCATCCTGAACACTGAATGGGGCGGTCAGGCCGTCTGGGCGGGCCGCAGTCTCGTCAGCTCGCTCTATAACGAGACATGGGGCGGCGAACGCTTCTACGAATTGCTCAACCAGATGCGCCGGCAGCCTGACGAGAATATCGACGGCCTGGAATTCATGGCGATCTGCCTGGCGGTGGGGTTTTCCGGCAAGTACCGGGTCATGGAAGGCGGTCAGGGACGGCTGAGCCGGCTCCGCCACGAACTCTACCGGATCATCCGCCGCGTCCGCGGCCCCTACGATCGCGAATTGTCGCCGCCATGGGAGCCGGTCGCCGCACCGCATGTTGTGCCGAAATCGGCGCGCGGCGCCTGGATCGTCGCCATCGTGGCGCTGCTTCTGGCCGCCATCCTCTGGGCGCTGTCGAGCTTCGATTTGCGCCAGCGGGTCGATGCGGCGGTGCAGCAGATCGATGCGCTGGCGCCGGCGATCCCGGTCGTGGTGGCGGGGTCGGCCATCCCGAACATCCCCGAGCCGGTGAAGCCGAAGACGCAGATGGAACGGCTGCAGGGCTTCCTTGCGCCAGACATCGCCGCCAAGCATGTCGAACTCGTAAAAGAGAGCGACAAGATCGCCATCCGGATGCTGAACGCGTCGTTCCCGTCGGGAGGCGTCGATCTGGCCTCGTCGAGCGATCCGCTTGTCGGCCGCATCGCCGCCGCGCTCAACCACGAGAAGGGGCCGATCGTCGTTTCCGGCAACACGGACAACGTGGCCGTTCCCTACGGCAGCAAGCTTGGAGACAATATGGCGATCTCCAAGGCTCGCGCCGATTCCGCCGCAAGCGTGCTGCGCAAGGGTCTGGATGATCCGGCGCGCGTGACTACGATCGGCCGCGGGTCCAACGATCCGATCGCCTCCAATTCGACCGCGGAAGGGCGCGAACGGAACCGGCGCGTCGAGTTCCTCATCGACGCGGAGGCGGCAAACTGAGATGTCGGCCCGGTCGAATATCGCAACCGTGCTCGGACTGCTGGTGGCGCTTGTCGCAAGCTGGCTGATATGGCGCGATGCGAGGCTGACCCCACCCGGCCTGCATTTCGCCGCCAGCGTGGCGCCGCTGGTCCTCTGGGGCTTCCTACCCGTTTTTCTTGGCTGGTACGGAAGGCGACGGAACAGGGATGGCGGCACCGAACGCACGATGGCGGTGCGCGACCAGAAACGCGCCGTCCTCGCTCTTCTGAAAAGTCGTGGGCTTTCCGGGTACCGTGCGCGCTATCGGGCGCCGCTTTTCGTTGTGCTCGGACCCGGCGGCTCGGGCAAGTCCAGCATCCTGAAACAATCCGGCCTGCAACTCGGAAATGGCGTGCGCATCGGCGATGCGGTCTGGTGGGTCGGTAAGGAAGGCATTTTCGTAGAAGCCACCCTTGGCGCCGGGCACGAAACGATCCTGCAACTGACCGCTCTTCTCTCGGCATTACGACCCGATCTGCCGCTGAACGGCATTCTCCTGATCCTCGCGCCGGCCGACCTCGCACTTGCCGACAGCATCGAATACGAAACGCTGACGCAGGCGACGACGGAATCCATCCGCGAGATCGAAAAGCGGACGCGGCGCCGGTATCCGGTCTATCTGCTGCTCTCGAAGATCGACCTTGCGCCGGGCTTCCGTGAATTCTTCGACCGTCACGAGCCGCAGGAGCGGCAGCAGGCGTGGGGTTTCGGGCTCCCCTTCGAAGGCCTTGCGCGCCCCTTGAACGGCGAGGCTGGCGACAAGGCGCTCACCGACGGTTTCCGCGGCATCCTTGCTGCGCTCAGGCTGCGCCTGATCGAATGGCTGTCCCGCGAGGGAGATCCCATCCGCTCCGGCCGCATACAGAGTTTCGGCGCGCAGATCGCGACCATACCCGACACCATCCGGCCGATGCTCGAGGCGCTCTTTCCCGAAAACCGGCCAGACTGGAAGGGCGCGGCCCTGCGCGGCGTATTCCTAACCAGCGCGCGGCAGGAGGCTCTGGCCATCGATCCGCTCCTGCCCGAGATGTCGCTGCGGTTCGCCATGCCGCGCTCAGGAACCGTGCCGCCCGACCTCGGACTGGACGAGGAGGAGCACGGCTTCTTCATCTCCGGCGCGCTGAGCAAGGGAGCTTTCCAGGAAGCAGGGCTCGCCCTGAAAGAATCCCCCTACCATATCCGCCTTCTGTGGCAGTGGCTCGCGGCCGCCTGCATCGTTGCGGCCTCGATCGGGTTCATCGTCTTCGCAAGCACCGTCCATGATCGTGAGATCGTCTGGCCGAGAGAGGCCGTAGCTACCGCCACAACATTTGCGCCGGTCGCCAATCCTTCCGAGATCAGCAAGCTGCCGACCGTGCTTAACGACCTGAAGGCACTTGCCGCGCTCCGGCAGCGAATCGAAACCGCAGCTGGCGACAAGCCGCGCCTGCCGGGCTTTTCGGCAACGCCCAAGCTCGGCGACGCCCTCCTTCGCGCGCGTCAGACGCTTCTCCACAATGCACTTGCACCGCATCTCGACGCCATCCTTGAGGGCCAGCTCGTCGACATGAGCACAGATGCCAAAACGCTCCAAAGCCTGATCAGGCTTGCGGATCGTTCGGCCCCGGGCGACGAGACAGCTATCCGCGACTGGCTGGAGAAATCGGCCGGGGCCGTGCCGGCGGAACTGCGCGCTTCCTTTGTGAAAGACGGGCTGGAGGCGATAAGGACGGCCGGCGGGATGACGGTCGATGCGTCCTATATCGCGGCGGCGCGGCGCATCATTGCCTACAAGGAAAGCCTGTCGTGAAGATCGGCGGCATGATCGGCGCCGCGCTCCAGCGCGCCTTTCGGCCGTTCGGCATCGTGACGACTGTGGCGGCATTGCTGGCGTTCCTCGTCTTCTCTCTCGGGCCGCTGCTCGCCGTCGGCGAAATGCGGCCGCTGGCGCCGGCGGCGGTGCGGCTGGCGATCCTGCTGGTGCTCGCGATCATCTGGGGCATCGTCGGTCTTTTGATCCGCGGCCACGGCAAACCGGCAACCGGGAACGAAAACGACACCGAGCGGCGGGAGCGCGATCAAAAGAAAGCCGCGCTCAGGCAGGAGCAGACGGCTGCGAACGGGCAATTCGCACTTTTCGCCGCGAATGCGCGGCGCGCCCGCCATGCTCTCGGTGAGCAACGATGGCTGAGCATGCCCGGCCGGCGAGATCGTACGCTGCCGCGCTATCTGGTGATCGGAACCCCGGGCAGCGGCAAGACGACGTTGCTTAGGAATGCCGGCCTGTCGATCGCCGATGACGGGACCGCGCCGGACCCGAACGCACCCGCCGACATCATGCTTTCCGAGCGCGGCGTGTTCATGGAACTCGCCAGTCCATATCTTCGGCAATCGGAGGAGGCCCAGAAAGGCGCCTGGCGGCGCATGCTGACCTATATTCGCCGCTGGCGCCCGACCCAGCCGCTCAATGGCATTCTGGTAACGCTGGATGCCGGCTCTCTCGCCTCTACCCTGCCCGACAACGCCGAAGCGCTCGGGACGCTCCTGCGCAAGCGGCTCGACGAGATGACGGAACGTCTGCGGGCGAGGCCTCCGGTCTACCTCGTCCTTACCAAGCTCGACCTTCTCGTCGGGTTCGAGGAATTCTTCGATTCACTCAACATGGACGAGCGCGATTCGCGGCTCGGATTCCAGATCGGGTCACCGAACGATACCGCCGCGCACGGTACGCCTGTTGAACGGTTTTCCGCCGGCTTCGACGATATGCTCGATCGGCTCAACGGCCAGCAGCTTCGCCGGCTGCAGGAAGAGACCGACGAGAGGCTGCGCCTCAGGGTGTTCGAATTCCCGAGCCAGCTGGCGCTCCTGAAATCGCGTCTGACACCGCTCGTCGGGCAGATCGGCGCATCGAGCCGTTTCGGGCCTCCGCCGTTTCTGCGTGGTGTGTTCTTCGCCAGCGCGCTGCAGACCGGGCTTTCGCAAGACGCACTGCAGGGTGCGATGGCGCCCGTCTTTTCCTTCAAGCCGGGCGCGGTCGCGCTGCGCGAACGAAAGACGGCGCTGCATTCCCGCCCTTTCTTTCTCCGCGGCCTGCAGCAGACGGTGCTCGCGGAAGCGGCCATGGCCGGATATTCCCGAAGCGCCGCGGCCGTGCAACGCGTTCAGGGTCTTTCCGTCAATTTTCTCATAGCGCTGGCGATCTTCGGATGCGCAATCCTGTGGTGGCTGAGCTTCAGCGACGGCCGCGCCTATACAGCGCGCCTTTCCGACGAGATCGGGACGGCGCGCACCGCGCTTGCCGCGATGGGAGATGTCAAGGCTGGTACGCCGGACTTCGGACGGGTCGCGACGGCGCTTGATAGCTTGGCGGCGCTGGAGCGCGAGAAGCCTAGTCGGATTACCCTCGGGCTCTATTCGGGCAAGTCGGCATCGGCATCCGCCGGGAAAGCCTACGATACCGGCCTCAGGAATTTGTTCCTGCCTTACGTCCTTTCCTATGCCCGCTCGGCCCTCGATCAACAGGCGCTCGATGTCGTCAGCCGTTTCCGCCTGCTGAAATTCTATCTCATGCTCGGCGGCGTCCGGCCGGTCGATCCCTCGGTTGCCGCCGGCGTGGCGCCAGGCTTCGCCGCCGCCACGATCCCCGGCAATGAAGACGAGGGCGCCCGGATGCGCGCTCATCTCACCGCGCTCGCCTCGGTCGACCTCTCCAAACAGCCGATCGACGGAGCCCTGGTCAATCGCGCGAGAGGGCGCATCGGCGAGGCAGGACTGGCAGAACTTGCCTACCAGATGCTGCAAGGCCGGCCGGACGTGCAGTCGCTCGAGCCATGGAGGCCCGTCGACCATATGGGCACCGAGGGACCACAGGCGCTCGCCCGCGTCAGCGCGGCAAGCCTGTGGGACGGCATACCGGGTCTCTATACGCTTGACGGATATCGCTCCTGGATGATGCCACACTCGCAAGAGGTCTCTCTAAAGGTTGCCGACGACCTCTGGGTAATGGGCAAGGATGGGACGAAGGCCAACACAACGCAGCAGGCGGGACGCATCCGCGAAGGCATGCTCGAGCTCTACGCCGTCGGCTATAACCAGGAATGGGACAGCCTTCTCGCGGATCTCACGATCGCGCCCACCACGGATGCGGGCCAGGCGGCCAAGCTCCTTTCGATCCTGACCGGCGCGCCCTCCCCTGTCGACCAATTGCTGAAGGCGATCGCGCAGCAGACGGATCTGACAGGCGGCCAGTCCGGCGCAGTGAGCATGGCGGAAAGCGAGCTGGCCAGCCGCATCCCGCTTTATCCGAATGTCCCGCGCAAGGTCGCCAATGCCGAAAGGCGCGTGACGGAGCATTTCTCCCAATTCACCAAGGCGGTCGGGGCGGGCGGCAAGCCGCAGAAGGACAAAGCCGCGCCCGCCGAGATCGATGTCATTCTCGATGCGCTGAAACCGCTTTACGGCAACCTCAACCTGATCGCGACCGGCGGCGATATCCTTCAACTCGGCAACAAGCCGCAGGACACGCTCAACCAGCTCGACGAAATGGTGCGGAAGCTGCCGGACCAGCTTCGACCGCTTTTCCAGCGCATCGTCTTCCGCATGGCCGCGGTCACCGGCGCGGGAGCACGCTCGCGGCTGTCGGATATATGGAGTTCTACAGTCCTTCCCGCATGCCGGGCAGTGGTATCGGGCCATTATCCGTTCGACCCGAAGAGCCAACTCGACGCATCGCCCGAGGACTTCGCCACCGTCTTCGGCCCGAAGGGCACGATCGCGGCTTTCCGCGACGGCTATCTCAAGCCCTTCATCGACACTTCAACCAACCCATGGAAATGGCGGAGCGGGACGACGATCGGCCTTGGCCTGGACGATGGCATACTCTCGGCGTTCGAGCGCGCGGCCGCCATTTCCACTCTCTATTTCGATGCCAACGGCAAGGCCGGCATCAGTTTCACGATCACGCCGGTCGGCCTCGACGGAACCGCCAATGCGGCGCAATTCGAACATAACGGTCAGACCGACGTCTACGATCATGGCCCGGCGACTCCTTCCTCAGTCGCATGGCCGGCACCGCCCGACCACAGCGAGATCGCCCTCTCCGTTACGCCGGAGATCGCCGGACAGAAGAACATCATCCTATGGCAAGGGCCGTGGGCACTGTTCCACCTGCTTGACGCCGGGCGCGACGTCGATCCGGATAAGAAGGAAGCCGCGGACGCGACCCTTCGCTTCGCGATCGGCAGCCGGCATGTAAAGCTGAAATTCTCCGCGCCCTCGGCCCGCACCATCATCGGCGGCGATCTCCTGCGCGGATTCGGGTGTCCTCAACTGATCGAGGAAAAGGTGGCGAAGCAGTAAAGAGATGACCGACGATATCCTTGGCCATTACAATCGCGAGTTGCTGAATATCCGCCGTGCGGCGGCGCAGTTCGCTGCCGAGAATCCGCGCATCGCGAGCCGGCTCCGCCTTTCCGAGGACGCGGTCGAAGACCCGCATGTCGGCCGTCTCATCGAGTCCTTCGCCTTCCTGACGGCCCGCATCCGCCAAAGGCTCGACGACGATTTCACCGAACTCGCCAACGCCATGCTGGCGGTACTATACCCGCATTACACGCGGCCGTTCCCGTCCATGGCCATCCTTCAGATCGAGCCTGGTCCGGATATCGCCGAAGGAGCGACCGTATCGCGCGGCACCCTCGTCGATACGGAAGAGGTCGGTGGCGAAAGCTGCCGTTTCTCAACAGCTTTCGACGTTACGATGCATCCGGTCCGCGTTGTGAGCGCGGCCTTGTCCGGCCGCCCTCTTCGCGCACCCGAATTCGAAGCAGCCGCGGATGCGGCAGCCTGCCTGCGGCTGACGCTCGAAACCTCGCTCGCCGATGGCGGCTTTTCGGACATCTCGCCGGCATCGCTGCGCTTCTTCCTGCGCGGGCAGCCGCAGCTCGTCTATCCGCTCTACGAAATGCTCCTGAACGACGTCGTGGCCGTCGCTTTCGCGGCCGGAGTGAACGATGCCGAACCGGTCATCGTCGCGGGAACCGCTCTTACGCCCGGTGGTTTCGAAAGCAATGAGGGGCTTCTGCCCTATCCCGACACTTCACACGCCGGCTATCGGCTCCTGACGGAATATTTCGCCTTCCCGGAAAAGTTCCTTTTTATCGACCTCGCCTTTCCAGATCGGTCGCGGCTCCGCGATAAGGGCCGCACGCTCGACGTCTTCATCTATCTCCGGCGCCCGCGCACCAATATAGAGCGCGCGGTGACGGCTTCCGCCTTCGCGCTCAATTGCACGCCCGTCGCGAACCTCTTCCGGCAGGCGGCGGAACCGATCTCCCTTGACCACGCCACGGCGGAATACATAGTCGAGCCCGACAGCCGCCGTTCGGATGCGCTGGAAATCTACTCCATCGAGAAGGTCGTGGCCTCGGACGGGGACGGCAATGCGCGGGAAGTCCTTCCCGTTTACGGAACGCTCCATGCCCGCCGCGGCGACACCACGCGCGGCGCCCCGGCATGGTGGATCGCCCATCGCAGCCTCGGTGCGGATGCGCCCGGAACGAAACGCATGGCGCTGGCGATTTTCGATCCGGATTTCACGCCTTCCAGGCCGGCCGACACAGTCCTGTCCGTGGATACGCTGTGTTTCAATGGAAATCTTGCCGAGCGCCTGCCGTTCGGCGGTGGACGACCGGAATTGCGGCTGGCGGAGCCGATGGCCGGCGTGGAAGGCCTGCGGCTGATAACCGCCCCCACTCCCGTGGCCCGGCCGGATTACGGAGAAGGGGCACGGTGGCGACTGATCTCGCACCTTGCTCTCAATCATCTGTCCATCGTCAGCGACGGCGGCCTGGATGTCCTCAAGGAAATGCTGCTCCTCTACGACATCCGCAATTCGGACGAGACGCGTTCGCTCGTCGATGGCATCGTCGCCCTCTCCTCCCGGCCGGGAACGGCACGGCTGCGCGTAAAGGGAAATACGGCGTTCTGCCGGGGCATCGATGTGACGGCGACCTTCGATGAAGCGTATTTCTCCGGCAACGGCATCTATATGGCCGCCAGCGTTCTGGAGCGCTTCTTCGGCATGTATGCCAGCGTCAATTCCTTCGCCCGCCTGAGCGCCAGGATCAAGGGGCAAACCGGAGTTCTCAAAACATGGCCCGCGCGCGGAGGCGACCGCATACTTCTTTGAAGTCGGACGTTTTCGACCATCCGCAGGCCTACGAACTCTTTCAGGCCATGCGGATCGTCGAACTGATCGCGGCTGAAGAGAACGCAACCTCGGATCTGCCCGTCCCCGAGACGGCCGGACGCGGCGTCGATTGGGAGCGAGCCACGATGCGGATACGCTCCGGCGTCCCGCTCGGCTTCGCGGCAATCGAAGTGACCTCCGTCCGCCGGCCGAAAGGAAGCGGTCCGATCGAAGTGACGCAGACTGTCTTCGGGCTGACCGGGCCGTCCGGCGCTCTCCCGCACGCTTTCAGTGAGCTTGTCCATCTCAGCGTGCGCGAACGAAATCCGGGCCTGCGCGACTTCCTCGATCTCTTCAACAACCGCCTGAGCGGGCTGCATTTCGAGGCATGGGCCAAGCATCATCTGGCTGTCGAATTCGAGCGCGGCACCCGTCTGGAACTGCCGCGCCCGATAGACGCCGCTCTGAGGGCGGTGGTCGGCTTCGGCCTCCCCTCGATGCTGGGCCGCACTGCTACCGACGACAACACGCTTGTGCATTACGGCGGCCTGCTTTCGCGCAGCGCCCGATCCGCGCAAGCCGTCGAACAATTGCTGCGCGGAGCCACTGGTCTTCCCATTCGGGTCGAGCAATTCCACGGACGCTGGTTGCCGGTCGCGGAAGACGACCGCACCCTCCTGCCGACACCCGACAGGCCGCAAGGCTCGTTCTGCCGGCTCGGAGACGACATGGTCATCGGCGAACGCATCTATGACATCCAGTCGACTGTCCGGCTGATCGTCGGGCCGGTCGGATATTCCGATTTCCGGGCGCTGCTGCCGGATGGATCAGGCTCGCGCGGATTTGGCGATCTCGCCGCCGTCACGCTCGGACCGGAAATGTCCTTCAGGCTTTCGATCGAACTGAAGCCTGACGAACTTCCGCCGCTGCGTCTCGAAAGCGAAGACCATCCTGAAACCGGAAACCGGCTGGGGTGGAATACCTGGTTATGCATGGACAAGCCGCGGCAGGCACCGGCAAGCGTCGACATAGAGCCGTCCGCGCATCTGCGCTGATCAGGCGGGCAGTGGAGGAACAGATGGACAACTGGGCGGACGGATACGTCTCCGATATCGAATATCTGGACGGGTGGTATGCCGAGCAGATGCCAGCGCATCTGGATGTCGCCTGCCTCTTGCGTGCGACGGAACCGCCGGTCGAGCCTGGCGAACCGTTTCGTTATTGCGAACTCGGTTGCGGCGTGGGCAAATCGGCGGCGACGGTGGCAGCGACCTCTCCTCACGCCGAAGTCTGGGGCATAGATTTCAACCCAGCCCATATTGCCCGGGGGCGCCGTTTGTCGAAGGAAGGAGGCTTGGATAATCTCCATCTGGAGGATTGGACGTTTGCCGATCTTGCCGGCGCGCACAGCGCAGCGTTACCGCGTTTCCATTATATCGCCCTGCACGGCGTTTGGTCCTGGATCAGCCCGGAGAACCAGCGGCATATCGTTGATTTCATCGACGCGCATCTCGACCCGGGCGGCCTCGTCTACATCACCTACAATGCCCTTCCCGGCTGGAACAATGTCGCGCCGATGCAAAGAATACTCCGCTCGCTGGCGCTGCAACGGGACGGCCACAGTGACGATCGTGTCGCTGCGGCGTTGGGGCTGGTCCGACAGATGGCCGATGCGGGTGCCGGGGCGTTGCTTCCGGAGCAACTCTCACGGCTGGAGGAGATGTCCCGGAAAGACGACGTCGCCTATGTCGCGCACGAATATCTGAACGAGCACTGGCGACCCTGCTATCAGATGGACGTGGCAAAAGCGCTGGCGCCGGCCAGGCTGACTTTCGTCGGGTCCGCGAATATTTTCGACAATTATCCCGATGTCTGCCTGACGAAAGAGCAGCGCGAACTTATCGACAGTTCGCCGCTCGATCTGCAGGAAACCATGCGCGACTTCTTCATCGAGCGCACGTTCCGGCGCGATATCTTCATCCGCGGCCCCCGCGGCATTCCGGCGCGGCGGCTCGAGAGCAGGCTGCACTCTGTCCGCCTCACCGCAGTCATCCCGACAAGCGCCCTGAGCCGGGAGGTCAAGGTACCGGCTGGCGCAGCCACGCTTGGCGAAGCATTCTATGGACCGGCACTTGAGCAGATCGCTGGGGGCTGCCCGACACTCGCCGAGATTTTCACGCATGTCGATCCCGCGAAGTCGACAGCGACCGCACGCGAAGCGATCGGAATGCTTGTCGGGTCGAAACAGGCCATGTCGATCGTGGCGGCAACCCCGCCGGAAGGCGCACGTGAACGTGTGCGCCGCTACAACAGCGCTCAAATCCGCCTCCGCACGGATCAGGGCAAGCCGTATGCACCGCTGGCAGGCGTGTCGATCGGTTCTGCCGTCACCATCCAGCTGATCGAGATGCTCGTCTACACCGCGCTGGCAGGCGGCGTTCCGGCCGAAATCGGCCCCGTCGTCGATAATTGCTGGAACCAGTTGCAGGAAAGGGGCGATCACCTGGCGAAGGACGGCAAGCGCATCGAGGACAGGGCCGAGACCATCGCGGTGCTGGAACACAATGTACCGGAGATCCTGTCAGTCGCATTACCCATATGGCGGCGCGTCGGCGCGATCTGACCGCTATGGCACAAAGGTGCTTCAGCGACGAAACCCTTTGCCGCACCGGCCGGTCCTTCGATATCTTCGAGGCGGTCGACGCGACGGACCGCAAGGTGGCCGTCAAGCGCGCGCGCAACCCGACCGGGCTCGACAAGCAGCGCTTCGCACGCGAGGCGCGCCTCGGCCGCGCCCTGAGGCATACGGGATTGGCTTCGGTGCTCGACCACGCGCCGGATCGGATCGTTTTCGAATGGCTGGAAGGATCGCTCCTCGATCATGAGGGAGCGACGGTATTCCGCAGCTTGCGGGACATCGCCGAGGTGCTGGCGCATATGCACGCCCGCGGCGTCGTGCATCGCGACATCAAACCTGCCCATATCATGTTCCGCAACGACCGTGCGGTCCTCATCGACCTCGGTGTCGCCGGTCTGGTCGGTGGCACGGGTCGGCTGGATATCGGCGAGATCGTGGGGTCGCCCGCATGGATGGCACCCGAGCAGATGCTGGGCGCCGCGCCGGAGCCGAGCGCCGATGTCTGGTCGCTCTGCGCAGTCGCGCATCGTGTTGTGAACGGCCGACCGCTCTATGCCGGAACGGCGGACGCGGTGCTTGCGGCCCGGCGTGCGGAGCCCGAACCACGACCGGATTTTTCCTCTCTCGCAGATCGCCGTCTGGCCGACGCGCTTCATGCCGGCTTCGCCACTGCCCCCAACAGGCCATCTGCGCGCGAGCTTGCCGCTGCGCTTGCGGTTATCGGTGGCAGGGAACCGGAATCTGCCTCTGCCGCGCCCCTCTACGAAGCCGCGGAATTCGTTCCGGAGAACAACACGCCGCCGGAAACCGGATCGACAAAGGTATCGTAGACGACAGTTTCAGCCGTCTCGGCGATATCCATGACAGCGTCGATCCTGAAGCGAAGGGTCCGGTCGTGCGTCTTCGCATCATCTTGCAGTATCTCCACCGAAACGTCGCGCAGGCGGGGCTCGAACCGCCGTATCGCGTCCTCGATACGGCTCCGGCATTCCTCCTGCTGCGAGGCGCCGGCCAGATTTTCAACCTGGAGATCGGGCAATCCGAAGGCGACAAGCGAAGACTTCAACTCCCCGAGTTCGTCGGGGATTTCTTTGTAATAGGGCCGGGTGTTGAAAAGGATCTCGAGATCGCGGCGAATGGATTCCCGCAGGACCTGGATGGCGCGGTCGAAATTGCCGTCGATCTCGATATTGTCGCCTTGCAGGAGCCTGTCGAGGATGGGCAGGATGACGGGTCTTTTCGCAGATTTTCTGTCCAGCGGGGCCATGATTTCCTGCTAGATATTCCGTGACGGCTGTATCTCCGTCCGCAACTGGATGCCGGTCACGATCTGGTCGAATTGGAAATGCGGCTGGACGTGTATAACACAGGCCATCGATCCAGGCTTCCCCGGCAGTTCGGCGACCTCGACGCTGCCGCCGCTCAGCGGATAGCGCGCCTTCAGTTCATGACTGGCATCCGAATTGCCGATCATATAGCCTCGCAACCAGTCGCCAAGGAGTTTCTGGAGTTGCGCCACGGTGGTGAACGCACCCACGCGATCGCGCGCGATGACCTTCACGTAATGGGCGAACCGGCTGACGCAAAGCACATATTGCAGCATCGAGGATAGTCTTGCGTTCCGGCTCTCCGCGGTATCAGCGACTGGCGGAACGTTGAGCGACTGCGCGCCGAGGAACGCGACGGACTTCGTGTAGCCGCATGGGCTGAGGGCCACGAAACCAAGCTCTTCCAGTACTTTTTGCTTCCTGTCGGTCAGTTCAACCTCAAGCGGGCGGCGATAGGCCGCCGTCTCTCCGGTGGAAAAAAGCGGCGCCGGCAGACCCTCGACGCGCCCTGCCCCGAACACCCCCTCGCGCGCACCGCGGATATCGGCGAACCATCCCGATTCCCGAAAAGCGCGGATGACGACGGCGCCGAAGCCGTAGGCGGCATTTCCCCAAAGCCAATCCTCGATGCCGAGCGCCCGCTCCCTATAGACAAAACCACCGTGCTCTTCGCCAGCCCCGTCGCGCAAGCCACGCAGCAATATCCGTGGCAGCGCAACACCGAGAAAACGGCTCTCCTCCTTCTCCTGCAACCGCCGCCAGCGCTGATACTCCGCCAGACGGAAGCCGGCATCGATATGCTGGACATGCGAAAGATCGGCAAAGGTCGAGACGCCGAATAGTTCAGGCGCCGCGCCAACGACACAGGGCGAAAACGATGCGGCAGCAACTTCCGCCAGTCGGGAGAGTATCCCGATGTCATCGGTGGTGTCGGCGCCGCCTTGCCGGTGGCGGACAAAATGGTCGCAGAGCAGCAAGCCATAGGGCAAACCACCTGGCATGCCGTATTCTTCGCTGTAGATTTTGGCGAAGAGCGCGCTCTGATCGAATTCGCTGGATCTGTCGAAATCGCGGCCGAGTTCCTTCCACGTCGTACTGAGCAGCCTGACGATGACCTTGTCATCGTCCTCCACCTGGTCGAGGAGAAAGGAAACACCGCGCCAAGGGGCCTCGAGCCGCTTGAATTCGCCATGATGGAGGATCGCGTCAAGCTGCTCCGACAGGAGAGAGTCCAGCGCGGCGATGTCGCGGTCGATATGGACACGTAGTGCCCGTTTGTCGGGCGGGCCCATGGCTGCAAGGGCATCAGCGCCGTACCAGCGGCAAAGGAGGCGTCCAGTGTCCTCCTCATCCAAAAATCCCCGCAAATCGAAACCGCCGCCGTCGCTATCGCAGACGGCAGCGGCGATGTTTTCGCGCAGACGTATAGACGCAAAGCCTGCCCGGGGGGGGCCGACGGACGCCCTGCCGGCGTCCGTCGCAAGCTCTGCTATCGCGCCTTGTTCATCCATTTCGACCCGGGCGTCATCCCATTTGCGGGATGCGCGCCACCAGCCGCATGGAAGCGGTCAATTCTTCCATCTGCAGCCATGGCCTGAGATAGGCGACGGCATTGTAGGAGCCTGGCGCGCCCGGAACCTCTGTGACGGTCACCTTGGCCTCGGCTAGCGGATATTGAGACTTCATCTCCGCGCTGGCATCCGGATTACCGTTCACGTAGTTGCGGATCCAGTTGTTCAGCCACTTCTCACAGTTCGAGGCCTCCATGAAGGAGCCGATCTTGTCGCGTCCCATCACCTTGAGGTAGTGGGCGAACCGGCCTGTCGCCATGATGTAGGGCAGCCGGGCCGAGATCGCGGCATTGGCGGTCGCGTCGGGGTTGTCGTACTTTTTCGGCTTCTGCGTGGTCTGCGAACCGAAAAACACGGCGTAATCCGATCCCTTGTAGTGACAGAGCGGCAGGAAGCCGAGCTTCGACAACTCCGCCTCACGGCGATCGGTAATACCGATCTCGGTCGGACATTGCTGATCGACATCGCCGTCGTCGCTGGTGAAGGTGAAGGTCGGCAGATCCTCCACCTTGCCGCCGCCTTCGGCGCCACGCACGGCAACGCACCATCCATATTTCGAAAACGCCGACGTCAGCCGCTCGCCAAGCGCGTAGGACGCGTTCATCCAGGTGAATTTGTCGGACGTCATGGCACTGACGACACCCGCGGAATTGATCGGTGCTTCCTCGAACTTGAACTCCTCGATGGAGCGGCCGGCAGAGCCGTAGGGAACCCGCGCCAATACTCTGGGCATGGTGAGCGTTACGAAACGGCTATCTTCGCTGTCCCGGAAGCTGCGCCATTTGATATATTCGGTGCTCTCGAAAATCTTCTCCAGGTCACGCGGCTTGGACAGTTCGGTGAAGCTCTCCAACCCGAACATATCCGGACTTGACGCCGCTATGAACGGGGCGAAGGAAGCCGCCGCGACATTCGACATGCCCTGCAGCACTTCAAGGTCTTCGGTTCCGGCGCCGAATTCGTAGTCGCCGATCAGGACGCCGTAAGGCTCGCCGCCTGGCGTCCCGAACTCGGTTTCGTACATCTTCTTGAAGATCTGGCTCTGGTCGAACTCGACAGCCTTCGTCAAATCCTTATGAAGATCCTTCTTGCTGAGGTTCATCATGCGGATCTTGAGCGTCGCCCCGGTCTCGGAATTCTTGACGAGATGGTTGAGCCCGCGCCAGCTTCCCTCCAGCTTCTGGAAGTCCGCATGATGCATGATCGCCGAAAGCTGCTTCGACAGCTTCTCGTCGATCGCCTCGATGGCGCGATTGAAGGTCTGGGTCAGGTTCTTGCTGAACGTGACGGTCCCCGAAAGCGCTTCGGAGGTGAGGGTGCGCAGGAGATCCTGCATTTCGTCGCGCTTGGTGTTGCGCGTCGCCTCGATCGCCTGGTCCAGCAGGCTTACGCTGGCGGCTTCCTGGGTGGCGGCAGATGCAGCCGCTGTTTCGGTCTTGGCTTCACTGCTCATGGCTTAAGCTTTCTGTTCCGAGGTTTCGTCTCCAAGCTCTCCCGCCAGTGCAGAAAGCTTGTCGGTGTTGCGCAGGACCTCCTCGAGGATGTTCTCGAGGTCCTCCGAGCGATCCACCTTCGACATCAGGTCACGCAGCTTGTTGCGCACCGCCAAAAGCTTACGCAACGGCTCTACCTGCTGGACAACGGCTCCGGGCTCGAAATCGTCCATCGAATTGAACCGGAGCGCCACGGCCATTTCGCTATCATCGCCGGCGAGCGTGTTCTCGACCTTGAACTCAGCGCCCGGCGTCATGCGCTTCATGACGTCGTCGAAATTATCGCGGTCGATCTGGATGAACTTGCGATCGCGCAACGGCTTGACGGGCTCATAGGATTTCCCCGAGAAATCGCCGACGACACCGACGACGAAGGGCAGTTCCTTGCGGACCTGGGCACCCTCGGTCTCCACATCATAGGTGATATGGACGCGCGGCTTGCGCACCCTGCTAAGTTTTTTCTGGACGCTTTCTGCCATTTTACTTTCCTCACTTGATACGGTTTGCGGTCATCGGTCGGCTACTCTGACGGGGCCTCGATATTCTTAATGCCCGCGGCCAGCAGGATGCGCTGAACGTGGTTGGGGTCCTCGGCAAGTTCAGCCAGGAGCTCCGGCAGGGTCAGCCGGGCGCGCCGGACGGCTTCTTCCAGCGTGTACGAAATGGGCGAATGCGGTTCGGTCTTTCGGAAATAGCCGGCAAGGCGCTTCAGCTCGCCAAGTGCTTCGTTTCGCGAAGCGTAACCATCGATACGGGGGCCGCCAGCCGCGGGAGCCGGCGCTCCTCCGCCGTCGGCGGCCGTCGCCCCCAATTCTTCCGTCGGGACGGGCTCGTCGGCAGCCGCGAGTGCGAGTTTGTCGGCCGCGAAATAACGGATGGACGAATTGGCTTGTTGCAGCAGTTCGCGCAGTGCCGTCACTGGCGGCGCGTCCTTACCGGCGGCAGCGTCGAATGCGGACGACATCTCGTCGAGCGCCGTGAGGCATTCATCAATCAACCTGACCGTCGCGGCGAACGTCGCCGCCGGCGTCTCCGTCACGCTTTGCATGAACTGGTCCATCGGCACCGCGCCCGCGTCTATGCGGGCCTGGCGTCGGGCGGCATCCGTGATCTTCTGTATCTCGTTGGCCTGCTCATAGTTCCACAGCGAGTAACTCGCGACGTCGCCTTGTGTGAGGGGCAGTAGCCGAACCGGTTGAATCAAAGTTCCGATCGCACCCGACCCGCTGAGGCCGGCGACCGCCGTCACCTTCCCTTCGACGCCATCCTCATCGAGTTCCGGGAAACACGCCTCCCAATAGTCCCGCGCGATGCCTGCGAGCACCTTCAGACCATCGCGAAGTCCGGCGAACCCCTCCGTACGGACCAAGCCCTCGACCAGCCATGCGGCGACTTCCAGATCCTTGCCCGCAGTAGCCAGCAATTCGACCGCGGTGGAGACCACCGTATTCCATTCCTCGGGCGTGGGCGCTCCCGTCTCGACCGCGCCGCGCTCTTCCGAACGGGCGGCATTGCGCGCGTCCTTGACCCGATAGTAGAGCGAATCCGATTGCTTGTCGCTGCGCGGGTCGGCGCCGACCGGCGCCTCCTCCGAGATCGGCGCCAGTAACGCAGCGATATCGATGACCTGCGGGCCACTCATATGAACAGCTTCCCCCCGGTTCCCGCGGCCGCACGGACCAGCCCGCGGCAGAAGCCGGTAGGGCTCCTCCCGTCGCCGACAATGCTAGAGAACGCCGTGCGAATCAACTGATGTCGCCTCCTCATTGGTCTCGCAGAATTCCTTTCCGGTCACCGCATAAAACGAGACAATTCATGAAGCCTCGCGGTGAAGCTCGGCCTTCAGCTTTCCGTTTCCGCCGTTGGCGATGTCGATCCCGCGCTCGATCGCTTCCTCGAAGCGCCTCTCGGCGGATTGAGGCTCGCCCGCCGCTATCGCCAGGAGTACGGAAGCCCCCACTCCGATAGCGTAAAGCGATGGGTCCGGCGGCGCATCCGGCATGCCCTCCGGCGCCATGCTGCCGCCCGACCAGAACACGGACAGGGCCGCATAGGCCGCCGCACCCTCGAAATTGAGCCGCTCGGCCGCTTCCATACAGGCCCGCCGCTTGGCTTCATTGGGTTCATAGGCCCATGCGACCGCCCGCTCGAGACAGGCAGCATCCGGCTCCGCCAGCCGCTCGATGCCTCGCGCAGCCACACAGGCCCACCACACCCCTTCGCGCGGCGGCAGGGAAAAGGCGAGGAACCTCACGGCGTCGGTGAAATGCCGACCTTTCACCAACAGCGCCAGGAAGCCCTGCGGCGAAAGCGCCGGCGTAAGCAGCGCCATCGCCTCCGTCGACAGCTTCGCACGGCTGCAGATTTCTTCAGCGGTAGACGCCGAAACCTTGCGAAACGGAGTGGTCTGGACCTCCACCGCCTCCACCTTCAATTGATATTGACGACGCCGCCCTTCAGGGTGGCCATGCCGTCTGCTGAAATCTGCACCACCGGCGCGCTCGTCTCCGCCTTCGTCGTACCCTGCACCGTTACCGTCAGGCCGTTAATCTTCACGCCCTGCTGGGTTATCTCGACAACATTTTCCCCGCATTTGAGCTTGATGCCCTGCATCGCCTCGATCGTGATCTGGCCGCTCGCCGCCTTCACCGTCTGGTTTCCCTGCGAGATGGCCAGTTCCTGGTTTCCCTTCGAAATCGTCAGCTTGTCGTTGCCGTCGGTTATCGTCGTCGTGCGGTTGTTCTTGATCGTGCGTTTCTGGTCGTTTTTGACGTCGAGCGTGTCGTCATTCTCGACTTCGCGCAGAAAATCCTTCTGGGCATGGATGGTGAGCTTCTCTGCACCGGCCTTCTCGTCGAAGGACAGTTCATGCGCAGTGTCCTTGTTGCTGCTTCCGACATTGAGCGTGAAGAAGCCGCTCTTTGTCGCACTCGACTTACTGATCCAGGGCGCCTTGTTGTCGACATTGTAGACGGCGCCGGTCACCAGCGGACGATCCGGATCGCCGTCCAGGAAATGCACCACGACCTCCATCCCCACTCTTGGGATGAAAACGGCTCCCCATCCGGAACCGGCGACCGACTGGGCTACCCGAACGAGACAGGAGGCCTTGTCGTCCTTTTTGCCCTTGCGATCCCAGGGGAAGCGGACTTCGATCCGGCCCATATCGTCCGTTACGATATCGCCTTTCGTTTTCGAGCCCACGACGACCGCCGTCTGCGGCCCGCGCACCACCGGCTTCTGCGGAGGCAAGGGTTGCCTGGCGATCCGGTCGGCGGGTATGCAGGAAAAGCTGTTGCGATAGTAGGGCTTGATCTCCGTTCCCGGCCGCATCGTGAAATAGGTTGGATCACGCGACTCGTGGGTCACGCGCGTCAGGGTGAACTTCTTGTCGACGAGATCGGTCAGCGGATGTTTCTTGATCGTGAACTTGTGCCCGGGTGTAAAACTCGCAGCGCCACCGCGGCCTTCGGCGACCGCAAAACCTGCATCCGTCGCATCGACAGCGGCCGCCGACAAAGCCTTGACCCTCTGCGCTTTCGGACCGGCGCCAAAGCGGAATTGTTCCCAGTCCTTGCTGCTGGCGGGACGCAACGCTGTCTTGGTCGTCGTCAACGATGGATCGGTGGCGACCTCATAATCGTAGTCGGAGAGTGTCCAACTGGTCTCGGTCAGACTGTTGGCCATGTCGAACTCGGCAATCGTGTTCGCGGCACGTTCAACGTCCTGGCGATATTCGATCGAGTCCTGACTCGCGTCTGTATAAGCCGTAGCGGCGTCACCCAGAATCAGCGTGTGATCCGAATCTGTATGCGTAAAGTAATAGAATATCCCTTCCTCCGCGATCAGCCGCCGGAAAAAGTCGAGATCGGTCTCACCAAACTGGGTGCAATATTCGCGTGGCTCGTATTGCCCACGAAGCGAATCCTTGAATTTTATTCCCTTCAGGAGCTCACCCAATATGTCGGGAATCTTCTTCTTCTGGAATACCTTGTAGTCAGACTTCCGACCGAGCGTCCAAAGAGCAGGTGAGATCACCAATGTATATTGCCGGTAGTCATTGCGGGTGACGGAGCCGGCGGAAATCGAAGTGACGATGCCATTGACAAGGCGCTTCTTGTCCTTCGGGCGTGCCATCGACAGCGTCGCGGGCTTGCCCAATATATCTTCAGGGGCAACGTTCGTCTTCGGCGATAGCGCCGAGACACGGAACTCGAAGAGTTCCGACATGGCCTCGGTTCCAATCGCTTCTGTCGCAAGCATCTGGTCCGTGCCGAGCGCCGTGTCGAGCGTCAGCCACCGATCTGCCTGCGAGATTGTGTTAGCCATGTGCGTTACCGGAATCCGGACATCCGGGCAGAGGCCCGGATGTCCAGGCTGACCTGCAATCTTCAGCCGCTCTTGGCGGTCGCCAGGTCGTAGGAGACCCTGATCGGCGATTCGGCCTTGTTCTTGTCGTCGTGAGACGTCATTTCGAACATGACCTTCGTGAAATTGAGCGAGATCGATTCGGTTGGCCTGTCGCCGCCGCTCGACACGCTGTAGCCGGAGATGAGAGTATCTTCCAGCGTGTACTGCGCAAAGGTCGTGCCCGGATCACCGGTCGAAAAGAAAACGATTTCGACCTTCTTTCCATCGGCTCCGGCTGTCGACTGCTTGAACAATTCCGTCGAAGCGCTGTCCATTTCCTTGGTGACAACGACTTCGCTGACCGAAGGAGCGGAGGATTCACGATTCTTCGCACTTCCAACCGGTGTGGAAATTCCACGTCCAACACCGAACTGGAAGCTATGGACCTCGATCCATTTCTCGTGACCCTGGTGCGTAACCTCGCCGTCAATGCCGTCATATTTCATATAGATAGCCATTACATATCCTTCCCAGACTGCTGAACGAACCCTGGGCGCCCCCGTGGAACGCCTGACACTAGTGGAAGCTACTCCGCCGCCGCACTGTTGGCCTCGCCGGCTTCGCCGCCTTCTTCAACACCGGAACGGGAGGAGTTGCTGCCACCCGCACCGGCCTTGAATTCGAATTGCCCATCGGCGCCGATCGTCACGAAAATGCCGCCGACCTCCTCGCCGTTCGCCATCCGCGACAACACATCCGCCGACAATCGCGGCAGCAGGCTGCGCGAGAGAATATGCTCAATGTTGCGGGCGCCGCTTTCCACTTCCGTACAGCGGCTGGCGATCTCGTCGATCAGCGCCTCGTCCCACGACAGATCGGCGCGGTAGACCTCCAGATAACGCTTACGGATGCGGTTGAGCTGGAGTTGGATGATCTTGCGGATGATATCGTCGGCCAGAGGGAAATAGGGCACGATGGAGCAGCGGCCGAGGAAGGCCGGTTTGAACGTCTTGAGAAGTTCCGGACGCAGTGCCTCATGGAGTTCGTCGGCGCTGACCCTCGTTTCCGGGTCGTCGCAAAGCCGATGAATCAGGTCCGTACCGGCATTCGACGTGATGATGATGATGGTGTTCTTGAAATCGATGTCGCGGCCTTCGCCGTCGCGCAACATGCCCTTGTCGAACACCTGGTAAAAGACGTCCTGAACGCCCGGATGGGCCTTTTCCATCTCATCGAGCAGGATCACCGAATAAGGCCGGCGCCGCACCGCCTCGGTGAGAACGCCCCCTTCGCCATAGCCAACATAGCCCGGCGGCGAGCCCATCAGGGTCGATACTTTATGCTCTTCCTTGAATTCGGACATGTTGATGACGGTCAGGTTCTGCTCGCCGCCATAAAGCAGGTCCGCAACAGCGAGGGCCGTCTCCGTCTTGCCGACACCCGAGGTCCCGACCATCATGAACACGCCGATGGGCTTGCGCGGATCGATCAGCTTGGCGCGGGAGGTACGGATGGTTTCGGCAATCGCCTCCAGCGCGTGATCCTGGCCGATCACCCGTTCGGCCAGCCTTTCCTTGAGCGAGAGCACGGTCTTGATTTCGTCACGCAGCATGCGTCCGACCGGGATGCCCGTCCAGTTGCCAACAACCTCCGCGATCGCCTGCGCATCAACGGTCACGCGCATCAGCGGATGCTCGCCCTGCAGCGCCTCCAGCTCGGCCTGACGCGTCTTCAGTTCCGAACGCAAGGCCTCCGGGTCCGGGTTGGCAGCCCCATCCGCCGACGACGGATCGCTCTCTTTGCCCAGTTGTTCCTGCAATTCCCGGATGCGCGCGACCTGTTCGCGCTCCTGTTCCCATTTCTTTTCAAGGTCGGCGAGTTCGACGACTGCTGCCTCGCGGGAAGTCTTGAGTTCCTCGATCCGTTCGGCGTGATCGGTCCCGATGCGGGCTTCCCGGCCGAGAATGCCCAAATCCATATCGATGAGTTCGATGCGCCGACGCGCGTCTTCCACCGCGGCCGGTACGGCGTGGCTGGCCACCGCTACCCGCCCGCTGGCGGTATCAAGCAGGCTGACAGCCTTGTCCGGCAGCTGGCGGCTCGGAATGTAACGCCGCGACAGGCGCACCGCTTCCTCGACGGCGTCCGACTGGATGCGCACGCCATGATGGGCCTCCAGCGCCGGCACTATGCCGCGCATCATGGCTATCGCAGCTTCGTCGTCCGGCTCATCTATACGGACAACCTGGAAGCGCCGGCTGAGCGCCGGATCGCGCTCGAAATATTTCTTGTACTCGGCCCATGTGGTGGCCGCGACCGTCCGCAATTCGCCTCTGGCAAGCGCCGGCTTCAGGAGATTGGCCGCGTCGTTCTGCCCGGCAGCGCCTCCCGCGCCGATCATCGTGTGCGCCTCGTCGATGAACAGGATAACGGGTTTGGGAGAGGCCTTGACGGCGTCGATGATGCTCTTCAGGCGGTTCTCGAATTCGCCTTTCACGCCGGCGCCAGCCTGCAGCAGGCCAAGATCGAGCGTCCTGAGTTCGACGTCACGCAACGCCGGCGGCACATCGCCCGCGACGATCTTGAGCGCGAAGCCTTCTACCACGGCCGTCTTGCCGACGCCGGCCTCGCCCGTCAGGATCGGGTTGTTCTGCCGGCGGCGCGTCAGGATATCGACGATCTGTCTCGTCTCCGCGTCGCGGCCGAGCACGGCGTCGATCTTGCCCTCGCGCGCCCTCGCGGTGAGGTCGATCGTGTACTGGTCGAGCGGACCGCCGGCGCCCGGCCTCGGCGCGGTCGCCCCGCTGCCTCCGGCGCCACCCGCCGCCGGAACACTCCCCGCCTCGGCGCTGCCCGAAACGATGTCGGCAAAGGACGAAGTCAATGTCTCGACGTTGATCTTGCCGAATTGGGAGGAGGCGTCGCGTGCGACGGCTGCCAGCGTATCGTCGGAAAGAAGGGCGACGAGGACATGGCCGCTGCGGACGGCGGGCTCGCCGAATTGTAGCGAGGCTGCCATCCATGCCTCGCGAATCAGCTTTACCAGATCCGGCGACAGAGCCGGCGAGCGGCTGTTGCCCGTCTTGAGGCGATCGAGCGCGCGCGTCAGATCGGCCGCAAGCCGGTCAGCCTCGATCTCGAACCGCGTGAAGATTGCCGCGACATCGCTGTCGACGCCCTCGGTGAGCTTCGACAGGTAGTGCTCGATCTCTACATTGTAGTTCGTCCGGGAAAGCGTCAGCCCGACGGCGGCTTCCAAAGCCGAACGGCACCGAGGCCCAAGCCTCGCCACAAGCGATTTGATGTCGAGTGTTGCCATGCCCAAGCCCGCCCGTACGCCGCTCAAACGGCGCATAACCAAACCGGCAACTTGCCGGACCCCAATTGCAACGCCGATTTTCCGTCGACGCTAAGTTCCGCCTGCCCTACAGTCCTTACGCAGGAACAGAGTCCGGTCGAAAACCAGCCGGCCTCTGCTCATGACCCCGGACTACGGTTGATGCCGCCTTTCACTCAGTATCACCCGGCGCGGCTACTGATTTGCCGCACCGGAAACGTGTCATCGATTCGGCCCGCGATGTACCGGGGCCCAGTCCATCCAAATCTTTGGCGATCCCTCGATGCGATCACCCGATTGCCTTGCTTCCTTCGATCACCCGCGACCCTAATCGAACCGTTACGGTCGCCTTCCAAGGCGAATCTCCGCGCCAAGTCGATCTTCGCTCATGCGAGAGGTGATCCCAAACCTTGGGCAGACTACTCGCACAAGTTCCGTAGCGTCAATCAAAACCCGCCAATGAGGTTACTCGATAGTGCGGAAAAGCCTGGCGCATCCCCTACGTCAAACCGGCGATGCTTCCGCAGGCCAGGTGTCACAGGCCTGAAGCAGCGCCGCGATAGGCGAGCGCCAGGCAAGTGAGGTCGTCGTGCTGGGGCGCGTCGGCGGCAAAAGCATGGACGTCCTCGAAAACGCCCTCGACAAGCTGGCGCACGTCGAGATGTCCGCGTCCCGCCACGGTCGCCCGAAGCCGTTCATCCTCGAAAAGATCGCCGAGCGGATCATGTGCCTCCGTTATGCCGTCCGTGAAAAGCAGGAGCCGGTCGCCGGGGTCGAGCCGCAAGGTTTGCGTCCGGCAATCCGCCGGTGACACAACGCCAAGCGCAATGCCGTCGGGCTGCATGGCCTCGACAGCGCCGTCGCGTCGCTGGACGAGCGGCGGATTATGCCCGCAATTGCAGTAGGAAAGAGTGCCGTCCCGCAGGTCGAGGATCGCTCCGAAGAAGGTGGCGAACATGGAGGCGGAATTTTCCATCTCGAGGAGTTCGTTGGCGCGTTCGACAGCCTCGGCGATCCCGGATGCCGGCCCGCGCAGCGTCATGCGCAGCGTCGTCTGGCAAACGGCCATGAACAGCGAGGCGGGCACGCCCTTGCCGGAAACGTCGCCAATGGTGACCACGAGACGATCGCCGTCAATGAAGAAGGCATCATAGAAATCGCCGCCCACCTCCCGCGCCGGCAGCATCGCCGCGAAAAGATCGAAGCGCCCCTGCCGATCCCTGGGAAGCGGATCGGGAAGCATTGCCTGCTGGATCGCCGCCGCACTCGCCAGTTCCTCACGCTGGCGCTGCCTCAACGCGATCTGCTCGGCCATCCTGCGGAACGTCTCGGCGAAATTGACCAGTTCGGCTGAAGGGTTGTTGAGGCTGTCGAGAATACTGCGGTCGAACACGTCCTTTTCAAGCGCTGCCAGCGCATCCGTGTAGACGCCGATCGCCGAGTTCAACGATTTCAGGCGCGTACCCAACTGACCCACCACATGACGCAGGATCTGCGGATTTTCGTCGGCCAGCGAATTGAACACATCCTTGCCGATGTCCAGAAACCCTACGTTCTCAAGGGCACGGATCGTCGCGGTGCGCGGCAAGCCGGCGATCACCCCGATCTCCCCGAGCAGCGCCGGCGCACCGATGCTGGCAAGCCGGATCTCGCCGGAAACCGTCTCCGCCACCACCTCGACCGTTCCCTCCATGAGCAGCATCGCGGAATCGCTCGCCTCGCCCTGCTTCAAGATGAGGGCGCCCGGCTCCACCTTCCTTCGTTTCCCCTCCGAGAGCAGGCGATCGATGGAGGCTTCCGGCAGGGCATCGATGAAGGGGTGCGTCCGGAGAAGCGACGGCATGTCGCCAGCCAGCGGCGTGCGAGACGGCATCGGCCTGCTCCCTGAAAAAGACCAAAGTTCCGTTCGGCGGCGTCAGACGGAATGCGCGAACAGACCACAATTCGCATGCCAAGGCAAAACGCTTTGGCCATAGTATCGGGGCCGGCCATGATCTTTGTCGAGGCGTGGCATTTTGACTGATCCTTCGCCGTTTACCTCGGAAGGGCTGGCCATTATGCTGCGCTCGGATTCTGAGGGACGACCCTATGGACTATCAGCGGTTCTTCGAAGAAGCGATCGACCAGCTTCATGCCGAAAAGCGCTATCGCGTCTTCGCCAATCTGGAACGTATCGTCGGCCGTTTCCCACGCGCCATCTGGCGCGACGGCGGCGAGCAGCGTGAAATCACGGTCTGGTGCTCCAACGACTATCTCGGCATGGGCCAGCATCCCGATGTGATCGCGGCCATGCAGCAGGCGGCGGGCCACATGGGCTCCGGCGCCGGAGGCACACGCAACATTTCCGGCACCAACCATCCGCTGGTCGAGCTTGAGGCAGAGCTTGCCGACCTGCACGGCAAGGAGGCGGCGCTGGTTTTCACCTCCGGCTTCATATCCAACGAGGCGGCGATCTCGACCATCGCGCGGCTCTTGCCGAACTGCCTGATCCTTTCCGATGAACTCAATCACGCCTCGATGATCGAGGGCGTGCGCCGCTCCGGCGCCGAAAAGAAAATCTTCCGCCACAACGACCTTGCGCATCTGGAGAGCCTGCTTGCGGCAGCTGCCCCGGAACGTGCCAAGCTGATCGTCTTCGAGTCCGTCTACTCGATGGATGGCGACGTTTCGCCGATCGCGGCGATCGCCGAACTCGCCGGGAAATACAACGCCATGACCTATATCGACGAGGTCCACGCTGTCGGCATGTACGGGCCGCGCGGCGGTGGCATCACCGATCGGGAGGGTCAGGCGCACCGCATGGATGTTGTCGAAGGGACGCTTGCCAAGGCCTTCGGTACGCTCGGTGGCTATATTGCCGGCACGCGCGCCGTGATTGACGCTGTCCGCTCCTACGCGCCGGGCTTCATCTTCACCACGGCGCTCCCGCCTGCGATCGCCGCAGCGGCGACGGCCTCGATCCGCCACCTCAAGAACTCGCAGTCGGAACGCGACGCCCAGCAGAGGCAGGCAAAGCGTGCGAAGGACGTGCTTTCGACGGCCGGTTTGCCCGTCATGCCTTCCGAAACCCATATCGTGCCGGTGCTTGTCGGCGATCCGGAGCTTTGCAAGAAAGCCAGCGATCGGCTGCTCGACCGCCACGGCATCTATATCCAGCCGATCAACTATCCGACCGTGCCGCGCGGTACGGAACGGCTGCGCATCACGCCGACACCTTTCCACACCGACGAATTGATCGACGAGTTGAAGGGCGCGTTGATGGAGACCTGGCAGGCGCTCGGCATCCCCTTCGCGCCGGAGACGCACGAGGAGCGTGCTTCTTCGGAAAGGATCGTGCCGCTGGTCGTGTCCAAATCCGGCGGCTGACGCCTACAGTTCGCCAATCCACTCCGCCAGCCGATGGGCCGCTTCCTCGACCTGGTCGAGTCGGCGATGGAAGCAGAACCGGAAGAAGCCCTCGCCGCCGAACGCTGAACCCGGCGCCAATCCGACATTCGCCTCGTCGAGGATTCGGAAAGCTGCTTCCTGCGAATTCGCGATGCCGTCCACCGAGAAGAAAAGATAGAACGCGCCGGGCGGCACGGCAAAGCGCGCGCGGCCGGTCCCGGCGAGGATGCCACAGACGAGATCGCGCGCTTTCTGCGCACGCTCCACCTGCTCGGCGATGAAGCCGTCGCCTTCGTCCAATGCCGCCACCGCGCCGCGCTGCATGAACTGCGCCACGCCGGAAGTCGAATACTGGATGAGATTCTCGAAGGTCTGCTGGAGGGAAGGATGCACCTTCAGCCAGCCGATGCGCCAGCCCGTCATCGCCCAGTTCTTGGAAAACGTATTTACGAAAAGGATGCGGTCGTCCGGCGCCATGATGTCGAGGAACGAAGCGGCACGGCCGCTGCCATAGTGGAAAAGCGCATAGATCTCGTCTGCGATGATCCACAGATCATGGCGTCGCGCCAGATCGAGCACGGCCTCGAGCGTATCGCGGTCGGCGGTCCAGCCTGTCGGGTTGGAGGGGCTGTTGAAGAAGATCGCGCGCGTCCTCGGCGTCACCGCCTTCTCGATCCGGCCAAGATCGCAGGACCAGCCATTGTCGCCGAAATCGAGCGGCACCGGTAGGGGCTTCGCCCCCGCCACGCCGGCGGCGCCGGGAAAATTCGGCCATGCCGGCGCGAGATAAATCACCTCGTCGCCGGCCCCGGCGGTCGCCTGCAACGCCAGTTGGATCGCCGGCATGCCACCTCCGGTCACCAGGAATTCCTCCGCTGCGAAGGCACGACCGAAATGACGCCCATAATACCGCGCCAGCGCCTCGCGTAACTCGGGAATGCCGCGCTGCCAGGTGTAGAAGGTTTCACCGCGTTGCAACGCTTGCGTGGCGGCATCGGTGATGAGGGCCGGCGTCGGCAGATCCCCTTCGCCGACCCATAGCGGAATCACCCCCGGCCGGCCCCGGCCGCGGCTGGCGACGGCCGAAATACCGCTTTCCGGAGCCAGACGTGCTTCGGTTCTGAGATGATCGATGAGATTCATGAAAAGCCCGAAGGCGCCCCGCGTTGCGCTCGGGGCGCCTGGAAATCAGAAGTGTTTATCCTACGCGCGCTTGGCGAGAAGGTCGCGGATCTCGGTCAGAAGCTTGACATCTGCGGGAGGCGGTGCGTCCGGCGCCGGCGTGGCCGGCTTCTCGAACCTGCGGCGGATCGTATTGACCCCCTTGACCATCATGAAAATGATCCAGGCCAAGATGAGGAAATTGATGAGCACGCTGACAAAATTGCCGTAGGCGAAGACGGCGCCCTGTCTACGCGCCTCGGCGAGCGTAGTGGCGGTGATACCGTGGGAAAGCGGAAGGAAGTAATTCGAGAAGTCGAAACCTCCGAAGATCGCGCCGACGATCGGCATGATAATGTCATCGGTCAGCGATTTCACGATGAGCCCGAAGGCGCCGCCGATGATGACACCGACGGCAAGATCCATGACATTGCCTTTGGAAATGAATTCCTGAAATTCTTTCAGCATCGATTTCTCCTCTGCATCCGGATCGGTGCGTAGTCTGATTTTCCGCCGAATCTGCGCCCCAGCATCAAGAACTTAGCAAAAAACGCCGTAAGGTCATCGAAAAAGTTGCTTTCCATCCACTGTCACGAATTCACCTTTCGTCCGAAGACCGGCAGGATGCTCGATCTTCACTTGGAGCAATTTCCTAGACTCCGCCCCGGGCCTGCTCTACCCATCCCCTGAACGCGTGCCGATTTCGGAGGTCCCCGGCGTGCAGGGCTGGCCCATATTCCTGGCGGCGGTCGCCTATGTGACGATGCTCTTCGTCGTCGCCAGCGTCGGCGACGGACGTGCCCGGCGCAGCAGCGCAGCCACGCCGCGCCCCTATATCTATGCACTCAGCCTCGCCATCTATTGTACTTCATGGACGTTCTTCGGCTCGGTCGGCCTTGCCTCGCAGCACGGCTTCGATTTCCTGTCCATCTATATCGGGCCGATCATCGTCTTCGTTTTCGGCTTCCCGCTGCTCAAGCGCCTGATCCGGCTGGTCAAGGCCGAGAAGATCACATCGATCGCGGACTTCCTCGCCGCCCGCTACGGCAAGAGCTTTGCCGTAGCCTCCATTGCCACGATCATCGCCACCATCGGCACCATTCCCTATATCGCGTTGCAGCTCCGGTCGATTTCCGGCTCTGTCGACCTGATGGTGACGCACTACCACCAGGCGGCGACCAGCGCCTTCCCGCTCGGCGACGCGGCCTTTTCCGTCGCCTTCATGCTCGCCGTATTCGCCATGCTGTTCGGCACGCGCCATGCCGACGCCACCGAGCATCAGGACGGGCTGGTGCTGGCGATGGCGGTGGAATCGGTGGTCAAACTTCTGGCCTTCCTCGCCGTCGGCGTGACGGTCATGTTCTTCCTCGCCGACCGGCCGACTAGCCTCATGGACGCCATCCGCGAAAACGAGAACGTGCAGGCGGCGCTCAACTATCACACCTCGATCACGTCCTGGCTGGTAATGACCGGCTTGAGTGCCGCCGCCGTCATCATGCTGCCCCGGCAATTCTACATCATGATCGTGGAGAACCGCTCCGAGAGCGAATTGCGCAAGGCGGCGTGGGTGTTCCCGCTTTATCTCGTGGCGATCAACATCTTCGTCATCCCGATTGCCTTCGCGGGGTTGACGCGTATCGGCAACGCCACAAGCGCCGACCTCTACGTGCTGGCGCTGCCGCTGGCACACAACCGCGACGTCATCGCCATGGTCGCGTTCATCGGCGGGCTTTCGGCGGCCACCGCCATGGTCATCGTGGCGAGCGTTGCGTTGTCCATCATGATCTCCAACGACCTGGTGATCCCGCTTTTCCTGCGCCGGCTGCTGAGGCCCGAGCTCGGCGACAACGAAGACTGGTCGAAGATCATCCAGACCATCCGCCGTGCGGCGATCTTCGTCATTCTCTTCGCCGGTTTCCTCTACCATCGCGGCATGCCGAGCGATGTGGGGCTGGTGTCGATCGGCCTGATTTCCTTCGCTGCGATCGGGCAGTTCATCCCGCCTTTCGTCGGTGGCCTCCTCTGGCGCGGCGCCAATGCGCGCGGCGCGGCACTCGGCATGATCGCGGGCGGGATCGTGTGGGCCTACACGCTCTTCATCCCGTCTTTCCTACCACACGACACGGCGTTCCTGCTCAACGGTCCGTTCGGGATCGAGGCGCTGAAGCCGCAGGCGCTCTTCGGCACGGACACCGCAGCTCTCAATCATGGCGTGCTGTGGAGCCTGGCGATCAATACGGTGTTCTACATCCTCGGATCGCTATCGAGGGCGTCGAAACCACGCGAGCGCATCCAGGCAGCACTTTTCGTGCCGCGCGACGCGGGCCCGATGCCGGCCTTCCGCCGTGCGCGCACCACCGTCACCGTAAACGACATCAAGGACACCATTTCACGCTATCTCGGCGTGGAGCGGACGGAGCGTTCCTTCCAGACGTTCGAGGAGCAGGAAGGTCATCCCATCCCTGGCAATGCGCCGGCGGATATGGAGACTATCCGTTTCTCCGAGCAATTGCTGGCGAGCGCCGTCGGCTCGTCTTCCGCGCGCCTGATCCTGTCGCTACTCGTCCAGCGCAACGACCGCTCGGCCAAGGATGCCTACCGCCTGCTCGACGACGCCTCCGATGCGCTCCAGCACAATCGTGACCTTTTGCAGATCGCCCTCGACCAGATGGAACAGGGGATCACCGTGTTCGACAAGGACTTGAGGCTCACCTGCTGGAACCGGCAATATCGCGCGCTGTTCGACCTGCCGGACGAACTCGGCCAGGTGGGCGTGTCGCTCGGCCGCATCCTTGCCTTCCTTGCAAGGCGCGGCGACATCCTCCAGGCGGAAGAGGCCGCTACACTCGACCGGCTGACCACCTTCGGCCAGTCCTGGCAGCTTGAACTTAGGACGAGCGGGCGCATCATTGAACTGCGCTCCAATCCGATGCCCGATGGCGGCATCGTGGCGACCTATGCCGACATAACCGCGCGCGTTCGGGCGGATGCCGAACTGAAGCGCATCAACGAGACGCTGGAACAGCGCGTCGCCACCCGCACGGGCGAATTGATGCGCGTCAACGAGGAATTGGCACAGGCGCAGAAGATCGCGGAGGAGGCCAATCTCGGCAAGACACGCTTCCTCGCGGCGGCCGGTCACGACATCCTGCAGCCACTCAACGCGGCGCGGCTCTACTGCTCCTCACTGATCGAGAAGGCCGGCGCCGGGGAGCCGAGCGATGCCGCACACAATATCGAATCCTCGCTGGAATCGGTCGAGACCATCCTCGGCATGGTGCTCGACATCTCGCGGCTCGACACCGGCGCGCTGAAACCCTCCAAAACGGTTTTCCGCCTCGACGAGCTCCTGCAGCAGATCGCCACCGACTTCCAGCCGATGGCGGAGGCCAAGCAGCTTCATATGACCATCGTGCCTTCCTCGCTGATGGTAAGGACCGACCGCAACATGCTCAGGCGCGCGGTGCAGAACCTTGTATCCAACGCCGTCAAATATACGCGCGAGGGGCGCATCCTTGTCGGCGTCAGGCGGCGCGGGGAACTCGCCGAAATCCAGGTTTTCGATTCCGGCATCGGCATTCCCGAGGACAAGCTGAACACCGTCTTCCGCGAATTCACCCGGCTCGACGAAGGCATGCGCGAGGCGCCCGGGCTCGGGCTCGGCCTGTCGATTGTCGATCGCATCGCGCGGGTGCTGAGGCTGGAACTGCAACTTCAATCCCTGAAAGGCAAGGGTACGCGCTTCTCCGTCATCCTGCCGATCACGCATGAGGCGCCGCAGGCTGCCATCGTCGAGCCGGCGCCGGGCACCGGACCCGTCTTCGCGCTTTCCGGCCTCTCGGTACTCTGCATCGACAACGACCCGCGCATTGTCGAGGGCATGCGCCTTCTCCTCGAAGGCTGGGGGTGCGCCGTCCGCACGGCCTCCGGTTCGAACGTGCTCGACGAACCGTTTTCCACCGAGCCGGACGTGATCCTTGCGGATTATCATCTCGACGGCGAGGATGGCCTGGAACTCATTGCACGGTTGCGCTCGCGCCACGGCCGGGACATACCGGCCCTGCTCCTGACCGCCGATCGCTCGGAAGAACTGAAAGCGATGGCCGAGCGCATGGAGGTCGGCGTCCTCAACAAGCCGATCAAGCCGGCGGCGCTGCGCGCCATGCTGTCACGCTATCGCAAGGTGCTGTCAGCCGCCGAATAGGCTCGCAATGCAGGTCAGCTTGCGGTCTGCAACGGGTCACCGCCGATCTTCGAGAGCAGGATGACGGCCTGGGTTCGGCTGTCGACGCCGAGCTTCTGCAGGATCGCGGACACATGCGCCTTGACGGTCGCTTCCGAGACACTCAGTTCATAGGCAATCTGTTTGTTCAGAAGCCCTTCCGCCAGCATGCCGAGCACGCGCGTCTGCTGCGGCGTCAGGGTCTGGATGCGGCCGATCAGGTCCGATATCTCGGCATCCGCTTCCACGCCGAGATCGATATCCTTCGGCGTTGCGATGCCGCCGCCGAGCACTGTTTCGATCCCGCCGCGGATCTCCTCCATGCCCGCCGATTTCGAGATGAAGCCGGAAGCGCCGAGTTCCAGCGCCCGTCGAATGGTCACGACATTGTCATGGGCGGAGACCACTATGACCGGCACCGCCGAATGCAGCCCACGAAGTGCCACAAGCGCTGAGAGGCCGCTGGCGCCCGGCATGGAGAGATCGAGCAGGACGAGATCCACATCCTCATTATCGACAAGAGCGGTCTTGGCGCTTTCGAAATCGCCGGCCTCGATGATTGTCGGATCATTACCGATCGTGGAGAGCGCCTGCTTCAGCGCACCTCGGAAAAGCGGATGGTCGTCGGCGATGACGAATTTGTAGTCCGATTGCACCAATGCCCTCCCCGGTTCGCGCGCGGACCGTTTTCTTGCCCTACACGACGAAAGTTCAATTATGCGGGGAGCCCATGGATTTGCAAGCGGACAGCGGTTGCGGTCAGTTCACCGTGCGCGTGTTATCCGGAATGTCGAGCGAAAAGGCGGGGATATCGATCTCGAAGGTCGCGCCCAGCCGGTCGCAAAGCGTATAGCGGCCGACCATGATGCCGGATGGCGTCGAAAGCGGGCAGCCGGACGTATATTGAAAGCTGTCGCCCGGCTCAAGTTCCGGCTGCTCGCCGACCACGCCCGGCCCACGCACCTCCTCGACTTTGCCTGCACCATCGGTGATGTGCCAATAGCGTGAAAGAAGCTTGACGAAACCGTCCGAATTGTTGGCGATGGTGATCCTGTAGGCCCAGACGTAATGTCCGTCCTCCGGGTCGGAGCGGTCGGCCAGATAGAATGGCTCGGCACATACCTCGATGTCTCGGGTGACAGCGCGATACATAACGTATTCCTTCCGGGGCGTATTCCTTCCTGGATCCTTCAAGCAATAGAGGATCGCGCAGGGGGCGCCCACGGTCAACGCCTGACGCAAATGTGAGTGGTGTTCGCTGCCCAATCCCGGCGGCGCCGGCTATAGGAAACGCTCGGGAGAACGCGATGCTGGACGGCTGGGCAAGAAGACGTATCGATCCGCTGGTCCAGCCGGCCGCGGCCGTGGCGGTGCGAGCGGGCATCTCGGCCAATGCGATCACCGTCGCCGCCTGCATCGTCGGGCTCGCAGCCACTATCGCGATTGCGAATGGCTGGTTTGCCGCCGGACTTCTCCTTATTCTTGCCAGCCGCTTCGGTGACGCGCTCGATGGTGCGGTCGCTCTTCTGCGCGGGAAGACCGATCTCGGCGGCTATCTCGACATCGTGCTGGACTTCGCCTTCTACGGCGCAGTGCCGATGGGCTTCGTGCTCGCCGACCCGGCCGCGAACGCCGTTGCCGGCGCCGCGCTCATCCTGTCCTTCTATGTCAACGGCTCAAGCTTCCTCGCCTACGCCATCATGGCGGAACGCAGGCGTCTGGAAACCGACACGCGCGGCTCCAAATCGCTCTATTTCACCACCGGCCTCGCCGAGGCGACCGAGACGATCGCCGCCTTCGCGCTCTCCTGCATCTTCCCCGGCTGGTTCCCTACCATCGCATGCGTCTTCGCGGCGATGACGCTCTATACTGCGCTCGCCCGTATCGTACTCGCCGCACGAATGTTCCGGTAGGCCTATGCCGCCTTCGACAGCGCGTGGTCGATGTCGGCGAGCAGATCGTCCACATCCTCCAGCCCGACCGACAACCGAACCGTTCCTGGATTGATGCCAAGTTCGGCACGGGCTTCTTCGGTGAGGTTCTTGTGCGTGGTGGTCGCCGGATGGGTGATGAGGCTCTTGGCGTCGCCGAGATTGTTGGAAATGCGGACGATCTCCAGTGCGTTCTGGAAGGCAAAAGCCCCCTGCTTGCCGCCCTTCACGTCGATGCACAGGAGGGTCGAGCCGCCTTTCATCTGCTTCTTGACGATATCGGCCTGCGGATGATCGGCGCGCCCGGGATAGATCAGACGCTCGACCCTGGCACGGCTAGCGAGGAAATCGGCGATGCGTCCGGCGCTCTCCGTCTGCTGACGCACGCGAAGCGGCAGCGTCTCCAGACCCTTGAGCAGCGTCCATGCGTTGAACGGCGACAGCGACGGACCGGTATGGCGGAAATAATCGTGCAGGTTCCTGTCGATCCATTCCTTGTCGGAAAGCACGATGCCGCCGAGGCAACGCCCCTGCCCGTCTATATGCTTGGTGGCGGAATAGACGACGACATGGGCGCCGAGTTCGAGCGGCTTCTGCTGCATCGGCGTCGCGAAAACATTGTCGACCACGAGCCGCGCGCCGATCGAATCCGCAAGCTTCGCCACCGCGGCGATGTCGGCTACTTCAAGCGTCGGGTTCGTCGGGCTCTCGAGAAAAAAGAGTTTCGTGTTCGGCCTCACCGCCTTTTCCCATGCCAACAGGTCGGTGCCGTCGACCAGGGTGGATTCGACGCCATATGCCGGCATCTGCTTCTCGATGATCCAGCGGCAGGAGCCGAAGAGCGCACGGGCCGCGACGACATGGTCGCCGGCCTTCACCGAACAAAGCAGCGCCGTCGCCACGGCCGCCATGCCGGATGCGGTGGCGCGGGCTTCTTCCGCCCCCTCCAGCGCGCACATGCGCTTTTCGAACATGTCGACCGTGGGATTGGCATAGCGGGAATAGATGAACCCTTCCGCCTCGCCCTTGAAGCGCGCCTCGGCGGCCTCGGCGGTATCGTAGACAAAGCCCTGTGTCAGATAGATCGCCTCGGAGGTCTCGCCGAAACCCGATCGGAGCGTGCCGCCATGCACCAGTTTCGTCTGCGGCTTCCAGTTCGCTCCATCCGTCATCGGGACATCCTCAAAACAAAAAACCGGCCCGCGAATTCAAGTCGCGTACCGGTCCGAAATCGGTCCTTTAGCGACTTGTTTAACGTGGCTGCAAGCCGACCGGCCAAATCACCACGGGATAAGATGCTTTATGCCGTTGCCCTGCTTGCGTCAATCGGCAAGTGAATTAAACGGTCAGACGCAAAATTGTGGGAGTAATCGTGCGGACAACCGGCATCCTGCCCGACCGCGATATCGCGGCGCTGTTCGAGAGCGGCGCGCTTTCCTCGGCGCGTACGCTTGACGAAGACCAGATCCAGCCAGCGAGCCTGGACCTCCGGCTCGGCGCAAAGGCCTACCGCGTGCGCGCCAGCTTCCTGCCCGGCCCCACGCACAGCGTCGCCGAAAAACTCGATCATCTCAAGCTGCATGAGATCGATCTCGGGCCCGGCGCCGTACTGGAAACGGGTTGCGTCTATATCGTGCCGCTGATGGAGGAACTGAAGCTGCCGGCGGACGTCGCCGCTTCCGCCAATCCGAAAAGCTCGACCGGACGCCTCGACATCTTCACCCGTGTCATGACCGACCATGGCCCGGAATTCGACAAGATACCGGCCGGCTACGCCGGACCGCTCTATATGGAGGTCAGCCCACGCACCTTCCCGATCGTGGCGCGCACCGGCTCTCGCCTGTCGCAGATCCGCTTCCGCAAGGGCCATGCGGTACTTGGCGAGAACGAACTGGAAGCGCTGCATAGCCACGAGCGGCTGGTCGCGGCCGACAAACCCAACATTACCGGCGGCGGCATCGCGCTCTCCATCGACCTGACGGGAGACAGGGACGGACTGGTCGGCTATCGCGGCAAGCACCATACCGGGCTGATCGACGTCGACAAGCGCGCCGAGCAGGATCGGCACGATTTCTGGGAGCCGCTTTACAGCCGGGGCAAGGGCGAACTGATCCTCGATCCGGACGAATTCTACATCCTCGTCAGCCAGGAGGCAGTGCATGTGCCGCCCGACTACGCCGCCGAGATGACGCCCTTCGACCCGCTGGTCGGCGAGTTCCGAGTCCACTATGCCGGCTTCTTCGATCCCGGCTTCGGCCATTCGGCGGCCGGAGGCACGGGCAGCCGCGCCGTGCTGGAAGTAAGAAGCCACGAAGTGCCGTTCATCCTCGAGCACGGCCAGATCGTCGGCAGGCTGGTCTACGAGCATCTCCTGTCGCGGCCGGACGCGCTTTATGGCGCCGACCTCAAATCGAACTACCAGGCGCAAGGCCTCAAGCTGTCGAAGCACTTTCGCTGAGGGACGCGTTCAGGAAGGGGCCTTTCGGGCAGTCCGACGCCGTGCGGCCTTCTTGCGGGCAGCCTTTTTAGCGGCTGCCTCTTCGGCCTTTTCCCTCTTCTCCTGTTCGTCTTCCCGGTGACGGATCGCGACCAGAGCCGAGGCGACGAGGCCCGTCGGCACGGCGATGATGCCGAGCGCGACGAACAGCATGAACACCGTGAACAGGCGCCCCATGAAAGTGATCGGATAGATATCGCCATAGCCGACGGTGGTCAGCGTCACTGCAGCCCACCACATGGCGTCGAAGATGGAGCGGAACTTGTCCGGCTGGGCGTCATGCTCGCACTGGAAGATGACGAGCGCGCAGACATAAAGCACGACCAGCGCCGTGATGCCGAAGACGATGACCTCGTCCTTGACCGCGCGCCACGCGATGCCGAACCGATCGAGCGCCGCCGTATAGCGCGCCAGCTTGAAAAGCCGGGCCAGCCGTAGCAGCCTTAGCGCCCGGACCGCACGCAGGTCGATGCCGCTGCCAGTGGCAAGGAGCGCGATATAGAAGGGCGCGATCGCCAAAAGGTCCACAATCCCGAAAAAGCTGCGCGCATAGCCGAGAGGGCGGGGCGTGGTCAGCAGCCTCAATACATACTCGGTCGTGAAGACGGCGATAACGAAGAGCTCGAACGCGTAGAGCGCTTCGATCGCCCATGCGGGCAGGTCGGGCACGGTCTCGACGCCCATGGCAATGGTCGACAGTATGATGACGGCATCCAGGAAGAGTTCGATGTAGTGACCGAGCCCCGGATGCCGCCCGTCGAGCGCCGTCGCGACATGCTCTCTCCAATGCATCGGTCCCCTCCATGATGCGTTCGAGGCCGAGACATAGCAGCCGGGCCATCGCCGGCGGAAGCCGCCGATTGAGGAAACGACCCCGACAAGCCGCTTGACAGGCCGGCATGGCCTCGTGGATTAATGCGGCCGTCGCGGGTGTAGCTCAATGGTAGAGCAGCAGCTTCCCAAGCTGAATACGAGGGTTCGATTCCCTTCACCCGCTCCAGTTCCCCCAATGTGGCGCCGAGCCTCCAACAACGCTTTGTGGCCGCGAGACCAGATCACAGGCTTGAAGGCGCCGTCGCAAATGCGTATCTGCGCCAGCGAGAGGCCAAAGGAGTGACCGACTTGAATGGCAGCCTGACCCGCTTTCTGGGTGACAGTCCGCTTCGCGTGCTCGTCAAGCTCATCGTGGTTTCCTTCATTGTCGGCATCCTAATGAGCGCATTCGGCTGGACGCCCTATGACATCTACTACGGTGTCCGCGATTTTATCTGGCATCTGTGGAACATGGGTTTCCGGGCGATCGACCGTTTCGTGGCCTATTTCCTGCTCGGCGCGGCTATAGTAGTCCCGGTATTCATCATCCTCCGGGTCCTGAACTACCGGCGCTGACGACGCCCGGCCCCGCGAGGCTACTGCATCGGCCCGAAAACGGGAATCGGTTTCGGTAAGCACGATGCCAGCAGATTCAAAGTGGTAGAGCGTCCCTTTGTGCGCCCGAATGGACGCACGGCGCTCTAGGAGACGCGAACTGGACCAGCCGGCGATACGCCCATTCGAGGTGACCAACCGGCTCGTGCTCTCGATCGCGGTGCCGATGACGCTCGCCTATGTGACGACGCCGCTGCTCGGCATCACGGCGACGGCAGTGGTGGGGCAGTTGGGGGATGCTGCGCTTCTCGGCGGGCTCGCCGCCGGCGCCATCATCTTCGACGTCGTGTTCACCACCTTCAATTTCCTGCGCTCGGGCACGACGGGACTGGTAGCGCAAGCCTTCGGCCGCGCCGACGCGCAAGGCGAGCAGGCCGCCTTCTGGCATGCCTTCGCGATCGCCGTCGCCTCCGGCATCGTTCTGGCCTTTCTCGGCCCGATGATCGGGCTTGCCGGATCGTGGTTCATGGATGCGGGGCCGCGCGTGACCGAGGCGATGCATCTTTACATCGGCATCCGCATGCTCGCCGCGCCTTTCACCCTCATCAACTATGCCGTGCTCGGCTATGTGCTCGGGCGCGGACAGGGCGGGCTCGGGCTTCTGCTGCAGATCATCCTGAACGGCACCAATATCGTGCTCTGCGTCCTGCTTGGGCTGGAACTCGGCTGGGGTGTCGCCGGCGTCGCCTGGGCGAGCGTCGCTGGCGAATTCTCGGCCACTATCATCGGCATGACCTATGTGATGACGCGCTTCCGCAAGTTGCCGCCGCTGCCGAAAAGCCGGCTCCTCGACAGGAAGGCGTTCCTGCTCATGGTGTCGGTCAACCGCGACATCATGATCCGCTCCTTCTCCCTCCTCGCCGCCTTCGCGCTGTTCACGCGGCAGGGCGCGCAGGAGGGCACGCTGGCGCTCGCGGCGAACGCGGTGCTGATGAACTTCTTCCTCGTCGCCGGCTATTTCCTCGACGGTTTCGCGACAGCCGCCGAGCAGCTTGCCGGCCGCGCCATCGGCTCGCGCTATCGCCTTGCCTTCGACCGCGCGGTGCGGCTGACGATGATCTGGGGCTTCGGGCTGGCGATTGCCTCGTCGGCCATATGCCTTCTCTTCGGCGATGCGCTGGTGCGGCTCATCACTACCGCGCTGGACGTGCGGGACATGGCCTATGCTTTCATGCCCTGGGCGGCACTGACGCCCGTCACCGGCGTGCTTGCCTTCCAGATGGACGGTGTCTTCATTGGCGCGACATGGTCGCGCGACATGCGCAACATGATGCTGCTTTCCTTTGTGGTCTATCTCGTCGCGTTGATCGGGCTTGGAAAAGCCTTCGGCAATGTCGGCCTGTGGGCGGCGCTGCATATCTTCCTGATCGTGCGCGGTTTGAGCCTGCTTTCAGTGCTGCAGGCGCGCATCAGGGCCGCGTTTGCCTGACACCTTCAGATCGGTTCGTCGGCCCAGCGTGAAAGGTGGCTGTCGCGTATCTCGCGCACATTCTTCAACCCCTCCGACATGGCGAAACGATCCATGCCGCTGACGATGCGGCCGGGTAGCGAGGGGCCGGCATAGATCATGCCGGTATAGAGCTGCACGAGATCGGCCCCGGCGCGCATCTTCTCCAGCGCGGTCTCGGCCGAATCGACGCCGCCGACACCGACGATCGGCGTATCCGGACCGACGCGCCGGCGCATCCTGGCCAGAACCGCAGTGGAGCGGCGGAAAAGCGGACGGCCGGAGAGCCCCCCGCTTTCCGTTGCATGGCGATCGTCGTGAATGCCATGGCGGCTGATTGTCGTGTTGGAGACGATCAGCCCGTCCACCGCGTGATCGAGGAGTTCGCCGGCGATGTCGTCAAGGTCCGCTTCTTGGAGATCCGGCGCGATCTTGAGGAAGACCGGAACTCTCGAGCTCGCATCGCGCGCGGCCATCACCCGCGACAGCAGTTCGGCGAGCATCTCGCGCCCCTGCAGGTTGCGAAGGCCCGGCGTATTGGGCGAGGAGATGTTGACCGTCAGATAGGAAGCGACACCGGCGAAGCGACGCACGCCGAGTTCGTAATCGGCGATGCGGTCGGCGCTGTCCTTGTTGGCGCCGATATTGACGCCGACCACGCCGCCGCGCCGGCGCCGGTGAAGCCGAGCAAGCACCTTCTCGTGCCCCTCATTGTTGAAGCCGAGCCGGTTGATGACGGCGCCATCGCGCGGCAGCCGGAAGATGCGCGGGCGTGGATTGCCGGGCTGCGGCTGCGGCGTGATTGTCCCTACCTCGGCAAAGCCGAAGCCGAGCCGCAAGAGCGCGTCCGGCACATCGGCGTTCTTGTCGTAGCCCGCCGCCATGCCGAGCGGGTTCGGGAAGTCGATACCGGCGATACGCGTCGCGAGCCGTCCTGTCGACGGCGCCGCCGAACAAAGCGGCACACCGCTTTTCAGCGCGGCGATGGAAAGACCATGGGCGGTCTCGGGATCGAGAGCGAAGAGCAGATGGCGACCGAGCCTGTCGAAGGCTCCGTTCATCGGTCCATCGCCGGCAGGCGGTGGATGCCGTCCGCGCCGAGCGGCATCGGCTTCGTCCAGAGCACGGCCGAAAGCGGCAGATCGGCGTAGAGATGGGGGAAAAGCGCGCCGCCGCGCGAGACCTCGTATCTCAGCCGGTCGCCAAGCGCCGCCTCGTCAACCGCAACCAGCAGGAGGTCGGCTTTCCCGGCAAAATGCTTCGCGGCCGTCTCCACCACCTGTCCGGCAGTCGAAAAATGGATGTAGCCATCTGCCAGATCGACCGGGGCGCCCCTGAAAAGACCTTCCTTTTCAGCCTCGCGCCACTCGTCTTGCGTCACTATCTTGTAGATGCTGGCCATCCCGCCCTCGTTGGCTGCGCTTGGCCATATCGCAATTCGGGCACAAAACAATGCCCCAATGCGTGATAATGGAGGAAAACGGAGGCGGAGATGCGCAAAGCCATCCTTATGGGACTGTCGGTCGCCACCATGCTGGCCGTGCCGGCCGCGAACGCGGAAGAGACCGGACGCTTCGTTTTCGACAAGTCTGAAAACGGGATCGTGCGTCTCGATACGCAGACCGGCGAAATGTCCACCTGCGAACAGAAAGCCGGGCAACTCACCTGCCGGCCGGCCGTCGAAGAAAACCAGGCGTCCGCGAGCGAGATCGAGCGCCTGAACCAGAAGGTCGACAGGCTGGAGAAACAACTGGCGGACCTTGAGAAGCGCGTCGTCTCCCCGAAGGACCTCCTGCCTTCCGATGAGCAGGTGGACCGGACGCTCGGCATCATGGAACGCTTCTTCCGCCGCTTCCTGGATATCGTCAGGGATTTCGACAATACCTTCCAGCAGGACCAGCAGCCGCGTACGGCACCGGAGAAGACATGACGGGAGGGATGATGTTTGGGCGGGCGTTTGGGGGCGCTCTCGTTTGAGTGTCATCGTTTGTGTGAACATCGTTCCCGTCCTTCGCCCCTTCGCATCCCCTCTGTCCTGCCGGACATCTCCCCCTCAAGGGGGGAGATCGGCTGTCACCACGGCCTTCGCCAAACTTCAGCGGTTCAGAATAGGCGTAGGCCGGAGCCCCCGCGAGGCGAAGCCGAGTGGCTGGGCGAACTTGGTGAGGGGTGAACGGTCGAGATCGATGAGGGATATTCCGACCAAGCATTTGCGCTAGCAATAGCAAATGCTGCATCAAGAGGTCCCGCCCGCCAAACGCCAGTTCGCCCGCCGGCTGCGGCGCAATATGACGGAGGCCGAAGATCAGCTCCGGCACGAAACCTGCCTCCCCGTATCGCTCTCAGTTCTTCGGCTTGAACTCGGCCGGGTCGAACTCGTAGCTGGTCGAGCAGAACTCGCAGCTGACGCGGATCACGCCGCCTTCGATCGAGCTGTCGATCTCTTCGGCCGTGAAGCCGTCGAGGATCGCCTTGATCTTCTCGCGTGAACAGGAACAGTCGTCGACGACCTCGGTGCCGTCATAGACGCGTACGCCGTGCTCGTGGAACAGGCGATAGAGCAGCCGCTCGGCGCCGATTTCGGGATCGACAAGCTCGACCGCTTCCACCGTCGACATCAGCGCCAGCGTCTCCTTCCAGGCATCGTCGGTTCCGTTATCGATATCGTCTTCCTCGCCGTCACCGCCCGGCAGGTCGGGCAGGCGCTGGCGTTCCGCCGCTTCGGGCAGGAACTGCGTCATCAGCCCGCCGGCCCTCCAGCGCTCCTCGGCGCCGCCATTGCCACGCACCACCATCTTGGCGACCGCAAGCCGTACGTCGGTCGGAATCTGCTCCGACTGGCGGAAATAGACGCGCGCGGCCTCCTCGAGCGAGGTTCGCTCGAGCGGAACGACACCCTGGTAGCGCTGCATATGCTCGCCCTGATCGATGGTCAGCGCCAGCACGCCGCTGCCTAACAGCGCCTCGGGCGAGGTATCGCCGGCCTCGGCGGCGGCGTCCACCGCCTCGCGGTCATAGCGGGCATAGGCGCGCATGGATTGCGGCGTCGAGAAATCCGCGACCAGCATGTCCACGGGACCGTCGGAGCGGGTCTGAAGGATGAACTTGCCGTCGAACTTGAGCGCGGTGCCTAGCAGTGCCGTCAGTACGACCGCTTCCGCCAGAAGCCGGGCAACCGGCTCCGGATAGGCGTGGCGGCTCAGGATCTGGTCGAGGATCGGCCCGAGTTGGACGCTGCGGCCGCGAATATCGAGCGCGCCGACCTCGAAAGGGACGACATGGTCGTCGCCGGCATGGCCGAATTCGCCAAGTTTGCGTTCACCGGTTTTGCTTTCTGGCGCGTTCAATGTCCGAGCTCCATCGGGGACCGAACCTCACTGGGGCGTGCCGCGAAATGCGGGGCGCGAAGTTCAGGCGGAATATACAATGATCGGCCGCAGATAAGTATGCCGGGCGGGTCTATCAAGCGCCCTCGGTGCAGGCTCAGGCGCCCAGGCACCAGGCGATCACGGCCTTCTGCGCATGCAGCCGGTTTTCGGCCTCGTCGAACACCACCGAATGCGGCCCGTCGATCACCTCGTCGGTCACCTCCTCGCCACGATGCGCCGGCAGGCAGTGCATGAAGAGCGCATCCTTCTTCGCAAGCCGCATCAGTTCCGCGTTGACCTGATAGGGTGCGAAGATGTTGTGGCCGCGCGCGCGATGCTCCTGACCCATCGACACCCATGTATCGGTGACGACGCAATCCGCATCACGCACCGCATCCTGAGGCGACTGGGTGAGCATGACGTTGCCGCCATTCTGGCGCGCCCATTCGCTGTAATGTTCCGCCGGCTCGCTGCCTTCGGGCGTGGCGACGTTCAGATTGAAGCCGAAGCGGGCCGAGGCCTCCATCAGCGAGTTCAGAACATTGTTGCCGTCGCCCGACCAGGCGAAGGTCTTGCCTTTCACGCTGCCGCGATGCTCCTCATAGGTCATCACGTCGGCCATGAGCTGGCAGGGATGGGTGTCGTCGGTCAGCCCGTTGATGACGGGGATGGTAGCGTGCGCGGTCATCTCCAGGAGCCGGTCATGAGAGGTCGTGCGCATCATGATGACATCGACATAGCGCGAGAGGACCTTGGCGGTATCGGCGATGGTCTCGCTGCGGCCAAGCTGCATCTCGGTACCGGTCAGCATGATGGTCTCGCCGCCGAGTTGGCGCATCGCCACGTCGAAGGAGACGCGCGTGCGGGTCGAGGGCTTGTCGAAGATCATGGCCAGCGTCTTGCCGGCGAGCGGGCGCTCGGTTTCGCCGGCCTTGATGCGCGCCTTGCGCTTGCCCGCATCGTCGAGGATGGCGCGCAGATCCGCCGCCGAAACCGCCGACAGATCGGTGAAATGCCTTGGAGCGCCGGTCCTGGGAGCGCTGGTCTTGGGAGCGCTGGTCTGCCTGCCGACCATCGCCGTCATGCCTTCCCGTTGCCCGAGGCGGCGGCGAGCGTCGCCGCACCGGTGCGGATGCGCTCCACCGCCAGCCGGATCTCGTCGTCGGTGACGGTGAGCGGCGGCAGGAGGCGCACGACATTGTCGCCGCCGGGCACGGTCAGCAGATTCTGATCACGGAAGGCCGCATTGGCCGCCCCGTTCGGAACCTTGCATTTCAGGCCGAGAAGAAGGCCTGTGCCGCGTATCTCCTCGAAGACCGAAGGGAATTCGTCGATGACGGAAGCGAGCGACTGCTTCAGCGCCAGCCCCTTGCGCTGGACAGCCTCGAGGAAGCCGGGCTCCAGGATCACATCGAGCACGGCGTTGCCGACGGCCATTGCGAGCGGGTTGCCGCCGAAGGTGGTGCCGTGCACGCCTGCCGTCATGCCGGACGCCGCCTCGGCGGTGGCGAGGCACGCGCCGACAGGGAACCCACCGCCGATGCCCTTGGCGATCGCCATGACATCCGGCTCTATCCCCGCCCATTCGTAGGCGAAAAGCTTGCCGGTGCGGCCGACGCCGCACTGAACCTCGTCGAAGAGGAGAAGCAGGCCTTCCTTGTCGCAAAGCTCGCGCAAATCCTTCAGAAACTGCGTCGGCGCCACGCGGATACCGCCCTCGCCCTGCACCGGCTCTATCAGGATCGCCGCCGTCTCCGGCCCGACCGCCTTCTTCGCCACTTCGATGTCGCCGAAAGCCACCTGGTCGAAGCCCTCGACCTTCGGGCCGAAGCCTTCCAGGTATTTCTTCTGGCCGCCGGCGGCGATGGTGGCGAGCGTGCGGCCATGGAAGGCACCCTCGAAGGTGAGGATGCGGAACCGCTCCGGGCGGCCGTTCACATAATGATAGCGGCGTGCCGTCTTGATCGCGCATTCGAGCGCTTCGGCGCCCGAATTGGTGAAGAACACCTTGTCGGCGAAGCTATTGTCGACCAGCCGCCGGCCAAGCCGCTCCTGCCCTGGAATCTCGTAGAGATTGGAGACATGCCAGAGCTTGCCGGCCTGTTCGGTCAGTGCCGCGACGAGATGCGGATGGCTGTGGCCGAGCGAATTGACCGCGATGCCGCCGGCGAAATCGAGATATCGCTCGCCCTGGCTCGTCAGGAGCCAGGTGCCCTCGCCCCGGTCGAACGCCAGGGGGGCCCGCGCGAAAGTGTCGTAGATCGCCGAATTCGTCATCTTGTTCTCTCCGAAGGCGGCAGCCGTCTCCATCTTCGGCTTCCTGCCGGATCACGCCGCCAAATCAAAAAAGCCGCCCCGGGGGACGGCCTTGCAATTCTTATCAGGGTTTTGCCCTGTCGTGTCAACGCGAAGATGGCCGCCGGTATCGCTCCGGACCCGTGCGCCGCAAGGGACGGCGAGGCCGCTCCGGTACTGGACCAAGTGTCGGGCGATACGTTTCGATCATAGATGGGGCCAGTGTTGCAGGCACGCTACAGCACGACCGGGCAAGTTGGGGAAAACCGAAAAAACCGATTCGCGAAACTTTGCCGACTCTTGTCACCGAGTCAGTCAATAAGGTAGTTTGCGGATAACGAAGAACTAGATTTCGTGCGGCGGACCTAGCAACCGTATAGATATGGTGTCGCCCCGGCATTGTCGGGCCGATGAAGGATTCCGATTCCGCACGCGCACAGGAGCGTGCCCGATGAACTGGACGGACGAACGCGTCGAACTTCTCAGAAAACTCTGGTCGGAGGGGCTGAGCGCGAGCCAGATCGCCGCGCAGCTTGGCGGCGTGAGCCGCAACGCCGTGATCGGCAAGGTGCACCGGCTGAAACTTTCCAGCCGTGGCCGCGCCACACCAGCTCCCCGGAGCCAGAAAAAGATGGCGCATGGCGGCGGCGCGCCGAAATCGGCACCGCGCGCGCCTTCACGGACCGTCGTGACCTCGATCGGCGCAACCGCCCTCAAGGTCGAGTTCGAAGCCGAGCAACAGCTTCACCATGTGGTGCGGCCGGTCGAGAACGTGGTCGTGCCGATCTCGCGACGGCTGAGGCTGATCGAACTCACCGAGCATACCTGCAAATGGCCGAACGGCGATCCGCTGGCCGAGGATTTCAGCTTCTGCGGCAACGACTCGCTGGAGACTGGCCCCTACTGCACCTACCATTCGCGCATCGCCTTCCAGCCGGCGTCCGAGCGCCGCAGGAGCCGGTAGGCACTAACCGCGCAGCCAGGAGAACCAGCGGCCGCTGACAGCCCGGACGAGCGGCGTCAATCGTGTGCGATTATAGGCATCGGCCGCCATCTTTATCGCCTCGGCCTGGGTCGGATAAGTGTGGATGACCTTGGCCAGCGCGCGCAGGCCCATGCCGCTGCCGATCGCCAGCGATATGCCGTTGATCATCTCGCCGGCATGGCGCGCGACGATGGTCGCACCGAGGATGCGGTCCGTCCCTTCCCTGACGTGTATCTTGACGAAACCCTCGTCCTCGCCGTCGGTCACGGCACGGTCGACGTCGTGCATGAGGATGGTGAAGGTGCGAACCGGAATGCCGTGCTCGCGCGCCTGTATGACATACATGCCGACATGGGCGATCTCGGGATCGGTATAGGTGCACCACGGCACGGTAAGCCGGCTCATGCGCGAGCGACCGGGGAACAGCGCGTTGCGCACCGCTATGCGGGCCGAGGCGTCGGCCATGTGCGTGAACTTGTATTTCAGGCAGACGTCGCCGGCGGCATAGATGCGGCGGTTCGTGGTGCGCAGGAAATCGTCGACCCTGACGCCCCTGACCGTGCCGTACTCGACACCGGCCGCTTCGAGCCCGATCCCCTCGACATTGGGCGAGCGGCCGACGCCGGCGATGATCTCGTCGATCGTGACGGAGGATTTCCAGTCGGCGTTGACGAGGTCGGCGATCTTGTTCCGTCCTTCCGTCCTGACGGAGACAACCTGCGTATTCAGCCTTATCTCGACGCCGTCATGGGCAAGCGCGTCGGAGACGATCTGCGCGGCGTCGCGCTCCTCCCATGGCAGGAATTTCGGCTCGTTCTGGGCGATGACGACCTTGACGCCCAGCCGGGCGAAGGCCTGCGCCGTCTCGCAGCCGAGCGGGCCGCCGCCGATCACCAGCATCCGGGAAGGGCGCCTTGTCAGGTTGAAGGCGTTCTCGTTGGTGAGATACCCGGCCTCTTCGAGGCCGGGTATCTTCGGATCCAGCGGGCGCGAACCGGTGGCGACCAGCGCCTTTCGGAAGCGCAGCCGCGCGCCCTCGACCTCGACCGTATCGGGGCCGGTGAAGCGCCCCTCGCCGAAGAAAACGTCGATCCCTTCCTCGGCAAGCCGGCGGACGGAATCCTCGCGGCTGATACGCTGGCGGATGCGGCGCATCCTGTCCATGACAAAGGGAAAATCGACATCGATCCCGCCTTCCAGCCGCGCCCCGAAATGCCGGGCATTTTCCAGGTCGGCATAAAGGCGCGAGGTGCGGATGATCGTCTTCGACGGCACGCAGCCGACATTGAGGCAATCGCCGCCGATCATGTCGTTCTCGATCAGCGCCACCTTCGCACCGAAGGCCACGGCACCGCGCGCGGCGACGAGGCCCGCCGGCCCGCCGCCGAGGACGACGAGGTTGTAGCAGGGCGCCGGCTTCGGATTCACCCAGTCATGCGGGCGGGCGCTCTCCAGATGTTCGAGGTCGCTGCGGTCGACAGGGAAGGAATTGGGCTTGTCCGGCCGGTCCAGCATCGCCGTCAGCTCCCGAACGCTTCCTGCGCCAGCCAGCCGCCGCGAAAGCCGGCACGTTGCAGGCCGGCGCGGATATAAGGGCTGCGCTTCATCAGGTTCCAGATCAGGCCGGAGCGGTAGTTCTCGATCATCATGACGACGAGCCCCTGGTCGAGGCCGTAATAGCCTTCCGACACCCAGCCTTGCGGGCCGAAACCGACCTGTCCGGCGAGCGTCGGGTTGACGGAACTCGGCAGCATATTCTCGCGGACGCAATCGGGATAGCGCTTGCAGAAACAGCGGAGCGCCGCGATCGCCTCGCGAGGCGCGAAGGGCAGCGAGGCCAGCGCCGCCCAGGGTGCAACCGTGCCGTCATCCGGGCCATAGGGCACGCCGCGCGCCGAATAACCGAAGAAGACATGCTCCCTCCCATCGATCTCGATAGCGGGCCCGCCCGGCCCGTCATTCGCGGTGAGGCCCCAGAAATCCTTGCCGTAGCCGGCGAAGGAGTAGGGGTTGCGGCGCGCATATTCGCGGTGGATCAACGTCGCGCGCCGGCTGTTCTCGGCATAGTCGCAGTTCTTCTCGCGCATGAATTCGTCGCGGATGCCGGCGAAGTCGATCCAGGCATGCGAATATTGATGCATGAAAAGCGGCCCGCCATAGAGCACGTCGTGGCCGTAGATGTTTTCCCACTGGTAGGTCTTCGTCCAGGCAGCATAGCCGTCTTCTGGAACGGCGTGATCCGGCGAGGCGAGCGCCAGCACGTAGAGGATGGTCGCTTCGTTGTAGCCCTCCCAGCCATAATGCAGGAAGCCGCTTTCCGGCTTCCAGCCCTGCCGGAGCGTGGAGCGACCACCCATCGCCCATCGCCAGTCGGCACGGCGGTAAAGCGCATCGGCGCGCGCACGGATCGTCCTTTCCTTTTCGCCACTGCCGGTGAAGTAAGCCGCCGCGACGATGACGCCAGCAAGCAGAAGCGCCGTATCGACCAGCGAAAGCTCGCATTGCCAGACGCGCCTGCCTCGCTCCATGTCGATGAAGTGGTAATAGAAGCCCTTGTATCCGGTGGCGTCCGGATCGGGCGATTGCAGGCCGTTCCAGAAGAAATCGAGCGTGGCGAGCGTGCGCTCGGCGGCCGCCTCTCTGGTCATCCAGCCGCGCTCTACCGCGACCGGATAGCAGGAGAGCGCGAAGCCGACGACGGCGATCGAGCAGGGCGAGTTGTCGCGCGAAGTATCGGCGGCCAGGCCGTTTTCAGGATTCACCCAGCGCAGGAAATAATCGAAGGCGCCGCGCTGGAAGCGTTCCAGCAACGCCTCGTCGGTCTCGATCAGCGAGTCATTTTCCGCGAGCATAGCCAACCAGACAACAGCTTGGCGCGAACCTCAAGTGCACCGATCGCTGGGGCGGACGCCACCGTCCGCATCTGCGCCGGGAGCGGGCGGCCGCATATGGAAACCGCACGCCCCTTACCCCACCCCTAACCCCTCCCCACAAGGGGGGAGACGCTGGCATCGCCTTCCCAGCAATCATCAACATTTGCGCCATGCGGCGCCAGAGCAGAATTCCCCTCCCCCCTTGTGGAGAGGGGCTAGGGACGGGGGTTCCCTCATAGGCAATCGCCCGGCTTCATGAAGCGGCTACTTCCGCCGCTCCCGTCGCCGCGCTTGAGAGCCCCGCCTTGTCCTCCGCCTCATGGGCGAAAGCGCCCTGCCCTCGCGGGGCGCGCCACAGCTTCACGCCGCCGGTGATGCCGGCCTCGTTCGGCACGATGATGACGTTGTCCGGCACGATCTCGATCTTCCTCGCATTGCCGCCGCCGATATAGAGCACGTCGAAATGAAGCAGCGAGTACAGGATCGTGACCGTCTTCTCGACGCGCCGGTTCCATTTGCGCTTGCCATTCTTCTTCAGCGCCTTGTCGCCGACATAGTCGTTATAGGTGCCCCATTTGCCGATCGGATGCTGGGCAAGTTCCAGATGCGGCATCAGTTCACCCTCGCGGAAGACAGCCGTGCCGGCGCCGGTGCCAAGCGTAAGCACCACTTCGAGCCCTCGCCCGACGATGACGCCAAAGCCCTGCACCTCGGCATCGTTCAAGAGCCGAACCGGTTTGCCGAGACGTTCGGAAAGCTCGGCGGCGAGCGGAAAGTCACGCCATACCCGGTTGCCGAAATGCGGCGCGGTGATCACCTTTCCCTTGCCGACCACGCCGGGGAAGCCGACGGAGACGCGGTCGTAAGCAGGCAGCGGCCCGACCAGTTTCTCCAGCGATCCCAGCATCACCTTGGGCGGGCACGGATAGGGCGTATCGATCCGGACCTCCTCGGCGATCATGTTGCCGTTCTCGTCCAGGACCGACGCCTTGAGGCCGGTTCCGCCGATGTCGATGGCGAGCGTACGTGGCCCCGCGTGGCCATTCGCCTTGCTTTTCGCCTTTCCACCCATGATCGTGCTCCAGTTCAATCCTCGGCTATGTCGTTTGATGCTTCATCAAGCGGGCGCCATGCACGTTTGCCGAATTTGGCAAGCAGCGTATCGGCTGCCTTCGGCCCGGCGCTTCCCGAAGCGTAGTTCGGGAAATCGGCCTTCTCCGCCGCCCATGCGTCGAGCATCGGCTGGACGATGCGCCATGTCTGCTCGACCATGTCGGCGCGCATGAAAAGCGTCTGGTCGCCGCACATCACATCGAGAAGCAAGGTCTCGTAGCCGACATTCGGCACGTCGGGGAACCAGTCGTCATAGCGGAAATCCATCTTGACGGCCGCAAGCTCGACTTCGGGGCCGGGGCGCTTGACTTCGAACTGAAGCGAGATGCCTTCGTTCGGCGCGATCCTGAGCACCAGCCAGTTCGGCGGCAGCGAAGCGACCGGCGTGTTGTGGAAAGCGGTATAGGGCGCCTGCTTGAAGCGGATGGCGATCTCCGACTTGCGCTCGGTCATGTGCTTGCCGGTGCGCAGGAAGAAGGGCACGCCGGCCCAGCGCCAATTGTCGATGTCGATCCGCATCGCGACATAGGTCTCGACATTCGAATCCGCAGCGACGTTGGGCGAGCCGCGATAGGGCCCGACCTTCTTGCCGAGCACAGTGCCGGCGCCATACTGGCCGCGCACGGCATCCTCCGGCTCCACCGCCGGAATGGCGGAGAAAAGCTCGACCTTCTTGTCGCGGATGGCGGCGGCGTCGAAGCCTACGGGCGGCTCCATCGCCACCATGGAAAGCAGCGTGAAGAGATGGTTGGGGATCATGTCGCGAAGCGCGCCGGTCGCCTCGTAGAAGCGGCCGCGATCCTCCACGCCCACCGTCTCCGCCACCGTGATCTGCACATGGTCGATGCGGTCCCGGTTCCAGATCGGCTCGAACAGGCCGTTGGCGAAGCGGAAGGTCATGATGTTCTGGACCGTCTCCTTGCCGAGAAAATGGTCGATCCGGTAAATCTGGTCCTCGTCCAGAACCTTCAGGATCTGCGCGTTGAGCGCCTTCGCGGAATCGAAGCTGTGCCCGAACGGCTTCTCGACGACGACGCGACGCCAGAATTTCGGCTTGCCGTCGGCATCCTCCTGCTGGTCGGTCAGCCTCGCCTTGCCGAGCTGTTCGACGACGGTGCCGAAGAAGCGGTCCGGCACGGCCAGGTAGAAGATGACGTTGCCGGCGGTACCGCCATCTTTCCCGATCTCGTCCAGGGCCTTACCGATATCGCCGTAAAGGTCCGGCTTGGTCATGTCGCCGCGGATGTAGCGCATCGAACCGGCGAGCTTGTTCCAAGCTTTCTCGTCGATCTTCTTGACGTCGAACTCGGCGGATTCGTTGCCGACGAAGCTTTCGAGCATTTCGTGGAGATGGTTCGCCCAGCTCTCGGTCGTGCCTTCCGCGAGGTCCGCGCCGATGAGGACGAAATTCTCCGGCAGTTCGCCGCCATGCATCAGATTGTAGAGAGCCGGCACGACGAGCCGCTTGGTGAGGTCGCCGCCGGCGCCGAAGATGACGATGGCGCAGGGGTCGGGCCTCACTTTTTTCGGGTTCGGCCTGCTCGCCCGCTTCGGCGTCTTTTTCGTATTGCTGTCAGCCACTTGCCCGCCCTCAGTTCTTCTTCTCCGGATCGATCGGTTCCGCGCCTTCGATATGGCCGCCGAAGCCGAGACGCATGGCGGAAAGGATCTTCTCCGCGAAATTGTGCTGCTGGCGGGACCGGAAGCGCGTGAAGAGCGCGGAGGCGAGCACATCGGCGGGAACGGCTTCCTCGATCGCCGCCTCCACCGTCCAGCGGCCCTCGCCGGAATCCTGCACATAGCCGGAGAATTTGGAAAGCTCCGGATCCTTCGCCAGCGCAATTGCCGAGAGGTCGAGCAGCCATGAGGAGATGACGGAGCCGCGCCGCCACACCTCGGCGATGTCGGTCATGTTCAGATCGAAGCGCTCGTCTTCCGGCAGGTCGGTGGAATCCTTGTTGCGAAGGATATCGAAGCCTTCCGCATAGGCCTGCATCAGGCCGTATTCGATGCCGTTATGGACCATCTTGACGAAGTGCCCCGCGCCGGCGGGGCCGGCATGGATGTAGCCTTGCTCGGCGCGCGGATCGAATTTTTCGCGGCCCGGCGTGCGCGGGATATCGCCGATGCCAGGCGAAAGCGCGGCAAAGATCGGGTCGAGATGATCGACGGACTTCTTGTCGCCGCCGATCATCATGCAATAGCCGCGGTCGATGCCCCAGATGCCGCCGGACGTGCCGCAATCGACATAGCGGATGTTCTTCGCGGCCAGCGCCTTGGCGCGGCGAATGTCGTCCTTGTAGAAGCTGTTGCCGCCGTCGATGACGATGTCGTCCTTGTCGAGCAGGCGGCCCAGCTGTTCCACCGTCTTTTCGGTGATGGCGCCGGCCGGCAGCATGACCCAGACCGCCCGCGTTCCGCCCGAAAGCGCCTTGACCAGTTCCTCCAGCGAAGGAGCGTCGGTCGCACCCTCCTTGGCGAGCGCCTTGCGTGCATCTGCGCTGATGTCGAACACCACGCATTTGTGCCCGGCCTTCATCAGACGCCGCACCATGTTGCCGCCCATGCGGCCAAGGCCCACGAAACCGATCTGCATAAATCTGTCCCTTTCAGGAGTTCGGCCGAAGGACATCGGCCGGATAGGAAAAGCCCGGTGCAACCAAAGCTAGGCGCGAAGGGGCACATTTCCACTGATCAAAAGGAAAACCACGCCCGTTGTCAAAACTCGGCCGCGAAAATGGCAAGCGGATGGCGCGGATCGGGTGCCGTCGGAGCTCAGCCGCCCGCGACAACGACCTTGTGGCTTTCGTCTTCCTTGGGGCGCTCGGCCGGCAACTGGCTGCCGGTGACGATGTAGTGGACCGTCTCGGCGACGTTGGTGGCGTGGTCGCCGATGCGCTCGATGTTCTTGGCGCAGAAAAGCAGATGCGTGCAGGCGGTGATGTTGCGCGGGTCTTCCATCATGTAGGTCAGGAGCTCGCGGAAGAGCGAAGTGTATTTGGCGTCGATCTCCTCGTCGCGGTCGCGCACGGCACCGATGCGGTCGATCGTGCGGGAGCCATAGGCGTCGAGGACGTCCTTCAACTGGGTGAGCGCCAGCTCGGCCAGCGCCTCGATGCCGCGGAAGAGCCTTGCCGGCTGCCGCGTCTGGCCGGCGGCTGCGACGCGCTTGGCGATGTTCTTGCCGAGGTCGCCCACCCTTTCGAGGTCGGCGGAGATGCGGATCGCCCCGATGATCTCGCGCAGATCGATCGCCATCGGCTGGCGGCGCGCGATGATGAGCACCGCCTTGTCGTCGATCTCGCGCTCCGCCTCGTCCAGGACGCGGTCGTTGCGGATCACGGCCTGGGCGAGCGCCTCGTCGGAATTCACCAACGCGGCGACGGCCTCCTCCACCATACGCTCTGCATGCCCGCCCATCTGGGCGATCCTCGTGGCAAGGAATTTCAGTTCCTCGTCATAGGCCTGCAAGGTGTGGCTGGGCATAGGCTGTCTCTCCCGCATTCGCCGTCACACTATTATGCGATCCGCATGACGGAAAAAAGAAGCGCCGGCGTCCGATGCCTCACCGTGCCGCAGGGAAGTGGACGATGAACGACGCGCCCTTGCCGAGTTCGGAATGCACCGCCAGGCGTGCGCCATGCCGGTTGAGGATATGCTTGACGATAGAGAGGCCAAGCCCGGTGCCCTTCTGCGCCCGGCTCGCCTCGACATCGACGCGATAGAAGCGTTCGGTGATCCTCGGAATATCGTCCTTGGGTATGCCCGGCCCGAAATCCCTCACCGTCACGTCTGCCCCTTCGGCCGTCTCCTCGATGGAGACGATGACGCGCTTGCCGGACTGGCCGTATTTGCAGGCGTTTTCGAGCAGATTGACAAAGACCTGGATCAGTTCGTCGCGTTCGCCCGCGACGAAAACGGGATGGTCGGGAAATTTCTTCTCAACCACGACGCCGAGTTCGCCGGCCAGATAGCCAAGCGTATCGACCACGCCGCCGATGAGAGCGACGAGGTCCACCCGATTGGAAGGGTTGTGATGCGATTTCATCTCCAGCCGCGAGAGCGACAGGAGATCGTCGATCAGTCTCGCCATGCGTGCTGTCTGCTCTTCCATGATCCCGAGGAAGCGTTCGCGTGCCTTGGCGTCGTTCCTCGCCGGCCCGCGCAGCGTCTCGATGAAGCCGGAGATCGAGGCAAGCGGCGTGCGCAGTTCGTGGCTCGCATTGGCGATGAAATCGGCGCGCATGCGGTCGATGCGCCGCGCCTCGCTCTGGTCGCGGAAGGTCATCGCGAAAAGCCCGCTCGCCGTGCCGACGGGGCGGATGGCGACCCGATAGAGGCGATCGACCGGAACACGCTCGGAATAGTCGATGGACGATGCGCTGGCGTCCCCGCCGAGCACCGCGCCGATCAAGGCCTGCATCTCCGGCGCACGGAACTTCAACTGGACCGAGGAGCCCAGCCGGAACGCGCCGAACGCGGCGACTGCCGCCTGGTTGGCGTGCACCATGGAACCGGTACGGTCGAAGACGACGATCGGGTCGGGGACGACGTCGGCGAGGTCGATCGCGGAGATATGGCCGAGCGACGTAACCTGATCGCCGGCCGCTCGACGGTCGGCTCCCGAGCCGCGCTTCGGGTCGGGCGCAAGCGCCGCAATGAGCCGGCCGAGCCAGCCTTGCCGCCCATCGCCCGTTCCGCCGCTATTATCCATATCCGCCATTACGCTTCCCCGGAGGCCGTCAGGAACTTGCCCATCATGCGCATCCGCCTTACGCAATAGCATGAACGCGCGAAAGGGATACCGCCATGGGCGATGAAGCGAGCGACCTGACCGAACCGCCGGACACGAAAGCGCTCCGGCTGACCACCGGCGGCAAGGAGCACGAATTCGACATCGACGAACCCGACCTGCCCGACTGGATCGAAAAACGGGCGATGAAATCGGGCGGGTACCCCTATCCCAAGAAGCTGAAAAACAGGAAATATCTGGAGGAACTCGAACGGCTGCAGGTCGAACTGGTAAAGCTGCAATACTGGCTGCAGGCGACCGGCAACCGCGTCATGGCGCTGTTCGAAGGCCGCGACGCGGCCGGCAAGGGTGGCACGATCTCCGTCACCCGCGAATACATGAACCCGCGCTCCGCTCGCAACGTCGCGCTTCCCAAGCCGACAGAGAAGGAGCAAGGGGAATGGTATTTCCAGCGCTATGTCGCGCAGTTCCCCACGGCGGGGGAATTCGTCACCTTCGACCGCTCCTGGTACAACAGGGGCGTGGTGGAGCCGGTCATGGGCTTCTGCACCGAGGCGGAACACCTGAAATTCCTGGAGGAGGTTCCCCATTTCGAGCGCATGATCGTCAATGAGGGAATCCATTTCTTCAAATTCTGGCTCGATATCGGCCGCGAGATGCAGCTGAAGCGTTTCCATGACCGCCGGCACAGCAAGCTGAAGATCTGGAAATTCTCGCCCGTCGATGTCGCCGGCATGGCCCGGTGGAACGATTACACCGAAAAGCGCGACACGATGGTGGCGCGTACCCACAAATCCTACGCGCCGTGGGCCGTCGTCCGTGCCAACGACAAGAGACGCGCGCGGCTGGCCGCGATCCGGCATATCCTTCTCTCCGTGCCTTACGCCGACCGCGACCTGCAGGCGATCGGCAAGCAGGACGAAAAGATCATCGGCGAGGGGCCGAAATTCCTGGAGAAGGACTGAACTCCGGCAGCGCAGCCGCACCGGCCGTTCGCCGGGAAGCATCCCGCGCCCGGCGCGGATGATGCGTTTTCTCCCAGTGATACGGCTCGCTATAGAGCTTCCACAAGGCGCGCCATGCCGCGAGCGAGATGAGCACCCAGTAGACCGGCGTCAGCAGGAAGGTGATCCAGAGTGATATCTTCTCCTTGAGGAGCAGGGTCCGAACGCCGAGCAGAAGGAAGGTCAGGTAACCGAGCGTGATATTGGCGATGTCGACGGTCAGGATCGCCGATTGCAGCGGACCAAGCGTCTTGTGCCACAAGAACATCAGGCAGACATAGAAGAGGCTGCCGATGAAAACGGGATGGGCGATCGACGAAACGACCATGCCGGCGCACAGGATCTGGGTCGTCAGGAACGATGCCGGGCCGAGATCCCGCCACAGCCGCTTCGGATGGCGCATGTGGACCAGCCACGTCTGCATCCAGCCCTTGAACCAGCGGGTCCGCTGCGGCAGCCAGTTCGAAAAGGTCTCAGGCGCGTCCTCGTAGGTGGGCCGGGTGATGGTATCGACCCGGTAGCCGTGACGGGCGAGCCTGACGCCGAGGTCGGCGTCTTCGGTGACGTTGAAAGGGTCCCACGCTCCGACCGCTTCGAGCACTTCCTTCCGAAAATGGGTGGAAGTGCCGCCGAGTGGGACGACAAGGTTGTTTCGGGCGAGCCACGGCAGCAACCCGCGGAACAACGCGGCATATTCAAAGGCGAACATCCTGGCGAGCAGGCCGCGCCTGAAATTGGTGACGGCAAGCGGGGCCTGCAGGCAAGCCAGACGCTCGTCGCTTTCCCTGAAACGTTGCCACGCCTCGACAAGCTGGAGGGGATGCGGCCGGTCTTCCGCGTCATAGAGCACCACGAATTCGCCGGTCGTCATCGGCAAGGCGTAGGAAAGCGCCTTCGGCTTGGTGCGTGGCATTCCAGGCGGCACCTCGACGATCTCGACGAAGGGTTGCAACGCGTGGGCGCGCAGAGCCGACAATGTCGCCTCGTCATCGGCCTCGCAGACCAGTTTGATTTCGAGCTTGCCGCGCGGCCAGACGATATGGCCGAGGGCAACGAGAAGGTCCGGAACGATTTCCGCTTCGCGATAGAGCGCGACCAGAACCGAATAGACGGGCAAGTCCGCCGGGTCGTATCGCGCCAGCCGCGCCAGTCGCGGCGCCTCGGCACCAGTCGCCGCAATGAAGCGGAGGCCGTTACATGCCAGGAAAAACAGGGAGAAGAACAGGTGGATCAGGAGCCCCGCAGCCCACGGATCGACGAACAAGGCGACAGGCAAGCCGACCAGCGCGGCGCCCGCCAGCGCGCTTTGCCAGCTATTGGCAACGATCTTCGCGGACTGCTCCGGAAACAGCGTGAAAAGCTGGTCGACGGCGTCTTTCAGCAGCGCTCCCTTCGCCTGCGCCTCAAGGGCAATTCTCAAGGCCCGAGGCGTAACGATCCGGACACGACCGAGCGATCCATTTGCCGCCTCGACGCGCCGGCCGAGCGCTCCGATGTCGTCGGCTGTCGGGGCCAGAAGCCACAGGACTACGCCACCGGCCTTCTCATATCGTACCGGGAACATTCCGTGCGCACGGCCGAGCAGCATCGTCGCCTCGCCTTCGCCCAGAATGAGCCGGCGCGGATCGATCCTCTCCAGGAACCCGACACCGATTTCGTCGGCGAGCGCTTCATAGAGGCGCTTTTCGCTCACCGAACCGGAGACGACCGCCTCGACCGGAAGGGCAACGCCGTTCGCGGCGGCGCGGGCGGCGAGCGCATGGGTCTGGGCTGTCGGCACATCGGCGCGTTCCAGCACCCCGCACCATAGCGATTGTCCGCGCGTCGGTCGAAAATTCGCATATTCGTCATTGCCGGGAAGCGAGGCGATCGGGCGAAGATCCCGGGTAATCGCGACGCTTGCCCGGGACGTGAATGGACTCGACCGGCCACCGAACTCCGCCGTCATGCCGGCTGGACTTTCGGCCAGCCATTCGGCATGGCAAACAGGGCGGCGTTCCGTTTGCCTGCCGGCACGCCGCCCGAGATCAGATACTCGAAGACCGCTTGCGGGGTATCGGACAGAAGATTGTCGGGTAATTCGACGGGCGGTCCATAATTTCCGCCTCTTTCGACGAAATCGAAAGCATTCGCTTCTATCAACATCAGTCCCCCCAAGGCAAAAGGTAGGCCAGGAAGGAATGGGCATCAACCGAAAAAGCCGGCGCGAACGGCCGGCACTGCGAGGGCTCGCTGCCATTTTCGCCGCCGCATTCGTCGTGGCTGTGTCAGCCTGCCTTCCCGCCCGTGCCGCCGATCCCGCCATTCCGAATTTCTGGGGATCGAAGGAAAGGCTGCAGAAACCCGACCTTTCAGGTCTTGAGCGGCTGCGCTTCGTGACGACGGTGGATTTTCCGCCTTTCAATTTTCTCGACAGCGACGGCCAGCTTACCGGCTTCAATGTCGACCTGGCGCGCGCCATCTGCGCGGAACTCGACATTCTCGACAAATGCCAGATCCAGGGGCTACCCTTCAGCGAACTTGGCGAAGCGCTTGACAAGGGCGAGGGCGAGGCCGTCATCGCCGGCCTCGCGATCACGCAGAAATCGAGGGAGGAATTCGCGTTCTCCCGACCCTATCTGCGGTTTCCCGCACGCTTCATCATGCCGAAGCCGACCGCCCTTTCGGAACCGATCTACAGCAAGATCGCGGGGCTGCGCATCGGCGTGATCGCCGGGTCGGCGCATGAGCGGATGCTGCGAGCCTACTTTCCCGGCGCAAGGCCGGTGACCTTCACGCGGCAGGACTGGCTCTATGAAAGCCTGCGAGATCGCAAGATCGACGGCGCTTTCGGAGACGGGATGCGGTTCAGTTTCTGGCTTGCCGGCGCCGATTCCAAAGGTTGCTGCCGGTTTGCCGGCGGACCCTATCTCGCGCCCGAATATCTGGGAGAGGGAATGGCGATCGCCGTCGCCAAAGACAATTTCACCCTCGCCGCAGCTTTCGACTACGCATTGCGCGAGATCACCGTGAAGGGGAAGTTCGCCGAGCTTTACCTGCGCTATTTTCCGGTGAGCTTCTATTAGCCCGGAACAACGGGCGAAAAGGCAGTACCAGGTTCCAACCGAGGCGGGCCGGCGCTTCACCACGATACTCCGCAAGGCCGATCTCCATCCCTTCGTGGCCGCGTTCCGGCCGCGCGCGATAGGTCGAGAACAGACGATCCCAGAAGGGAAAATTGAAGCCGTAATTGGAGTCCGTCTCCGGTCGGAAGCTTGAATGGTGGACGCGGTGCATGTCGGGCGTCACCAGTACGAGGCGCAGGAGGGCATCCAGCCTGTCGGGCAACCGCGCGTTCGCATGGTTGAACATGGACGAGCCGTTCAGCACGATCTCGAACAGCAGGACCGAAAGGACGGGCGCGCCGATCAGGATCACCACGAATGCCTTCCACAGCATTGAAATGACGATCTCCAGCGGATGGAAGCGCAACGCTGTCGTCACGTCGAAGCCGGTGTCGGAATGGTGCATGCGATGGATGCGCCACAGGAGCGGGATCTTGTGATTGGCGAAATGCTCGGCCCAGATCGCGAGATCGAGGATGAAGAAGGAGAGGATGCCCGCCACCAGCGAATCGAGGCCGACGAGCCTGAACAGGCCATAGCCGCGCGCCTCGGCCCACATCGCCGTGCCGACGGCCGCCGCCGGAAAGATCACGCGCAGCAGAGCTGAGGAGATGACGAGAACCGAGACATTGGTAAACCAGCGCCGGGCCTTGAGCGCGCCCGCCATCTCGGTACGTTCCAGCCTCGGCGACCACAGTTCGAATACCGCCATCGCGATGAAGATCAGCGCGAACGCACCGAGGCGTATGACGGCTTCGGAAGCCAGGAAATGTCCCATTGCCTCAAAGGTCTTCTCTCAATTGAGCATCCGGTGTCGCGCCTTGGCCGCCCTTTCGATCGCGTCGATCGTCGGCTGGTCGAGGTCGAGATTGCGGCGCAAAAGCTGAAGGATGCGTAGTTCCTCCAGCCGCATTTCGAGATCGACGGCCGCCACCTCGAAGGCCAGCGCATAGGCCGTATCGTGGAGGCGCTGCGGCAATTCGCTGCGCACTACGGCAAAGACCCTGTCGAGCCCGTCCGGCTGCTGGAGAAGTTGCTGACACTCGCGCGCGATCGCGAGAAGCCTGTCTTTCGGGAAGTCCTCGAACACCGGCCAGATATCCACGATATGGCCGATCCGTTCGAGTTCCTCGTCCTTCATATCGCGGTCGGAAGCGGAAACCACGATCATGATATAGATCAGCGCCTTGCACGGCCCGAGCGAATTCATGCGAAATTCTCCTGATTTGGCTCTGCCCAAGGTAAGTGCCCCGGTGTGCTGCCGCAACGCTGAAAGACGGGTGTCATTGACCGGCGCGGCCCACACATTTAGAGCATGGCGTTATCCACCCGAAAATCCGGAAACCAGGAAATGAACAACGCATCCTCGCGCGCCGCCGCGATCAGCCTCAGCCCCGAAATCATCGCCGCTGCGGCGGAGAGCAAAGCGTGGCCGTTCGAGGAAGCGAAAAAGATCATCCAGCGTTACAAGGATCGCGGTTACCCGGAAACGGTGCTCTTCGAGACGGGCTACGGCCCGTCGGGCCTGCCGCATATCGGCACATTCGGGGAAGTCGCGCGCACGTCCATGGTTCGCCATGCCTTCCGCGTGCTGACCGAGGACAAGGTGCCGACCAAGATCCTCTGCTTCTCCGACGATATGGACGGCCTCAGGAAGGTGCCGGACAACGTACCCAACAAGGACGTTCTGAAGCGCTATCTCGGCATGCCGCTCACCAGGGTGCCCGATCCGTTCGGCAGCGAGCATGGTTCCTTCGGCAGGGCCAATAATGCGCGGCTCAGGGCCTTCCTCGATCGCTTCGGCTTCGATTACGAATTCGCGTCCTCCACCGACTACTACCTGTCGGGGCGCTTCGACGCGACGCTCCTCAAGGTGCTGGAGAAGTTCGACGAGGTGATGGAGATCATGCTGCCGTCGCTGCGCGAGGAGCGGGCGGCGAACTACGCGCCCTTCCTGCCGATCCATCCGAAGACCGGCATCGTCATGCAGGTGCCGGTCGACGAGCGCAACGTCGATGCCGGCACCATCGTCTGGCGCGACCCCGATACCGGCGAGCGCTTCGAGACGAAGGTGACGGGGGGCGCCGCCAAGCTGCAATGGAAGCCGGACTGGGCGATGCGCTGGGCGGCACTCGGCGTCGATTACGAAATGTCGGGCAAGGATCTGATCGATTCCGTCAAGCTCGCCGGTCGCATCTGCCGCGTGCTCGGCGCGCCGCCGCCGGAGGGCTTCAACTACGAACTCTTCCTCGACGAGAAGGGCCAGAAGATATCGAAGTCCAAGGGCAACGGGCTCACCATCGACGAATGGCTGACCTATGCGCCGACCGAAAGCCTCGGCCTCTACATGTTCCAGCGGCCGAAGACGGCGAAGAAGCTCTATTTCGACGTCATCCCGAAAGCGGTCGATGAATACTATGCCTTCCTCGCCGCCTATCCGGACCAAGACTGGAAGAACCGGCTCGGCAACCCAGTCTGGCACATGCATGACGGCAATCCGCCGGCGATCGACCTGGCTGTGCCGTTCGCGATGCTGCTCAATCTCGTCAGCGCGTCGAACGCCGAGAACAAGAATGTGCTGTGGGGTTTCATTTCGCGGCATGCACTGGGCGTAGCGCCCGAGACGCATCCCGAACTCGACAGGCTGACCGACTACGCGATCCGCTACTACGAGGATTTCGTGAAGCCGGCGAAGACCTATCGGGCACCCGACGAGGAGGAGCGTCAGGCGCTGGCGACACTCGCCGACCGGCTGGAGGCGCTGCCCGCCGGCGCCGACGCGGAGGAAATCCAGAACGCCGCGCTCAACGTCGCGCGCTTCATTCCCCGCTATCAGGACCACAAGCGCACGAGCCCGGAAGGCGGGCCGGGCGTCTCTGTCGCCTTCTTCCAGATGATCTACCAGGTGCTGCTCGGGCAAGAGCGTGGCCCGCGCTTCGGCTCCTTCGCCGCGCTGTACGGCAGGGCCGAGACCGTTGCGCTCATCCGCAAGGCGCTGGAAGGGAAACTGGCGGCCTGAGGGATCGTCCGGAACCCGCATGGTCCGGTCCGATAGCCGCTCCCACGCTACGCCTGACGCCGGCCCTACCCGACCACAGGCCGATATCGCCTCACCGCCACGAATCCCCCGATCACGAACAGCGCGAGCACGATGCCCTGGACGACGGCGAAAGGCGTTTCGTTGCCGTTCGGCGCGAGAGCATGCAGTGGAGGAATCTTGAGAAAGGCCTGGATGATCAGGACAAATACATTCAGGTAAAGCGCGATCGCAGCGGAAATCAGGTAGACCCAGCGCCATGAGCCTTCGAGATGGAAGGCGTAAAGGCCGGCGAAAGCGGCGAGCAGGACCACTACCGACAGGATGCCGGTACCGATCGCCGGCGTGAAGCCGTGGAAGGGGAAGAAAAATCCCGTCACGCTGGTGGCGAGCGTGAAGACAAGAAAGATCAGGGTCCAGCCGTCCAGCCTCCTTGCAGTCAGCCATCCGTAGAGGACGATGAACCCGGCAAGAATAGCGATAAGGCTGATGACCACGTGGAAGATCGTGTATGCCTGCAGCGTAAGGATCATGGCATATCCTCTCGTGCCCGCCGTAGGAGAAGCGGAGGCAACATAGAAAATGCCCCGACGGCAGTCCTGTCAATCAGCCCTCTTCTACGGAACGCACATATTTTTCGAACTGACGGGGCCCATCCACAGTCGACGCGACGCAGAGCGGCCTTTCGCATGGGCCAAAAGGTGAGCACGCTTGGCCCGGCGGGGGAACTGCATTATCTGGGACGGTGACACCAAGCGAAGGCAAAACCATGCCTGTTACCAAGGAAGCCGTGATCGAACGGCTGAAATCCATTTCCGCGCCGGGGCTTTCGGGCGATATCGTCAGCCTCGGCCTCGTGTCCGACGTGTTCATCGCCGATCGCAAGGTGTTCTTCTCGATCACCGTTCCGGTCGACAAGGCGCAGGAACTGGAGCCCATGCGCGAAGCGGCTGAAAAGGCGGTGAAGGAGATGCCGGACGTCGCCGGCGCCGTCGTCGCGCTTACGGCGGAGAAGAAGGCTGGGCAACCCGGTCCGGCTGCCGCTGCGCCGCGAGCCGCACCGCCGCGCCCGGCGCCCGCTCCGACGCCGCGTCGTGTAGCGGGTCATGCCCCATCCGGCCATGCCCCCTCTGGTCATGCCCCCTCTGGCCACCAGCCAGGCAAGCGCGGGGTGCCCGGCATCCAGTCGATCGTCGCCGTCGCCTCGGGCAAGGGCGGCGTCGGGAAGTCCACGACCGCCGTGAACCTCGCGCTTGGGCTTCTCGCCAACGGGCTCAGGGTCGGCATACTCGACGCAGACATATACGGCCCGTCCATGCCGCGGCTGCTCGGCATCACCGGCAAGCCGGAAGTCGCCGACGGGCGCACCCTGAAGCCGATGCAGAAATACGGGCTCAAGGTCATGTCCATGGGCTTCCTCGTCGGCGAGGACACGCCGATGATCTGGCGCGGGCCGATGGTCGTCTCGGCACTGACGCAGATGCTGCGAGAGGTCGAATGGGGCGAACTCGACGTGCTCGTGGTGGACATGCCGCCCGGCACCGGCGACGCGCAGCTCACCATGGCGCAGCAAGTGCCGCTCGCTGGCGCCGTCATTGTCTCGACGCCGCAGGACCTCGCCCTCATCGACGCGCGCAAGGGGCTCAACATGTTCCGCAAAGTAGACGTGCCGGTGCTCGGCATCGTCGAGAACATGAGCTACTTCGTCGCGCCGGACACCGGCAAGCGCTATGACATCTTCGGCCATGGCGGTGCGAAGCAGGAAGCCGAGCGTGTCGGGGTCACCTTCCTCGGCGAAGTGCCGCTCGAAATGAGGATTCGCGAAACCTCCGACGAAGGGACGCCGGTCGTGGCGAGCGAACCGGAGGGGCCGCATGCGCGCATCTACCGCGACATCGCGGCGAAAGTATCGGCACGGCTTTCCGCCGAGCGAGAGATGAGCGAAACCCCTTCGATCGTATTCGAGTAAGCTGGCCGGGAGAGGTTCCACCGACGTCCTGAGGCACGGTTGATGATCGTGCCCGGCCATGCAAGATGGCGCCATCGTTTTTCGGGAGGAGCGCATGAGCGAACAGGCCGTATTGCACGAGCGCCGGGACGGATATTCGATCCTGACGCTCAACCGCCCGGACCGGCTCAATTCCTTCAATATCGAGCAGCATGAGCAGTTGCGGGCTGCGCTCGAAAAATGCGCGGCAGACGAAAGCTGCCGCGCGGTGGTGCTGACCGGGGCGGGACGCGGTTTCTGCGCCGGCCAGGATCTCGCCGATCGCGATCCGGCGATGCTGGGAGAGGCTCCCGACCTCGGCAAGACGCTTGCGACCTATTACAGCCCACTCGTCCGCCTGCTGAGATCGATGGAAAAGCCGGTGATCTGCGCGGTCAACGGCGTCGCGGCGGGCGCCGGCGCCAATGTCGCGCTTGCCTGCGACATCGTGTTTGCCGCGAAATCGGCGAAGTTCATCCAGGCCTTCTCGAAGATCGGCCTCATCCCCGACGCCGGCGGCACATACTGGCTGACCCGGCATCTGGGCGAGGCACGCGCCAAGGCGCTGGCGCTGACGGCCTATCCGCTTTCGGCAGAGGAAGCGGTGGATTGGGGGCTGATCTGGCGCGCCGTGGACGACAGCGAGTTGATGGCGGAGGCGACGGCGTTGGCGGAAACCTTCGCCAAGGGGCCGACGCGCGGCTATGCGCTGACGAAGCAGGCCATCCAGGCCGCTTCGACGAATTCACTCGACCAGCAATTGGACACCGAGGGAGAATTGCAGCGCGAGGCGGGACTGACGGACGATTACAAGGAAGGCGTTTCGGCCTTCCTGCAGAAGCGCCGGCCGAATTTCGTGGGGCGATAGTCAGCGCCTCGAATCCGGAGCGCCGACGAAACGGCGCTCCCGGTGCCACGTCAGACAGGCAGGTCGAACGGAAGACGGGGATCCATCGGCTGCGAAGGCCGGAATTCGCCGGCATACGCACGCCGATGGATTTCGGCCGGCGATATTCCTTCGCGGCGGGCCTCGAGCATCCGGCCCGGATCGACCGGTATGCCGATCGGGTTGGCGGCGAACTCGGGCGCGGTGCGCATCCACCGGGTCGATTCCGCCCAGTCGCCGAAATTATCCGCCTGCAGTTCCACGCTATTGCCGTCAGGGTCGACATAATAAAACGACATGGTCATGCCGTGATCGAGCATCATGTGCGGCGTGATGCCTTCGCCCTGCAGCCTGTCGAAATTATCGAGCAGGTCGTCCAGGCTCTCATATTCGAAAGCGATGTGATGCAGGCCGGCATGCGCCAGCTTATCGGGATCGTCGGCGACCGTGGGAGCGGTCAGAAGCGCGATCCGATGGTTGGCGCCATCATTGGAAAGCCAGGCGCCACCCTCGAACTGGAAATGCGGCGTACTGCCGACCACACGGCCGTACCAGTCGATCATCTCCTGCAGCCGAGTGGTTTTCAGGTTCACGTGGTGCAGTATCGGGGGTTTCGCGCGATTTGCCATTCCGGTCTCCTCCCAGTCGACAGTCTGGCCTACGAAGCACTCACCTTCTTGTTGAAGGTGTCGAAGAACTGGCCGGCGAGTTTCTTCGAGGTCGAGTTGATGAGCCGACTGCCGAGCTGAGCCATCTTGCCGCCAACATCAGCCTTCGCCGTATAGGTCAGGACAGTAGCGTCGGCGCCATCTTCCTTCAGCGTCACATCGGCGCCGCCCTTGGCGAAGCCGGCGATACCGCCCTTTCCCTCGCCCTGAATGGTGTAGGAATGCGGCGGCTTCAGGTTCTTCAATTCGACCGCGCCCTGGAATTTCGCCTTGATCGGCCCGATCTTCAGCGTCACCACCGCTTCAAGGTTGGTATCCGACTTCTTCTCCAGGCTCTCGCAGCCCGGAATACATTGCTTCAGCACGTCAGGGTCGTTCAACGCTTCCCAGACCTTCGCGATCGGAGCCTCGATCCGCTCCTCGCCCTGCATGTCCATTGCCATGACGCGTCCTCCTGCTGGTCGGAGGTCAGCACGTAACGCATGGCCGGACGCCTGTCCATCTGCACCAAGGTGCAGATCGCCGCTCACCCTTATTCAGGTCAGGGCTTGGCAAATGACGGCCGAGGCTTCTCCCATTCCATCATCATCAGCCAGGGTACGCGACGATATCGCCCCGCGGTCTCCTCGTCTCCTCCGCAGGGCGGCGGCTCGTCGAAATAGCGCAGGATCATTCCTGCATCGAGCAGGGCTCGCATGTAGAAACTCAAGGGTCGGTGCCAATTCCTGATGCGAATGCCTTTCCATTCTTCCCAGGATTCCCGTTCCCCCAGATAGTTGTCGATGGAGAAACGGGGTTCCGGCTCATCCGACCAACCCGAGAGGCTAGCGGTGGCAAAGCTCGTCAGATTGGCGATCAGGAGCTTGCCGCCGGGTCTCAGAACGCGAATCATTTCCACCATGGCGCGCGCGGCATCCCCAATGTCGATCAGCGCCAGATAACTGACGACGAGGTCGAACGCGCCATCCGGAAATTTGAGTTCTTCGGCCCTGCCGATGCGATAGTCTCCCTCCGGGTCGAGCCGGCGGGCTTCCTCGATCAGCCTCTCCGTCGGATCGACGCCGATCGTCCGGACGCCCGCTTCGCTCAGCATGCGCGAAAACCGCCCCTCGCCGCAGCCGACATCCAGCGCGTTATCAAAGCCGCCCTGACGCACCCGTTGCATCATGGGTTCATCGAGCACGAACCGACGGCTGAAATCCCCTCGCTCGCCCATGGCTGCTATCCAGGCGGCCGCGGATTCCTGCCAGCCGTTCGTCATCGGCATCTCCATCACGTGACTATCACATGCCGGGACGAACTAGCGCCTGTCGACGGCGGAAGCCACCTGAGAAACAGCGGGAACGGCGCCTATGCAGGCGGGCGCGGCAGATAGATGTTCTGGAACCGCTGGCGTAGCGCCTCGTCCAGCGCTCGCGGCACGTGGCGCGGGAAATAGGAGGAGAGGATGCGTTTCTTCTCCTCGACTGCTTTGCCGAGAAGATCGGGTTTGCCCTTCTCCGCCCATTCCTTCGGGCTGTAGCGATCGGCGACGGCCGGATAGAAATATTCCTTCTGCATGAGTTGCAGCGTCTGGCCGTGACCGAGATAGTGGCCGGGGCCGTTCAGGCAGACGTCGGTGATGGTGTCGATGGAAAGCGCCTCTTCGCTCACCTCGATGCCGCGCACGCAGCGCAGGCACTGGCCGAGCATGTCGTTGTCGGCGATCAGGCTTTCCAGGCAGAAGCCGAGCAGCGAGGCGTGCATGCCGGCCGATTCATAGATGAGATTGAGGCCGGAAAGACCGGCCATGACATTGGTGATGCCCTTCTCGTAGCCGGACTGGATATCGGGCAGCTTCGAATCCGCCATGCCGGCGGCCGAGCCGCCGGGCAAGTCGTAGAACTGCGCCATCTGGGCGCACGCGGCGGTGAGCAGAGCCTGCTCGCCGGAGCCGCCAGACATGGCGCCGGTCCGAAGGTCGGAGACGAACGGCCACGTGCCGAAGATCGCCGGATGGCCGGGCTTCAGCGCGTTGACATAGACGAGCCCCACCAGTACCTCGGCGACGGCCTGCACGACCGCGCCGGCAATCGCGGCCGGAGCCGTGGCGCCGGCCTGCCCCGCCGAAAGGAGCAGGACAGGAATGCCGCCTTCGACGCAGGCCTCCAGCACGCCGCAGGCGTCCTCGGCGAATTTCATCGGGGGCACGACGAAGCAATTGGAGTTGGAGACGAAAGGCCGGGCGCGGAATTTCTCCTCGCCACCGGCGATCATGTAGAGCATCTCCAGCGCCGGCGCCACGTTCTCGCGCACGGTGAAGCTCGTGCCGACATGCTTCGACGTGCCGGTCACGCAGGCATAGAGCGTGTTGAAATCCATATCCAGCGGGTCGGGAATGTCGCGCGGGACCATAGGGCGCTGGAAGAAATGGATATTGTCCAGGCAATCGACCATGCGCGCGGCGTCGTAGATATCCTGGAGCTTCGATTCCCGGTATTCGCGCTTTGCGACATCGATGACATGCACGGCCGCGCCCGCGGTGCCGTAATGCACGCGCTTGCCCTGGACGATCATGTCGTGGCGCGGGTCCTGCCCATGAAGGGTGAAATGGCGCGCGGCGTTTTCGATCGTGGCAAGGACGAGATTACGTGGAAAGCGCAGTCGGCCGTCCGGGCCGAGTTCCGCGCCGACGCGCGTGCAGGCCTCGATGCAGCTTGGAATGGCATTCGCGAAGCCGACTGTCTCGAGGATCGTCAGCACCGCCTCATGGATGCGTTCGATATCGTTCTCGCCGAGCGGCTCGTATTTGCCGCCCTCCAGGCCGGGGCGGACGGGACGGATGTCGTCCGAAAGCGGCGCCGCCCTCAGCGCCCTGCGCGCTTCGCGGCCGCCTGAACGTCTCGCACGGGTTTCGCTATCCGCGACCGATCGGTCCGGCGCGGGCTGCTCCAACGCGGCTGGCATAATACGGCTCCATTTCCCGAAGCCCACCGCCGGGGTCTTTGCGCCTCAATGCAGCGGCTTCGCTCCCACTCCGGCGAGGACTATGCAGCGCGACGGAGCGCCGGAAATGTGCCACCCTCCCCCGCCGGATGTACCAGCGCGCGCCGCGCGACGCCCACTCAGGCGGCGGCTGGACGGCGGCCGGCGGCGGTGGCGAGTTCGCGGATTCCGGGCTCTATATGCTGGAGCGCGATGGAGGAAATGCCGAGCCGCATGAACTGCGTGTGCCGCTCGCCATGCGCGAAGAAGCGCTTGCCCGGCTCGATGACGACGCTGCGGGCGGCAGCGGCTTCCGAGAGCGCACAGGTGTCCATGCCAGGAGGCCCTTCGAGCCAGACGGAAGCGCCGCCGGCGGAATCGGTGGCGCGCCACTCCGGCAGGAAGGCGTTGACGGCCTGGATCAGCCGCCGTCGGCGCTCGCCGAAGGCCGCCGACAGGCGCCTGACCAGCGCTTCGTGATGGCCGAGCGAGAGGAAGAGCGCCACGGCGCGCTGGTTGTTGGCCGGCGGATGGCGCAGCATGAAGCGCCTCAGCGCCCTCAGTTCCGCGATCAGATCGGCCGGCGCGACGATGTAGCCGATGCGCAGGCCCGGAGCGAGCGTCTTGGACATCGAACCGACATAGATGACGCGGCCGGTACGATCGAGGCTCTTCAGCGCCTGCTGTGGGGCATCGTCGAGCAACTGGCTGTCATAGCCGTCCTCGATGATGATCTGGTTGCGCTGGCCCGCATCGACCAGAAGCTGCTGCCGGCGCCGGGTGCTGAGCGGCACCATGGTCGGGCAATGGTGGCTTGGCGTGACGAAGACGAAGCCGCAATCGGCCGGCACCTCGTCGGCGATGATACCCTCCGCATCGACGCGCACCGGCACCGTTTCGGCACCGGCGAGGTTGAAGATCGAGCGGGCGTCCGGATAGCCGGGCTCCTCCATGGCGACCTTCGATCCCTTGGCCATCAGGAGCGTCGCCAGCATGTAAAGCGCGTTCTGCGCGCCGAGCGTGACGATGATCTCGTCGGGATTGGCAAAGATGCCTCGCCGCGGCAGGAGCCGCGCCTGTATCTGCTCGATCAGGAGCGGATCGTCGCGGTCGACCATGTCGGCCGCCCAGTTGCGGATCTCGAGCACGGCAAGCGCCATGCGGTTGCACTCGCGCCATTCGGCTGTCGGAAACAAAGCCGGGTCGAACTGTCCATAGACGAAGGGATAGGAATATTTGATCCAGTTCACCTGGTTCGATGGCGATTGGAGCTCCGTCGCCGGCACCTGGCGCCTCGCCTTCCAGTCGATCATCTCGCTTGCGGGCTGTTGCCGCTGTGTGGGCTTGGCGGGGGAAGTCAGCACTTCGGGATTGACGAAATGGCCGCGCCGTTCCTTGGCGATGAGGAAGCCCTGATCCACCAGTTGCTGAAAGGCCAGCACGACCGTGCCGCGCGCCACGCCGAGCTTCTCGGCAAGGATGCGGCAGGACGGAAGCGGCATGGACGCAGCGATCTGGCGGTCGAGGATGGCGGCAACGATGGCCTGCCGAATCTGGGCCTGAAGGGTCTGGCCTGAGTCGGTCGAGATCCGGAAAAGTCCGGACCAGATAGCGGCATCGTTCCTGGTGGGCATTCGTGCGTTCCTTTCGGGAGGGGACACTAGCCCTGGTCCGATCAATCATCAAGACTGGCACAAGGCCTTACGCCACACTTTTTGACGATAGAGGATGCTGTTGGGCCAGCACGACGCCTTTCCGTCCTGCCCTTGCCGCACTATTGTCCCTGCGCGAACGTCACCGCCTCCAGATCCGCGCCGTGCGCGATCATGTGAAACCGGGAGCAGAAATTGACCAACGCTTCATTCGACGCGGCTCTCACCGCGCTTCGCGACCATCGGAAAAACAGCGCGCCGAAGGATATGCGCGCCGCCTTCGGCGAAGATCCGGACCGCTTCAGAAAATTCTCGCTGACGCTCGACGATCTCCTGCTCGACTGGTCGAAATGCTCGGTCACGGCCGAGACGATGAAGCTTTTGCAGGGCCTAGCAGTCGCGGCGAAGGTCGAGGAGCGGCGGGCAGCGATGTTCGCCGGCAAGCACATCAACATCACCGAGGACCGCGCGGTGTTGCATACCGCGTTGCGCAATACCGGCGACAAGCCCGTTACGACCGATGGCGAGGACGTGATGCCGGAGGTCCGCGCCGTCCTCGCGGCGATGGGCAGATTCGCCGACGGCATCCGCGACGGCTCGATCAAGGGCGCAACGGGCAGGAAGATCACGGACATCGTCAATATCGGCATCGGCGGCTCCGATCTCGGCCCCGCCATGGCCACGCTGGCGCTGTCGCCTTACCATGACGGGCCGCGCGCGCATTTCGTCTCCAATGTGGACGGTGCCCATATCGCCGATACGCTTGCGCCGCTTTCCGCCGAGACGACGCTCTTCATCATCGCGTCGAAGACCTTCACCACGATCGAGACGATGACGAACGCCGCCACGGCGCGCCGATGGATCGCCGACAAGCTCGGGCCTGATGCGGTCCAGCATCATTTCGCCGCCGTCTCGACGGCGCTCGACAAGGTCGCGGCTTTCGGCATCCAGAAGGAGCGTGTCTTCGGCTTCTGGGACTGGGTCGGCGGACGCTATTCGCTGTGGTCGGCGATCGGCCTGCCGATCATGATCGCCATCGGGCCGGAGCGATTCCATGCCTTCCTCTCCGGCGCACACCGGATGGACGAGCATTTCCGCTCCGCGCCGATGCTGGGGAACCTTCCCTTCGTGCTCGGCCTCGTTGGCTACTGGAACCGGGTCGTCTGCCAGCATCCGGCGCGCGCGGTGATCCCCTACGACCAGCGGCTCGCCCGCCTGCCGGCCTATCTGCAGCAGCTCGACATGGAATCGAATGGCAAGCACGTGACGCTGGAAGGGGCCGAGGCCGAAACGCCGACCGGGCCGCTCGTCTGGGGCGAACCGGGCACCAACGGCCAGCACGCCTTCTTCCAGCTCCTGCACCAGGGTACCGACGTCATCCCAGTCGAGTTCATCGCCGCGGCGGAAGGCCACGAGCCGGAACTGAAGCATCACCACGATCTGCTTCTCGCCAATTGCCTGGCGCAATCTGAAGCCTTCATGCGCGGCCGCACACTGGAGGAAGCGAAAAAGCAGATGCTCGGCAAGGGGATGGACAAGGCGGAAACCGACGGGATCGCACCGCATCGCGTCTTCGCCGGCAACCGCCCCTCGATCACCATCCTCTACCGCAAGCTCGATCCCTATGCGCTCGGCCGGCTGATCGCGCTTTACGAGCACCGGGTCTTCGTCGAGGGGGCGCTTTTCGACATCAATTCCTTCGACCAGTGGGGCGTGGAACTCGGCAAGGAGCTGGCGACGGAACTGCTGCCGGTCGTCGAAGGCAAGGCGAGCGCGGCGGGCAAGGATTCTTCGACTGCCGGCCTCGTCGCGAAGATCGCGGATCTCAGGAAGGCGGGCTGACGGGCGTGGCGGGCATCAAGGGGATTTTGTTCGACAAGGACGGCACGCTGATCGACTTCGACCGGACATGGTTCGAGGTCGCCGACCTGATGGCGCTGAAAGCGGCGAACGGCTCGCGCAGCCGGGCCGACCATCTCCTAATCGAGGCGGGCTATGATTTCGGCATGCGGCGCTTCAAGGCGGATTCCGTTTTCGCCGCCGGCACCAACGCCGATGTCATCGCGCTCTGGTATCCCGGCCAATCGTCCGCTGAACGACAGGCGACGATCGAGGAATACGACCGCTTCGTCGGAGAGAACGCATCGGCGAAGCCCTACGGCCTGCCGGGGGTGAAGGAAGCGGTCGGCGCGCTTCACCGACAGGGCTACAGGATGGGGGTCGCCACCAACGATTCCACCAAGGGCGCGGAGCAAACGCTCGCCGCGCTCGGCATGTCCCAGCTTTTCGACGCCGCCTATGGCTACGACGCCGTCGCCAATCCGAAGCCGGCGCCGGACACGGTGCGCGCCTTCTGCGATCTCACCGGCTACAAACCCTCCGAGGTGGCGATGGTGGGGGACAACCGGCACGACATGGAAATGGCGCGCGCTTCCGGCGCGGGCATGGCGATCGGCGTACTGAGCGGCAACGGCACGCGCGAGACGCTTTCCCCGCTCGCCGATGTCCTCATCGATTCGGTCGCAGACCTGCCGAGGCTCCTCGCCGGCGAATAGCGCCTATTGCCCGAAGCCCTCGTGGTTCAGGAGAAAGACGCGCTCGGCCGGCGTGCTCTCGCGTCCCAGCACTTTGTTGCGGTGCGGGAAGCGGCCGAATTTCGCGACGATGTCGCGGTGTTCGACGGCGAATTTCTCGTTCTTGCCGGCATCCTGCGCGCGGAAGAGCGCGACCGAGTGTTCCTGATCGGCCAGGATCTCGCTGTGCATGAAGGGCATGTAGAGGAACTGCTTCTCCGCCTCGCTCAGCTTTTCGTCCAGCTTCTTCGCCAGCGCCTTGCGGGCGATGTCGATCGCCTGATCGTCGGTCGCGAAGGCTTCGGCCTTGCCGCGGAACATGTTGCGGGGAAACTGGTCGAGCGCAACGATTGCAGCAAGCGCCGCGCGCGGCTCCGCAAACGCGGCCGGCGGAACATTGGCGCGAATCTCCCGGTGGAGCGGCTCGAAGCGAGCTTTGATCGTCTCGTCGGTCGCATCGCTGCGGGTGAACCAGTCTTCCTCGGTCAATTCCCCGAACCAGAAGGACAAAATCGTCTCAACCCAGTCTTCCTGCATCGTACATCCTTCGTTCATCGGGCGTTCCGGTACGTCAACGTCATCGTGACGCTTGGTCCGGCGGCGGGGAGTTTCCATGCCCGCAGAACGGTGGTTATATGGAAATCCGCGCACCGGACAAGCGACCGGGCGACAAGAATGAATGGGAGACATCTATGAAAAAAATGGGGCTTATGGCAGCCATGCTGGCTGCGACGCTGTTCAGCGGCGCGGCCAGCGCCAAGACGCTGGTCTATTGCTCGGAGGGCTCACCGGAAGGGTTCGACCCGGGGCTTTATACGGCGGGAACGACGTTCGATGCATCGTCGAAGCCTGTCTATAACCGCCTGGTGGAATTCAAACGCGGCACGACCGAGGTCGTCCCCGGCCTCGCGGAGAAGTGGGACGTATCCGACGACGGGCTCGAATATACTTTCCACCTGCGCAAGGGCGTGAAGTTCCAGACCACCGATTTCTTCAAGCCGACGCGCGACTTCAACGCGGACGACGTCGTGTTCTCCTTCGAGCGCATGCTCGACAAAAAGAACCCCTGGTACAACTATGCCGGCGGCCAGTGGGAATATTTCGACGCCATGTCGATGCCCACGCTCATCAAGAGCGTCGAAAAGGTCGACGATCTCACAGTGAAATTCACGCTGACCCATCCCGAGGCGCCCTTCATCGCCAACATGGCGATGGATTTCGCCTCGATCATGTCGAAGGAATATGCCGACCAGCTTGCCAAGGACGGCAAGAAGGAAATGCTGAACCAGCAGCCGCTCGGCACCGGTCCCTTCCAGTTCGTCGGCTATCAGAAGGACGCGGTGATCCGCTACAAGGCCAATCCCGACTTCTGGGACGGCAAGCAGGCCATCGACGATCTCGTCTTTGCCATCACGCCCGATGCCGCGGTGCGCTATCAGAAGTTGCAGGCCGGCGAATGCCAGATCATGGCCTACCCGGCTCCGGCCGACGTCGAAGCCATGAAGAAGAACGACAAGCTCACCGTCATGGATCAAGCCGGGCTCAACGTCGCCTATATGTCCTACAACACCACCCAGAAGCCCTTCGACAACGTCAAGGTCCGCAAGGCGCTCAACATGGCCGTCAACAAGAAGGCCATCATCGACGCCGTCTATCAGGGTTCTGGACAGGCCGCGGTCAATCCCATCCCGCCGACCATGTGGGGCTACAACAAGGACGTGAAGGACGATCCCTACGATCCCGAAGCGGCCAAGAAGCTTCTGGAGGAAGCCGGCGTCAAGGATCTCCAGATGAAGATCTGGGCGATGCCGGTGCAGCGTCCCTACATGCCCAACGCGCGCCGCACTGCCGAACTGATCCAATCCGACTTCGCCAAGATCGGCGTCAAGGCGCAGATCATCTCCTATGAGTGGGGCGAATATTTGAAGCGTGCCGGCGAGAAGGACCATGACGGCGCCGTCATCCTCGGCTGGACCGGCGACAACGGTGATCCGGATAACTTCATGGCGACGCTGCTCGGCTGCGACGGCGTCGGCACGTCCAACAACACGGCCGAATTCTGCTACAAGCCCTATGAAGACCTCATCCAGAAGGCCAAGCGGGTTCCCGACCAGGCCGAACGCGCCAAGCTCTACGAAGAGGCCGAGGTGATCTTCAAGGAGCAGGCGCCCTGGCTCACCATCGCACACTCGACGGTGTTCATGCCGATGCTGAAGTCGGTCCAGAACTACAAGATGGACCCGCTCGGCTCGCACCGCTTCGACGGCGTCGATATCACCGAATAACCAGGAAACAGCGGTGCCGGCCACATTCAAGCACCTTCCCGCTCCCAAGCGGGAAGGTGCTGGTCGGCGCGCCGTTCATCCTCGAGAGACGGAATGTTCCGCTTTATCCTGGTCAAGATCGGCCTTCTGATCCCCACCTTCATCGGCGTGGCGATCGCGGCCTTCGGCTTTGTCCGCCTGCTGCCCGGCGATCCGGTGCTGCTGCTCGCCGGCGAGCACGGGATAAGCCCGGAACGGCATGCCGAACTGATGCACCAATACGGCTTCGACCAGCCGATCTGGATGCAATTCCTCGAATTCCTGTGGCATTTGCTGCAGGGCGACCTCGGCGTCTCGATCTCCACCAAGCGGCCGGTCATCCACGAATTCCTGGCGCTCTTCCCGGCGACGCTAGAACTCTCTATCTGCGCCATCATCCTGGCGGTCATCCTCGGCATCCCCGCCGGCATCCTGGCCGCGACCAGGCGCGGTTCATGGGTCGACCAGACGATCATGGGCACCGCGCTGGTCGGCTATTCCATGCCGATCTTCTGGTGGGGCCTGCTGCTCATCATCCTTTTCTCCGGCATCCTGCACTGGACCCCGGTTTCCGGCCGCATTTCGCTCATGTATTTCTTTCCGAACGTCACCGGCTTCATGCTGATCGACAGTCTGCTTTCCGGCCAGAAGGGCGCCTTTACCTCGGCTGTCTCGCACCTGATCCTGCCGACCATCGTGCTCAGCACGATCCCGCTCGCCGTGATCGCGCGGCAGACGCGCTCGGCCATGCTCGAAGTGCTCAGCGAGGACTATGTGCGCACCGCCCGCGCCAAGGGCCTGTCGCCGGTGCGGGTCGTTTCCGTCCATGCGCTGCGCAACGCGCTCATTCCCGTCATCACCACGATCGGGCTCCAGATCGGCGTGTTGATGGCCGGCGCGATCCTCACCGAAACGATCTTTTCCTGGCCGGGCGTCGGCAAGTGGATGGTCGATTCCATCTTCCGCCGCGATTATCCGGCCGTGCAGGGCGGGCTGCTGCTCATCGCGCTCATCGTCATGGTCGTGAACCTGATCGTCGATCTGCTCTACGGCCTAGTGAACCCCCGGGTCAGGCACGGCAGGTGAAGAGATGAGCGAAGCCACCGCCCGATCCGCCGGAACCGACACCCGCCAGACAGGCCGGCTGGCGCTCATCGCCGAGTTCTGGGCTTATTTCAGCGAGAACCGGGGCGCGGTCTACGGCCTCCTGTTCTTCGTCTTCATCTGCCTCATCGCCATCTTCGCCGGCTTCATCGCGCCGCACGGACCGGACGACCAGTTCCGCGACGCGCTCCTGAAACCGCCCGTCTTCCAGGAAGGCGGCGAATGGACTTTTCTGCTGGGCACCGACGCGGTCGGCCGCGACGTGCTCTCGCGCATCATCTACGGCAGCCGCTATTCGCTTTTCGTCGGCTGCGTCGTCGTCTCGGTCGCGCTGGTCGTCGGCATCCTGATCGGGCTCGTCGCCGGCTTCCTCGGCGGCTGGGTCGACACGCTGATCATGCGCGTGATGGATATCATCCTCGCCTTCCCGAGCCTGCTTCTGGCGCTGGCGCTGGTCGCCATTCTCGGCCCCAGCCTGACCAACGCCATGATCGCCATCGCAATCGTGCAGCAGCCGCATTACGTGCGGTTGACGCGGGCATCGGTGATGAGCGAGAAGCACCGCGACTATGTCACCGCCGCGAAGGTGGCAGGCGTCAGGCCGCTGCGGCTGATGTTCGTCACCATTCTGCCGAACTGCCTCGCGCCGCTCATCGTGCAGGCGGCGCTCTCCTTCTCCAACGCCATCCTCGACGCCGCCGCGCTCGGCTTCCTCGGCATGGGCGCACAGCCGCCGACGCCGGAATGGGGCACGATGCTCGCCGAGGCGCGCGAATTCATCCTGCGCGCCTGGTGGGTGGTGACCATGCCCGGTCTCGCCATCCTGTTCACCGTGCTCGCCATCAACCTCATGGGCGACGGCTTGCGCGACGCGCTCGACCCCAAGCTGAAGAGGTCGTGACGCCATGGCCCTCCTCGACATAGAAAACCTCACCGTCGAATTCGATACTGCCCACGGGCCGTTCCGCGCCGTGGACGGCGTCTCCTTCTCGGTGGACGAGAGCGAGGTGCTGGCAATCGTGGGCGAATCCGGCTCCGGCAAGTCCGTCTCCATGCTGGCGGTGATGGGGCTTCTGCCGTGGAACGCCAAAGTCAGAGCAGACCGAATGGAATTCGAAGGACGCAGCCTCCTGACGATCAGCGGCCGCGAGCGCCGCACCATCGTCGGCCGCGACATGGCCATGATCTTCCAGGAGCCGATGTCGAGCCTCAACCCGTGCTTCACCGTAGGCTTCCAGCTTTCCGAGGCGCTGAAGACGCATCTGGCGCTCGGCCGGCGCGCACGCAGGGAGCGCGCCGTCGATCTCCTGCGACAGGTGGGCATCCCGGCGCCGGAAAAGCGGCTTTCCTCCTTTCCGCACCAGCTTTCCGGCGGCATGAACCAGCGCGTCATGATCGCCATGGCGATTGCCTGCAATCCGAAGCTCCTGATCGCCGACGAGCCGACGACGGCGCTCGACGTCACCATCCAGGCGCAAATCCTCGACCTGCTCCTGAAATTGCAGCGCGACACGAAGATGGCGCTCGTGCTCATCACGCACGACATGGGCGTGGTGGCCGAGACGGCCGAACGCGTCTCGGTGCAATATGCCGGGCAGAAGGTCGAGGAACAGCGCGTGCGGCCGCTCTTCGACGATCCGCACCATCCCTATACGGCCGCCCTCCTGTCGGCGCTGCCCGAGCGCGCCACCGCGCATCATCTGCCGTCCATCCCCGGCATGGTGCCGGGCCAGTTCGACCGGCCCTCCGGCTGCCTGTTTTCGCCGCGCTGCAAATTCGCCACCGAACTATGCCGGGAAGTCGTGCCGCCGCGGCAAAATGCCGAACTCGGCGCCGCGCTCTGCCACTACCCGCTGGAGCATGGCGTGCCGCGCGACCATCCGGTGAAAGGGATGGCGGCATGAGCGGCGACACCGTCCTCGAGGCGAAGGACCTCGCGCGCTACTATCCGGTGCATCGCGGCGCGTTCACCGCGCCCGTCGAGTTGAAGGCGCTCGACGGCGCAAGCTTCACGCTGGAGCGCCGCAAGACGCTCGCGGTCGTCGGCGAATCCGGCTGCGGGAAGTCGACGCTCGCCCGGCTGGTCACGATGATCGAGCCGCCGACAAGAGGCGAACTGAAGATCACCGGCATCGACGTCGCCGCCGGCGGCGCGAAGGCGATGCGGCAATTGCGCAGCCAGGTGCAGATCGTCTTCCAGAACCCATACGGCTCGCTCAATCCGCGCCAGAAGATCGGCGCGGCGCTGGAGGAGCCGCTTCTGGTCAACACCAGGCTTTCCGCTTCCGAACGGCGTGAACGCGCCCGCGCCATGATGGCGGCGGTGGGCCTGCGCAAGGAGCATTACGAGCGCTATCCGCATATGTTCTCCGGCGGCCAGCGCCAGCGCATCGCAATCGCCCGCGCGCTGATGCTCGACCCCGAGATACTGGTGCTGGACGAGCCGGTCTCCGCGCTCGACGTGTCCATCCAGGCGCAGGTGCTGAACCTGCTGCACGACATGCAAGAGCGGATGAACCTCGCTTATATGTTCATCAGCCACGATCTGTCCGTCGTGCGCCACATCGCCGACGACGTGATGGTGATGTATCTCGGCCGGCCGGTGGAGCACGGGCCGCGCGAGAAGATCTTCGCCAACCCGCAGCATCCCTATACACGGGCGCTGCTCTCCGCGACGCCGGTTGCCGATCCAACGCACAAGAAGGAACGGATCGTTCTGAGGGGCGAACTCCCCTCGCCCATCTCGCCGCCGTCCGGCTGCCCCTTCCACCCGCGCTGCCCGCTCGCCTTCGAGCGCTGCATGACGGAGGCGCCGAAGCTGAAGCCTTCGCGCGGCGTGCTGGTTTCCTGCCATGCCGTCGAGGAGGGCCGCACCGGCGGAGCGGCGGTCGATGGCGCCCTCACCGAGGAGGCGGCCTCACAATAGAAATAGCCGGACGGTTCTATTTACTCCCGCTGTACCGGACCTAGATGCAGTGACATTGTTCAACCCATGATTTTACGGAGAGACCCGCATGGCCAAGGATGATGCAAAGAAACTGCGCAAGGCTCCGCTGGCAACGCCGAGCAGCCTCGGCTCGAACGCGGCGAAGGACATCGCGGCCAGCCTGACGGCGCTTCTCGCCGATGTCTTCGCGCTCTACGTGAAAACCAAGAATTTTCATTGGCATATGTCGGGGCCGCATTTCCGCGACTACCATCTCCTGCTCGACGAGCACTCGGTGCAGATTTTCGCAATGACCGACGATATCGCCGAGCGGGCGCGCAAGGTGGGCGGCACGACGCTGCGCTCGATAGGGCAGATATCGAAACTGCAGCGCATCCCCGACAATGACGCCGATTTCGTCGCACCGGAGGATATGCTGGCCGAACTCAAGGAGGACAATCTCAAGCTGACACAGATCATGCGCGAGGTGCACGATACATGCGATGAGCATGGCGACGTCGCTACCGCGAGCCTACTCGAAAACTGGATCGACGAATCCGAGCGCCGCACCTGGTTCCTGTTCGAGATAGGGCGGCGGATTTAGGAGCGATCCGCGCTTCGAGGCGGTGCGTCCTTCGAGGCTCGTGGAGCCTGTCCTCGGGCTTGCCAAGGGCAAGACCCGGGGGCTCGCACCTCAGGATGAGGGAGGGCAGCGTCGCCTCGCGTCTCAGGGTGAGGGGATAATGCTTGCCTCGTTCACGCCTCAAGATCGGGGATGCACTTGCGTCCCGATACTCGCGGGTAGCCTTGCAGGCTTGCCTCTGTATCGAAATGCGGTGTTTCAGGATAAGGCTTAGCACAAGCCTCCCTTATCCTGAGGTGCGAGCGAAGCGAGCCTCGAAGGACGCACTCGCCTCAATCCAGCATCGCCTGCAGGGTCTCGATGCGGTCGGCCTCATAGGCGGGCTTGTCCCAGCGCAGCCGCGAGATGCGGGGGAAGCGCATGGCAACGCCGGAGCGGTGGCGTTTCGACCGCGCCAGCCCTTCGAAGGCGATCTCCAGCACCAGACCATGTTTCGGCTCGGCGCGCACGGAACGCACCGGGCCGAAACGTTCGACCGTGTTGTCGCGGACATATTTGTCGAGCAGCCTCAATTCCTCGTCGGTGAAACCGAAATAGGCCTTGCCGACCGGGAGGAGCACCGGCGCATTCTCCGGCCCCGACCAGACGCCGAAGGTGAAATCCGAATAGAAGCTCGACCGTTTGCCGTGGCCGCGCTGGGCGTACATCAGGACGGCGTCGACCACATGCGGATCGCGCTTCCATTTGAACCACGGCCCCTTCGGACGGCCGGGCACATAGGCGGAATCGAGCCGCTTCAGCATGACGCCTTCGATCACCGGATGCGGCGGTTCGTGCCGCATGGTGTCGAGCGCCGACCAGTCGTCGAAGGGCACGATCGGGGAAAGGTCGAAGCGCGATGGGTCGAGGGTAGCAACGAACGCTTCCAGCCGCTGGCGCCGCTCAAGGAAGGGCAAGGTCCGAACGTCCTCGCTCCCCTCCTGCAGAATGTCGTAGCAGCGGACGAAGACCGGGTATTGCCCGACGAGTTTCATCGGCACAGTCTTGCGGTTCAGTCGCTGCTGAAGGTCCGAGAAGGTGCCGGTATGTTCGGGCGGGTTGCCGACCAGGAGTTCGCCGTCGAGCGCCGCCTCGAAGGCCATGGCTTCGAGCAAATCAGGGAACGTGCCGGAAATGTCGTCGCCCGTGCGCGAATAAAGCCGGCGGACGCCTCTTTCGGCGACGGCCTGCACGCGGATACCGTCCCATTTCCACTCGGCCGCGTAGTCGGCCGGGTCGATCTTCTCCAGATCGCCATCCTGCACCGGGTTCGACAGCATGACCGGTCGGAACGGCGCGGCCGCCGCGAGCTCCGGCTTGCCGGTCTTGCCGGTCAGCCAGTCGAAAAGCTCGCGGTAAGGCGGCCGGAGGCCGTGCCAAAGCTCCTCGATCTCGGTCACGTCGACGCCGCCGAAATCAGCCAACGCCTGTTTCGCCAGCCTTGCCGAAACGCCGATGCGCAAGCCACCGGTGACGAGCTTGATGGTGGCGAAGCGCTCGGAAATCGTCATGCGATCAAGCAGGCGCGCCAGCACGGCCGGTCCGTCGGCGCGTCCGGCGGAGCGGAGTTGCGCGACCGCATCCGAGAGGCGGACCGAAATGCCTTCCGCCTCATCTTCCGGTCCGGGCCAGACCAGCGACACCGTCTCGGCGAGGTCGCCGACATAGTCATAGGAATAGGCGAAGAGGACGGCGTCCATCCGCTCCATGACGAGCGCGCGCAGCATGGCCGGCTTCACCGAGGGGATGTCGAGATCGCCGGTGATCGCCGCCAGCGCCAGGCCACGGTCGGGATCTGGCGTCGCGCGGAAATAATCGACGAGCAGCTTCAACTTGCCGTTTCGGGACGGCGTCAGGACGAGGCGGTCGAGAAGTTCGGCGAAAGCCTGCATCAATCGCCCTCGTCCTCGTAACCGACCAGATGCAGCGGCCTGCCCGTGATGCCGGCAAGTTCGCACCAGCGCACCAGCGCTTCCTCGCGGCCATGCGTAACCCAGATCTCGCCCGCTCCGGTCTCGCGGATCGTGTCGGTCAATTCGTCCCAGTCGGCATGATCGGAGATAACCAGCGGCAGTTCGACGCCGCGCTGGCGGGCGCGCTGGCGGATGCGCATCCAGCCGGAAGCGAAGCAGGCAACGGGATCGGCGAAGCGCCGCGCCCAACGGTCGGCGAAGGCGGATGGCGGTCCCACGATGACCTCGCCGGCGAAGGCACCTTTCGCACTGCCCTCGATGGTGGCGGGCTCCAGCCGGCCGAGGTCGATGCCTTGCTTTTGGTAATATTCGCAAAGCCTGGCCAGCGCGCCATGTGTGAAGATCGGCCGCTCGTAGCCAGCATCGCGCAACAGGCGGATGACCCGTTCGGCCTTGCCCAGCGCATAGGCCCCGACGAGATGCGCACGCTCGGGAAACTGCTCGACCGACTTCAGGAGCGTCGCGATCTCGTGCATAGCGTCCGGGTGTCGGAAGACCGGCAATGCGAACGTCGCTTCCGTTATGAACACATCACAAGGCACGATTTCGAACGGCACACAGGTCGGGTCGGCGGCGCGCTTGTAGTCGCCCGAGGCGACGATGCGCAGCCCGTCTTTCTCGACCGCGATTTGCGCCGAACCCAGCACGTGGCCGGCCGGATGGAAGCCGACCGACACGCCATTCAGCGAAAGCTTCTCGCCCAGTACAGCCGCTTGCGTCGAGCCGGCGAAGTCCGGGCCGTAGCGCAGCGCCATGATGTCGAGCGTCTGCCGCGTCGCCAGGACGTGACAGTGGCCGGAACGGGCATGGTCCGAATGGCCGTGGGTGATCAGCGCGCGCGCCACCGGCCGCACGGGGTCGATGAAGAAATCGCCGGGCGGGCAATAGAGGCCCTCTGGTCGCGAAAGGAGGAGTTCGTGCGGCTGCATCGAGTGTGAAAATAGGCATTTGCATGCCTGCGAAAAGAGGATTGCAAAATCCTCCCGACAGGCGCATACGCCCGCGCGCCCCTTTCGCGGGCGCGGAAACCTCGCACCTATGCACCCTCTTCAGTTCTCCTCCGGCAACCTGTTGGCGGACCGCCGGGCCGCCTATGCTGAAATGCTGTTCGAGAGCGGCGACCCGAACGCTGCCGCCGACCTGATGCGCGAGGCGCTGGCTCTGGCGCCAGATTGGGCAGCCGGCTGGTTCCGGCTGGGCGAGGTGCTGGAGATCGCCGCACGTACTCCGGAAGCCGAGGCGGCGTGGCGCGAGGCGCTCCGGTTCGATCCGGAAGACCGCATGGGTGCGACGCTGAAACTCGGCCTGACGGCTTCCACCAACGGCATCGTGGCGCCGCCGAGCGCCTTCGTCGAAACGTTGTTCGACCAATATGCTGAAGGGTTCGACGCCGCACTTGTCGAGCGACTCGATTATCGCGTGCCAGAGCTTTTGCAGGAAGCCCTTGCCGCCGACGGCTGCACGGCTTTCGCGCATGCGATCGATCTCGGCTGCGGCACCGGGCTGATGGGCGAGCGGCTGCGCACAACGACGAGCTACCTCGAAGGCTACGACATCTCCGCTGGCATGTTGAGGGAGGCAGAGGCCAAGCGTATCTATGACAGGCTGGAACGGCAGGACCTCCAGACCTTGCCGGCACTCTCCCCGGTCGCTGACCTCGTCACGGCAGCGGATGTGTTCATGTATGTCGGCGAGCTCGAGCGGCTCTTTTCCCGCGTCGCAGAGCTTTTGCTACCCGGCGGACATTTCGCCTTTTCCGTCGAACTGAATGACGGGCCGGAGGAAATGGTGCTGCGGCCGTCGCGGCGCTACGCCCATTCGCGCGGGTATGTCGAGCGGCTGCTGGCGGAGAAGGGTTTTGCGCCGGTCAGCCAGACGGTCGAGACGATCCGCATGGATCGCGGCGAGCCGGTGGTTGGGCTGGTCGTGGTGGCGAAGAGGGTGGAAGATCCGAATGGAATGCGCCCCCTCGCACCCCCCTCTGTCCTGCCGGACATCTCCCCCTCAAGGGGGGAGATCAAGCCGGCCGCATCCGCCGATCCACCTTTTTAGCGTTGGCGATTGGCGAAAGCCGATGAGAGAGCTGATCTCCCCCCTTGAGGGGGAGATGTCCGGCAGGACAGAGGGGGTGCGGCGCTTTCCCGATCCATCTTGGCTTCATCGTTGTTCTGGTTTAGTTCTGGCGGCTTGAACACGAGGCCAGCCCTTTCGGCGGAACGCTCCGCCGCCATTCTGCCCGCGCCATTCGGGAAATGGTTCGCGGAGCGCGGCTGGTCGCCGAGGCCGCACCAGATCGACCTTCTGGCGCGTGCGCAAAGCGGCAAGTCGGTGCTCCTGGTCGCGCCGACCGGAGCGGGCAAGACGCTCGCCGGCTTCCTGCCGAGCCTCGTCGATCTGACGAACCGGCCCAAGCGGAAGCCGGGCGAGCCCTATCGCGGCGTCCACACGCTCTATATCTCGCCGCTCAAGGCGCTCGCGGTCGATATCGAACGCAACCTCGGCAAGCCGGTCGAGGAGATGGGCCTGCCCATCGCCATGGAAACGCGCACGGGCGACACGCCGGCGCACAAGCGCCAGCGTCAGAAACTTGTGCCACCCGACATACTGCTCACCACGCCCGAGCAACTGGCGCTCCTGATCGCCAGCAAGGATGCTGAACGCTTCTTCGCCGGCCTGCGCTATGTCGTGCTCGACGAACTGCATTCGCTCGTCACCTCAAAGCGCGGCCATCTGCTTTCGCTCGGGCTGGCGCGGCTGCGACGGCTGGCACCGCACCTCCAGTCGATCGGCCTTTCCGCCACCGTCGCCGAGCCGGATGCGCTGCGGCGCTGGCTGGTGCCGCAGAACCCGCCCGGCGAGATGGCCGATAGCATTACCGTCGGCGGCGGAGCGAAACCGGTCATCACCATTCTCGACTCGGCCGAGCATGTGCCGTGGTCGGGCCACTCGGCCCGCTACGCCATCCCGGAAATCTACGAAGCGATCCGCCGGCACCGCACCACGCTCCTCTTCGTCAACACGCGCAGCCAGGCGGAACTGCTCTTCCAGGAACTTTGGCGCGTGAACGAGGAGACGCTGCCGATCGCGCTGCATCACGGCTCGCTCGATGTCGGCCAGCGGCGGAAGGTCGAGAAGGCGATGGAGGCGAACGCGCTCCGCGCCGTCGTCGCCACCTCGACGCTCGACCTCGGCATCGACTGGGGCGATGTCGATCTCGTCGTCCATGTCGGCGCGCCGAAGGGCGCGAGCCGGCTCGCACAGCGCATCGGCCGTGCCAATCACCGCATGGACGAGCCGAGCCGCGCCATCCTCGTTCCCGCCAACCGCTTCGAGGTGCTCGAATGCCGTGCCGCGCTCGATGCCAACTATCTCGGAGCGCAGGATACGCCGCCTCTCATCGAAGGCGCGCTCGACGTGCTCGCCCAGCATGTTCTTGGCGCGGCATGTGCCGAACCGTTCCATGCCGAAGAACTCCTGGAAGAGATCCGCAGCGCAGCGCCTTATGCCGCTCTCGATGCCGCTACCTTCGACCGTGTCGTGGATTTCGTCGCGACCGGTGGCTATGCGCTGCGCAGTTACGAGCGCTATGCCCGCATCCGCCAAATGCAGGACGGGCGCTGGCGTATCGCCCATCCGCGCGTCGCCCAGCAATACAGGCTGAATGTGGGCACCATCGTCGAGGCGCCGATGCTAAAAGTCCGCCTGACGCGGCATCGTGGGCGCGGCGGCAATGTGCGCGGCGGGCCGGTGCTGGGCGAGATCGAGGAATATTTCGTCGAGACGCTGGCACCGGGCGATACCTTTCTTTTCGCCGGAAAGATCGTGCGCTTCGAAGGCATCCGCGAGAACGAATGCTATGTCACCAGCGCCGCCGGCAACGATCCCAAGGTGGCAAGCTATATGGGCGGCAAGTTCCCGCTTTCGACCTATCTGGCGGCCGAGGTGCGCTCGATGCTCGCCGACCCGTCGCGCTGGCATCTCCTGCCCGAACAGGTCGCCGACTGGCTGCGTATCCAGAAGGACGTATCCGTCCTGCCGCATCGCGAGGATTTGCTGGTCGAGACCTTTCCGCGCGGCGACCGTTTCTACATGGTTGCCTATCCGTTCGAGGGGCGGCTGGCGCACCAGACGCTCGGCATGTTGCTCACCCGCCGGCTGGAGCGGGCGGGCGCGCATCCGCTCGGCTTCGTCGCCACCGATTACTCACTGGCTATCTGGTCACTGGAGGATATGGGGCGCATGTTCCGTACGGGCGCGCTGCCGCTCGCCGAACTTTACGCCGAAGACATGCTCGGCGACGACCTCGAAGCATGGCTCGCCGATAGCTGGATGCTGAAGCGCACCTTCCGCAACTGCGCCGTAATCGCGGGGCTGATCGAACGGCGGCATCCCGGACAGGAAAAAACCGGACGGCAGGTGACGGTCTCGGCCGACCTCATCTACGATGTGCTGAGAACACACCAGCCCGACCATATCCTTCTGCAGGCGACCCGCGCCGACGCGGCGGCCGGACTGCTCGACGTGAAGCGGCTCGGCGAAATGCTGTCGCGGATCAGGGGTCGAATCATGCATAAGGACCTTGATCGCATCTCGCCTCTGGCTGTGCCGATCATGCTTGAGATCGGGCGTGAATCGGTGAATGGCGAGGCGAACGATATGCTGCTCGCCGCGACGGCGGACGCGTTGATCGAAGAGGCGATGGGTACGGAACAGGTCGGATGACACCGCGCGCCACCTTAAGCGAAACGATAGAGATCGAAGGCGAGACCGCGCTTTGCGACGCGAGTGGTGCGCTCTATTTCCCCATACTCGGTCTGCTCGCCGTTTCCGACCTGCATCTGGAAAAGGGAGCGGCCTTCGCGCGGCGGCGGCAACTCATCCCGCCCTACGACACGGCGGCGACATTGGCACGACTTTCAGAGGTGATTGCCATCTACGATCCGAAGATCGTGGTCAGCCTCGGCGACAGTTTCCATGACGGCGCCGGCGCGGCTCTGATGCCGGATATCTTCCGGGCCGAACTCTCCCGCTTGATCGCCAGGCGCGACTGGTTCTGGATCGCCGGCAATCATGATCCCGAGGCACCGGAGGGCGTCGAGGGCGAGAGCGTACAGGAAATCGCGATCGGCTCAGTGGTCTTCCGGCACGAGCCATCGCGCGGTCCGATGCCGGGCGAGATCGCCGGCCATCTCCATCCCGGGGCGCGGCTCGTCGCCCGTGGACGCTCGGTCAAGCGGCGCTGCTTCGCCGGTGACGGCAGGCGGCTGATCATGCCCGCCTTCGGCGCCTATACGGGCATGCTGAACGTGCTCGACCGGGCCTATGCGGGCCTCTTCGACGCGGATGGACTCTTTGCCTGCATGCTCGGCCGGCAGCGCGTCTACAAGGTGACAGGATCGGTCCTGCGGCCGGGGTAAATGCCACGATGAAGCCGAGGCTGATCACTCCTTGCGGAAGAGGAGGCGTCCGGCCCAGCCCGTCAGCAGCGCGAGCAGCACGCTGAAGATACCGTAGAAGAAGCCGTGGTCGTGCGCGACCTGATAGATGCGCCGCTCGAACCCGCCCTTCAGGATGACAAGCGGCGCCGACGTCTGGGCAACGAAGCGGCCGGCCTTGAAGAGAAAAGCGCGGGCGCGGTGCGTTCCCACCGGCACGTCGGGCGCAAGCGCTACAGTCGCGCGGAAAAGCGTCTGCGAGAGGAACTGCACGGCGCCGGGCCGTTCGCTATAGAGGCCGGAAGCCTTCTTGCGATCCCGCAGCGCCGTCGCGAACTCCTTGATGGTGTCGGGGTCGACTGTACGGTCGAGCGGCTGCATGTAGATGTTGTTGATGCCGAGCGCGAGTTGCTGATAGACTTTCGGTTCGGCGATGTCCTGGGGTTGCCTGGTCAGAGCCATCGAATAGGAAAAAGGCACGTTGACGAATGTCTCTGCCTCGGTGTTGATCCACATGCCTAGGACGCGTTGCTTGAGGCGCACGACGACCGGGCGTGCCGGCCCTTCCAGCACGACGATGACATCATAGCCGCCTTCGCGCGCCACCACAGGATCGACATTGTCGATCGAACCGAAGATGGTCAGGTTGGCGCCGGAGAAATCCGACGTGATCGAAACCGTGTCCGCCGAGAGACCGATCTGGATCGTTTCGCGTTTCTCTTGGGCGTAGGCGGCTACCGACATGGCGACCGCCAGCATGAGCAAGATTGCTACCATGAGGCGGATACGGCCCATCGTCACGCGCCTCCTAGCGGGGCCAGCGAGAACGGGCTGACGGGCCGGGCGAAAAGGTCGATCGCCAGCCTGAGCGCGACGGCCAGAACGAGGAAGGCCAGCAGCGCGCGCAACTGCTCGCCGCGAAGGCGCTGGCCGGCGCGCGCGCCATATTGCGCGCCGATCACGCCGCCGACCATGAGCAGGAAGGCGAGAACGACGTCGACCGTCTGGTTGGTGGCGGCGTGCACCACCGTGGTGAACCCGGAGACGAAGACGATCTGGAAAAGCGACGTGCCGATGACGACCTTGGTCGGCACCTTCAGGAGATAGATCATGGCCGGGATCATGATGAAGCTGCCGCCGACGCCGAGGATCGATCCGAGAAAGCCGACCACCGCCCCGAGGCCGAGCACCGGGATAACGCTGACGAAGAGCTTGGAAGAGCGGAAACGCATCTTCAGCGGCAGCTTGTGCACCCAATTGTGCTGGCCGGGTCGCCGCACCTCGGCCGCGCCGCCAGCCCGGGTACGGCGGATGGCGCGCGCACTCTCGACCAGCATGATGGAGCCTACCGAACCGAGCATCACGACGTACATGAGGGACACGATCAGGTCCAACTGGCCGATGCTGCGCAGAAGCGCGAAGATATAGATACCGAGGATGGCACCCACGATGCCGCCGACCAGCAGCACCGTTCCGAGCTTGATGTCGAGCGTGCCGCGCTTCATGTGAATGAGCGCGCCGGACACCGAGGCCGCCACCACCTGGTTCGCACCCGTCGCGACGGCGACGGAAGGCGGGATGTTGTAGAAGATCAGCAGCGGCGTGATGAGGAACCCGCCGCCGACACCGAACATTCCCGAAAGGAAACCGACCGCGCCGCCCATGGCGAGCAGCACGAGCATGTTGACCGACATCTCAGCGATCGGGAGATAAATGCCCACCCGTCAAACCCGACTAGCCATGTGGGACCGGAAATCCGTGTCTCGTGCCGAAAACACGATCGAAAACAGAACTGTTCTTGCCGCCCTTGTACGGGGAAGTCAATTTAACTCCCGCGGATTGAGCCGAAAACATGCAGATTTGTCAGCATGTTGGCAAATAAATCACAGCATATTGGCGCCAATGCGCCGTTATTTCCTTTTAAGGAGCGCGGTGACCAGGGCCTCATTCACCTCACCGGTCGGTTCCATGCCGTTGGCCTTCTGGAACGCCACGATCGCTGATTTCGTCCTGTCACCCATGATGCCGTCCGCAGCGCCCGCGTCATAGCCGTTCTTGCCGAGGATGATCTGGATGTTCCTGACAGCCTGCTTCATGTCGATGCTGGCTGTCTTGGTGTCGCTTTCCTTCCAGGCGTCCGGGATATTGACAATGTTGGCCGCCTGATCGACGGGCCTCGCCTTCCAGAGCTCAGTCGCCGCACGCGCCTTCTGGAGCTGTTCGGGGCGCAGCGAATTGGCGACCTCGTCGCGCTTGGCGGCGGCGTCCTTGTCGCCGGTCTTGGCGACAAGCGCGAACCATTTATAGGATTCTTCGAGGTTTTGCGGCATGCCGACGCCCTTCGCGGCGAGGATGCCGAGATTGAACTGGCTGTCCTTGACGCCGAGTTCGGCCGCTTTCTCGAACCAGCGGACGGCGGCCTCGTTGTCGACCGCGCCGTCGGCGCCCATGGCATAGAGCACGCCGAGATTGTGCATGGCGGCGGCGTTTCCCTGGTCGGCCGCCTTGACGTACCATTCCCTGGCTTTGGCTATGTCGCGTTCGACGCCGATGCCCTTTTCATAGAAATTGCCGATCCGGTATTCGGCCGGTGCGTAGCCGAGGCCGGCTGCCTCGGCATACCATTTGGCGGCCGCCTTCATGTCCGAGGCGACGCCCCTGCCCTCGGCATAGCGCGAGCCGATCTCGAAGATCGCCTTGGGGTCGGCGCTCTCCGCCGCCTCGCGCAACGGCGCCGGGCCGGCATCGTCCGGAACGGGCATCATCGCGGCCGGCGCGGTGGCACCGCCATACTGGGCGGCAGGCGCTTCCTCATGCGGGAGGGCCGCAACATCTGTCCCGCCGCCGACATGCGTTGCATTCATCGCATCCGCAGGCGCGGAGATATGGGTGATCTCCGTGGAGGCGACCTTCGTCGCGCTTCCATCATCCGAAGCTTTCGTGGGCGAAGCTTCCGCGGAAACCGTGTTCACGGGTGAAAGGGAAGCCGGCACGGCGGCTTCCGGCGTCGCTTTTGCGGGCATCGAAGCCCCGACATTGGCGTTGCCGCCCATCTCAGGATTGGCCGGCGCGGAGGCCATCGCTACCGCCATCCCATTCTTCCCGGATGCGGAGGGCCCCGTATTCGCCGCGATTTCGGAAGCCTCCGCCTTCGCCGGCAGCGGCTCGATCGGCGACATGGCGGTTTCTTCCTTCGCCGTATCCGGCTTCGGAGCCGCCTTCGATGCCGTCGCGGAAACCTTCGATGGCGTTGCGACGGATGGCGTCGCCGAAGAAGCTTTCGCGACGCTCGCCTTCTGAACGACGGTCTTGTGACCGCTGTCCTTCAGGAGCGCCCTGCCGAGTTGGGTGCCGGCGACGCCGACCAACACGACACCGGCAACCAGAAGCACGATCTTGGTATTGGAGCGAAGCAGCCGCTTCAGGCTGAAGCCACCGGAAGAGCTCTTCGGCTCGGATTTCTTCTTCTGGACCTCCGCCTCGGCTGCCGCCGCCTGCGCGGCGCGACGGGCCGCCGCGATGAAATCCGACTTCGCCGTCTCCGCATTGCGAGCGTGGCCTTCGTCGCCGCGCGCGTCGCGAACCCGGCGCATGATCGCGTTCAAATCCGGCGCGCCGGAACCCGGTTCGAGCGGCCGGTTCGCAAGCTTCGGATCGAGAGGCGCATCAAGGCTGGCTTCCGGCGTCACCTCACCGGCCGATTCCGGTTCGGCGGACGGTTCGCGCCGCTCCTCGACCGGCTTCTCCTCGCTCTTTTTCTTGCGCGACAAGACCCCCGACAATTTGCCGAGCCTGGACCTCTTCGGCACTGCCTTCGGTTTCTCCCCGGCAGAGTCGCTGCTGCTCAACGCCGCCATGGCGGCGGCAGCCGCCGCCTCGGCAGGAGAGCGCTTCGGATCGCGAACCGCATCGCCCTTCGGCATTGCGCCAGTCACTTTCGGCGACACCTCCGCCGGCTGTCGAGCAGCACGCTCCAATGCCGGCTGGGGCAGCGGCTCCGCATTCTCCACGTCGAGCGAAGGAGCGTCGGCGAATTCGAGCTTGCGCGCCGGTGTCGCCTCTCCCGTAGGATGAAGGTCAGCGGAGGACGTGGAAGAAGATGTACCGCTCTCCAGCGCGCCGAGCCGGTCGACGATCTGCAACAGCGTGTCGTGGATCGCCTCGAACGTGCGGGTGTTGCGCTCGTCGGAGCGGCGGGCCAGTTTCTCCAGCGATTGAAGCTCCTCGGCAAGCCCACTCAAGACGGCGACGTCGCCTTCCGGCAGGCTTTGGGAACGCACCGTCTGTTCGGCGGCCTCGCGGGCAGCGGCGATCATCGCTTCGCGGCTTTCGTTCACCGAGCGCTCAATCATCGCAAGGCGCGGACCGATGTCGTCGAATTCCGGCAGCGGCCTTCCCGGCTGCTGCAGGCCACCCGTCAGGCCGACCGCCCCGGCCTCCATGCCGCCATGGCGCGAGATGGCGTCTTCAAGGTCCGAAAAGCGCTTGTTGAGCGCATCGACGATTGCCGCATCGGTGGAGAGCGCGTCCTGGTTGTAACGCTCCAGCCGTTCCTCCAGGTCGCGGAAGAGCGCGACGCTCTGCTCGCGCGCGGTTTCATGCCGTTGTTCCAGCGCCTGGGTCAGCATCTCGAAACGTCGTTCCATGCCTTCGAGAATGGCATCCGAGCCAGCCGCCGGGGAGCCGCCCTCCAGTTTTTCGACGATGAGGTCGATCTGGCGGGACAGGTGATTGACGGTTGCCTCCGGCAGTTCGGCACGCCCGGCGATATCCTCGACGCGCGCCGACAGCGCGGAAAGCTGCTTCATCACTGCATCCGTGGGCCTGTCCTCGACCAATTCCTCGAGCTGGCGCGAGAGCGAGGTGATGCGCGCTTCGATGCGCTCCAGTTGTCCATTGTCGACGCCGGGCGCGGGCTGCGAGGAGGCGACGATCGCGCGGGAGATCTCGTCAAGACGTTCCTCGATCGCCTCGAAGGTGGTGGCGCCGGGCATCTCCTTCTGCCGGGCAAGCTGCTCCACGGCCGTCGCCAGCGTCTTCACCTTGTCCTCGATCGAGGAGATCGACAGCGAATCCGGCAGTTTCGCGACCGCGTCGTGGATCTGTTCGAGGCGGTCGGCGATGCCCGCCATCACGTGTTCATCGGCGGCGGACGGATAAGGGCTGACGCCACCACCGCCCGGCCCGGCATGGCGTGAAAAAGCGGAATAAGGTTCACGTGCGCCGCCCGCATCGGAGGCGCCTTCCAGCCGGCGGCGTAATTCTTCGCGGAGGGTATTCAGCTCCGACGCGATCCGGCTCATCGAGGCTACGCCACTCTCGCGGGCCCTGCTGCGCTCGAAATCGCCGGCCGAACGCCACGCATGCTGAGCCTCACCTTCTCCCTGTTCACCTTCGGCCTGGCGCAAGTTGCGGCCAAAGCGTTCATCCAGACCGGCCAGCGAACGGTTCAAGCCTTCCAGTGCCGCATGTTCCCGGCGCGGCCTGCCTGCGTTCAGGTATTCGATATAAGAGCGCTTGGTGTTCATCGACGCGTGCTCGCCAATTCCCCGCCGGCCATGGGTCGGCTCTTCTGATTGCCTCGGGAAATGGTCTCGATCTCACGGACGGCGGTGCGCGAAATCGTCTTGTGATGCGTCCATTCCCTCGCTCGAGATGCCGTGAACGCAAAACAGGAAAGACACGGGATTCCGATATGCGCACCATTCGCCGAACGTGGTAAACAAGCCGTTAAGCAACCTTACCGGGCAGAAACAAAGATTGCCGGATCGTAAACCGGCGAAGGAATGCCGCAGGCTACCCCTCTTGAAATGGTGCAGTGCAACATTTATATCGCGACAAGAGATGGTCGGCCGCATGCTTTCGCCGAGCTCTGAGCATCAACCTCATCACGAGCGGAAGCCCACCCCCGTGGTTTCCGATCCTGTTTCGAGCCAGACCTGAAACAGCCTATCCGGGGATCTGAACGATCATGACAGAGACGACCCATGCCGCCAGTGAGGCGGCTTCGAAATCCGATGTCGCGCGTGAGAATTTGGAGGAATTCACACGCATCGGCGAAATGGCCAGGAGCTTCGACGTGACGCTTCGCGCGTTGCGCTTCTACGAGGACCGCGGCCTGATCCACCCACGCCGCGAAGGAACGACGCGGCTTTATTCGCGCCGCGACCAGGTGCGGCTGAAGCTTATCCTTCTTGGCCGGCGGGTCGGATTCTCGTTGCGCGAGGTCAAGCAGATGATGGATCTCTACGATCCGAAAGGGCCGAACACGCGTCAGCTCAGGATGGTGCTGGAAAAGTCGCAGCGCCAACTCGGCCGGCTCGAGGCACGGCGCGCCTCCCTCGACGAGGCCATCGGCGAACTCACGGAGATGATGGAGAACGTCCGCGGCCGGCTCGAAACCGTGCAGCCGCTGCGCCGCGCCGGCTGATCCGTCCTATCCTCTTTCCGCAACCCGCTTGATCGAGCTTGTCCGCCCGTCTGGCGACAACGCCCTTCCTTGCGAGAGGAAATTGACGTTTCCGTAAACGTCAATTACTGCTCCTTAACTCTTTCACTCAGGCCCTTGGGTTCGCACTCGCATAGGCCTATGTCTGGGCAGGGACAAGGAGAGATCGCATGCCGACTTACCGGGCGCCGGTCGCGGATACGCTGTTCGTCCTGAAGGACGTTCTGGGCTACGAACGTTACAGCAATCTGGCCGGTTTTTCCGACGCCACGCCCGACGTGCTCGAGGCGATCCTCGCCGAGGGCGCGAAACTCGCCGAAGAAGTGATGCAGCCGCTCAATCGTATCGGCGACATCGAAGGCTGCAAGCGCCATGAGGACGGCTCGGTGACCGTGCCGGAAGCCTTCAAGGAAGCGTATCGCGAATATTGCGCCGGCGGCTGGATGGGCCTTTCCGCGCCGGCCGAGTATGGCGGACAGGGCCTTCCCTATTCCGTCCACACCGCGATCGGCGAATATCTCTCCTCCGCCAACATGGCGCTGATGATGTATCCGGGCCTGACACAGGGCGCGATCGCGGCCATCCTCACCCATGGCTCGGACGAACAGAAGAAAAAATACCTGCCGAAGCTGGTCGAGGGCGTATGGACCGGCACCATGAATCTCACCGAGCCGCATTGCGGCACCGATCTCGGCCTGCTCCGCACCAAGGCGGTGCCGGCCGGAGACGGCAGCTACAAAATTTCCGGCCAGAAGATATTCATCTCCGCCGGCGAGCACGATCTTTCCGAAAACATCATCCATCTGGTGCTGGCACGTATCGAGGGCGCGCCGGACGGCACGAAGGGCATCTCGCTCTTCATCGTGCCGAAATTCCTCCCTGATGCGGACGGCAAGCCGGGCAAGCGGAATACGCTCTCCTGCGGCTCCATCGAGGAGAAGATGGGCATCCACGGCAACGCCACCTGCGTCATGAATTATGACGAGGCGACCGGCTTCCTCATCGGCGCGGAGAATGGGGGGCTGCGCGCCATGTTCACCATGATGAACGAGGCGCGGCTCGGCGTCGGCATGCAGGGACAGGCTATCGGCGAGGTCGCCTACCAGAACGCCGCGATCTATGCGCGCGAGCGTCTGCAGGGCCGTTCGCTGACGGGACCGAAAGAACCTGACAGACCAGCCGATCCCATCATTGTCCATCCCGATATCCGCCGGGCGCTGATGACCATGCGCGCCTTCAACGAAGGCGGTCGCGCGCTGATCCTCGCCACCGCGCTCCGCTCCGACATCGCCCACCGCTCCGAAAATGAGAAGGAGCGCCAGGAGGCCGAAGACTGGCTCGGCCTGATGACGCCGATCATCAAGGGCGTGTTGACCGACAAAGGGTTCGAGCACGCGGTCATGGCGCAGCAGGTCTATGGCGGGCATGGCTATATCGAGGAACACGGCATGAGCCAGTTCGTGCGCGACGGCCGCATCGCCATGATCTACGAGGGGGCCAACGGCATCCAGGCGCTCGACCTCGTCGGCCGCAAGCTTGCCCTGAACGGGGGCCGGGCCATCCAGGCCTTCTTCAAGGAGGTCGGCGATTTCTGTGAAGAGCATCGAGCCGACGAGAAGATGGCGCCCTTCACCAAGGCGCTGAAGAAGGGGCTGAACGACCTCTACACCGCCACCATGTGGCTGATGCAGAACGGCATGAAGAACCCCGACGACGCAGGCGCGGCCTCGACCGACTATCTCCATCTTTCCGGGTTGGTGGCGCTCGGCTACATGTGGGGCCGGATGGTCAAGGTCGCGCAGGACAGGCTCGCGGACGGAGACGGAGCGAAGGATTTCCACGAGAACAAGATCACGACCGGCCGATATTTCATGGAGCGCGTCATGCCGGAAACGGCAACGCATCTTGCGCGCCTCTCTTCCGGTTCGGCGACCACGATGGCGCTGCCGGCGGAAGCGTTTTGATCGGAATGGAAGGAGAACTGACCTGCAATGCCTGAATTCACCCTCTACGGCTTTTCCGAATCCGGCAATTCCTACAAGCCGGCGCTGATGCTGGAACTGTGCAAGGCCGATTGGGAGATCACGCGCGTCGCCTATTTCTCCGGCGAGACGCGCTCGCCTGAATATCGCGACATGAATGTCATGGGCGAGGCGCCGGTGCTCGTCCATCACCGCGAGGAAGGCGACCTTACGCTTTCGCAGTCGGGCGTGATCCTCTTCCACCTTGCCAAGCGCTTCCGGAAATTCAACCCGAAGACGGAAGAGGAGGAGCGCGAAGTGCTGCGCTGGATCCTCTTCGACAACCATAAACTGACCAGCTACACCGCGACGCTGCGTTTCTTCCGCACGCTGGCGAACCAGCCAGACAACCCGGCCGTGCCCTTCCTGGAAGGGCGTGCCTTTGGCGCTTACAAGGTGCTAGACGCGCATCTGAAGGACCGCGACTGGGTAGCGGCGGAGCGGCCGACCATCGCCGACATCTCGCTCTGCTCCTATCTTTTCTGGCCTCGCCAGATAGGTGTCGACTGGAACGACTATCCCAACATCCGCGACTGGCTCGACCGCATCAAGCTCCTGCCCGGCTGGAAGATGCCGGAAGCGCTGATGCCGTCCGGGCGGGAAGCGGAAACGGCAACCGCCTGAGCGGCTGCAAAGGCAAAGGAGCACGACGATGGCAGACGCTTATGTCTATGACGCGATCCGCACCCCGCGCGGGCGCGGGAAGAAGGACGGATCGCTGCACGAAGTTCCCGCCGTGCGGCTTGCGGCGAAGACGCTGGAGGCCATCCGCGACCGCAACGGGCTCGATACGGCGACGGTGGACGACATCATCTTCGGCTGCGTCGACCCGGTCGGCGAGGCGGGTTCGGTGATCCCGCGCGCGGCGGCCTTCGAGGCGGGCTACGACTTCAAGGCGCCGGGCATGCAGATCTCGCGCTTCTGCGCCTCGGGCCTCGACGCCATCAATCTCGGCGCGGCGAAGATCGCGGCCGGCGACGATATCGTCATCGCCGGCGGCGTCGAATCCATGTCGCGCGTCGGCATGGGCATGTCCGGCGGCGCATGGTTCATGGATCCTTCGGTCGGCATCCCTTCCTATTTCGTGCCGCAGGGCATCTCGGCCGATCTGATCGCTACCAAATACGGCTTCTCCCGCGACGATGTGGACGCCTATGCGGTCGAGAGCCAGAAGCGCGCCGCCCATGCCTGGAAGAAGGGATGGTTCAGGAATTCGGTGATCGAGATCGCCGACCAGAACGGGCTCACCATCCTCGACCATGACGAGCATATGCGGCCCTCGACCGACATGCAGGCGCTCGCTTCGCTCAACCCGTCCTTCACCATGGTCGGAGAAATGGGCGGCTTCGACGCCGTCGCCGTGGACCGCTATCCCGAGGTGGAGAAGATCGACCATGTCCACCATGCCGGCAATTCGTCGGGCATCGTCGACGGTGCGGCAGCCGTACTGCTCGGCTCGAAGAAGGGCGGCAAGTCGCTTGGGTTGAAGCCGCGCGCCCGCATCCGCGCCATGGCCAATATCGGCTCGGAGCCGTCGATCATGCTGACCGGCCCGGTGGACGTGACCGAAAAGCTCCTGAAGCGCGCGAAGATGAAGCTCTCGGACATCGATCTCTTCGAACTGAACGAGGCCTTCGCCTCCGTCGTGCTGCGCTATTGCCAAGCTTTCGACATTCCGCACGACAGGATCAACGTCAATGGCGGCGCCATCGCCATGGGCCATCCGCTCGGCGCCACCGGCGCCATGATCTTCGGCACCGTGCTCGACGAACTGGAGCGCCGCGACCTCAACACGGCGCTCGTGACGCTGTGCATCGGCGCCGGCATGGGCACGGCGACCATCATCGAGCGGGTATAGGCGCGATGACCCTCCGGCCCGGCAAGACGGCGCTCGTCCTGATCGACGTCCAGCAGGCATTCGCCGAGCGGGAACAGGCCGGCGAGCGCCGCAACAACAAGCAGGCGCTCGCCAATATCGGCCGCCTGCTCGCCGCCTTTCGGGATCGAGATATAGCGATCTTCCATATCCGCCACGCTTCTACCGAACCGGGTTCCCGGCTCGGAGCGGACCGAAGCGGCTACCAGCCGATCGCTGAAGCGCGCGAGTTGGACGGCGAGCTGGTTCTGGTCAAGAAGGTCAATTCAGCCTTCATCGGCACCGATCTCGAGAAAAAGCTGCGCGAGGCCGGTTATGAAACGCTGGTGATCGCCGGCATCACCACCAATCACTGCGTTGAGACAACCACGCGGATGGCCGGCAATCTCGGCTTCGACGCCAGGCTCGTCGGCGACGCCTGCTATACGTTCGACCGGATCGGTTTCGACGGCACGGTGGAAAGCGCCGAGGCGATCCACCGGATGACGCTTTCCAATCTCGCCGGCGAATTCGCCACGATCGAAACCACCGACACCGTGCTGGCCAGCCTTGCCGGCCGCGCGGCCGCCTGAGGAGTTCCCGATGACCTACACCAACTTCGCGATAGAGACGGATACGGACGGGATCGCGCTCGTCACCTGGGACATGCCGGACAAGTCGATGAACGTCTTCACCGAGGAGGTCATCGCGGAACTCGACAAGATCGTGGATCAGGTGACCGCGGATGCCGCCGTCAAAGGCGTGGTGATCACGTCGGGCAAGGAGAGCTTTTCCGGTGGCGCGGACCTCACCATGCTCCAGCGCATGCTTGGCCGGTTCCGTGCCGAGGAGGCCAAGGACCACAGACAAGCGATCGCCCTCCTCTTCGAGGGCGCGGGTCGCATGTCACAGCTCTTCCGCAAGATCGAGACCTGCTGCAAGCCATGGGTCTCGGCCATCAACGGCACCTGCATGGGCGGCGCCTTCGAGCTTTCGCTCGCCTGCCATGGCCGGGTGGCCGCGGATTCGGAGAGCGTGAGGATGGCGCTACCGGAGATCAAGGTCGGCCTCTTCCCCGGCGCCGGGGGAACGCAGCGCGTGCCTCGTCTCGCCAACACGCAGGAAGCGCTGCAAATGCTGACTTCGGGCCAGACGCTGCCGCCGAAGAAGGCGAAGGCGATGAACCTCATCCATGACGTGGTCGAGCCGGGCAAGCTGATCGACGCCGCGAAGGCGATGATCGCCGCCGGCCTGAAGCCGGTCGCGCCGTGGGACGAGAAGGGCTTCAAGCTGCCCGGCGGTCCAGTCTATTCGGCGGCGGGCGCCAATCTCTGGCCGCCGGCCATCGCCATCCTGCGCCGCGAAACGCACGGCAACTACCCGGCTGCGGCAGCGGTCCTGAAATGCGTCTATGAGGGGCTGCTGGTGCCTTTCGACACGGCACTCAGGATCGAACAGCGCTATTTCACCGAAATATTGCAGACGACCGAGGCGGCGATGATGATCCGCTCGCTCTTCGTCTCGCTGCAGGAATTGAACAAGGGTGCGCGCCGGCCGGCCAACGTACCGCCGACAAAGTTCAAGAAAATCAGTGTGCTCGGCGCCGGTTTCATGGGTGCAGGCATCGCCTACGTCACCGCCAAAGCCGGCATCCCGGTCGTGCTGCTCGACCGCGATATGCCGTCTGCCGAGAAGGGCAAGGCGCATTCGGCCGGCCTGATGGACGGGCTCATCAAGAAGGGCCGCGCCACTGAAGCGGAAAAGGAAAAGCTGCTCTCGCTCATCACGCCGACGGCGGACTATGCCGACATCGAAGGCTCGGACCTCGTCATCGAGGCGGTGTTCGAGGATTCGGAAGTGAAGAAGGGCGCAACCGAGAAGGCCGAGGCGGTGCTCAAGCCTTCCGCAATCTTCGCCTCCAACACCTCCACCATTCCAATCACCGGGCTGGCGAGGAATTCGGTCCGGCCGAAGAATTTCATCGGCATCCATTTCTTCTCGCCAGTCGATCGCATGATGCTGGTCGAGATCATTCTCGGCAAGAAGACCGGCGACAAGGCGATCGCGACGGCTATCGACTACGTGCGCGCGATCAAGAAGACGCCGATCGTCGTCAACGACACGCGCGGCTTCTACGTCAACCGCTGCGTGCTGCGCTACATGTCGGAAGCCTTCAAGATGGTGATCGAGGGCGTGCCGGCGGCGATGATCGAGAATGCGGCGAAGCTCGCCGGCATGCCGGTCGGCCCGCTGGCGCTGACCGACGAGACGGCGATCGACCTCGCCCAGAAGATCATGAAGCAGACCATCCGCGACCTCGGCGAAAAGGCCGTCGATCCGGAGCAGTTGAAGCTCATCAACACCATGGTCGACAAGCACGGCCGCTTCGGCCGCAAGAACGGCAAGGGCTTTTACGACTATCCGCCGAAACCGGCGAAGAAGAGCCTCTGGCCGGGTTTGAAGGATCTCTACAGGCAGCAGGACCCCGACAAGATCGACGTCGAGGAATTGAAAGAGCGTTTCCTCGTCACGATTGCGCTGGAGGCCGCGCGCGTCATGGAGGAAGGCATCGTCACCGACCCCCGCGAAGCGGATGTCGGCTCGATCCTCGCCTTCGGCTTCGCGCCATACACTGGCGGCGCACTCTCCTATATCGACGGCATGGGATTGAAGAAATTCCTCAAGCTGGCCAGACACTTGCAGAAGAAGTACGGCAAGGAATTCAAGGCGCCGAAGCTGCTCGCCGACATGGAAGAAAAGGGCGAGACCTTCTACGAGCGCTTCGATCCCTACGGCAAAAGGGAAACGAAGAAGGCGGCCTGACCATGCATGTATGTCTGGGCGAGGCTTGCGCGGATGGCGGCGACCACAGGCCGTCGTGGGCCGTACCGCTACGGCGGCGAAAGCCGGCTTTCCTTCCGCTGCCTGCCGAGCGACATCGACCGCAACATCCATCTGAACAACGCCCGCTATATGATGCTGGGGGATGTCGGCCGTATCGACATCTTCCTGCGAAGCGGAATCTTTCGTCTCTGCCGCGAACGCGGCTGGGCGCCGATGATGGGCGGGCTGCAGGCAGCCTATGTGCGAGAGATCAGGCTGTGGCAACGCTTCGAGGTGATCACCACGATAGAGACGTGGGACGGCACCCAGATGATCGGCCGGCATCGCTTCCTGCTGGAAGATGGCCGCACGGCCGCGATCGTGCTGACCATCGTCGGCGTATACGACCTGAAGGCCCGGCATTTCGTGTCAATCGCCGAAATGTTCAGGCTCCTCGGATACGATGAGACACCGCGTCCGCTCGACCCGATGGAAGCCGCCTTTCTCGCCTCGCACCGGAATTTGCGTGCGTCAGTCAAGTCGCTGGAGGCCGCTCGCTGACGCCCGTTGTTCTGGACAAAATCCGGCTCGGCCGGTAGAAGCAGCACAAAGGTATTTTTTCCTGTATGGGAAGGGAGCCCCGCCATGCTCTCGCATGAACGTGTCTGGGCCGCGATCGACGCGCTTGCGGCGCGATACTCGCTTTCCGCCTCCGGGCTCGCGCGGCGCGCGGGGCTCGATTCCACCGCCTTCAACCGGTCCAAACGCATGTCGGCCGATGGCAGGCCGCGCTGGCCTTCGACGGAATCGCTGGCCAAGATCATCGAGGCGACAGGCTCCTCGCTCGACGAGTTCCTGGCGCTGATCGAAGGGAAGCCGGCTGCCGGCGGCGATGCGCTGCCGAGACAGGTATCGCCCGTGCCGCTGGTCGGCTTCGCGCAGGCCGGTACCGGTGGCTTCTTCGACGATGCCGGCTTTCCCGCCGGCGAGGGCTGGGATCTGATCGAGCTTCCCGGCCGCGCGCCGGAGGGCACCTACGCGCTCGGCATACAGGGCGATTCCATGCTGCCGCTCTACCGCCATGGCGACATACTGATTGTCGATCCGAACGCTCCTGTCCATCGCGGCGACCGGGTCGTCGTCAAGACGACCGGTGGCGAGGTGATGGCCAAGGTGCTGGAGAAGCAGACGACCAAAGCGATCGACCTGCTCTCGCTCAACCCGGAGCATGAAAACCGCACGATCCCGATGATGGAAGTCGAGTGGGTCGCGCGGGTGATCTGGGCGAGCCAGTAAGCCGGCCCGTTGGCTGTATTCAAACGCATCGCGCTCGTCGCCGTCGGCCTCGCGCTGGTCGCAGGCCTGTGGATCGTCGGGCAATCCCTGACCAGGCGGCAAGGGAAAAACGCGGACGCACCCCGCATCTCCACGCCGGCGAAGCCACAAGCCGAAAAGGCTCCCACCGACATGCCGCGCCCAAGCCAAGGCACAGAGACGCAGCAAATCCGCCGGGTCGCGCCCGACAGCATCGCCGGGCCGGACGTCACCGGACCGCTGGAACGTGCGGCCCCGAGAGAACCGCTCACCACGGCGACAAAGCCGCTGAAGCGCGAGCCTTTCGGCCCGCCCATCCCGCAGGGCACGCTTCTCTATCGGCCTTTCGCGGCGGCGGCCGGCGAGATCGAAGCCGACGGCCATGACGTCCGTCTCGCCGGCACGGAGGCGACACCGGCCAGCCAGACCTGCAAGGACGACAACGGCAGAAAATGGCCCTGCGGCACGATGGCGCGAACCGCCTTCCGAGCCTGGATACGCGGTCGCGCCATCGCCTGCGATGTGCCTTCGCATTCCGGCAAAATCACCACCCATTGCACGCTCGACGGTGAAGACATGGCGCTCTGGCTCGTCCGCAACGGCTGGGCGAAAAGCGCCGATGGCCAGTATGAGGAGGCCGAGGCGATGGCCCGGAAGGAAAAGAAGGGACTGTTCGGTTCCTCGCCGCTCGGAGCGGCGGAAGAATAGGGCGCTCGACTATATCTTATGCCGCCGGTGCACCGATGGCGGGCGGCCCGGCAATGACAGGGCCGTTTCCCGACGCGGCCGCTCGGCGACAATCTTGCCTCTGGCGATGACGCAAAGCCGCTCGGCGCGCAGCCTGATCGCCTCGACCGGATTACCGGCGTCGAGCATGACGAGACTGGCGTGCTTGCCGACCGCGAGGCCGTAATCCTCGAGCCCCATGATGGCGGCGCTTTCGGTGGTCACCATGTCGAAGCATCTGCGCATGTCGGCAGGGCTCGTCATCTGCGCCACATGCAGCCCCATGAAGGCGACGTCGAGCATGTCGGCCGTGCCGAGCGAATACCATGGATCGAGCACGCAATCCTGGCCGAAGCCGACGCGGATGCCGGCCTTCAGCATTTCCGGCACGCGGGTCATGCCGCGCCTTTTCGGGTAAGTGTCGTGACGCCCCTGCAGCACGATATTGATGAGCGGGTTGGGGATCGCCGCCATGCCAGCCTCGGCGATCAGCGGCAGGAGCTTGGAGACGTAGTAATTGTCCATCGAATGCATGGAAGTCAGGTGCGAACCGGCCACCCTGCCCGCGAGCCCGAGCCTCTGCGTCTCACAGGCGAGTTGCTCGACATGGCGCGACAGCGGATCGTCGGTCTCGTCGCAATGCATGTCGACCATCAGGCCGCGTCCGGCGGCGATCTCGCAAAGCTCGGTCACCGAGCGGCGGCCGTCTTCCATGGTCCGCTCGAAATGCGGGATGCCGCCGACCACGTCGACGCCGAGATCGAGCGCGCGCAGCGTGTTCGCCTTCGCGTTGGGGCTGCGGTAGAAGCCGTCCTGCGGGAAGGCGACAAGCTGCAGGTCGATATAGGGTGCGACTTCCTTTTTCACCTCCAGAAGCGCTTCCACCGCCAGAAGCCGATCGTCGCAGACATCGACGTGGGTGCGGATGGCAAGCAGGCCCATGGAGACAGCCCAGTCGCAATAGCGAAGCGCCCGCTCCTTCACCGCCTCGTGCGTCAACAGCGGCTTCAGTTCGCCCCAGAGCGCAATGCCTTCCAGAAGCGTACCCGACGCGTTGATGCGCGGAATGCCATAGGAAAGCGTGGCGTCCATGTGGAAATGCGGATCGACCAAGGGCGGCGCGACTAGGTTGCCTGCCGCCTCGACGGTCCGTCCGGCCTCGCTTTCAAGCCTGGGTTCGATGGCGGCGATCCGCCCGCCGGAAATGCCGATATCGGCGGTCGTACCGTCGGGCAGGATGCCCTGTCTCACCAGGATGTCGAAGGCCATGCGATGCGGTAACCTGTTGGAGGAAGGCGCACTTTAACGGGCCGCGAACGAAGCTGACAAGCGCCCGCCCGATCCTCCTCCCAGCTACGCCGTCGCGCCCTCGACTATCTCATAGCCCGTGTCGATGATCGTGGGCTCCGGAGGGCGAAGAGGCCTTTCGAGGATATGAGTCGCGGCGATCCGCCCGATCATGTCTCGATTCGAACGGATGGTCGAAAGCGGCATCGGCAGGGACTGGCCGATCTCCAGCGCGTTGAAGCCGAAAAGCGCCAGTTCCTCGCGCGGGCGGATGCCGGAAGCGAGGCAGTGGAAGAGGCCGCCGACGGCCATGTCGTCATTGGAGAAGACCACCGCGTCGAACGCCGATCCGCCCGCCAGCAGTTCGGCAAGCAGCTTCCTGCCGCCCTGCGTCGAGGTCGGGAAATCGGCCATTGCCTCGGCGACAAGCGAAAGACCGGCCTCGGAAAGCCCGCGCATCATTCCTTGATAGCGGAGCGCGGCACGCGGGTCACGCGCCCGGTCGAGGCCTATATAGCCGAAGCGGCGATAGCCGCGTGCAACAAGGTGCCGGGCCGTGTCGTAGCCGGCGGCACGGTGCGAGAAGCCGATGGCGAGATCGAGCGGCGCGGAATCGATGTCCATGATCTCGGCGACGCGGCCCCTCGCCCGCTCCAGCATCAGCCTCGTCGCGGCCGTATGGTTGACGCCGGAGACGATCATCGCCGCCGGCTGCCAGGCGAGCAGCGACGCGACGACGCGTTCCTCCTCTTTCTCGTCGTAATCGGTGACGCCGACTACCGGCTGGTATCCGGCCGGCGCCAGAACGGAATGGATGCCGCCAAGCACATCGGCGAAGACATTGTTGGTGAGCGAGGAGAGGACGACGCCGATCAGGTTGGAGCCGGAAGAGGCGAGCGTGCCGGCGATGCGGTTCGGCATGTAGCCCAGATGCGCCACGGCCGCCATGACGCGCTCGCGCGTCTTCAGCGAAATCGGCCCCTTGTCGCGCAAGACGCGCGACACCGTTATCTCGCTGACGCCTGCACGTTTCGCGACGTCGGCCAGCGTATAGGTTCTTTCCCGCCCGCCCGCAGGCCGCCGGTGATCGTCAGGCGGCGCCCGCACGTTCGTTCTCGCGCATGTTCTGCACGTAGACGTTGATGATCAGCGCGAGCAGCAGGATGATGCCGCGGATCAGTATCTTCAGGAAGCTGTCGATGTTGATGTGGTCGAGCCCGTTGTTGAGCACGCCGAGGATCAGGAGGCCGATGATGGTGTTGCCGATGCCTCCGCGCCCGCCGAACAGGCTGGTGCCGCCGACGACGACAGCCGCGATGGCGTCGAGCAGATAGCCGTCGAACTCGTTCTGCTGGGCGCTGCCGAAATAAGCGACGCCGAGCATGCCCGCCACGCCCGAGCAGATGGCGCAGATAACCATGACGGCGGCAAGAATGAACTTGACGTTGACGCCGGAATATTCCGCCGCCTCGCGGTTACCGCCGACCATGAAGACATAGCGGCCGAAGCGCGTGTAGGTCAGCACGACGTGTCCGACCAGAAGGAAGATACACAGTACGATGACGATCCACGGTATGCCATGGAACGAGCCGGAGCCGAGCGTCGAGACGAGGTCCGGCACCGCATAGGCGATCTGGCCGCGCACCAGAAGCGCGCAGATGCCGGCGGCGATCTGCATCATGGCGAGCGTCATGATGAAGGAGGGAATGCCGATGATCGTCAGGCCGAAAGCGTTGACCAGGCCGAGCACCGCGCAGGCGGCGAGCGCGAGCATGATAGCGGCCCAGCCCGGAAGCGGTACGTTGGCGATGTTCACATACGATTCCTGCAGCGTGAAATAGGCGACTACGATACCGGTGGCGTTGGCGATGGCCGCAATGGAAAGGTCGATCTCCGCACACAGGATGACGAAGGTCAGGCCGACCGCGATGATCCCCGAAACCGATATCTGGGTGAGGATGTTGGCGACGTTGTTCACCGACAGGAAGGCGGGGCTGGCGAGTGCGAAAAAGGCAACGAGAACGATCAGCGTCGCGAAAGGCGCGATGTTCCGCATCTGGCTGCGTACAAAGGCGAGCACCTGCGAACCGCTGGTCGCGCGATCGGCTCCTTCAAGCGGAACGGTCATGGAAGGCCTCCCTCACGCGGCTTCGAGAAGCCGGTCCTTGCTGATCTGTTCACCGGCGAATTCCCGCACGATCCGCCCCTTCTTCATGACGAGGATGCGGTCGGCGAGCGACAGCACCGTCTCAGGCTCCGTCGAGACGACGACGATGCCCATCCCCTCGTCGCGTAATTTGCGCACGATCTTCACCACGTCTTCCTTGGCGCCGACATCCATGCCGCGCGTCGGCTCGGCCAGCACCAACACCTTCGGCGGCCATGTCAGCCATTTGGCGAGCGCCACCTTCTGCTGGTTTCCGCCTGACAAGTTCCGCAGCAGCACGTCGACGCGGGGCGGCCGGATGGAGAGGGATTCCACGTGCCTGTTGGCGATCCGCCGCTCCTCGGCCGGCTTCAGCCACAGGCGCGCGATGCGCTCAAGCACGCTGATCGACACGTTTTTGTAGACCGGCTCGGCATAGAAAAGCATGGAGCGCCGGCTTTCCGGCACGAAGGCGATGCCCGCCCGCCGCGCCTGGGCGGTGTTCCTCAGCCTGAGCTTTTTGCCTTCGAGCACAAGCGATCCCGTCGCCGGCCTTATCTTGCCGAACAAAGTGCGTGCCAGTTCGAGCTGGCCACAGCCCATGAAGCCATAGACGCCGAGCACCTCGCCAGCACGCACGTCCAGCGACACATCGGCGAAGGCGCGGCCGGCACCGAGATTACTGGCCGAAAGCACCACCGGCGCTTCGGGCTTGCTGTCGAGGGCGATGTCGTCGGTATAGCTTTCCTCGAGGCCCTCATGGCCGGAACCGATCATGCGATCGATCAGCCAGGCCTTGTCGACCTTCGCGGCCGCTTCGGTGACGACGCGCCTTCCGTTCCGGAACACCGTCACCGTGTCGGAAATGGCGAGGATGTCGTCGAGGAAATGCGAAATGAAGACGATCGAGCGGCCGCTTGCGCGCACCTTCCGCACCACCTCGAACAGCCGTTCGACTTCGGGTGGCGAGAGCGCCGAGGTGGGCTCGTCGAGGATAACGATACGCGCGCCGGAGAAGAGCACGCGGGCAAGCTCGATCAATTGCTGCAACCCGATCGCCAGCGTGCCCATGCGGATGCGCGGGTCGACGTCGATGCCAAGGCTGGCAAGCTGCTCGCGCGCGCCCGTGACCATGCCGCGCCAGTCGACGATGCCGCCCTTTGTCAATTGCTTGCCGAGATAGACATTCTCGGCGACGGTGAGGTCGGGAACGATGCTCAGTTCCTGATGCACCATGCCGATGCCGGCGTCGAGCGCGTCGCGCGCGGAGCGGAAATGCACCGGCTTGCCGTCGATGAGCATCTGCCCTTGATACTGCGCATGCACGCCAGCGATGATCTTCATCATGGTCGACTTGCCGGCGCCGTTCTCGCCGACAAGGCCATGCACCTCGCCGGCCTTCAGCACGAAATCCACGTCGCGCAGCGCCGCGACGCCGCCGAAGGATTTCGAGATGGCTCGCATCTCGAGGCGCGGCGGGGCTCCGTCGGCTTTGTCAGCCTCAGTATTCATCCTCGTTCAGCCATATCGCGGGGATGGAGGGCCGGCTTGCGCCGGCCCGCTCGGAACATCAGATCAGGAAGTGGTCTTCCATCCACTGCATGCCTGCGGCATTGGCCTTGGTGACGACCGGGCCGTCGGTGACGACATTCTTCGGAATGCCACCCTCGCCCGTCTTCTCACCCGATACCGCCGCCACGCCGGCGACGATGGCGCCGCCATGGATGCGGCAGGAAGGATTGCGCACCGTCGCATGCATGCGGCCTTCGGCGACGGCGGCCAGCGCCGGTGGCATGGCATCACAGCCGCCGATCTTGATGTCGGTGCGCTTGTGCGCCTTCATGACGTTGTAGGCGGCGAGCGCCATGTCGTCATTGTGGAAATAGGCCGCGTCGATCTTCGGATATTTGGTCAGATAGGTCTCCCAGAGACGGGCGACCTTGGAGACGTCCCAGTCAGCCGGCTGCTCTTCGAGTACCTTCACATCGGGATATTTCTTGACGATCGAATGGAAACCGCGTGCGCGTCCCTGGGCACCGGTATGGCCGAGCGCGCCCTGCGTCATGATCACGTTGCCCTTGCCGCCGATGGCGTCCATCAGCGCCTGCGTGACGGACGAGCCCATGAACTCGTTGTCCGGCGCCAGGAACGAATGGATGTTGATCTTGTCGAGCGGCGCTATGAGCGTATCCATGTCGATGACGGGGATGCCGGCGTCGATCATCTTCTGCACGGGTTGGGTCAGCGTGCCGATGCCGAAGGCCTGGATGGCGACAAAGTCCCATTTCTGCGAAGCCATGTTGTCGATCGCGGCGCGCTGCTTGACGGCGTCGAGCTCGCCGTCGAACCACGTCACCTCGACATTGTAAAGCTTGCCCCAGAATTCGGCCGCCTGCTTGCCCTGCGCGCACCATGTCGCCTGCAGGCCGGCGTTGGAGAAGGCCGCCTTGAGGGGCTTTTCCGAACGGCCTGTCGCAGCCGCGGCCATGGCCGGGCTGATGCCGAGCCCGCCGAGCAGCGCCGCAGCAGCACCGCCCGCCGAAGCGACGGTGAGAAAATCGCGCCTGTTGGTCCTGATCCTGTCTGTCATGTCCTTCCTCCCTGATGGGCCCGTAGACAAGGCGGGCCTTGCCAAAACTATGACAGCGGTATCAACGGCCCGCAAGGTACCTTATGACAGCGCAATCATTTTTTCCGGGCCGTTTACTCGCCCGCCGGTTTGCCGCTAAGAACCGCCTGAGAAACGGTCTCAAAGATCGCGGTTTTCCACTCGGGTCCCATCATGAACGACAAAGACACCGCCGAAACAGCCGAAGCGCAGGCCAGGCTTCTTTCCGCCGCGCTGCCCTATATGCAGCGCTATGAGAACAAGACGGTCGTGGTGAAATATGGCGGGCACGCCATGGGCGACAACACGCTCGGCCGGGCCTTCGCCCGCGACATCGCGCTCCTGAAGCAATCCGGCGTCAACCCGATCGTGGTTCATGGCGGTGGACCGCAGATCGCGGCCATGCTTGCCAAGATGGGCATCGAATCCCGCTTCGAGGGGGGGCTGCGCGTCACCGACGAGAAGACGGTAGAGATCGTCGAGATGGTACTGGCCGGCTCGATCAACAAGGAGATCGTCGCCCTCATCAACGCCGAGGGCGAATGGGCGATAGGGCTGTGCGGCAAGGACGGCAACATGGTCTTCGCCGAAAAGGCGCACAAGACCGTGATCGACCCAGATTCCAACATCGAGCGCGTGCTCGATCTCGGCTTCGTCGGCGAGCCGGTCGAGGTGGACCGGACGCTGCTCGATCTCCTGGCGCGCTCGGAGATGATCCCGGTCCTCGCACCGGTAGCGCCGGGCCGCGACGGCCATACCTACAACATCAACGCCGACACGTTCGCCGGCGCGATCGCCGGAGCACTGAAGGCGACGCGCCTCCTCTTCCTCACCGACGTGCCGGGCGTGCTCGACAAGGACAAGAAGCTCATCGACGAACTCTCGGTCTCGGAGGCGAAGGCGCTCATAAAGGACGGCACCATCTCGGGCGGCATGATCCCCAAGGTCGAGACCTGCATCGAGGCGATCGAACGCGGCGTGGAGGGCGTCGTCATCCTCAACGGCAAGCAGGCCCACGCGGTGCTCCTCGAACTCTTCACCAAGCACGGCGCCGGGACGCTGATCGTGCCGTAGCTTTATCCCAGCAGAAGCAGCAGCAGAATCCCGGTCACGATCAGCGCGCAGCCTGCGATCTCGGTGCGGTTGATGTGCTCCTTGAAGAAGAAGACCGACGAGGCGAAGGTGAAGATCAGCTCGATCTGCGCCAGCGCCTTGACGACCGCCGCCTGCTGCAGGGTCATCGCCATGAACCAGCCGAAGGATGCGGTCGCGCCGACCACTCCGACGAAGAGCGAAGGTTTCCAGGCACGGGCGATGCGGCCGAGTTCCGCAGGCTCCCGCAGAACCATCCATGCCAGCATCAGAACGGTCTGCAGAAAAATCGTGAACAGCAGCGTCACCGCCGCCTGCATCATGAAATTCGGCCCGCCTAGCGAAGTGGAAGCGGCGCGGTAGGCAACTGCCGCGATGCCGAAAAGCATGCCTGAGGCCAGCCCGATCAGCGCGGTCCTCTGAGCGAGCGAGGCGAAGATGTTCTTCCAACTCATCGTCGTGCGGGCGATGGAGATCAGCATGACGCCGAGTACACTGACCGCGATCGCCGCGATCACGCCGACGGTCACCGTCTCGCCGAGGAAGATCAGCCCGAAAAGCGCCGCCTGCACCGGCTCGGTGCGCGAATAGGCGGTGCCGACGGCGAAGTTCCGGAACGAGAAAAGGTGGATCAGAAGAAAGGTAGCGCCGATCTGGCTGAAGGCCCCTACCGTCATCCAGCCAAGGAAGACGAGCCCCGGATGCGGAAACGGATAGCCGGCCAAACTGTTCAGCCCGAGCACGAAGAGTGCCGCCACCGGCAGGCCGAAACCGAAGCGCACGAAGGTCGCGCCGGTCGTGCCCATCACGGATTTGAGATGCTTCTGCCCGACCGACCGCAGATTCTGCAGGAAGGCTGCGGCAATGGTGATCGGTATCCAGAGTTCCATGTCGCCCCCGAAAAATCGGGCGCGATTTAGACCGGCCGGAGCGAGCGGCGCAATATGCCAGAGAGAAGGTCGATCGGACCGATGCTCGGAATCGTATCGCATGAGATGCTATATGACCAACTAACTGGTCAGGAGTTGACATGAGCACTGTTACGCTTGCGGATGCAAAAGCGCGGCTGAGCGAATTGGTCGGAAAGGCTGAACGAGGGGAAATCGTCCGTATCACGCGCCGGGGTAAGCTTGTTGCGCAGATCGTGTCGGCTCCATCCAAGCCCATGGATCTCGCCGCCTTGCAGAAAGTTTCCTCGACCATCCGTCCACAGCCGGAGAGTGCCGGTGATTTCATGCGGCGGATACGGGATGACGAACGTTACTGATGTTCTATGTCGATACCTCGGCCATGGTCTCGGCCCTCACTAGCGAGTTGGCGACTTCGAAAGTGCAGCATTGGCTGGTCACGCAACAGGCCGGAAGCCTGGCTGTTAGCGATTGGACTGTCGCGGAATTTTCCGCTGCCTTATCGGTCAAGCTGCGAATGGGCCATGTCGATCAGGCCGAACGGGAACTAGTGCTCTCGGCCTTTCGAAAAAATGTCGCCGAATCTTGTGTCCTATTGCCAATCAGCAGCGATCATTTTCGTTCGGCCGCTAGACTGGCGGACCAACACCCACTCGGCTTGCGTGCTGGCGAGGCTCTGCATCTGGCAATATCTGTTGAAAATGCCGCCGTCCTCTGCACGCTGGATAAGCGATTGTCGGAGGCAGGCCAAGCGATAGGCGCCGAGACGCTTTTGCTTTAGCCTTCTGTCTGCCCTCATGCCATAAGCGGATCATGCAGAACCTTCCCGACGTCGCTCGCTTCGCCCATGTCACCGATTGGGTGTTCGACTTAGACAATACGCTCTATCCGCATCACGCGAACCTCTTCGCCCAGATCGACGTGAAGATGACGGCTTATGTCGCGAACCTCCTGAAGCTGCCACCTGAGGAGGCGCGAAAGCTGCAGAAGGAACTTTACCTTCAATACGGCACGACGCTGAGGGGGCTGATGGAGCGACACGGCATCGACGCCGACGAGTTCCTGCGCATCGTCCACGACATCGACTATTCAGGACTGAAGCCGGACCCGGTCCTCGGCGATGCCATCACCGCGCTGCCCGGCCGCAAATTCATCTTCACCAATGGCGACCGGACGCATGCCGAACGCACGGCCCGCGCGCTCGGCATCCTCGACCGTTTCGACGACATCTTCGATATCGTTGCCGCGAAATTGACTCCGAAACCGGCGCGCGAGACGTATGATGCCTTCCTCGGCCTGCATGGCATCGCCTCGGGCAACGCCGTCATGTTCGAGGATTTGCCGCGCAATCTCGTGGCGCCGAAGACGCTCGGCATGACGACCGTGCTGATCGTGCCGCGCGATTTCCAGCCGACATTCACCGAGACGTGGGAGAACGATCCGGAGTTCACGCAAAGCGTCGATTTCGTCACCGACGATCTCGCCGGCTTCCTCGGAAAGATCGCGCCGGCGCTGTAGGCTCGAAGATCAATCCGCCTTCATGTGACCCATGGAGTGGTCCATAGAGCGCTCCATAGATCCGGGAGGGCCCTTGGCATTGGGGGCCTCGACCGGCATCTCTATCTCCACCTTGCCGGCTTTCTCGAATTCCAGCGTGACCGGCACGGTGTCGCCCTTCCGGAAGGGCTTCTTCACGTCCATGAACATCAGGTGGAAATGGCCGGGCTTAAGTTCGACCCTTCCACCGGCCGGGATTTCGAGGCCACCCTCGACTTGCCGCATGACCATGACATTGTCCTTCATGACCATGGAGTGGATTTCCGCACTGCCGGCATCGGGCGAGGAGATGGAAACGAGGCGGTCGGCGCTCTTCCCGTTATTCGTGATGGTGAAATAGCCGCCCCCGACCGGCTGGCCAGGCAACATGGCACGGGTCCAGATCGATCCGACCTCGATATCACCGGCCGTGACCGTGTCGCCGCCTGCCTTGTCGGGCATGGTCTTCATCGCCGCCGCGAGCGTCGGCTGCTCAATGGCGCGCAGATAGGAATGCAGAGGAGGAGCGGGCGGATAGGCGCCCGCCGTCACGGCGGACGCGGCGGTCAGCGCCAGCGCCGCTGCAAGCTGGAGCGTATATCTGTGGATCGGATGCAAGGAATATTGGCGCATCGAACTCCCCTTCCTGTAGCCTTGGCAAGATAGCGGAGAGGCGGGCGGAAAGAAGGCCGGCGGTATGCGGCATCGCGGCGCGCGGCATCCCGGCACGTGACGCCGCGTCGCAGCAAAGCCTCACCCTGCCGCATAAAAATCGGCAATGATCTTCCAGGCTGCGTCGGCGGTATCGACGAAAGAGATGATATCCTGGTCGCCCGGCGAGATGGTCCCCTGCTCAGCCAGGAAGTCGAGGTTGATCGCCCTGTCCCAGAACTCCTTGCCGAACAGGATCACCGGCACCCGCTCCATGCGGCCGGTCTGGATCAGCGTCAGTGCCTCGAAGAATTCATCCATCGTGCCGAAGCCACCCGGGAACACGGCAACCGCCTTGGCGCGCATCATGAAATGCATCTTGCGGATAGCGAAATAATGGAAGTTGAAACACAGGTCCGGCGTTACGTAGAGGTTCGGCGCCTGCTCGTGCGGCAAGACGATGTTGAGGCCGATCGACGGTGCGCCGACATCGGCCGCGCCCCGGTTTCCTGCCTCCATGACGCCCGGACCGCCGCCTGTCACCACGACATATTCGTGATAACCGGAGCGTGCCGATTCCTTCGAGCAGAGCTGGGCGAAGCGGCGTGCCTCGGCATAGTAGCGGCTGTTGGCCTCGAGGTTCTTCTTCTGCGTCTCGTTCTTGGCCGCCCAGGCGGCGGCTCCCGGTTCCGGCAGGCGCGCGCCGCCGAACAGGATCACCGTCGACCGGATGCCGCGCGCGGCAAGCGCCATCTCGGTCTTGAGCAGTTCGAGTTGCAGCCTGACCGCGCGCAATTCACGCCTCGTCAGGAAATCGTCGTCCGCATAGGCCAGCCGATAGGTCGGCGAGCGCGTCTGCGGCGTATCGGGAACGCTGCGCGCGACGTGGAGATCCTCGTCCGAATGGGCGAGCGGCGTCCATCCGGACCGTTCCATGGGATTCATGCTGCTACCCCGTACCCTTTCTCGTCCTGCCGGCGCTGTCCCGTGGCGCCCGATTGGCCTTCCGGCGCGATTGACCCTCATCTGACCATGAAATAGGGTCCGCGCGACTTCAGATCAGCCTAATGCCGGTGCCTTAACAGCACGTAATGGAGTGGACATGCCAACAGCCGACCTCGTCTCGCTTGAACAGACCATCGACAAGGCGTTCGAGGAGCGCGACGGCGTTTCCACCGCCACGCGCGGCGCGGTCCGCGATGCAGTGGAGACGGCGCTCCTGCTTCTCGACAGGGGCGAGGAGCGGGTAGCCGAGCGCCGGCCGGACGGGACATGGCACGTCAACCAGTGGCTGAAGAAGGCCGTCCTTCTTTCCTTCCGGCTCAACCCGATGGAGGTGATCGGAAACGGGCCGGGCGGCGCGGTCTGGTGGGACAAGGTGCCGTCGAAATTCGACGGCTGGAGCACCAACGAATTCGAAAAGGCCGGCCTGCGCGCCGTGCCCAACTGCATCGTCCGACGCTCCGCCTACGTCGCGAAGGGCGTGGTGCTCATGCCTTCCTTCGTCAACCTCGGCGCCTATGTGGACGAAGGCACGATGGTCGACACATGGGCGACCGTCGGTTCCTGCGCCCAGATCGGCAAGAACGTGCATCTTTCCGGCGGCGTCGGCATCGGCGGCGTACTGGAGCCGATGCAGGCCGGCCCGACCATCATCGAGGACAATTGCTTCATCGGCGCGCGCTCGGAAGTGGTGGAGGGCTGCATCGTACGCGAAGGCTCGGTTCTCGGCATGGGCGTCTTCATCGGCAAGTCGACCAAGATCGTCGATCGCGCCACAGGCGAGGTCTTCTACGGCGAAGTGCCGCCCTATTCCGTGGTCGTGGCGGGCACCATGCCGGGCAAGAACATCCCCGGCGAAAACTGGGGACCCTCGCTTTATTGCGCCGTGATCGTCAAGCGCGTGGACGAAAAGACACGCTCGAAGACCTCGATCAACGAGCTTCTCCGTGATTGAGGCAAAGGCTCGTCAGCTGCGACACCGCTGCGGGAGTCGCCCCGTTGGATAGGCAGCAGCTTCTCTGGCTCTTCTTCGGCGTTTCGGGGCGGCTTTCGCGCGCGCCCTATTTCCTGGCCGGCCTGTTCGCGCAACTGGTGCCGGCCTTCGTGCTCTACCGTTTCACGCTGCTGCCGGAGACGAGCGGCTCGAGCGAGGTGCTGGCTACGATCTTCTGGGTGGCGCTCCTCGTGTCGGTCTGGTCGAACATCACGCTCGGCGTCAAGCGCCTGCACGATCTCGGCCAGCCGGGTATCGTCGCGGTCTCGCTGCTCGTGCCCGTCGTTTCCTATTTCGTCTTCATCTTCCTGTGCGTCTATCCGGGCGATACCGGACCGAACCGCTTCGGAGCGTACACCAATTCGCCGAGATAAGAGCGCCTAGACGCCGGCCAGCCGCCTCAGATCGTCAATAGCGCCGGGGGCGGCGGCGATCACGGTTGCGCCCTTCGTCAGGCCCCCATCCGCGACCGGGAACGGCAGGTGCCAGCCGCCGGCTTCCGCGACGAGGCAATAGCCGCCGAGGCAATCCCAGGCATGCATATAGGGCTCGTAATAGCCGGCGAGCTTTCCCGCGGCGACATAGGCAAGGGTGAGCGCGCCGGAGCCGTTGCGCATGAAATTGCCGCCCTCCTCCAGGAGCCGCCGGATGAAGCCGGCGACACCTTCCGGCGAGGCATGATGGTTGGCACCGAAGCCGATGGTGCGGTTCTTGATGGTCAATGTATCGTCGAGGACCAGCGGGCGGCCGTTCAGCGTCGCGCCGAGCCCCTCGCCCGCCGCGTAGAGCTCGTCGATCACCGGCGCATAGATCGTGCCTACGACTATTTTTTCGCCTTTCAGCACCGCGATCGACACGCACCAGGACGGCATGCCCGCTATAAAGGGAATGGTGCCGTCGATCGGATCGATCACCCAGATATATTCGTTCTGGCCGGTAGCAAGACCGTATTCCTCGCCGAGTACGCCGTCGCCGGGGAAGCCGGTAGCGATGCGGGAGCGGACGAGTTCCTCCACCCCGCGGTCGGCAGCCGAGACGATGTCATGGAGATTTTCCTTGCTCTCGACGACGAGCCGGTCGCGCGCCCTGAAATGGCCGAGCGCCAGCGCCCCAGCGTCCCGCGCGATCTCCTTCGCGAGCTCGAAGCGGGACTGAATGTCGACGGACACGTGAACCGTCATTTACCTCTCCGCCCCGTTTCCTGTCGCTGAAATCGCTTTTGCAATCGTGTGCAACGGTGTAGCCGCCGGAAGCGGAAAGTCAAGCGTGCAGCCCTTGCACTATCGGTGGAAGGGAAATGAATGCGCCTGTTTGGGCGGATACAAGTTCAGCGGTGCATCCTTCGAGGCTCGCTTCGCTCGCACCTCAAGATGAGGGAAGTTGGCGCTTGCTGTCACAACCTTGCGGGCACGGACCTCGCATCGGGACGAGAAGCGATGCCCACGGTCCCCATCCCTGAGATGCTCGCGAAGCGAGCCTCGAAGGATATACCGCTAATGCTATCCCTTCGGCAGTGCGTAGGCGATGATGGCGTCGCCCGCCCTGGTGCCGGTCGAGCCGTGGCCGCCGGCGACGATCAGCACATATTGGCGGCCGTCGGAGCCCTGATAGGTCATGGGCGTCGCCTGACCGCCTGCCGGCAGCCGATCCTCCCAGAGCTTGCGGCCGGTCGTCACATCATAGGCGCGCGCATAGTAGTCGAGCGAGCCCGAGTAGAAAGCGACACCGCCGGCCGTCACCATTGGCCCGCCGATACCCGGCACGCCCATCCCGAAAGGCAGTGGCAGTGGCGAGAGATCGCGCACCGTGCCGTTCTTATGCTGATAGACGGTCTGGCCGCTTCTGAGGTCGACACCTGCAACATAGCCCCATGGCGGCGCCTGGCAAGGCAGGCCGATCGGCGACAGGAACGGTTCCATCTTGGCGGCATAGGGGGCGCCGTAGTTCTCGTTCAGACCAGGCTTGCCGTCCGAGACGTAGTTCGCCGTATCGTTCGCACGCGGAATAAGCGTCGAGGTGAAGGCAAGATAGACCGGGGTCGCGAAGATCACCTGCCGGACCGGATCGACGGCGACGCCACCCCAGTTGAACGTGCCGAAATTGCCCGGATAGATGATCGATCCCTTCACCGAGGGCGGTGTGTAGCGGCCATCGTAACTCAGCGAACGGAAGAGGATGCGGCAGGCCATCTGGTCGAACATGGTGGCACCCCACATGTCGCTTTCCGTCAGCCGGGACGGGTTGAAGGTGATGGTCGAACGGGGCTGTGTCGGAGCCGACTTGTCACCCTTCGCCGCGCCCGTCGGGGCCGGCTTCTCGGTGACCGGGAGGAGCGGTTCCCCCGTGCGGCGGTCGAGCAGGTAGATGTCACCCTGCTTGGTGGCCTGCAGGAGCGCCGGCACGACGCCGTTCGGCCCGTGCCAGTCGATCAGTTCCGGCTGGGCCGGCATGTCCATGTCCCACAGATCGTGATGGACCGCCTGGAAGACCCAGCGCACCTGCCCGGTCAGGATATCGAGCGCGACGACGGAAGAGGAATATTTCTCGACATTGGCGCTGCGGTCGCCGCCGAACTGGTCGGGCGGCGCGTTGCCCATCGGTACATAGACGAGGCCAAGATTCGGATCGGCGCTCAGGATCGACCAGCTGTTCGGCGAATTATGCGTATAGGTCTTGCCCGGCGCGATCGGCTGGGTTTCGTTCGGATTGCCGCTGTCCCAGTTCCAGACGAGCTTGCCGGTTGTTTCGTCATAGGCACGGATGACGCCGGACGGCTCCTTTGTCGAGACATTGTCGTTCACCGCGCCGCCGACGATGATCAGCCCGCGCGCGACCATCACCGGCGAGGTCGAATAATAAAAGCCAGGAGTCAAATCCGGCATGTTCGCCTTGAGGTCGATGACGCCCTTGTCAGCGAAGCCCTCGCAGACCTTGCCCGTCTCCGCGTCGAGCGCGATGAGGCGTGCATCCGACGTCGGCAGCAGGATGCGCGTCTTGCAGGTGGCGGCGCTGACGGCCGACGCCGGCGCGTCGTAGGTGACGCCACGGCAGGTCTGGTGCTGGCGGTTGATGTTCTTGCCGATCCCGGGGTCGAAGCGCCAGCGCTCCTTCCCGGTATCGGCGTCGAGGGCGATGGCGACATCGTGCGGGGTGCACAGATAGAGCGTCTTGCCGATCTTGAGCGGCGTCACTTCGTAGGTCGTCTCGACCGGATCGCCTTCTCCCCGGATGTCGCCGGTGTGATAGGTCCAGGCGACTTTCAGCCCCGCGACGTTGGCCGGGGTGATCTCGGTCAATGGCGAATAGCGCAGGCCGGCATTGGTACGGCCGTAGACCGGCCACTCACCGTCCGGGATGATCGAATTCAGCTTGGCCTCGTCGGCCGCAGCCGTCGGCAGCGAGCCGGAAAGATCGTTGGTCGGCGTCGCCATCGCATAAGCGGCGACCGCGATACCGGCGACGACCGCCGCCGTCAGCGGCAGGCCGTTCCAACTGAAGGCGGAAGCGTGGCGCGGGCGCTCGGGATTGCGCAACTCGCGCGTCACCCACGGCATCAGGAGCCAGATGCCGATCAGGATGATGATGTCACCGCGCGGCGCCAAGCGCCACCAGTCGAAACCGGCCTCGTAGATGGCCCATAGCAATGAGCCGAACGTGACCAGCGCATAGACCCACAGAGCTGTAGGGGAATGCCGCCAGAGGAAATAGGCGGTCAGGAGGAAACCGATCCCGACAATGGCGTAGTACCACGAGCCGCCAAGTGCGATCAGCCAGACGCCGCCGCAGAACAGCACCACACCGACCAGCGCGAGCACGACGGCGGAAAAGCGAGCCACCCTACACTCCGCAATTATTACGTGTCATTATTTGACTGAAATGCGGCAGCGGCGAAATCGTTCCATGCACCTGGTTCGCCGGCTACCGACCATGCCTCGCCGACCGCCCTGGCCGATAATTCAATCGTGACACGCCCGGACGATTCGACTATCCATCGCCGCCATGAACGGCCCTATCGATCCCGCCTCCAATCTCGCCGAACTGATCCGCTGCGCTTCCGTGACGCCGGCCGACGCAGGGGCGCTCACGGCGCTTGCCGCCATGCTGCAGCCGCTTGGCTTCAGGATAGAGCGTCCGGTCTTTTCCGAGGACGGCACGCCCGACATCGAGAACCTCTACGCGCGGCTGGACGGCAATGGAAAACATCTCATGTTCGCCGGTCATACCGACGTGGTACCGCCGGGCGACGAGGGGGCATGGACGCATCCGCCCTTCGCGGCCGACACCGAAAAGGGCTTCCTTTACGGGCGCGGCGCGGTCGATATGAAGGGCGGCATCGCCTGCTTCGTCGCGGCGGTGGCGCGGCACATCGCGAGGCACGGCCGGCCCAAGGGTTCGATCTCGCTTCTCATCACCGGCGACGAGGAAGGTCCGGCCATCAACGGCACCGTCAAGCTGCTCGGCTGGGCGGCGGCGAAGGGCGAGAAATGGGACGGCGCCATCGTCGGCGAGCCGACCAACCCGAATGTGCTCGGCGATATGATCAAGATCGGCCGGCGCGGCTCGCTGTCGGGAACGATCACCGTGCATGGCCGGCAGGGCCATGTCGCCTACCCGCATCTCGCCGACAATCCGCTTCCCGGAATCGTGGCGCTGGCCGGCGCGCTCATGCATCCTCCCTTCGACGAAGGCACGAAGGATTTCCAGCCGAGCAATCTCGAAGTGACCAGCATCGACGTCGGCAACAAGGCGACGAATGTCATACCGGCAAGCGCGACCGCCTCGTTCAATATCCGCTTCAACGACCTATGGGATGCGAAGCGTCTGCAGGCCGAGATTCGCAACCGGCTCGACCGCGCCGCCACGAACCTCCGGCCAAACGGAACCCCGCTCGATTTCGAGATCGAATGGCGCGACCGGCCGAGCCCGGTCTTCCTTACCCGCGACCAGCACCTGATCGACGCCTTCGCCGGCGCGGTCTCGTCCATCACCGGAAAACAGCCCGAGCTTTCGACTTCGGGTGGCACGTCCGACGCGCGCTTCATCAAGGATTACTGCCCCGTGCTGGAATTCGGCCTTGTCGGCCAGACCATGCATATGGTCGATGAGCGGGTGTCGCTTGACGATCTGGAGACGCTGACGCGCATCTATCAACGCTTCCTGAGCGACTGGCTGCACTGAAAATGCCGACGGCCGAGGAAATCCAACAGTACCTTCACGGTGCCTGGCGCATGATGCTCGGCAAGGCCGACGGTCTCAAGGAACTGGACCTGTCGGTCGACGGTTTCTGGAATTCGTTTTTCGCCATCGTGGTAGCGCTGCCGGCGCTGATCGTGAACTGGGTCACGATCGCCGACAGCTATGGCGACCTGGCAGTCGATTTCAACGACCGCTTCGCCATTTTCATCCGGCTGGCTGTCATCGACTTTGCAGCCTGGCTGATACCGCTCGCCGGCCTCGCGGCCGTGGCGCCGACGGTCAGGCTCGCCGAGCGCTACGTCCACTATGTCGTAGCCAGCAACTGGGCGACAGCCATCGTCGCATGGCTGATGGTGCCACCGGCCGCACTTCTCCTTATCCTGCCGGACGCGACCGATCTGGCATGGTTCCTGTCGATGGTGATCTTCATTGCCTCGCAGATCTTCGTCTGGCGCATGACCAACGTGGCGATCGGCAAGGGCGCGACGGTCGCCAGCGCCGTCTATGCGGGCATGCTGGTCGCTTCCATCGTCATTCTGCTCGTCCTGCAATGGCTGCTCGGCCTGACCTGAGAAAACGGCAAGATCGGCCGCAAGAAGATCAGTAATCGACCTTCACCAGATAGAGCCCGTCGGGCGGCGCGACGGGTCCGCAGGCGGAACGGTTACATGTTTCGAGAGCGGCCTTCACATCGGCGGCACTCCATGCGCCTTCTCCGACCCGCTTCAGTGTGCCGACCATGGAGCGCACCTGATTGTGCAGGAAGGAGCGCGCCGTCGCGCGGAACTCGATCGCCTCGCCTACGCGCGTCACGTCGAGACGGTCGAGCGTCTTGACCGGGCTCTTCGCCTGACACTGTACCGAACGGAAAGTGGTGAAATCATGCTTCCCGACAAGCGCCTGCGCCGCCTCGTGCATCGCTTCCGCATCGAGCGGTTTCGGTACCCACCATGCCTGCCGACGAGCCAATGCCAGCGGCGCGCGGCGGCTGACGATGCGATAAAGATAATGCCGGCGGAGCGCAGAGAAACGGGCATCGAAATCGTCTCCGACGAGAGTAGCCGCCAGCACCGATACCGTTTCGCCGGCACTCGTCAGATGCGCGTTCACGGCATCGCGCACCGTGTCCGCGGGCCAGTCCCGAATGAGATCGAGATGCGCCACCTGTCCCAGCGCATGGACGCCGGCATCGGTGCGGCCGGCGCCGCGCAGCGACACTTCCTCGCCGCAGAACGCAGCGACCGCCTGCTCCAGCGCGGCCTGCACCGTGTGCTGGCCGTTCTGCCGCTGCCAACCGGCATAAGGGCTGCCGTCATATTCTATGTCGAGGCGATAGCGCGGCACGCTTCACCCGCCGTTCAGGCTGCCAGTTCGGTCGAAAAGGCGGACGGATAGACGAGACGGCCCGTTTCCGGTGCCTGACCCCAGGCGAGAGCCTGCAAGGCGTCACATTGATATTCGCTCTCGAAACCGGCGGCCCGCGCGTGGGTGTAGCCGAAGCGGCCATAATAGGCCGGATCGCCAAGCACGACGGAAAGCGTCTCGTTCGCCGCTTTCAGCCTGACATGTCCCTCGCGGATCAGCGCGCCACCAATGCCTGAGCGATGGAAGGAAGGCTCTACCGCGAGCGGCGCCAGCGCAACCGCCACGAATTCCTTCCCGCCATCCTCCACGAAGAGGCGCGAGAAAAGGATATGACCGATGATCTGGCCCTCGTCTTCGGCGACAAGCTCGACGACCGCGTCGCCGGCAGCGACTAGCGCATCCACCAGCCTCGCTTCGCCCGCCTGACCGAAGGCGCGCTCCTCGACCTTGCGGATCGCGTCCCGGTCGCGCGGCGTGGCCGCGCGGATCGACAGCATGCTCATGAGATCACCATTCCCTTTTCCAGTTTCGCACCACGGAGGAAATCGGCCGCTCGAAGCGCCTTGCCGCCGGCCCGCTGAAGTTCCTCAAGGCGCACCGCGCCCTCGCCGCAGGCAATCGTCAGCGAATCGTCCAGTACAGCACCCGGCGATCCGTTGCCCTCACCGAGGGTCGAGCGCAACAGTTTCACGCGCTCCGCCCTGCCGCCGATGGACATCTCGCACCAGGCGCCGGGAAAGGTCGAGAGGCCGCGTATGTGGTTGTGCACCTGCCATCCCGGCCGCGTCCAGTCGACCCGTGTTTCGCCCTTCTCGATCTTCTTCGCATAGGTGACGCCCTCTGCTCGCTGCGGTGAAAGCGGCAGGCTTCCCTCTTCGAGCGCCAGCAGTGCGCGCACCATAAGCCCCGCGCCGACCTCCATCAGCTCGTCATGCAGTTCGCCGGCCGTCATGTCGGGATGGATCGTGACTTTTTCCGTCAGCGCCACAGGACCCGTGTCGAGACACTCATCCATCTTCATCACCATCATGCCGGTCTCCGCATCGCCGGCCATGATGGCACGCTGGATGGGCGCGGCGCCGCGCCAACGCGGCAGGAGCGAGGCATGGCCGTTGAAGGCGCCAAGCTGCGTACCCTCCAGAACGGGCTTCGGCAGCAGCAAGCCATAAGCGACGACCACCGCCGCATCGGCGCCAAGTGCGCGGAAGGCCTCCTGCTCCACTTCATTCCTGAGCGACAGGGGCGTGCGCACCTCCACCCCGAGTTCCCGCGCCGCGCGCTCTACCGGCGAAGGAACAGGCTCCAGTCCACGCCGACCGCCGGGGCGCGGCGGCTGCGTATAGACAGCGGCGATCTCATGCCCTGCGCCAGCGATGGCGCGGAGCGTCGGCACCGCGAAATCCGGCGTGCCCATGAAGACGATGCGAAGCGACATATGCCCGTCCGGGTGATTACAAAAGCGCGAGCGAACAGCTTCCCGGCCGCTCAATCGGCCTTTTCAAACGGGTTTACCAGCTTCAGGTCAAGCCCGTCGAAGTCGCGAACGTTGCGCGTGGCAAGCATCGCGCCATGGATAAGGCAGATTGCGGCGATCATGGCATCGCCGATGCTAAGCGGCCTTCCCTTGCTCTCTCTCACGGCACGCAGCCGCCCGGCCAATTCACTCGCTGCACCATCCAGCGGCAGGATCCGACCGACATATTCACCACGCAGTTTAGCCAAGGACACAACATAACGTTCCGATCCGGATTTCAGACGATACTTTTCCGCTCCGTAGGCCTTTTCCATCATCACCGGGCCGCACAGATAGGTGTTGTCGACCCCGGTGGAGGCAAACCAGTGATGGACGAATATGTCCGGTCTCGGCTTCTCCAGTTCCGACACAATGTTCGTGTCGAGGACGATCATTCCTGATCGTCGTCATGGCCGAAATCGACCGGACGCCCGAAGTCTCGCTTACGCTCCGCCTCGACCTCCTCCATGATCTTCGTGTACTCTTCCGCTTCCTTATCGTTGCCGTCGTAAAGGATAGGGCGCAGGACGTCCCATGCCGAAACAAACGGTTTGGTGTGCGCTTCGTGTTCCGCGTCAACAGATTTCCGCAAGAGATCGATAGATTTTGCCGAAAGGCTCTGCCCGTCCCGCTTGGCGAATTCTTCGATCTCGCGTTTAAGCCCTTCGGGAATTCCCCGGATCAGCATATCGCCCATATGCGCCTCCTTCGCTTGATATCACTGATATCATAAGCATAAGGGGGCCGGCGTTCAAGCAGTCGCCAGTCAGCCCACCATCCGCGCCAGCGGCTTGTCGCGAGCCATCTTCCTGAACTTGCGCACCACCATGTCGCGTTTCAGGCGCGAGATGTGGTCGATAAAGAGCACGCCGTTCAGATGGTCGATCTCGTGCTGCAGGCAGACCGCGAGCAGGCCTTCCGCCTTGGTCTCCTGCTGTTTCCCTTCGAGATCGATGTAACGTACGGTTACTTCTTTCGGCCGCTCGACCTCGGCATAGTAATCGGGGATCGAGAGACAGCCCTCCTCGTAGACAGAACCTTCGCCGGCGCGCGAGACGATCTCGGGATTGATGAAAACCTGCGGCGCCTTCGGCTCGTCTTCCTTGGCAAGGTCGATGACGAGCATGCGGCGCGGCTCGCCTACCTGGATCGCGGCCAGGCCGATGCCCGGTGCATCGTACATGGTCTCGAAGAGGTCGGCCGCAAATTTGCGCACGCCTTCGTCGACATGCTCGACCGGCTTGGAAAGCTGGCGCAGCACGGGGTCGGGAAGGAGGATGATGGGCCGGATAGACATGAGGCTCAGGTAATCGGTCGACGGTCGGGCGTCAACGGCCCCGGGTGACGCTCACAAATTGTTCTTGTTTTGATCTGTCACGCGAGCGCGAATCGCCTATGATGCGACGATGAACGATCTTCCGTCTCTCCTTGCCCAGCCGGCGATACGGCTCGGTGCCACTACGATCAGCGTCGGCGAAATGCTGACGTCGATGGCGATGCTGCTTTTCGTCCTCCTCGTGGCGCTGGTCGCCGTTCTGTGGCGTTCGGCAAAGGCGCGGGCCGGAGCCGCGGCGGAAGCGGCCGATCATGCCCGCGACGTCGAGGCGCGCATGGAAGGCATCCTCAAGGCTCAATCGGAGATGCAGGGCCGGCTCGGCGCGGTAGCCGAAGTCTTCGGCGCACGACAGGCGGAACTCACCAAGACGATCGGCGAGCGGCTCGACGGCATGACCACACGGCTCGGTCAGTCGATGACGGAACAGACGAAATCGACACATGAGAATCTGGCGAAGCTTCAGGAACGGCTGGCGGTCATCGACACGGCGCAGACGAACATCCAGTCGCTCGCCGGCCAAGTCGTCCAGTTGCAGGCGATCCTTTCCAACAAGCAGACGCGCGGCGCCTTCGGCCAGAGCCGCATGGAGGCAATCGTCGCCGACGGCCTGCCAAAGGGCGCTTACGAATTCCAGGCGACGCTGTCGAACGGCAGCCGGCCAGACTGTCTCGTCAGGATGCCGAACGAAGCGCCCTCGCTCGTCATCGACGCGAAATTCCCGCTGGAAGCCTGGAACGCCATCCGCGCCGCTGCGGACGGCGAAGGCGGGGCCGAGGCCCAGCGTGCCGCGTCGCAGGCCTTCCGCCGTGACGTGGAAGTCCATATCCGCGACATCGCCGAGAAATACTTCATCACCGGCGAGACGCAGGACACGGCCTTCATGTTCGTGCCCTCCGAATCGGTCTTCGCCGAAATCCACGAGAATTTCGAGGGGCTGGTGCAGCGCGCGCACCGCGCCCGCGTGGTCATCGTCTCCCCGTCCCTCCTCATGCTGTCGATCCAGGTCATCCAGTCTGTGCTGAAGGATGCCAGCATGCGCGAGCAGGCTCATCTGATCCAGGGCGAGGTGATCCGCATGATGGAGGACGTCAACCGGCTGGACGAGCGGGTGCGCAAGCTGCAGGGGCATTTCGCGCTGACGCAGAAGGACATCGAGCAGATCCTCACTTCGACCGACAAGGTGACGAAGCGCGGTCAGAGGATCGAGGCGCTGGAATTCGGCGCCGAAGCGCCTCATCCGGAGACGATTGAAAGCGGCAACGGCCGCGCTGCAAGCACGGCCGCTTCGAAGACAGGTCAGCTAAGGCTGAGGGTCGTGGATGATGAGAGCTGACGCCCCGCCCCCATCATCGAAAAGCACCCGCCTCAGTAGCAGGGGTGCGCGCGGCCGTAATCGTCGATCCAGACGCGGGCATCCCAGTCGACCCGGCGGAAATTCGAGCAGGACGGCAGGTCGCGGCGCGGCCTGTAGACCCGGCGATACTCGACCGGATAGTCGTCTTCGTAAATGACGGTCGGTCCGGGCTGCGCGATGGCCGAACCGGCGATCGCGCCGAGCGCAAGGCCGCCGATCACACCGGCCGCGACGGCGCCGCCACGATCATGGTGGTGCCAATGATCTGCCAGAGCCGGAGCCGTGGCAATCATGCTGGTGCCGGCAATGGTCAGCGCTGCCAAGGTCACCAGACCGGCTCCGCGCAACTTGCCGGAAAAACGCGACTTTTCAGAAGCCTGCGACGGGGTCGCATTCCTTATCATTGAAACCGACATCATCTTTCTCCTGAGCTTTGTTCGGCGTGGCCGTCCTTTGCGGGCGCCGCGCTCATCCGCTGTCCCTTGTCGGGCACAGCAATCCTCTTGAAAAGCGGCTAAAAGGCGGATGGTTGCGGCATGGCGAAAATTTAATATTCACAGTTGGTTAACGAAGGATGCCGTGGATTTGATCGGCTCCGCTTCGGGCGCGCACGACATGGAAGTCAATCGCGAGGAAGTGAATTTTTCGCGAGGCAGGCGAGCGGGTGATTGAGACCGAATTGTGTGGCCGGTGATCGACCCCTTACCTACGGTTGGAGACGGCAGGAATTCGCTGCCGGGAACATCCAACGGGAGAACGCCTCATGAAAATCGCGATCCTTACCGCCCTTGCATCGCTTGTCTTGATCGGCATCGCTGCGGCCGGCGAGATGCAGGGCACCATCAAGTCAGTGGATATGGACAAGCATATGATAACGCTCGACGACGGCATGTCGGTGATGACCAACAAGGACGTCAAGCTCGACAGCGTCATGAAAGGCGATCACGTGAAGATTATGACGGACGCCAAGAAGATGGGCACGATGGTCGAAAAGACGAAATGAGCCTTCCGCAAACCACTAACGATGCTACCGGTTGCCCGATAGCATCGTCAGCTTCTTACGAGATTTCGGCGCGACGGCGCGCCTGACGGAACCGGCCAGGTCAAAAAAGCGTCAGCGTCCTCGCCGGACACGTGCCTTACGCGCAGCGTAGCGCGCATCCCGGGCGGCCTTGCGCTCGGCTTCCTCGATAAGTTGACGCGCGATGCGCTCGCGCTCCTCGGCCTCGCGGACTTCCGCCTCGGCCTTGAGACGGGCTTCCTCGGCAAGGCGCGCCTCCCTTTCGACGGCCTCGCGCACGGCGCGGTCGGCAGCCTCGCGGGCGAGGCTTTCCTGACGTTCCTTTTCCTTCTGGCGTTCACGCTCTTCGCGCGCCTTCAGGATGGCTTCGCGCTCAGCCTTCCTGGCGACTACGGCCGGATCATCCGGTCCGGGCCTTGCCTTGAATTTTTCGAGAAGTGCCTTCTTTGCCTCGGCCTGCGTCTTCAGTCTTTCCGTAAATTCCTTTTCCCTGAACAAGTCCGAACAGCTCCATTACATTCCAGTCAATGGCGGCTAGATGCGTCCCCCAACCGCCAAGTTCAAGTGAAAAAATGCGCTGGCTGGTATCGAATTCCTGCAAACGTTACACAAGCGCAACGGCGCATACGAAAAGAGGAATCGTTCCATGAACACAACTACGGCCGCGCGCATCTATCTCGCCAGGCATCCGGAAGGGATGCCCACCGACGAAGACCTGAAACGCGAATCGGTGCCGATGCCGAAGCCCGGAGCAGGCGAAATGCTGCTCAGGACGATCTATCTCTCGCTCGACCCCTATATGCGCGGGCGCATGAGCCCGGCCAAATCCTATGCGAAGGGCGTCGCCCCGGGCGACACGATGGTCGGCGCGACCGTTTCGGAAGTGTTGGAAAGCAACCTGGCCGCCTTTGCGCCGGGCGATATCGTCCTCTCCTACGATGGTTGGCAGACGCACGCCGTCTCCAACGGCAAGGGTGTCGTCAAGCTCGACCCGAAAGCCGCGCCGATCACCACCGCGCTCGGCGTGCTTGGCATGCCGGGCTTCACCGCCTATGCCGGACTTCTCCTGCACGGCCGGCCGAAAGAGGGCGAGACGGTCGTCGTCTCGGCCGCCTCCGGCGCGGTCGGCCAGATCGTGGGGCAGATCGCCAGGATCAAGGGATGCCGTGCGGTCGGCATCGCCGGCGCCGACGACAAATGCCGCATGATCCTCGAAGAATTCGGTTTCGATGCCGCCGTCAACTACAAGGACAAGGACTTCCGCGACCGTCTGGCGGAAGCCTGTCCGAAGGGCATCGACGTTTATTTCGAGAATGTCGGCGGCGATGTCTTCCGCGCGGCGCTGCCGCTTCTCAACGATTTCGCCCGCATCCCCGTCTGCGGCCGCATCGCACATTACAACGACACCGGCCTCCCGGAAGGCCCGGACCGTCTGGCGCAATTCATGGGGCTCGTGCTGATGAAGCGGCTCTCGGTGCGCGGCTTCATCCAGTTCGACCATCTCGACATGATGCCGGATTTCCGCCGCGACATGGCAGCGTGGATCCACGAAGGCAAGGTGCGTTACCGCGAGGACATCGTCGAGGGCCTCGAGAATACGGTAGAGGCCTTCCGGGGCCTTCTGACCGGGAGGAACCGTGGCAAGCTCATCGTGCAGGTCAGCGACGACCCGACCTGATAGACCCATATGCAACATCGCCCGGCGGTGCGACAAAACTGCATAGCTGATCTTCCGACATACCCCTTGGCGAATCATCGGAGGGTGCCTATCTACGCGCCGTTGGCCGCCTTCCTCCTCCCTGGCGGCCAGCCAAGAATGCGGTGCTCCTCCTCCCGCGCCGCATTTCGGATCGGGCCTGCCGGACCTCCTCCCCCGGCGGGCCCTTTTTGTTTCAGGATCGCTATTCCTTCACCGCGCCTGTCATCGAGGACACGTAATAATCCACGAAGAAGGAATAGAGGATCACCACCGGCAGCGAGCCGAACAGGGCGCCTGCCATCAACGCGCCCCACTCGTAGATGTCGCTGCGCACAAGTTCCGTCAGCACGCCGACCGGCACGGTCTTGTTTTCCGAGGACTGGATGAAGGTCAGCGCATAGATGAATTCGTTCCAGGACAGCGTGAAGGCGAAGATGCCGGCGGAAATCAGGCCAGGCACCGACAAGGGCAGGATGATCTTCAGCAGGATCTGCCAGCGGCTGGCGCCGTCGATCAGCGCGCATTCCTCCAGTTCATAGGGAATGGAGCGGAAATAGCCCATCAGGAGCCAGGTGCAGAAAGGCACGAGGAAGGTCGGATAGGTGAGGATCAGCGCCCATTTCGAATCGTAGAGGCCGAGCTTGAAGACCATCAACGCGAGCGGGATGAAAAGGATCGACGGCGGAACGAGATAGGCGAGGAATATGCCGAGCCCGACATAGCGCGAGCCTGAAAAGCGCAGCCGCTCGATCGCATAGGCCGCCAGCACCGACACCACGATGGAAATGACCGTCGCGGCAACGGCGATATACATCGTATTCCACAGCCACGCCGGATAGGACGTCTCGAAAAGCAGGTAGCGGATATGTTCGAGCGTCGGCTTTACCACCCAGAGCGGGCTGAAATGCTTGTAGTCGGTCAATTCGTCGTTCGGCTTTATGGCGGTTATCGTCATCCAGTAGAACGGAAACAGAAGTACGAAGACGAAGACCGCGAGCGGCAGATAGACGAAGACCAGCCGCCTCGGCAGGCTCGTCAGATAGCCCATTCCGCCTTCGTCGCCGCGGAGGGAAGTGGTCGCGGTATCCGCCATCAGTCGCGCCCTCCCTGCTGCCAGCGCCTCCGCTGCATGCCGTAATAGCTGAACAGGATCGCCGCCAGCAGGAACGGGATCATGGCGACCGCGATGGCCGCGCCCTCGCCCAGGTGGCCGCCCGGTATGGCACGCTGGAAGGACAGGGTCGCCATCAGATGCGTGGCGTTGACCGGTCCGCCGCGCGTCAAAACGTAGATCAGCTGGAAATCGGTGAAGGTGAAAAGCACCGAAAACGTCATGACCACCGCGATGATCGGGGTGAGCATCGGCAGCGTGACGTGCCAGAAGCGCTGCCATCCGGTCGCGCCGTCGAGCGTCGCCGCCTCGTAGAGCGAGGGCGAGATGGTCTGCAATCCGGCGAGAAGAGTGATCGCCACGAACGGTATGCCACGCCAGATATTGGCCGCGATGACCGATGCGCGCGCAAGCGTCGTGTCGCCGAGGAAATTGATCGGATGCTCGATCAGGCCGAGCTTTATCAGCGCCCAGGAGATGACCGAGAACTGGGCGTCGTAGATCCACCAGAAGGCGATGGCCGAAAGCACCGTCGGCACGACCCAGGGCAGGAGCACCACGGCACGGAAGAACGATTTGAAGGGCAGCCTCTCGTTGAGGATCAGCGCCAGCCACAGGCCAAGCGCGAATTTCACCACCGAGGCGACGACGGTGTAGAGGATGGTGTTGAAGACCGAAAGCCAGAAGACGCTGTCGTTCCAGAGGCTTTCATAATTTTCCAGACCGATGAAGATGCCTGGCCGGCCGATCTGCGTATCCGTAAAGGCAAGCCATATGCCGAGACCCAGCGGATAGGTCAGGAAGACGAGCAGGATCACCGCCGCCGGGAAGAGGAAAATCATTCCCAGCAGCAGGCGGTTGTCCTGCAGGCGTGCGATCCATCCGCGCGAATCCCGTTCGCTTGCCGGCAGCGTCATCGGTGCGGCTTCGTTCATACCGTCCTTCCCAATTGGGCCTTCCCGGTTGGCCTTCGCCCTTCATCGTCGATGGCCGGGCGCGGTCACGCTGGCGGCCGTGCAGTCACGGCCGCCTCGACTTCTTCTGACAATCCTTGCGGAATGCCGATTCAGGTCCGCCTCAGGCCTCGTAGTAGCGCTTGGCGCGCTTCTCCGCGCGTGCCGCCGCATCCTCGGCGGAGTGCTGGCCCGTGCAGGCCTCGGCGAACATGTCGACCAGGACGTAATCCGCCATCACCGCGGCGGAAGCCGGGCCAAGCTTGCCCGCGTAGCCGTTGGTGCGCAGTGTCTCCGATGCCTTCGCATAGGGAGCGAAGGCGGGATCGGCCGTCCAGATCGGATTGTCGGCGTAGGCCTTCAGCGTCTGGCAGCAATAGGCGCTGGACGATTTGATCCACTCGTCCATCTGCGGCTTCTCGAACATGAACTGCAGATAGGCCTTCGCGGCGTTCGGATATTTCGAATATTTGAAGAGGACCGCGCTGGTCACCTGATGCAGCTCGATATCCTTGCCGCTCTTGCCGACGGGCAGGTTGGTCGTACCGATATCCGCCGCCATTTCGGCGAGCTTCGGGTCGTTCTTCGCCGCGTAATAGGCGGAAACGCCGTTGGCAATGACAGACACCTGACCGGCGAGAAAGGCGCGGTTGTTGTTGACGTCGAGCCAGCTTTCCGTGCCGGGGATGAAGGTCTTGTAGAGTTCCATCGAATATTTGATCGCCTCGATCGTCTCGGGGCTGTTGATGGTGACCTTGTTGTTTTCGTCGACCATCTTGGCCCCATGGCTCCAAAGCAGCCAGTGGGCATAGTTGTTGCCGTCGCCCACACCGTGGCCCTGGGTGAAACCGGCGGGCGTAAGACCCTTCTCCTTCAGCGTCTGGCACAGCTTCAGGAAGCCGTCCGTATCCTTCGGGAACTCGCTGAACCCAGCCTTTTCGACGATGCTCTTGCGATAGACGATGGCGTTGCCGATCGTGGCGATCGGCAGGCCGACGAACTTGCCCTCATTGGTGGCATAGGACTTCGGCCCATCATACCAGCCGCCATACTTGCCGCCGAGATAGTCGGCGAGATCGGTGAGATCGACCAGCTTGTCGGGATATTGCTGCGGATCGTCGAACCAGACCCACATGATGTCCGGCCCGGAACCGACATTGGCCGCGACGGCTGCCTTCGGGCGGATATCCTCCCAGCTTTCCTTGTCGATGCGGACCTCGACGCCCGTGGCCTCGGTGAATTTCTTCGTGTTAGCGAGCCATGCCGTCTCGTCTCCGGAGACGAACGGCGACCAGCGGGTGACGCGGAGCGAAGCGCCTTCTTCCGGTTTGTATTTCAGTTCCACCTTATCCTGGGCGCGCGCCTTGCCCGCCCCGATCAGCGGCAGTCCGGCCGCGCCGACCGCTAGGCCGGCGCCGGTGCGCAACAGATCGCGTCTTGAAATCATGTCATCTTCCTCCGCTTTTAGCTCGTTTCTTCGAGGGTTGAGTGCTTTCCCGCGCGCCGCTGCTCAACCGCTTCCCGGTCTCGGCGTCGAACAGGTGGACCTGATCGCGCTCGGGCGCGAGCCGTATCGTCTCCCCCGGCACGAAACGGTGGCGCTCGCGGAAAACCGCCGTGATCTGCTGATCGCCGACCTTTGCGAAAACCTGGATTTCGGCGCCCGTCGGCTCGATCACGGTGACTTCGGCGGGAGCGCCGTCGTCGGCAAGGCCGATATGTTCGGGTCGGATGCCGTAGACAGCGGCACGACCGGCGGCACCTTCCGGCGCCGACGCAAGCGGCAGCACAGCGCCGCCCTCGGCAATAAAGCTGGCGGAACCGTCGTCGGCAACACGGCCCTTGAGGAAATTCATCGACGGCGAGCCGATGAAACCGGCGACGAAGATGTTCTCGGGATTGTCGTAGAGCTCGAGAGGTGAACCCATCTGCTCGACGATGCCGTCATGCATGACCACGATCTTGTCAGCCATTGTCATCGCCTCGACCTGGTCGTGGGTGACGTAGACGGTCGTGGTCTTCAGGCGCTGATGCAGTTCCTTGATCTCGGTGCGCATGGCAACGCGCAGCTTAGCGTCGAGGTTGGAGAGCGGCTCGTCGAACAGGAACACCTGCGGGTTGCGGACGATGGCGCGGCCCATGGCAACGCGCTGGCGCTGGCCGCCGGAAAGCTGGCGCGGATAGCGTTCGAGCAGCGGCAAGAGGCCGAGGATCTCCGCCGCACGGCGTACGCTCGCCTCGATCTCGGATTTCGGGGCGCCGCGCAGCTTCAGCGAAAAGGCCATGTTCTGCGACACGGTCATGTGCGGATAGAGCGCGTAGTTCTGGAACACCATGGCGATGTCACGCTCTTTCGGCGGCAGATTGTTCACAACCCGCTCGCCGATGGCGATATGGCCGCCGGTGATCTGCTCGAGTCCCGCGATCATACGCAGCAATGTCGATTTGCCGCAGCCGGACGGGCCGACAAGCACGACGAACTCGCCATCCGCAATGTCGATCGAGACGCCATGGATTACCTCGGTCGACCCGTAGGCTTTGCGAACGTCACGAATGGCTACGTTTGCCATGCAGGCAACCTCCTCCCATCTCATTTGTTGGGCGAAGGCGACGCCGGCCGGACCGGTCCCCTCATGCGTACGCCCTCGAAGCGGGCGGATGATTGCACGGCTTGCCGGATATGCCAAGACGGTAGCGCTGCCATATCGGGGCAGGAGCGAGGCAACCGCCAGCGCAACGCCGGGATCAGTGGAGTTCCGTGACTAAAGTCTTATCCGGGAAGCAGGTTGCAGGGCGGCCATTCTTCGCCTGCCATTCGCCGATCGACCGCCGCGTCTTGAAACCGGGGAAGCCGTCGACGCCGCCGACATCGTAGCCCTTCTTCTGCAATGCTCGCTGCAATCCTGCGACGTCGGAGCGGTAAAGACCGCCGACCTTGCCCCAGGGGGCCGAAAAATCTTTCGCGGCGCCCTGCATCCGGTCGGCGGCGTGCCCAATGAAGAGCGCGTAGAGGTCGCTGTTGTTGTATTCCTTCAGCACGTAGAAATTCGGCGTGACGATGAAGGCAGGGCCGAAGCGGCCAGCCGGCATCATCAGGAAGCCGACAGCCTTGCGCTCCGCAGCCGGGAGTGGCTTGCCGCCGACACGCTCGATGCCCATCGATGCCCATTCGGCGACGGCGCGGCCACGATCCGGCCCTTCGAGCGCGCAGGAGACGGAGGCCGGCACCGTCACCTCATAGCCCCAATCGCGCCCCCTCACCCAGCCATATTGCTGGAGATAATGCGCGATCGAGGCGAGCGTGTCGGGCACCGATTTCCAGATGTCGCGCTTGCCATCGCCGTCGAAATCGACGGCGTGCTCGAGATAGGAAGAAGGCAGGAATTGCGGCTGGCCGAGCGCGCCCGCCCACGAACTCTTCATCTCACCGACGCCGATATAGCCTTTCTGCACGATCTCCAGCGCCGCCAGCACTTCCTTGCGGAAAAGATCCTTGCGGCGTGCCATGAAGGCTTTCGTGCCGAGTACCTCGAAGGCGTCGTAGGGGATCTTCACCGCACCGAAATGCGTCTCCCTCCCCCAGATGGCGAGGATGATCGGACCAGGTACGCCATAGCGCTTTTCGACGGCGGCAAGCGTCTTTGCATAGCGATCAAGCCGGTCACGACCGCCGGCAACGACAGGCCCGATCGCGCCTTCGGCGAAATAGGCGCCGGGCGAGCCGAATTCGGCCTGATGCTGGACCTTCGGCACCGTCGGCTTCTCGCCCGGCGGGATCAAGTCCGGCAGCTTCCAGTTGAGCGACACGCCCTTGAAGGCAGCCGCGAAGGTCGCCTGCGAAACGCTGAGTTTTTGCGCATCGGGCCAGAGATCGTCGGCCAGCCAGGCGCGGAACTGCTTTTCGACGGCGGCGTGATCGGCGGCAAAAGCTTGCGAGACCATCGCACAAAAGATTGCAGCGGCCATAAGAAGGGGGCGCATCAGAACGCCGTCCGCGATTTCAGCGCGGCGGCCAGCGTGCCCTCATCGAGATAGTCGAGCTCGCCGCCGACGGGGACGCCGTGCGCCAGCCGCGTCACCTTCACGTCGATGCCGGAAAGCTGGTCGGTGATGTAATGCGCCGTCGTCTGGCCCTCTACGGTGGCGTTGACGGCGAGGATCACCTCGTTCACCCCGCCGGCGGCGACGCGGCTCACCAGCGATTTCAGGTTCAGATCATCCGGCCCGATGCCGTCGAGCGGAGAGAGCGTACCGCCGAGCACATGGAAGCGGGCGTTCATGGCGCCGGCGCGCTCCAGCGCCCACAGATCGGCGACATCCTCGACCACGATCAGCGTCGCGTCGTCGCGGCGCGGATCGGTGCAGACATTGCAGGGATCGGCCGTGTCGACATTGCCGCAGATCGAACAGACGCGGACCTTGTCCACCGCCTCGGCCATGGCGGCGGCGAGCGGACCCAGCAACTGCTCCTTCTTCTTGATAAGATGCAGCGCCGCGCGCCGCGCCGAACGCGGCCCAAGCCCCGGCACCTTGGCGAGGAGTTGGATCAGGCGTTCGATCTCGGGGCCGGCGATTCGCTTGGCGGACATGGCGGCTTATAGAGCGATTGGTGAATAGCGAGTAGGGAAGAATTCGGCGTGAGTTCGCGCCTGCCCAATCCCTGCCCGCTCCCTTCAGAACGGCAATTTCATCCCTGGCGGGATCGGCAGGCCGGCCGTCATCTCGCGGGTCTTCTGTTGCAATACGGCCTCGACCTTGGCCTTGGCGTCGTTGTGGGCGGCGAGGATCAGATCCTCGAGAATCTCGACCTCGTCTTCCTTGAAGAGAGAGGGGTCGATCTTCAGCGCCCGCATCTCCATTTTGCCCGACAGCGTGACGGAGACCATGCCGCCGCCGGCCTGCCCGGTCGCCTCGATCGAGGCGACTTCCTGCTGCATGGCCTCGAACTTGGCCTGCATTTCCTTCGCCTTGCCCATCAGGCCCATCAGATCCTTCATGGCCATCTCCGTTCGTCAGTCCTCTTCGCCGTCTTCAATATCGTCCGGCGCGGCATCGGCCGGAAGGTCGCCGGCATCGGCGACAGCCTTGGCGTCCGGCAGCCGCACGTTGACGATCCTCGCGCCGGGAAAGCGGGCGAGGATCGCCGCGACATTCGGGTCGGCGCGTGCGTCCATGAGGGCGCTTTCGCGGCGCGAGGCTTCCTGTTCGGCGAGCGTCGGCCCGCCCTCTTCGCGCGAAACGGTGACCAGCCAGTTGCGGCCGGTCCACCGGCGCAGCCGCGCGTTCAGGTCGCCGGCAAGCGTCTTCGGCGCGTCGGCGGTAAGCGAGATGTCGAGCCGGCCGGGATCGAGCCGCACCAGCCGCACGCAGCGTTTCACCAGCACCTTGAAGGCCATGTCGCGCTCGGCGTCGGCCAGGGCCGCGATATCGGCGAGCGACTGGACACGGACGGAAGGCGCAGCCTCCTGTTCGATTGCCTGTTGCGGGACGGTCGGCTCTGGCGCGACCGCCTGCGGCTCGGCGTCGGCCTGCCGCTCCACCAGCCGCATCGTCTGCCCGCCGCCGCTTGTCGGCATGCGCGAAGAGGCGACTGCATTGGGCACGGCACCCACCGGCGCAGCCATCGGCCCGCCTGGCGACGGCTGAGGCGCCGGAGAACGGGGCGCGCCATTTCCACCGGAAGGCGGTGCGCCAGCACCCTGTTCCAACGATTTCAACGCCTCATCGAGCGTCGGCAGCGTCGCGGCGTGCGCGATGCGGATCAGCACCATCTCGGCCGCGCTTGCCGGCCGCGCCGCGCCCTCCGTCTCGCCGATGCCCTTGAGAAGCATCTGCCAGGCACGCGACAGCACCCTGACCGACAGCTTTTCGGCAAAGGCGGCTCCGCGCGTCCGCTCGTCCTCCGTCAGCGAGGCATCGCGGGCGGCTTCCGGCACGAAGCGCAGCCGGGTCACCAGATGCGTGAATTCGGCAAGGTCGGTCAGCACGACCGCCGGATCGGCGCCGGCATCGTATTGCGCGCGGAATTCGTTCAACGCGCCCGCCACGTCGCCCTTCATCAGAAGCTCGAACAGGTCGACCACGCGCGCCCGGTCGGAGAGACCGAGCATGGCGCGCACCTCCTCGGCGGTGACGCCGCTCTCGCCATGGGCGATCGCCTGGTCGAGGATGGATAGCGCATCACGCACTGAACCTTCCGCAGCGCGCGCGACCATGGCGAGCGCCGAGGGCTCCACATCGACACCTTCCAGCCCCGCGATCTTCTCCAGATGCGTGGTCAGGACGCCGGCATCGACGCGACGCAGGTCGAAGCGCTGGCAGCGCGACAACACGGTGATCGGCACCTTGCGGATCTCGGTCGTAGCGAAGATGAACTTCACATGCGGCGGCGGCTCTTCCAGCGTCTTCAACAGGCCATTGAAGGCCTGAGTGGAGAGCATGTGCACTTCGTCGATGATATAGACCTTGTAGCGCGCCGAGACCGGCGCGTAGCGCACCTGCTCGATGATCTCGCGGATATCGTCGATGCCGGTGTGGGAGGCGGCATCCATCTCGATCACGTCGACATGGCGGCCTTCCATGATCGCCTGGCAGTGCTCGCCCAATTCAGGGAAGGCGATCGACGGCTCGTTCACGGTCGCGGTCTTGTAGTTGAGCGCTCGGGCCAGGATGCGCGCGGTGGTCGTCTTGCCGACGCCACGCACGCCGGTCAGCATCCATGCCTGCGCGATCCGCCCCGTCCTGAAGGCGTTGGTCAGCGTGCGCACCATCGGCTCCTGGCCGATCAGGTCGGAAAAGTCGCGCGGACGGTATTTTCGCGCCAGCACGCGGTAAGGGCCGGCTTTCGCCTCGCTCCGGGCGCTTTCAACCGGTGCGCTCTTTCCCGGCGCTTCCTTCTCGTCGGACGCCGTCTGTCCGGCCTCGCTCATAAGCGCGTTTCGCTCCCGAATGGCTGATGTCGGCCCGACGCGGGGTCGGAACACCTTCACTGTCGCCCGCCGCGCGGGCCGGCGTCAATGCCGTCAGGCGAAATTGAAAGCGGCCCGGCGAAACCGAAGAAGGTGGGAGGCTGGCACGGTGACCCGTGCCGTGGCTCGTTAGGGCTGCTTCCTTCCGGACCTGACCCGGTTGGCGAGTGGCTCGTCCACCACCAACCTCCCGCAGTTCATATCGGGGAAAGAGATCGGAAATGCAAGAGGCGGGGTGCGGTCGAGGATGAAGCATGTGCGATGACAGATATGGATAGTCCCCTTTCGCCAAAGACAGCGTAAAATGCTCAATGAACCGCTTGCAGGCCGAACGCGCGCATTCTAGCCTTCATCGAAAGATGGGAAACGCTGATGCTGGGGGTCAAGACGGCCGGTTTCGAACTCGACCGAAGGCTCGAAGCCGATACAAGGCACGTGATGTGGCTGGGGTTGTGCGAACTCCGCCTCATGGACGATCGCCGCTGGCCGTGGCTGGTGCTGGTGCCGCAGCGGCGCGGCGCGGTGGAAGTGCACGACATGACGCCGCTCGACCAGACGCTGCTCACCTTCGAGGCCAACATGGTCGCCGAAGCGCTGAAGGAAGTGACGGGCTGCACCAAGATCAACACCGGCGCGCTCGGCAATATCGTGCGCCAACTCCACGTGCACGTCATTGCCCGCTTCGAAGGCGACGCCAATTGGCCGGGCCCGGTCTGGGGCCATGGCGAGCGCGAGCCCTATCGGCGCGAGGATGCCCACCAATTCGCCGACCGCGTCGCCACGGCGCTTTCCCCCCATCGATAGACCATCCCGACTGGATCCGCCCATGCCGTTCCGCCTCTTCGACGCGCCATTGCGCGAAGCCAGCCAGTTCGTCGGCTTCGCCGGCAACGATCTCGACCGGCAATCGGAAAACCGTGACGAGGAAAGCCTCGCCAAAGCGCTGGCGCATCCGGCGGCACGGCTGATGCTGGTCAATGGCGGCCGCGCTTACCTGAAGCTGAAGGACGGCCGGTTCGACCCGCATTTCACGCCGGCTGAAGGCGCAGCCCTCGGAGCGAAGCTCGACCATGCGGTGCTGCTCGGCTTCGACGCGACGGGACCGAGGATCGTGGTCCTCGCCGGCATCGAGCCGGACGATCTGCCGCCGACGATCAAGGCGATCGACTACCGCTCTGTCTATGTGCAGGGCCTGATTCCGTCTGCCGATCTCGGCGCGCTGGCGCAGGGCGCCTCGCTGCTTGCCTGGCATGCGAGCCACCGCTTCTGCTCGAAATGCGGGCATGAGAGCGAGATGCGCCATGGCGGCTACCGCCGCGTCTGCCCGAATTGCGGCACCGAGCATTTTCCGCGCACCGATCCGGTCGCGATCATGCTGACGGTGAGCGGCGAGAAATGCCTGCTCGGCCGCAGCCCACGTTTCGTGCCCGGGACGTATTCCTGCCTCGCCGGCTTCATCGAACCCGGCGAAACCATCGAGAACGCCGTGCGGCGCGAGACACTGGAGGAGGCGGGGATAAGGCTTGGCCGCGTCACCTACCAGGCGAGCCAGCCCTGGCCGTTTCCCCATTCGCTGATGATCGGCTGCTATGGCGAAGCGCTGAACGAGGACATCCACCCCGATTTCAACGAGTTGGACGATTGCCGTTGGTTCGAGCGCTACGAAGTCCGCGCCATCATCGCCGGAAAACACGAAGCCGGCATCACCATCCCGCCGCCCGGCGCCATAGCCAGCCATCTGATCCGCATTTGGGCGGAGGGATAAAGGCGGAGCGCGTGGCTTTGGTGGAACAATTCCCTCCTTGCCACACAAAAATATCCTTGTGTGGCAAGGTGGGCATTTCAGTGGAGTTGAAAAGCCGTCAGGCCGAAGCGAAAACGGTGCTCGGCGAGTACCGGAGCGCAGACGAGCGCCGTTTGCGGCCCGGCGTCACGGCTTTTCTCAGTCGTCCTCGCTCTGCGTGGCGCGGAAGGAATGCGCGGCGTAGACGCCCAGGATGCGCACCTCGCGCGAGAAGAAGCCCAGTTCCTCCAGCGCCAGCGCCACGTTGGCGTCATCGGGATGGCCCTCGATGTCGGCGTAGAACTGGGTGGAGAAGAACTTGCCGCCGAGCTGGTAGCTTTCGAGCTTGGTCATGTTGACGCCGTTGGTGGCGAAGCCGCCCATGGCCTTATAGAGCGCGGCCGGCACGTTGCGGACGCGATAGACAAAGGTGGTCATCATCTTCTCGGCCGGGTCGGTCCGCACCGCCCAGTGCTTCTCCTTGGAGAGCACGACGAAACGGGTGACGTTGTTGTCGGTGTCCTCGACGTTCTCGGCGACGATATCGAGATGATAGAGTTCGGCGGCGAGGCTGGGCGCCAGCGCGGCGTTCGCCCGATTGCCCTCCTCGGAGACGAGGCGCGCCGCGCCCGCCGTGTCGCCCGCCACCATCGGCTTCCAGCGGTTCTTGCGTATAACCTTGCGACACTGGCCGAGCGCATGGATGTGGCTGTAGACGGATTTGATGTCCCCGAACTTCACGCCGGGCAGGACCATCAACTGGAAATGGATCGGCAGGAAGTATTCGGCGACGATATGAAGCCGCGACACCGGCAGGAGATGGTGGATGTCGGCGACGCGGCCGGCGATCGTGTTCTCGATCGGGATCATGGCGAGGTCCGCCTTGCCGCTCTCCACTGCCACGAAGGCGTCCTCGAAGGTCGGGCACGGCAGCGGCTCCATCGACGGATACATGTCGCGGCAGGCCGTATCGGAATTGGCGCCGGGCTCGCCCTGGAAGGCGATGAGGTTGGTCTTTTCGGGCATGGTTCAGAACCTTTGGGAGGAAGAAAGCATTTCGCGGGCGCGCTCGAGGTCGTCCGACGTGTCGACACCGAGCGGCACCGTCGCCACGATCGCGGCGTCGATGCGCATGCCCGCTTCCAGAGCGCGAAGCTGCTCCAGCCGCTCGCGCTTCTCCAGCGGCGAGGGCGACAGCGACACGAAGCGTTCGAGCGCCGCGCGGCGATAGGCGTAGAGCCCGATATGGTGATAGAGCGGCCCCTCGCCCCAGGGCGCGGTGGCACGGGTGAAATAGAGCGCCCTCAGCCTGTCGGGAGATACCGGCGAGCCGACGATCTTGACGACGTTGGGGTTGGTCTTTTCCTCCTCGCGCGCGATCTCGACGCCAAGCGTGGCGATATCGACTTGCGGATCGGCGAGCGGCGCGGCGGACGCGGCAATCGTCGCCGGCTCGATCGTCGGCAGGTCGCCCTGGACATTGATGACGGTTTCCATCTTGCCGGAGGGGTCGAGCGCGAGGAGCGCCTCGTGGATGCGGTCGGAGCCCGACTGGTGGTCGGCGCGCGTCATCACCGCCTCGAAGCCGTGCGCGATGACCGCCTCGGCGACCGCGGCCGTATCGGTGGCCACCACGACGCGGCCAAGCCCGCTTTCGGCGGCACGGCGGGCGACATGGACGATCATGGGCGCGCCGGCGATATCGGCCAGCGGTTTTCCGGGCAGCCTGGTCGATGCCATGCGGGCTGGAATGAGAATGAGGACGGACATGAAGGCGACAGAATTCCCCTGAAACGAGTGCCGGCAAAGTGGCAAAACGTCTCACTTGAAAGCGTCCTTATAGGTGTTGCAACGGGGAAGCAAAAGACCTAGTTTTCCGCGCGATTTGGACGGCTCCGGAGGGGAATCGGAACAGCCGGTGCAAAGCGGGCCGGCCTCTTTTCCGCACAAGCCGCGAAATATGGAGCCTTAGGGGCGTATGGACTCTTTCGAATATAACAAGATTATCGGCGCACTCCTTGGAACGGTCTTCGTCGTTTTCACGATTTCCCTCGTTTCGGATTCCCTGTTCTACTCCCCCAACCCGGAGAAGCCCGGTTTCGCCATCGAGGCGCAGGAGGCACCCGCTGCCGGCGGCGGAGCCGCGACGAAGGAAAACCCCGCCAAGGAGCCCATCGCGCCGCTGCTTGCCAAGGCCGATATCAATAAGGGCGCGACGATCTTCAAGCGCTGCGAGGCCTGCCACGACGCCACCAAGGGCGGCCCCAACAAGGTCGGCCCGAATCTCTGGGGCGTGGTCGAGCGGCCGATCGCCTCGCATCCGGGCTACAGCTACTCGGCCGGGATGAAGGATTTCTCGGACGGCGGCAAGAAACATTGGGATTATCAGCTCATCAGCGAATTCATCACCAAGCCGAAGGCCGAGGTGCCGGGCACGGCGATGGGCTTCGCCGGCCTGTCGAAGATCGACGAGCGCGCCGATGTGATCGCCTATCTGCGTACGCTGGCCGACACTCCGGAGCCGCTCCCCTCGCCTGACGCCGCCAAGCCGGCGGCTGCCGAGGGCGGCGCGGCTGCGAAGCCTGCGGAAGGCGCGAAGCCGGCAGAAGGTGCCAAACCCGCCGAGGGCGCCAAGCCGGCGGATAATGCGGCCAAGCCGGCGGAAGGCGCAAAACCTGCGGACAACGCAGCAAAGCCAGCCGATGAGGCCAAGCCTGCGGAAGGCGCTAAGCCCGCCGACAACAATGCGAAGCCGGCAGAAGGTGCCGAGAAGCCGGCGGAAGGCTCATCGACGCCGAAGCAGTAAAAGCGGCATTCAGTCGAAACATCAAAGCCGGGTCCAGCCCGGCTTTTTTGTACCAAACGTTGACGGGCGCCATGGAATATCGGTTCATCGGGGCGACTTGCTATTTCCGCGTTCCGGCCCAACTTTGACCAAGCCAAACGGCCAAAGGATATGCAATGAAGATCCCGCGACGTATATTTCTTGGAGGTTCGCTGGCGGCGTTGTTGCCGACCGGTACGATGCGGGTTCTGGCCGAGGGCGAAAAGGAAGGCTGGCGCTCGTCGTCATCGCTCGTGAGACCGTCGAAATACGGCGATGCCTTCGCACACTATGATTATGTCAATCCCGCCGCACCGAAAGGCGGCGAAACGCATTCCGTTTCCATCGGCACCTTCGACAGCTTCAACCCTTTCATCGTGCGCGGCACGCCTGGAGCCGGGCTCGGCTCCTTCGGTGGAGACCTCTATGACACGCTGATGAAGCAGGCGAATGACGAGCCCGGCGTGAGCCATGCGCTCATCGCCGAAGCGTTCAAGTTTCCGGAAGACTATTCGTCCGCCACCTACCGGCTGAACGCAAAGGCGCGCTGGCATGACGGCAAGCCGATCACCGCGGAAGACGTGGTCTGGTCGTTCAATTTCCTGAAGGCCAACAGCCCGCTCTACACTCGCTATTTCGCCAATGTCACGGAAGCCGTGACGAATGCCGACGGTGAGGTCGAGTTCCGCTTCAACCAGAAGGGAAACCGCGAGCTTCCGCACATCATGGGCGATCTCGCCGTGCTGCCGAAACATTGGTGGGAAGGCACTGACGGTTCCGGCAAGAAGCGCGATGCCACGGCGCCGACCCTGGAGCCGCCGCTCGGTTCCGGTCCCTACAAGATCGGAAGCTTCCGCGCCGGCTCGGAGATCGTCTGGGCGCGCGTCGAGGACTATTGGGCGGCCGATCTCGGCGTGAATGCCGGGCGCAACAATTTCGACCGCAAGAAATACGTCTATTTCCGTGACGAGAACGCCGCCTGGGAGGCCTTCACAAAGGGCGGATATGACGATTTCCGTGTCGAGAACCGCTCGCAGCGCTGGGCGACCGGCTACGACTTTCCGGCCTTCAAGGCGGGCGACGTCATAAAGCGCGAATACGAGACGACCGCCGGGAAGCCGATGCAGTGTTTCGTCATGAACATGCGTCACGCGCAGTTCAAGGACCGGCGGGTGCGCGAGGCACTAACCTTCGCGTTCGACTTCGAGGACATGAACCGGACGCTTTTCTACAATTCCTACAAGCGTACCCAATCCTATTTCCAGGGAACGGAACTCGCTTCGCGCGGCCTGCCCGAAGGCAAGGAACTGGAAATCCTCAATGCGGTGAAGGACGAAGTGCCGCCGGAGGTCTTCACCAAGGAATTCAAGCTGCCGGTCTACGACACGCCGCAATCGGAGCGGACGAACCTTCGCCAGGCCTTCGAGCTTCTGAAGCAGGCAGGCTGGCAGCCAAAGGGGCGCACGCTGGTCAACGACAAGGGCGAACGCTTCACGATCGTCTTCCTCGGCAACGATCCCTCCGACGAGCGCGTCGTCGGCCCCTTCATCGCCAACCTGCGCAAGCTCGGCATCGACGCCAGCCTGCGCATCGTCGATGTCAGCCAATACGTCAACCGCGTCCGCAGTTTCGATTTCGACATGGTGACGACGGTGATGATGCAGTCCGAATCGCCCGGCAACGAGCAACGCGACTTCTGGTCGTCGGCAGCGGCGGATGCGCCGGGATCGCGCAACCTGATGGGCATAAAGAACCCGGCAGTCGACAAGCTGGTGGACCGGGTGATCTTCACCAAGGACCGCGACGACCTCGTCGCCGCCACGCGCGCGCTCGACCGCGTGCTGCTCTGGAATTACTACGTCGTCCCACAATGGTATGCGCCTGGGCTTCGCGTCGCCTACTGGAACAAGTTCGGCATTCCCGAGAAGCAGCCCGGCTATATCGGCGTCGATTTCGATTCCTGGTGGATAGACGAGGCGAAGGCCGCCGCACTTGCCAAAAAATACAAGAGCCGTGACTGATGGGGCGCTGGCCGCGACGTCGGTTTCTCGGACTGTGCGGAGCGGCCGCGGCGCTTCCGCTCCTGCCAAGGGCAAGCCTCACGCAGCCGGTGACCGGAAAGGCGCTGCACGGCCTCTCCGCCTTCGGTGACCTGAAATACGGGCCGGATTTCACGCATTTCGACTACGCCAGCCCGGATGCGCCGACGGGCGGGACGTTCAACTTCCCGCCGCCCAACTGGGCCTACAACCAGAACGTCAACACCTTCAACACCCTCAATACTTTCGTGCGCGCGAGCGACGCGCCGCCGCGCATGGAAATGTGTTTCGATTCATTGATGGTGCGCGCGCTCGACGAGCCTGACGCGCTCTACGGCCTCATCGCCGAGAGCGTGACGATCTCGGGGGATCGCAACAGCTTCGAATTCAAACTGAGGCCGGAAGCAAAATTCTCCGACGGTTCGCCGCTGACGGCGGAAGACGTGGCCTATACCTACAAGCTCTTCAAGGAGAAGGGCCATCCGAGCCTGCTCCTGCCTCTGAGAGAAGCGGTCGATTTCATCGCCGTGGACGACCACCTCTTCCGGCTCGTCTTCTCCGGCAAACAGTCCGACCGGACGATCCTCGGCCTTGCCGAATATCCTATCGTCTCGAAGGCCTTTTTCGAGAAGAACCCGTTCGACGGTTCGCAGTTGAACCCGCCGCTCGGTTCCGGCCCCTACAAGGTCGGCAGGTTCGGCGCGGGGCAATATATCGAATACGAACGGCGGAACGATTATTGGGCGCGGGACCTGCCGGCAAGCCGGGGATTTTATCATTTCGATATCATCCGCATCGAATTCTATCGCGAGCGACAGGCAGGTTTCGAAGCCTTCAAGAAGGGCAGGATCGTCTATCGCGAGGAATTCACCTCGAAAACCTGGGCGACGGAATACGACTTCCCGGCGATCAAGGAAGGCAAGGTCGTCAAGCGCACCTTTCCGGCGGAACTGCAGCCCTCGCTTCAGGCCTGGGCGCTCAACCAGCGGCGCGACCGGTTCCGCGACCCGCGCGTGCGCTTCGCCATCGGCAATTGCTTCGACTTCGAATGGACGCAGCGCAACCTGTTCTATGGCTCCTATGACCGCTCGCAGTCGCTGTTCGAGAATTCGGACCTCAAGGCGAGCGGCATGCCCTCACCCGAGGAGGCGGCCATCCTCGAAAAATTCCGAGGCCAGATACCCGATACCGCCTTCGGCGAGGCGGTCATGCAGCCGGTATCGGATGGCTCCGGGCGCGACCGCAAGCTCCTGCGCAAGGCGCTCGGACTGCTGAAAGAAGCCGGCTGGACACGCAAGGGTGATTTCCTTCTAAACGACAAGGGCGAGCGCCTGACCATCGAGCTTCTGGTCAACGATCCGGCACTGGAACGGGTAAGCACACCCTTCGTGGACAATATGCGTGCCATCGGCATCGACGCCTCGATCCGCCTGGTCGATCCGGCTCAGTATCAGCTTCGTCAGGCGAATTTCGATTTCGATATGGTGATGATGGCTGCGCGCTTCTCTGCCTCGCCGACGAGGGAGGAGATGGAACATTACTTCTCCTCCGTTGCAGCTTCGACATCAGGATCACGCAATCTTCCCGGAACCGAGAGCCCCGCCGTCGATGCCCTGATCGAGCTTGTAGGCAAGGCAAGAAGCCGGGCGGAACTGACGACGGCCATGCACGTGCTCGACCGGGTCTTGCGCGCACGTCAGGACTGGATTCCAAATTGGTATCTGGCGAATCACCGGGTGGCGTACTGGGACATGTTCGGGTTCGAGGAAAAGAAGCCCGACTACGGCTTTCCGATCGAAGCGCTCTGGTGGGTGGACAAGGAAAAGGCGAAGGCGATTGGCAAGGGCTAACCGGGGCATTGCAGACCGAGTCGAGAGGACCGGCTGATGGGCGCCTATATCCTCCGGCGTCTTCTTTTGATGATCCCGACCCTGTTCGGCATTATGGCGGTGTCGTTCGCCGTCATCCAGTTCGCGCCGGGCGGACCCGTGGAACAGGTCATCGCCAAGATCACCGGCCAGGGCGGCGGGCCCGGCGACCGGCTTTCCGGTGGCGGCGCCGACATGGGCATGCAGAATTTCGATGCCGGCAGCAGCGACATCTCGTCGAGATATCGCGGCGCGCAGGGGCTCGACCCGGAATTCATCAAGAAGCTGGAAAAGCAGTTCGGTTTCGACAAGCCGCCGCTCGAGCGCTTCTTCATGATGCTGTGGAACTATTCCCGCTTCGATTTCGGCCGGAGCTACTTCCGCGACATCCCGGTACTGCAGCTGATCCTGGAAAAGATGCCGGTGTCGATCTCGCTCGGCCTTTGGATCACGCTTCTTTCCTATCTGATCTCCATCCCGCTCGGTATCCGCAAGGCCGTCAAGGACGGCTCGGCCTTCGATGTGTGGACGAGCGGCATCATCATCGTCGGCTACGCGATCCCCGGCTTCCTCTTCGCCATTCTCCTGATGGTGCTGTTCGCCGGCGGCTCCTTCTTCGACTGGTTCCCGCTCAGGGGGCTGACGTCGGACAATTGGAGCCAACTCTCCATCCCCGGCAAGATCCTCGACTATCTGTGGCACATCACCCTGCCGATCACGGCGATGATCATGTCGGCCTTCGCCACGACGACGCTTCTGACGAAGAACTCGTTCCTCGATGAAATCCGCAAGCAATATGTGGTGACTGCCCGCGCCAAGGGGCTTTCCGAGCGGCAGGTGCTCTACGGCCACGTCTTCCGCAACGCCATGCTGATCGTCATCGCCGGCTTTCCCGGCGCCTTCATCTCGGCCTTCTTCACCGGTTCGCTCCTGATCGAGAACATCTTCTCGCTCGACGGGCTGGGGCTTCTGGGCTTCCGCTCCGTGCTCGACCGCGACTATCCCGTCGTCTTCGCCAATCTCTACATCTTCTCGCTGCTCGGCCTGTTCGTCACGCTCATCTCCGACCTCACCTATACGTGGATCGATCCGCGGATCGATTTCGAGCGGAGAGATGTCGGATGACGGACATCCAGGTGAAGGCGGCCGTCGAAGCGCAGCGCGACCGGACACGGCGCCCTTTCCTGTCGCCGCTCAACGCGCGGCGCTGGAGTAATTTCAAGGCCAACCGACGGGGCTACTGGTCGCTCTGGATATTCCTCGTCCTCTTCGTGCTGTCGCTGTTCTCCGAATTCATCGCCAACGACAAGCCCATCATCGCCTCCTACAAGGGCGAGATCCTGTTCCCGGTGCTGGTTGACTATCCGGAAGAGAAATTCGGCGGGTTCCTCGCCGTGACCGATTACCGCGACCCCGCGATCCACGACGAGATCAAGGCACATGGCTGGCTGGTCTGGCCGCCGATCCGCTACTCCTACCGTACGGTCAACAACGAGATACCGGAGGCGGCGCCGGCCAAGCCTTCCTGGCTCTATTCGAAGGATGTGCGCTGCCAGCGCTACCCCAAGGGCGTCGACGATCCCGGCTGCACGATCGGCAACTGGAACTGGCTGGGCACCGACGACCAGGCGCGCGACGTGCTCGCGCGCGTCATCTACGGTTTTCGCATATCGGTGCTGTTCGGTCTCGTCCTGACGTTCTTTTCGGCCGTGCTCGGCGTCTCGGCCGGCGCGGTGCAGGGCTATTTTGGCGGGTGGACGGACCTCCTCTTCCAGCGTTTCATCGAGATCTGGTCATCCATCCCGGTGCTCTACCTGATCCTGATCATGGCGGCCGTTCTGCCGCCCGGCTTCTTCATCCTGCTCGGGCTGATGCTGCTCTTCTCATGGGTGGCCTTCGTCAGCGTAGTGCGGGCGGAATTCCTGCGCGCGCGCAATCTCGAATATGTCAACGCGGCCCGCGCGCTCGGCGTCTCCAACCGCACCATCATCTACCGGCACATGCTGCCGAACGCGATGGTGTCGGCGCTGACCTTCCTGCCCTTCATCCTCAACAGCTCGATCACGACCCTGACCTCGCTCGACTTCCTCGGCTTCGGCCTGCCGCCGGGTTCGCCGTCACTCGGGGAACTGCTGAAACAAGGGCAGTCGAACCTCAACGCGCCGTGGCTGGGGTTGGCCGGCTTCTTCACGCTATCGATCATGCTGTCGCTGTTGATCTTCGTCGGCGAAGCGACGCGCGACGCCTTCGATCCGAGGAAGACGTTCCGATAGACGAAAAGATATGGTATAATTTTCTGCCGATTTCTACCATGGAGGCAATGATGAGCCTGAACATCAAAAGCGAACATGCTCACGAACTGGCGCGGCAGTTGGCGAAGGAAACCGGCCTAAGCATGACTGCTGCGATAGAGAAGGCGCTTGAAGACCAGTTGATGCGAATTCATCGCCATCAGGAGCGTGAATATCGCTTCAAAAAAATCAAAGAGATAGTATCGAAACTGCCGCCGCCACCGCCCGGTGTTACCAGCGATCATTCTGATCTGTACGATGAATACGGTTTGCCTGCATGATCGTCGATGCGTCCGCGCTACTAGCGGTTCTGTTCGAAGAGCCTGATGCCGATACGTTCAATCGCGCGATCTCCGATGAATTGGAGGATTTGCTCATCTCGCCGATCAATTTCGTTGAGGCGGCAATCCGTGCTGACAAAAGAGGCATGGAAAGCTCCAAAGCCCTCGATGAAATCGTGAGGGTCAGTGGATTGAAAATTGCAGCGATAACCATCCATCAGACACGGCTCGCCCGCGAGGCCTATCAACGCTTCGGCAAGGGCAATCACCCGGCTAAGCTCAATCTCGGCGACTGTTTCGCCTATGCGCTCGCAAAGGCGCGTAGCGAGCCGCTCTTGTTCAAGGGCGACGATTTCCGCAAGACCGATGTCGAGGCGGCGCTTTGAGCGGAGCACCTCTTCTTTCCGTGCGTGATCTTTCCGTCGCCTTCAGCCAGGGCGGACGCGAAAGCATTGCCGTCGACCACGTCTCCTTCGATGTCGGCAAGAGCGAGACGGTGGCGCTCGTCGGCGAATCCGGCTCCGGCAAGTCGGTGACCGCGCTGTCGGTCCTGAAGCTCCTACCCTACCCCGCCGCCAGCCACCCGTCCGGCCAGATCCTCTTCGGCGGCAGGGACCTTCTCGCGGCAAGCGAAAAGGAACTCCGTCGCGTGCGCGGCAACGACATCACCATGATCTTCCAGGAGCCGATGACCTCGCTCAATCCGCTGCATACGGTCGAGCAGCAGATCGGCGAAATCCTGCGCCTGCACCGGGGGATGCGCGATGCCGCGGCACGGGCGCGCACGCTCGAACTCCTGAACGAGGTCGGCATCCGCGACGCGGAAAAGCGGCTGGGCGCCTATCCGCACCAGCTTTCCGGCGGCCAGCGCCAACGCGTCATGATCGCAATGGCGCTCGCCAACGAACCTGACCTTTTGATCGCGGACGAGCCGACCACCGCGCTCGACGTGACCGTGCAGGCGCAAATCCTGGAACTGCTCGCCCGGCTCAAAAAGGCGAACGGCATGTCGATGCTCTTCATCACGCACGACCTCGGCATCGTGCGGCGGATCGCCGACCGCGTATGCGTCATGACCCGCGGCAAGATCGTCGAAACGGGCCCGACGAAGGAGATATTCGATAATCCGCGGCACGATTATACGCGGCACCTCCTGACGGCCGAACCCAAGGGACGCCCCCCCGCCTCGGACGAGAAGGCGGAAACCGTCATGCGCGGCGATGACGTCAAAGTGTGGTTCCCGATCAAACAAGGCTTCATGCGCCGTACTGTCGACCATGTGAAGGCGGTGGACGGCATCGACCTCACGGTGCGCGCCGGCCAGACGCTGGGCGTCGTCGGGGAGTCCGGGTCGGGAAAGACGACGCTCGGCCTGGCGCTTGCGCGGATGATCGCGTCGGAGGGAAAGATCAGCTTCGCCGGCCGTGAGATCGACGCCTACTCGTTCAAGGAGATGCGGCCGCTCAGGCGCGAATTACAGATCGTCTTCCAGGATCCGTTCGGCTCGCTCAGCCCGCGTATGTCGATCGCCGAGATCATCGAGGAAGGATTGCGCATCCACGAACCGAATCTTTCGGCGGAGGAGCGCGACGACCGCGTCGTCGACGTGATGAAAGAAGTCGGGCTCGACCCCGCGACGCGGTTCCGCTACCCGCACGAATTCTCGGGCGGCCAGCGCCAGCGCGTGGCGATCGCGCGCGCCATGGTGCTCAGCCCGCGCTTCGTCATGCTGGACGAGCCAACTTCGGCGCTCGACATGAGCGTGCAGGCGCAGGTCGTGGACCTGCTGCGGCGGCTGCAGGAGCGGCACAATCTCGCCTATCTCTTCATCAGCCACGATCTGAAGGTCGTGCGCGCGCTTGCCAACGAGGTCATCGTCATGCGGGGCGGCAAGGTGGTGGAACATGGGCCGGCGGAGCAGATATTCACGCGGCCCGAGACCGATTATACGAAGGCACTGATTTCGGCTGCCTTCCGGATCGAAACGGCGCCCGAGGGCGTGGTGAGCGAATAGACGGTGAAGAGAATGGGCGACGGCCGCATCCTGTTTTCCGCTCGCGGCATTGATCCGCATCGCTGGCAAGAACTTCTGTCGCAATCGCGCGAAGTCGTTCTGGAGCCGGACGGCCCGGACGATCCTTCCATCGGATACGCGGTGGTATGGATGCATCGCCCCGGCGTTCTGTCGAAACTCCCCAACCTGAAGGCTATCTTCTCGGTCGGCGCCGGTGTCGATCATGTCCTCGCCGATCCCGATATTCCCGATGTGCCGATCGTCCGCGCCGTCGCGGACGATCTGACGCAAGCTATGACGGAATATGTCGTCTGGCGCGTGCTGGATCACCAGCGACAGGGGATGCTCTATCGCGAGCAGCAGGCACACAGGATATGGCATGAACCGCTGCAGCCGACGGCGGATGCCTTCACAGTCGGTATCATGGGCTTCGGCACGCTCGGCCGCGCATCGGCCAAGGCGCTTCTTGCGCTCGGCTTTAGGGTGAATGGCTGGAGCCGATCGCCGCGCTCGATGGAAGGCGTCACCAGCTTCCATGGCGCCGACGGGCTCGACGCCTTCCTCAACGCCACCGATATCCTGGTTTCGCTTTTGCCGCTGACACCGGCGACACGTGGCATCATCGACTACGACCTGCTCGGCAAGCTCAATCGCGACAACGGGCTTGACGGCGCTTTCCTCATAAACGCCGGGCGCGGACAATTGCAGAAGGATGCCGATATCATCCGCGCGCTCGACGACGGCCTGATCAAGGAAGCGAGCCTCGACGTCTTCGAAACGGAGCCGCTGCAGCAGACAAACCCACTATGGAAACATCCGAAGGTCTTCATCACGCCGCACACGGCGGTGATCTCTGATCCGTCCTATCTCGTGCCGCCGATGCTGGCGCAGATGGACGCGTTCGAGAGGGGCGAGAAACTGCTGAATGCGGTCGATCCGAAAGCCGGATACTGATAGCGTCAGGGCCGGCGGAAGCCGGTCGGCCCACCATAGAGATAGGCGATGCGCTCCACGGCATCGCTCAGCTTCTCGCGCGAGACCATCATCGTGTGGCCATTGGCGTGGATGATGTTTCGCCCGTCCAGCATGATCGCGACGTGGCCTTTCCAGAAGACGAGGTCGCCCCGTCGCAAGGAAGCTATGTTTGCCCCCGCATCGAGCGGTTCGCCGAGGCCGGAGGCCTGCATGTCCGTATCGCGCGGAACCGAACGCCCGGCCATGCGCATCGAAAGCTGGACGAGGCCGGAGCAATCGATGCCGAAAGCGCTCGTCCCGCCCCAGAGATAAGGCGTGGAAAGAAGCTCCTCGGCCGCGCTTACGTAATCGTCGGCATATTCGCCGATAGGTCTGAGATGAGCGGCGATCAGCGCCTTTCCCGAGGCCAAAAGTCCGTACTTCGTCCCGCGCGTCTCGGCGAAACCTTCGACGGAAACGCGCGAGCCCATGGAAAGACAACCCATGCGCGGCAGTTTCAGATCGGCGCCCGAATAGAGGAAGGTGCGCGGCACGGCCACGACGTGGACAGGCTCGACCCCAATCGCTTCGATCGCCGTCCGAGCGACATAGCCGACATAATTGTCGCGGACGGCCTGCACCCAGGCCCAATCCGGCCCCTCCTCGAAAACCAGAACCTCGTCGCCGAGAAGCAATTGCGTGTTCAGTCCCGCTCCCATATCGGGCGCGTTGAGCATGTCCGCAACGGAAACGCCGATCCGCGCCGGTCGGCCAGCGACGAAACGGCCGGCCTCGACCCGCCCTTCCAGCCGCGCGTCGGCCAGATCGTCCCGAAAGGCATGAAGGCGCTTGTCGAGGGTACTCATGCCGGAAGCTCCGCTGCCTGGGCGATGATGATATCACCGAAGCGCTCGACATAGAGAGCGCCCTCGACCGTGCGCTTCACCAACACATTGCGCCTGTCGTTCTCGTCGCGGTGGCGCGATACCAGCTTCATCGCGCCCATCGTGTCGAGGGCGCGCGTGATGACAGGTTTGGTGACTCCAAGACGGCGGGCGAGGCCGCGTACCGTATGCGGCGGCGGGTCGAGATAGACGGTGAGCAGGATGGCAACCTGCCGGAACGACAAATCACGCGCGCCACCCGTCACCTCGCCGAGTGAGACGAGTTGCCAAAGCCGCAATGCCTGACTCGGACGCAGCACAACCGACATGGCCAGTTTCCGTAAGACGCTTCCTGAAGTGCGTTTCCGTATTCGTTTCGGAGCCGTACCATTCAATCCGCAAACGATGAGTTAAGCAAGCGGCCCGCGACAACAGGAGGTCGAAAGCCAGTGGCTTTTCCGAGCTCTTTAACCATCCGTTAGGGTTAACAGAATATTTCTCCGCTTGGGAAGGCGACCCGCGGGGGCCGTCATTTTGGTGGAGGTTCCGTTCCCATGTCGACGCGGCGCACTGGCGGCAAGAACGGGCATCGCCTGGCATGCAAGGTTCTGGCGCTGGCGTTGGCGGCGAGCGTCGCCGGCTGCGGGCACAGCAGCATGACGACCGGCTCCATCCGCCCCGCCTCCTCCGAACCGATCGGGCAGATGTCGACCACCGAGCTCAATTCGGCGCTCGTCCAGCTCGGCGACAGATATGCCGCGAACCCCAAGGACAAGGCGATTTCGCTTAAATATGCCAGTGCACTCCAGATGGACGGCCGCACTGATCAGTCGCTCGCGGTGATGCGCAAGCTGGTCATCTACTATCCGAAGGACCGGGACATCCTCGCCGCCTACGGAAAGGCGCTGGCCGCCGATGGCCAGCTCGAACAGGCGCTCGACGCCATCCGTCGCGCCGAAACGCCGGAATATCCGGACTGGCGCCTGGTCTCGGCTGAAGGTGCGATCCTCGATCAGATCGGCAAGACCGACGAAGCGCGCAACCTTTACCGCAAGGCTCTCGACCTCAAGCCGAACGAGCCGTCGGTGCTCTCCAATCTCGGCATGTCCTATCTCCTGAAAGGCGACCTCAAGACGGCCGAAACCTATTTGCGCTCCGCCGTTACCCAGCCCGGTGCCGACAGCCGCGTGCGCCAGAACCTCGCCCTCGTCGTCGGCCTGCAGGGGCGGTTCGACGAAGCCGAGAGGATTGCCAGCGCAGAACTTCCGCCGGACCAGGCGGCGGCGAACGTTGCCTATCTCAGGCAGATGATCAGCCAGCAGAACGCGTGGAGCCAGTTGAAAGACAACAAGAAGAAGAAAGCTGTTCAATAGCGGCCGGCCTGCCAGCTACGCGACCATAAATTCCAGAACTAGAAACAAAAGAAGCGCCGCCTCGGGTCTGGCGGCGCTTTTTGCATTCGTACCCATGCGCGGAACCTGTCGCGCGCAACGTCATCTCGTGGAGGAGACCGACGTTCCACCAAAGATGCCGCCGCGTTGGCTGACGGTGATGCCGGCCGGGCCCAGGATGATTATGAACAATACCGGCAGGAAAAACAGGATCATCGGAACCGTCAGTTTCGGTGGCAGCGCAGCCGCTTTCTTCTCGGCCGCCATCATGCGCATGTCGCGGCTTTCATTCGCCAGGACGCGCAGCGCCTGCGCAACCGGCGTGCCGTAGCGTTCGGCCTGGGTGAGTGCCTGGGTCACGTTCTTCACCGATTCCAGCCCCGTGCGCGTGGCAAGATTTTCATAGGCCTGCTTACGTTCCTGCAGGAAGGAAAGTTCGGCGTTGGTGAGGATGAACTCTTCCGCCAGTTCGACCGATTGCGATCCGATTTCATCGGCGACCTTGCGGAAAGCCGCTTCAACAGACATGCCCGATTCCACGCAGATCAGCATGAGGTCAAGCGCATCAGGCCAGGCGAGCTGGATCGACGCCTTGCGCTTGCTGGCGCGGTTGGAAACATAGACGATCGGGGCGTAGAAGCCGGCATAGGCCGCCAGGATGCAGACGAAGAACCTGACGAATGTCGGCTTGTCGGCGAGGCCGCCGAGAAGAAAGATATAGACGAGCGCAAGCGCCAGACCAGCGAAGGGCAGGACCAGGCGGAAGAAAAGGAACTTGGTTACCGGGTTCTGGCCGCGAAAACCGGCTACCTTGAGCTTGTCGAGCGTCTTCTGATCGACGAGCGCCCGGCGCAGATCGAGCTTGTCGACGATATTGCGCATGCCGATCGACTGCTCTTCGCGCAAGCCGCCCTTGCGGCGGCGTTCGGCCTCCGCCTGCAGGCGCGCGCGCTGCTTCGCCCGCAGTTCCTCGCGCTCGAGAGCAACCGTCTTCATACGCGCCTTGAGCGGGTTGCCGCCGAAGGCCGGAAGCGCGGTGAACACCGTCGCGAAGACCGCGATGCCGACGAGCAGAGCGATCAGGAATGACGGATCCGAGAGCGATTTGGCTACCTGATCGACCATGCTTGCTGGGTCCTAGACATCGAAATTCATCATCTTCTTCATGGTGAAGATGCCCATCGACATCCATACCGCCGCGATGCCGAGCAGCAGGTGGCCGGTGCTGGTGACGAAAAGCGGCATGATATAGGAGGGGCTCGAAAGATAGACCAGGAAGGCGACGATGATCGGGAGCGAGCCGATGATCGCGGCGGAAGCCTTCGCTTCCATCGACAGGGCCTTGATCTTCGCCTTCATCTTCTTGCGGTCGCGCAAAACGCGCGAAAGGTTGCCGAGCGCCTCGGAGAGATTGCCGCCGGCCTGACTCTGGATCTGAATGACGATGCCGAAGAAGCCAGCTTCCGGGCAAGGCATGGTCTCCGGCATGCGCATCGCCGCATCGGGGATGGAGAAGCCCATCTGCTGGGATTCGACGATGCGGCGGAATTCCGCCTTGACCGGTTCCTGCGCCTCGCTCGCGATCAGGCGTACGGCGTCGTTCAGGGGCAGCCCTGACTTGACGGCGCGCACGATGACGTCGAGGGCGTTGGGGAATTCGTTGAGGAAGGCCTTTACCCGGCGTGCGCGCATGTACATCACCAGCCAGCGCGGAATGCCGAAGGCTCCGGCGAGCAGGGCGCCGGGAACGACGTAGATCGGTGCCCCGACGATAAACACAATTGCCGAAAAAAAGAGGCCGCAAAGGGCGGAGTACAGGTAAAACCGTTCCATGGAGAGGTTCAGACCGGCCTGGCGTATCTGGACCTTCAGGGGCGGTTTCTTGACGTTCCGGTCCTTCAGCTTCTGCTTTTCGTCCAATTCCTTCAGCGATTCCTGGATCGACTTGCGGCGCTTGGCGACTTCGGCCAGCCGGTCCCGCGAGGCTTTCACGCTGACCCGGTCCGTGTCGGCGCTCTTCACGATCCGGAGGCGCTTTTCCGCATTCTGCTCGTTCGAGATGCGAGTAAACAGGAAAGCGTAAGCGACGGCGCCCGCGCTGCACCCGGCCAGGACCACGAAAAGAAGGACGGCACCGTCGATACCAAACATTTCCTACTTGCCTAACCTATCCAAAACGGTCACTCGGCCCGCTTCTCCATGGCCTCGAGAGCGTTGGCCAGACGCTGTTCCTCATTGTAGTAGCGCGCCCGCTCCCAGAAATGCGGCCGGCCTATACCGGTCGAAACATGCTCGCCGATCAGCCTGCCCGAGGAATCCTCGCCCTTGATGTTGTAGACGACGATATCCTGCGTGATGACGACATCCCCTTCCATGCCGATCACCTCGGTTATGTGCGTGATGCGACGGGAACCGTCGCGAAGACGAGCGGCCTGGATGATGACGTCGACCGAGCCGGTGATGATCTCGCGCACCGTCTTCGGCGGCAGCGCATAGCCGCCCATGGCGATCATCGATTCCATGCGGTTCAGGCATTCGCGCGGCGAGTTGGAGTGGATGGTGCCCATCGAACCGTCATGGCCGGTATTCATCGCCTGCAGGAGATCGAACACCTCGGGGCCGCGCACCTCGCCGACGATGATCCGCTCCGGACGCATGCGCAGGCAGTTCTTGACGAGGTCGCGCATCGTCACCTCACCCTCGCCTTCGAGGTTCGGCGGACGCGTTTCGAGGCGCACGGTATGCGGCTGCTGGAGCTGCAATTCAGCGGAGTCCTCGCAAGTGATGATGCGCTCGTCCCGGTCGATGTAGTTCGTCAGGCAGTTGAGGAGCGTCGTCTTGCCCGAACCCGTGCCTCCGGAAATCACCACGTTGCAGCGTACGCGCCCGATGATCTTCAGGATTTCCGCTCCGGGCGGCGAAATGGCGCCGAACTTGACGAGCTGATCGAGCGTCAGCTTGTCCTTCTTGAACTTGCGGATGGTGAGCGCGGTCCCGTCGATGGAAAGCGGCGGCGCGATGACGTTGACGCGACTGCCGTCCGGCAGGCGCGCGTCGCAGATCGGGCTCGATTCGTCGACGCGGCGGCCGACCTGGCTGACGATACGCTGACAGACATTGAGGAGCTGCTGGTTGTCGCGGAACCGGACGCCGGTCTGCTCGACCTTGCCGTTGACCTCGATGTAAACCTGCTTGGCACCGTTGACCATGATGTCGGCAATGTCGTCGCGCGCGAGCAACGGTTCGAGCGGACCATAGCCGAGCACGTCATTACAGATGTCCTCGAGCAGTTCCTCCTGTTCGGAGATCGACATCGCGAAGTTCTTGATCGCGATGATGTCGTTGACGATATCGCGAATCTCCTCGCGGGCGCTGTCCGGGTCGAGCTTGGCGAGCTGCGAGAGATCGATCGTGTCGATCAGCGCCGAGAAGACCTGACTCTTCGTGTCGTAGTAGGACTCGCTGCGTTCGCGCACCATTGGACGGGGAGCGGGAGGTGCCTTTTGCGATACGCTCGGCGTGACGGGCTTCGATGCCGCGGCAGCGGCCGGGGGGATCGGAACGGCACGCGGCTCGATCGAGCGGGGCTCGGGCGAGCGCGGCGCGGCGACGGCCACGTCGCCAGCCGGGGCAGCCGAACGGGATTCGGGCTCGCCTCCGCCTCCTGGGTTGTTGCCTCGCTTACCAAACATGATGGCTGAACCAGTCCAATCGAGCAGACACTATTTCTTCGCCTTGAGCGCCTTCATCCGGTCGAGAAGATTTCCCAGCCCGGGCTTCTTCTTCGCCTTCATTTCGCTGCGTCCGGTCAGGACGTGTGCCATCTCCGCCATCGACTGGACGATCGCATGCTTGGCATCCATCTCGCCGAGCATGCGGCCGTTATTGGCTGCGTTGCCGAAAAGCTGCGGGTCGAAGGGGATGACCGCCAACGGGGTCAGTTCCAGCGGCTCCGCGAATTCCTTGGCGGATATCTCCGGGCGTTTGGGAACGCCGACCTGGTTGACGACCAGATGCGGCGGAGCGTCGTTCGGGCGCAGCTTCTTAAGCGTGTCCACCAGATTCTTGGCGTTGCGGAGATTGGCGAGTTCCGGCGTCGCGGTGATGACGATCTCGTCGGCCTGGGAAAGCGTCGTGCGCGTCCAGCCGTTCCAGACATGCGGAACGTCGAGGACAAGCAACGGCGCGCTGCGCTGCGCGATCTCGATGACCTGGGAAAATGCATCGCCATCGAAATCGTAGACCCGCTCCAGCGTGGAGGGCGCCGCGAGCAGCGACAGGTGCTCCGCGCATTGGGCGAGCAGGCGGTCGAGATAGACCTCGTCGATGCGCTCGGGCGAGAACACGGCTTCGGCAATGCCCTGCGCCGGATCCTGATCGAAATTGATGTTGGCCGTCCCGAAGGCGAGGTCCATGTCGGCGACCACGACCTCGCTGCTGAAGAGGCTCGACATGCTCCAGGCGATATTATGCGCGATCGTCGATGAGCCGACGCCCCCCTTGGCCCCGACGAAGGCGATGGAGCGGCCCATAGGCTCGGCTTCCGGATCGATGAATATCGCCGAGATCACCGCCACGATGTCCGCCATCGAGACCGGGGCCACGACATATTCGGAGATGCCGGAACGGATCAGCTCGCGATAGAGCCACACATCGTTATAGTGGCCGATGATAACGACCTTGGAACTGGGGTCGCATACTTCGGCAAGCTGGCGGAGGGATTCGATCAGTTCCTTGGGCTCGCGCCGCGATTCCAGCAGGATCAGGTTGGGCGTCGGCGCGGAACGGTAGAATTCGATCGCCGTTTCTATGCCGCCCATATGCACCTTCAGATGCGCCTTGGCCATGCGCCGATCCTCGCCGGCGCGCTCGATTGGGCCGGAGACGCCTTCCGTTTCGCAGAACGCCTGGATCGAGATGCGCGGAACGGGCCGCAAGGCGCTCATCGCCGCGGCATCCTGCTGCTGGATTTCCTCGCGGTCGGAAGCCGATTCGTATGCGAGATTGCTCATGGATATGTTCTCTCGATGCTCCGGCACAGGCCGGACCGGTCAGTAGTCCACTTCGGAGCTGCTCTGGAATTCCGGCGAGACGCCCCTGCTGCGATAGACATTGATGACGTTGTTGCGGTTCGTTGCGTCGATATCGCCCATCTTGCGCGGACCGATCAGATCGTTCGGGTTGGCCACCTGCGCGGCCAAATTGCGCTGATAGGAGCAGCCAAAATCGGCATAGTGCTTGTTTTCCGAGTTTTTCATCAGGTCTTCGGGCCAGCGGCCGCAGGGGCCGGCGGAGGCGACGACCTTCGAATAGGAGACACGGATCGGCGGCTGCGAGTCCGGCGCGTTCACCGAATAGGAGAGGATCGTGATGCGGCCGCGCGGCACGCCTGAGCTCCTCGCGACCCCGGCGAGGCCGGCGGCGGCTCTCCGCGCCGCCGCTTCGTTCGCGGAACCTTGCGGAAGAAGGATCTGCACCACGGGCGCCGCGCTGCGGTCATAGGAGCTCAGGAAGCCCTCAAGCTGCTCGCGCTGCGAGCGCGTCACCCCGCGATCGGCCGCACCGACCGGGATGTCGGTCACCTGCTCCTTTTCGGAAATGACGATGGGATGGTTGGTGCGGTAATCGTCAGGGATTGCGCCAACGATGACATGATCGCGCGCTGCGCAGCCGGAAAGAAGCGAAAGGCCGATCGCCGCGGCCACGGGATAGAGGCCGAGCCGAATACCTGCGCCCGCACAGCGCTTCGCCCGGAGGGGGCTGTTCTTCATTCTGGAGTCGGACATGTCCGTAGGTCCCCGGTTACTTGTAGATGTAGCCGACGACGCCGTGATAACGGCCGTCCGGCAGGTTCGTGCGCATGGTGCCGTAGACGCGGTTGACGCGCCCGAGGAACATGCCGGCGCCGTCGATCGGCGGATTGAAATTGTCGTCCGGCTTGGAGAGTTGGTCGCGCGCAACCGGCCGCACCAGATAGGGCGTTATGATGATGACCAGCTCGCTCTCGTTGCGGACGAAGTCACGGCTGCGGAAGAAGGTGCCGAGGACAGGTATCTTGGAAAGCCCGGGCAGCCCGTTCATCGCCTGGCGCACGTCGTCCTGGACAAGTCCCGCGATCATCATCGAACCGCCGGAGGGAAGTTCCACGGTCGTATCCGCCAGACGCTTACGGATGGAGATGAGATTCGTGCCCGGTGTCGATGCGTTGGTTCCGTCGCTACCTGCGGAGAGGGATACAGACCCCTCTGTCGTCGGCTCCGAGACCGAAGTGCGCACCTTCAGGCTGATGCGGCCGGCGGATAGTACGACCGGCTGAAATTCAAGCCCGATCCCGTATTCGACCTTTGCTATGGAGTATGTCGGAATACCGGTCTGATTGTCGCGCGATACGGCCGCGGAGACGCCGGTAACCAGATTGTATTCGCCGCCAACCCTGAAGGTAGCTTTTTCGCCCGACACCGCGGTCAATGTCGGCTCGGCAAGCGTCTTCATGACGCCGGTCTGCTCCATCGCATTCAGGTAGGAACTGATGGTCGAAGAGCCGGTTCTGTTGGTGAGAAACGCACCGGACGCCGACAGCGCCTTGCCGAGGCCAGTAAAGTTGTCCGAGATCGTGCCCCATGAGAGCCCGTTCGAGGTTCCCCCGGCGAGCAGGTTGACGCCGAGTTGCTTCATGACGTTGCGGCTGACCTCGGCCACCGTCACCTTCAGGCTGACCTGGTCCTCGCCGACGATCTGCAGCAGGTTGATGATGGCGCTCTTCTGGCGGGTCTGGTCGGGATTGTTGATGTCCACCCCGCCGACAGCCGCACCGCCCGCGGCAGTCTGCGCGTACTGGCCGGTCGTCGCCTCGCCGCCGGTCACGAAGGCGGTGGCGAGTTGCACCGCGCGCGTCGCGTCGAGAGGCGTCTCGACGGTGCCCGAGAGGATGACGTTGTCGTTTACGAGCTCGACCTTGATATCGGAGTCGGGAATGTACTTGCTGAGATAGCCCTCCAGGCCCGACACGTCGCGTTCGATCGTCAGGTCCAGCGCGGCGATCTGCTGGCCGTTGGCGCCGAAGACGAAGACGTTGGTCTGGCCGACCTGCTTGCCGAACAGATAGATGCGGCGCGACGTCCTTGTGACGGCGTCGGCGACGCTCGGATTAGCGACCAGAATGTCGTAGGCGTCCTGCGGCAGGTCGATGACGATCGACTTGTTCAGTCCGAGCTTGATCCGCTGGCCGGCGGAGGAGGAAGCGATGCGCGTGCGGGCGCCTACCCCGTCCATGTCGGCGGCGATCGCGGGGGGCACGGCCGCGGAAGCCAGCAGGAACAGCGACGCCGTGCAGGCGGCAAAAGCCTCCACCCTTTTCCGGAAAAGGCCGGAACCGTTCATTCGATGCGCCGTCATGATCGGCAGGCCCCTCTCTCGCGTCATTTCTGTGCCGTCACTTCCGAGACTTCGCCCGATTTGATGAGGCGGACCGTTCCGCGATGTCCCACACCGGAGACCAGATAGTCGGCCTCGCCTGTCGCCTTCTGCTGCGTGTCCGCCACCGAGCGCAGCGCCAGCGTCAGCCTGTCGGCCATCTGGGCTGCGACGGTAACGATTTCCGCCTGCATCGGCGTGAGCTCCAGCGTGGCGGTGGCGCCGACCTTGGTCTTCTTCCCTTCCTCGTCCTGCTGGATCGTCTGGTCGATCGCCAGCACACGGATGTTCTTCAGGATGGTATCGGTGATGAATCCGTTCGCGCCCACATTGGGGGTCTGCGAGCGTCGGGTCATGATGACGTCGACATGGTCGTTCGGCAGGATGAAGCCGCCGGCCGACGTCTCCGCCGAGATCTGGACGGCCACGGCGCGCATGCCGGAAGGCAGGATGGACGACATCAGGCTCTTGCCCTCGCCGACCAGCTTGGATCGGCGGACAGGCTCACCCCTGTACATGGCGATGCGCGCAACTTCGCCCCTCAGCTTGGTTATCGCATCCGGGTTCTGGGCCTTGGTGATGTAATTGTCGCCGATGGAATTGCTGGGCCATTCCTGCCAGCGCATCTGGCTGTCGAGCACGCCGCCGACAGGTACGTCCTCGTTCAGGACGAGCACCTGCGAAAGCTCGATCGAGGGCTTTTGCGGAGCCGAGACGATGGCTGCCGGCTTCTGCGCCGTCATATGCTTGGCAACATAGCCGGCACCGCCAGCCGCCGCCACCGCGACCCCCAGAATCACAAGTCTGGATGCTGCCATCTTCCCAACCCTCGCCCCGGCGGAAATCACCTAGCCGTGCCGGACATTGCGGCGGGAATGGTCAAATTAAGGTTAATGACGGGCTTACAATCGTGATTAATTAAAAGTTTAAAGGACGGGAGAGTAGGGGAGCGACTTGAGGAACCGGAGATCCGGGCGCAACTATCTCACACCCTATTCCCCTACTCCTTTACTACCCTATCGCCCTCGCAAGCGCCCACTGCATCAGCGGCGAATCCGGAAAGGCCAGCAGGCCGCCCAGGCCGAGCGCGATGCCGTAGGGAATACCCTTCCGGTCATCGGCGAACTGCCGGAGGAACAAGTTCCGGCCGAAGAAGGTGTGAAATGTCGAGCTTCGATAGGTCAGGATCAGGACGGTAAGCACTCCGCCGAAGACCGAAGCGAAGACCAGATATTCCACGAGCGGGATGCCGAGTCCCATCCAGACGGATGTCGCGGCGAGAAGCTTGGCATCGCCGCCGCCCATGCCACCAATGGCGAAAAGAGCAAAGGTAACGGCGAGCACGACGGCGCCGGCCGCCAGGTGAAGGCCGTATGCGCTCCATTCCATGCCGGTCAACGGCGCAACGATCGCGAACGTCGCCACAAGGACGATGGAGACGCGATTGGCGATCGTCATCGACAGCATGTCAGAGACGGCCGCGAATACCATGCAGAAAGGAAAGACGACAAAGATCGCCGCTTCAAGCATTTGCACCATCCTGCCCAGCGACCAACCCGGTCGAGGATATTCAGCGGGCACAGCCTAACGCGCGCGGCTTAAGCATTCCTGAAACAGGCCGCGTGCCATGAATGCGACCGGCGCTATAGTACGGTGCTCAAAAATGAAGGCCGCCCCCCAAGGGAGACGGCCGACATAAGACGTTGAAGACTGGGATTACAAACTTATTTGACAGCCCCAGCGTTCGTCGCGGTGTTCAGCGAGGTAGCGATGTTGCTAAACATGCCATTCAGCGAATTACCGAGGGCGCCGGCGCCGACGATGATCGCAAGAGCGATGAGGGCAGCGATCAGACCGTACTCGATGGCGGTCGCGCCGGATTCGTCCTTGGCAAAACGTGCAAGAATCTTGGACATGCGAGAGCTCCTTACTCCACGTGTTTACAGCACTTCCGTCAACGATTCTTCGTCGTGTTGATCGGATAGCCGCACTCTACTTTCGAGCCCTTGCGAACGGCTTAACAAACAGCCTTACCGAAATCTTTCTGTCTCGCGCTTCTGTCCGTGGTTAATCGCCGGCTAAAACGAATACATAAAATTGTATCTATTCTTCTATGCAGCGGCCGCAGAAACCTGCCCATATAAATAAGAGTAGGCGACCCGCCGTTTAACCGATGGTTCACCAATATCGTTCATTTTCATCCAGGACTTCCAGAACGCCGGAGTGGGGCACATGACGCGGGTCAAGGGGCATTCGATCGCCAAAATCGTCGGCATGGCCCTGATGGCCGCCGGCGGGGTGCTGTTTTCAGCGGCCGCTTTCGCCGACACCGGCATCGGCGTTACCATGAATGAAGCCAAGATCGTCAAGCTGGCGCGTCCCGCCGACACGATCATCATCGGCAACCCGGCCATCGCCGACGCTTCCGTCCAGGACTCCAGGACCATCGTGCTGACCGGCAAGGGGTTCGGCACGACCAATCTGGTGATCCTCGACACCAGCGGCAGCCCGATCATCGACGAGCAGGTGACGGTTTCGCGCGACGACACCAATTCCGTGCGCGTCTACCGGCGATCGGACATCCAGACGCTATCCTGCACGCCCTATTGCGAAAGCGCCTACAAGGGCACCGCCGAGAAGACCTCGGAACATGAAATGAACACTTCGCAATAAGCCGGACCTCCAATCACGGGCCACGGCACGGTTAGCGCGCGGTAAATTCGCGCGCTTTTATTTTAACTGCGTTCAAAACGGGAACTCAATCGCTCTTCGCTATCCTGCGACAGGTCAGGGACCCATTCATCGTCAGCCAGGCGACAGGAAACGCGAAATGAGCGACAGGAATGCAAGCCGTCCGCACGGCCCGGAAAAGCCGACGCGTCCTTCGCTGCTCGCGCGTTTCATCGGCAACCGCAAGGGTGCGACCGCGATGGAATTCACCATGCTGGCCATTCCCTTCGCCCTGCTCGTCTTCGCCATCCTGGAAAGCTGTATCTCGTTTGCGGCCCAGCAATTGTTGGCGAACGCGACCGACGAGATCGCCAGGCAGGTCCGAACCGGGCAGCTGACGACCGCCAATCTCGACGAGGCGACGCTGCGTGACTTGCTCTGTAACAAGCTGTCAATCCTGGTCGGGTCGAGCTGCGGCAGCTACATCTATTTCGACCTCGAGCATTACGACAGCTTTGCCGCCGCCGCCGCCGTCCAGACCACCGTGAGCAACGGCGCTCTCGTTACGACGAATTTCAATGTCCTTCCGGGCGGGCCGCTCACCATCAACATGCTGCGCGTCTACTACGAATGGCCGGTCATGACCGATTTGATGACGAAGCTCATGTCGAATCTGAACAATGGCCGGACGCTGCTCTTCGCGACCGCGACCTGGCAGAACGAGCCATTCTGACGGACTTCGAGAAACTGGGGCGGGAAATGTCGAACTTCAACGGAATCTGCGCTTTCATGCGGTCGTTCGGCGCCACGGCCAAAAGGCTGGCGTGCAGCCGGCAGGGCGTGGCGGCGGTCGAATTCGCCTTCGTCGCGCCCGTCCTGCTCGCACTTTATTTCGTCACGCTGGAGGTATCGCACGCCATCGAGACGAACAAGAAAGTGGGCCGGGCCGCGAGCATGATCGCCGACCTGATCACCCAGCAAGCGTGTGTCACGTCTACTTCCCTGGATGCCATCATGCAGATCGGCAAGGCGACATTGCAGCCCTACAACCGCAGCAATCTTGCCATCCACGTGACCGGTATCCAGATTTCGGACGACACTACGCCGAACGTCACGGTGGCATGGTCGCGCATGATGGCCGATACCGGAGCAACCGCCCCCGACCCGGGCGAGAAGGTAGGTGATCCCACCACCGTTCCGGACGAGCTGAAAATCGGCGGCACTTTCCTGGTGCGTGTGCAAAGCACGCTTGACTACCGCCCCATCATCGCCTGGAGCGCCGACGCCAAGCAGACGCTCGGCCTGATGGCCGCCTTCGACAACATCAATATGGCGGAGCAATATTACCTCCGCCCGCGCAGAAGCAATACCATCACTTACAGCGACACCTGCGCCTCGTAGCGACCGTTCGGCGAATTGCCAAATTCCAGGCGCGGTCCTATCTCTGCGGCGAGACGTGCTTGCAGATGACAGGAAGATAATGGCGCGCGCATTCCTCTTCGTCCTGGATTCCTTCGGCATCGGAGGTGCGCCGGACGCTGCATCCTTCGGCGACCAGGGTTCGGACACCCTCGGGCATATCGCATCGGCCTGTGCCCGCGGCGACGGCGATCGCGAAGGCCTGCGAAGCGGTCCGCTCGACCTGCCGAACATGCAGGCGCTCGGCCTTGGCCGGGCCGCGCGTCTCGCCGGCGGCACGGATACTCCGTCCGGAAACGGCGCTCGGCCGGCGACCGGATTCTTCGGCTCGGCGAAAGAGGTGTCAAAAGGCAAGGACACGCCTTCGGGGCATTGGGAGATCGCCGGCGTTCCCGTCTCCTTCGACTGGGGATATTTCCCGGAGATGGTCCCGACCTTTCCCGCCGCGCTGACGGACGCGATCGTCCGCGAAGCCGGCCTTCCCGGCATTCTCGGGAATTGCCACGCGTCCGGAACGGAAATCATCGCCCTGCTCGGCGAGGAGCATGTCCGCTCGGGCAAACCGATCTGCTACACCTCGGCCGATTCCGTCTTCCAGATCGCGGCGCATGAGACGCATTTCGGGCTCGAAAGGCTCTACGAACTTTGCACCATCGTCCGGCGTCTCGTCGATCCGCTCAATATCGGCCGGGTCATCGCGCGGCCCTTCGTCGGCGAGACCAGCGAGACATTCGAACGTACCGCCAACCGACGTGACTACGCTGTGCCGCCGCCGGAGCCGACGCTGCTCGACCGTCTCACGGAAGCGGGCCGGCAGGTCATAGGTATCGGCAAGATCGGCGATATCTTCGCGCATCGTGGCGTGGGTGAGGTACGCAAGGGCGCGGGCAACATGGCGCTTTTCGATGCCGCGCTCGGCGCGATGGACGATGCGAAGCCAGGCGATCTCGTCTTCGCCAACTTCGTCGATTTCGATTCGCTCTACGGCCACCGCCGCGACATTCCCGGCTACGCCGCGGCGCTCGAAGCCTTTGACCGGCGACTGCCCGAGGCGCTCGCTCGGCTGAAGGAAGGCGACCTTCTCATCCTCACCGCCGACCATGGCTGCGATCCCTCCTGGAAGGGCACGGACCATACGCGAGAGCAGGTGCCCGTCATCGGGACTGGGCCGGGTCTCAGCGGCGGCCCGATCGGTGCGCGCCCCACCTATGCCGATATCGGCGAGACGGTTGCCGAGCATCTCGGCATCCCGGCCGGCCGGCATGGCACCTCCTTCCACGCCGTGCTGACCGGCAATGCCTGAACTTCCTGAGGTCGAAACGGTTCGCCGGGGGCTCGAACCGGTCATGGAGAACGCGACGATCCGGGCCGTCCATGTCGGCCGGCCGGATCTGCGCTTCCCCTTTCCACAACGCTTCGCGGAGCGGCTCACCGGCCGGCGGATCGCCGGGCTTGGGCGGCGGGCCAAATACCTGATCGTCCATCTGGATGACGGCCTGGCGCTGATCGCCCATATGGGCATGTCCGGCTCCTTCCGGATCGAGGCCGACGGCAGCGCGCATGCGCCTGGCGAGTTCCACTATCCGCGCTCGAAGGACGCCGTCCACGATCATGTCCGCTTTGATCTAGAAAGCGACCGGGGCGAAAAGGCGAGCGTCGTCTTCAATGATCCGCGGCGCTTCGGCTTCATGCTGTTCGCGGAACCGGGGGCGCTTGCGGCGCACCCGCTTCTCGCGGCGCTTGGCGCCGAGCCGACCGGAAACGCGCTCGACGGAAAGCTTCTGTCTGGCCTCTTCAGCGGCCGCAAAGCGCCGCTCAAGGCGGCGCTGATGGACCAGCGCATCATCGCCGGCCTCGGCAACATCTATGTCTGCGAGGCGCTCTGGCGCGCGGGGCTTTCGCCGCGCCGCAGCGCCGGCTCGATCGCGGGGGCGGCCGGGAAAACGACCCCACGCACCGACCGGCTCGCGGAAGCCATCCGAACCGTCATCGCCGATGCCATCGCGGCGGGAGGCTCGTCCCTGAAGGACTATATGCATGCCGACGGATCGCTCGGCTATTTCCAGCATTCCTTCGACGTCTACGACCGCGAGGGCGAGCCCTGCCACCGCTCGGGCTGCGGAGGCACGATCCGGCGCATCGTCCAGTCCGGGCGCTCGACCTTCTATTGCCCGGTCTGCCAACATTAGCTAATCGCTTCACAAGCCTGGCAGCGAAGGAGGATCGGCATGGCCTACGAAATGATATTGACCGAAACGCACGGCAGGGTCGGCCTCGTAACGCTGAACCGGCCGAAGGCGCTCAACGCGCTCAATTCCGCCGTGCTTGCCGAAATCCTCTCGGCGCTGAACACTTTCGAGGCGGATGCGGATATCGGCGCCATCGTCATCACCGGATCCGAGAAGGCTTTCGCCGCCGGCGCGGACATCAAGGAGATGCAGCCGAAAGGCTTTGCCGATGCCTATATGGAGGATTTCTTCGTCGGTTGGGAGGGTCTCACGCGCATCCGCAAGCCGATCATCGCAGCGGTCGCGGGATACGCGCTGGGCGGCGGTTGCGAGCTTGCCATGATGTGCGATTTCATCATCGCGGCGGACAACGCCAAATTCGGCCAGCCGGAAATCACGCTCGGCATCATGCCTGGAATGGGCGGGTCGCAGCGGCTCACGCGCTTCGTTGGCAAATCGAAGGCCATGGATATGTGCCTGACCGGCCGGATGATGGAGGCGGATGAGGCGGAGCGCTCGGGCCTCGTCTCCCGCATCGTCCCGACTGCCGACCTCGTCGGGGAAGCGGTCAAGGCGGCGGAGAAGATCGCCGGCTTCTCGCTCCCCTCCGTCATGATGTGCAAGGAAACGGTCAACCGCGCCTATGAAACGACGCTCGCGGAGGGGTTGAGGTTCGAGCGCCGCGTCTTCCACTCCATGTTCGCACTGGCCGACCAGAAGGAGGGGATGGCAGCCTTCGTGGAAAAGCGGAAGCCCGATTTCAGGCATCGCTGATCACGTGCAGCCGCGCCTGAAATCCGTCGCCTGAATCCTTGTCCGAACCCCGTTGACGCGGCCGGATCGCTGCTCTATAAGCCGCGCCAGATGAGGCGGCCGTTGGCCGCCCTCGTGTTTTTGTGCGCCTGACGATTTCAACGCAGAATCGGCCGGCGCTTTAACGTACAAGAGAGGCATCCATGGCCAATACGGCGTCGGCCAAGAAGGCGGCTCGCAAGATCGAACGTCGCACCGAGATCAACAAAGTTCGCCGCTCGCGCATGCGCAGCTATGTGCGCAAGGTCGAAGAGGCCATCGCGTCGGGCAACAAGGAAGCGGCACAGGCCGCGCTGGTGGCTGCGCAGCCCGAACTGATGCGCGCGGCAACGAAGGGCGTGCTGCATGAGAACACCGCATCGCGCAAAGTGTCGCGTCTCGCCCGCCGGGTGAAGGCGCTCTCGGCCTGACCTTTCATTCCGCATCGGATTTCCGAAGCCCGGCTCCAGCCGGGCTTTTTTATTTGCCGTCAAAGGGTTGTGTAACGCTCTTTCCGAATGGGTTTCGGACGGACGGTCCTTTGCTGGCTATCCCTGCACCGTCGTGGAAAAGCCGCGATTCGGCTGGGCGCCGAGGCATTCCGACCGCTCATAAAAAAGCATTTAATATCAGCATGATGGCGATGGTTGTAAAGACGGCCAGTGGAAGAAGGATGACCCTCCGCCGCCACGGCAATGTCAAGATTCTTTTTTCAGTTTTTTTTCGTGAAACCGGTCTTGCGGGGATGACTGGAGAAAAGAGTTTGATTCAAAACAGCTTACGTAGAGTCCGCTTGGCGCGGCGTCTTCGAAACCCGCTCCTTGCCGCGACGATTATTTAAGAAATCGTTATTGGCGGCTTGCCCTCTCCACACCGACTTTTGTAGTGTCTGCCCGTCGAAAGGGACGGTCATTGGCCTAACCAATCAACCGGACCAGTCAAGCGGAAACTGGCGAGGGTTTGCGGCACGGAGCAATTCCGGGCACGGGCTAGCTATGCCTTTCGACAGGAGTGGGTGTGTGTCCGAGATGTTTGTGTTCGCGGCTCCGGCCATCCGCCCGGAAGACGATGGCGATTGCCCGTTGCGGATCGGGCGGAATCGCTGTTTCGCGGGCGGCGATGCGGAAGAAAGGAGATCATCGGGAAAAGGCGACTGACTGACGGTCCAGGACCGGAACGATACGAGGATTTTACTGGCTACAACCAGGCCGCGCCGAGCGGTGGCGCAACCAGGCGCTCGTGACGCGGCAAAGAATAGACGAGGGATTGTCATGCAAAGCGGCATCGAAGGGTCGGACCGACACGGTTCGTCCTTTCAAACGAATGCGGTAGAGGGGAACCTGATGACTGCCAACGACCCGGCAAGGGCGGAAAAGGCGTTCGAAAAGGTAAGGGCACAAATAAAAGCCCGAGTCGGGGGCGAAGTCTATTCAAGCTGGTTCGGCCGCATGAAGGTCGACGAATACTCCAAGGGGCTTGTCCGCCTCTCCGTACCGACCGCCTTTCTGCGGTCGTGGATCAACGGGCATTATCTGGATCTCATCACCGAGCTCTGGCAGAGTGAGGACCCTCATGCGCTAAAAGTCGAAATCGTCGTGCGATCGGCGGTGCGCCACGCGCGCCCGGTGGCCGATACGGCGGGGCCATCGGCCAAGCGACCGGCGCCGCAACTGGCGCCTGCAGTCGTAAGTGGAGGGCCGGTGGGTTCGCCGCGCATCGACCGCGCGCCAAACCATCGACCGCGCCATGCGGAAGCCGACGGTCGTCAAAACGTCATCGGATCGCCGCTCGACGCACGCTACACCTTCGAATCCTTCATCGAGGGCGCGTCGAACAGGGTAGCGTTCGCAGCGGCGCGCGCCGTCGCGGAGCATGCCTCCAACGCGGTACGCTTCAACCCGTTGTTCCTCCATGCTTCGGTCGGGCTCGGCAAGACGCATCTTCTGCAGGCGATCGCGGCGGAATCCCTCAAACGGCGGGCGCAGTCGCGGGTCGTCTATCTGACGGCCGAATATTTCATGTGGCGCTTCGCGACCGCCATCCGCGACAACAACGCGCTGACGCTCAAGGAGCAATTGCGCGACATCGACCTTCTCATCATCGACGACATGCAGTTCCTGCAGGGCAAGTCGATCCAGCACGAATTCTGCCATCTCATCAACATGCTGCTCGACAGCGCCAAGCAGGTCGTAGTGGCCGCGGACCGCCCGCCCGCCGAGCTTGAATCGCTGGAACCGAGGGTGCGCTCACGCCTCAATGGCGGGGTGGCGCTCGAAATGTCGGCGCCCGACTACGCCATGCGGCTCGGCATGCTGAAGCAGCGACTGGAGGCGGCGCAGACCGAGGACGCGACGCTGGAGATCGCCGACGATATCCTCGAGCATGTGGCTGGCACCGTAACCGGCAGCGGCCGCGAACTCGAAGGCGCCTTCAACCAGCTTCTCTTCCGCCGCTCCTTCGAGCCGATCAGCGTCGAGCGGATCGACGAGATCCTCAGCCATATCTACCGTTCAGGCGAGCCGAAGCGCGTCCGGATCGAGGATATCCAACGCGTCGTGGCGCGCCACTACAACGTGTCCAAGACGGAGCTGCTTTCCAATCGGCGCACGCGCACCATCGTCAAGCCGCGCCAGGTGGCGATGTATCTGTCGAAGGTGATGACGCCGCGCTCGCTGCCGGAGATCGGCCGGCGCTTCGGCGGTCGCGACCATACGACCGTGCTGCACGCCGTGCGCAAGATCGAGGACCTTTCCGGCACGGACAACAATCTCGCACAGGAACTGGAGCTTCTGCGGCGGCTGATCAGCGATCAGGCATAGGAAACGACAGGCCGGCGACCGACCACGGGATCGCCGGCTTCCGTTATCCCCAGAAAGGGCCGCCATCCTGCGTGAAGCGCGTGCAAAGGCTTGCGTTCGCGGCTGATTTCCTGTCAGTCTGCAACGGCTCCGGCCCGCAACAGGCCGGTGTCGGGCGCACTGCCCGGCAGGCGACAGTTTTCATTGATCTAGGCGAGTCCGGTTCGTTATGCGTGTGGTTCTTGAACGCTCCAACCTCCTGAAATCGCTCGGCCACGTCCACCGTGTCGTCGAGCGGCGCAACACGATCCCGATCCTGTCGAACGTGCTGCTCTCGGCCGACGGCGGCAGCCTCGAACTGAAGGCGACCGATCTCGACCTAGAGGTGACCGAGGCGGCTCCTGCTTCCGTCGAGCAAAAGGGCGCGACGACGGTTCCCGCCTATCTGCTCTACGACATCGTGCGCAAGCTGCCGGACGGCTCCGAGGTCATGCTCAGGACCGACGAGGACGGCAATGCCATGTCGGTGATCTCGGGCCGGTCGAGCTTCCGCCTGCAATGCCTGCCGCAATCGGATTTCCCCGAACTCTCGGCCGGCACGTTCCCGCATATCTTCCGGCTGGATTCTCCGTCGCTCAAGGGGCTGATCGAGAAGACGCAGTTCGCCATCTCGACGGAAGAAACACGCTATTATCTGAACGGTATCTACCTGCACGCGATCGAGGCGGACGGGAAGCTGAAGCTGCGTGCGGTCGCGACCGACGGGCATCGCCTGGCGCGCGCCGAGGTGGAGGCGCCGGCCGGCTCCGAGGGCATGCCGGGCATCATCATCCCGCGCAAGACCGTCAGCGAATTGCAGAAGCTGGTGGACGAGCCGGACGTCAAGGTGACGGTGGAACTCTCCGACACCAAGATCCGCTTCACCATCGGCAGCGTGGTGCTCACCTCGAAGCTCATCGACGGCACTTTCCCGGACTACCAGCGCGTCATACCGAGCGGCAACGACAAGAAGCTCGTCATCGACCGGCAGAGTTTCGCCGCCGCGGTCGACCGCGTCTCGACGATCTCGTCCGAGCGCGGGCGGGCGGTGAAACTGTCCATCGCCGACGGTCAGCTCACGCTGACGGTCAACAATCCGGATTCGGGCAGCGCCACCGAGGAACTGCCGGCGGACTACAGTTCCGACCCGCTCGAAATCGGCTTCAACGCGCGTTACCTGCTCGACATCGCCGGGCAGCTTTCAGGCGACACCGCCGAGTTCATGCTGGCCGATGCCGGCTCGCCGACGCTCATCCACGATTCGGCTGACGAGCACGCGCTTTACGTGCTCATGCCGATGCGGGTCTAAGGCGAGGCGTGAGCGAAACCGACAGGACCGGGCGGACACCTCCGGTCGACATATGCAGGCTGTCGCTGACCGATTTCCGCAATTACGCCGATCTCAGCCTCGACCTCAAACCCGGCGCCGTGGTGTTGACCGGCGAAAACGGCGCCGGCAAGACCAATCTCCTCGAAGCCGTCTCGCTCTTCAGCCCGGGCCGAGGCCTGCGCCGCGCGCCCTATGCGGAAATGGCGCGCGAGGGAGCCGGTGGCGGCGGCTTTGCCATCCATGCGCGGCTGGAGGGGCCGTTCGGCGAATGCGAGATCGGCACCGGGACGCTCGCCGCCGGCCCCGAAGAGGCGGATGGCAGCGCCCGCAGGGTAAGGATAAACGGCGCGCCGGCCAGATCGGCCGAGGAGATGCTGGAATGGCTCCGCGTCGTCTGGCTGACGCCGTCGATGGACGGGCTCTTCACCGGACCGGCCGGCGACCGCAGGCGCTTCCTCGACCGGCTGGTGCTTGCCATCGACCCGGCGCACGGCAAGCGCACCCTCGACTATGAGCGCGCTATGCGCGGGCGCAACCGCCTCCTCACCGAGGGGAGGATAGACGAAAGCTGGCTCGGCGCGATCGAGTTGCAGATGGCCGAGATGGGCGTGGCGATCGCCGCCGCGCGCGGCGAGCTGGTACGGCTCGCAAGCGCCATGATCGAAAGGCTGCCGGACGACAGCGCCTTTCCGAAGGCCGACCTCGCCCTTGCCGGCACGCTGGAGGAGCAGATCGGCGAGCGTCCGGCCGTCGAGATCGAGGAATGGCTGCGACGCGAGTTCGCTGCCGGCCGCATCCGCGACCGCGCCGCCGGCCGTACGCTCGACGGGCCGCAGCGCGCCGATTTCCTCGTTCGCCATCGGCCGAAGGCCATGCCGGCCGCGCTTTGCTCGACCGGTGAGCAGAAGGCGCTGCTCGTCGGCATCATGCTGGCGCATGCGCGGCTGACGGGCGAGATGGCCGGCATGACGCCGATCCTCCTCCTCGACGAGATCGCGGCGCATTTCGACCAGCACCGCCGTGCAGCGCTCTTCGACATATTGGAGGAACTCGGCTGCCAGGTGTTCATGACGGGCACCGAGCCCGCGCTCTTCTCGGCGCTCAAAGGGAAGGCGCAATTCCTGAGGGTGGCATCCGGGACAGTGACCGAAACCGCCTGACAACGTGTTCCGCTGGTATTAGTTTCGGTCCATGAACCAGCATGAAACCCCTCCCCTCTCGCCAGAGGAACTCGAACGCTACGCACGCCATATCGTACTTGCCGAGATCGGCGGGCCGGGGCAGCAGAAGCTGAAGCGGGCGCGGGTGCTCGTCATTGGCGCGGGCGGGCTCGGCGCGCCGGTGCTTTCCTATCTTGCCGCGGCGGGTGTCGGGACGCTGGGCATCGTCGATGACGACACCGTGTCGCTCTCCAATCTGCAACGGCAGATCATCCACGCGACCGGCAATATCGGCCAGACGAAGGCGGCGAGCGCAAGCGTCGCCATCGAAAGGCTCAACCCGCATGTGACGGTCGAGACGCATGCGTTGCGGCTTGCCGAAGAGAACGCCAGAGGGCTGGTCGCGGCCTATGACATCGTCGTGGACGGGTCCGACAATTTCGCCACGCGCTACGCCGCCGCCGATGCCTGCGCGGCGGAAAAACGCCCGCTGGTCACCGCGTCCGTCGGCCGCTTCGACGGGGCGCTTACCGTGCTGATGCCCTATGCGAAGGACGAGGAAGGCAGGCCTAATCCGTCCTATCGCGACCTCTATCCCGCGCCTCCGCCGGAAGGGATGGTACCTAGTTGCGCCGAAGCCGGTGTCCTAGGCGTCCTGACCGGAGTGCTCGGCACGCTGGAGGCGATGGAAGTCATCAAGCTCATCACCGGGGTCGGGGAACCGCTCGTAGGCCGGCTCCTGCTCTATGACAGCCTCGCCACCCGCTTCGAGACGATCCGCTACCGGCATCATGGCTGAAACATTTCAAGACAGCACGGCGGGTCAAAACCGTATGGCGGGCGAGCTTTCCGTCGTGCCGTTGCCGGAAAGTTTCGACAGCTGGGAAGAATTGCTCGGCCTGATCCTGGCCTCTTTCCGCTACATGAACGGCGTCATCGATCCGCTCTCCTCCGCAGTCCGGCTGACCCCGGAGAGCCTGAGGCAGAAGGCGGCGGAGGAAGCCGGCTTCCTTGCGCTCCTCGGCGGTCGGATGGTCGGCTGCGTCTTCCTGGCCGAAAGGGAGGATCATTTCTATCTCGGCAAGCTGGCTATCGATCCGGCTTGCCAGGGCCGCGGCATCGGGCGCCGCCTGGTCGAGACAGCCGAAAGCCATGCGCGGGCTGCCGGCAAGCCTGTCATCGAATTGCAGGTGCGCGTCGAACTTACCGGCAATCAAGCGACCTTCCATCGCCTCGGCTTCCGCGAGACGGGTCGCACGGCACATGCCGGCTTCGATCGGCCGACATCCATCACCATGCGTAAGGATCTGCGCTGGTGACGCTTTCCCTTTCACCGGAAGAGCGGGCGATCGCGGCCGGAGGGCACGGCGCCGGCGCGGCGATGGCGATGCGCATCGTCGCGGAAAGCGCACGACTTCTCGGCGCACAAAGGCTTATCGGAATCGCCTCCGCGCATATCGACGGTGCGCTCTACCATGGCGATTCCGGCACGCTTTTCGCCGAAAGACTGGTCGAGGGTGGAGCGAAAGTTTCCGTCCGCGCGACACTCAATGTCGGCGCGCTCGATCTCACCGGCTGCTCGCAGGTGCGGCTTGCCGAGCCTGAGCGCGGCATGGCGCGGCGCATGATGGAAGCCTATCGCGCGCTCGGATGCGAGTCGAGTTGGACCTGCGCGCCCTATCAGGCCGGGCACCGTCCGGCTTTCGGCACGGACGTCGCCTGGGGCGAATCGAACGCGGTCGTCTTCTGCAATTCGGTGCTTGGCGCGCGCACAAATCGCTATGGGGATTTCCTCGACATCGCCTGCGCAATCACCGGGCGCGCGCCGGACTATGGCCTTCATCGCTCGGAGAATCGCCGACCGAAGGTTCGCTTCGATCTTTCCGCCCTCGGCCCGGACTTTCTCGGCTCGGAAATCGCGTGGCCCGTCCTTGGCAGTCTTTACGGGCGCGAGACAGGCAACACGATCGGTATCGTGACAGGTATCGTGAAAGACCCGGGCGAGGATGCGCTGAAGGCGTTCGGCGCGGCGGCCGCCTCATCCGGCGCAGTGGGCCTTTTCCACATGGAAGGCGTGACGCCAGAGGCCAAGGCAGGTTCCCTCGCCGATGCGCCGGAATTCGACCAGGAAATCCGCGTGACGGACGAGATGGTGCGTGCGGCGCAGGCGCGGCTCTCGACGGCTGAAAGGGCGGATCGCATCGACGCGGTGGCGATCGGCAGCCCGCACCTTTCGCTCGCCGAATTCGACGCGCTGGAACGGCTCCTCGCCGGCCGCCGGCTGAGCGTGCCGATCTATGCCTGCACGGGCCGCCATGTCCTTCCGGAACTGGAGCGGCGTGGAAGCCGCAGTGCGCTCGAAGCGGCTGGCGTGGTCGTTGTCGCCGATACCTGCGTCGTCGTCACGCCGATCCTCACGCCGCTCAAGGACGGCGTACTGATGACGAATTCAGGGAAGTTCGCGCACTACGCACCGGCCAATACCGGCTATTCGGTCCTCTATGCCTCGCTTGCCGATTGCGTCGAAAGCGCGGTCGCGGGCCGGCCGCGCATTGCGAGACAGGTGGCATGAGGGGGAGCGAGCAGGCCGACGTTCTGATCGCCGGAACCGACGATGCATCCGGCGAGGCGCTGGTTCTGACGACGCCGATCAGCTTCTGGGGAGGCATCGATCCGAAGACCGGCCGCGTCATAGATCCGCGCCACCCGCAATTCGGCGCGAGCATTGCCGGCCGCGCGCTCTTCCTGCCCGGCACGATCGGGTCGTCCTCCGCCTCGGCGGTCCTGCTCGAACTGGTTCGCGTAGGAATCGCGCCTGTCGCCATCGTCCTGCACGAACCGGATGCCATCCTCCTTCTCGGCCTGATCGTCGCCCGCGAGATGGGCTGGGCGCATCCGCCGGCGATCAGGCTCGACCGGGCGCGGCACGAGGCCTTTGCCGGCTCCCCGGTGACCGTGCGGGTCAATGGTCGGATCGAATCGGCGATCCGTTGACCCTTTCCGTTTTCAGAACTTCCAGTGCTTTCCCTGCTCGGGCACTATGAAGTTGACGCCGAGATCGTTGCCTTCCTGCAGTTCCTTCAGGATCTCCACCTGCGGCTGGTCGCCCTTCTTCAGCGAATATTTGATGTGGCTGACGATGATCGGCAGATCCTTGAGCGCTCCGCCTCCGGCCTGATCGTCCAGGTCATGCAGCGATTTCAGGAGCCAGGCCGGCGTCAGATGGCCGAAGAGTTGCCTGTCGGGCTGGGCATTGCTGTAGGAGCTTTCGATGATGACAGCCTTCAGGCGGTGCGCTCTCACCTTGTCGGCAACCGCTGTCCAGACGTCGTGGATCCGCGTGGTCTTCTCCACCGCGTCGGGACCGGTATCGCCGAAGCAGAGCAGCGCGTCGTCACCGCTCTCGATGAGGAAAGCTGTCGATTCGACACCGCCATGACTGAGCGGAAAGGCGGTTACGTCCATGCCCGTCCCGGCGAGCGGAGTCTTCTGGCCGGCCGCCAGGTTTTCATAATGGTATTTCTTGAGCGCGGGCGGCTTGCCGCTATCGCCGAAATTCGGCCATGCTTCCCAGTTGAAGTAATTGCGTTCGATCCGTTCATTGACCGAGGGAAGCGCGTAGATCGGCTTCTTGCTGTCATCCGGCGAGGCAACGATCAGTCCTTCGATATGGTCAAGATGGGCGTGGCTGATGAGATAGCCCTTGATCCTGTCGGTCAGGACGTAACCGATGCGGCTGTAGGAGGAATCCGCCGGCACTTCTACCTCTTCGAATGCTCCCTTGGAATCGGCGACGCGCAGGCCGTTGACCAATGCGCCGGCATCACAAGTCACATAGTTGCCCTCGCCATGGGCACCGACGAGATAGGCGCTGAGATTGCCATCCTCGATACCGCCGCGGGCGCCGAGCGCAACCACGTCGAAGCCTTCCCCGGCCTGCGCCGCGGCGGGCAGGAACACTGCCGCCAGTACCGATCCCAGAATGATCGCCTTCATGTGCTTCCTCGTGCCTCGGTAGGAAAGTCGCCGGCAAAGCGGCAGGCTCCGCCGCTTCCCGAATCCGCTGCCTGCAAGCCGCTCAGACCTTGTTCGGCAGCACGCGGTCCGGCGGCCGGTGGCCGTCGAAGAAGGCACGGATGTTGATGATGACCTTCTCGCCCATGTCGATGCGGCCTTCGATCGTCGCCGAGCCCATATGCGGCAGGAGCACGACCTTGCCTTTCGCCGCGAGCTTGACGAGCTTCGGGCTCACCGCCGGCTCGTGCTCGAAGACATCGAGTCCGGCGCCGGCAAGCTTCCCTTCCTGGATCATCTTCGCCAATGCGTCTTCGTCGATGATCTCTCCACGCGCGGTGTTGACCAGATAGGCGGTCGGCTGGAGAAGCGCGAGCCGACGCGCCGACAGGAGATGGAAGGTGGCGGGCGTCGAGGGGCAGTTCACCGAGATGATGTCCATGCGCGCCAGCATCTGGTCGAGGCTTTCCCAATAGGTCGCCTCAAGCTCCTCCTCGATCGCCGGTGCGACGTGGTGGCGGTTATGATAATGGATCGAAAGGCCGAAAGCCTTGGCGCGGCGGGCGACCGCGGTGCCGATGCGGCCCATGCCGACGATGCCGAGCCGCTTGCCCCAGATACGACGCCCGAGCATCCAGGTCGGCGACCAGCCGGCCCATCTGCCGTCCGGGCGCAGAAGATCGGCGCCTTCGGTCAGCCGGCGCGGCACGGCCAGCATCAGCGCCATGGTCATGTCCGCGGTGTCTTCGGTCAGCACGTTAGGCGTATTGGTGACGACGATGCCCTTCCGCGCTGCCGCCGCGACATCGATATTGTTCACGCCATTGCCGAAATTCGCGATGAGCTTCAAATTCGGCCCCGCCTGCTCGACAAGCGCCGAATCAATCTGGTCGGTGACGGTCGGCACCAGTACGTCCGCTTCCTTGACCGTCGCCACGAGCTCCGGCTGCGTCATCGGCCGGTCGTCGACATTCAACCGCGCGTCGAACAGTTCCCGCATCCGGGTTTCGACGGGATCCGGCAGCTTCCGCGTGATGACGACGAGAGGTTTTTTCCTGCCGGCCATTGTTTCCTCCGGGCCTTGTTGAGACCTCTTTAACCAAGACAGGCGAGACTTGAAGCGAAAATCGGCCTGACCTCTTCTGTAACAAGGGCAGCCGTCCAAGACAAAGAAAAACCGGCCGCAGGCGTCGCCTACCGACGGTCAAAGCGAATGTAGGGTAAGCATCGTGCGTGGTCTGGTCTTCCTCGGAAAAGCCTCTGCGTTGGCACTTCTGTGCATCGGCTTCGCCTCGGCCACCATCACCAACCCGCATGGCGCAGCGTCCGCTGTAGCCAACGTCACGCTCGGGCCGAGCGGCCTGCCGCTGCCGCGCTTCGTCAGCCTGAAATCCGGGCGGGTCAATGCGCGGATCGGGCCGAGCTTCAGCTATCCCGTGGCGTGGCTCTATCTTAAAGAGGGCCTGCCTGTGGAAATCCTGCAGGAATACGACACGTGGCGGAAGATACGCGATGCGGACGGCGCGGAGGGGTGGATCAACCAGAGCCTGCTTTCAGGCCGGCGGACGGGCATCATAGCCCCCTGGCAGAAAGGCAAGGACGCCGAACTTCCGCTCTTCGCGGAGCCGGACAAGAAGGCATCCAGCATCGCCCTCATCGAACCCGGCGTGATCGGTACGATCCGTTCGTGCAACGGGCAATGGTGCGAGATGGATTTTTCCGGGCGAACCGGCTGGATGGCGCAGACGCTGGTGTGGGGCGCCTATCCGGGCGAGCTCATCAAGGATTGAGCCGAATAAGGGGGGCCCAGTCAGGGCTTCCTCGACTGCTTCCTACGCAGGCGCACGACAATATCGACGTTGGAGATTTCTAGGCCTTCGGGCGGCGGCGGCAGGTTGATCACGGTCACCGGGCCCTTTTCGATGTCGATATCGACGAGCCGGTTCTCCCCTTCCACAAAAAAGTGGTGATGATCGGAGGTGTTGGTGTCGAAATAGGTCTTCGCGCCCTCGACGGCCAGGATCCTGAGCAGGCCAGCTTCCGTGAACTGATGCAGGGCGTTGTAGACCGTCGCCAGCGACACCGGCACGCCCGCGGAGATCGCCTCCTCGTGCAGTTCCTCGGCCGAGAGATGCCTGTCGCCCTGCGCGAACAGGAGATTGGCCAGCGCAACCCGTTGACGCGTCGGCCGCAGGCCGGCGTCCCGGACACGCCGCTCGATCTCCCTCATTTCCCGCAATGCCTCTGACGTCATCTCCACCGGTATTCTTCCACCGCGGCGCCAACCCGAGGCCGACGCTCCGATATCAACAAACTTGATATATTCTGAGGGGGCCGCGCAATCAATAGCGGCGCATTGACCGGGGAAGCGGCCCACGCTAGAGCCAACGGCGGTTTCCGCGAGCCGGTGGTTTGTGTTAGGGAACCAATGAGAAGAACGGACGGCCACATGGTTGTCCCTCGCGGCCACCCCAGAGGGCTGTCTCGAAGGGGCCATTCCAGAGCTGTCACGGCAGGAGCAGCATGATCGCAGGCGCCAAATCCAGTTACGACTACGAGGACCTGCTGAGCTGCGCGCGCGGCGAACTGTTCGGCCCCGGCAATGCGCAACTGCCAGCGCCGCCCATGCTGATGTTCGACCGCATCACCGATATCAGCGAAACCGGAGGCGAGTTCGACAAGGGCTATATCCGTGCCGAACTCGACATAAAACCGGACCTCTGGTTCTTTCCCTGCCATTTCATCGGCAATCCGGTGATGCCTGGCTGCCTCGGTCTCGACGCGCTGTGGCAGATGACGGGCTTCTTCCTCGGTTGGCTCGGCGAGCCGGGCAAGGGCATGGCGCTCTCGACCGGCGAGGTGAAATTCAAGGGTATGGTGACGCCGGCCACGAAAAAGGTCGAGTATGGTGTCGACTTCAAACGCGTGCTGCGCGGCCGTCTCGTGCTCGGTATCGGCGACGGCTGGCTGAAAGCGGATGGCGACCCCATCTACAAGGCCACCGACCTCAGGGTCGGCCTATCCAAACAAGGCGCGGAATAAGCGCCTTCACGAGCGGGAGCCTGCAATGAGACGGGTGGTTGTCACCGGCATGGGGATCGTATCGCCTATCGGCAGCAATGCCGGGGAGGTGACGCAATCCCTGCGTGAAGCGAAATCGGGAATAAGCTTCTCGGAGGAATTCGCGGAGCATGGTTTCCGCTGCCAGGTCTGGGGCGCTCCGAGACTTGGCCTCACGGACCTCGCCGAGATGGTCGACCGGCGCGCCATGCGCTTCCTTTCCAAGGGCGGCGCATGGAACCATGTGGCGATGAGGCAGGCGATCGAGGATGCCGCCCTCCAGGAAGACCGCATCACCGACGAGCGCATCGGCATCATCATGGGATCGGGCGGACCGTCGACGCGCGTCATCGTGGAAGCCGCCGAGACCACTCTCAAGAACGGCTCGCCGAAGCGGATCGGCCCCTTTGCCGTGCCGAAGGCGATGTCTTCGACCGCGTCGGCGACGCTTGCGACCTGGTTCAAGATACATGGCGTAAACTACTCCATCTCCTCGGCCTGCTCGACCTCGGCGCATTGCATCGGCAACGCCTACGAACTCATCCAGTGGGGCAAGCAGGACATGATCTTCGCCGGCGGGCATGAGGATCTGGACTGGACGATGTCGGACCTCTTCGACGCCATGGGCGCCATGGCGTCGAAATATAACGACCAGCCGGCCTCTGCCTCGCGGGCTTACGACGTTGACCGCGACGGCTTTGTCATCGCTGGCGGCGCCGGCGTGCTGGTGCTGGAAGAACTGGAGCATGCGAAGGCACGCGGCGCCAGGATCCACGCCGAGATCGTCGGCTACGGCGCCACCTCCGATGGCTACGACATGGTCGCGCCCTCCGGCGAGGGCGCGGTGCGGTGCATGAAGCAGGCGCTCTCCACCGTCTCCGGCCGGGTCGACTACATCAACACGCACGGCACCTCGACGCCGATCGGGGATTCGCGGGAGATCGGTGCCATCCGTGAAGTCTTCGGCGACGACCTGCCGAAAGTCACCTCCACCAAGTCGCTGACGGGCCATTCCCTCGGGGCTGCCGGCGTGCAGGAATCGATCTATTCGATCCTGATGATGAAGGATCGCTTCATCGGGGAAAGCGCGCATATCGAAACGCTGGACCCGGAATTCGAGGGCATTCCAATCGTTCGCGAACGCATCGACAACGCCACGATCGATACCGTGCTGTCGAACTCGTTCGGTTTCGGCGGCACCAACGCGACACTCGTCTTCCGGCGTTATTCCGAGTAGGCGGCAGGCACGGTCGACCAATTCCGGAGCGCCGCCGGGGCCGAGATGCCCTTCGCGCTCATCTACGGGGATATTGCATGGAAGCATTGATGAAAGGAAAGCGGGGCCTGGTGATGGGCGTCGCCAACGATCATTCGATCGCCTGGGGCATCGCCAGACAATTGGCGGAGCATGGCGCCGAACTCGCTTTCACCTATCAGGGCGAAGCGTTCGGCCGCAGGGTCAAACCCCTGGCCGAGCAGCTCGGCGCCTCAATCGTGGTGCCCTGCGACGTGGAGGACAGTGTTTCTATCGACGGCACCTTCAAGGCATTGGAAACGGCCTGGGGCGGGCTCGATTTCGTCGTCCACGCCATCGGCTTTTCCGACAAGAACGAGCTGAAGGGCCTCTATGCCGACACGTCGCGCGAGAACTTCGTGCGCACCATGGTGATCTCCTGCTACTCCTTCACCGAAGTCGCCCGCAAGGCTGCCAGGCTGATGAACCATGGCGGCAGCCTCGTCACGCTGACCTATGCCGGTTCCGTCAGGGTCATGCCGAATTACAACGTCATGGGCGTGGCCAAGGCGGCGCTGGAGGCAAGCGTGCGTTACCTGGCGAGCGACTACGGACCGCGGGGTATCCGCGTCAACGCCATCTCCGCAGGCCCCGTGCGCACGCTCGCCGGCGCGGGTATTTCCGATGCCCGCCACATGTTTTCCTACCAGCAGCGCAACTCGCCGCTGCGCCGGCCGATAACGCTGGAAGAGGTCGGCGGCTCCGCGCTTTATCTCCTGTCCGATCTTTCGTCGGGCGTGACCGGCGAAATCCACTATGTCGATTCCGGTTACCACATAGTCTCCATGCCGACGCTCGACGAGTTGAAGCGTACGGACGTCCCTTCAGAATGAGTGCAGGCATCAATACTTCCTTCACTACGCGGGAGGTTTTTGCGGCCGAGGGAAACGAATATTAAGCCGCCTCCTGCACACCATCCGTCGCATCAATGCGAGATGGAACGCGTTCCATGACGAATCCGAACCGAAGCACGACGTTTCGGCTCATCACCATCGCCAGTTCGGCACTGAGCAGCTTCGTGCTCGGGCTGTGGGCACTGCAATTCGGCTTCGACGCAGGCCCTCACGGCCTTTCGCCCGAAATCATGGCATCGATGATCGCCTGCCTGTGCGCACTTTCCGCCGGCGGGGCCGCCTTGTCCTATTTCGCGGGTATCGATGAATCCGCCGATTACGTTTTCAACGAGACCCAAGTCGACAAGCTGACCGGGCTCCACGCGCGCGTCGCCATGATCGGCAAGATCGCCGAAGCCTCGATTGCGGCTTCCCGCAGAGGCGAGCCCGTTTTCCTGATCGACATCGATATCGATCGTTTCAAGCAGATCAACGAGGCCATAGGCTACGGGCGGGCCGACGAGCTGGTCCGGGCCTTTGCCCGAAGGCTGAAAGAAAACCTGCCGAAACGGGCTGAGATCGGCCGCATCGGCGCCGGGCAATTCTGCATCCTTTATCCCGACCGCAAGGCCATGCCGGATATGGACATGATTGTACGGAACCTCATCGAGACGATGATGAAGCCCTACCAACTCGAAAGGCACTCCCAGTCGGTCAATATATCGGTGGGAGTCGTCGCCATCCCGAAGGATGGCAGCGATCCGACCACGCTCCTGCGCCGTTCAAATCTGGCGCTCCAGCATGCCCGGCTCGGCGGCCACGGCAACTGGGCGGTGTACCAGCCGGAAATGGGTGAGGTGGCCGATTTCCGCCGCTGGATCGAGGCGGAGCTTCTCACCGCATTCGAGCGGGGCGATTTCGAGCTCTACTACCAGCCTCAGTACGATCTCACCGCCGGCCGCATCGTCGGCTACGAGGCGCTCCTGCGTTGGAACCACCCGGAGCACGGCATGATCCCGCCGATGGAATTCGTTCCGATCGCGGAGGAAACGGGCATGATCGAGCCGATCGGGCGCTGGGTGCTGCGCACAGCCTGCCATGACGCGTTGCGGCTGCCGGAAGACTGCTTCGTCGCCGTGAACATCTCGCCGGTCCAGTTCATGAACACGGAATTCATCGCAGCGGTGCGCAAGGCGCTCGAGGAGTCCGGGCTCGCGCCGGCACGGCTCGAACTGGAGGTGACCGAGACCGCGATGATGCAGGATCGCGGGCGCGCGGCCAAGATCCTGGAAGAACTGGCCGAAATCGGCATTTCGGTCGCCGTCGACGATTTCGGTACCGGCTATTCGAATTTGAGCTATCTGATCGACTTCTCCTTCCACAAGCTGAAGATCGACAAGACCTTCATCGATCGCCTGGAGGCGGACGCGAGTTCCGGTGCGGTTGTCTCGACCATCGTCGGCCTGTCGAGGGCGCTCGGCGTCCATACGATCGCCGAAGGTGTGGAGACCGAAAACCAGGCCACGCTCCTGAGGGCGGCGGGCTGCGACGTGGTGCAGGGTAATTTCTACGGAAGGCCCGCTCCTCTCTCCAGCGCCTTCGAGACGACGCAGGACTACAAGATAGCCGCGACCATCCATTGAGTGCCCTTCCGGGCCTCTCAGGTCCCGCCGATCACCGCACCGCCCACAGGACCTTGTAGCGGGCATCGCGAACCGCCTCGCCGGATTGCCGGAATTCCCTGGCAAGCAACTGTTCGTAAGGCAGTTGCCGGTTGGCGACGAGATAAAGCCGGCCGCCGGGCTTGAGCGCGCGCGCGGCGGCAAGGATCATCCCCTGCCCGATCGCCGCCTCGGCCGCACGGCCCGTATGGAAGGGCGGATTCATGACGATGAAATCGTAGCGGCGTTCGACGGGCTCACTCAGGAGATCGCTCCAGAAGAATCCCGTCTTTGCGCTGCTTCGAACGGCGGCGAGGTTCCCCCGTGCGGCCTCCAGCGCTTCGAAATCGGCCTCATAGAGATCGATCCGCGAAACGGCATCCGACCGCGACAAAAGCTCCGCCGCGAGATAGCCCCAGCCGGCGCCGAAATCGGCCACGCCGCCCGAAATATCGTCGGGAAGATGGGCTACCAGAAGCCGCGATCCGGGATCGGCGTGATCCGGTGAAAACATACCAGGCGCGGTACGGAAGCGGCCGTCCACCAAGGGTAGCGCGCCGGGCGCAAGCGCGCCCGCGACGGCAGCCATTTCGGCCGCGCGCGGAAACCAGAAGGCTATGCCGTGATATTTGGCCAGGCTTCCCGCAAGCGGCACCATTCCGGCAAGTTTCCGGCGCAGGCTGTCCATGCCGTTCACCTTGCTTCCTGCAACAAGGACGAGACCGCCCGCCTTCACCCGCGCGAGGGCATCCGCGATCCAGGCCTCGTTCCGACGCCTATGCCGGCCGCAAAGGATGAAGGCGGCGTCGTATCCCATGCCTTCCGCCTGCGGGAATACAGCAAGGCCCGCCGCTTCAAGCGCGCGGAAAGGAGGCCGGAAGGGCTGGATCAGGGTCAGGTCCACCGCGAAGTCGTCCGGCAGCCGTAAGCCGGGCCCGGCGCCAAGGAACAGGACACGCCCTCCCTTCGGCGGAACAGGCAGATCGCCTGTTTCGAAAGGATGGAAGAGCGTCTTGAGGCTATCGTCCGTCATCGCACATGCCGGATATCGTACGGATCGACAAGAAAACGGGCGCGCTCCAGGGAACGCGCCCGCCGGTTTCGTTCATGCGAGCGAGGATCACGCCTCGGCTTCGGCTTCCTCGCCCTTCTTCTCCTTGACGATCTCCTTGCCGGTCTTCTGATCGACGACCTTCATCGAAAGACGGACCTTGCCGCGCTCGTCGAAGCCCATGAGCTTGACGTAGACCTTGTCGCCTTCCTTGACCACATCGGTGGTCTTCTGGACGCGCTCAGACGCGAGTTGGGAGATATGGACGAGACCGTCGCGCGGACCGAAGAAATTGACGAAAGCGCCGAAATCGGTGGTCTTGACGACCGTGCCCTCGTAGATCTCGCCGACTTCCGGCTCGGCGACGATGGTGTGGATCCACTTCTTCGCCGCCTCGATCTCCTTGGCATTGGAGGAAGCGATCTTCACCGTGCCATCGTCCTCGATGTTGATCTTGGCGCCGGTCTTTTCCACGATCTCGCGGATGACCTTGCCGCCCGAGCCGATGACGTCGCGGATCTTGTCGACCGGGATGTTCATCACCTCGATGCGCGGGGCGAATTCGCCGAGTTCGGAGCGCGCGCCGGTGATCGCCTTGGCCATCTCGCCGAGGATATGCAGCCGGCCGTCCCTGGCCTGGCCGAGCGCCACCTTCATGATCTCTTCGGTGATGCCGTCGATCTTGATGTCCATCTGGAGCGAGGTGACGCCATTCGCCGTGCCCGCCACCTTGAAGTCCATGTCGCCGAGATGGTCCTCGTCGCCGAGGATGTCGGACAGCACCGCGAAGCGCTCGCCTTCCTTGATGAGGCCCATGGCGATACCGGCGACCGGCTTCTGGATCGGGACGCCCGCATCCATCAGCGCCAGCGAGGTGCCGCAGACCGTCGCCATCGAAGAAGAGCCGTTCGATTCAGTGATCTCGGAGACGATGCGGATCGTATAGGGGAACTGCTCCTCGCCCGGCAGCATCGGGTGGACGGCGCGCCATGCGAGCTTGCCGTGGCCGATCTCGCGGCGGCCGGGCGAACCCATGCGGCCCGTCTCGCCAACCGAATAGGGCGGGAAATTGTAGTGGAGGAGGAACTTCTCCTTGTAGGTCCCGGTCAGCGCGTCGATGAATTGCTCGTCCTCGCCGGTGCCCAGCGTCGCAACCACCAACGCCTGCGTCTCGCCGCGCGTGAACAGTGCCGATCCGTGCGTGCGCGGCAGGACGCCGACCTCGGCGACGATGTTGCGCACGGTCTTGAGATCGCGGCCGTCGATGCGCGAGCCGGTGTCGAGGATATTCCAGCGGACGATCTTCGCCTGCAATTCCTTGAACACGGTGCCGATCTGCTCGCCCGTATAACGCTCCTCCTCGCCCTCGGCGGGAGTGAGCGCGGCCTTGACCTTGGCCTTCACGGCGTCGACTGCGGCGTAGCGCTCCTGCTTGTCGGTGATCTTGTAGGCGGCGCGAAGATCGGCTTCCGCGATCTTCAGCATCTCGGCCTCGAGATCGGCATAGCTCGGGGACACGAAGTCGCGCGGCTCCTTGGCGGCCGCCTCGGCCAGCTTGATGATCGCGTCGATCACCGGCTGGAAGCTCTTGTGGCCGAACATGACGGCGCCGAGCATGGTCTCCTCGTCGAGTTCCTGGGCCTCGGACTCGACCATCAGGACGGCGTCGGCGGTGCCGGCGACGACGAGATCGAGCTTCGATTCCGGCATCTCGTCGATATGCGGATTGAGCTTGTATTCGCCGTTCACATAGCCGACGCGGGCGCCGCCAATCGGACCCATGAAGGGAACGCCGGAGAGCGTCAACGCGGCGGAAGTGGCGACGATCGACAGAATGTCGGGATCGTTCTCCAGATCGTGCTGAAGCACGGTGACGACGATTTGCGTATCGTTCTTGTAGCCGTCGGCGAAGAGCGGGCGGATCGGGCGGTCGATCAGGCGGGAAACCAGCGTCTCCTTCTCGCTCGGCCGACCTTCGCGCTTGAAAAAGCCGCCCGGGATCTTGCCGGCGGCAAAGGTCTTTTCCTGGTAGTTGACGGTCAGCGGGAAGAAGTCGAGGCCGGGCTTCGGCTCCTTGGCCGAAACGATGGTGGCGAGCACGACGGTTTCGCCATAGGTGGCGAGTACGGCGCCATCGGCCTGACGCGCGATCTTGCCGGTCTCGAGGATGAGCGGACGACCGCCCCACTGGATTTCGATCTTGTGGTGATTGAACATGTCTTGTCCTTCATATGCGGCTAGACCGCCGCCGCCCTTTGCGACGCGGTCCAACCTTCGGCTTCCTTCGGACGAGCCACGGGCAAGACAACGGGAAGTCTGAAAGGCGGCACGTGCTCGTGCCTTCAGGCGTCCTGCAATCCTGCCCCATGACCGGCCCATGGGCGGTTCCCGCCGCCACTCTCGGCGGCCGGGACCCGTTTCGAGCCGCCCTGCAAGGGCTCTGGCTCGCGGACCGACGACCATCGTCGGCCCGAATGCACTGTCGGCGGGTTCCGGAAGGGAACTCGCCGGTCTATCCGATCAACGGCGCAGACCGAGTTTCTCGATCAGCGTCTGGTAGCGCGTCTCGTCCTTGCCCTTCAGGTAGTCGAGCAGACGGCGGCGCTGCGAAACGAGCTTCAGGAGGCCACGGCGCGAATGATTGTCCTTCTTGTGGTCCTTGAAATGCTCGGTGAGATTCTTGATGCGCTCCGACAGAATGGCTACCTGGACTTCGGGCGAACCCGTATCGCCCTTCACGGTGGCGTATTCGGTCATGAGTTCCTGCTTGCGCGGTGCGGTTATCGACATCGTGCTTTTCCTTTCTGATCTTGCGGAAACGAGACGCCTTGAGCCGGGATGCCGTCCAGCAGAGGCCATTGAGAGCCAGCGCAACAGCGCGGCGCTGGCGGCCCTATAGTCGAAGAAAAGGAGAATTACCAGTCAATTCGCGAGGAACCGGACGAGAGGATCGGATAACGGGCTCAGAGATCGTCCTCGTCTTCCTGCGCGGCATTTGGCCGGAGACGCTCAAGCGGAATCTCGAAACGCCATTCTAGCCCGTCGCGGTGCTGGGTCCGGGTGACCGTCGCGGAAAGCGCGCCCTTCAGCATCCGCTCGATCACCTCCGTGCCGAAGCCGCGTCTTTCCGGACGCCTGCGAAAGCGCCGCACGCGCTCGCGCCAATCGAAATCGAAGATGGCATCCGTCACCTTCCATGTCGCGGAAAGACGTCCATCCGGCACCGAGAACGCCCCGTATTTGGAAGCGTTCGTGGCGAGTTCGTGGAGCGCCATGCCAAGCATCTGGGCCGCCTGGTTGTCCAGCCTGAATTGCGGCCCGTCGACCTCCAGCCGGGCCGGGTCACCGGCCTGGAAGGGCTCGATCTGGGCAAGGAGAAGTTCGCCGAACTCGACGCCGGCCACGCCGCCGGCGATCAGGAGATCGGTGGAGCGCGCCAGCCCGTGCAGCCTTTTCTGGAAACTGTCCTGGAAGGCGTCGATCCCGCGGGCGCTCCGCGCGCTCTGCTTGGCGATAGACGAGACCACGGTCAACTGGTTCTTCGCCCGATGCGCCACCTCGCGCATCAGGAAGCGGACCTCGTTGTCGGACGCTTGCCGGCGCTCGGCCGCCTTCGCCAGCGCATGCGACACCGTAGCGATCTCGGCGATCGGATAGTCGATGGCCTTGACCATCTCGCCGGCGCCGAGACGGCGTGCATCCTTCGCAAGCCGGCGCACCGGGCCGGAAATCTGCCTCGTGAGCAAAAGGGCCGCGCCGATCCCCAATCCGACCATGACGATCCCCCCGAGGATCAGCGATTGCAGCGAGTTGCGCAGCGGGCGGTTTATCGCGGACATCGGAGCCCACATGACGATGTTCCAGCCGCTCAGTTCCGAACCTTGCACCACCGCCTGATAGGAAACCCCGTCATGCGTAACGGGCATTTCGCCGGAAGCGGCCGGGCCTTTCGATATAAGGTCCAGGAAGAAGTGCTGCCCGGTGTTCGCGGCGGGAGACGTCGAAGTGATCACCGTATTCTTGCCGTCCACCAGCGCCGCATTCCAGCCGTCGGCGAGTTTTCGACGGACCAGCGCGGCATTCAGGCTGGCCGCTTCCCGCGTCATCTCCACGACACGCGGCGGCCCGTCTTCGGGGAATGCCGGCAAGGCGACGATGAAGACCCAATCCTTCGCAACCTTGCCGAAAAACACGTCGGATACGACGGGCGACCGTTTCTCGATGGAGACAGCCGCCGTATCGGGATCCGTTGTCTTCGCCAGCGGCGTTCCCAGCGGCACCCTCGTATTCATCAGCTGATCGTAGTTCTGATCGAGCAGGACCAGGTGGGCACCGGTTCCAGCCAGCGCCCGGGTGGCGCGGTCATAGAAGGAGGAGAGGTCGCCATCGAAGACCGAAGGCGTCTTCGAAAGAACTCTGAGCGTGGTCATCATCCCGGTGATCTCGCGATCGACCGCTTCCGACATGGAGGCGGCGGCAGCAGCCGTCAGCGTGGACAGCACCTTCTGCTGCGCGGCGTTGTTGCGCTGGAGGAGCAGCACCGAAAAGACGATCATCGGGATAATCAGGACGGCGACCATGAGCATCAGATAGGCCGCTATCGGCTTTGGCCGCGCCGCCTTGCCGTCTGGGCTTCCGGCCGGGGTAAAGCCCCTTATACCGGCCAATCTCGCACGTGGCTTGAAATTCAGATTCATGCCTGCCCGGCTGCCGCCCGTGGTCGAAAATAGGCGTTCCTGCATTCCGTCTTCGATTAACAGGAACGGCCGGCAATGGAAAAGGATAATGCCCGGAAAAGCCAAAAAATCGCGGGCAGACCAAGGATCAGACGGAAAAGACCCTTTTGGGCTTGAACATGCCGGCCTCGATCGCACCGATCGCGACGAGCCTGCCATGCGCCGTGACACAGGCCTCGGCTGCCTCGACCGGGGCGTCGCGGCCGCGCAGGATGACGGGATTGCCCGAGCGGATACGGCTGGCCGCATCGTCGCCGACCTTCACCTGCGGCAGGCAATCCAGCGCCGCCACTGTATCGACCAGCAAGGCGTCGAGGGCGGCGAAGGACGGTACGGAATCCGGTCCGTCTTCGGAAGCGGCGGGGGCGGCCGCCTCCAGCTCCGCGATGGTCACCAGATCGTCCGGCGTGAAAGGCTCGACCTCGACCCGGCGCAATTCGGAGACGTGACCGTAGCAGCCGAGGTCGCGACCCATGTCGCGCGCCAGGCTGCGGACATAAGTTCCCTTGCCGCACTCGATCTCGAAGACCGCATGGCCGTCATCCGGGCATGAAACGAGGTCAAGCCGACCGATCTCGATCTCACGCGGCGGCAGGTCGACATCCTCGCCGCCGCGCGCGAGATCATAGGCGCGCTCACCGCCGATCTTGACGGCGGAGAATTTCGGCGGCACCTGCATGATGAGGCCGGTATAGCGCGGCAGGAGCGCTTTCACTTCCGCTTCGGTGGGCCGTTTGTCCGTGCGCTTCGTCGCTTCGCCTTCAAGATCATCGGTCGAGCGTTCCTCGCCCCATGCGACGGTGAAGCGATAGACCTTGGCGCCATCCATCACGTAAGGCACCGTCTTCGTCGCCTCGCCTAGCGCGATCGGCAGCATGCCGGAGGCTAGCGGGTCGAGCGTTCCAGCGTGGCCTGCCTTCTCCGCCTTGAACAGCCATTTCACCTTCGAGACAGCCTCGGTCGAACCCATGTCGACGGGTTTGTCGAGGACAAGCCAACCGGATATCGGCCGGCCCTTCTTCTTGCCGCGACGCGCCATCAGCGACCCCGGTAGATGTTGGGCAATTGCGGCAATTTCATTCTTCGCTTTCCTCGTTTTCGCCGTCGTCGAGATCGCGCGCCACTTCGGGCGACTTCAGCAAGCGGTCGATCCTGGCAAAGTTCTCGAAACTGGTATCGAGCCGGAAACGGACCTCCGGCATGTATTTCATCTGCCTCAGCGCCGGTGAGAGCCGGCCACGGATGAAGCGTGAGTGACGATTGAGCGCCTCGACCACGGCGTCGTCATCCGCGGCCCCGATCGGCGAGACGAAGGCGGTCGCGATCTTCAGGTCGGGCGACATGCGCACCTCGGAAACCGACAGGACGGCCGCCTGCAGGAGGTCGTCGCGGACTTCTCCCCGCTGCAGCACTTCCGACAATGCGTGGCGCACCTGCTCGCCGACACGGAGCTGGCGCTGGGATGATCCGCCCGCGCGTGATGATCTCATTTAAACGTCCCGGTCTACTTGCTTTGCGCCGTCCGTTCGCGGACGCAGCGCGGTCATGCCGTCTTGAAGACATGCCGCCACGCGCAACGGACGCTTGACACCGGATTCAAGGAATTGCAAGCCCTAGTGAGCGGGTGATTCTCCAGGGGTCGGCCATGTCCGGAGCCAATCGGCTTTTCGTCACGCTGGCAGCGTTGTGCGGAATGCTCGCGGCCAGTCCGGCCAGCGCCAGGGACCGTTATCTCTTCCCCGGCGTCGGCCTTCTCGGAAAATACTCGAACAAATTCGAATTGCGTCTCGGTGTCGCCGCCTACGACATGGGTATCTTCACTACGCACAATTTCAACGGCGCGGTGATAAACGGTGAACTGCTCTTTCCCTCGCCGGATTTCCTCTCCGTTATCGGCTCGCCGCGCCCGGCGATCGGCGTCGATATCGCGACCGCGCCCAACGCGATCCATTTCGCCTATTTCGATCTGAACTGGGACGCCCACTTCACCGACCGGCTCTACGCCACATGGAGCCTGGGCGGTGCGGTAACCTCGGCAAACGACCTCGAGCATTCGACGCGCTACAAGAATCTAGGCTGCAGGGCATTGTTCCATCTCAGTGCCGGGCTCGGATACGATCTTTCCGAGCATGCGTCGATCGAGCTTTACGCCGACCATTTCTCGAACGCCGACCTGTGCACGCCGAACAATGGCGCGGAATCGGCAGGCATCCGCCTAGGCTATCGATTCTGAGCGTATCCGCTCTTCAACAACGAACATCCGCCCTACCGCCCCGGTCGACGACTACATCGCCAGGCCGCGGAGCGAAGGTTGGTCGGCGGATTGCGAAGCCAGGTATTTTCGCAGGATCGCAAGAGCGGAGGAAACCTCCTGACGCTGCTTGGAATCTTCGGGATAGACCACGAAAGCGGGATAGGTGAAACTTGGCGCGCCCTCGACCAGTTCCAGTTTCCCCTCCTCGATGAACGGCGTCACCATGCCGCGGCGGAAGTAGCCCGTGCCGCCGGCTCTCAGAAGATAGGCAAGCCCGAGGGGGCCGAAGCCGACAAAGGTGCCTGCCTCGCCGAACGAGCCCAGATGGGCGCCGTGCTGCGCGGAAAATGCCGGCCCCCAATCCACATAGACATACTCCTCCGGCAACCCCGTCGCTGACGAGGCCGACACGTCGGGCGCCGTGCTTCGCGTCGTCGCCCGCACGAGAACGAGCCTTTCCTCGATCAGCGGTTCGACTTCGAAGCCCGGCAAAAGCTGCGGCGAATAAAGAAGAGCGGCGTCGAGCGTCCCGGTCCTGAGTTCCTCCACGAGTTGATCGGGAACGCCGACATGGGCGCGCACGGCGAGCAGCGGCTCGCCGGCCCTGATGCCGGCCATCCACTCGACCAGAAGCGGGTTCCACAGGCTGAGTTCCGCGGCGATGCTGACCACGCCGGTCTTGCCCGAAGGCACGGCAAGCTGCTGGCGCGCCCGTTCCCACACCTGCATGAACATCTGCGCGAAACGCTCGAACTCGACGCCCGCCGAGGTGAGCCTCGCGCCGTTGCGGTTGCGGATGAAGAGCCGGCGGCCGAGTTCCTCCTCGAGCATGCGGACGCGTGCGCTAACGGTCGTCTGCGTCACGTGCAGCCGTTCGGCGGCCTTGAGGAAACTGCCCGTGTGGACGATCTCAAGGAAAGTCCGGGCGCGGTCGATGTCCACTTCCACCTCTAATGCAATTTTTTTGCATTCATACTGCATTTAATTCCGTTTGTCTTCTTCAATGCTCCAGCTACGTTTTCGGCGTCCCGCTCGCGAGCCCTTCATGGGGTCCCTTGGCGCGAACGGGCGAAAAGGGACATCGGTTCATGGGCATCGGCACGGCTGACATGGCACGGCCCGAGACGGGAGACAGGTGGGAGAAGCCAGCATCAGCTACAAGCGAGCCGATGGGCCGGAGCGAGGTCGCGGCCTGGCGCCGCTCGATGCGCAAGAGCCTCCTGGAACGGCGGACCCGGATGCCGGCCAAGGAGCGGGACACACGGTCGGCCCGGATAGCGACCTCCCTCGATAGCGCGCTCGGGCGCATCGGCGGACGCGTGATCGGCGTTTACTGGCCCATCAAGGGCGAGCCGAGCCTTTATCCGTGGATACGCAAACTGGCGGAAACGGGCGTGGCCTTCGCGCTCCCCGTGGTCATCCGCAAGGGATGGCCGCTGGAGTTCCGCCGGTGGCAGCCCGGCGACGCGCTGGAGCGAGGCTTCTGGAACATTCCCGTGCCGGCGAACGGGCCGGCGGTGCTTCCAGACGTGCTCGTCGCCCCGCTGGTCGGTTTCGACGAGGAACACTACCGGCTCGGCTATGGCGGCGGCTTCTACGACCGGACCATCGCCGCCGCCCCTAACAGTCCTCAGGTGATCGGCGTGGGCTTCGAGCATTGCCGACTGCCGACCATCTATCCGCAGCCACACGACATCCGCATGGACGCCATCGTGACCGATGCGTGATCCGGCGAAAGCAGGAGAAGAAAATGCCTGAAGAAACGGCATCCCAGGCCGTCCCCCACACTCCCCAGGAGACCGGTGCCCACGGCTCGGACCGGCCGCCATTCATAACCCGCTGGCTCTTTTCGACCAATCATAAAGACATCGGGACGCTCTATTTGTGCTTCTCGATGCTTGCCGGCGTGCTGGGTACCGGACTGTCCGTCGCCATGCGCATGGAACTTCAAGAACCCGGCCTGCAATTCTTCTCCGACCCCTCGACCTACAATGTCCTCGTCACGTCGCACGGGCTGGTGATGATCTTCTTCGTCATCATGCCGGCGCTGATCGGCGGTTTCGGCAACTGGCTGGTCCCGCTCATGATCGGCGCGCCGGATATGGCGTTTCCGCGCATGAACAACATCTCGTTCTGGCTCCTCGTCGCTTCCTTCATGCTGTTTTTGATTTCGCTTTTCGTTCCGGGAGCCCCCGGTTCGGATGGTCATAGCGGCGGCTGGACGCTCTATCCGCCCTACTCGACCATCGGCCAGCCTGGCCCCGCCGTCGATCTGGTGATCTTCTCGATCCATCTGTCGGGCGCCGCATCGGTACTCGGGGCGATCAATTTCATCACGACCATCTTCAACATGCGCGCGCCCGGCATGACCCTTTTCAAGATGCCGCTCTTCGCCTGGTCGATGCTGGTGGACGCCTTCATGCTGCTCTTCGCCCTGCCGGTCCTGGCGGGCGCCGTCACCATGCTCCTTACCGACAGGAATTTCGGCACGACGTTCTTCGAGCCGGCCGGCGGCGGCGACCCGATCCTCTTCCAGCACCTGTTCTGGTTCTTCGGGCACCCGGAGGTCTACATCATGATCCTTCCGGCCTTCGGCATCATCAGCCATGTCATCTCCACCTTCTCGAAGAAGCCCATCTTCGGCTATCTCGGCATGGTGTGGGCGATGATCGCCATCGGCGCGATCGGGTTCGTGGTGTGGGCGCACCACATGTACACGACCGGCATCTCGCTCGATACGCAGCGCTATTTCGCCTTCGCCTCGATGGTCATCGCCGTGCCGACGGGCATCAAGGTCTTCTCCTGGCTGGCGACGATGTGGGGCGGGTCGATCACCTTCCGCGTGCCGATGCTGTGGGCGACCGGCTTCGTTCTGCTCTTCACTATCGGCGGCGTGACCGGCGTGGTACTGGCCAACCCCGGCATCGACCACACCCTGCAGGACACCTACTACGTCGTGGCGCATTTCCACTACGTGCTTTCGCTCGGCGCCGCCTTCGCCATCTTCTCGGGCTTCTATTTCTGGTTCCCGAAGATGACCGGCTATCTGATGAGCGAGAACCTCGGTCGGCTACATTTCTGGCTGACCTTCGTCGGCGTCAATCTGGTGTTCTTTCCGCAACACTTCCTCGGCCTCGCCGGCATGCCCCGGCGCTATGCCGACTACCCGGACGCCTTCGCCGGCTGGAACATGATCTCGTCGATCGGCTCCTACATCTCGGCGGTGGGGCTGGCTGTGTTCTTCATCGCGGTCGCCGAGGCGTTCGTGCGCAAGCGGCAGGCGGGCGCCAACCCGTGGGGCGTCGGCGCGACGACGCTGGAATGGACGCTGACTTCACCGCCTCCGTTCCACCAGTTCAACGAGTTGCCCCGAATCCGCTGATGCGGGGCAACCCGGCGAGAGACGGCAAGATGGATGGGACGTCCGAGTTCGGCATCAACCTATGGCCCGCAATAGCGATCGCCATAGGTTGGGTCTATCTGCTGGTGTTCCACGAGTTGCACAAGCGCGACAGCGGAGACATGCCCGACCGGCCGGTTTCCGCGGCGTCGAAGGCGCCCGCCGAACTTCGCTCCTCCACATTGCGCCGGCCGGCATCGCTGGCGGAGCAGTCTTTCGACGAAACGCGGTTCCTCGACCACGCCGGCGCCGCCTATGAGTTCATCCTTGCGCGTTACGCGGCCGGCGACATGGAAAAGCTGTCCCATCTTCTCGACGCGGACGTGCTCGAAGCCTTCTCGGCGGAGACAGCCCGGCGCGCCGAGGCCGGCGAGACGCTGGCGCTTGAATTCGTCGGACTGGAATCGTCCCGGATTCTCGACAAGCGGTTTGGCGAAACAGAAGCGGCGATCCGGGTAAGGTTCGAGTCCGAACTTTTTCTTTCCGAAGGCCGAGAGCCCGCCGATGGGGACGCAACCGTGACCACGCTCCTCCGGGCGGTGGATATCTGGACATTCCGAAGGGAATATTCGTCGAAAAGTCCCGTATGGACGCTTGCGGCAACGGATTCGGAGTAAGCGGCAGGAGCCGGGCCGGCTGGAAATGGTGCTTTGGTGCAATTTTCCCGTATCAACCTGGAGGTTAGCTTCCTTTGCCCGGTTGAAACTAAGCCGGCATCTCGTTCGGCGGTTCGTGCGGCGTTTCAGCGAATAATTCCACAGCGGAGGTTTGGCATTTGCCGATGAACAGCGCCGATCATATCTGTTGGTGGAGAAGAGGTCGCGGCAGGGCCGCGGCAAGCAGGTCATGACGACGAAGCACAACGCGTCGGGCGATCCGGCCGGGCGCATCACGATCAAGCGAATCTACGAACCCGCCTCGGATTCGGACGGCAGCCGCGTCCTTATCGATCGGCTGTGGCCGCGCGGCATCTCGAAGGAGCATGCCGGGCTCGACGGCTGGGAGAAGGGCGTGGCGCCGAGCGACGAGTTGCGCAAATGGTTCCAGCACAAGGCGGAACGCTGGGCTGAATTCCAGGAGCGCTATCGGGCGGAGTTGAAGGAAAAGGGCCGCGAACTGGATACCCTCGCCGCCATCGCGCGCTCCGGGATCCTCACTCTCCTGTACGGCGCCTCCGACGAGGAGCACAACAACGCGGTCGTGCTGCGTGAAGTCCTGCTCGAACGGGAGAAGCACGCAGCGCAACTGGACGCGTAACCTCGAAGCCGCGAGCAGTACGAGCCGGGCAACGAAACGAAAGGGCCGGAAAGATGAAGAACAGCGAAGGCCGTTGGGAAATCTTCGACGACTACGTCCTCGATTTCGCGCTGGAGCAAATGCGGAACGGCGTCCGTACCGCTATCGTCACGCTGGTCGAGGTCGACGGATCGTCGCCCTGGCGTCCCGGCGCGCAGATGGCGGTCACCGAGGCCGGACAATGGGTCGGCTATCTCTCCGGAGGCTGCATCGAGCGCGCCGTCGCGGCCGAAGTGGGCGACGCATTCGAGAAAGGCAAGTCGCGCCGGGTGCGCTACGGCCGCGGCTCGCCCTATCTCGATATCCAGTTGCCTTGCGGCAGCGCCATCGAGCTCGTCATGGATATCGGCGTCACCACAGAGGAGCTTGCCCGGGTGGATGGTCTCCTGCGCCGGCGCAAGGAGGCGACCCTCGCTATCCCCGACCCCGTCCAGTCGCACGGGACCGGCACGGCCACCGGCCCCTTCGTCCGGCGCTATCTGCCGAGGCGGCGGCTCGTGGTGGCAGGCATCGGGCCGGTCACGGTCCAGCTCGCCAGACTTGCCAAGACGAGCGGCTTCGACGTTCTTGCGGCGGCACCCGACGACGCCACGCTCGGAGCGATCGGCGATTCAGGCATCAGGACGCTGCCGATCCACCTCAGCGGCGATGGGGCCGGGTTCGACATCGACGCCAGGACCGCCGTCGTGCTCGCCTTCCACGACCACGAATGGGAGACCGGCCTGTTGCCGCGCATCCTGAAGTCCGACGCCTTCTACATCGGCGCGATGGGGAGCGTCACAACGCATCAATTGCGCATCGAACGGCTGAAGGCGAGCGGAGCCACCGCAACCGAGATCGGGCGGATCATGAGCCCGGCGGGCGTTCTTTCCGGAACGAAAGGCGCGACCGACATCGCCATTTCGATCCTCGCCGAAATCGTACAGGAAGAAGCAAGGACGATCGGCCCGAGCCTGCTCGTCGATCCGGACGCGCACGAGCCAACCCCGGGCGAATTGATGGAAACCGTCACCTCGCTCGCCCACTGCCCCATTGGCGCGGAGCGGCGAAGCGACTGGCATTAATGCGGGGTGGAAGAATCTGACCTTATGTGAATGGCGCCGCCTGCCCCTTCCCGCAAGGTCGGGGCGATCGCCCACCGTTCTTCGGCAGGAGCCAATGTTAGCGTCGTCATCCTCGGGCTTGTCCCGAGGATCTATGATGGCGGCGGGTTATCGCCGTGGAAATCGGCCTTGGTTCCGCCTAAGCGACCGCGGCTCCATCATCCGAAGCAGATCCTCGGGACAAGCCCGAGGATGACGGTGGTGCCGGGCTCAGGCCGCGTAGCGTGACAGGCTAAGCGCGCTCATGTCGACCGCCGGTTTCTTCCCGCCGATGACATCGGCCAGGACGCTTGCCGAGCCGCAGGACATCGTCCAGCCGAGCGTGCCATGGCCGGTGTTGAGGTAGAGGCGCCCGACGGAGGTCGCGCCGACGAGCGGCGGGCCGTCCGGTGTCATCGGACGCAGCCCGCACCAGAACGTGGCCTTCGTAGTATCGCCGGCATGCGGGAACATGTCGGTGAAGGAATGCTCGAGCGCTTCCCGCCGTGGCTGCCTCAGCGTCAGGTCGAAACCGGTCAGTTCGGCGGTGCCGCCGACCCTTATCCTGTCGCCCAGCCGGGTGATCGCCGTCTTGTAGGTCTCGTCCATGATGGTCGAAACCGGCGCCATGGCATCGTCGGAAAGCGGCACGGTGATGGAATAGCCCTTGACCGGAAAGACCGGAACATGAAGGCCGAGCGGCCTGACGGCTGCCGGCGAATAGCTGCCGAGCGCGACGATATAGGCATCGGCCACGCGCGGCCCGCGCGAGGTCATCACCTCGCTTACCGCGCCTCCACTCATCGAGATCCCGCGGAATTCGGTTTCGTAGGAGAAGCGGACGCCAAGCTCCTCGGCCATCTTCGCAAGCCGTTTCGTGAACATCCGGCAATCGCCGGTCTCATCGCCAGGCAGCCGGAGACCACCGACGAAATCGGCCTTGGCGTGGGCGAGCGCCGGCTCGGCGCCGATGCAGCCCTTGCGGTCGAGCACCTCGTAGGCGACGCCGAATTCCTTCAGGACGTCGATGTCCTGTCCGACTCCGTCGAGTTGCTTCTGCTTGCGGAAGAGCTGCAGCGTGCCACGGGCGCGGTCGTCATAGGAGATGCCCGTTTCCTCCCGAAGCACGCGCAGGCAATCGCGGCTGTATTCGGCGATCGGCACCATGCGCGCCTTGTTCACCGCATAGCGCGCCGAAGTGCAGTTGCGCAGCATTTTGAGCATCCACAGCCACATGGCGGGATCGGCCTTCGGGCGGATCACCAGCGGACCGTACTGCATGGTCAGCCATTTCACGGCCTTCAGCGGCACGCCGGGGCCGGCCCAGGGTGAGGAATAACCGGGTGAAACCTGCCCGGCATTGGCAAAGCTCGTCTCCTCTCCCGGCCCGTCGCGGCGTTCCACGACCTCCACCTCGTGGCCGGAGCGCGCAAGGTAATAGGCCGTGGTAACCCCGATGACCCCGCCGCCGAGGACCAGAACCTTCATTTTTCCGCTCTCCTGTACCCCAAGATTTCCTCGGTCATACGACAAGCGGCGGGAGGAAAACAACGCCCGGCAAGCGCGTTACCGTCGCAGGCTCACTTCTGCCGGGCATCGGCGATCACGCCGCCGACGGACCCGGATCGTCGCAGCCGCCACCTCTCCCGGCGGGGACCGGACGTGGCTCGTCATAATAGGCGCCCCGGATCAGCCTAAGCGCCGGGCGGCGCGCCGCCTGGGCCTGTTCGCGTTCATCCTTCTCGCGCCGGGCGGCTTCGGGCTGGTAAAGCACCTTCTCCAGGACGATCGTCTCCTCCGTGCCGTCGCGGCGGGTAAGGCGCGCCGCCTGCCCTTCCGACATGCCGATCAGCGCCAGCCCGCGTGCCGAGGTCACCGGAAGGAAAAGCCCGACGGACGCTCCCGACGATTCATGCGAGATCACCCGTGTGTCGGTCTCGCCCCCGTCGATGCTGAACGCGACCCTGCTGTTGAGCGTCGCGACCTCGGCGGGAACGTCGTCCCGGAAGACGATCGTTGCCGACGCCATCTTCTTTCGCAGGACGGGCATCAGCGGATCGTCCCGGCCGAGGCAGCGGTCGAGCATGATTTCGAGGATCGTGAGGTCCTTCGTGGTGAGGATACAGGTATCTGGCGACATCGCGGTTCTCCTTCGCCCCTTTCGGGGTGCGCGCATGTTGGGACAAGGCGGAGATTCCCCTGGCCGCGAACCGCGGCGCAGGGGCTAGGATCCTGCGATGAGGCAGCCTCCGAACAGCGAGAGGCGAGAAGGAGGACGCGTGATGGTCATGACGCGGAAGAAAGCTCGCCTTCCGGCGCCGGCGCGGTGCCCGGCGCTTCCACGGTCTCGACCGTCAGCCGATGCGTGCGGCCGTCGCGCGCCGTCCAGTCGATCGACTGCCCGGCGGACAGGCCGATCAGCGCCGCTCCGATCGGGGTCAGGATGGAAATCCTGCCTTCCGCGATATCCGCCTCGCCCGGGAAGACAAGCGTCACCCGGCGGCTTTCACCGGCATCCGTCGAGAAGCGAAGGGTGGAACCCATGCGTACCACGTCCGGCGCGAGTGCCTTGTCGGCAACCATGCGGGCACGATCGAGCTCGGCGAAAAGCTCGTCCGCAAGTTCCGGATTGCGCGCCGAGACGGATTCGGCAAGGCGCGTCAGCCGCTCGTGATCCGAACGGGTAATGGCGATGGATGGCTTGCGCCGCTTATTCGTCTGGGGAGCCATTGCTGGTCCTCGCTTCTCTTTCACCGCCGACGCGCTTCGCGCCGCGGACATCACGTTCATTTCGGGATTGAATGTCGCGTTATCGGCCTTGTATCATCCCGCCTGGCGGGGAGCCTGCCGGTGCCCCGCGGCCGGGGCGCGACGCACCAAGCCGGGGGTCAGTGTCCCGCGATCGGACACACCCTGTAATAGCTAAGAATAAGGTGCTCGGCTTTGTACATACCAGACAGTTGGGGAAGATCGGCCGGAATGTCAAGCCATCGGGCCGCGCTCAGGGTTTCGCGAAGCCGGCGGGCGGTTCGAACAACGAGCCGCCGCTACGGACCTCCAGTGCCCGTCCGATGCGCAGCGCAAGAGGGTCACGGAAGCGGCGCACTACGATCTGCAGCCCGGTCGGCAGGCCCTCGACAAGCCCGACGGGAACGCTGAGCGCCGTCATATCCATCAGGTTGACCATCCGGCTGAACGTGCCAAGCGTCGTCTTATTCTCATCGAGGTCGGCGAGCGCCGGCGCGGTGATCGGCGATGTCGGCGTCAGGAAGGCGTCGGCACCTTCCATGTAGCGCATGAATTCGATCTGGCGGGCGCGGCGCATCGCGGTCAGTTCCTGATAGCGCGCGCCGTCGATCTCCTTGCCCCTCACGACCCGCGCGCGGATAGCGGGATCGACCACGCTGTCGGTTCTTTCGACATGGCGGCCGAGATGATGCCAGGCCTCCGCAGCGAGGATATCGCCGGCATGGACCATGTAGGTTTCCGGCGGCTGAGGCATCGGCCGCTCCTCGATCGCGGCGCCGAGCGCTTCAAGATCGGCAAGCGCGGCGCGGAAACGCTCCAGTACGCCCGGCGTCACCGTAGCGAGATCGTCCGGCCCGGGAACACGGAAGCGCATCCCGGCCACGCCGCCATCCAACCCTTCGAGCGGACGGGTCGGCGCGACGCCGTAGGTTGCGGGGTCGTCGGCGTCGGGGCCTTCCATGACGGCGAGCACGAGCGCGGCGTCCTCGACGGAGCGCGCCAGCGGGCCGATGCTGTCGAAGGTCGTGGCAAGCGGCAGGAGCCCGCCGCGTCCGACGAGGCCGGCGGTGGTCTTCAGCCCGACAACGCCGCACATTCCGGACGGATTGCGGATGGAACCGGTGGTGTCGGTGCCGAGCGCCATGGGCACGAGACCGGCCGCGACCGCCACGCCGGAGCCGCTCGACGAACCGCCCGGCGCACGCGGCACAGCGCGGTCATAGGGATTGAGCGGCGTGCCCGTCACCGGATTGGTGCCCCAGCTTCCGAAGGCGAATTCGACCGTCTGCACCTTGCCGATCAGGATCATGCCGGCTTCGGCCAGCCGCCGAAGCACCGAGGCCGTCGCGGTGGCGGGTTCGGCGGCGAGCGCCCTCGATCCGGCCATGGTGCGATAGCCCTCGACATCGAGCAGATCCTTCGCCGCGAAGGGAATGCCGTCGAGCCGGCCCCTCGCCCTGCCCTGCCGCCGGCGCTCGTCCGCGGCTTCGGCTGTGGCTAGCGCGAGTTCGGGAAAGGTCATTACGAAAGCGTTGAGTTCAGGATGAGCCTCGACGCGATCGAGCGTACGACGAACGATCGCCGACGATGTCGTACGGCCTTCTTCCAGCGCACGCGCCAACTCGCCGATAGTGGCGAAGGCCGATATCTCTTCCGTTCCGAGGCTCATGCTGCTTCCCGATATCTGGTTTCGCGGCGGATTATGACCGGCGCCGATGAAGCGGTCCAGATTCCTCTTCGTACGCGTCCCATTTCATGTGCTTTGTTGACGTCTCGTCGGCTTGGCTGTTCACTCTTGCGGCTTGGAAAGGATGTCCGCATGATCGATCTGCGTAACATGCCCGGATTGGCGGTGGCCGCCCTCCTGCTTGCGGGATGCCAGAGCGAGGCCGGCACTCTCGCCCGGCAACCTCAAATCTGCGACCAGAACGCGGCTGCGTCCCTGCAAGGCAGGAAGAAGGTGACCGACGCCGAGGCAAAACGGCTGACCGGCGCGACCATCGTGCGGCAGATCAACCCCGGCGACGCTGTGACGATGGATTTCCGGCAGGAGCGGATAACGATCGAGACGGACCGCAAGACCGGCAGGATCGTTCGCGCCTATTGCGGGTGAGCATTTCGGCGAATGGCGGCGACCGTTCCGGCGCGTCGATCGTCTGCGCTAACCATGATGGCAGAGAGGCAGGATTTGCGTGCAGGCCAAGGTCCGGAGACTGGCACGGAGGGGAGCGCGGCCGAGGTCTTCCGGGTGTTCCTCCGGTTGGGACTCACCTCCTTCGGCGGGCCGATCGCACATCTCGGCTATTTCCGCAACGAGATGGTGGTGCGCCGCCATTGGATCGATGAAGACAGCTATGGTGACCTGATTGCCCTGTGCCAGTTCCTTCCGGGACCGGCCTCGAGCCAGGTCGGCTTCGCGCTGGGCGTTTTTCGCGGCAGGGGGCTGCTGGGAGGGCTAGCCGCGTGGCTGGGCTTCACCATGCCGTCGGCGCTTATCCTGTTCGCCTTCGCCATGGGAGCGGCGGCCTTCGCCGGGCCTGGGGCAGCGGGCATCCTGCATGGATTGAAGCTCGTAGCCGTGGCCGTCATCGCCCAGGCGATATGGGGCATGGCAAAGGTATTGACACCGGACAGGCCACGGGCAGGCATCGCACTGGCGGCGGTTGCGCTTACCGTTCTCACGACGGGCGCTTTCAGCCAGATCGGGGCGATCGTGGTCGGCGCGCTCGCCGGCCTGTGGCTTTGCCGGGGTGACGGGACGGCCACACATGGGCGGCTGAACTTCCCTATATCACGACGCAGCGGCCTCGTCGCATTGATGATTTTCGCACTGCTGCTCGTCGCGCCTGCGTTTGCCCTTGGAACGACCCGCCATCAGGCGCTTGGGCTTTTCGATGCGTTCTATCGTTCCGGTGCGCTGGTCTTCGGCGGCGGCCATGTCGTCCTGCCGCTGCTACAGGCCGGGACAGTCGCGCCAGGATGGGTGAGCAATGAGGCGTTCCTGTCCGGATATGGTCTTGCGCAGGCCGTACCGGGGCCGCTCTTCACGTTCGCCGCCTATCTCGGCGCCGTTATGATACCGGCGCCCAACGGTGCGCCGGGTGCCGTGATCGCGCTGGTGGCCGTCTTCCTGCCCGGCCTGCTGCTGGTCTACGGAACATTGCCCTTCTGGGATGCGATCCGGTCGCGCCCAGTGGCCCAGGCGGCGATGCGAGGCGCCAATGCCGCGGTCGTCGGCATTCTCGGCGCCGCGCTTTATGATCCTGTATGGGTCAACGCCGTACAATCACGACAGGATTTCGCGGCCGCGCTGGCAGGCTTTTTGCTGCTCACCGTGTGGAAAGCGCCGTCCTGGCTGGTTGTCGTTCTCCTGGCGACCGCCGGCTTCCTTGTCGGCACGCTTTGAGTTCATCCGTAGCGGCTGCGGTCATCGACCGCTTCGGTTCCTCGGCGGCTGCCCGCAGACCTTCACGAAAGTCTGGTCATCGTGCCTGGCGGCGTCCATTGACAGGGCATCTTTCGTGACGGCGGAGATCGAGGCGACGTCTTTGGTCAGTCGCGCGGCGAGTTGGCGCGCCGTATCGCCGCCGGCGCCCTCAAGGAAATCCCGCATCAACACCATGTCCATGGCAACGACCTGCATCTGCCGGACGGCTTTCCGGTAGCGCAAGAGCGTCTGGTTTGTCGCAACGAGATCCCTGCGGATGGATTCGCACTGGTCGCGCGAAATCTCCATGGCGCCCGCACTATCGACACCGCCGATCGAGATCGCCAGCACCGCGGCCAGTACCCACGCCTTCATCGCCGAAATCTCCGAACCGCCGCACAATCGCGCTGGAAAAACAAGGCGTCAAGCACGCCCCGAGCAATTGCAGGAAGGCGGACAAGAGAGGATAATGGAAAACTAATACTCCACTAACTGCCTGATATCACCATCTCTTTTGTGGTAGAGCGGCGCCCGAGGAGAAGGGCTTCCTGAATGCCGGAATGTCAACCGGTCAACCGCGCCGTTGGGCAATTTCCGCGCATTGATTTCCACGTTTCTTCGCCTCGACTGTCCCGCCCGGCCCGCTTCCTCTTTTTTCCAACGGTCAATTTCGTAGTTAACGATCATATTTTAGCGATCACGGATATGTCTCGTTAGGAAGCCCTCTCATATCGTGAAACCGGCAAAAAGCTCAGTTCGATGAGTTTGATCATGCTAAACCGTTTTCTTGCATGTGAACGCGGCAATTACGCTCTGATCACCGTGATCACGATGGTCCCGCTCATGGCCGCAGTCGCGGGAGCGGTGGACTTCACCGGCACGAGGAACGATGCGGCGAAGCTGCAGAACGCACTCGACGCGACCGCACTCGCCGTCGGCACCGTTTACTATTCGGGCATGACGGTGACCGATCTTCACCAGTTGGGCGAGAAATTCTTCGCGGCGAATATGCTGATCCCCACAAGCCAGGATTTGCAGATCGCCGACGTCGAGACGCTGCCCGAATTCGACATTTCCGCGAACCAGGACGGTCAGGCGCATTTCATCTCCGCCGCCTCCGCCATTCATCATCAGGGTCTTGTCGGCGCACTGAACTGGACCGCCCATCGCTCCTCCTATGTCAAGGTGGAGCCCGGTCAGCCCGCCTGTGTGCTCGCTCTGGACCCAACCGCCTCCGAGGCAGTCAAGATCCAGGGTTCAACCGATGTTTCCATGCCGGGCTGCGTCGTCGCATCGAATTCGACGGCGTCCGACTCGGTTTATCGCGGCGGATCGGCCAGGATAGAAGCGGCTTGCGTGGTTGCAAGCGGCGGAGCCGTGGGGTTCGCCAGCGGCTCCACGCTCACATGCGGGGCGCCGCTGGTGGATCAATATCCTTCCTTCGATCCTCTCGCAGACGTTACCCCTCCACAATTCACCGCTTGCCAGCTGATCCCGGGAGGAAAAGCGGTCACCCTGTCGCCCGGCACCTACTGCAACAAGGATTGGGGCGGCAACATCACCCTTAATCCGGGCGTCTATGTCCTCCGCGACATCAACATCAACCTCAATGGCAATAGCAGCCTCAGCGGGTCGGGCGTGACCATTTTCCTGATGGGAAACTCCCAGTTCACCACCAACGGCAACAGCGTCGTCAACCTGTCTCCACCTTCAAGCGGCGACTACGCCGGCATCACGATCTTCCAGGCCCAGGGAGACACGTCGCCAATGATCATAAACGGCACCTCGGGCTCGAATATCAGTGGCTTCATCTACGCTCCGAGCGCACCGATCACATATACGGGCAATTCCGACATGTCGTCGGCCGGCACGTGCCTCAGAATCGTAGGCGACACTATCCAGATGAGCGGAAATTCCGCTGTCAAATCCGATTGCACGGCAGAACTCGGCGGCCGCATGGCCTATGCCGGACGTATCGTCACGTTGGTGGAATAGGGCCGATACGCGTCAAATCGAAAACGATCCCGTCCTCCGCCTCTCCTGCCCGAAAAAGGGCGGCGAAAAGCGGGACAAAAATCGCTGGAAAGGCAACGAAATCAACATCCCGTTGAGGGGATGGTGCCCAGGAGAGGACTCGAACCTCCACGCCTCGCGGCACACGGACCTGAACCGTGCGCGTCTACCAATTCCGCCACCTGGGCAAGGTGCGCCGCCGATGTAAGCGGGCCGGCTGTGCCTGTCAACGTGTTTAATCGCCGAGGAGGGAAAGCGCTCACACGATCCGCCGCGGGCAAAGTCCGGCCGGCGCTAGCCTTCGAGCACTTCCTTGGAAGCGACGCTCGAATCGGCATTGAGCTGGTAGATGATCGGCACCCCGGTGCCGAGTTCCAGCCGGACCACCTCGTCAGGCGACAGGCCGTCGAGCGCCATGATCAGCGCGCGCAGCGAATTGCCGTGCGCGGCGACGAGCATCGTCTTTCCGCCGAGCACATGGGGCTGCATCTCGTGGAGATAATAGGGCCAGACACGCGCGCCGGTGTCACGCAAGCTCTCGCCACCCGGCGGCTGAATATCGTAGGAGCGCCGCCAGACATGCACCTGCTCCTCGCCCCACTTCTTGCGCGCATCGTCCTTGTTGAGCCCGGAGAGGTCGCCATAGTCACGCTCGTTGAGCGCCTGGTCGCGGATCGTCTGCAAGCCGCCCTGGCCGAGCACGTCGAGGATGATCCCGCAGGTCTTCTGCGCCCTCGTAAGCGCCGAAGTATAGGCGATGTCGAATTTCAATCCGCGTGCCTTCAGCTTCTCGCCGGCGGCGCGTGCTTCCTCGCGCCCCTTGTCGGTCAGCCCGACATCACGCCAGCCGGTGAACAGGTTCTTGAGGTTCCACTCGCTCTGGCCATGGCGGACAAGCACAAGGGTTCGCGGCATATTGTTCGATCCTTCCGGTTCGGGTCGATCCTAATGCCCGGAAAGGCCGAGCACGTCGAGCATGGAATAGAGGCCGGGCTTGCGGCCACGCGCCCAAAGCGCCGCCTTCACCGCGCCGCGGGCGAAGATGCCGCGGTCCTCGGCCTGGTGGGAAAGGACGACCCGTTCGCCGGTGCCCGCGAGGATGACGGAATGCTCGCCGACGACCGAGCCGCCGCGCAGGGAAGCGAAACCGATCGTGCCGGCTTCGCGCGCCCCGGTATGGCCGTCGCGCACCCGGACGCTTTTTTCGGCAAGCGCGATCTCGCGACCCTCGGCCGCCGCCTCGCCGAGCAGGAGCGCCGTGCCGGACGGCGCATCGACCTTGTTGCGGTGGTGCATCTCGAGGATCTCGATGTCGAAATCATCGGCGCCGAGCGCAGTTGCAGCCTGGCGCACCAGTACCGCCAGAAGATTGACGCCGAGGCTCATATTGCCGGACTTCACGATGGTCGCGTGGCGCGCCGCGGCGGCGATCTTCGCATCGTCTTCGGCGCTGGACCCCGTCGTGCCTATGACATGGACGATGCGCGCCTGCGCGGCATAGCCCGCGAATTCGACGCTTGCGGCGGGTGCGCTGAAGTCGAGGACGCCGTCGGCCTTGGCGAAGGCGGGCAGCGGATCGTCGGTGACCGGCACGCCGAGCGAGCCGGTGCCGGCGAGCTCGCCGGCATCCCTGCCGAGAAAGGGCGATCCCGGTCTCTCGATCGCACCGGCGACACGGGCGCCCTCCATCGAATGCACCGCGCGGATCAGCGTCTGCCCCATGCGGCCGGCCGCGCCGACGACCACCAGCCCCATATCGCTCATCGGCCTGCTCCCCCGGCAATTTTCGGCTGCGGCCCCGACCGCCCGGTCCGGTCGTCATCCGGTTCGATATCGTTGACGAGTTCGAGGCCCTTTTCGCTCGGCATCCGGTAGAACCGAGCGTAGACGCCGTCCGGCTTTGCCAGGAGCGCACGGTGCGAGCCTTGCTCGACGACGCGTCCCTCCTCCAGGACGACGATCTTGTCGGCGTCGACGACGGTGGAAAGCCGGTGCGCGATGACGATCGTCGTGCGCCCCTTCATCACGGTCGCAAGCGCCTGCTGGACGCGCAGCTCGGATTCGTTGTCGAGAGCGGAAGTCGCCTCGTCCAGCACCAGGATGGGGGCGTTGCGGACGATCGCACGAGCGATCGAGATGCGCTGGCGCTGCCCGCCGGAGAGCGTCACACCGTTCTCGCCGACGAGCGTTTCGTAGCCGTTCGCCTGCAGGCGGATGAATTCGTCGGCATTCGCCAGCTTGGCCGCCTCTTCCACTTCCATGTCGGTGGCGTCCGGCCTGCCGTAGCGGATGTTGTCGCGGATCGTGCCTTCGAACAGGTAGGGCTGCTGCGAAACATAGGCGAGCGCGTGACGGAGCGACCGTTTGGTCACATGTGAGATGTTCTGCCCGTCGATCTCGACGGCACCGGAATCGAGATCGTAGAAGCGTTCGAGGAGCGCGACGAGCGTCGTCTTGCCGGCACCGGATGCGCCGACGAGAGCCGTCGTTTCGCCCGAGGCCGCGGTGAAGCTGACATTCCGCAAGACAGGCATTTTTTCCGCATAGGAAAAGGTCACGTCGCGGAACCGGACCTCGGCCTGCGTCACCTCGATGTCGGGAGCGCCCTCCACATCGCTCTGGTGCGGGTCGATGTCCAGTATCTCGTAGATCATGCGGGCGTTGACGAGCGCCCTTTCGAGCCCCACCTGCACCTTGGCCAGCCGCCGCGCCGGGTCGTAGGCGAGGAGAAGCGCCGTGATGAAAGCAAAAACCGAGCCCGGCGGCACGCCCTGATAAGCGGCCCGGTAGCCGGCATAGCCTATGACTCCGGAAATCGCGAAACCGGCCAGCACCTCCGAAATGGGAGACATCCGTTCCGACACGCGGGCGATCTTGTTCGCGCGCTTTTCCGCCTCGGCGACCAGGTCGCTGAGCTTCGCGGAGAGCTGTTCCTCCATGGTGAAGGCCTTGACGATCGCAATACCCTGCGTCGCCTCCTGCATTGCCCCGATGAGCCGGGAATTATATTCCACCGCCTCCCGGGTCACGAGACGCAGCCGCCGCATGAGATAGTTGATCGTGAGGACCAGCGGCGGCGCGATAAGGAGCGCGATCGCCGAAAGCATCGGATCCTGGAACACCATCACGGCGACGAGCCCGATGACGGAGACCGCGTCGCGGGCCACGGAGGTCAGCGTCAGGCTGAGCAGGTCGCGCACGCCCGCCACGTTCTGGTTGATGCGCGCGGCAAGCTGACCGGAGCGCGTCGCCGTGAAATAGCTCACGCCGAGCCGCATCAGATGGTCGAACATACGCTGCTGGTAGCGGGCGACGAGATTGTTGCCGATCTTGGCCAGCAGCACGGCCTGCAGGTAGCTCGCGATCCCGCGTATGGCGAAGGCGAGTACGATGCTGCCACAGATCAGCACCAGGAGATCGTAGCGCTGCTTATAGAAGACCTTGTCGATGACATCGCGCATGATCCACGCGCTGAACGCCGTCGAGCCTGCCACGGCGAGCAGGCAAGCGATGGTCACCGCATAGGTGCCGACATAGTCGCGGCCGTTTTCCGCCAGGATGCGACGGATGACGGCGACGATCTCGCCCGGAGCGGCCGGCGGATGCTTCCGTCTTTTCGCAGCCTTTGTCAGGTGCGCTTCCTTCCGAATTTAGCCGCTCCCAAATAGCGCTCCCCAATAGCGCCATTGCGGCGCCTTGCCTATGGCCGCCATTGCGATTTCCGCAACAAGGGCGAGTGGAATCGTTTCCGGATCAATCGGACTTCCAGCGCCGACCGTGCGTTGACACGCCGAAGCGGGCGGGTGTGCGCGCATAGGCCGCAAGGCCCGATACTGCGCCGCGGGGATTGGTGATGACATAGGCCGGCATGGCGCGCAACAGGGCGCTATGCGGCGCCTTGTCCTCGAAGGCGGCGCGGAAGGCACCGTCCTTGAGCGCCGGCACGATCTTCTGGGCGATGCCGCCGGTGAGATAGACGCCGCCACGGCTCATGAAGACCAGCGCCAGATCGCCGGCCGTGCGGCCGAGGCAGGTGACGAACATCGAAAGTGCCTCGGCGGCGATCGGATCGGATTTTTCCAGCCCCGCGCCGGTGATCTCGGCGGGCGTGGTCAGCGCCGGCTCCCTGGCGTCGGCCTTGGCGATGGCCCGGTAGATGTTGACAAGGCCGCGCCCGCAGAGAAGCTGTTCACCCGAAATCCGCCCCTCGATCTTCTCAAGATGCGGGAAGACCTCGAAATCGCGCGGCGTGCGTGGGCCGATATCCATGTGGCCGCCCTCCCCCGGAACGGGGATCCAGCGGTGGCATGCATGGATGAGACCTGCGACCCCGAGCCCCGTGCCCGGGCCCAGAATGACACGGCTGGCACCCTCCTCGGCAACGCCCCCGCCGATCTTCTCCATCTGGTCCTCGCCGAGAGCCACGACCGACAGCGCCTGCGCCTCGAAATCGTTGAGCACGACGATATCTTCCAGCCCGAGCCCGGACGCCATCGCCTTCGGGCGAACGACCCAGCTGCAGTTGGTGAGCTCGATCTCGTCGCTCTCGACAGGTCCGGCAACCGCCAGGACCGCCGAGCGCGGCTGGATGGAGGTGTGATCGAGGATCGCCGACTGGATGGCGTCGTCGATATTCGGGAAATCCGCCGTCTGGACGGTCGGGAATTCCTTGGGCTCGGCGTAACTGTCGAGCAGGATCGCGAAGCGCGCATTGGTCCCGCCGATATCCCCGATCAGGATCGGAAATTTCAGGACGCCGTCGTCGCTGTCGGTTGGCTGCATGATCGGTCTGTTCCTGCGGTGTACTGCGTTGCACGCCTCGGTGTGCCTACCTAATGGGTCAACAGCAGCGAAGGTTCAACGCCTTGAAGGCGCTAAATCGGTTGAAACGTATAGAATCAGGCGCAGCACAAGGAAAGTGCCGATCCGGTGGGAAGAACAGGATTCAGCCGACGGCAGATGCGGCGGCTATTCTCCCCGGTGCGGCCGCGGCTCGGGCAAGGGGATACTCGCGGGCGGAGTGGGGGCATAGGCGTTGACCGGCACCGCTTCGCCGGCTTCAGCGGCCGGCGACACCGCGACCGCCGTCGCGTTGGCGGCCGGTGCCGCGAGCACGCTCAGGCACGCGCTGGGCAGGGCGGACAGGCGCATGATGTCGCGCGCCTTCGGCTTCGGGTTCTTGGCCGGCCGCCAAGGTTCCTCGGTGAACCACCAGGCGAGCGACTTGTCGCACCCTTCCTTGCTCGGCTGCCATTGCTCCTTGCAGAGCGGCGAGCCCGGCTGGCAGCCGATGCGAATATGGAAATGGTCGTCGTGGCCCCAGAAGGGGCGGACCTTGCTCAGCCAGCTCCTGTCTCCCCTTACGGTGTCGCAGAGCTTCTTCTTCACGCCCGGATGGACCAGTATCCGTTCCACCCCGGGCTCGGTCGCCGCCACCTTCAGGATGCCCTCATAGGCAGGGGTCCAGCGGCTGTCGTCGACATAGAGAGAGTGCGGCTTGAGCACGGAGACCGCACTCATCGTTTCGCGCTGGTTCAGAGTCAGGCCGCCCTTCGGCATCGGCGTGAACCAGATATCGGCATCGAGCCCGATCTGGTGCGAAGCATGCCCAGTCGTCATCGGGCCGCCGCGCGGCTGCGAGATATCGCCGACGAGGAGGCCGTTCCAGCCTACCTTCGTCCCGTCCCGCGCCAGCCTTTCCAGCACCTTGATGAGCGCCGGATGCCCCCAACGCCGGTTGCGCGAGGGCCGCATGACTTCAAAATGGGCACCGTCGAGTGGCAGGCCGACGCCGCCCTCGAAGCAGCCCTTGCTATAGAAACCGATCGACTCCGCCGGGCCGGCGGCCGGTAGCTTCTCCGCGCCGAAGGCGAGTTTCGCCAGCGGATCATCGGCCATCGCCGGCCGTGAGGAAGCCAGGGCGGCGACGCACAGCGCCGCGGCGGTCAGATTGCGCGCCAGCGCAGCCAGGGAAGGCATGACCCGTCTCCTTTGTCCTGTCCGGGAAGGATCAAGCGTGGCGGGTCATTATTAATGAATTACAAACCTGCCGTGGCCGAATCATAGCACGGCCACGGCTCGCGCGCAGCTATGGCTTATCGACACGCGGTTGCGTCAGCCGACCGGGTTCAGCGTCATCGACGTCCCGGTCGCCGCCGCGTTCAGGCCGAGCTGGCCCTGCACGCTGATCGTCTGCAGGTGGATGGAACCGGAAGTACCACCGACCAGGACGTTGGCGCCGACGCCGGCGCCGACCGTGGCTTCGACCGTCGCGCCGCCATAGACGCCGCCGAGCGAGCCGCGATGGTAGCCTGCCGTCGGCGCGAAAACGGCCCATACGAGCCGCCCGCGCGTGGTGAAGCCGACATCGACGCCGAGCTTGCGGATCGTCCCCGTATAGCGGTCGCTGCGGCCGCCGTTGGAGTGGAAGACGCAATCGACTTCCTTGGCCGAACCAAGGAGATAACCCACGCCGCCGCCGATATCGCAGGCAAGATAACCGATGCGCACCCCGCCGCGCGCGTCCGGCTCGTGATAGACATTCGCTTCACGATAGGTGGAAAGATCGGCCGCCGCCGCGACCGAGACGGCTGCAAGCGACCCCGCGACCAAGGAAACCGCCGAAAGAATCTTCTTCATGACATTGCTCCTCAAGCGATGTGGAAGTCCGAGTAACCGTCCCCATGGCCCGGACGGGGCGCGACGCGAGGCACGACAAAATAGTACCTTCACCCGCCCTTGCCCTATTGAACGAAGAAGGGCCTCTTCTTGTTCCAAGACGCCGTAGTCCTGCGATTTTGCCCGAACGGCCTTCCGCCGGTCAGCGCCAGCTATCCTCCGCCCACATGCGCGTCAGCGCGGTGCGGTAATCGGGCCAGGCGAAGACGTAGCCTGCCTCTTTGATCTTCCTGTTGGAGACGCGCTTGTTCTCGCCATAGAAGGAGCGCGCCATAGGCGTCATCTCCGCCCGATCGAACGGGATTTCCGGCGGCGGCTCGACACCCATCAGCCCCGCTGCGAAGGTAACGACGTCCTCCGCCGGGGAAGGCTCGCCATCGGCGAGATTGAAGACGCCGCCCATTTCCTTCTCCGCCAGCAGCGACAGGGCACCGGCAATGTCGCCCACATGGATGCGATTGAAGATCTGGCCGGATCTGACGATACGCCTCGCGGTGCCGGCGGCGAGATTGGCAAGCGCGTTGCGGCCCGGCCCGTAAATCCCGGCCAGCCGCAGCACCGCAAGCGGCACGCTCTCCCTTTCGGCCGCCCTTTGCCACGCCCTTTCCGCCGCCAGCCTTTCGACGGAGCGCCGGGAGACCGGCCGGCACGCGCTTTCCTCGTCCACCCACGCGCCGCCATGGTCGCCATAGACGCCGACGGTCGAGAGGTAACCGACCCAGCGCAGATCGGGCATCGCATTCCGGAGCCCGGTTTCGACATGCGGCAGGAACGGATCGCTGGCCTCGCTTTCCTTGCCGCTTTCGGGCGCGGCGGAAAGCACGAGATGCGTCGTCCGCTTCAGGGCATCCGCCATCTCCAGACCGATCGCGTCGCCGTCGAAGATCAGCGGCTCGATGCCGTCCCCCCGCAATGCGCCGGACCTTTCGGACGAGCGCGTCGTGCCGAAGATCGCCCCGGCACGGCTCCGCTGTAGGCGGGCAAATGCCCGCGCCGAATAGCCGGCTCCGAGCAGTAAGATGCGTATCGTCACGCCAAAAGCCTTTCCGCAAGCGCGGCTTGCCATTCTTCCGTGACGGAAGGATCGGCTTCCTGCGATCCGTATTCCCGAGCGAGTTCGCTGAAATCGCCAGGCCCCGTCAGCCGCGACAGCGCCCAGACCGCCGCGCCCCTGACCAGGGGCGAAGCGTCCGCCAGGAGCTCCCGGCACCGCGCCGCGAGTTCCGGCTCGCCGCTGTTGCCGACGGCGACCAGCACGTTGCGCACGAAGCGATCGCGGCCGATCCGCTTGACCGGCGAACCGGAAAAGAGCGCGCGGAATGCCGTGTCGTCCAGTGAGAGCAGGTCACCGAGCCGGGGCGCGCGCAGTTCCTCGCGCGCGGAAAATTTTGCCTCGGCCGCCGACCGGGCGAATTTGTTCCACGGACAGACGGCGAGGCAATCGTCGCAACCATAGATGCGGTTGCCCATCGCGGTACGGAATTCGCGCGGGATCGGCTCCTTGTGCTCGATCGTCAGATAGGAGATGCAGCGCCGCGCATCGAGCCGGTAGGGCGCGGGAAACGCGCCTGTCGGGCAGATGTCGAGACAGGCGTGGCAGGAGCCGCAATGGTCCGTCTCCGGCTCGTCAGGCTCGATGTCGGCGGTAGTGAAGATCGAGCCGAGGAAGAGCCAGGAGCCGAATTCGCGGCTGACCAGGCTGGTGTGCTTGCCCTGCCAGCCGAGCCCCGCTCCCGCCGCGAGCGGCTTTTCCATGACGGGCGCGGTATCGACGAAGACCTTCACGTCGGCGCCGCTCTTCGCCGCCAGCTTACCGGCGATGATCTTGAGCTTGCCCTTGACCACGTCGTGATAGTCGCGGTTTTGCGCATAGACCGAGATCGCCCCCCGATCCCGCCTGGCAAGGATTTCCAGCGGATCGCAATCGGGGCCATAATTCATGCCGAGCATGACGATCGAGCGCACATCCGTCCACAGACGACCGGGTTCGGCGCGCCGCTCCGCCGTTTCCTCCATCCAGCTCATCGTCCCGTGAAAGCCATCAGCGAGGAACCGTGCAAGACGTTCGGGCGCCTCGCTAGTCGCATCCGGCCGGGTGAAGCGGCAGATATCGAAGCCGGCGTTCAAGGCCTCTTCGATCACGAAAGCGCGCAGCCTGTCGGGGCGGAGTTCGCGCTCGCGCCGTTCTTCAAAAATCGAGATCGGCATAGGAGGACACCGGCGTAATGCCCCGCACCCTGTCCGAAAGCAGCGGACGGAAGGACGGCCGCGATTTCACGCGGGAATACCAGTCCTTGGCGGCCGGGAAGTCGCCCCAGTTCACCTCGCCCAGATAGTCGAGCACGGACAGGGCGGCCGCTGCCGCCAGATCTGCATAGGTGATGCGTCCGCCGCCCAGCCAGTCGCGCGTGCCGGCAAGCCAGTTGGTGTATTTCAGATGCTGGCGCACATTGGAGCGCGCGGCGCGGATCGCGGCCGAATCGGGCGAACCGCCGCCCTGCGAGCTCGGCATGAACGGCTTAAGCACGCGCTCGCGCACGAGATGCCGCGTCACCTCGTTCTCCATCTTGTCGAGATACCAGTCGCAGAGGCGGCGGATTTCCGCGCGTACCATCGGGTCTTCCGCAAAAAGCCGCTTGTCGCGCTTCAGCACACCGCGCGTTTCGTCGACATATTCGGCGATCACGCCCGCGCCGACGATGGGCACGTCACCCTCGGCAAGAAGCACCGGCAGGGTGCCGGCCGGGTTGAGCGACAGAAATTCCTTGCGCCGCAGCCATGGTTTTTCCTCAATCAGCGCCAATTCCTCGCCATACTCTGCAAAGCAGAGGCGGATGAAGCGGCAGGTGGTGAACATCGGATGGTGGAAAAGCGTCAGCATGACGGATTGAAACGTGCTCTATGGCTTTTAACGACAAGGGCCGATAAATCTCGGCGGCCTGATTCTCCGGGCGATTCGGGCCGGTTCGGCACCTCCGACCTATAGGGCCGGTTGGCCACCGTGACAAGCAACCGCCTCGCAGTCCCGCCCACTCCGGACCGGAGACCTTCATGGAACACCAGACGATCCTGCAAGCGCTCTTCCTCGGCATATTGGAGGGGCTGACGGAGTTCATCCCCGTCTCATCGACCGGACATCTCCTGCTTGCCGGCCATTTCATGGGCTTCAAATCCACAGGCAAGGCGTTCGAGATCCTGATCCAGCTCGGCGCCATCCTCGCCATTCTCAGCGTCTATTTCCGCAAGCTGTGGCAGATGCTGATCGACCTGCCGCGCGACCGGGTCACCCAGCATTTCGTCGTCGGCATCTTGCTGGCCTTCCTGCCCGCCGCCTTTGTCGGCGTGCTCCTGCACGACTTCATCGAGACGGTGCTGTTCGAATCGCCACGCCTGATCTGCATCATGCTGATCCTCGGTGGTATCGTGCTTCTCGTCGTGGATCGCATGCCGCTAAAGGCGCGCTATCACGACGTCGAGATCATGCCGTGGCTGGTCTATCTCGGCATCGGCGTGTTCCAGTGCCTGTCGCTTATCCCCGGAACTTCGCGTTCCGGGGCGACCATCGTCGGCGCGATGCTGCTCGGCACGGACAAGCGCACCGCCGCCGAATTCTCCTTCTTCCTGGCCATGCCGACCATGGTCGGCGCCTTCGTTTTCGATCTTTACGCCAATCGCAAGGTTCTGAGCGCGAGCGACGTACCGATCATCGCAGTCGGTTTCGTGGCAGCCTTCATCGTGGCGCTGATCGTCGTTCACACGCTGCTCGACTACGTGTCGAAGCGCGGCTACGCTCTGTTCGGCTGGTGGCGGCTCGTGGTGGGCGGCCTCGGGCTGGCGGCGCTGGCACTCTGGGGCTGAGCGCCGCAGAACCCTCAGGCGACGACCCTGCGCGCGTACTGGCCGGTCACACGATAGCGCCACAGATAGCTGGGCAGGATCGTGCCGACGGTCTCGCCGGCGATGCCGATCCCCTCCAGCGTACGCTTTTCCTTCTTCGCCTCTTCGGAGACGACATTGTCGATGCCGAGCTGGATCACCTGATCGGTCGTCAGCAGCGGCTTCGGCAGGAGGCCGAGGACAGATGCCTGCATCCGCGCGATCGACCAGGGCATATTGACGAGGATACGCTTGCGTTCGATGACGCGCAGCATCTCCTCCATGCATTGGCGGAAGGTCAGCACTTCCGGCCCGCCGAGTTCATAGACCGTGCCACCTTTCAGATCGCCGTCCACCGAGCGCGCGATCGCCTCGGCCACGTCGCCGACATAGACCGGCTCGAAGCGCGTCTCGCCGCCGCCGATCAGCGGCAGGAAGGGCGAATAGCGCGCCATGCCGGCGAAGCGGTTGAAGAAATGATCCTCCGGCCCGAAGACGATCGACGGGCGGAAGACGACCGCGTCTTTCACCGTCTCGAAGACGGCACGCTCGCCCTCGGCCTTGCTGCGGGCATAGGCGGACGGCGAATTGCGGCTGGCGCCGATGGCCGAGAGATGGGTGAGGCCGGTGCCCGCCCCGCGTGCGGCTTCGGCGACGGCACGCGCGCCGAAGCCATGGATCGCCGAAAAGGTCTGTCGCCCCGATTTGTTCAGGATGCCGACGAGGTTGATAACATGGTCCGCGCCCTCCACGGCCCGGTCCACCGACCAGCGATAGCGCAGATTGGCCTGCATCGGCATGATCTGGCCGACATTGCCGAGCGGCTGCAGATGGCCGGCGAGATCGGGACGGCGGACGGCGGCGCGGATGCGATAGCCGCGCTTCGCCAGCGCCCGCACGACATGCCGTCCGATGAATCCGGAAGCGCCGAATATGGTGACGAGCTTCGGCGTCTCGGTGATTTCGGTCATCTTCCTCTCGTCTCCGTCTGTCGGCCGTTGCGAAAGCCCGAGGCGGGCCGATTGCGGGGATTTTCTTAGTCCGATTTTTCGGAAAGGCAAAGGGCACGGATGCCGCGTTCACGGTTTAGGGGGTATCCGTCGCCATGGCCCGCTTTTCCGTGCGTTCCACCGCCTCCTGCGCGGCAGCCGTTACCGCCTTCTGCTCGTCGGGCGTGAGCACATGGTCGGCCAACACCTCGACCTTCACATTGCGCTCGGCGAAGCTGATGCCGTTCTGGTCGAATATATCGCGCAGCTTCTGGTAGGCATCGCGCCTGACCATCCATTGCGCCCCGTTCGGCTTGGTCATGAACTTGACGCCGATCACCATGTTGAATTCTTCCATCCGTCGCACGCCCTGGAATTTCAGCGGCTCGATGAAGTGCGGGCCGTAGTCTGGATTCTCCAGCAGCTCGGCGCTGACCTGCTTGACGAGCTTCTTGACCAGCCTGAGATCGGTATCGAACGGCACGCGGAATTCGAGCTTCAGGATGATCCAGTCGCGGCTGTAATTGGTAAGCGCTTTCAACTCGCCGAAAGGGATCGTGTGCACCGCTCCGCGATGATGGCGAACGCGCAGCGAGCGAAGTGACATCCCCTCGACCGTGCCGCGCAGATGGCCCTCCTCGATATATTCCCCGACGCGGAAGGCATCGTCGAGCAGGAAGAAGATGCCGGACACGATATCGCGCACCAGCGTCTGGGCGCCGAAGCCGACGGCGATGCCGACCACGCCGGCACCGGCGAGAAGCGGCCCGATATTGACCCCGAGCGAGGAAAGCACCGTCAGCGTGACGATGACCAGCACGGTCACGAGAAGGAACATGCGCAGGATCGGCAGGAGCGTCGCCATGCGCGCCTCGGGACCGGGCATGGCGCCATGCTGCGGGGGGCCGTATTGCGCGAGCCGCCGGTCGATGGCGGTCCTCGCCCACACCCAGACAAGATCGGCGATCAGGAGCGTCACGGCTACGTTGGCGAAGATGCTGAACAGCCGGCCAGCCAATGTTTGCGACTGCGACAAGGTCAGGAAGCCGGTGTGCCACGCGGAAGCGAGCGCGGCCACGGCGGCGATCAGCACCACGACGCGCCCGAGCCGGCGGGCAATCGGGCGATAGATTTCGTAGCGGCCAACGTCCTGTACGCTCGCGGCTGCGGTCGTGTCGCCGGCTTCCGGCAAAGAGGGGGCGGCGACCGTTTCCGCTCTCGCATCCTCTTCGGCACGGTCGAAGAGATGGTCGATCAGCGCCGCCATCGCCCTTGCCGTGGGCATGACGAGCGCCAGGATGGCGACCGTCCACATGAGCTGAGCCGCACCGATCAGCCAGAGCAGGAAGACGACGACGACAAGCGCTGTGTAGAGGAGCGGCGCCACGCGATGGAGAACGCGGCGCCCCGGATCGACCGGAACCGCACGATGCTGATGGATGCGCCACACCATAGAGACAAGGGCAGCAGCGATGAGAAGCGCGAAGATGACCGCGACGGCGAGCGCGGCGCTGCGCACCTGGGCCGTTCCACTGCCGCTCATCGCGAGCTTGCTGAATATGTCGGTGATGGTCGCACCGAAGATCGTCACGGCCGCGGCCAGCACGATCCAGCGATGAACGGTGCGCGCGCGCCTGTCATCGAGCGGCACCAGCCGGAGATCGGTGACGCGCGGCGCCAGGATGAAGCGCGAAAGCGCGCCCGCGATCCTGAGCGCGATGACCGCGACAAGCAGGCCGCCCACCATGTTGTGGACGAAAGGCGCCCAGTCGAAGGCCAGGAAGGCGCCAAGCGACCCGACGGCGAAAAGCGCGATACCGCCGGCTCCTATCGCCATCCTCGCAAGCGCCTGGGCGAAACGGCGCCAGAGCGTCGTGGGACGGAGATATTCCAGGCGCACCATGACTGGATGGAAATACTGCCAGTAGAGCCATTCGATGCCGCCGCCGATGAAGAGGAAGATTACTACATAGGTGATCGTGCGCAGCGTCTCGCCCTGGGGCATTTCCTGCCGCCAGGCATCGCGAAGCACCATGGAGGCCGAGGGCAGCGCTTCGCCGGCATGGTCCAGTTCGACCGCACGCGCCTTCGTCCGGTCGAGGAAATGCATCAGTTCATCGCGCGCCATCATTGCCGGGTTGCCGCCCTGCGGCGGCGCCGGCGGCGCCGCGGCCGCGTTCTGCTTCAGCCATTCGACGATGCGAGGGTCGCTCAGGAGGCGGATGAGATCCTGAACGTCGGACGGCGCGGGCGGCCCCGGCTCGGCCGCCGGCTTGGATTTGCTGTGGAAGAGATTGAGGCTCTGCGCCGTCGCCGCGACGCAAACGGGAAAGATCATGACGATGGCCAGCGCCATCATCGCAAGCCGAGGCCGGGCGCGCGTCATTGGGCGGGCTCCGGCTGCGGCCCGACCGGCGTCACGGAAGGGTGGGGCTTTCCGCGCAGGTCCGCCGGACGGATATCGGGCTGGACGAGGCGTTCGATCCGCAGCCACCCGCCATGCGGCACCAGTTGGCAGGCAAGGCGTACCTCTTCGTCTGCCCCGACACGTGCAAGGGTCTGCCGTTCCACATTGTTCCTCGGCGGCAGCGGAAACTCCGATGCCACCACGCGGATACGGCAGGTTCCGCAGCGCCCGCGGCCACGGCACAGATGCGCATGCGGGACGCCATGGATCTGTGCGATCTGCAGCACGCTCGGCCCGGCGTCCACGGTCAGTTCCGGTCCATCGACCCAGCCGATGCGCAATCTCGCGCGGTCCTGCTTCAGTCGGACCGCGCGAGCGATCAGCGTCAGCCCGACGAGCGCGACGAAGATCCAGATCGTCCGCCATTTGATGTGGGAGAGCGTCGTGACCGCCTCCTGAAGCGCCTCGCCCCTGAGCGTGGTGCTCGACGCGATCTCGGTCGACTCGTCGAGGGTCACGGCCGCCGGCCTTTCATTCGTGGCACCGGCGGAAGCGGCTGCGACGCTCTCCCCGGCCACGGCCGGAGCCCGTGCTGTCAGTTCCTTGCCGGCATGGACGAAGCCGAGAAGCGCGAGCACCGGAATGACCACGGCAAGCGGATAGAGGATGGCGGAGACGCGGGTCCACCAGCGCTGCACGCGCATCCAGGTAAACAGGCCGATGACACCGTGCACCCATACGAAGACGAGCATGAACACCTGCCGCAAGCCTTCCGTGGGCACATCGATCCAGAACAGGCCGAGCACGCTGCCGAAGGTCGGGTTGTAGTCGAAAAGGTCCGTCGCGATGACTGTACCGACAACGTGCGGGGCGAGCAGCGGAATGATGCAAAGGCTGGTGAGGAGCTGGATCGCGTCGAGCCGCGTCATGCGGAAGGTATTGCGCGAGAAGAGCGCATAGAGCCCGAGCGCGGCGTGCGTCGTGAAGGCGAGCACAAGCAGCGTCACGCCGGGAATGCTCGTCCAGAATCCCTGGAACCAGGGGCGTGCCGCGTCCATCAATCCGATGGAATAGAGGCCGAACGATATGTTCACGAGATGGAACGCGACATAGACGAACAGCACCAGGCCGGTCGCGATCCTGAGACGCCTTGTCATCTGTCTGCCCAGTTCCCTCGAACCAACCCGATTATCCGGGCAATCGGGTCCGGATGCAATCATCCCGAAGGACAGGTCGCATGCGCAAGGATCCGTGCCCCGGGCGCGCGGTTCGGATGCAAAAACCCCGCCGGATCGCTCCGGCGGGGTTCGATTTCATGCCATGCGGCGAGGAACCTTACTCCTTGTCGCCGCCCTGCTTCTTCAGCGCGGCGCCGAGGATGTCGCCAAGCGAAGCGCCCGAGTCGGTCGAACCGTACTGGGCAACCGCCTGCTTCTCCTCGGCGATCTCCAGTGCCTTGATCGACACGGTGAGCTTGCGCGTCTTCTTGTCGAAGGCGACGACGCGGGCATCGACCTTCTGGCCGACGGCGAAGCGGTCGGGACGCTGTTCGTCGCGGTCGCGCGACAGGTCGGAGCGCTTGATGAAGGTCTCGAGCCCGCTCTCGACGAGCCGGACCTCGATGCCGCCGTCCTTGATCGCGATGACCTCGCAGGTGACGACGGCGTTCTTCCTCAGTTCACCCGAAGCAGCGGCGTCGCCGGCCTTGTCGGCCTGCAACTGCTTGATGCCGAGCGAGATGCGCTCCTTCTCGATATCGACGTCGAGCACCTGCGCCTTGACCATGTCGCCGCGATTGTACTCCTCGATGACCTGCTCGCCCGGACGCGTCCAGTCGAGGTCGGAGAGGTGCACCATGCCGTCCACGTCGCCGTCGAGGCCGATGAACAGGCCGAACTCGGTCTTGTTCTTGACCTCGCCCTCGACCTGCGAGCCGACCGGATGGTTGTGGGCGAAAGCCTCCCACGGATTCTCCAGCGTCTGTTTGAGACCGAGCGAGATGCGGCGCTTGGCCGGATCGACCTCGAGCACGACCACGTCGACTTCCTGCGTCGTCGACAGGATCTTGCCGGGATGCACGTTCTTCTTCGTCCACGACATTTCCGAAACGTGGATGAGGCCCTCGATGCCCGGCTCCAGCTCGACGAAGGCGCCGTAGTCGGTGATGTTGGTCACCGTGCCGGTGATGCGCTTGCCGATCGGGTACTTGGCGCCGATGCCCTCCCACGGATCCGCCTCGAGCTGCTTCATGCCGAGCGAGATGCGGTGGGTTTCCTGGTTGATGCGGATGATCTGCACCTTCACCGTCTGGCCGATATTGAGGATTTCGGTCGGATGGTTGACGCGCCTCCACGCCATGTCGGTGACATGGAGCAGGCCGTCGATGCCGCCGAGGTCGACGAACGCACCGTAGTCGGTGATGTTCTTGACGACGCCCTCGACCACCTGGCCCTCTTCGAGGTTCTGCACGATCTCCGAGCGCTGCTCGGCGCGGCTCTCTTCGAGAACCGTGCGGCGCGACACGACGATGTTGCCGCGGCGGCGATCCATCTTGAGGATCTCGAAGGGCTGCGGGTTGTGCATCAGCGGGGTGACGTCGCGGATCGGACGGATATCGACCTGGCTGCGCGGCAGGAAGGCCACGGCGCCGTCGAGATCGACGGTGAAGCCGCCCTTGACCTGGTTGAAGATGATGCCTTCGACGCGCTCGCCCTTGTTGAACTTCTCTTCGAGCCGGACCCAGCTCTCCTCGCGGCGCGCCTTCTCGCGCGACAGCATCGCCTCGCCAAGCGCGTTCTCGATGCGCTCGACATAGACCTCGACGGTGTCGCCGGGCTTCAACTCGCCGTCCTTGCCCTTGACGCCGAATTCCTTCAGCGGGACGCGGCCCTCGACCTTGAGGCCGACGTCGATGATGGCCATGTCCTTTTCAATGGCCGTAATGGTGCCCTTGACGACCTGTCCTTCTCCGGAATGACCTTCGGAAAAGGAATCTTCGAGCATGCTCGCGAAATCGTCGCGGGTCGGATTTGCAACTGACATATGTTCTCCTGAAATGCCCCTCGGGTCGTAGCCCTGGGAGCGGCGCCTTGGCTGGTGTTGCGTTGGCTTCCCGCCTTCCGGCCCTTCGGGCCGATGCCTCATCATATCTTCGAGGGGCATCTTCGGCGCATGTGGAACAGAGGGAAGCCGGCTCGACGGTCCAAGCGACAAAGGCGGACCGCACCTCTTAGATAAGGATGCGCCGCCTGCCGCTCAACCGCCGTTCCGCTTGGCGAGCGCCTCGTCTATGTAGGCTTTCGCCGCCCGGAACGCGGTCTCTATATCCATTTCGCTCGTATCGAGCAAGTGCGCGTCGGGCGCGGGCTTGAGCGGCGAGTCGGCGCGGTTCATGTCGCGCTCGTCGCGGCGGCGGATGTCTTCCAGGATCGCGGCCGCATCCGCCTCGCCCCCCCTCGAAACGATCTCGTCCGTGCGCCGCGCGGCGCGCACCTCGGCACTCGCGGTGACATAGAGCTTCACATCGGCATCCGGGCAGACGACCGTCCCGATATCGCGCCCGTCGAGCACCGCGCCCGGCGGCGTTCGCGAGAATTCCCGCTGCTTCCCGACCAACGCTCTCCTCACCGCCGGCATGACCGCCACTTTCGAGGCGGCCTCGCCCACTGCATGCGTGGACAGGCTGTCGCGGTCGAGCGCCGAAAGATCGACATTGCGTGCATATTCCTCCGCCAGCCTCTCGTCGTCCAGCGGCAGGCCCTCGTCCAGCAGCGCCTTGGCGACCGCCCGATAGGTAAGGCCGGTATCGAGATGGACAAAGCCATATTCCCCCGCGAGGCGGCGGGCCATGGTGCCCTTGCCGGAAGCGGCCGGCCCGTCGATGGCGATGACGAAGGGGAATGTCATGGCCTGCTTCAAGCGGAGCCGTGGCAAAAAGGCAAGAGGCCCGCAGGCTTCTCGAAGCCGTGCCTTTCACCGGGATGTGACGAAGCGCTCGAGTTTGCCCAGAGTTTGCTGCCCCAATTCCACGGCGCCGAAGCCCTTCGCCTCCTGGAATTCGGCAGCCGTGCTCAATACCATGCCCAGCGTAACCTTCGTCGCCCCGTCCTGATCCTCGAACGAGATCCAGGCGTCGGCATGCTTTGGCCCGTTCTCGCCCCATAGCAGCGTATAGCCGATCCTCTCCTCCGGCCGGACCTCGTTATAGAGATGGTGGTTCGGGAAGATCGTGCCATCCGGCCCTATCATGTCGAAGACCCATTCGCCGCCCGTTCGCAGGTCGATCCTCTTCGTTCGGCAGGAGAACCCTTCCGGCCCCCACCATTGCGGCAGCGTCTCAGGGTTCATCCACGCGCTCCAGACCATGGTTCTCGGTGCCGGTATCACTCGCTGCAGCACCATGGTCCGCTCGGCCGCGCCTGCGAGATTATCCAGCCCCGCATCGAAGCCCTGTCGGTAGCCCGCCTCCATATCCTTGGCCAACGAGGAAAGCTGTATCGTCACGACCAGCCGGCTGTGCTCGTCCGTGCCTGAAAAATCCGCTGTCACCAGGGCCGCCGATTGCATCACGCCCTCGGACGAGATCACCTCGTAGTTCACGCTGCACTGTGCCGGCTGCAACACAAGCCAGCCAACCTCGCAGCGGATGTCCGGCCGGCCCTCAACCTTGCAGAGCGAGATCTCGTGTTCACCTACCCTGGTGTCGGCCTTCAAAAACTCCACGGTGACCGAGGGCGTGGGCGCGGCCCAGACTGCCCGCGCGGCCGGGGCCGTCCATGCCTCCCAAAGTACGGCCAATGGCGCGGCCACGTCGCGTTCGAAGGTGAGCGTCGCAAAGCTGCCTTTCCTGTCATCAGGCGCCGCACGGGTGGCACTGTTTGCAGCGAGGTTCTGTGTCATTTTTCGCTTTCCTTCATCACATGCATCACAAACGCATCCAACCGGTCGAGCCGAGCTTCCCAGATGGCCCGCTGTTCATCCAGCCATGTCCGCACCGGATCCAGAGCCTCGGGTACGATGGCGCAGGTGCGTATCCGCCCGTCCTTGGACGTGGTGATTAACCCTGCCTCCTCCAGCACGGAAAGGTGCCGCATCACCGTGGGCAGCCGCAGCCCCGTGGGGCCCGCCAGATCCGTCACCCGCGCAGGTGTTTCGCCGAGCCGGGTCAGGATCGACCGACGGGTCGGATCAGCGAGGGCGTGGAAGAGCAGCGAGAGATCAGTATCATGCTTAGCCATGTCGCTAACTATCGCCCAGTTTGCCGGCGACGCAAGCAAAAACTTCGTCAATCTGCTAAGTTTTCCCGAGGTGACTTCCTCCTCGTGGCCGCGCGGCCGTTCCAAATTCTCCGCCTGCGACGTATCATCCGGGACCACTTTGGGCGCGATGCCGAATCACAACCACCCAAGCGAGGACACGGGAGTCGGCCGATGACGAGTACACGAATTCCGCAGGTCGCCTGACATGGGCAGGACCCCTCGCCCCAGAGCCACTGGTGTGCGGCAATTCCTCGATCCTGAACAGCAGCGCGACTGGATAGAGGGCAAGACCGACCTGCCGGACGCTGCCGAGCGCTCGGAATCCCTGGAGCAGCGCTTCAAATATGCCGCCCGGTTCGAGAAGCTGCTTGGTCGCCCTCAGGCAGGGGAAGTGCTGGCGATCCTCGGGATATACGGCCCGAACTGCATTCCGCTCCTGCGCAAGACCGAGCGCACCTACTGGTCGGTCTCCTGTCTGCCGTCGACCTCGGACAAGCCGTTCGTCCGCGTCAATGCGAGCTGGATGGAACTCTTTACGCTCTATGCCCAAGGCGAGGATATCCGCGCCAGATTCATCGTGCATCTTTCGGATTTCACGACGGATCGTTCGGCCACGCCGAGCCAAGTGGACGAGCCCTTCCTCGAGCAAAACGTCGCAATGCCAGAGGACGTCAGTTATTTCTTCCCGCGCGGCGCCGACATTTTCGGCATCAATGTGCGTTCCTCTGTCTCGATCCGCAAATTCCTGGCGAGCCGCCGCGTGTTGCGCGCCATTCGGACGTTCAACCTGACGCACATGAACCGGGGGCGGAACGCCTACCAGGCGAGCCATTGCTACAGCGTCGCGGATTACATGCAGGCAGATTGAAGGATTCTGGAATGGGCGCCATAGTCGGCCCGGCATAAACCCCGGACGACTAGCCCGGACCAGGACGATGTCCGCCGGCGAGGGCCTGGGCCGCCTTGGGCTGGGGCCGCAGGAGCAGATAAAACGCCATGACATGCGTGATCATCAGGGCGGGCACATAGAGGATCGGGATCCAGTAGGTCGCCGCCAGTTCCCCCGCCTGTTCCGGAAGCCCGAACTCCGCGCCGTGATAGTAGTTGACGAGAAGATCGGCTGTTCCCACGATGTTGAAGGCAACGACGAACAGCCAGAACAGCGGGCGCACCCGAACGGTCGCCAGGGCCAGCATGGCCAGGATCCCGGTGGCGAAATCACCGTAGGCGGCGGACGTCGCGAAGCCCGTGGACAGACCGGGACCGACGACGCCCGGAACGATAAAGACCAGCCCGAAGAAGCGGAAACTGTGCAAAGTGGCGATGGCGCGCTGCACCTCGACATGGTCCATCGAGTTCAGCCTGGGCAGGACATAGACGCCGAGGAAAAGGAGCCACGGCACATAAGCCAGGACGAGCTGGATTCCGAAAATGGCCGATGGTGACATGTATGCCCCCTGTCGCGACTATCTCGCCCGGCATTGATGGTATAACTCTGGTACTCATCGGTACCAAAGTCAAGGAGGAAAATATGGTGACAGGATCCGAGGTTCCGCCGTCGTCGGCAGGCGCGGAAGGGATCTCCGTCAGGGCACGCATTGTCGACGCCGCATTCGCGGCCTTCAGCGCACATGGCTATTCGCAAACGAGCATGCTGGAGATCGCAACGCGCGCGAGAGTCTCCAAGCGCGAGCTCTATGCTCTGGTCGGCAACAAGCATGACATGCTTGTCGCCTGCATCACCGAAAGAGCCGGCAGAATGCGTCCGCCGGCCGGCTTGCCCGAGCCCCGTGATCGCGAAAGTCTCGCCGAAATATTGACTGCCTTCGGGGAACGGCTGCTTCGCGAGATTTGCGACCCGGTTGTCATCGGTGTGTTCCGGCTTGCGATAGCCGAAGCCGAACGGGCGCCGGAGATCGCAGTGGCGTTGGATTCGATCGGCCGGGCCGCAGCGCGCCGGGAATTGGGAGCGGTGATCGAGAAGGCTCGGGCATGCCGTCTTCTGAGCGGGAACCCCGTCGAGTTGGCAGAGCAATTCCTGGCCCTGCTCTGGGGCGACCTGATGATGGGACTACTGCTTCGCCTCGTCGATCCGCCGGCTCCCGAGCAAGCCAGGCTTCGTGCCCGCGCCGCTGTTTCCGCCCTTTTATGCCTGTGGCCGGCCGAAGGCGACACGATCCGCTCTGACGAGGGCTGACAGCCTTCGAGTAGCGTCGACATTCCGCCTCGTCGGATTCGGGACCTCAGGCACTCCGATCGGATGTGCGGAACGCCGGCCGCGGTTCTCCTGAGGTCGCGCCGTGGACAAGGTTCGGCCTGATGCCTTTGTCGCGAGGAAATTCCGGTTTCAAATCAGGTATTTCGCCTGACATTCCATTTTTCACAAAGTGGATTTCTCCACGCCTTCCGCCCTTGATCCATACTCCCCGTCAGTTCCTCCACAGATGCGGAAGCTTCTCGGGCTCTCGACAAACCCGAGAAACCCTGAGCGATGCGAAGGAAATGCCTACCCGATCTCCGCGCCCAGCCCGCGCATCAGTCCCATGAACTCCGGGAAGCTGGTGGCGATCATATTGGCGTCGTCGACGGTCACCGGCTTTTCGGCCGCGAGGCCCAGCACAAGGAAGCTCATGGCGATACGATGGTCGAGATGGGTGGCTACCGCCCTCTCCCCATGCGAACCGCCGAGGCCCTTGCCGCCGGGGCGGCCGCGCACGGCCAGGAAGTCCTTGCCCTCGGTGCAATCGACACCGTTCGCTTCCAGACCGCGCGCAACGGCGGCGAGGCGGTCGCTTTCCTTGACGCGGAGTTCGTCGAGCCCCTGCATCAGCGTCTCGCCCTCGGCAAAGGCGGCGGCCACGGCCAGCACCGGATATTCGTCGATCATGGAGGGGGCGCGGTCGGCCGGCACCGTCACGCCGCGAAGCCCGGAATGCCGGACGCGCAGATCGGCGACATCCTCGCCGCCGGCGTCGCGCCCGTTCAGGAATTCGATCGAGGCACCCATTTCGAGCAGCGTGGTGATGAGGCCGGTACGGGTCGGATTCATCAGCACGTTCTCTATTATAATGTCGGAACCGGGCACGATAAGCGCCGCAACCAGCGGGAAGGCGGCGGAAGACGGATCGCCCGGCACGACGATCGTCTGCCCTGTGAGCCGGCCCTGGCCCTGGAGGCGGATATGCCGCGCGCCTTCCTGATCGGTCTCGATTTCCAGTTCCGCGCCGAAGCCCCGGAGCATCTTTTCGGTGTGGTCGCGCGTCATCACCGGCTCGACGACCGTGGTCACGCCCGGCGTGTTCAAGCCGGCAAGCAGGACGGCCGATTTCACCTGGGCGGAGGCCATCGGCACGCGATAGACGATCGGCGCTGTCGCCTTCGGTCCGCGCAGCGTGATCGGCATGCGATCGCCTTCGGCCGCCTTCACGACCTGGACGCCCATCTGGCGGAGCGGATCGAGGACGCGGCCCATGGGCCGTTTCGACAGCGAGGCATCGCCGATGAAGGTCGTTTCCATGTCATAGGCGCCGACAAGGCCCATTGTGAGCCGGGAACCGGTGCCGGCGTTGCCGAAATCGAGCGACGCCGCCGGTTCGAGCAGCGCGCCGTTGCCGGTGCCGCGGATCACCCATTCGTCGCCTTCCTTGCGGATGGCGGCGCCCATCGCCTTCATCGCCTCGCCCGTTCGCATGACATCCTCGCCCTCGAGCAGGCCGCTGATGCGCGTTTCGCCCGAAGCGAGGCCGCCGAACATGAAGGACCGGTGCGAGATCGACTTGTCGCCCGGCACGCGGACACGCCCGGAAAGCGCGGCGGAACGATGCGATACGGCGGGGCGGGGCGGCACTTGGTGGGTCATGGCTTCGGCGGCGTTTTCCGGGGTTGCGGCAGCCCTTGCGGGCGTGGTCTCCTAACATGGCGCCTGTCGGCGGTCACCCCTCGATCGAAGCCGGGGCCCGCCCTCAAATCCACACTGTTTTGCTTGCCGCCGGCGCTTCGTTCGATAGGCTTTGACAGAGCCGCTCGATGTGGATATGGGGACCGGACTTTTCATGAACCCTGTTGCCGTCCCACACCCGTCCGCGGGCGGCGGCGCGACCGCTCAGCGCAGCAGAGACGACGAGGCAGAACCGTGGCGAAACCTGAACTTGGCACAAAGCGCATCGACCCCGAAACGGGCCGCAAATTCTACGATCTGAACAAGGATCCGATCGTCTCCCCCTATACCGGCAAGAGCTATCCACGCTCCTATTTCGAGACGGAAGGCGACACCCCCGTCGAAGAAGAGGAGGAAGTCGAGAACAAGGAACTCGACGCCGAGGATGGCGATATGGAGACGGTGTCTCTCGAAGAGGCCGACGAGGAAGCGTCCGGAACGTCCGACGATTCCGTCGATCTCGGCGACGATGACGATGTCGACCTCGGCGACGATGACGACGATACCTTCCTCGAGGAAGAAGAAGAGGACGACGACGATGTTTCCGGCATCATCGGCGTCGGCGGAGACGACGAGGAAGCCTGAGGCGGCGGCGCGGGAGAAAAGCCGGCGGCCGGGGCTTGATCTCGCCGTATCGCCGGTTTAGAAGCCGCCTGCATACCGCGCGGGTCCCATCCCGCGCTTCTGTCCGCCGGGCCGCACGAGGCTCGGCCGAGTGGGGCCATAGCTCAGTTGGGAGAGCGCTTGAATGGCATTCAAGAGGTCGTCGGTTCGATTCCGATTGGCTCCACCATCGTTTCCAACGAGCCGGTAAGGCTGGGGAAACCAATAGCTTAACCACGCGGCGCTTTTCATTCAGATCAAGGGCTTAAACCAGTTGCCGTAAGAGGGGGCATCGCAAATGGGGCTTTTGCGATTTCTGCAATCATCCGGGCAAGCGAGCGGCCGCATCTTTATTTCGGGAACAGGGCGCGCGGGAACAACATATCTGGTGCAGGTGTTAACCGAACTTGGCCTGGACACAGGCTTCAAGGAATCTGTGGCGTCAAACTATTCCGCTCTCGCCAAGGCGGGCTTGGAATGGAATGTTTTTGACCGCGACGGCCCCCACATCATCAAAAGCCCGTTCCTGTGCGACCATATTGATGACGTAGTGGCCGCAGGCATTGATATCAGGCACGTCATCATTCCAGTTCGCGATTTCGCCAGCGCGGCCAGAAGTCGGGTGCGCGTGCAATTTGAAACAACTGGCACAGTAGATGGCCCAACCGTCGTCGGTGGCCTATGGGATACTGAAAAAAGCTCCGATCAGGTTGCCATACTGGAGCATAAATTTGGCAAATTGGTCGAATCCCTCACCCGTCATGACATCCCGATGACCTTTGTCAGTTTCCCTCGAACCGCAACGGACGAAGAGTACCTTTTCTCAAAGCTGAAACCCATCTTCCCAACGATAGGTCGAAGAGCATTCGGTGCTGCATTTCGTAAAGTCTCGCGTCCCGAATTCGTGCATGATTTTTCCTCTGATAAAGCCACGCCAATCCATTGCCGTTCATAGCCCTCAAGGCATCGGCAAGGCCGCTCCGGCATGTCGCCGCGAAGCGGTCGAGACGAGGTCGGTAAACGAGGGCATCGATCGTCCACGCATCACGGCGCTCACGGCCTGACCTCTTGGCTCTAGGCCTCCGCTTGGATGGGTTCCGTCTTGCCCGCCGCCGCACATTCCCGGCAGGTGAACCGGGACGGGAAGGCGTCTGTCGCGAGATAGTCCGTGCCGCAATGCGGCAGGCGGATGTCATCCATAATCGACCTGCCGGTTTCCTTGTCCAACAACCATCGTTGCAAGCCTGGGCGCCGGCCTGCGCTTCAACACCTGTGGGCCGCGCATTGCTTGACCGACTGAAGAAGTTGGCGAAGCAGGCATCGAACCGCCCGAACGCAAAAAACCCGGCGGTTGCCCGCCGGGTTCTCGTCCGTTCGGAAGTGTCCGATCAGAAGTAGCGCGTGAAGCGCAGGAAGCCCGAAGCCGAACCGTCGAGATGCTCGGCCTTGGTGTAGGCGATGGTCGGACGGACCTCGAAGTTCTTGACCGGCGTCCACACGGCTTCCAGCTCGGCCGCCCAGGCCGAAGTGCCGTTGACCTTGTCCTTCGTGCCAGCCGCATAGGCATCGCCGAAGTACTGGCCGGACACGATCAGGCCGAGGTTCGGGGTCGCCTGGTAGAGGAACGAGGCGAGGACCGACCACTCGGGCTGGCCCAGATCGATACCGCCCGGATGGGCCGCATCGGTGAGCGTGTAGCCGTCGAGCGGGCTGCCCGGGCCGTAGTTGCTGTCCGAACCGTTGTAGTAGCCGATGATCTTGAGGGCCGAGCCCGGCATGGACGGGAGGTTGAACAGCGCCGAACCCGACAGGGCCCAGCCCGAGTCACCACCGACCGGAAGACCGGTACGGTCATGATCGTAGGCGCCCGTCAGGGCAACCGCGCCCCAGGCCGCGCCGTAGCCGATGCGGCCGACGACGTCCGGCATGTAGCTGTATTCGTCAGCCGGGTTCTCCAGCGAGATCAAGCCGTAGAGGCCCTGCTTGCCGCCGAACTCGTAGCGGATCGAAGACCGCTCCTGGTAGCCGTAGTAGAGGCCGCCCCAGGTGAAGGAGCCGTAGTTGAGCGTCGTGTTGTTGAACTGGTAGAACCACGCGCTCTCGCCGTAGCCCGCGGCGAACCCGCCGAGTTGCACCCAGGCCTGGTCGATGCCGACCGGACCGTCGCCGATCTTGGAGCCGTCGAAGTCGGCCTGCAGGCGCATCCAGCCGCGCAGCGTGCCGAGTTCGGTGTCCGAACGCGTGTCAAAGTTGATGCGGACGCGCGAACCGGTGTTCCAGCCACGATTGGTCGAGAAGTCATCGCTATTGAAGTAATAGCCCGGCGTGTCGCCGGCATCCTGACGGCTGGTAGCGCCGACCTGGAACCAGACATAGCCGTTGATGGACAGGCAGGTTTCGGTGCCCGGAATATAGAAGAAGCCGGCGCCGTAGGCGTCGCACACCCTCACGTAATCCACGGGTTCCGGTTCAGGGGCCATCACCGCGTCCGCGGCGCGCGCGCCGGAGACAGCGAGGAGGGCCGCTGCGGAGCCGAGGATAAGGCTCTTGATTTTCATTTTCTGACCTCCAGTCAAAGTTAAAAAGCGGGTCTGGGTACTTTTGCTGAAGGACAGCGTTCCCTGCCCCATCCCCAATGCTGAAAAAGACACGCCTGCGCGCCCCTTCTCCGAACATGACATTACGCAAGCGCGGACGCGGCGCAATCGGGATCGGCTTTTTCACACGGAAGGTGGCGCTCTATCGTGCCGCTCTGTTGCAGAATGGCCACGTTTTCGCCACGCTGGAAACCATTCGTTAAAGTTTGAGGCATCGAAAGCGCTTGCGGGCCGGGAAATCAGGGCGAAACGGCGGCTGGCTTTGATTCGGGAGGGTTTTGTTTCGCGCGGAGGTATTTCGCTCGCAGAGCTTGTCGTCGCTCATGCCTGTATCGCCGCTGTCGCGTCTGGGCTCCGCAGGGCGCGGCACCAGCTGCGGCACCCGGCTTCCATACCGTCTGCCCATCGGTTGGATCGGGAAGCCGACGGGACCTTGCCTCTCAATTATACTTACTGGCGCAGCCTCGCCGCGCCCGCCGGCCATGTCTTCGTCCGCTTTGCCATGCGTCCGTTATCCCCCCGCAAGCGGAACGCGAGCCACTTTTACCTTCGTCATCCTCGACCAAGCCCGAGCAGAGCGAAGGGCGCGAGCCGGGGATCCAGGCTCGAGCATCGCGGCCGTCCACTGACAATGCAGACCCGCGCCTCCATCGCACCACCACCCTTTCTCAGACATGGATCCTCGAGTAGCGCTCCGCTTCGCTTGCCCAAGGACGACGAAGTCGAGAACACCGATTCACCCCTGCTCCTCCCCTGGATGAAGAAGCAAGGAGGCTACCAGTCCGCTAACCGTCAATGCCGATGCTCGTCCAGATTGCAATATATTGACCATAAGCCGGAATGAGGAAGCAGTAGGCCGCAACACCGACACGCGATGAATTACCTTATAATTCAAAGCGATGAGAACGATTCGCATCTCGCCGCCAGCCGAAAATCGGCGATTCTGACTGGAGGTCAGAAAATGAAAATCAAGAGCCTTATCCTCGGCTCCGCAGCGGCCCTCCTCGCTGTCTCCGGCGCGCGCGCCGCGGACGCGGTGATGGCCCCTGAACCGGAACCCGTGGATTACGTGAGGGTGTGCGACGCCTACGGCGCCGGCTTCTTCTATATTCCGGGCACCGAAACCTGCCTGTCCATCAACGGCTATGTCTGGTTCCAGGTCGCTGCCAGCAGCGCAAAGGACCTCGGCGACACGCCGGGCTACTATGCTGGTCCGGAAGACGGCTGGTATACCGGTTCGCGCGTCCGCATCAACTTCGATGCGCGTTCGGACACCGAGCTCGGCACGCTGCGCGGCTGGATGCGCCTGCAGGCCGACTGGGACGGCTCCAAGGGCGGCACCACCTTTAACGGTGGCGATGGCCCGGTCGCAATCGACCAGGCCTTCGTCCAGCTCGGCGGGCTGGTTGCGGGCTACGGCGAGAGCGCGTGGTTCTACCAGTTCAACAACTCGAAGCTGAACTACGGCTCCTTCACCTGGGGCGGCCTCTACTACGGCTACCAGGAACGCTCCCGCATCAGCTACGAGTTCGGCGGCAAGGACGGCCTCTACGGCGTGATCTCGCTGGAGAACCCGGCTGACGAGTACAGCTACATGCCGGACGTCGTCGGCCGCATCGGCTACAGCGCGGCCTGGGGTGCGGTTGCCCTTACGGCAGCCTACGATCATGACCGCACCGGCGATCTCAAGTTCCCGTTGGTCGATGATGGCAACAAGAGCGCGGTCGCTCTCTCGGCGGCGGCTCTGTTCAACATCCCGTCCATGCCGGGCTCAGCCTTCAAGATCGTCGGCTACTACAATAGCGCCGACAGCAACTACGGTCCGGGCAGCCCGCTTGCGGGTTATGCCGGCGGTGGTTTCTTCGGGCAGCCCGTGTGGTCGGTCCTCGCCTCGTTCCTCTACCAGGCGACCCCGAACCTCGGCCTGATCGTGTCCGGCCAGTACTTCGGCGACCATTACCTCGCTGGCTCCAAGGACACCTACAAGGATGTCTTTGGGTCGAAAGAGACTGCTTGGGCGGCCGAGTTGGAAGCCGTGTGGACGCCGGTCAAGAACTTCGAGGTTCGTCCGACGATCGCCTACACCAAGGCTGATCACCTTGACGGAAGCGCCTCGGGTTACCTGCGCTTCACGCGCTACTTCTAAGAAACGGGAACGGCCGGTAGGATTTCCTGCCGGCCGTTTTCTTGCGATTACGGTAGGATCGGGTTGGACTAGAGACCTTATCTTCCAAGTGGGGTTGTGTTCTTCATTTTTTTCTGTCTTCCTCACAATTCTCGAGGGGTCGGGGGACAGGGAAATGGGGAATATCGGGCAGACCGGGGACAGACGTTTATTTAGTCGGAGTTTTCAACTCTAGACGGCTTCCCTGCATATGCGTTACTCAGCACTGGCCTCGCTTGAAGATTCGGTTCAACCCGCCGAGGTTTTTACTATTGGCGAGTTGGCAGGCCGCTATTCAGATCTTCTTTGGGAACAGGGAAGGCACAAGGATAATGTGCGATCCTTTCTCGGCGAGATCGACGAGATTTTCGCGGGGAAGCGATTCGACAGTTTCGACCAGCGCATGCTGGACAGCCTGATCGGAACCTTGCGCCAGCGCCATAACAGCAACGCGACCATCAATCGAAAGATGGCCGCGCTGAGCAAGTTGCTGCGGAAAGCGCATAAAATGGGTGACGTCATCAGCCTGCCCGAGTTCACGCGCCAGAAAGAGGCCCAGGGCCGGATAAGATTCCTGGAATATGACGAAGAGGACCGCCTCTTCTCCGCCATCCGTTCGCATTCGGAAGATTACTACCGCCTCTGCATCTTCCTCGTCGATACGGGCGCCCGTCTCGGTGAGGCGATCGGCCTGCGCTGGGGCGACATTCATGAGGGCCGGGTCACCTTCTGGTTCACCAAGTCGGGGAGGAGCCGATCCGTCCCCTTGACCGGCCGGGCGCTGGAAGTGGTTTCACGGCCTGCCGGGTCGGCGGTCGGCCCCTTCATCGGGATCAGCCAACCCAAATTCCGCCAAGCCTGGCACGAAGCCAGGGAGAGCGCCGGCCTCGACACCGACAAGCAGATCGTTCCGCATTGCCTGCGCCACACCTGCGCCTCGCGTCTCGTTCGCGGCGGCATAGACATCAGGCGCGTGCAGATGTGGCTGGGGCATCAGACCCTGCAAATGACGATGCGTTACGCGCATCTCGCCACCCATGACCTCGACGTGTGCGTTTCCGTCCTTGAGCAGCGATAGTCCTAACGTACGGTAAGCACTCGCGAATGTAACTCGTTGTTCCAAAGCGTGTTCCCCTGCCCCGGAACCGCCCGATCATCGTCACATTTGCTGCCCCATTTCGACCCTACCCGGCCCGGTATAGGAAACCAGGGCATAGGCAAGGAATGAAATCAACATCGGCTCTCGTGGCCGCCGTCGCGATCGGGATCGCTTCGGGTGCCGCGACCGTCCCCGCCGCCGCGCAATGCGGCCGCGCCTCGTGGTATGCATTACACAGTCGTACCGCATCGGGAGAACGCATGAACCCGGCCGCCTTGACGGCGGCGCACCGCTCTCTTCCCTTCGGCACGCGGCTACGCGTCACCAACCGCCGCAACGGCAAGGTCGTCACGGTGAGGATCAACGACCGCGGGCCATTCGTAAGGGGCCGCGTCCTCGACCTCTCAAGGGGCGCCGCACGAAAGCTCGGCTTTGTCAGTTCCGGCCATACCTCGGTCTGCTTCGCCAGCGCGGAGTGATCCGCGCTACATCACGCCGCCATCGACAATGACGGTCTGCGCCGTCAGCATGGCGGCAGCGTCGGAGGCAAGGAAGAGGCAGGGGCCGACCATGTCGTGCGGCTGCATCGCTTCCTTCAAGCACTGCCGGTCGATATGACCCTGAAGCGCCTCGGGCGTTACCCATAGCGCCTGCTGGCGCTCGGTGATGACCCAACCCGGCGCCACCGCATTGACGCGGATGCCGAACGGCCCGAGCGCGCCTGCGAGACCCTTCGTGAGCCCGATCACACCGGCCTTGGCGGCCGTGTAGGAAGGCATGCCGCCATGGTTGATCATGAAGGATGTCGAGGTAAAATTGACGATCGCGCCGCGACCGGCCTTCTTCATGCCTTCGGCGACGGCCTGCACTGTGAAGAAATGCGGCCGCAGATTGATCGACTGATTGTTGTCCCAGAATTCTGCGGTGACGTCCGCGATCTCGTGGCGGTCGTCGAGCGCGGCGTTGTTGATCAGGATTGTCACCGGCCCATGAGCGGATGCGGCCTTGCCCACGGCCGCGCGCAGCGCCTCGATGTCCCGCAAATCGGCGCGGATGAAAAGCGGCCGGGCGCCGGCATCACGCTCCAGCCGCGCGCATAGTTCGTCGCTCGGCTTCTCGGCGATGTCGATGAAGGCGACCTTCGCGCCCTGACGTACAAAGCCCTCGGTGAGCGCGGCGCCGATGCCCGAACCGCCGCCGGTGATCAGCACCGAGGCACCTTCGAGATCAGGGAAACGCGCGGTAGTGGGGACGGTCATTCCAGTTTCGGCCTTTTTCTGTCCTGATCCAGTCCGGTCCGAACATCCAGGCGGCTCGGGCGAGACCCTCAGGCCGGAACCAGCGGAAGGTCGCCAGTTGCCCGCAGATAGTCAAGGGTGGAGCCGGCATCGGCCGGCTTGCCGAAGAGATAACCCTGGCCGCCGCCGCAGCCGAATTGCACGAGGCGTTCCGCCTGCCCTTCCTCCTCGATCCCCTCGGCGACCACCTCCATGCCGAGCCCTTCGCACATGGCGAGAATGGCGCGGATGATGTGCTCGGAAGGCTTATCGTCGAGAACGGAGGAGACGAAGCTGCGATCGATCTTGAGCTTGTCGAAATTGAATTCGCGCAGCCGGCCGAGACTGGATTGACCAGTGCCGAAATCGTCGAGCGACACGCGGATGCCGACGGACTTCAGATCCTTGACGATTTTCTCGGCGGAAGCGGGGTCGGTCATCAGACCCGTCTCGGTGATCTCGATCTCGAGGCGGCGCGGATCGAAGCCCATGCGGTCGAGGATGGCGAGGATATGCAAGCCGGTGTTCTGGTCGACCAGCTGGGACGGGGAAAGGTTGAAGGACAGGAAGAGGCCAGACGGCCAGTTGCGCGCTGCCTCCGTCGCCCTGCGCAAGACGAGTTGGGAAAGCGGGCCGATAATGCCGCGTTCCTCGGCAATGGGGATGAAGACGCTCGGCGGAACGAAACCCAGGTCACGGTCCGTCCAGCGCGCCAGCGCCTCGAAGCCGATCGTCTTTCGCGTCCTTATATCGACGATCGGCTGGAAATAGGGCTCGACCTCGCCGTGTGAAACGGCGCGCCGGAGCGCCTGCTCGATGCGGGTGACGTACTTCGCCGCCTCTTCCATCTCGTGGGTATAGACGACGACGCGCCCTCGCCCCGACTGCTTGGCGTGATAGAGCGCGGTCTCGGCCTTGTCGACCAGGAGTTCCGTCGTCTCCTCGCCCGAATAGAAGAGCGAGCAACCGACCGACGCCGAAAGGCGCGCCGTGCGCTCGCCGAGATCATAGGGCGCGGACAGCACCTCGATCAGCATGCGGGCCTTCTCCTCGACGGCATCCTCGCTGAACACCATCGGATAGAGGAAGGCGAATTCATCGGGGCCGACGCGGGCGACGGTGGAGTGCGCGTCCATCGCCGCGCGCAGCCGCATGGCCACCTGTAGCAGGATCTCGTCGCCGGCGCCGCGGCCGAAAAGGTCGTTGATCGGCTTGAAGCCGTCGAGGTCGATGATGCCGATGGCGAAAGGCGCCGGATCATCGGCACGGTCGCCGATCAGCCTCTCGACCTTGCCGAAAAAGCGCCGCTCGTTGCCGAGGCCAGTCAGCGGATCGGTGAAGGCAAGGTCCGACTCTCGCCGGTCGTATCCGCTTCCGGTCAAAGCTCGCATTTCATTCCCGCCGATTCATCCCGCGCGGGACCCTGACAGCAAAGCGTTTAGGAAAAGTATGCAAACTCACTGCCTATCGCGTGATTTTGCACACATGTGCAACCGAAGGTCGCGGATACGAATCGTGCGGGATCAGGGCCGGACGACCCGGAAGAGCTTGAGCGGCTGACCCGCCGCCGCGGGAACCGGAACCAGCCAGGCCGGCACCTCTCCTTTGGCGAGGTGCGCCACCAGGCCATTGGGCGCCTTGCGGCTGAGCGCGATCGTCTCAGCGTTGCCGGGACAGCTTGCCACGATGGTGACCCCGTAGCGGCGTACGATGTCATGGGCTTCAGCATCCGTGCCGATAAACGCGTTCAGTGTCGCCAGGTCGCCCTCGACATTGCGGTGGTAGGGGCCTGCCAGGACGCGCTGTGGCGTATAGCGCAGGATCGGCGCGCCAAGATTGGAGACGGCAAGCACCGTCGCTTGCGGCAGCGAGGCGAGCGCAGAATAGTCGCTCCGCGAGACGCATGACGTTTTCGAAAGTCTGTCTTCGGGCACCGTGCCGGGCGCGAACTGATGTGCGGCCGATTGGGCAACTATGGTCCAGACGATGTTGAAGGACACCAGCCAGACCGCCAGGAGCCTGACCGTGTCGCCTTTGGTCGGATGATCGCCGACGCGTGCGCGCCAGCCGCCCACCCATGCGGCCAGCGGCACGACGGAAAACGGGATCGAGAAAAACACGCCGCGGACCTGCCAGAAGCTGACGAGGATCGCCATGACGAGGAAGGCGCCGAAGATCAATTCTCCCCGGCCAAGCCTGCCTTTGCGAAGCCGCAAGCCCAGTACAAGCGCTGCAAGAAGAGGCGTGCAATAGTAGGTCGCGGCCATCGCCGGTTGGGCCACGAGCACCTGCCGGATGGATTGAGCTTCGGCAACCGAGTTGAGCCAATAGGATTTGAGTTTCGGGTCGAGGCCGGCATAAGGCGCGGCGATGCATTCGGGAAAGGCGAAAAAAACGAGCGCCATTACCGCCCCTGCCAGAACGGCGAGCGACAGGAACCGCCTTTTGAAATTCGCTCGGCAGGCCGGAATCGAAGCGACCGCGAACAGGGCGCCCCCTGCAAGCGCCGCAACCGACATTTGCGGCAGCGTGAAAGCGTCGCAGCGGGGCGTGCCCCAAAGCGATGCAGGAACTGTAGCCACAAAAGACAGAAACGAAACGAGCGCGAAGCCGGCGCCAAAGCCGGCGGCCGACGGATGCTCCACATCGCCCCGAAAGAGAAAAGCGATCGCGGCGACCGCGCCCGCAAGCGCCACATAAGGCGCCGTCTCCATTCCGACCACCAGCGACAGCGCCGCCGCCGTGCCAGCGCCGAAGCCTGCCAGGAAACGCCGGTGATCCGGCACCGAGGCTGGCATCAGGAGGAGGATCGCCACAAGGACGAGTATGAGCTGGACGTTGTGATGGTCGAGCGACGCGCCCTGGAAGAGCGGCAAATGGTAGAATGCCAATCCGCCGATGACGACTGCGGGAAGCAGCGATTCGGCGTTTCCGAGACGCCGCACCAGACGCAGCAGGAGGTACATCGCCGCCGTCATCAAAACTGCCGGATAGACGATCTCGACGATCGTTTCCGCTCGTTCCATGCTGCCGGTAACAAGCTTGGCCAGAACAAGCAACGCTGCGATTGGAGCGTCGACGAAACGCGACCAATGCATGAGGAAGCCACCTTCCGGCCCCATGCGGTATTGGTGGAGGTCGTACCAGCCTTGCCCCGACAGGAAATCGAGCACCTCGACCATGCGCATCAGGCTGTCATTGTCGGCATTCGGGCCGAAAATGTGGGGGAAACCCTGCCAGGCATGCATGAGAACCATCGCGGCGGCGACGAGCAGCGACAGGCCGAGATCCTGCTGCCTGGGTGAGAGCCCGCCCAGGTCGCGCCTTGCCAGCGTTATTGCTTTGCTTACCATGAAACCAGGCGTGGCCTGAGAAAACCGGCCGCCGCTCCCCACATCTGCCGGCCGAAACGTAACCTTAACGGCTTCAATAAAGAGTAAAGCTGCTTGGCGGTATCGACCGGCTGTCGAAGGGGCGCTCTTGATCATGGATGGTTCTTCGGATCTTGCGATCGCAGTTCTTCTCCCATGCCACAATGAGGAGAAGACGATCGGCGACGTGGTCGCCCGTTTCCGGGCGGCATTGCCGGGTGCGAGCATCCATGTCTACGACAATAATTCGACGGACCTGACCGCGCTCAGGGCGCGCTCCGCGGGAGCCATCGTCGTGAAGGAATCTCGCCAGGGCAAGGGTAACGTCGTCCGGCGCATGTTCGCGGACATCGATGCCGACCTCTATGTCATGGCCGACGGCGACGGCACCTATGCGCCGGAGGATGCCCCCCAACTCATCAATGCGCTTCTCACCGAACGTGCCGACATGGCTGTGGGAACGCGGCTGGGCGTTACCGACGACGCCGGCCGCGCCGGGCACGCCATCGGCAACCTTATCTTCAACCGGCTCTATCATCGCCTTTTCGGACGCGATTTCACGGACATCTTTTCAGGCTACCGCGTCTTCACGCGGCGTTTCGTCAAAAGTTTTCCGGCGGTTTCCGGCGGCTTCGAGATCGAGACGGAAATGTCGGTGCACGCATCCATCCTGAAAATCCCGACAGTGGAGATCGCGCTCGATTACGGGCGCAGGGTCGACGGATCGGCATCCAAGCTGTCCACCTGGAAAGATGGGGCAAAGATACTCTGGACTTTCGCGATGCTCTTGAAGGAGACGCGGCCCTTCCACTTTTTCGGCTCACTCAGCGCCGCCTTCGCAGCTGCCAGCCTCGGCTTCATGCTGCCGGTGCTGTCGGAATATGCGGTGACCGGCCTGGTGCCGCGCATGCCGACCTGGGTGCTGTCCATCGGCCTGGCATTGATGTCGATGCTGCTTGTCGTAGCGGGGATGATCCTCGATTCGGTCGCGTGCGGGCGCGCCGAACACAAGCGCCTGCTTTACCTTGCCATCGCTCCCTTGCGCGGCAAACGCGTTCTGGCGGAAATCACGCCAGCCGAGCGCCGCACGGCGGAGGGACGGCGGCAAAAGCGCGCGGCATGAAGAAACCACTCAGCTTCCTGCTGGTCGGCGGCATCGGCTTCGTGGCCGATGCGGCCGTGCTGATGCTCCTGCTCCGCGCTACGCCGCTCGACCCGTTTTCCGCGCGCCTTATTTCCGTTGCGGCCGCGCTCTCGGCGACATGGATACTGAACCGGCATATCACTTTCGGACCGAGCGGCCGTACCCTGATCGTCGAAGGCGCCCGCTATAGCGGGGTGGGTATGGCAACCAGCCTCGTCAATTACGGCGTTTATTCAGCCCTGCTCCTCACCTTTCCCGGAATAGAGCCGCTGACGGCGCTCATCCTGGCCTCGGGCGTGGCAATGGTTTTTTCCTATCTCGGCTATTCGCGGCTCGTCTTCGATCGATAGGTTTCGCCCCGCACCGCCGATTGGCAGCGGGCGAGGAACGGGCTAGACGGTGTCTCAATATCCTGCCCGCCCGGAGAACCGCCCATGCCGCTCAGTGTCGCCATCCAGATGGACCATGTGTCCACCATCCATATCGCCGGCGACACCACCTTCGCGCTGGCGCTTGAGGCCAAGCGTCGCGGGCACAAGCTCTACCACTACACGCCCGATCGTCTCTCCATGGTCGGCGGCAAGGTTTTTGCACGGCTGGAGACTCTTTCCGTCGTGGACAAGGCGGAAAAGCACTACGAGCTCGGCGAACCCGTGCGGACCGACCTGTCGGAGATGGATGTTGTCCTTCTGAGACAGGATCCGCCCTTCGACATGAATTACATCACCACTACCCATATCCTCGAGCGCATCCATCCCGCGACGCTGGTAGTCAACGATCCGGCCTGGGTGCGGAACAGCCCTGAGAAGATATTCGTCACCGAATTCCCCGATCTGATGCCGGAGACGCTGATCACCAAGGACCCGCTCGAAGTGGCGGCCTTCCGCCGCGAGCATGGCGACATCATCATCAAGCCGCTTTACGGCAATGGCGGCGCAGGCGTGTTTCACCTGCTGGAAGCGGACCGCAACCTCGCCTCGCTCCTCGAAATGTTCGGCCAGATGTTCCGCGAGGCCTATATCGTGCAGCGCTACCTGAAGGAGGTGCGCGCCGGCGACAAGCGCATCCTCCTCGTCGACGGCGAGCCTGTGGGCGCCATCAACCGCGTGCCGGCGGAGCACGATTCGCGCTCCAACATGCATGTCGGCGGCCGCGCCGAACCGATCGGGATGACGGAACGCGAGCGCGAGATCTGTGCGCGCATCGGCCCGGCGCTGAAGGAACGCGGCTTCCTTCTGGTCGGCATCGACGTGATCGGCGATTACCTCACCGAAATCAACGTCACCTCGCCGACCGGCATCCGCGAAGTGAAGCGCTTCGGCGGCGCGGATATCGCGGCCTTGTTCTGGGATGCTGTGGAGGAAAAACGCAGCGCACGCTGAAAGCGGCCCACCGCGACGCCAGGCAGAACTGCCGCGACCGCTTTTGTTCGCCTTTCCACAACCGGCGACAACCGGATTACAGCTTCCGCGATTATTCGTTCTCTAATTGTTCTTGCGCCTGACGGCGATCCGTGCTTGTCTGCCTGATGAAAAAGGGGCGCGGAGGGGAATATGGTTTCGCGGGTGCGCACGGTCGCCTTCCAAGGCATCGAGGCCGTCCCCGTCGACGTGCAGGTGATGGTGGCGCCCGGCAAGGTCGGCATACAGATCGTCGGCCTGCCGGACAAGGCGGTGGCGGAAAGCCGGGAACGCGTGCAGGCGGCGTTGCACGCGTCCGGCCTGTCGATGCCGGCGAAGAAGGTGACGATCAATCTGGCACCCGCCGACCTGCCCAAGGAGGGCAGTCATTACGACCTTCCGATCGCCCTCGGGCTCATGGCCGCGCTCGGCGCCGTACCGGGCGATGCGCTGGCGGAATATGTCGTGCTGGGTGAGCTTTCGCTGGACGGCACGATCGCGCCGGTGGCGGGTGCCCTACCGGCGGCGATGGGCGCCAACGCCGAAGGCAAGGGGCTGATCTGCCCACATGCTTCGGGACCGGAAGCGGCATGGGCGGGCGAGGAGATCGACATCCTCGCGCCGCGCAGCCTCATCGCCATCGCCAATCATTTTCGTGGCACGCAGGTGCTGACGCGGCCCGAGGCGCGCATCAGGCCTGCTGCGGGCATCCTGCCCGACCTCGCTGACATCAAGGGGCAGGAGAGCGCCAAGCGGGCATTGGAGGTGGCGGCTGCCGGCGGACACAACCTTTTGATGGTAGGGCCGCCCGGCGCCGGCAAATCGATGCTCGCCCAGCGCCTGCCCTCGATCCTGCCGCCGCTCTCGGCGCGCGAACTGCTCGAAATCTCCATGATCGCGTCGATGGCCGGCGAACTTGCCGGTGGCCAGCTTTCGGACCGGCGGCCCTTCCGCTCACCGCATCACTCCGCTTCCATGGCGGCGATGGTGGGCGGCGGATTGAGGGTGCGGCCAGGCGAGGTTTCCTTGGCGCATAACGGCGTGCTTTTCCTCGACGAACTGCCCGAATTCACGCCGCAGGTGCTCGATTCGCTGCGCCAGCCGCTCGAGTCGGGTGAATGCGTCATCGCCCGCGCCAACCATCGCGTCACCTATCCGGCGCGCATCCAACTCATCGCCGCGATGAACCCCTGCCGGTGCGGCATGGCGGGAGAACCGGGGCATCGCTGCGCGCGCGGGCCGCGCTGCCAGAGCGACTATCAGGCGCGCATTTCCGGTCCGCTGCTCGACCGGATCGATCTCAGGATCGACGTGCCGGCGATTTCCGCTAGCGACCTCATCCGGCCGGCAAAGGCGGAACCGTCGAGCGCCGTTGCGGAACGCGTCGCCCGCGCACGATGCATTCAGGCAGAGCGTTTCGCGGCACTCGGCCCGGCGGGCGCCACGACCAATGCGCATTGCGCGACGAAACTGATCGAGGAGATCGCCGCACCCGACGCAGCAGGCGCGGCACTGCTCTACGACGCCAGCGAAAAGCTCGGCTTCTCCGCACGTGCCTATCATCGTGTGCTGCGCGTCGCGCGCACGCTCGCCGACCTCGCCGGCGAGGTTAAAGTCGGGCGCATCCATCTTGCGGAAGCGATCTCCTACCGCGTCCCGAGCGACAGGCTGGCGCAGGCGGCATAGAAGGCCGACGGATTTTCGGATCGCCCTATGCGGCGGATCGCGGCCCCGGAAGCACCGGGCTTCCATTCTTCGGCAGCCAAGGATGCGCAGCCCTCAGGCAGGAAAACGGGATGCGCCATGCCGCCAGCTTGTCTATCAAGGGCAGGACATTCGACAATCACGGAAGATTTTGCGCATGATCGCCCTTTATCTCTTCGCCGCGCTCGGGCTCGGCGCGATCATCTCCATGCAACCTGCCATCAACGCCCAGATGGCGCTCAGGCTCGGAAGCCCGCTGATTGCCGCCATCTGCTCGATCGTCATCAGCCTCGCGATGATCGTTGTCGTGTGGACGACGCTTGGCCGAGCCCCGATAAGCCTGCCAAAACTTTTTTCACTGCCATGGTGGGTTCTCATCGGCGGCGCCGCCGGCGCGTTGTTTGTCCTTGGCGGCATCATGGTTGCGCCGAGGCTGGGCGTCGCCGCATTCTTCACCTGCATCGTGCTGGGCCAGGTTCTCGGCGCTGCCGTCCTCGATCAGTTCGGCGCGTTCGGCCTTGAGGCGCAGCCCATCAGTTGGACGAGGCTGCTGGGTATCATGTTCGTCGTCGCGGGCGCTGCGATGACGCAAGTGCAAAACTGGCTGGGATCATAGCGTCGGCCGGCTACGACGATCTCGCTGCTGCGTGCAAATCCATCAGGCGCTCGATGGACCGGTTCGCGACGGGAAAGAGAGCGCGGATCCGACGGCCGGCTATTTAACAGCGCTGACCAGCATGTTTTCGCCGGAGCGGATCGAGACCCAGTGGCCGGTATTGTTCTCGGCCTGACGCTTCAGGTAGCGGTAAGGCGTGCGTGTCCACAGCTTCACCTCCTGGTTCAGATTGTCGAGGATGAAATCGCCCTTGTCGGTGCGAACCGTCAGCACGGCATGCCCTTCGCCGTCCGGCTTGCGCACGACGGTGATGAGAAGATCGGCGAGCGAAAAACCGGCCCTATAAAGATCACGGCGCTTTTCCAGCACATAATCCTCGCAATCGCCGACGCCCCTGTCGGGATAGGCCCAGACTTCGTCCTTGCCATAGATTTCGAGATCGCTCATCGGCTTCACGGCACTGTTGACGCGGTCATTCACGTCGACGATCACGTTCCATGCCGCCTTGGTCAGGTGCAATGGCTGCAAGTCTCGCGGGCGAATGTTGCATTCGCCCGGATTGGCCTTGCAGAATTCGTAATGACCGATCGGCTGCGAGGTCAGCCCGCCCGTAGCCATATAGGCGCTCGCCACCGCGTCGTTCGCGCCCCAGCCCATCGCAAGGATACCGACCAGAACGGCGCTGCGCAGCACCGCGCCTCCTCCCTTGCCGGTCTTCATCGGAACCATACCCTGCCGCCACTTTTTATTTCTTAATGAAACGTTAAGTGCGTCAGGTGGGAAGAGTCAATCAAGCACGTGGATTGGCTCGATAGTTGGTTAGCAGGCGTGGTAAAAATGCAAGCATGACGTCAGGGCACGCAGTCCGGACGCCTCCGGGGCGTGTCAATGCGCCGACGAACTCACCAGTCTCGGCCTTGCGGCCGCGCGCTTGCGACCGTTGTTGGCGTTTATGAAATCGACGATGCGCGGCACGATCTCGGCACGGAAGCGGGAGCCGTTGAAAACGCCGTAATGGCCGACCTTCTTCTGCATGTAATGCTCGCGCATGCTGTCCGGGATGTTGGGCGCCAGCCGGTGCGCGGCCTTGGTCTGCCCGAGGCCCGATATGTCGTCGTTCTCGCCCTCGACGGTCAGGAGCGCCACGTTGCGGATCGCGGTCGGATCGACCCGTTCGGCCCGGTGCATCATCTTGCCGAGCGGCAGATCGTGATCGATGAAGACGGTCTCGACCGTCTGCAGGTAGAATTCGGCGGTCAGGTCCATCACCGCCAGATATTCGTCGTAGAACTCGCGATGCTTCTCGGCGGAATCGCCGTCGTCCTTCACCAGATGCATGAAGAAGTCCTTGTGGGCGATGATGTGCCGGTCAAGGTTCATGCTCATGAAGCCGGAAAGCTGCAGGAAGCCCGGATAGACCTCGCGCATAAAGCCCGGATGCGGCCACGGCACCTGCATGATGGCATTGTCGCGGAACCAGTCGATGCCGTGCGCCTCGGCAAGCTGGTTGACCGCGGTCGGGTTGGAGCGCGTGTCGATCGGGCCGCCCATGAGGACCATGGAGGCAGGCGCGAAACGGTCGCCCCGCGCCTCCATCAGCGCCGAGGCCGCGAAGACGGGCACCGAAGGCTGGCAGACCGCCATCACATGCGTGCTCTCGCCCAGCGTATGCAGCATCTCGATGACGTATTCGATATAGTCGTCGAGGTCGAAATGCCCTTTCGCGAGCGGCACCATGCGTGCGTCGACCCAGTCAGTGATGTAGACATCCGCATACGGCAGCATGGCTTCGACCGTGCCGCGCAGCAGCGTCGCGTAATGGCCCGAGATCGGCGCGACCATCAGAAGCTTCGGCTCGGCGGGACGGCGGGCGCCGTGCTTCTCGAAGTGCAGGAGGTTGCAGAAGGGGCGCGACCAGACGGTCTTCTCGACGACCGGAACCTCCTTGCCGTCGATCTCCGTCGAGGCGATGCCGAATGCCGGCTTGCCGTAACGGCGCGTCGTGCGCTCGAAAAGCTCGGCAGTCGCAGCCACCGAACGGCCCCACATCGTCTTCGACAGCGGGTTCAGCGGATTGGAATAAAAGAAGCGGACGGCGTCGGCGTATACACGAAATGGCTGCAAGGCCGCGTGGTTCATTTCGTAGAGCTGATAAAACATTAAAGTCCCGTCTCCGAGGCCGGCCTGAAAGAGCCATGCCGGTCCGGGCTAATGTTGCTGTGCATACAAAACTAGCAGCGTTTCGCTGCAGCGCAATACGTGACGCACCGTGACTTTCGGCGAATATGTGGATGAAATATGGTTAACGGGGCCTTATTCCGTTGCGTCAACGCCAGTTTCGGAAGACCGGCGTTCGTCTTTTCATGCGTTTCGGCGAATCAGGCGCCTTCGACCAGGACCATCTCGGCGTCGGCTACGGTGACGCGGATCGCCTTGGCCGCCTGATATTCGGGCGAGTTATAGCAATCCTTTGCCGCCTGGAGCGAAGGAAACTCGATCACGACGTTACGCGCCCTCGCCTTGCCTTCCATCTCCACATATACGCCGCCGCGGGCGAGGAAATTGGCGCCATATTTCTCGAAGGCCGGCTTCGCTGTCGCGACATAGTCCTTGTAGCGTTCCGGGTCGCGGACATCGACGCGCGCGATCCAATATCCCTTGGGCATTTTATCCTTCTTTCCTTAAGCGGACTGCATTTCCGCAAGAATAGAAAGCGCGGCCTTTCTCCTGTCAACCGCACCGAGGATCGGGCGGGCGACGACGAGATGGCTGGCGCCGGCGCGGATGGCGTCTGCGGGCGTCGTCACGCGTTTCTGGTCGCCATGGTCGGCGCCGGCGGGGCGGATGCCCGGCGTCACTACAGCCATGTCTTTTCCGACGATGCCACGCACGGCTTCAGCCTCCGCAGCCGAGCAGACGATGCCGCCGACACCCGCCTCGCGCGCCTGCCCGGCGCGGCGCAAGACCAGCTCGGCCGGGTCGTCGCGATAACCGGCGTCTTCCATGTCGCGCGCGTCCATGGAGGTCAGCACGCTGACGGCGAGGATCGTCAGGCCCGAGCCTTTCGCGGCCTCGGCAGCCGCGCGCATGACGCGCGGATAGGCGTGCACGGTGAGCATCGCCATGCCCATCTTCGCGATCGACTCCACGCCCTTGGCGACCGTGTTGTCGATGTCGAGCAGTTTCATGTCGAGGAAGATCCTCGTGCCGCCGCCTGCCAGTTCGCGGGCAAAGTCGAGCCCGCCAGCAAAGGCAAGCTGGTAGCCGATCTTGTAGAAACCGGCTGCCCCGTCGAGTTCACGCACCACCTTCTCCGCTTCGGCGACGGTCGGCACGTCGAGCCCGACGATCAACTTGTCCTTGATGGCGGGCATGGCTGCATTCATGGTTCGACCCTCGTTGACAGCATCTGCGCGCGTTCGATGAGCGTCCGGCACACGGTTTCCATGGATTGGCGGAGGCGCTCGTCCCTGAGGCCGCCCTCCTCGTCGAAGGCCTCGCTGGCGCGCGAGACGGAGCATTGCGGCGTGACGATCTCCGCGCGGCAGGCCATCAGCACGGAGCGCAGATGGTAGAGGCCGCGCGCGCCGCCGAAGGCGCCGTCCGAGGAGGAGCATAGGCCGAACACCTTGCCGGAAAGCGGCACGAAGGCACGGCCATTGTCGCGGCGGATTCGACTTACCCAATCGATGCTGTTCTTGAGAAGCGGAGGGATGGACGAATTATATTCGGGGCTCGCGACCAGCACGCCGTCATGCGACGCGATCATGCGGCCGAGCCGCAGGGCGTTTTCGGGGATGCCCTTCTCACGCTCCAGATCCTGATCCATGATCGGCAGCGGATAGTCGGCCAGTGAAATACGGGTGACCTCGGCGCCCTGAAGCGCCAGTTCCTTCACCGCCGCGTCGGCCGTCCGCACCGAGAACGCGCCGATGCGGATCGAGCCGGCAAAGACCAGTATCCTGGGAACCATCAGCAACCGTCCGCGAATATCATCGCGGCCGGTATAGGCGATATGGTCGACGAATCAATTCCTCGCCTTCACGCGGCGGTGTGGAAAGCCGGGAAACTTCCTGTGCCGCACCGGCGCCACGCCGCGCCGATAGACCCAAAGCTGGGTCGGCGGGACATTGCGGAAGACGAAATCGAGATGCGAGACGGTGTAGCTTCCGCGCCTTGGCGGCACCGGCGACAACGGCCCGTAGGTAAGCTGCACGATCGGGCGCCCCTCCGGCAGCCGGTCCAGAATGCCCTCTATATAGGCAATACGCCGTGCAACCGGGAAATTCAGAAGCGGCACGCCGGAAACGCAGGCGTCGAACTTCAGGTCGCCGAAGGCGCCAAGTGTCTTGTCGAGATCGAAGGCGTCCCCCTGGATGACGTTCACATCGGGGAACTCCACCTTGAGGAAATCAACGAAATCCTCCGAATACTCGATCGTATAGAGATTTTCCGGGGGAATGCCGCGCTCCAGGATAGCGCGGGTGATGACGCCCGTGCCGGGGCCAAGTTCGAGGACAGGCAGGTTGGAAGACGGGTCGATCACCGAAGCCATTCGTCGCGCGGTAATCGAACTGGTCGGCATGATGGCGCCGACCGCCTTCGGCTTGTCGAGCCATCCCTTGAAGAACCGCAATTCGTCGTCAAACTTGCCCGCGATCTGCCGCAGGCCGCTTCCCACCGTCATATGCGCATCCCTTCGCGACTCAACAGCCCCGCGCCGCAATTACCATAATATATGTCGAAATCAGGACGATGCTCGTCTTTTCTATTCACTGAAGGATTCGAAGAAGTCCTTCATGCGACTGAAGAAGCCGCTGGACTGGGGGCTATTCTCCTTGGAAGAGAGCTGTTCGAACTCCTCGAGCAGTTCGCGCTGACGCCGGGTCAGGTTCTGCGGCGTCTCGACCGCGACCTGGATATAGAGATCGCCCATTTGCGACTGGCGCAGCACCGGCATGCCCTTGCCTTTCAGGCGGAACTGACGGTCATGCTCCGTGCCCTCGGGTACCTTCACGCGGGTCTGGGTGCCGTCGAGTGTGGCGACCTCGAAGGAGCCGCCAAGGGCTGCCGTCGTCATCGAGATCGGCACGCGGCAATAAAGGTCCGCCCCGTCGCGCTGGAAGAATTCATGCGGCTTGACCGACAGGAAGATGTAGAGGTCGCCGGATGGACCGCCGCGCAGGCCCGCCTCGCCCTCGCCGGCAAGCCGGATGCGCGTGCCGTCCTCGATGCCGGCCGGAATGTTGACCGAAAGCGAGCGCTCCTCCATCACCCGTCCGTTGCCGGAACATTTCGGGCAGGGGTCCTTGATCGTCTGACCGCGCCCCTGGCATTGCGGACAGGTGCGCTCGATGGAGAAGAAGCCCTGGGCCGCACGGACACGGCCCGAACCGGAGCAGAGCGGACAGGTGGAAGGCTGGGTGCCCGGCTTAGCGCCGGAACCGGAGCATTCGGAACATTGCACCGAAGTCGGCACGCGGATCTGGGCCGTCTTGCCGGAATAGGCCTCCTCCAGCGATATCTCCATATTGTAGCGTAGATCGGCGCCGCGTTCCCGGCCGCCGGAAGAGCGGCGCTGGCGGCCGCCCATCATCTCGCCGAAAATGTCCTCGAAGATATCGGCGAAGCCGCCGGCCGCGAAGCCGTTCGCCGCGCCACGACCCATGCCGCCATTCTCGAACGCGGCATGGCCGAAGCGGTCATAGGCGGCGCGCTTCTGTGGGTCCTTCAGGACCTCATACGCCTGGTTGATTTCCTTGAATTTGTGCTCGCAGGCCTCGTCGCCCGGGTTGCGGTCCGGGTGGAACTGCATGGCAAGCTTGCGAAAGGCCGCTTTCAGTTCCTTCTCGCCGCACCCTTTGGAAACACCGAGTGTTTCGTAAAAGTCAGCCTGCATTTCCAATTGCCCGCTTCCTCATCGCTGCCGGCGCTACGTGACCCCTCGCGCCAGCGTTTAGCCCCGATTTAGTAAGCCGGGAGCCGAAATGCCATAATTGCGGGCGCTTGCGGAGCTATTTTTGGCCGCTGTCGGTGGATTTCCCCTGCACGATGCATGATGTCCACGATCCCAGGACCGATGCAATGGAGAATCCGGCCGCAAAACCCCCAATGTGAAAAGAGCCCGGCATGGACCGGGCTCTCCGTTGAAGTTCCTTCAGGCGATCAGGCCGACTTCTTGTTCTCGTCGTCGTTGATCTCCTCGAAGTCGGCGTCGACCACGTCGTCGCCGGACGCCTTGGCGTCGGCCTCGGCATCCTTATTCGCCGCCTCGGCCTGCTGCGCCTCGTACATGGCCTGGCCGAGTTTCATCGACACTTCGGCAAGCGTCTGCGTCTTGGCCGTGATGTCGTCGGCGTCTTCGCCCTCGGCGGCGGATTTCAGGCTGGCGATCGCATCCTCGATGGCCTTGCGGTCATCGGCGGAGACCTTGTCGCCATAGTCCTTGAGCGACTTCTCGGACGAATGGATCAGCGCCTCGGCCTGGTTCTTGGCCTCGACCAGCGCGCGCCGCTTCTTGTCGGCATCGGCATTGGCTTCGGCATCCTTGACCATCTTCTCGATGTCGGCGTCGCTCAAGCCTCCGGAGGCCTGGATGCGGATCTGGTGCTCCTTGCCAGTGCCCTTGTCCTTGGCCGAGACGTTGACAATGCCGTTGGCGTCGATGTCGAAGGTGACCTCGATCTGCGGCACGCCGCGCGGGGCCGGCGGGATGCCGACCAGATCGAACTGGCCGAGCAGCTTGTTGTCGGCCGCCATCTCGCGCTCGCCCTGGAAGACGCGGATCGTCACCGCGCCCTGACTGTCCTCGGCGGTGGAGAAGGTCTGCGACTTCTTGGTCGGGATCGTCGTGTTGCGCTCGATCAGCCGCGTGAACACGCCACCCAGCGTCTCGATGCCGAGCGACAGTGGCGTCACATCGAGAAGCAGGACGTCCTTGACGTCGCCCTGCAGCACGCCGGCCTGGATCGCAGCACCCAGCGCCACGACCTCGTCCGGGTTGACGCCCTTGTGCGGCTCCTTGCCGAAGAAGTTCTTCACCACTTCCTGTACCTTCGGCATGCGGGTCTGGCCGCCGACGAGGACCACCTCGTCGATCTCGCCCGCCTTTACGCCGGCATCCCTGAGCGCGGCCTTGCAGGGCTCGATCGTGCGCTGGACGAGATCGTCCACCAACTGCTCGAACTTGGCGCGGGTGAGCTTCATCGTCAGGTGCTTCGGGCCGGACTGGTCGGCGGTGATGAAGGGCAGGTTGATCTCGGTCTGTGAGGCGGACGACAGTTCAATCTTGGCCTTCTCGGCGGCTTCCTTCAGCCGCTGGAGCGCCAGCTTGTCGTTCTTCAGGTCGATGCCCTGTTCCTTCTTGAATTCGTCGGCCAGGTAACTGACCAGACGCATGTCGAAATCCTCGCCGCCGAGGAAGGTGTCGCCATTGGTCGACTTCACCTCGAACACGCCGTCGCCGATCTCGAGGATCGAGATGTCGAAGGTACCGCCGCCAAGGTCGTAGACGGCGATGGTACCGGCCTTCTTCTTGTCGAGGCCGTAGGCGAGTGCGGCCGCGGTCGGCTCGTTGATGATGCGCAGCACTTCGAGGCCCGCGATCTTGCCGGCGTCCTTGGTCGCCTGGCGCTGGGCGTCGTTGAAGTAGGCAGGAACAGTGATGACGGCCTTCTCGACCTTCTCGCCGAGATAGCTCTCCGCCGTCTCCTTCATCTTCTGCAGGATGAAGGCCGAGATCTGCGAGGGGGAATATTTCTTTCCGCCCGCCTCGACCCAGGCGTCGCCATTGTCGGCCTTGACGATATGATAGGGGACAAGCTTCTTGTCCTTGTCGGTGACCGGATCGTCAAAACGACGGCCGATCAGGCGCTTTACAGCGAAAACAGTGCCCTCGGGATTGGTGACGGCCTGGCGCTTGGCCGGCTGGCCGACGAGGCGTTCATCCGAATCCGTGAACGCGACGATAGACGGCGTCGTGCGCGCGCCCTCCGCGTTCTCGATAACTTTGGCGTCCTTGCCGTCCATGACGGCGACGCAGGAATTGGTCGTTCCAAGGTCGATGCCGATTACTTTTGCCATTTGATTTCTCTCCGCTAAGCAGGCCGCCGGTGGACCCGTTAAAGGCGTTCCGATGACGGCCCCTGTTCACAAGAAATTCCGTCCGCCATAGGTATGCACCCATCGCGGCCGGTGTCGCGGCGTATATAAGAACCGGCACAAAAGCGTGCAAGCCGCTTCACCCGATGAATTGCAGCGGAAAGCCCGGCAAACGGCCACATTCCACTTTACCGCCGGCTCGCATATGACAGCGGCAGGTTCGGCAAGCGAGGCGATTTCAGCGATGAACAGATTTTTCGTGTTCGCCGGAGGGCTGGCAGGCGCAGCAGGCGTGGCGCTCTCTGCGGCGGCCGCGCATGGGGGCGGCCACGATATCGGCATCGCCGCGCCGTTCCTCCTGATGCATGCGTCCGCGCTGCTTGCGATCGGCTTCTTCGGACGCGGGCGTTTCCTCGCGGCAGGAGGCGCCATCCTGCTTGCGGGTCTCGTCATCTTCTGCGGCGATCTGGTGATGCGCGACTTCGCCGGCCACCGGCTGTTTCCGATGGCCGCGCCGACCGGTGGCACGACGATGATCCTCGGCTGGCTCGCCATCGCGGCTTCCGCCTTCACGAGGCGGGGAAGTTAGCGCTCAATCATCCCCACGCTGATATTGCTGCCGTTCGAAGATCAGGATCATGAACAGCGACAGGATAAAGGGCACGATCAGATAGAGCAGGCGGAAGACGATCAGCGCGGCCAGGACGTCGGCCTCGTTCATGTCGGTGAGTCCGTTGATGAAGGCAAGTTCAAGTACGCCGAGCCCGCCCGGCGCGTGGCTGATGAGCGCGATCGAGAACGAGATCATGAAGATGCCGAGCACGATGAGATAGCCGGGATTTCCGGCGGCCGGAAGCGCGAAATAGACGATGGCCGCCGCTGCGGCGAGTTCCAGCGGGCCAATCAGCAATTGGCGGGCAACGATCGGCAGGCGCGGATATTGCAGTTCGAAGCGGCCAAATTTGAGCGGCTTCAGATGCAGCCAGGAGCCTACGACATAGAGCGCAACCAAAGCCAGCAACACCACGCCGGTGGTGGCCGATGCTTCGACTGGAAGTACATCAACGAAGCGCTCCAGTATCCCCGGCTTGAGGAACAGCACGAGGCCGGTCAGAAGCAGCGTGCCAAGCGCGAAAGTGAAGGAACAGAAGGCGACGAGGACGCCGACTTCGGCCGCCGTCAGTCCTCTCGACGAATAGGCACGGTAGCGGACCACCGCGCCCGAAAAGACCGAGGCGCCGATATTGTGGGCCAGGGCATAGGCGGTGAACGATGTCAGCGCGACAAAGAGCGGACTGACCTTTCGACCGAGATGCATAAGCGCGATGCGGTCGTAACCGGCCAACGCCGCATAGGCCGCGAGCGTCGCGGCACAGGCCAGCAGCCAACTCCGCGTGCTGATCGCGGCGAAGCTGTCGCCCAGATCCTCGTAAGAGATCCCGCGCAATTCGTGATAAAGCAGCCAGACCGACAGCGCCACCGCGGCAAGCCCGACCACCGGCCAGATTTTTTTGCTCAGCAAGCCTTCCCCTTTTTCCAGAACCGCTTTTGCACATGAGGCAGGATCGAGCAAACCGATATAGCCGCCGCCGTGTCGCCGGGATAATTGGCCGCACAAGCTAGCCGACCGGAACCCACCCCTCCACCGTGGACGCACGATAGATGGCATCGATGACCTTCTGGTTACGGACCGATTCCTCGAGCGTGAAGACCGGCACTTTCTCGCCTTGTGCGGCGCGGGCAAAGCTCTCCGCCTCCAACCGGTACTGCCGCGTGTCTGGGAAACGGAAGACGGTCGCCTCCGTGTGGTTCTGGTTGTGCAATTCGATACGATGGTGATCGTAGAGCCCCGCATTGAAGGGCGCGTGCACCTCGATGAAGCCCTCGTCGCCATGGAAAACCATGACCTGCCGCGCTGCCATCTGGGTAGCGCAATAGAAGGTCAGGTCGAAGCTGTCGAACTCGGCCTTTATGCTGGCATAGATATCGGTGCCGAATTTCGGATCACGCTCGATCGTCGCCTGCAGCCTCCCCGGTTCCTTGCCGGTCGAGAAACGTGTCGCAACCGTCGGATAGACGCCGATGTCGGGCAGGCCTCCGCCGCCGAGCTCGGGCCTGTTGCGCATGTTGGACGCGTCGACATTGTAATAGGAGAAGGCGCCCTGCACATGGCGCAGCCGGCCGACGGCACCCTCCGCGATCAGCTCGCGCACCTTCAACCATTGCGGATGGTAGGTGACCATGAAGGCTTCGGAGACCAGCACCTTGTTCCGGTCGCGCGCGGCGATAACTGGCGCGATGTCCTCCGCCTTCAGCGCCAGCGGCTTTTCGACCAGCACGTGCTTGCCGGCATCGGCCGCCTTTATCGCCCATTCCACATGTTCCGACGTCGGCAGCGGAATATAGACGCCGTCGATGACATCGGAGGCCAGCATCTCTTCATAAGAGCCGAAGGCGTGGGGCACGCCAAAGCGGCCGGCAAGTGCTCGCGCCTTCGCGAGATCGCGGCTGGCGATCGCCGTAACCACGCCGTTCTTGGCGTCCTGCAAGGCCGGAATCACATGGTCGCGGCCGATCTTTGCCGTCGAAAGAACACCCCAACGAAACATATCTCCATCTCCTTGTGCCGTAGGTACTGGAAACCACTGCTATAAAACGGCGGCAGGATGATGGGAACATGAGGGTAAATCCCGGATGCCGACAGGCGGCCGCCAACCCGCGAGGAGTGCCCCGAAAACCGAAATCCTTTCGGCACGACAGCATCGGGCCGTCAGATCATTGCCAGCGGCTCCTTGCGCCTCGGCGGCGGGAAAGCGCGGTCGAGTTCGGCTAAATCGGCCTCGTCCAGTTCGATATCCAGCGCCGCCCTGTTTTGACGCACATGGTCGGGCTCGACAGCTTTCGGGATGGCGATGACGCCCTTTCGCCGCAGGACCCAGACAAGCGCGATCCGCGTCGCGGTTGCGCCATGACGATCGGCAATGGCTTGCAGGCTGCGCTCCCTGCCCAGGCTCCCTTGGTTTACCGGCGAATAGGCCATCAGCGGAATGCCACGCTCGTTCGACCAGGGGACCAGATCGTATTCGATGCCGCGGCTGGAGAGGTTGTAAAGGATCTGGTTGGTCTGCACCGCGGCGGCGCCGTCGATACCAAGCAATTCCTCCATGTCGTCGGTGTCGAAATTGCTGACGCCCCAATGGCGGATCTTGCCGGCGCGCTTCAGTTCCTCGAACGCCGCGACTGTCTCCGTAAGCGGGACACCGCCGCGCCAATGGAGCAGACAGAGGTCCATGCGGTCGGTGCCGAGACGGCGGAGGCTCGCTTCGCAGGAGCGGATCACGCCGGCGTGCGAGGCGTTGGAAGGCAGGACCTTGCTGATGAGGAACACCTCGTCGCGCCGTCCCGCGATCGCCTCGCGCGTCACCTCCTCCGCGCCGCCCGAGGCATACATCTCCGCCGTATCGATCAGGGTCATCCCGAGATCGATACCGAGCTTCAACGCGGCGACTTCGTCTGCGCGCCTACGCCGATCCTCGCCCATATGCCAGGTGCCCTGGCCAAGCGCCGGCACCTTTTCGCCAGAGGGCAGGTCGACCATGCGCATGTCGGCCATCCCTCTCACCCGCGCAGCACGCCGCCGGTCTGCTTCTTCACATTCTCCACGATGCGGCCGGCGAGGGCTTCGAAATCCTCGTCGGTGAGGGTGCGCTCGACCGGCTGGATGGCGACCTCGATGGCGATAGATTTCTTGCCTTCACCGATCGCGGCGCCCTCGAAGACGTCGAAGACGGAAACGCCGGTAACCAGCTTGCGGTCGGCAGCGGCGGCCGCGCGGACGAGGCTGCCCGCCTCCACCGCGCGATCGACCACGAAGGCGAAGTCGCGCTTCACCGCCTGGAAGGCGGAAAGGTCGAGCCTCGGCTTCGTGCGCGTCGCCTTCTGCTTCGGCTCCGGTACGGCATCGATGAATACCTCGAAGCCGCACACCGGACCATCGACGTCGAGCGCTTCCAGCGTCTTCGGGTGGAATTCGCCGAAGGTGCCGAGCACGTTCTTCGGCCCGAGCTTGATCGTGCCCGAACGGCCGGGATGATACCAGTCCGGCCCGCCTGCCTCGACCTGGAGCTTGTCTACCGGCGCGCCGGCGGCTTCGAGCGCAGCAAGGGCGTCGGCCTTCGCATCGAAGACGCCGACCGGCGCGGCATTGCCGGCCCAGTTGCGGCCCGAGCCTTCGAGCTTCGCCGTGCCGCGCCTCACGCCTGCGGCGGCACGCCGCTGCTTGTCGGGTGTGTCGCCCTCGTAACTGCCGGAAACCTCGAACAGCGCCACGTCGGCAAAACCCCGATCGGCATTGCGCTGCGCGGCTGCAAGCAGCCCCGGCAGCAGTGACGGCCGCATGTCGGACATGTCGGCGGCAATCGGGTTGGCGAGCCTGAGTTCCGGCTGGCCGCCGCCGAAGAGCGCCGCATGCCTGGCGGGGATGAAGGACCAGGTGATCGCCTCCATCATGCCGCGTACGGCGAGCGCCCGGCGGGCGGCGCGGGTGCGGATCTGGAGCGTGGTCAGGATCCTGCCGTTGACGGCGTCGTGACTCACCATCGGCGTAAACGGGATTTTGTTCACGCCATGGATGCGCATGACCTCTTCGACCAGATCGGCCTTGCCGTCGACATCGGGCCGCCAGGAGGGCACGTCGATATCGATGACATCGCCCTTGCCATGTGCCTTGAAGCCCAGGCGGTCGAGAATCGAGAGGCTCTCCTCCGGCGCCACGTCGAGGCCAGTCAGGCGCTTGACCTCAGCGACGGGGAAGCGCACCGTCTTCTTCGGCGGGCCGGCATAGCCGACCACTTCCGTTTCGCTCGGGCTCCCGCCGCAGAGTTCCGTCACCATGCGGGTGGCAAGCTCGATGCCCGGCACCATGAACTCCGGATCGACGCCGCGCTCGAAACGGTAGCGCGCATCGGTGATGATGCCGAGGTCGCGGCCAGTGCGGGCGGTCGCCATCGGGTCCCAGAGCGCCGATTCGATCAGCACATCCTTCGTGTTCTCGTCGCAGCCGGAATGCTCGCCGCCCATGACCCCGGCGATCGATTCCACGCTGTCATCATCGGCGATGGCGCACATCTGCGGCGTCAGTTTGTATTCGCGACCGTCGAGCGCCAGCACCTTCTCGTCCTGCCGGGCACGGCGGACGACGAGATTGCCCTTGACCTTGGCCGCGTCGAAGACATGGAGCGGCCGGCCGCGATCGAAGGTCATGTAATTGGTGATGTCCACCAGCGCGTTGATCGGGCGCAGGCCGATCGCGATCAGGCGCTGCTGCATCCATTTCGGCGAGGGGCCGTTCCTGACATCGCGAACCAGTCGGAGCGCGAAGCCGGGGCACAGTTCCGGCGCCTCGATCGTCACCTTGACCGGGCAAGCGCCATTGCCCGGAACCGGCTCGATCGCGCCGCCCTTCAGCCGGCCGAGGCCGGCGGCGGCGAGGTCGCGCGCGATTCCGTGGATGCTGGTGCAGTCCGGCCGGTTCGGCGTCAGATTGATCTCGATGACGGGATCGTCGAGATGGGCGTATGCGGCGAAGCTCGCGCCGACCGGCGCATCCGCCGGCAAGTCGATGATGCCGGTATGCTCATCGGAAAGCTGGAGCTCGCGCTCGGAGCACATCATGCCACGGCTCTCGACCCCCCTGATCTTGCCGACCGACAGCGTGGTGTCGATGCCCGGCACATAGGTGCCCGGCGCGGCGAAGGCGCCGATCAGGCCCGCGCGCGCATTCGGCGCGCCGCAGACGACCTGAATGGGGTCGCCTGCACCAATATCAACGCTCAGCACGCGCAGGCGGTCGGCGTCCGGATGTTGCACGGCGGTCAGCACCTTCGCGATGACGAAGGGCTTCAGCGCCGCCTTGTCGTCTACATGCTCGACCTCAAGGCCGATCATCGTCAGCCGCTCGGTGAGCTCGGCGAGCGTCGCGTCGGTGTCGAGATGGTCCTTCAACCAGGAAAGCGTGAATTTCATTTTACCGTTCCGTTATCAGGGCGCGGCACGCTGGACTTCAGGTGCCGAGGGAGTCCGTCCGGCATGTGGACGAAAGGAAGCTGCTCGCGCACATAGGCATGGAGCGTCGGCTTGAAATAGGCCGGCTGTTCCATGGCGCCGAGCATGAAATAGATCCTGCCCGGCAGGCGGGCGTCGACATAATAGAGCGGCGAACCGCAAATGCCGCAGAAGCCGCGCGTCACCGGCCCGTTCTCATATGTCTTCGGGCTCTTGCCGGTAAACTCAACCTCGTCGTCGTGGAAGCCGACAAAGGCGGAGACGGGCGCGCCGGTCGCCTTGCGGCAGTCGGTGCAATGGCAATAGCTGACATGGTGCGGCTCGGCGGACGCCTCGAAGCGCACCGCGCCGCAGCGGCATGAGCCCTTATGGTGCTCGTCTTCCGTCATTCGGCCGCGACCGAGGTGGGCACAGCGCCGGGAGCCTTCCAGCCCAGCAGCAAGCCCTTGACGGATACACCGTCATCAAGTCTGGGCCACCATACGCCAGCGAACTCCAGTTCCGTTGCCGCGCGATCATCGGCCGACGCATCGGCCAGGAACGGAAAAAACCACAACGGCGCGCGTATCTGACGGCCGTCCGCCAGAGTCACGAACAGAAAATTCTGGTCACAATGCGCTTCGATCGGCCGTACAGCCTCGGTCTCAAACTCCGAAGTAGTCATTCCAAGCTCCGATCCAGTCGTCGCGATAGTCGGCAACCTTTTTCAGGAGTTGCCGCAGTCGCGATCATTGTATCCCTTGTTGAAGGCGACTTCCAAACTTGTCAGCCAAACCTTCGCGTCATGCCCATCCTTGGCTATGTGAACGTGCGGCGGCTCGGGTCGATCCGAAGCGGAACCGGTACCCATGCCAGATCAGCAGAGTCGGCATATCCAGGCCGCCCTAGCTGCTCAGTCCTCCAAACAGCGTCGGGATGTCGAGCGGACGGAAGCCGTAATGCGACAGCCAGCGCACGTCGGCGTCGAAGAAGGCGCGCAGATCGGGCATACCGTATTTCAGCATGGCGATACGGTCGATGCCCATGCCCCAGGCGAAGCCCTGATATTCGTCCGGATCGAGCCCGCCGAAGCGCAGCACGTTGGGATGGACCATGCCGCAGCCGAGGATTTCCATCCAGTCGTTGCCCTCGCCGAAGCGCACCTCGCCCGGCCGCGAGCGGTCGCACTGGATATCGACCTCCAGGCTCGGCTCGGTGAAAGGGAAGTAGCTCGGACGGAAGCGCATACCGACCGAAGGCACCTCGAAGAAGGCCTTGCAGAACTCCTCCAGCACCCACTTCATGTTGGCGACGGTCGCGGTCTTGTCGACCACGAGCCCTTCGAGCTGATGGAACATGGGCGAGTGGGTGGCATCGGAATCCTGCCGGTAGGTCTTGCCGGGGATGACGATGCGGATCGGCGGCTTCTGGGCCTCCATCGTGTGGATCTGAACCGGCGAAGTATGCGTGCGCAGAAGCTTGCGCTCTCCCTTCTCGTCCGGATGGAAGAAGAATGTATCGTGCATCTCGCGCGCGGGATGCCCTTCGGGGAAGTTCAGCGCGGTGAAATTATAATAGTCGGTCTCGATATCCGGCCCCTCGGCGATAGAGAAGCCGAGGTCGCCGAAGATGGCAGCGATCTCGTCGATCACCTGGCTGATCGGGTGGATACGCCCGCGCTCGGCGGGCGACTGCCTGACCGGCAAGGTCACGTCGACCTTCTCCGCGGCGAGCCGCGCGGAGACGGCCGCGTCTCGCAGTTCGGCGCGGCGCGCGGCCAAAGCCTCGGTCACGCGGATTTTCAACCCGTTGATCGCCGGGCCCTGAACCTGCCGTTCCTCTTGCGTCATCGAGCCGAGCGTCTTCAGAAGCTCGGAAACAGACCCCTTCTTGCCGAGGGCCGAGACGCGCACGGCCTCGATGGCCGCTTCGTCGCCGGCAGCGGCGATTTCGGCAAGAAGAGAGGATTCGAGCGTATTGAGGATATTCATGTTCATGCCGGTCATCGGTTGCCTGTTCGTGCGTCCTTCGAGGCTCCCCTTCGCAAGCTCAGGGTCGCACCTCAGGATGAGGGAGGTCAGCGCCAACGGCCCTCATCCTGAGGCGCGAGCGGAGCGAGCCTCGAAGGACGCACCGCCAAAGAAAAACCCGCGCAAGCCCTGCCAGCGCGGGTTTCCCAAATCACAAATTCAAAAGCTTGGGAAGCGCGGTGGCCCTAGGCTACGGCGCTTTCAAAAGCGTTCGGCGTGGTGTCCTTCAGATATTCGAGCGACGCCTTCGACTTCGCGACCAGCGCGGCGAAAGCCTGCGGCTCGTGGATCGCCATGTCGGACAGCACCTTGCGATCGATCTCGATACCGGCCTTGTTCAGCCCGTCGATGAAACGGCCGTAGGTCAGGCCGTGCTCGCGTACCGCCGCGTTGATGCGCTGGATCCACAGCGCACGGAAATTGCGCTTGCGCGCCTTGCGGTCGCGATAGGCGTACTGCAGCGACTTCTCGACCGCCTGCTTGGCGATGCGGATGGTGTTCTTGCGGCGACCGTAAAAGCCCTTCGCTGCCTTCAGGACCTTCTTGTGCCTGGCGTGGGCGGTTACGCCCCTTTTTACACGTGCCATGTCATGATCTCCTTAAAACGCTCGTCACGCAGCCTGGCTCAAAGCCCGCCGCCGTTTGGAAGAAAATTCTTGATGACCTTCTTGGCATCCGGTTCGGCAAGAACCATGGTGCCGCGAGCATCGCGAATGAACTTGTTGGAGCGCTTGATCATGCCGTGGCGCTTGCCGGCGGCAGCCGACAGCACCTTGCCGGTGCCGGTGATCTTGAACCGCTTCTTGGCGGCCGATTTGGTCTTCATCTTGGGCATTTTGCTTTCCTTCTTGGATGCGCATAATCGCGCTTATTCGCTTCGGCCCAATGTCGATCCGAAAAGACCGTGGCCCGAAAAGCATTGCGAACCGCCACGGCATGCCCTGCCGGACGGTTCCAGAACGGCGGCCTTATAGCGGCGCGCGCGAGAAAGCGCAACTGGGTCGAGGTCCACCGATGTAATGCAGGCGGCACTGTCCGACCGGCAATTGAAACGTTAGGGTCGACACTCCTAAATCCGGTAGAAATTGCCGCAAGATCCTGCTCCAGACCCGTAACGATGAGCGAAGAGAACCGAAATCCGCACTGGACGCGCAGCTGGGCGTTGCCTGCTTCCGTTGCCGTGCATTCGCTCGCCATTGCGCTCCTGGTCTTCGGCCTGCCGATATCGCTCCCACACCCCCAGGCGGACCAGGCGATATCCGTCGATCTCGTGCCACCGCCCAAGCCGCCGGAGAAACCCAAGGCCCCACCCCAGCCGCCAGCGGAGAAGCCGGCGCCCGAAAAGGTGGAAAAGCCGAAGATCAAAGAACAGCCTCCGGCAGAAAACGGCGCTACCCAACGCAGCCCCATCCCGACGCTGCGGCCCGTTTTCCAGTTCGGCGACAAGGATGCCGGTCCCCGCAAATCCCTGGACGGTGACAGCCCGGAGGATACGGCAAAGGCATCGAAGACGCAGAGCGATCCTGACAAGGAGGCAGCCGTCAAGGAAGCACAGACGCTTACCGCGACGCGGGGAAACAAGGTGGAAATGCAGGCCGCGCCCGAGAAATCCTCCAAATCCGAGAAGCCCGTCAAAACACAGGACAGGGTGGAGCTTCAGGAGGCGAAGAAGCTCTTTTCGCGATCGGCCACGGACGATCCGAGGGCAATGACGGCGATGCGCAACATGCCGCGTGACGAGCGGGGCGGCTGGCTATGCGTCACGGAGCTGCGTGAACAATTGCTCAATGCCTCCTATTTCCCCGACCTCCTGCCTGCCTATCGGCTGCCGAGCGGAACGGTCATGGACGTTCAAAGAGCGGCCTTCCGGATCGACGGCCAGTGGTACGACCTGAGCTACCGCTGCGAAGTCAACAAGGAGGCGACCAAGGTCCAGTCCTTTGCCTTCCATGTCGGCGAACCGATCCCGTCGAGCGAATGGGCGCGCCGGGGGCTGCCCACGCAATAGGTTCAGCCCTTTTCGATTGCGCGCCGGGATTCAAAAATCCCCTGTCCTGGCCGGCGGCGCTCCTACGGCAAGCGCAGCAGGACAGGCAGTATGCCGTGAACCTGCAAGCGCTCGACCATTTCGAACACCGGCATCGCGGTGAAGAATACGAGACTGTCGAAGAAGGTCGTATAGAGCCGCTTCGGCATCACGACGATGGTAGTCGAATCCCGGTAGAGCGAGAATTTCGGCAGCATGCGCGGGACACGCGCGCAATAGGCGTCGAAGGCGCCGCCGAATTTCTCGCGCAGGAAGGTCTCCTCGCGCCGCGCCACTATGGTGAAGGCGAGCACCGTCGCGATGCCGAAGATCAGCGCGACAATGGCGCTGCCGGTCTGTGCCCCCGCGCCGGCGGCGCCGATCGCAGAAAAGACATAGAGCGGGTTGCGGACGATGGAGTAGGGGCCGTCGGAAACGATCTCGGCCGATTTCCGGCCGCCGATATAGAGCGTGCACCACAGCCTGCCGACGATGGCGACGCCGATCAGGCTCACTCCCAGCGCCTCGACGAATTCATGGAATTCACCCTCGCTCGGATAGGAGCCTATAAAGAGCAGGGCCGCGAAGGCGACCAGCAGCAGCAGGAACAGCACCACACGGCGCGCATACTGGTAACCGGAAAGCGATTTGGCGGGGATGGTTGACATGAGGAGCCTGCCCTTCGCGTGCACCGGTGGGAAGAACGCCGGAAAAGAGCCGGTTTTGGGGCGGCCACCAACCCTGTCCGGCATGCCGCCCTGACCGGCCCGCCGCGCCATCAGCGCGGGGACAGGACCATCATCATCTGGCGGCCTTCCAGCTTCGGTTCGGCCTCGACCTTGGCGATCGGCTCGACCTCCTCGCGGACGCGGTTGAGCAATTGCATGCCGAGTTCCAGATGCGCCATCTCGCGACCGCGGAAGCGCAATGTCAGCTTCACCTTGTCGCCTTCGTCGAAGAAGCGACGCACAGCCTTCATCTTCACCTCGTAATCATGGGTGTCGATGTTGGGACGCATCTTGATCTCCTTGATCTCGATGGTCTTCTGCCGTTTGCGCGCCTCGGCGGCTTTCTTCTGGCTCTGATATTTGAGCTTGCCCAGATCGGTGATCTTGGCAACGGGCGGCTCGGAATTGGGCGCTATCTCGACAAGATCGAGACCGGCCTCTTCGGCCATGCGGATGGCATCATCGGTGGAGGTCGGCCCCAGATTGTTTCCGTCGGCGTCGATGAGCTGGACTCTGGGAACCTTGATATCACGGTTCGAACGCGGGCCTTCCTTGACGGGGGCTGTCGATTTGAATGGTCGGCGAATGGTCGTGTTCTCCTTGAACTGTTTTCACGCGAATGGTGGCCGCGCGGCATACTTCGCCTATGTCGTTACCACGCGAAATCTGTCAATAGCACAGGCTGGTGAAAGAATCACGCCGCCGCCAAACAGGGATTGGCCAGAGAAATCGGGAATCATCATGGCCAGTGTTCAACGATCGCGGATCGAAGTCTCCGGCGCATCGATCGCGGTACGCCATCGTGAGGGAGACGCACCGGGCCTCGTCTGGCTTGGCGGCTACAAGTCCGACATGACCGGCACCAAGGCGGAAACGCTCGACGCGTGGGCTGCGTCCGCCGGCCATGAATTCACCCGGCATGACTATTCCGGCCACGGCGAAAGCGGCGGTCGTTTCGAGGATGGCACGATCTCGCGCTGGCTTAGCGAAAGCCTCGCCGTCTTCCACGCCTTCACGAATGGAAGACAGATCCTGGTCGGCTCCTCGATGGGCGGCTGGATCGCGCTCAGAATGATCCAGGAACTCAGGCAGGCGGGCGAAGGCGAGCGCGTCGCCGGCCTCGTCCTGATCGCGCCCGCCCCCGACTTCACGATGGAACTGATCGAGCCGCAACTGACGGACGAACTGCGCCGGGACCTCGAAACCAAGGGTTACGTCGAGGAACGCTCGGAATATTCGCCGGAGCCGAATATCTACACGCGCGCTCTGATCGAGGACGGGCGGAGGAACCGCGTGCTCGAAGGCATCATCGACACGCATTGCCCGATCCATGTGCTGCAGGGCATGGCGGACCCGGACGTGCCCTACGCCCATGCGCTCAAACTGCTCGACCATCTGCCCGCCGACGACGTGACGCTGTCGCTCGTGCGCGACGGCGACCACCGCCTGTCGCGACCGCAGGACCTCGACATGCTGGTCCGGACGGTGGAAGGCATGGTCCGGCAGGTCGGCTGAACGTGCGGCTCTCCATCCCCGCCTCCGCGTTCGTTGCGGCGATCGTCGGCTTCGGCGGCACGCTGGCGCTCATCATCGCGGCCGCGAATGCGCTTGGCGCGACGCAGGAGCAAACGGCCAGTTGGGTCACCGCGATCTGCCTGGCCATGGCCGTCGAGACCGGCTGGCTTTCCTGGCGCACCCGCATGCCGATCATCACCGCATGGTCGACGCCGGGAGCGGCGCTGATCGCCGCGACCACCGGCTTCACCATGGCCGATGCGGTCGGCGCCTTCATCATCACGGCACTTCTTCTGGTCGCGACGGGGCTGCTGCGTCCTCTGACGCGGCTGATCGCGTGGATACCCGCTTCGGTGGCCTCGGGCATGCTGGCGGGCATCGTCGTCGTTTTCGTCATCGGCGCCTTCAAGGCCATTCCCGCCGATCCGATGCTTATCCTGCCGCTGATCGTGCTGTTCTTCGTGGCCCGCCTGATCAATCCGGCACTCTCGGTGCTGGTGGTGTTGATAGCCGGCGGCGCGGCGGCATTCGCGCTTGGACGCGTGAGCAGCCTGCCTGCCCCGGAACTCTCGACGCTGACCTTGACGATGCCGCACTTCACGGTCGCCGGCGTGATCGGCCTCGCCATCCCGCTCTACCTCGTCACGATGGCTTCGCAGAACCTTTCCGGCCTCGCGGTGCTGAAGGCTGCCGGCTACGATCCGGAGGCCGGGCCGCTGATCGCCGGTACCGGCTTCGTCTCGCTGCTGACCGCGCCCTTCAACGCGCACACCACCAATCTCGCGGCCATCTCCGCCGCGATCTGTACGGGTCCGGATACCCACCCCGATCCGCGGAAGCGGTGGCTGACCGGACCGTTCTATGCGCTGGCCTATCTGGTTTTCGCGATCTTCGGCGCCTCGCTGGTCGCTATCTTCGCCGTCCTGCCGCAGAGCCTGATCGCACTCGTCGCCGGCCTGGCTCTCATGGCACCGCTCGCCAACGCGCTGTCGATCGCGCTCGCCGCCGACCAGGACAGGGCGGCAGCCGTGACCGCCTTCGCCGTCACCGCATCGGGCCTGACGCTGTTGGGCATCGGCGGTGCCTTCTGGGGGCTTGTCGCCGGCATCGCCGTGACGGCCCTGGATAGAATCAAAAGAAAGTAAGTCTTTCAGTCTCTTGTCCGGTTTTTGGCGGGACTGCCTTGAAAGGCTTTCCGACCATAACCATTTCGATTTCAAGGCGGCCATTGGGTGGCTGCCCCGCACCGAAGGAACGGGAGATATGAACGCAACCGCAATGATCCGCCCCGCCTGGACGCCGGCGACGATCGCGCTGATGGTCATCGGCTTCATGGTATTCTGGCCGCTGGGCCTGGCCATGCTTGCCTACATCATCTGGGGCGACCGGCTCGACGGGTTCAAGCGCGACGCGGGCCGTGCCCGCGACAATTTCTTCGGCGGCTGCCGCGGCCGTCATGCGAGGCGCAACGGCTTTGCCCGGACCGGCAACGTGGCCTTCGACGACTGGCGCGAGAAGGAACTGGAGCGCCTCGCCGAGGAGCGTCGCAAGCTCGACCAGATGCGCGACGAATTCGATGAATATGCGCGCGAGCTTCGCCGTGCCAAGGACCAGGAGGAATTCGACCGCTTCATGGCCGATCGGGAACGCAAGGCGCGCGACCGCCAGACGCCGGACGCCTCCGGCACGGAACCCGGAGCGGCCTGAGCCACCGAACGATAATCAAGTCCCACGGCGTCGGGTTTTCCCGGCGCCGTTTTCGATTCCACCTCTCGGTAAAACCGAGAATCACCTATTCTCCCGCCAATGCTCGGCCTGCTGAAAAAATCGCCAACCCACCCTGCTGCGCCGCTGGAGCGGACGCATGAAGTCGCCGGCCGCTGCCTGCCGCTCCGGATCGTGGAGAACGACCGCGCGAAGCGGCTGACGCTCAGGATCGACGCCGGCGGGCAGGGCCTGCGCGTCACCGTGCCGCCCGGCATGCGCATGGCCGAGATCGACCGCTTCCTCGACCGGCATCGCGGCTGGCTCGAAGCGCGGCTGGCGAAACTTCCCGACCGGCCGATGCTCCGCCCCGGCGTGAAAATTCCGATCCGCGGCGTGCCGCATCTCATCGTCCATGGCCCCTCGTGCGGCACGGTCGAAACCGCGATGGGCGACGAGGGGCCGATTTTGATCGTCCATGGCGACCGGCGGTTCCTGACTCGCCGTATCGCCGATTACCTGAAACGCGAAGCGAAGCGTGACATCGAGGCGCTTGTGGAAAAGCACACGGCGAAAGCTGGCCGGCGGGCGAAATCCATCCGCTTCAAGGACACGACGAGCCGCTGGGGCTCCTGCTCATCGGAAGGCAATCTCTCCTTTTCCTGGCGCATCATGATGGCGCCGCCGGCCGTCATCGACTACCTCGTGGCGCATGAAGTCGCGCATCTGAAAGAGATGAACCACGGACCGAAATTCTGGAAGCTGTGCCGGGAACTCTGCCCCGACACCGACCGCTGCCGCGCCTGGCTGAAACGCAACGGCGGCGCGCTTCAGGCCATCGGGTTCGGGTAGGAAAGGCGCTGCCCCTCGACTCTTTCCGGCAGAAATGGCATTTCCTGACCTATGGACATCAAGATCTGCGGCCTCAGGACGGAAGAGGCGCTGGCGGCAGCGCTCGCCGGCGGCGCCAGCCATGTCGGCTTCATCTTCTTCCCCAAAAGTCCGCGCAATGTCGAGCCCGCCGAGGCCGGCCGTCTGCGCAGGCTCGCGAGCGGCAAGGCGAAGGCGGTTGCGGTCACGGTCGATGCGGACGACGCGACGCTCGACGGGATCGTGAAGGCCGTCGCGCCGGACATGCTGCAATTGCACGGTTCAGAGAACCCCGCGCGCATATCTGCCATCAAGGCACGCTACGGCCTGCCGGTGATGAAGGCGCTTTCCATCCGAGACAAATCCGACCTCGACCGCGTCATGGACTATGCCGGCACCGCCGACCGCCTGCTTTTCGACGCCAAGCCGCCGAAGGGCGCCGAACTTCCGGGCGGAAACGGCATCGCCTTTGACTGGCGGCTGCTGGCCGATGTCGATCCGGCGATCCGCTACATGCTTTCCGGCGGGTTGAACGACGCCAATATCGCCGAAGCGCTGGCGATTGCGCGACCTTCGGGTATCGACATATCCTCCGGAATTGAAAGCGCGCCCGGCGTCAAGGATGTCCGCCTGATCGAAGCTTTCTTCCGGGCTGTCGCCGCCGCACGGGAAAACCAGGCTGCGTGAAACCGGGAAGCGGTTTACTTTTAGCTCGGGAACGGCTTATGCGTCCGCCCAAGGGCAACAGCGCAAGGGTCGCGCTAAGCACTATCCAAGGAGATCGGCCGTGAACAAGCCGGCGTCACCCAATTCCTTCCGTACCGGACCCGACGAGCAGGGCATGTTCGGCATTTTCGGCGGCCGCTTCGTCGCCGAGACGCTGATGCCACTCATCCTCGACCTCGAGCATGAGTGGAACGCCGCCAAGAATGATCCGGCCTTTCGGGCTGAACTGGAGGGGCTTTCGACCTTCTACGCCGGCCGGCCATCGAAGCTCTACTTCGCCGAAGGCCTGACGAAGCATCTCGGCGGCGCGAAGATCTATTTCAAGCGCGAGGATCTGAACCATACCGGCTCGCACAAGATCAACAATTGCCTCGGCCAGATCCTGCTTGCGCGGCGCATGGGCAAGAAGCGCATCATTGCGGAGACCGGCGCCGGCCAGCACGGCGTCGCCTCGGCGACCGTCTCGGCGCGCTTCGGCCTGCCTTGCGTCGTCTATATGGGCGCGACCGATGTCGAGCGACAGAAGCCGAACGTCTTCCGCATGAAACTGCTCGGCGCCGAGGTCAAGCCGGTCGCGGCCGGCCACGGCACGCTGAAAGACGCCATGAACGAGGCCCTTCGGGACTGGGTGACCAATGTCGAAGACACCTATTACCTGATCGGCACGGCGGCGGGGCCGCATCCCTATCCGGAGATGGTGCGCGAGTTCCAGTCCGTCATCGGCAAGGAGGCGCGCACGCAGATCCTCGAACAGGAAGGGCGCCTGCCGGACGTCATCGTCGCGGCGGTCGGGGGCGGCTCGAACGCCATCGGCCTCTTCCATCCCTTTCTCGACGATCGCGAGGTGAAGATCATCGGCATCGAGGCCGGCGGGCATGGGCTGGATGGCGACGAGCACTGCGCCTCGATGAATGCCGGCAAGCCGGGCGTACTCCACGGCAACCGCACCTACCTGCTCCAGAACGAGGACGGGCAGATCAAGGACGGCCATTCGATCTCGGCCGGGCTCGACTATCCGGGCGTCGGGCCGGAACATTCGTGGCTGCGCGATACGGGCCGTGTCGAATACGTGCCGATCCTCGACGACGAGGCGCTTGAAGCCTTCCAGGTGACGACGAAGGTGGAGGGCATCATCCCGGCGCTCGAATCGGCGCATGCCATCGCGCACGCCATGAAGATCGCGCCGAAGATGACGAAGGACGAGATCGTCATCGTCAATCTTTCCGGCCGCGGCGACAAGGACGTGCACACCGTGGCCAGCATGATGGGCATGGAGATCTGAAACGAATGACCTCGACCCGCATCGACCGCCGCATGGCGAAGCTGAAGCAAGAAGGCCGGCCGGCGCTCGTCACCTATTTCATGGGCGGCGACCCGGATTACGATACCTCGCTTTCGATCATGAAGGCGCTGCCGAAGGCCGGCGCCGACATCATCGAACTCGGCATGCCCTTTTCCGATCCGATGGCCGACGGCCCGGCGATCCAGGCGGCGGGGCTGAGGGCGCTCAAGGGCGGCCAGTCGCTGGTGAAGACGCTTGCCATGGCGCGGGAATTCCGCAAGGCGGACGACGAGACGCCGATCGTCATGATGGGCTATTACAACCCGATATACATCCACGGCGTCGAACGTTTCCTCGACGATGCGCGCTCTGCCGGCATCGACGGACTGATCATAGTCGACCTGCCGCCGGAAATGGACGCGGAACTCTGCCTGCCTGCGCTGAAGGCCGGGGTCAACTTCATCCGGCTTGCCACGCCGACGACCGATGACAAGCGCCTGCCGCGCGTGCTCCAGAACACGTCGGGTTTCGTCTACTACGTGTCGATGACAGGCATCACCGGATCGGCGCTGCCGGATACAAGCAAGGTCTCGGCGGCGGTCCGCCGCATCAAGGCGCATACGGAACTACCGGTCTGCGTCGGCTTCGGGGTGAAAACGGCTGAACAGGCGCGGGCGATCGGGGCTTCGGCCGATGGCGTCGTGGTCGGCACGGCCATCGTCAACGCGGTCGCCAACGTGCTCGACGGCAGGGGCGGCCGCACCGCCGACCCGGCGCAGGCCGTGGCCACCCTGGTCAGCGGGCTGGCGCAGGGCGTCCGTTCCGCGCGCCTTGCGGCGGCCGAATAAAGCGCCCACATTCGTCTTTCGAGCGAGAAAGAGACCGATGAACTGGATCAAGAACTACGTCCGCCCGAAGCTGAACTCGATGCTTGGCCGGCGCGACATGCCGGAAAACCTCTGGATCAAGGATCCCGAGACGGGCGAGATGATCTTCCACAAGGAGTTGGAAGAGAACCAGTACGTCATTCCGGGCTCGGGCCACCATATGCGCATCTCGGCGCGCGAGCGGCTCAAGTATTTCTTCGACGAAGGCCGGTTCGAGCCGATCGACAATCCGAAGGTCACGCCCGATCCGCTGAAATTCCGCGACGAGAAGCGCTATGTCGATCGGCTGAAGGAAGCCCGTACCAAGACCGGGATGGACGATGCGATCCTCACCGCGCTCGGCGAGATCGAAGGGCTGCCGATCGTCGCCACCGTGCAGGATTTCGCCTTCATGGGCGGCTCGCTCGGCATGGCCGCCGGCGAGGCGATCATCAAGGCCTTCGAGACGGCGGTGAAGCGCGAGCGGCCGCTGGTGCTGTTCGCGGCGTCGGGCGGTGCGCGCATGCAGGAGGGCACGCTCTCCCTCATGCAGCTTCCGCGTACGACGGTCGCCGTCGACCGGCTGAAGGAAGCCAACCTGCCCTACATCGTGGTGCTGACCAACCCGACGACCGGCGGCGTCACTGCTTCCTATGCGATGCTGGGCGACATCCATATCGCAGAGCCCGGCGCGCTGATCGGCTTCGCTGGCCCCCGCGTCATCGAACAGACTTTGCGCGAAAAGCTGCCGGAGGGCTTCCAGCGCTCCGAATATCTGATGAAGCACGGCATGGTCGACATGATCGTGCCGCGCCCGGAACTGAAGCCCACCATCGCGCGCCTTCTCAAGATGATGTTGAAGCTGCCGGACGGCGGGACAACGGAAGCGACGGAAGAAACGCCCGTTCCGTCGCCGCAGCCCGAAACGCAAGCCGGAGCGCAGGCCTAGAGGCTCCAGCTTTTCGCCGATTTTCAGGAACGACAACAAGATGGCGACCCGAACCGCCGACCTCGAAATCGAGCGGCTTATGACGCTGCACCCGAAAGGCTTCGACCTTTCGCTGGGCCGCGTCAGCCGGCTGCTCGAAAAGCTGGGGAACCCGCAGGACAGGATGCCGCCGGTGATCCACATCGCCGGAACCAACGGCAAAGGATCGGCCGCAGCCTTCTCGCGCGCGCTCTTGGAAGCGGCGGGGTATCGGGTGCATGTGCACACCTCGCCGCATCTCGTCCATTGGTGCGAGCGCTACCGGATGGCGGCGACCGGCGGCGGACGCTTCGTCGCCGACGATATCTTCGCCGATGTCATCCAGCGCGTGGCGGAGGCCAATGACGGCGAGACGATCACCGTCTTCGAGATATTGACGGCGGTGATGTTCGTGCTCTTCTCCGAGCACCCGGCCGACGCGGCTGTCGTCGAGGTCGGTCTCGGCGGGCGGTTCGACGCCACCAACGTCGTCAAACAGCCTGCGGTCTCGGTCATCATGCCGATCTCGCTCGACCATCAGGCCTATCTCGGCGACCGGGTGGAACTGATCGCGGCGGAGAAGGCCGGCATCGTCAAGAAGGGCGCGCCCGTCGTGGTCGGCGCGCAGGAATTCGACGCCGCGCGAAGCGTCCTGGTCGAGACGGCGGAGCGGCTCGGCTGCCCGCTGCAGGTCTACGGCCAGGATTTCCTCGCCTTCGAGGAGAATGGCCGCATGGTCTATCAGGATGAGACAGGCCTGCTCGACCTGCCCCAGCCGAGATTGCCCGGCCGTCACCAATATGCGAACGCGGCAGCAGCGATTGCGGCCGTCAGGACGGCTGGCTTCAACATTCTGCCCGAGGCGGCCGCCTTTGCCATGGGCGCCGTCGAATGGCCGGGGCGGCTGCAGCGGCTTGCCAGCGGCCGGCTCGCCGAACTCGCGCCCGAAGGGGCCGAACTCTGGCTCGACGGCGGCCACAATCCCGGCGCGGGCACGGTCATCGCCGAGGCGATGGCGACGCAGGAGGAGCGGCTGGCGCGGCCGCTCTTTCTCATAACGGGCATGATCAACACCAAGGACCAGACCGGCTATTTCCGCGCCTTCGAGGGCATGGCGCGACACGTGTTCACGGTTCCGGTGCGAATGAGTGAATCCGGCGTACCGCCGGAAGAGCTGGCCGTCCGCGCGAGCGAGGCCGGCCTGTCGGCGGAGCCTGTGGCTTCGGTGGAGAATGCGCTCAAGCTGCTCCGCGACACGTGGGACGCCAGTGAGACGCCGCCGCGCATCCTCATCAGCGGCTCGCTCTACCTCGCCGGCGAAGTGCTCGCCGCCAACGGGACGCCGCCGGCCTGACCATAAGGCGGCCGGCAAACAAAAGGCCCGGCGATCGCACCGGGCCTTTGTCGCAAATATATGCCGAAATCAGTTGACGGCGCCGCCGATCCAGGAGGAAAGCGCGGTCTTGGGAAGCGCGCCCACCTTCATGTCGGCGACTTCGCCGCCCTTGAAGATCATCAGCGTCGGGATCGAGCGCACGCCGAACTGTGCGGCGAGCTCGGGATTCTCGTCGATGTTGAGCTTGGCGATCTTCACTTTGCCGTCGAGCTCGGTGGCGATCTCTTCCAGAGACGGGGCGATCATCTTGCAGGGACCGCACCATTCCGCCCAGAAGTCCACGACGACCGGCTCGGACGACTGGAGCACGTCCGCCTGGAAATTGTTCTTGTCGACCTTTTGGGTAGCCATTTCAAATTCCTTTGAAGTTGTCGCCGGCTATGTGGGTGCGGCGGGAGGCCCATTCAAGCGGTCTTTTCTCACGCTCGCGTGAGTCGGGCAAGGGCGCTGTCCATCGCCTCGGCCGGCAGCGGCACAAGGCGCGGCGCTTCGGTGAAGAGCAACGCCGCCGCGACCGGACGCCCCGGATAGAGCGGCTGGAGCAGCGCCCGATAAAGCGCAAGCTGCAAAAGATAGGCTTCCGGCACGTCGGATGCCCGCTCAGGCGGCTGGCGGTCGGTCTTGTAGTCGACCAGAAGCACTTCCTTTTCCGATATTGCGAGGCGGTCGATCTTGCCCGAGATGGCACGCGGACGGCCGCGTATGTCGAGCGTCCCCATGATCGAGACCTCGGCGCGCGAGCCGGGCGCGAAGATGGGCGCAAAGCGGGCATCGCCCAGAATGGACGCGACCGAAGTCCAGGCGCGCTCGCGGTCCTCTTCCCGCCAGCCTGCGCCGATCCTTGCCAGGTACCGCCGCGCCGCCGCCTCGCGCTCACCTTCGGGCAAATCCGGCAGCGTCTGGAGCAGCCTGTGCATGGCCAGCCCGCGCTCGATGGCGAAGGAGGGTGCCGCCTCCTTGTCGAGTGCAGAGGCTACGGTTGCCGGCAATTCCGGCTCGTCCGTCTCGCCGATCAGAAGTGACGCACCGGACGGCGAAAGCGGGCGCGGAAGCTCTTCGCCGAAGCCTTTGGGCAAAGCCAACAACTCCCCGAATAGGGGCGGCGAAAGCTTTTCTTCCGGAGCCGGCGCCGTTCCGGCCACACCGGGCTTCGGGCGGCTCGCCTGATAGCGGATCACCTCCGTGTCGGCGGCGGGATGGCGGCGGATGGTGCTTTCCGGCGCGCCAGCAAGCGCGGCGTTCACCAGATTGTGCCAGATGCCGTCATGCGGCCTCATCTTGCCGCGATATCCGCAGATGATCAGCCGGTCCTCCGCCCGCGTCATGCCGACATAGAGCAGCCGGCGGTATTCCTCCTCGGCCTTTTCGGCCAGCGCCGCGTTGACGGCGCGCGACGCACGGTTGCCGAGGTCCGACGATGCCCGCCAGAGAAAACCCCTGCCCTTCCAGCCGCCATTTTGCGGAACATAGGGAATGAGGCGCGGCAGGTGGGAGTCCGAAAAGGGCCGGCTGCCACCGTCGACGAGAAAGACGACCGGCGCCTCCAGCCCCTTCGCCGAATGCACGGTCATGATGCGCACCTCGTCGCGCACCTGATCCATCTCACGCTTGATGTCGGGTCCGGCGCTTTCCAGCGTGGCAAGGAAGGATTCAAGGCCCGGCAGGCCAGTGCGCTCCACCGCAAGGCAAAAAGAGAGGAATTCGTCGAGGATTTCGCCCGCCGCCGGGCCAAGCCTCGCGATCATCGCCGAACGGACGCCGTCGCGAGCGAGCACACCGGCATAGAATTCGAAGACCGGCTTGAAGGCGGCCTCGTTGCGCCAAAGATCGAGTTTCCTGACGATTCCCGCCAGCTTTTCGTCACCATCGGCACGCGCACGCAGGACAGAAAGCAGCGACCTCTCCCCCCGATCCCATGCTAGTGCGAACAGCTCTTCTTCCGTCAGACCGAAAACGGGGCTTTTCAGAAGCGCGGCGAGCGAGAGGTCGTCGCCCGGCTGCAAGGCCACGCGGCCGAGCGCAACCAGGTCCTGCACGGCGATATGGCCGGGAAGGCTGAGCCGGTCGGCACCGGCGACGGCTATCCCCTTCTCCTTCAGCGCGCGCGAAAGCGCATTGACGAAACGGTCGCGCTTGCGCACCAGCACCAGCACGTCGCCCGGCGTCAGCCGCCTGCCCTTGCCCTCGATCGTCTCGCCTGTATCGATCCACCGGCGCACGGTCGCCGCGATCTGTTCGGCAAGCCTGACCGACGGCGCGGACGCATGGTCGATCGCCTCGGTCCAGTCATCCGGCTCTGCCACCTCGGTCGGCTCGATCAGCGGCCAGATTTCGACATAGCCCGGCTCGCCGGCACGGATCGTGGTGTGGACGATATCCAGTTCGTCCTGCGTCAATCCCTTGCGCGCCTCGGCTGAGGCGAAAACGCGATCGACAGCGACAAGCACATCTTCGGTGGAGCGGAAGGAGCGTTCCAGCCGCACCGGCTCGAAACGGCCCTCGCCTTCGAGCACCTGCCGGCGGAACTCATAGCCGTTGAGTGCGAAGGCCTCCGGGTCCGCGCCCTGGAAGGAATAGATCGACTGCTTCTCGTCGCCGACGGCGAAGATGGTGCGGCGGACATGATCGCGGGCACTCAGGCCGGCGAAGAATTCCGCCGCCATCTTCCGCACGACCTGCCATTGCTCTGGGCTCGTGTCCTGCGCCTCGTCGATCAGGATATGGTCGATGCCGCGATCGAGCTTGTATTGCACCCAGGGACCAACATCGCTGCGCGCCAGAAGATGGGCGGTGCGGCGGATCAGATCGTTGAAGTCGAGGAAACCGCGCCCCGCCTTCAGCCGCTCGTAGCGGCCGATCAGGAGATCGGCGATGACCAGCGCGGCACGCGTGGCCTCCAGCATGCCGCGAAGCGCGACGCGGTCGGAGAGTTCGAGGAGTTCGCCGGCAAAGCGGGCGAATTCGTCCTCGAAGCCGGGAAAATGCTCGGCCACACCCTTCGCCATGATGTTCCGGACACTTTTCGGCTTCAGCCCCGGCCCGTCTTTCGTGAGAAAACAGCGGCAGAGCTTGCCGAGACGGGTCTGTGGGTCGGCTTCCGCACAGAGCGTCTTCAGTTCGGCAGCGAAATTCGCTGCCGTGGTCTTGCCGGCCGCGGAAGCGCGGGCTTCGAGCAACAGCGCCAGTGCCTCATCGAAATAGACATCGGGCCATATCGTTCCCGCAAGGCTTTCAGGCGTGTCTTCCGGCCAGAAATCGAATTCGGCGAAGAGCGCGTCGGAGGAGCCGCAGCCGATTGCATCGATGAAGGCGCGCAGATCGTCGCGACGGGCGACGATCTCGCGCAAAAGTGCATCGAGCCCGCTTTCGCCGCCGATCGACAGCACCGTCTCGAACGCGCCGGCGAGATTGTCGTCCGCGCCGGACGCGATGCCGGCAAGAAGATCGCGCCGCGCCTCGGCGACGAGTGCCGATTCCATCTGCTGGTCCAGCATCTCGAAATGGCCGGCGATGTTCGCTTCGAGCGGGAAGCGGTGCAGGATCGCTTCGCAGAAGGCGTGGATGGTCTGTATCTTCAGCCCGCCCGGCGTTTCCAGCGCGGCGGCAAAGAGCCGGCGGGCGCGCAGAAGGCGCGAGCGGCCGGGCGCACGGCCTTCCACCTTGCGGATCGCTTCGGACAGTTCCTCGTCGCCGAGCGCGGTCCACGCGCCAAGCTCGGAGAAGACTCGGTTCGACATGTTGGCGGCGGCCGCCTTGGTATAGGTCAGGCAGAGGATCTTTCCGGGCTCGGCTCCGTCGAGCAGCAAGCGGATGACGCGCTGCGCCAGGACATGCGTCTTGCCGGAACCGGCGTGGGCGGAGACCCAGGCGGAATTTTCCGGATCGGAGGCGAGTGCCTGCTGCTGGAGCGTATCGGGCGGGATGACGAGCGACCGCTTCATTCGCCGCCCTCCCCGCCATCGCCTTCCTCGCCGGCGGCGGACCATTCCTGCACGCGCGCCAGATGATCGTATGCGCCGCTCGTGTCGCCCTCGCGGAACGGCAGCGCCCGCGACAGATAACCGTTCGCCTCGTTGCGATAGAAGAAAAGCAGGCGTTCCAGCCTCTGCCAGGCCTCCCCGGAAAGCTCAGCCCCGCTCTTGTCGCTCCGGGTTCCGCCCACCCTGGCGCTCAGGATCGATTCCTCGTCCACCTTTCCGGTCGCCTTCAGCCTGACATAGGCGAGGTCGGCCGGTTCGAGCGTCCCCAGATCATGGAAGGCGCCGCGCATCAGGAGCGCGCCTTCCAGCGCAAGCTGCGGCGCGACCAGCGCATGTGCCTGCACCTTCGAGGGCGAGGAGCCGGTCTTGTAGTCTAGTATATCGGCGAGGTTTTCCCGCTTGACGTCGATACGGTCGGCGCGGCCGGAAAGCGTGACGCCGGTCGCTCCGATCTCGATACGGGAGGCGATGGCTTCGGCCTGCTGCCTTGTCGCGTCGGCGCGGTGGCTCGTCTCCCATTCGATCAGGCGCGGTGCCATCATCCTGAAACGCGGCCACCAGACCGCATCGACATCGGCCGGAAGCGCCTCCTCGTCGAAGCATTGACGGGCGATGGCGAGCAATTTGTCGAGTGCATCGGGCGCGTTCGCGTCACCGCCGAATGCCGTGAAGCGATGCAGGATCTCGTGGAAGAGCGAGCCGCGCTCGGTGGCACTCGGATCACGCAGCAACGGATCGAGCGGATCGAGATTCAGGATCTTCCGCGCATAGATGGCGTACGGGTCGCGGCGCAGCGTTTCGATCTCGGTGACGGAGAAGTGCGACGGCCGCGCGGCAAGCGGCGGTGTTGGCTTCGGGCGAGGAGCGAAGGGTATATTTCCCGGGGCGTCGCCGGCGTGATGCCGGGCGGCGGCCAGCAGCGCGGCGCCCCGCGTACGCATGGCTTTCGCCGGCTCCTCGCCGACACAGGCAGTCAGGCGCTGGAGCCAGCGCGAGGGGACGGAGGGCGCATCGCCGGCCCTTGCCGCGCGTGTGAGGACAAGCTTCGGCGCGCCCGCGGCCATCATGAAATCATGCGCGGACTGGCCAATGCGCCGCTCGGGCGGGTCGAGGTCGATGCCGGTCTTCATGACGCGCGACATGAAGCCGTCGGGATCGGCGCGGCCGGGCCAGCTTCCTTCGTTCAGGCCGCCACAGACAAGCGTATCGACGCTCTGCAGCCGGCCTTCCAGCGCACCCCAGATCGCCACGGCCCGATCCGTGCCCTGACGCGGCTTCACCATCTGGCCGGCCAGAAGTGCTGCGAGGATGTCCGGCCATTCGCGCGGGCCGAAGGTGAGCGGGGAACTTGCGGCGGCAAGTTCGCGCAGAAGGCCGGCCAGCCGCTCGCCGGCCTCGCCGTCATAGAGGATGCCGAGGCTGCCCGATGCATCACAGCTGACAGCCTCCAGCGCCTCGATGGTCGCCCGCGCCACCGCCTCGACCATCAGCGTATCGTTCGCGCGGAGGGAGGCGAGAGGCAGAAGCGCGGCGTCGAGCGCAGCCAGCACCTGCCGGGCTTCCTCGATATCGGCGGCGCGGATACGGCTGAACCATGCGGGCGTATGCGAATCGCCGGAAAGGCGGGCAAGCCGCGCCTCGAATTCATCGGCCAGTCCGGCGATGTCGGGACGGCCGGTGCCGCCGCGTAAGGCGACCAGTTCGACGGTCTCCGCCGCACGGCGCACGACGGCCCGATCCGTGCCGAGAAGGAGGAGCGGCTGCTTCAGGAAGGAGAGGATCGCGACCGGATCGCCAGGCCGCATGACCGCCTCGACCATCAGCGATAAGAGCACGGCCGGTGGCGTCTGGTTGAGCGGACGTCCGGCGGAATCGTCGGCGTGTATGCCGAAGCGCAGGAGTTCGGACGCGACTCGGCGGGCAAGCGCACGGTCCGTCGTAACGAGCGCGGCGCGATGGCCGGGCTCGGCTACGGCGACGCGAAGGGCATAGGCGATCGACAGCGCTTCGTCGCGCTCGTTCGGCGCCTCTATCAGCGTCGCGTCCGCCAGCGCCCCGGCCTCGACGGCCCGTTCGACTACAGCTCGATTGGCTGCCCATGCTTCCGTCGATTCGGCTGGCCTGAGCACCTCGGACAGAACGGCCGCGCGGGCGGCGAGCGGCGCGGGCGGCGCACCGATTTCGGGAATATCGTCGCGGCCGATGCCGATCGCGCCGATCAGCCGCTTCAGGCCGAATTGCGGATGGCCATAGATCGACGGGGATGCATTGGGCTCGCCGAGCAGCGCCCAGGCCTCCTCGTCCAGCCGCTTGTCGAGCCCCGGCAGCACCACCGCGCCTTCGGGAAGCCGCGCGATGGCGGCGAGCAATTCGGCGGTGGCGGGGATGGAGCCTGTCGATCCCGCCGCGATGACCGGGCCCTCGCTGCCGCTCCGCTTCAACCGCTCGGCTTCGGCGCGGATCATGGCGTTGCGGTGCGCAGCCGGATTGGACCGTTGGCGTTCGGCCAGCGCCTTCGGCCAATACTCCGTGACGATTGCCAGGAAATCCAGAGTAAGCTGCCACCAGTCGGCGAGGTCGCTGTCGACCAGGCCGGCAAGCCGCGTCCAGTCGGCACCCGCCGTCTCCATCTCGTCGATCAGGCGGGCGAGATCGCGCGACAGCCAGAGCGCGTCGGCGGCCGAGGCCGGGACGACGACCTCTTCCTGAAAGAGCGCCGCCACATGCGCCGGCAGCCGGCCCTTCCAGGCCTGCACCAGCGGGGCCAGCGCCAGCACGCGGTCGAGGTCGGCGATCGGCGGAGCGATGTCGAGCGCTGCCGCGCCGGTCGGATCGAGCAGGGCAAGTTCCTCGTCGAATTCGCCGAGCGCGCGGATCGTCGGCAGGATGGCCGAGCCGCCGCGCGATTTTTCCACGAAGATGGTGCGCAGCGCGCGGGCCGCGCGGCGGGTCGGCAAATAGATGGTGACGGCGGAAAGAGCGAGCGGATCGCCATCGGCGTGGAAGCCGGGCACCAGTTCGCCGGCGGTCAGCGCATCGGCCAGCGTCGGCAGGAAGGGCGCGCCGGGCGGAATGGAAAGGACGCGCGGCGCCCTTTCGCGCGTCACGACACGCTGGCGGCGGCCACCGCCGCCTCGGCCGCGGGAATTGCCTCCGGCGTGCCGACCGTGATCCAGCGGCCGCGCATGCGCCAGCCGAAGAGCCGGCCCTCGGCTGCGGTCAAATCGAAATAGCGGTTAAGCGAATGCGGTTCGGCTTTCGCGCCGGCGAAGATGCGCGGATGGACGATCGCCGCGCCGGCATAGATCAGGCCGGCCGGGTCTCCGCCGGAACGCACCAGCCTGCCGTCCGCGCCGAGCAGGAAATCGCTCCTGCCCGAATGTCCCGTCGCCTTGTCCATCTCCGCCAGCATCAGCAGAATATCCATCCGCGCGCCGTCCCATGCAAGGGCGAGGCCGGAAAGATTGGGCGCGCCGTCCTCGACCCAGAACGTATCGGCGTTGAGGACGAGGAAGGGCCCTGGGCCAAGAAGCGGCAGCGCCTTGACGATGCCGCCGCCGGATTCGAGCAGCCGCTCCGTCTCGTCGGAGATGACGATATGCGGCGCGGTCCGCTTCGCCAGATGCGCGCGCATCCGGTCCGGCAAATGATGGATGTTGACGATCGCCTCGGCGACACCGGCACGCTCGAGACTGTCCAGTCCCCAATCGAGTAACTTCTTGCCACCCACCTCGATGAGCGGCTTCGGCGTCTTCTCCGTCAGGGGCCGCATGCGGGTGCCGAGGCCGGCGGCGAGCACCATGGCTTTCGACGGGATGGGGCTCATGTTCCTGTCGCGCTCATTCCGCAATCTCGGCGGCGGCGGCCATGTCGTCGTAGAATTCGCGCACCGGCGCCAGCGCCTCGTGGCGAAGCGCGCGCGCCATGTAGTCGCGGATGCGCGGCAGGTGCCTCATATATTGCGGCTTGCCGTCACGGTTGTTCAGCCGGACGAAGATGCCGAGGATCTTGGAATTGCGCTGCGCCGCCATGATCGCATAGGCCTCCTCGAAGGCAGCCCTATCGAAAGCACCGGCCGCCATCCGTGCCCCGCAATAGGCGTCGAGGATCGCGCGCTCCAGCGCCGGCTCGACCGTGACGCGCGCATCCATCGCAAGCGAGGCGACGTCATAGGCGGAAGGCCCGATCAGCGCGTCCTGGAAGTCGATGATGCCGAGACGATCATGGCCCTTGCGGTCGCCTCGCCAGATCAGGTTGGGAGAATGGAAATCGCGCAGCACGAGGCTCTTTTCCGCTTTTTCCAGCCGATCGAAGACCGCGTTCCACTGCCGCGCGAAGCGTTCGCGGACATGGCCGTCCGGCTCTCCCGCCATCTCCGGCAGATACCAGTCGACGTAAAGCTCGACCTCGATGGTCATCGCGCCGCGATCGTAGCCGGGAATGCGGTAGCGGGAGCCGGGCGCCACCTCGCATTCATGCGGCCAGTCGGCCGCATGAATGCGAGCCAGAAGTTCCGCGGCGGCCAGATAGCGTTCGGTGATCGGCCGGCCGGCGGCGTCGATCACGCCTTCGGCGCCCAGATCCTCGATCAGCAGGATTCCCTGCCTTATGTCCTGCGCGAAAATCTCGGGCGCGGCGATGCCCTGGCCACGCAGCACCCTGTCGATCCCCACGAAAGGCTTCACGTTCTCCGCCAGATGCGCGATCTGGCTGTAGGGCCTGCCGTCGCGCACCGGCGGGCCGTCCGGCCGTTGCGGCGCGTTCATCAGGATGACGCGCGGCTTGCCTTCGGTCACCACGGTCTCGTAAGCACGGGTCGAGGCATCGCCGAGCAGGAAGGCGCGGCGTCCGCCCGCCCATTCCGTCTTCTCGACGAAATCGCGGATCGCAAGCGAGCGTTCGAGGCGCGCCAGCGCTTCGGGCGGCCCGGCAATGTCGGCGATACGGCCCTCGCCTTCCTCGTCCAGCCGGACGCGGATCGCGTCATCCCCGATCAGGCCGCCGGCACGCTCGGGCCATTCGACCAGGACGACACCTTCCTCCCGTGCCTCGTCGAAACCGAGTTCGAGAAGTTCGCCCGGATCGGAAAGCCGGTAGAGATCGAAATGCCGGGCCGGAATGCGGGCATCATAGGACTGGACGAGCGTGAAGGTCGGGCTCGGTACTTCCAGTGACGGATCGCCGGCGAGCACGCGGATGATGGCGCGGGCAAGCGTCGTCTTGCCGGCGCCGAGGTCGCCTTCCAGCGTCAGCACGTCGCCCGGCTTGAGGGCAGCGGCTATGTCCTCGCCGAACAAGGCCGTCCGGCTTTCGTCGGCAAGATGGCGTTGCAGGTTTCTCGCGCTCATCCGGAATGCTTATTCCGCCGCTGTGCGGAAGCTTTCCGGCACGAGCGGGAACCGGCATGTCACCGTCGTTCCCTTTCCCGGGCGCGAATCGATCTCTACCGTGCCGTTGTGAAGTTCGACGAAGCTTTTCACGATGGAAAGGCCGAGGCCCGCGCCACGCCTGCGTCCGCCGTTCGGACGCGGCTCGAAACGGCTGAAGACACTGTCGACAATTTCGGGCGCGATGCCGGGCCCTTCATCGTGCACGGAGAAGACGATCGCCTCGCCCTCCTTGCGGCAGTAAAGCTCGATGGTGCTGTTTTCCGGCGCGTAGTTCGCCGCGTTGGCGAGCAGGTTGAACAGGATCTGACGAACGCGGCTGCCGTCGGCATGAAAGCTGGCCGGCGCGCCGCCCGTATCGATCTTCAGCCGGATCGCATGTTCGCGCAGCCGCTCCCCGATCAGTTCGGCGGCGTCCTGCACGACGCGGCGTACCGGCACTTCCGCGATGTCGAGTTCCATGATGCCGGCATCGACGGTGGCAAGGTCGAGGATGTCGTTGACGATGGTCAGCAGGACCGAGGACGAGGAAGAGATATGGTCGACGTAATCCCGCTGACGGGGATTGAGCGGCCCGGTGGTGCCCTGCGCCAGAAGTTCTGTGAAGCCAATGATGTTGGTCAACGGCGAGCGCAGTTCGTAATTTACATGCTGGACGAAGTCGTTCTTCAACTGGTCCGCTTTCTCCAGCGCCTCATTCTTGTCCTTCAGAGCGCGCTCGACATTCACCGTATCGGTCACGTCCACGAAGGTCATCATGACCTGCCCATTGGGCAGATGGATGACGGCGTAGCTCAGGATCGTGCCGTTGACGAGTTCGGTCTGTCCCTGGCGGTCGCGCCTCTCGTCATCGAAGCCGGTGGTCAACGCGACGAAATCGCCCCACGGACTGTCTTCCGCCATGGCCTCGCAACGCTTCCTGATCTCGGAAATATGCGTCCTTTGCGTGACGAAATCGTCGGGCAGGCCCCATAGCCGCGAAAAGGCCGGATTGGAAAGCCTGACCTTGCCGTCGGGGCCGAAGACGGCAACGCCCTCGGCAAGATTGTCGAGCGTCTCGCCCTGTACGCGGATCGCCGTGTTGTAACGGCTTTCGAGGTCGATGCGCTCGGTCAAATTCTCGAAAACCCAGGTGACGCCGCCCTTGGGCTGCGGATTGGCGACGACCCGGATCGTGCGGCCGTCGGGCAGATGCCACCAATGCTCGGAGGATTCCACGGAGCGGTAGGCGGCGAGGATGGTTTCCTTCCAGCGGCGCCATTCCGGCTGCTCGGCAAGCTTGCCTTCGGCGCGCAGGCGGTCGAGCAGGAAGGCGTTGTCGGGCGCGCTGTTCAGGAAGGAAGCGTCGAGCCCCCACAGTTTCTGGAAGGCCTGATTGAAGAAGCGGAGTTTCTCCTCGGCGTCGAAGATGGCGACGGCCGTCGTCAACTGGTCGAGCGTATCGGAATGACTGCGGAGCGCGTGCTCATATTCGGCACGGACCGCCTCGATCTCGCTGCGGTCGGCGGCGAGCCCCGCCGCCCCGCATTTCCCGGCATATTCCGTCACGGCGAAAAGCTTGCGGTCGCCACGAACGACGGCCGAGAGCGTCTGCGCGAAGACGGGATGGGCAAGGTGGCTCAGATGCATGGCCTCGCGGGCCTGCGTGCCGAGCATCTCGCGGCCCTCGCGGATCGCGGCCGCCGGATCGAATACCTCGACGGCCCCGGCATAGGCGCGGTTGACCCATTTGAGCTTGCCGTCGGATGCGCGCAGCCAAAGCGGCATCGGCAGAGCTTCGGCCAGCCCCATGAACGTCTCATGATCCGCGAGCAATTGCTGATGATCGAGCTTCAGGCGCGCATGCTCGGCCTGCGCCTTCGACAGCGAGATGAAGCGAACGATAATGTGGCTACCCGGATGGCGACCGTGGACTTCAAGCAGCGTACCGTTCTGTGCCTCCACGACGAGGTCGAACGGGCCCGATCCTTCGCGCAGGTCCGCGATCGCGTTTTCAAGCCGTGTCGCGGAACGGGGAGTGAGCCAGCGGCCGAAAGCCAGGAACGCGCTGCGTTCCCCCGGCGCGCCGGAGCCCACGGGCAGCGCGCCGATCAGATCCGGCTTCTTCGCTCCGCTGCCCCATGCGACGATGCGCTGATCCTTCAGGTTGAGGAGGGCCTCGCTCCTTTGAAGCAGGGCGTTCAGCTCCGCGATCCTGCCGCGCAGCGTCTGGTTCTCCTGTGCGATGCGTCCGCGTTCCCGGATCAGCCAGATGGCGGAAAGGAAGGCGGAACCCAGGATGCCGACGAAGACGGCGAACTGGATGACGTCCACCGTGCTGGAAGGAACGATTTTCGAGAATACGGAGGGGTCATCGCCCAAGGTCTGGGCGAAAGCACCGCCTGTCACGGCGAACGACAAGGCCGCGGCTGAAACGACCGTATCGGCCCACGGCCGAAATCGCCGATGGGACGGCACCACCCCTTCGGAATCGCTCCGGCTGCCGGCGCCGGCCTTTCCCGCCATCGGCGGGCATTCCCCTGGCATGCCTTGTTCCTCTCCGCCGCCTGAAAATCCAAGACCGCCCGCATACGCGCGCCCGTTCCCCGTTACGGCCGCATCGCGAATCAGTTGAGAATAGCCCCGAGGCGAATCGGCGTGAAGAAGGGGCGCCGACAAAAATAATGCCGGGCGAAATGTCAACCGCCCGGCATCAATATCTAGTATTTTTTTAACGCGCGATCAGTATCTGTAGTGTTCCGGCTTGAACGGCCCCTGCGGCGTGACACCGATATAGGCGGCCTGTTCGGCGGAAAGCTCGGTCAGATGCGCGCCGAGTTTGTCGAGATGCAGCCGGGCGACCTTCTCGTCCAGATGCTTCGGCAGGACATAGACTTCCTTCTTGTAAGTGCCGGCCTTGGTCCAGAGCTCGATCTGGGCAAGCACCTGGTTGGTGAAGGAGGCGGACATGACGAAGCTCGGATGGCCGGTCGCGTTGCCGAGATTGAGCAGGCGCCCTTCCGACAGGAGGATCATGCGCTTGCCGTCTGCGAACTCGATCATGTCGACCTGCGGCTTGACGTTGGTCCATTTCAGGTTGCGCAGGGCGGCCACCTGAATCTCGTTGTCGAAGTGCCCGATATTGCCGACGATGACCATGTCCTTCATCGCGCGCATATGATCAAGGGTGACCACATCCTTGTTGCCGGTGGCGCTCACGACAATGTCCGCCGTCGGCGCGGCGTCTTCGAGCGTGACCACCTCGAACCCGTCCATCGCCGCCTGAAGCGCGCAGATGGGGTCGGCCTCCGTGACCCTGACGCGGGCACCGGCGCCGCGCAGCGACGCCGCCGAGCCCTTGCCGACATCGCCATAGCCGCAGACGACGGCCACCTTGCCGGCCATCATCACGTCGGTGGCACGCCGGATGCCGTCGACCAGCGATTCCTTGCAGCCATATTTGTTGTCGAATTTCGACTTGGTGACGCTGTCATTGACGTTGATGGCGGGAAAAGCGAGCAGGCCGCGCTTCTGGAGCTGGTAGAGCCGGTTGACGCCCGTCGTCGTCTCCTCGGTCACGCCGCGGATGGCGTCGCGGGTCTTCGTGAAGAAGCCCGGCGTCTCGGCCATACGCTTCCTGATCTGGGCGAAGAGGACCTCTTCTTCCTCGCTGCCCGGCTTGGACAGGACGTCCTCGCCGGCTTCGGCGCGCGAGCCGATCAGGATGTACATCGTGGCGTCGCCGCCGTCGTCCAGGATCATGTTGGTCGGCTGGCCGTCATCCCACTGGAAGATGCGGTCGGTGTAGGACCAGTATTCCGGAAGCGTCTCGCCCTTGACGGCGAAGACCGGCGTGCCGCTCTCGGCGATCGCGGCAGCGGCGTGGTCCTGCGTGGAGAAGATGTTGCAGGAGGCCCAGCGCACATCGGCGCCGAGCGCCTTCAGCGTCTCGATCAGGACAGCCGTCTGGATGGTCATGTGGAGCGAGCCGGAAATGCGTGCGCCCTTCAGCGGCTTCGCCTCGCCGAACTCCGCCCGACAGGCCATCAGCCCCGGCATCTCGGTTTCGGCGATCTCGATTTCCTTGCGGCCCCAATCGGCGAGGGCGATATCCTTGACAATATAATCCTTGGCGCGCGCCATCGTGAAAATCTCCTATTCGCGGACAGGGAAAAGCCCCGCCGGAGGCGGCGGAGCGCAGGCATTTGGCGGCCTGCCTACCAGATCGGCCGGCCAGCGACAATAGGATATAAGGAAATCTTTATCTCTGCATATCGCTGGAGAATAAACAGAGGTCGCTTAAATCTCTTCGCCGAACCGGCTCTGGATCAGTTCCGCGAGCGCATCCATCACCGGGGTGGCGTCGCGGCCGGTGGCGGTGACGCGGATGCAGCATCCGGGGCTGGCGGCGAGCATCATCAGGCCCATGATGGAGGTGCCGCCGACCTTGTTGCCGTCCTTTTCCACCGTCACCTCGGCATCGTAACCGCTGACGACCTGGACGAATTTGGCTGAGGCGCGGGCATGCAGGCCGCGCTGATTGACGATTGCGAATTCGCGGGTGACCGCGCCCTCCTCGAGATCGCCGGCTTCGCCCGTCATTTTCCGCTCAGGAATTTGCTGGCGACATTGATGTATTTGCGGCCGGCCGCCTGTGCCTCCTCCAGCGCGGTGGCCATGTCGTTGTTCACGCGGATGCTGGAAAGCTTGATCAGCATCGGCAGATTGACGCCGGCGATCACCTCGACGCGGCCCGAATCCATGACCGAGATGGCAAGGTTGGAGGGGGTGCCGCCGAACATGTCGGTCAGGATGATGACGCCGGAACCCGTGTCGCAGCGTTTCACCTCGTCGACGATGTCCCGTCGTCGCTGCTCCATGTCGTCTTCAGCGCCGATGGATACGGTCCCGAATTGCTGCTGCGCGCCGACGACGTGCTCGACGGCATTGCGGAACTCATCGGCCAAACGACCGTGCGTGACAAGCACGATACCGATCATGCAGTGCTGGCTCCCGGCATGCCCCATTCACGGGTGCTTTGTATAGGCCGCAACCCGTCGAGGGGGTTGCCAAACGGCAAGTGCGCAATCTTGTCAATGCGTCCTCCGTTTACAAGCCCCATTCTTGGACGACTGCGACCATTTTGCCGCAGCTTTATGGCGCCGGCGGAAGAATCAGCCTGAAAGCCGGCAGGTTCGACGAGTTGACGCAACGGCATCACCCACCCGCCAGTTTTTGCAGAATGGCGAGTCTCGGCCCGGCGATCTCGTGTTTGGGGAGTTCAAGGCAGGGAATACGGCAACCTTCCAGCACGACATCGTCCCCGCTGGAATAACGCGGCGCGGCGTCGCGCTCCACGAGGTTGACGACGAGGTCGACGATCATCCGCGGCTCGAAAGCCGTCCTGCCAGGCCCCATGCCGCGGAATTCCGCCAATCCGGCGATGCTCTCCGGGACGGCGCAGACCAGCCGGCCGCCATGCGCTTCCAGAAAGATCTGGTCGTCGGCCACGAGGCTGGCGAACCGGCCCCTCGCCGTGCACATCTCGATCAGGGAAAGCGCAAGCGTCGTCTTGCCTGCGCCGGAACGCCCGCGGACGAGCACGCCCTTGTCACCAAGTATGAACGCGGTGCCATGAAAATTCATGGGATTCTCAGGCCGGCAGCGTCATGATGAAGCGCGCGCCTCTTATGTCGCCCGGCTTGGTACCGACGATGTTCTCGGCGTCCAGCGTGCCGCCATGCGCCTCCATGATCTGCCGGCTGATCGACAGGCCGAGGCCGGAATTCTGGCCGAAGGCCTCGTTGGAAGGGCGGTCGGTGTAGAAACGCTCGAAGATGCGATCGATGCGCTCGGCGCGAATGCCCGGGCCGTTGTCCTCGACCGTCACGATGGCGTGGCGGGGGACGCGCGACAGCGTAACGACCACGCGGCCGCCTTCTTCCGGTACGAAGGAGCGGGCGTTCTCGATCAGATTGGTGACGACCTGCCCGATCCTGAGATCGTGACCCTGGACGACGTAGTCCTTCTCGCCATGCTGCAGCTTTTCGACGTTGAATTCCACCGTCACCTGCCGGCGGTTCTTGCGTACCTCGCGCGCCGCCATCACGAGGTCGCCGATCAGCTTCTTCAGATCGACGCGGCCCGAATATTCGCGGGCAAGCTCGGCGTCGAGGCGGGAAGCGTCCGAGATGTCGGTGATCAGCCGGTCGAGACGGCGCACGTCGTGCTGGATCACGTCCAGGAGGCGCTTGCGCGATTCCTCGGTCTTGGCGATCGGCAATGTCTCCACGGCGCTGCGCAGCGAGGTCAGCGGATTCTTCAGCTCATGGCTGACGTCGGCGGCAAAACTCTCGATCGCCTCGATGCGGGCGTAGAGCGCGTTCGTCATCTCGCGCAAGGCGACCGAGAGATTGCCGATCTCGTCCTGTCTCGAAGAGAAATCCGGGATCTCCTCGCGGCTCTTCACGCCACGCCTGACCCTGACGGCCGCGGCGGAAAGACGGCGGAGCGGATTGGCGATGGTGGAGGCCAGAAGCAGGGACAGGATCGCCGTGACCAGCGCCGCCACGCCGAAAACGCGGAAGATGGCGCGGCGCTCCGAGGTGACGATATTGTCGATGTCGCCGCCCTGGGTGGAGAGCATCAGGACGCCGAGCACGGCCCGGAAGCGCTGGACCGGCACCGCCACCGAGACGATCAGGTCGCCCTTCTCGCTCACCCTGACCACGGTTGCGGGGCTGCCGGTCAGCGCCGTCATCACCTCGGGATAGGCGGAGCCGTTGCCGCCCGGCTGTTCGTGATAGACGGGCAGGTCGCGCCGGCGGAAGAGACCGATGATACTCTTCTCGATCCGCTCGAACAGGTTCGGTTCCTCTTCCTCCTCGATCGGCGGCAGATCATAGCGGAGGATCTGGCCCTTCGAATAAAGCCGCTGCGAATCGAGCAGAAGATTGGCGTCACGGTCGTAGATGCGCGCGCGGGTGCGCGTCGGCGAGATCAGCCGCCTGAGCAGCGGCGCCACCACCTCCGGGTTGATCGGGAAATCCAGATTGTCGAGCTGGTCCGAGCCCGGCTCGATGCTCTGGCCGGCCTGCAACTCCAGGAGCTTTTCCGGGTCGATGCGGATCGCGTCCGTTTCCACCGAGGCGGAGGAAGCGATGGCGCCGGCGATGATCTCGCCCTGCGTCATCAGGCTTTCCTCGCGCGCATCGATCAGGCCGTCGCGGAACTGGTTGAGATAGAGGATGCCGACGACGAGCACGACGAGCGCCGCCATGTTGAGGAACAGGATGCGTCGCGTCAGGCTGGAAAAGAGATAATGGCCGAGCACCCAGTTCAGGCGCTTGCGGAGCCGCGCGAAGAATCCCACCGCCTTCCGCTTTTTCGGAGCGGCCCGTTCGGTGAGCGGGATATCGCCGGTTTCTGCCACCATGGCCGGATTTTAGTGCAACAGGGGCAAGATGGAAACGCAAAGGCTCACCGACGGACATCGGGCCGCAGGCAGGGCTTTTGCGTATCGTTCTGCCGGAGAAGCTATCGACGTCGTCATCCTCGGGACAGGCCCGAGGATGACGACGGTGTATATCATCGCCCTCCCGCCATTCACGCCTCGCGGAAGCGGTAACCGACGCCGTAGAGCGTCTCGATCATGTCGAAATCATTGTCGACGACCTTGAACTTCTTGCGCAGCCGCTTGATGTGGCTGTCGATGGTGCGGTCGTCCACATAGACCTGCTCGTCATAGGCCGAATCCATCAGCGCGTCGCGGCTCTTCACCACGCCGGGACGCTGGGCAAGCGAATGCAGGATGAGGAATTCGGTCACCGTCAGGGTCACCGGCTGCCCCTTCCAGGTGCAGGTGTGGCGCTCCTGGTCCATCACGAGTTGGCCGCGTTCGAGCGAGCGGCTTTGCGCGTTCGGCGATTTCGCCGCTGCGTCGCGGGCGCTGGCGCGCCTCAGGACCGCGCGGACGCGCTCGACCAGAAGGCGCTGCGAGAAGGGTTTGCGGATGAAATCGTCGGCGCCCATCTTGAGGCCGAAGAGTTCGTCGATCTCGTCGTCCTTGGAGGTGAGGAAGATGACCGGCAGGTCGCTCTTCTGGCGCAGCCGGCGCAGGAGCTCCATGCCATCCATGCGCGGCATCTTGATGTCGAGGATGGCGAGGTTCGGCGGCCGGGCCGAGAGCCCTTCCAGCGCCGATGCGCCGTCGGTGTAGGTTTCGACGCGATATCCCTCCGACTCCAGCGCAATGGATACGGACGTGAGGATATTGCGGTCGTCGTCGACCAGCGCAATCGTGGACATTTCGAGCGGCTCCCTCATCTGCGAGCGTCCCTTCCTTCAGCGGAAACCCGCCTTTGAGGGACAAATTGGGTACAAAATGTGGCGCGGCGACCCCGCATATCGCACGACCGGGCATAGATCGGAACCCCAAAAGGAGTAATGAGACTGGTTCGATCGCGGTAACCATACCCGACATATAAACGATTTAAATAACCCTTTGAATTTTTAAACCGATTAATGATTTGATATCGCTAGTCTTTTCTGTATCTGCCCTATTTATCGCATCTTCAGCGGCCTGAATGCCTTAGGCGGCGGGCTTTTACCCAACCCATCTTTTCGACGGTGAGAAAGTGAAAGAGTTCGGCAAAAGAAACCCGGCCTGCGGCATCGAGAAAATCGGCCTCGCGGCAGCCGAGACGGCCTATTACAATCTGACGGAAGCGGCACTTTACGAGGAGGCGCTGCAGCGCCAGGAAGCCCAATTGAGCGCGCATGGCGTGCTTGTGGCGGTGACCGGCCAGCACACCGGCCGCTCGGCCAAGGACAAATTCGTCGTTCGCGACGCCAACACCGAGGACCATGTCTGGTGGAGTAACAACAGCGCCATGTCGCCGGCGCATTTCGAGACGCTTCTGGCGGACTTCAAGGCGCATGCGGCGGGCAAGGAACTCTTCGTGCAGGATCTCGTCGGCGGCGCCGACGAGACGCATCGGCTCAAGGTCCGCGTCGTCAACGAGCTTGCCTGGCACTCGCTCTTCATCCGAAATCTGCTGATCCGGCCCGAGCAGAGCGCGCTCGCCACCTTCGAGCCCGAGATGACCATCATCGACCTTCCTTCCTTCAAGGCCGACCCGGAGCGGCATGGCTGCCGCACGCAAACCGTGATCGCGGTCGATCTGACCCGTATGATCGTCCTCATCGGCGGCACGTCCTATGCCGGCGAGATGAAGAAATCGGTCTTCACCGCGCTCAATTACCTGCTGCCTGAGAAATCCGTCATGCCGATGCATTGTTCGGCGAACGAGGGCGCGGACGGCGACGCGGCGATCTTCTTCGGCCTTTCCGGAACCGGCAAGACGACGTTGTCGGCCGATCCGTCCCGCACGCTCATCGGCGACGACGAGCATGGCTGGGGACCGGACGGCGTCTTCAATTTCGAGGGCGGCTGCTACGCCAAGACCATCCGTCTTTCGCCGGATGCTGAACCCGAGATCTATGCGACGACACGGCGCTTCGGAACGGTCCTGGAAAACGTCGTCCTCGACGAGCACCGCGTACCCGACCTCGATGACGGCTCGCTGACCGAGAACACGCGCTCGGCCTATCCGCTGCATTTCATCGCCAATGCGAGCCATACCGGCAAGGCGCCGCATCCGAAGAATGTCATCATGCTGACCGCCGACGCCTTCGGCGTGCTGCCGCCGATCGCCAAGCTGACGCCGGCGCAGGCGATGTACCATTTCCTCTCAGGCTACACGGCAAAGGTGGCGGGCACAGAGAAGGGCGTGACGGAGCCGGAGGCTACCTTCTCCACCTGTTTCGGCGCGCCCTTCATGCCCAGGCATCCTTCGGAATACGGCAATCTGCTGCGCAGCCTGATCGCCGAGCACGGCGTCGATTGCTGGCTCGTGAACACCGGCTGGACCGGTGGCGCCTATGGCACCGGCAAGCGCATGCCGATCAAGGCGACGCGGGCGCTGCTTGCCGCCGCGCTCGACGGTTCGCTCGCCGGTGCGGAATTCCGTACCGACGCCAATTTCGGCTTCGCCGTGCCGGTCTCGGTGCCGGGCGTCGATCCGACGATCCTCGACCCGCGAGCCACATGGGCCGACAAGGCGGCCTACGACCGGCAGGCGGGACGACTGATCGGCATGTTCGTCGACAATTTTGCCAAGTTCGAGGACCATGTCGATGCGACCGTCGCTGATGCCGCGCCGCGCATTCAGGAAGCAGCGGAGTAGGGGCTGTAATCCTCGGCGATCACCCCTCACCAAGTTCGCCCAACGGTTCGGCTCCGGGCGGCCGAGAGGACGCGCATAAATTGCCTAGATGAGCGAGCCTGCGGCCGCCCTTCTTTCCCGAACACGCAATGGCCAAGCGTGGCGAGGATGGAGCGTGTGCGATCACAAAGACGGATAGTCCTTTGCCCCTTCGCACCCCCTCTGTCCTGCCGGACATCTCCCCCTCAAGGAGGGAGATCGGCTGTCATTGCGGCCTTCGCTAACCTTCAAAGTTCAGAAAGGGGGCAGGCGGCGCGGCCGGCTGATCTCCACCCTTGTGGGGGAGATGTCCGGCAGGACAGAGGGGGGTGCGAAGGGGCGCAGGACGAGCAAGGGGTGTCAACAGGGATAAGAAGCTTTCAAAACGATGAGCGCCATCCGCCCTTTTCTTTTCCGGCCGGGCGGTGCATCTGCTCCTCGCAAGAGGAGAACAGGATGACCGCGCAGAAAACCGTACCGCTTGCCTTTGCCGGGCTGCCCGAGAGCGACATGCTCGGCCGGGCGCGGGATTTCCGCGCGCTGATGGCGCGGCGACGCACGGTGCGCGATTTTTCCAACCGGCCGGTGCCGCGTGAACTGATCGAACAGGCGGTGATGACGGCCGCAACCGCGCCTTCCGGCGCCAACCAGCAGCCGTGGACGTTCGTGTGCATCGGCGATCAGGCGATAAAGCAGCGCATCCGCGTGGCGGCGGAAGCGGAGGAACGCGCCTTCTACGAGGGTGGCGCGCCGGAGGAATGGCTGGAGGCGCTGGCGCCGCTCGGCACCGACGCCGACAAGCCCTTTCTCGAAATCGCGCCGTGGCTGATCGTCATCTTCGCGCAGCGCTACGGGCTGAAAGCGGACGGCTCCCGGCGCAAGCACTATTACGTGCCCGAATCGGTCGGCATCGCCACCGGGCTGCTGATCGCCAGCCTGCACAATGCCGGGCTTGCCGCGCTTACGCACACGCCTTCGCCGATGGGCTTCCTGAATGAGATCTGCGGCCGGCCGGAACACGAAAAGGCGGTGATCCTGCTCGTCGCCGGCTATCCGGCCGAAAACGCCGAGGTGCCGGACATCCGACGCAAGGAGGCGGACGAGCTCATCGTCTGGAAGGAATGACCGAAGATCGCCGGATCCGGGTGGCGCCGAACGTCTTCATTGACGAAGACGAACTGGAAGAGGCGTTCATCCGTGCCTCCGGCCCCGGCGGCCAGAACGTCAACAAGGTGGCGACGGCGGTGCAGCTTCGCTTCGACGCGCGCCGGGCCACCGGGTTGCCGGAAGAGGTGCGCGACCGCGTTATAAGGCTCGCCGGCCAGCGCGCCACCAAGGATGGCGCGATCCTCATCGAGGCCTCGCGCTTCCGCACGCAGGAGCGGAACCGGCAGGACGCGCGCGACCGGCTGGTGGCGCTGGTCGCCAGGGCGGCGGAGCCGCCGCCCCCGCCGCGCAAGAAGACGCGCCCGACGAAAGGCTCGGTCGAAAGAAGGCTGAAGGCGAAGGCTGGCCGCTCGACGATCAAGAAGATGCGCGGCCGCGTTTCGGACGACTAGAGAAGGACAGGGAATTCCCGCATGCCCATGCTGACGGAAGGCGTCCGGCACCTGCCGGACCACCTCGACCGCGAGGCGCAGGAAGCACTTGTCGAGGACATCCGCAAGATAGTGGAGGCCGCGCCGCTCTACGTGCCGACCATGCCGAAGAGCGGCAAGCCGATGAGCGTGCGCATGACCAATTGCGGCGAGCTCGGCTGGGTGACCGACCGCGACGGCGGCTACCGCTACCAGGCGAACCATCCCGTGACTGGCGATCCATGGCCGCCGATCCCGGAGCGACTGGCGGCGCTGTGGCGCGATCTCGCCGACTATCCGCATCCGCCGCAGGCCTGCCTCGTCAATTTCTATTCCCACAGTGCCCGGATGGGCCTGCATCAGGATCGCGACGAGAAGGAATTTTCCGCGCCCGTCCTCTCGGTCTCGCTCGGCGATAGCTGCCTTTTCCGCGTCGGAGGCACGACGCGGAGCGCGGCCACCGTCTCCGTCCGCCTTTCGAGCGGCGATGTCGTCATCCTCGGCGGTAAGGGGCGTCTCGCTTTTCACGGTGTCGACCGCATCTATCCGGAGACCTCGACGCTTCTGAAGAAGGGCGGGCGCATCAACCTGACGCTGAGAAGGGTAACGCTGCCTTGACCTATAATTCCGTCACGATCCGGTGGTTCGGCGGGTGGACCATGCGCACGAAGGTGACGGGTTTGTCTGCGAGCCATGTCAGCCGCTCGGCGACGAACACGGCTTCGCCTTCCGGCAAACCGAGGAGCGTGGCTTCTTCCTCGCCGGCGCGGGCCGCCCGGAAGACGAACTCGGCGCGGGAAAAAGGCGCGTTCGTCACCAGCCACTCATTGGGGCTGACGGTGTCGAACGGCGCATCGCGGGCATCCGGCACGGCGTCCGGATTGATCCAGCGATCCTCGTACTGGTAGGGCGCTCCGTCGGCGAGATGCAGACAGCGGACATGCAGCATGAGCGCCATGCGGTCGAGTCCCAGCCGGTCGCCCAGCGCTTTGCCGGCCTTCTCGGCATCGCAGCCAAGCAGCCGGTAACGGTATTCCGCGCCACTCGCCTCGATCTCCTGCCGCACCAGCGGGATGACGAAACGCGCCTCGCGTACCGGATTGAGCGAAACCCGCGTGCCGGCCTTCCGCCGCCGCTCGAGGATGCCGGCGCGGGCGAGGTCCTGCAGCGCACGGTTCACGGTCGCCCGCGAACAGCCGTATTCGGCGGCAAGAGCCTGCTCGCCGGGGATCAACGCGCCCGGCTCCCAGACGCGCTTGGCGATGCGCCGGAGGATATCCTCGCCAATGTCGCGATAGGAAAGGCGCTTCTTGCCGTTCATAGCTTCGCGGCGAGCGCCGCCAGGCACGCATGATAGCGCCGGGCGATCCCCTCGCGGCGGACATGGCGGCCCTCCGCCACCATATGGCGACCGGCCGACCAGAGGTCCGTGACCCTGCCATCGCCGCAGAATATCCAGTTGTCGAGCGGCAGGTCGGGCTGTTTTGCCAGCGTCAGTCCCTCGCCGCTTTGCAGCGCCACCAGATCGGCCCAGAGGCCCGGCGCGATGCGACCTGACCGGCGGCCGAGCGCTTGCGCGCCGCCGGCAAGCGCATGATCGTAGAGGATGCGGCCGGCCGACTGGCCGGCGCCTGCCAGCACCACCCGGGCGCGATCGCGCAGGCGCTCAGAATATTCGAGCTGGCGCAGTTCCTCATTCACGGTGATGCGGATATTGGAATCGGAGCCGACGCCGAACGATCCCCCGGCGGCGAGGAAGCGGGCGCCGTCGAATATACCGTCGCCGAGATTGGCTTCCGTCACCGGACAGAGGCCGGCAACCGCGCCGCTACGCGCCAGCGCCTCGGTCTCGCGCGGTTCCATATGGGTGCAGTGGATGAGGCACCAGCGCTTGTCGACGGGCATATTGGCGAGCAGCCATTCGACCGGCCGCGCGCCGAGTTCGGCCTGCGCCTCGTCAACCTCGGCTTCCTGCTCGGCGATATGCATGTGGAAGGGAGCATCAGGCTGCATGCCGGTCAGCGCCTCCAGATCGGCGGGGCCGACGGCGCGCAGCGAGTGCGGCGCGATGCCGAGGCCGGTGTCGGGGGAAAGGCCTTTGACGATCTCGCCCGCCCGCTCCATAAGCGCGGCGAATCCGTCGAGCCTGTTGCCGAAGCGAAGCTGGCCGCCGGCGAGCGGCCGGCCATCGACGCCGCCTTGCGCGTAATAGACCGGCAGCAAGGTCAGGCCGATGCCGGTCGAGCCTTGAGCCGCCGCGATCCGCGCCGAGAGTTCGCCACGATCGTCATAGGCACCGCCGCCCGGCTGGTTGTGCAAATAGTGGAACTCCGCCACGGCGGCGAAGCCGGCTTCCTGCATCTCCATGAATGCGAAGGCGGCGATGGCCTCGATGTCTTCGGGCGAGAGCAGGTCGAGGAAACGGTACATCACCTCGCGCCATGTCCAGAAGCTGTCTCGCTCGGACGGCCCGCGCCGCTCCGTCAGTCCGGCCATGGCACGCTGGAAGGTGTGGCTGTGCAGATTGCAGGCCGCCGGCAACAGGGTCTCGACCTTGACGCTATCCGGCACAGGTTTCGCGTCTTTGGCGACCGAGGCAACGCGGCCGTCGGGATCGATCCCGACCAGAACATCCTTCCCCCAGCCATCTTCGAGAAGCGCCTTCGCCGCGAATATCGTCTGCATGGCCATTTCCGTGTTGACTTATTTTGTCTAGACATAATAGCATCAAATCGAAAGATGTGAACTGCCTCGGGGTCATGACGTCATGACCAGAAAAATAGTCAAAGCCGCAAACATCGCCACGATGGTGTTAGGCGGGGCCGCCTACGGCCTCGTCGCCGAGGGCGCGATCGGCATCGAGGACGGCCGCATCGCCTGGGTCGGGCGGGCCGATATGGTGCCGGCCGAATGGCGCGGCGCCACTGTCGAGGATTGCGGCAACCGGCTCGTCACGCCGGCCCTGATCGACTGCCACACGCATCTTGTCTTCGGCGGCAACCGGGCGAAGGAATTCGAGATGCGGCTGGAAGGCGCGACCTATGAGGCGATCGCGCGCGCCGGCGGCGGCATCGTCTCGACGGTGACGGCGACGCGGGCGCTTTCCGAGGACGAACTGGTCGAAACCGCCCTTCCCCGGCTCGACGCGCTGATGGCCGAAGGGGTCGGCACCGTCGAGATCAAGTCCGGCTATGGGCTGACGGTCGGAGACGAATTGAAGATGCTGCGCGCCGCGCGCCGGCTCGGCGAACTGCGCAAGGCGCGGGTGAGGACGAGTTATCTCGCCGCGCATGCAGTGCCAGCCGAATACAAGGGCCGCGCCGACGCCTATATCGACGAAATCGTGCTGCCCGGCCTCGACGCCGCGCAGGCCGAAGGGCTGGTCGATGCCGTCGACGGTTTCTGCGAGGGCATTGCCTTTTCGCCCGCACAGATCGCGCGTGTCTTCGAAAGGGCGAAGGCACTCGGCATCCCGGTCAAGCTCCATGCCGAGCAGCTTTCCAATCTGGGCGGGGCGGCGCTCGCGGCCTCCTACGGTGCGTTGTCGGCCGATCATCTCGAATATCTGGACGAAGCCGGCGCCGAGGCCATGGCGAAGGCCGGCACGGTAGCGGTGTTGCTTCCCGGCGCCTTCTATTTCCTGCGCGAGAAGCAGGCGCCGCCGGTCGATGCGCTGCGCTCGGCGGGCGTGCCGATCGCCATCGCTACCGATTGCAATCCCGGCTCCTCGCCGCTCGCCTCGCTGCTTCTCGCCATGAACATGGCCTCGACGCTGTTTCGCCTGACGCCGGAAGAGGCGCTTGCCGGCGTGACCCGCAATGCCGCGCGAGCGCTCGGGCTGGCGGAAGAAATCGGGACGATCGAGGTCGGCAAACGCGCGGAGCTTGCGGTGTGGGACGTCGGACATCCGGCCGAACTGGCGTATCGGATCGGGTTCAATGCGCTGGATGGAGTGATCGTGGGATGATGGAGATAATTCGCTCAGTACCGCGCCCCTTCGCACCCCCCTCTGTCCTGCCGGGCATCTCCCCCGCAAGGGGGGAGATCGGCTGTCATCCTGGCCTTCGCCAATCTCCAAACTTGCAGAAGGGGAGCGGAGTGTGCGGCCGGCTGATCTCCCCCCTTGAGGGGGAGATGTCCGGCAGGACAGAGGGGGGTGAGTTCGGCCGCAGGACGCTCACAGCTTCACCAAAGTCGCGCCCATGACCCTCACCCTTCATCCCGGCTCCATCAACCTTGAAACGCTGGAGCGCATTTATCGCGGGTCCGAACCTGTCCGCCTCGACCCCGCTTCGCATCCGCGCATCGGGGCCGCCGCCGCCCGCATTGCCGAGATCGCGGGTGGAGCGGAGGCCGTCTACGGCATCAATACCGGCTTCGGGAAGCTCGCCAGCGTACGCATCCCGGCAGTGGACGTAGCCACCCTCCAGCGCAATCTGATCCTCTCGCATTGCTGCGGCGTCGGCCAGCCGCTGAAGCCGGAAATCGTCCGCCTCGTCATGGCGCTGAAGCTGATGTCGCTCGGGAGGGGCGCATCGGGCGTGCGCATGGAAACGGTTTCGCTGATCGAGGCGATGCTGGAAAAGGGCGTCGTTCCGGTCATTCCCGAAAAGGGTTCGGTCGGCGCATCCGGCGATCTTGCACCGCTTGCCCACATGACTGCCGCCATGATCGGTGAAGGCGAGGCCTATTTTGCCGGCGAAAGGTTGGCAGCGCGCGCGGCGCTGGAGAAGGCCGGGCTGAAGCCGGTCGTTCTCGCCGCCAAGGAAGGGCTGGCGCTCATCAACGGCACGCAGGTCTCGACCGCTCTGGCGCTCGCCGGTCTTTTCGAGACGCATCGGGCGGCGAACGCGGCGCTCGTGACCGGTGCGCTTTCCACTGACGCGGCGATGGGCTCTTCCGCGCCGTTCCACCCCGAGATCCATACGCTGCGCGGCCACCGGGGCCAGATCGACACGGCTGCCGCACTCTGGCGGTTGCTCGACGGTTCGGAAATCCGCGAAAGCCACCGGCTCGGCGACGAGCGCGTGCAGGATCCCTATTGCATACGCTGCCAGCCGCAGGTGGACGGCGCCGCGCTGGATATATTGCGCCAATGTGCGCACACGCTCACCGTCGAAGCCAATGCGGTGACCGACAATCCGCTGGTGCTGTCGGACGGCTCGGTCGTGTCGGGCGGCAATTTCCACGCCGAGCCGGTGGCGTTCGCCGCCGACCAGGTCGCGCTCGCCATCTGCGAGATCGGCGCCATCGCGCAAAGACGCATCGCCCTCCTGGTCGATCCGGCGCTCTCCTTCGGCCTGCCGGCCTTCCTGGCGAAGAAGCCGGGGCTCAATTCCGGCCTGATGATTGCAGAGGTCACCTCCGCCGCGCTGATGAGCGAGAACAAGCAGCGCGCGCATCCGGCCTCGATCGATTCGACGCCGACCTCGGCCAACCAGGAGGACCATGTCTCCATGGCCTGCCACGGCGCGCGGCGGCTGCTCGACATGGCCGAAAACCTCGCCGCCATCATCGGCATCGAGGCGTTGACCGCGGCGCAGGGCATCGACTTTCGCGCGCCGCTCAAGACCAGCGGAGAGTTGCAGAAGGCGCATCAAGCGGTCCGCAGGGCGGTGCCGGCGCTGGAGGTGGACCGCTACATGGCCGGCGATCTCGCTGCCGCTGGTGAACTGGTGCGATCCGGCGCGCTCTGCGACAGCGTGTCGGCCGGGATTTTGCCGGGGCTGGAATAATGGATTTTGAAAGGCTTCGTCCATGACCCCCTTTGAAATCACGCGCGGTTCCTCGCCGGTCATCCTCGGCTTCCCGCATACCGGCACCGATGTGCCGCCCGACATATGGGCCGACCTCAACGCGGAAGGGTACAAGCTGCGCGACACCGACTGGCACGTCCATACGCTCTATGGCGGCGTCCTGCCGGAGGTGACGACGGTGCGCGCGACTTTCCATCGCTATTGCATCGACGCCAATCGCGACCCTTCCGGCGCCAGCCTCTATCCCGGCCAGAACACGACCGGACTGGTGCCGCGCACCGATTTCGACGACCAGCCGCTCTGGTCGAGGAAACCGGACGGGAAGGAGATCGAGCGGCGCAAGGCGCTGTTCCACGCGCCTTACCATGCGGCGCTGGCCGCCGAGATCGAGCGCGTGAAAGAGATCCACGGCATCGCAGTACTCTACGATTGCCACTCGATCCGCTCGGAATGCCCGTTTCTGTTCGACGGCGTCCTGCCCGACTTCAACATCGGCACGGACAACGGCAAGACCTGTGCGCCGGAATTCGAGCGGGCCGTCGCCGACATCTGCCGCTCGGCCAAAGCCTACACCTCCATCCTCAACGGCCGTTTCCGCGGCGGTTGGACGACTCGGCATTACGGCCGGCCGGAGGACGGCGTCCATGCCATCCAGATGGAACTGGCGCAATCGACCCATCTCGAAAGCGAGGCGCTTCCCTTCGCGTATGACGAGGCGAAGGCGGACAGGCTGCGCGTTCATCTCGGTGCCATCCTGAAGCGCCTCGAAGAGATCGCCCTTTCGATGAAATCCGGAGCCCGGTTATGACCAATCCCCGTCACAATATCCGCGAGATCCATGCGCCGCGCGGCCCGGAGCTCAACGCGCTTTCCTGGCAGACGGAAGCGCCGCTCCGCATGCTGATGAACAATCTCGATCCGGGTGTTGCGGAAAATCCCAACGAACTCGTGGTCTATGGCGGCATCGGCCGCGCCGCGCGCACCTGGAACGATTTCGACGCTATCGTCGCCACGCTGAAGACGCTGAAGGAAGACGAGACGCTGCTCGTCCAGTCGGGCAAGCCGGTCGGCGTCTTCCGCACGCATCCCGACGCGCCGCGAGTGCTGATCGCCAATTCCAACCTCGTGCCGCACTGGGCCGACTGGAACCATTTCAACGAATTGGACCGCAAGGGACTGATGATGTACGGCCAGATGACGGCCGGCTCATGGATCTATATCGGCACGCAAGGCATCGTGCAGGGCACCTACGAGACTTTCGTGGAGGCCGGCCGCCAGCACTATGGCGGCGACCTGAAAGGCAAGTGGATCCTGACCGCAGGGCTCGGTGGCATGGGCGGCGCACAGCCGCTCGCCGCCGTGATGGCCGGCGCGTCCTGCCTCGCCATCGAATGCGATTCCGACCGCATCGATTTCAGGCTCCGCACCCGTTACGTAGACGAGCGCGCGGACACGCTCGATGAGGCGCTCGCCATGATCGAGCGCTGGACGAAGGCCGGCGAAGCGAAATCGGTCGGGCTGCTCGGCAACGCCGCCGAGATCGTGCCGGAGCTTCACCGGCGCGGCGTCAGGCCCGATATCCTGACCGACCAGACCTCGGCGCACGATCCGCTGAACGGCTATCTGCCGAAAGGCTGGTCACTGGCCGAATGGCGCGAGAAGCGCGAAAGCGACCCCAAGGCGGTTGAGAAAGCCGCCCGCGCGTCGATGCGTGAGCATGTCGAGGCGATGGTCGCCTTCTGGAACGACGGCGTGCCGACCCTCGACTACGGCAACAATATCCGCCAGGTCGCCAAGGACGAGGGTTTCGAAAACGCGTTCGCCTTTCCAGGCTTCGTGCCGGCCTATATCCGTCCGCTCTTCTGCCGCGGCATCGGCCCGTTCCGCTGGGCGGCGCTGTCGGGCGATCCGGAAGACATCTTCCGCACCGACGAGAAGGTGAAGGAACTCACGCCGGGCAACACGCATCTGCACAACTGGCTCGACATGGCCAAGGAGCGCATCTCCTTCCAAGGGCTGCCGGCGCGCATCTGCTGGGTGGGCCTCGGCGACCGCCACCGGCTCGGCCTCGCCTTCAACGAGATGGTGGCGAAGGGCAAACTGAAGGCGCCGGTGGTCATCGGCCGCGATCATCTCGATTCCGGCTCCGTCGCCTCGCCCAACCGCGAGACGGAAGCTATGAAGGACGGATCGGATGCCGTGTCGGACTGGCCGCTTCTGAACGCGCTGCTCAACTGCGCGTCGGGCGCGACATGGGTGTCGCTACATCATGGCGGTGGCGTCGGCATGGGCTTCTCGCAGCATGCCGGCATGGTGATCTGCGCGGACGGCACGCCGGAAGCGGCCAGGCGGCTGGAGCGGGTGCTGTGGAACGACCCGGCGACCGGCGTCATGCGCCATGCCGACGCCGGCTACGAGACCGCGATCGAATGCGCTAAGGAGAAGGGGCTGAGGCTGCCCGGCATATTGGGGAACTGAGCGGTTTCGGTCAGCACGTCACCGCGATGACGCAGCGCCAGCGATCCTTCGTCGCAACGCTATAGCCGTGCGGGTTCTGACCCTCGTCGGGACACTGGAGCGTCGCCGCATCCTTCACCGGCACGCCGACGCGGATAGGCAGGGCGATCACGTCGTGGCTGAGAATATAGATGACGTGGTTCTTCTCATAATAGGCGATCGCCTGGTCGCAGGTCAGGTCCTGAGCCAGTTCGAATGCCGAAGCCGGCGTGCATAGCACGACCAGCGCCGCGAGGCCTGATATAAGCGTCCTCGTCATCCGCCCGCCTCCATCGATGCCATATCGCAGGCTATTTACGATACTTCGCAGCAAGACGGAATGGTGCGGGAAGAGACACGCCGGCCGGTTCTATCGCTTCGTCCTATTCGTTCATTGGTGAATCGTCGCCGCCCTGATCCTCGTCGGTCGGCTGCCCGGCCTGCAATTTATCGAGAAGCTGCATGACGGTCTGGCCGCAGGCGGCGGTAGTGTCGGCGGCCGCGCATTTGACGTCGATCGTCGTATCGCCGCTCCTGATGCGGAAATGCGCTGCCTTCGATCCCATCATCATGCCTGCGTGCCTCTGCCAGTTGCCTGGGCCGTGGCGACCCGGACCACGCATATTATCCGGCCCACGCATGCCATCGGCCCCGTGCATTGTGTCGGGGCCGGCCGGCGGCGTGGACGGTGTGGCGTCCGGCCCGGCCGCGGGCGGCGAATGGGGCTCTGCCGATGGCGTTGTGTCGGTCTGCGCATAGGCCGCCGTAGCGGCAAGACCCAGCGCCAGCACGGCGAAAACCGCTTTTTTCATCGATCCGATCCTTTCCGAAAAACACTGACAATCGTCGACCGGCCGATGCGCCGGCTGGGGATAACGCTTGCCGGGCGATTTGGATGCCAGATCGTGAGCTTATGAAAGCGGTCAAAAATGGCGGCTGGCCGAACGGGAAAACGCCCCGCGTCCCTGACGCGGGCCAGTGGTCCCTGAAATTCAGCCCCGCCGAACCACTGGCCTGTGTCCTGGCCGTCTACCGGCTTTCACCGGGACGGATCGCGTCGGAGACCGCGGTCCGATCTCCTACGTCTGGAGGCAGCACCCCCGTAGGCCGAAGCCCCTTGCAGCCCGCCCCCGATGCTCTGTCGCCGCCGTCTCCATTAACCATAATGCTGCCAAAGCCGCTGATTCCCGTCCATCGCTTTTATGAGCGTTTCGGGCTCCTACTCTCACTCTTTCGCCAACTGTTACCGGCCGGACACATATGTTACCGGGATGCAACGGTCAGTTCCGCCTGATGGCGATGCCCTCCGCCGGAATGCCGCTTGACGCCCTGCCTGCGTTGACCGACAAGGCCGGATGTCGCGGGCGAGAGCCGAAACGCCTGCGTCGTTCTTGGAACAATCGACCGATCCCTGCTTCGCGGAGCCTTTGCGTGCGCGTCTGGTCCCTGCTGCAGCTTGCCGCTTCGACGCTTGTCTTTGTTCTGGCCGCTGTCGCCGCAAAGGGCTGGGCACTGGAACCGGGCATTGGCCGGCTCCTTCTCACGCTTGGCCTCTATTCGCTCGGCAACATCATCATCATGCATCTTATACAAGGCGTCGGCATGGGCGTCGCGCTGTCGCTTTCCGCCGTCGTCCAGCTTGCCGCAGTCAATGCGCTCGCCTTTCTTGCTTTCGGCGAACAGGTGAACGCGCTGCAAGGTGCCGGCATCGCCCTTGCCATCGTCGCCGTCGTCCTCATAACCTTCGGCCCGTATGTCGGCAGCCGCTGACTCAAGTTTATCGATTTAACGCCAATATTGATGCTTGAAACATCATTATGAAGGGTTTATACGTGCATACTGCACTTTCAACGGGCATATCGGCATGATCACGGCCGCGCAAATGCGCGCCGCGCGCGCGCTGACCGGGATGGACCAGAAGACGCTTGCCGAACGCGCCGGCGTCTCGTTGCCCACCGTGCAGCGCATGGAGGCCTCGGAAGGCGTCGTGCGCGGCGTGGTGGATACGCTGGTCAAGGTAATCCAGGCGCTCGAGGAAGCCGGCGTCGTGCTGATCGGCGACAACCAGCCGAGCGACGGTGGCGGCCGCGGGGTCAGGCTGAAGACGCCACCGGAGGGATCCGCCCGCTGAAAGGCCGCCGGCGCCCATGGGCCGACGAGACGGGCTTTTCTCCGACGCGCCGGGCCGCGCCGCCGGTTTGTCGATATGGACGCCTCATCTCGCCCGCATACCAAAGCGCCGGGCTTCTGGGATCTCTACACACCGAAACTGATCACCGTTCTCAGGGAAGGCTACCGGCCGGCGCATCTGCGTGCCGACATCATCGCCGGGCTGACCGTGGCGATCGTAGCACTGCCGCTCTCCATGGCGATTGCCATCGCCTCGCACGTCACGCCCGAACGCGGCCTCTACACGGCGATCATCGGCGGCACCATCATTGCCCTCTTCGGCGGCAGCCGCTTCCAGGTCGGCGGTCCGGCCGGCGCCTTCATCGTGCTCGTTGCCGCAACGGTTGACCGGCATGGGATCGAGGGCCTCTTCCTCGCCACCATGATGGCCGGCGCGATGCTGATCGCGGCGGGTTATCTCAGGCTCGGCACCTATGTGAAATTCATCCCCTACCCCGTGACCGTCGGCTTCACGGCCGGTATTGCGGTCATCATCCTCGCCAGCCAGTTGCACGACCTCTTCGGGCTGACGCTGGCGGGCAAGGAGCCTGGCGATTTCCTCGACAAGATAATCGTGCTCGGCAAGGCCGCCGGCACGACAAACCCGGCGGCGGTGCTGGTCGCGGCGCTGACGATCGGCGCAATCCTGGCGGTCAAGCGCCTGCGCCCCGCCTGGCCGGCCTTCCTGATCGCAGTCGCCGTCGCGTCGCTTGCCGTCGCCATATTCGGCCTGCCGGTGGAGACGATCGGCAGCCGCTTCGGCGGCATCCCGCGCAGCCTGCCGGAGCCGACGCTTCCCGTCGTCAGCGTGGACAAGATGCTAACTCTGTTGCCCGACGCGATCTCGTTCGCTCTCCTTGGCGCCATCGAATCGCTCCTTTCGGCCGTGGTCGCCGACGGCATGACCGGGCGCCGCCATCGCTCCAATTGCGAACTGGTCGCGCAGGGTCTCGCCAACGTCGTCTCGCCCCTCTTCGGCGGCATCTGCGTCACCGGCCTCATCGCGCGCACCGCAACCAATATCCGTGCCGGCGCGCATGGCCCGCTCTCCGGCTTCTTCCACTCCATGTTCGTGCTCCTGTTCATGGCGATCGCCGCACCGCTTGCCGTCTACGTGCCGCTTGCGGCGCTGGCCGGCGTGCTTGCGGTGGTCGCCTGGAACATGGTCGAGCGGCCGGCCTTCGCGGCGCTCATCCGCTCCTCGCGCGGCGACGCGCTGGTGCTGATCGTCACCTTCGCCCTTGTCGTGTTCCGGGACCTCACTACCGGGATCGTCGTCGGCTTCGCGCTCGGCGCGCTGCTCTTCATCAACCGCATGGCGCATGCGGTCGCCGTGGAGGCCCATGCGCCGCCAGCGATAGAGGACCTGCCCGACACGACCAACGGTGACCGCAAGCGGTACGACGCCTCGGAAGCGAGCGATCCGGACACGGTCGTCTACCGCATCTCCGGCGCCTTCTTCTTCGGCGCAGCCGAAACGGTCGGCTCCGTCTTCGACCGCATCGCCGACAGGCACCGGAATTTCGTGCTCGACTGCTCGAAGGTGCCGTTCCTCGATTCGACCGCGGCCAACGTCATCGAGGGAGCCGTGCGCAAAGCATCCCGCGCCGGCGTACGCTTCTATATCGCCGGCGCGTCGCCGCAGGTGCGACGCATGCTCCTGAGCCACGGCGTTCGGCAGCCACGCGCGCGCTACGGTGCCAGCGTCGCAAGCGTGCTCGACCACATAAGCCGCCGCAAGGCCGCGGAGACATCGGCCGCGGCCTGATGTCCGGCCGCTATCTTTTCCGGAAACGCAGATGCAGGACGATCGCGGCGCCCAGCGCCAGAAGGGCGACGACAGCCGACAGGACGAGCGCGGCCTGGCTGCCGAACTGCTCGATGACGCTTGCATAGACAAGGGGCGATGCCGCCGAAACGATGAAGCTCGGCATCAGGAGACGGCCGACGACGAGGCCGTAGGTGTTGCGGTCGAAGAGCGCGAGCGGCAGCGTGCCGCGCGTGATGGTGGTGAGGCCGTTGCCGGCGCCATATACGAAGGCAAAGGCAAGGGCGGCGGGCACGAAGACGCCGCCCGCCATGCCGGCGATGAAGGAAACAGGCAGCAGCCCGCTTGCCAGCATGTTGAGATGGAACGCATCCAGCCGCGCCCCGAACAGCACTTCGCCGAGCCGGGCCGCCGATTGCGCGACACCGCGCAAGGTGGAGATCCACACCGCAGCGCCGGCCGCGAGCCCCAACCCGGCAAGGATGTTGATCATATGGGCCGACATGCCGGAATTGAGGAAATTCACCGCCACCGCGATAAGGGCATAAAGCGCCCCGGCAGCGAAGCGGTCGCGCGAGGAAACCGCAAGCGGCGGCGGCTCAACAGAAACGGGCTTCGCGACAGGCACGGCATCGCCATAACGGCTGACGGGAATGGCAAGGTGGAGCGGCAGCGTAAGGAGCGCGATGCCGGCAAAGACGAAGAGAGCCGCCCGCCATCCGAAAAATTCCGTCAGCATATGGCCGAAGGGCCAGAACACGGTCGAGGCCAACCCGCCGAACAGCGTTACCTGCGACATCGGCTTTCTTGCCGAGGGTCCGCCGATGCGCGCCAGCGCGGCGAAGGCCGCGTCGTAGAGGGTGAGGCGCATCGCAACACCGAGGACGATCCAGCTCGCATAATAAAGGACAACGCCATGTGAGAGCGCGACGCCGGTGCAGCCGAGCGCGATCAGCACCGATCCCGTCGCCATGACCCTGCGCCCGCCATGTCGGTCGATCAGCCGGCCGGCAAGCGGCGAAGCCAAACCCATGACGAGGAGGGCAAGCGAAAAACCGCCATAGACGAGATCGCGGCTCCAGCCGAGATCATCCCCGATCGCCTGGCCGAAACCCCCGATGAGGTAATAGGCCGTGCCCCAGCAGACGAGCTGCGACAGGCCGAGGAAGAAGACGGTGCGGCGCAGGATCAAGCAGGGAATTCCTTGGCGGGCTAAATAAGCGGACAGTGCCGTTCCTGGGCGCGAGAAGGCCGGCGGGCAAGCCCGCCGTTCACATTTGCCGGCTGGCAGCACCAAAACCGCGACAAAACGCCGCTAATGGTGTAGCTTCCCTTACACGGTCGCGTCCCGCGTGACCAGGCAACGATATTCGCGAGACGGCAACCGCTCCGAACCGACAGGGAGCAATGGTCATGTCGAGTTTTCACGTGATTGCCGGGTCAGGCGAAAAACCGGTCGAACTTGCCGTGCGCAAGATCGGCTATGCCGACGTCGAGGACGCGTTCAGGCGCGGGCTGGATGATTTCATGACAAAGCCGTCGCACTACGTGTTCCTATGCCTGATCTATCCTCTGGTCGGGGTCGTGCTTGCGGCCTGGACCTCGGGCCATAACGCGCTGCCGATGCTTTTTCCGCTGATGTCGGGCTTCGCGCTGATCGGCCCGTTGGCGGGCGTCGGTCTCTACGAGATCAGCCGCCGACGTGAATTCGGCATGGACACATCCTGGCGGCATGCGCTCGAAGTGCGGCATGCGCCGTCGATCCCCTCCATCGTGGCGATGGGAATCTATCTGCTGTGTCTGTTCGTGCTCTGGCTGCTCGTCGCCAAGGCGATCTATGTCTGGCAGTTTGGCGACATGGCGCCGTCGTCTGTCGGCAATTTCTTTCGCGATCTCTTCACCACGCATCAGGGCTGGATGGTCATTCTGTATGGCAATATCGCGGGGTTCGTCTTCGCCATGATCGTGCTCGCCACCACCGTTATCGCCTTTCCGCTGCTGCTCGACCGCGATGCCGGCGCCTATGAAGCGGTGACCACATCGTTCCGCGCGGTTGCCACAAATCCCGGCCCGATGGTGCTATGGGGCCTGGTCGTCGCGGCGGCGCTGGTCGTCGGCTCGATCCCGATTTTCGCAGGACTTGCGGTTGTCGTACCGATCCTCGGCCACGCAACGTGGCACCTCTATCGCAAACTCGTGGAGCCGAGCGCCATGCCGATACGAGCGGCACGCTCGAGGACACGGAGAAAATAGGCTTCCGAGCGGAGGACCGGCCGGGGCGGATCGCCGAGGGGAAAAGGCGATCCGCTCCAATCGTCCTTTCAGGTGGCTCTCAATGCTGCCGCCCCGGAATTTGCGCGATCCTTTATCCCAAGCCGAACCCACGTCGCGCGTCATCGAGGAGGCGCGGCGGGTTAGCCCCATCAAGCAATCCCATAGAGATGTAAAGATATAAACATCCCCTCATTCGTGCGCGATGACATTCCGCGACGCACGGTATGCCGGCAGATCGCTTTGGCGATCCGCGACGAGGTTGCCGATCTCGAAAAGGCCGGCGCGAAAATCATCCAGATCGACGAAGCCGCATTACGGGAAGGGCTGCCGCTCCGCAAAACGGAATGGAAATCCTATCTGGATTGGGCGGTCGAGTGCTTCCGGCTCTGCTCGTCCTATGTCCGGGACGAGACGCAGATCCACTCCCATATGTGCTACTCGGAATTCAACGACATCATCGACGCGATCGCGGCTATGGATGCCGATGTCATCTCCATCGAGACATCGCGCTCGAGAATGGAACTGCTCGACGCCTTCAGGAACTACAAATACCCGAACGAGATCGGCCCCGGCGTCTATGACATCCATTCGCCGCGCGTGCCCGACATCGGCGAAATAACGGAATTGCTGAACCTCGCCCATCGGCGCCTGTCCGACGATCAACTGTGGGTCAATCCGGACTGCGGCCTCAAGACCCGCAAGTGGGAAGAGGTGCGTCCCGCGCTCATCAACATGGTGGCTGCAGCCCGGCAATTGCGCCGCAAGTCGGAAGCCGCATGACAAAGCGACACGCGCCGGACAACCGTGCGACGCGAACCGGACGAAAGGGTCGCGGCCACTCGACCAGTGCCGCACCCTTGCCATCCCGGGGGCTCGCGGTCGAAGCCAGCCCATATATGAAAATACTATAAGACGCGTGCACCGCCGCTCTCGAAAACATATGCCGTCAGGCCGAAGTCTACCGGCGTGAACACGGCCCGCATCGCCCACTATCGCGGGCGTGCGGCGGGCCGATGGAGAACGGCGCAATGCTCGACATCCTCATGCTGGCGATCGGCCTCGGCTTCTTCGCCCTTCTGACCCTCTATGGCATCGCCGGCGAACGGCTCTGAGGAGACAGTGATGATCCTCGATTACGCGCTGGGCGGTTTCGTGGTCGCGCTCATCCTTGTCTATCTCGTCTACGCGCTGCTGCGCCCCGAAAGGTTCTAAGCACGTCTCCCGAAAGTGGAGGCCGGTTGCGGGGCAAAGACATGCGAAAAAAGAAAGATAAACCATGACCGTCAACGGTTGGCTCCAGATCGCGCTTTTCTGCGCGATCGTCATCGCGCTGGTAAAGCCGCTCGGCTGGTACATGACGCGGGTCATGGCGGGCGAACGTACTTTCCTCTCGCCTGTCCTGCGCCCCGTCGAGCGCCTGCTCTATGCCGGCGCCGGCATAGACGAGCGGCAGGAACAGCACTGGCTGACCTATACGCTTGCGATGCTCGCCTTCAACGCGGCCGGCTTCGTACTTTTGTTCGGCTTGCAGCGCATGCAAGGCCTTTTGCCACTCAACCCGATGCAGATGGGAGCGGTTTCGCCGGATTCGGCTTTCAATACCGCCGTCAGCTTCGTCACCAACACCAACTGGCAGGGCTATGGCGGCGAAAGCACCATGGGCTACCTCGTCCAGATGGCCGGGCTGACGGTGCAGAACTTCGTCTCGGCCGCCACCGGTATCGCCATCGCCATGGCGCTGATCCGCGGCTTTGCGCGTGCCTCATCGAAATCGGTCGGCAATTTCTGGACCGACCTGACACGCTCCACGCTCTACGTCCTGCTGCCGCTGTCAATCTTGTGCGCGCTGTTCTATGTCAGCCAGGGCGTAACCCAGACGCTCGGCGCCTCTATCGATGCGACCACATTGGAGGGCGTGAAGCAGACCATCGCCGTCGGCCCGACCGCTTCGCAACTGGCGATCAAGATGCTCGGCACGAATGGCGGCGGTTTCTTCAACGCCAATTCCGCGCACCCTTTCGAGAACCCGACGGCGCTCGCCAATCTCATCGAGATGGTGTCGATCTTCGCCATCGGTGCGGCGCTCACCAATGTCTTCGGCCGAATGGTCGGTGACGAACGCCAGGGCTGGGCGCTCTTCACGGCGATGGGCGTCCTCTTCGTCGCCGGTGTCGCCGTGACCTACTGGGCCGAAGCCAACGGCAATCCTGTCTTCACCGCACTCGGCATCAACGGCGGCAACATGGAGGGCAAGGAGGTGCGCTTCGGCATCGCTGGCTCGGCGCTGTTCGCGGTGGTCACCACGGCGGCCTCCTGCGGCGCGGTCAACGCCATGCTGGACAGTTTTACCCCGCTCGGCGGCCTGATCCCGCTCGTCAACATGCAGCTAGGCGAAATCATAATCGGCGGCGTCGGCGCCGGCCTATACGGCATCCTGCTCTTCGTCATCATGACGATCTTCATCGCCGGCCTGATGGTCGGCCGCACGCCGGAGTATCTCGGCAAGAAGATCGAGGCGAAGGAGGTCAAGATGGCGATGCTCGCGGTTCTGTCGCTGCCGCTTGCGATCCTCGGCTTCACCGCTGTCGCCGTCGTGCTGCCGGCCGGGCTTGCCTCGATCGCCAATGCCGGGCCGCACGGCTATTCGGAAATCCTCTATGCCTACACTTCAGGGACCGCCAACAACGGCAGCGCGTTCGCCGGGCTCTCCGCCAACACGCCCTGGTACAATCTCACCATCGGCTTCGCGATGCTGATGGGCCGCTTCCTCGTCATCGTGCCCGTGCTGGTAATCGCCGGGGCGCTCGCCGCCAAGAAGACCGTGCCGGCCTCGGCGGGCACATTCCCCACCCATGGCGGTCTGTTCGTCGGCTTGCTGGTCGGCGTCATCCTGATCGTCGGCGGCCTCACCTATTTCCCCGCACTCGCCGTCGGCCCGATCGTCGAGCATTTCGCCATGCTTGCCGGGCAATCCTTCTGAACGGCCTTATGGCAGGAGACCAGCCATGACCAAGTCCACGGAAATCAGCGTCTTCGATCCCGCCATCGTCTGGCCTGCCGTCAGTTCGGCCTTCGCCAAGCTCGATCCGCGTATCGAGATCCGCAATCCGGTGATGTTCGTGGTCGAGATCGTCGCCATGCTCACCACGCTGATCTTCGCCCGCGACATCGTTTTCGGCGGAAGCCGGCTCGGATTCTCCTTCCAGGTCATCCTCTGGCTATGGTTCACGCTTCTGTTCGCCAATTTCGCCGAAGCGGTCGCCGAAGGGCGCGGCAAGGCACAGGCCGATGCGCTGCGCAGGACCCGCACCCAGACGGACGCCAAGCGCCTTGCCCCCGACGGCTCGACCTACGATGTCGTTCCTGCCACAGGACTCAAGGTGGGCGACGTGGTGGTCGTCGAAGCCGGCGACATCATCCCTTCCGACGGGGAGGTGATCGAAGGCATCGCTTCGGTCAACGAGGCGGCGATCACCGGCGAATCGGCGCCTGTCATCCGCGAATCCGGCGGCGACCGCTCCGCCGTCACCGGTGGCACGCAGGTTCTCTCCGACCAGATCAAGGTCCAGATCACCGCCGCGGCCGGTTCCACCTTCCTCGACCGCATGATTTCGCTGGTCGAAGGCGCGCAGCGTCAGAAGACGCCGAACGAGATCGCGCTCAACATCCTGCTTGCCGGCATGACGCTGATCTTCGTACTGGCGGTTGTCACCATCCCGAGCTTCGCCGCCTATGCGGGCGGCACGATCCCTATCGTTGCGCTGGTCGCCCTGTTCGTGACGCTGATCCCGACCACCATCGGCGCGCTGCTTTCGGCCATCGGCATCGCCGGCATGGACCGGCTGGTACGCTTCAACGTGCTTGCCATGTCCGGCCGCGCGGTGGAGGCGGCGGGCGATGTCGATACACTGCTCCTCGACAAGACCGGTACGATTACGCTCGGAAACCGGCAGGCCACGGAGTTCCTGCCGCTCCCGGGCGTCGACGAACGCGAACTGGCCGACGCCGCACAGCTTTCGTCGCTCGCCGACGAGACGCCGGAAGGCCGTTCCATCGTCGTGCTCGCCAAGGAGAAATACGGCATCCGCGGCCGGGACGTCGGTCAGATGCATGCCCATTTCATTCCTTTCACAGCGCAGACGCGCATGAGCGGCGTCGACATGGACGGCGCAAGCGTCCGCAAGGGTGCGGTCGATGCGATGCTCGCAAGCGGCGCAGGCGGTCATTCACGCCATGCGACCGAAGCGGCGCGTGAACTCAGGCAGATCGCAGAGAAGGTGGCGAAGTCCGGCGGCACGCCACTGGCGGTCGCACGCGACGGCCGGCTGCTCGGCGTCGTGCATCTCAAGGACATCGTCAAAGGCGGCATCCGCGAGCGCTTCGCGGCGCTGCGCCAGATGGGCATCCGCACCGTGATGATCACCGGCGACAATCCGATGACGGCGGCAGCCATCGCGGCCGAGGCCGGCGTCGACGATTTCCTCGCGCAGGCGACCCCCGAGAACAAGCTGGAACTGATCCGCGCCGAGCAGGCCAAGGGCAAGCTGGTCGCCATGTGCGGCGACGGCACCAACGACGCGCCGGCCCTTGCGCAGGCCGACGTCGGCGTGGCGATGAACACCGGCACGGTGGCCGCGCGTGAAGCAGGCAACATGGTGGACCTGGATTCCGACCCTACCAAGCTGATCGAGGTGGTCGAGATCGGCAAGCAATTGCTGATGACGCGCGGCTCGCTGACCACCTTCTCCATCGCCAACGACGTGGCGAAATATTTCGCCATTATCCCGGCCATGTTCGTCGCCTTTTATCCGCAGTTCCAGGCGCTCAACATCATGCAACTTTCCTCGCCCGAAAGCGCCATCCTGT